>Ga0181537_10000030_pt1 | contig 132191 bp, 118 predicted proteins | sample PEATcosm2014_Bin_39_FD_119765 | JGI IMG/M metagenome (GOLD analysis project Ga0181537, IMG submission 119765) | Peatland microbial communities from MTU Mesocosm Facility, Houghton, MI, USA - PEATcosm2014_Bin23_10_metaG | ecosystem: Environmental > Terrestrial > Soil > Wetlands > Peat | place... | reverse complement strand
CGCGAGCTCGGCGATGTCGGGATTTTTTTTCTGTGGCATGAGCGACGAGCCGGTGGTGTAGGCGTCGGCGATCTTGATGAAATTAAATTCCGCGCCGGCCCAGAGAATCACGTCCTCCGCGAGTCGCGAAAGATGCACGGCGAGCAGCGCGCCGGCGGCGCAAAATTCGACGGCGAAATCGCGGTCGCTCACGGCGTCCATGGAATTTTGCGTGAGTTGAACTTTGCCGTTCGCGTCAACGAAATTGAGCAGCTTCGCGACGAGCGCGCGGTCGAGCGGCAGCGTGGAACCGGCAATCGCGCCGCTGCCGAGCGGGCAGATGTTCACGCGCGAGTGGCAGTCCCAAAGGCGTTCGCAATCGCGTTCGAGCATCTCGACGTAGGCGAGCAGATGGTGCGCGAGATAAACGGGCTGGGCGCGTTGCAGATGCGTGTAGCCGGGGATGAGCACGTCGGAATTTTTTTCGCCGAGCGAGACAAGGGCGCGCTGCAAGCTGGCGATTTCGCCGAGCAGCAAAGTGATTTCGTCGCGCAGCCACATCCGCATGTCGAGCGCGACCTGGTCGTTGCGCGAGCGGGCGGTGTGCAATTTCGCACCTGCGGGAACGCGCTTGGTCAACTCGGCCTCGATGTTCATGTGGACGTCTTCGAGCGCGGGTTTCCATTTGAATTTGCCCGCTTTGATTTCTTTGCCAATGGCGTCAAGGCCGCGGACGATGGCGTGCAGTTCATTTTTCTTCAGCACGCCGATTTTGTGGAGCATCTCGGCGTGCGCCATCGAGCCGAGGATGTCGTGCCGCCACAATCGCCAGTCGAAGGAAATGGATTCGGTGAATTGCGCGACGGCGGCGCCGACTTCGCGCGCGAAGCGTCCGCTGCGGGAAACGGATTTATTTTTCAATTTTGCCATGCGGCGAATTTGCGCCTGAACAATTGAAAAGTCACTCTGAAAACATTGGCAAATTCCGAAAAATGCGCGTTGCCGAAACTGTATTTCTGTGAAATGTTTATGCAACCCATGAGCGAGTTCAAATATGCCTGCCCGGTGTGCGGCCAGCACATCAAGTGCGATTCGTCGCAGAGCGGCACGGTGATGGAATGCCCGACGTGCTTCCAGAAGATCATTGTGCCCCAAGCGCCGATGGAGGAGCAGAAATTCATCATCACGGGCACGAAGGTCGGCGAGCGGCCGGTCCCGAAATTTCCAGAGGCAAGTTCAAGCTTTGTTCCCGCCGCGAAAGGTTTTCCCGGCGCGCTGGTTGTCATCTTGATTTTTATTTTCATCGGCGCGGCGGTCGGGTTCGTTTATCGCGGGACAATTTTCAAACCCAAAAACGCTTCCGCAACCGTCGCGGGCGGCACGGCGGAAGAAACAAATCAAGCCCCCGCCAGAACGCAGAAGTCGTCAAGGTTTGAGCTTGTCGCGCCGCCGGCGAGCGACACGAACTGGATGTTGAGCCTCGACGGCATGACGAATTTTCCTGCCGCGATTGCGGCGGGGCGGATTCACGCGCAGAATTTCATTTGCGACCGCGCGTTTTTGCAGAACGGCACGCTGACGCTGCGCGCGGGCACGCGCGGGCAGGTGGAGTTTGGCATCCAGATCAACTTTGGCGGCGCGCAGCCGGAGGCGCTCGCCGGCCAGTCGCTCAACATCGCCACGAACGCGCCGATGGCCGCGCGCATCACATTGCTCTGGCTGGATGACGGCGAGTCCGTGATGGAAGACCTCGAAGGCGGCTACGCGATGCGGTTGAATTTCGGACAGGTTTCGAGCAACCGCATTTCCGGAAAAATCTATTTCTGCGCGCCGGACGAAAAGAAAAGCTACGTCGCTGGAACATTCAATGCCCAAATCCGCAAACCCAGGCCCCAAAAATAAGACCGCAGCCGCCGTCGTCCGGCTGCTGGCGCAGAAGAAGAAAAAACTGGCGCTGGCAGAATCCTGCACGGGCGGTTTCATCGCGAACAGGATCACCAATGTTCCGGGCGCGTCGGAAATTTTTCTCGGCGCGGGTCGTCGCCTACGGCAATGACGTGAAGGAAAAATTTCTCGGCGTCCGTCCCGAAACTTTGAAAAGGCACGGCGCGGTGAGCAGGATTGTCGCCCGTGAAATGGCCGGGGGCGCGCGGAAAAAGTTCGGCGCGGATTTTGCGATTGCGGTCACGGGAATTGCAGGACCATCTGGCGGAACGAAAGGCAAACCTGTGGGGACGGTTTTCATCGCGCTGGCGGGAGCGTTCGGAACGGTTGTCGAGCGCAGATTAAACCGCTTCGGGCGCGAAAAATTCAAGGAGGTCACGGCGCGGCAGGCGTTGGAAATGTTGCGGTCGCGGTTGATTTCTTCTTGAGGACAGAAATCTTTGGCGTAGAGTGACGGAGGTTGAACTAAAAATAATTTCACAAATGCCCTTGACCGCCGATCCATTGTCCGCCGCGAACGACGCGGTCGCCGGAATCCTTGAGACGACGCCTGCGCCGAAGCGTCGAGGCACACTGCTCATCGTGGACGACGAGGACGGGCCGCGCCAGTCGCTGCGGGTGATTTTCAAGGACGAATACGATCTGCTCATGGCCGAGGACGGCCCGACGGCGATCGATCTGGCGCAGAAGCATGACATTGACGTTGCGGTGTTGGACATCCGCATGGCCGGAATGTCGGGCATCGAAGTTTTGGAGCGTCTCAAATATGTGAAGCCGGACATGGAGGCGATCATGATGACGGCGTTCGAGACGACGGACACAATCCGTCAGGCGCTGCGGTTGCGTGCGTGCGATTACATCAACAAGCCGTTCGATCTTGCGACGATGCGCACCGCTGTCAGCCAGGCGATGCAGCGTCGAAGGCTTGAAAGCGAAATCCACAGCAGCGCGGAAAAAGTGCAGGAGTTGCTTGCCGAATTGCAGAACCAGCGCATTGAAGAGCAGATCGCAAAGACGCGCGGCGACATCTACGCGGGCATCATCCACGACATTAACGGACCGCTCGCGGTCATCTCCGGTTTTGTCCAGGTGATGAACCAGCGGCTCAACCGCAATTCGCGCATGGAGCTCGAGGATTTGGAATTCATCAAGAACCGCCTGGGCATCGTCACGCGGCAGACCACGAACTGCATCGAGATTTCCCGGCGTTACCTCCAGATTTTGCGGGACAAGCCCGGTCAAAGCGCGCCGCGCGTCAGCGTCAGCCAGTTGCTCAAGGATTTGGAGCACCTCGTGCGCGTCCATCCGAGCCTTCACGACAATGAATTCAACGTCACGCCGTTTGGCGAGGATGTCGGCGTCAAGGTCAACGGCACGGACGTGATCCAGATTTTGCAGAACCTCGCGGTGAACGCCTTCCAATGCTCGCCGAAAAATCATCGCGTGGAGATCGGCGGCGAAGTGCTGCGCGCGCCGCTGGATTTGACTTTGTTCAAGGACGGCCCGAACGACCGGCTGTTGAACGTCGAGAGCCTGGAAAATTCCGCGCCGCTGGTGAAATTATTTGTGCGCGACAACGGCCCGGGCATCTCGCCGGAAGTGCTGCCGAAAATTTTCCAGCCTTACTTCACCACCAAAGGCCCGCGCGAAGGAACGGGCTTGGGACTCAACATCGTCCACCGTCTGATCAAGGAAGGCAACGGCGCGTTGCACGTCCGCACACGGCTCGGCGAAGGCACGAATTTCACGGTTTATCTGCCGGGCGCGAATCTGGCGAAGTGAGGCGGAGGATTTGGAATGGTGCGCGTGGCGGGAGTCGAACCCACAACCTTCAGCTTCGGAGGCTGACGCTCTATCCAATTGAGCTACACGCGCGCGCGACCCCGGCAGAATACAACCGCGCGCATTTTTGCTCAACCGAATTTGCGCGCAGAAATAAAAAAGGACGGCTCAAGGCCGTCCCTGTGTCAACTTATGTCCCCACAAATCAGTTCTGCGGAGGAGTCGCGGCTGGGGCATTCGTGCTGCCGCCGCCACCACCGTTTCTGCGGCTGCCCATTGGCCCCATTTTTTGATATTTGGCGAATTGATCGGGCGTAAGGATGTCTTTCATTTTGGCCATGGCTTCATCGCGAATGGGTTTCATTTTGGCCATTCTATCTTCGCGAGAGAGACCGGCAAAGTCAGGATCCTTTCGCAACTCATTCATCTTTTGCATTTGGTCGTCAAGCACCGCTTTGACTTGCGGCTTCTGGGCATCGGTCAGATCCAAAGCCTTGGAAAGCTGCTCCAAGCTGGGTCCGCGGCCTCTCATTCCGCCTCCGGGCGGGCCACCTGCGGGCGGCGTGGCCGGTGGAGTATTGGTGGAATTCTGTGCAAGCAGCGTCGGACTGCAGGCGAGCAAAGCGCCCACGGCCAATGCCGCAATTAACATCGTTTTTGTTGATTTCATAAACTTTGTCTCTGTCGTTTTTTGTTTTTAATTTCGCCACGCCATCGTGGAACGGCGGGATGTTTCTGGTCAGACGCGGGGAACAGCAGAAGGTTACAGGCCGCGCAAAACTTTCGCCGCCGATTTCACGGTCTTTTCAATGTCCGCCGCCGTGTGCGCCGTGGAAATGAAACCAGCCTCGAATTGCGACGGCGCAAGATAAATCCCCTCGTCCAGCATTCCGCGGAAAAATTTTGCGAAACGTGCACGGTCGCTTTTCATCGCGTCGGCCAGACTGTGGACCGGCTCATTCGTGAAATACGCACAGAACATCGAGCCGCAGGAATTGAATTGCACCGGAATTTTTGCCGCTTTCGCCGCGTCGCGCATTCCGGCGGCGAGTTGCGCGCCGAGATTTTCGAGCAGCGCGTAATTGTTCTTGCGATTCAATTCTTCCAAATTCGCGATGCCCGCCGCCATCGCCAATGGATTGCCGCTCAACGTTCCCGCCTGATAAACCGGGCCGAGCGGCGCGAGCAGATCCATGATCTCCGCGCGCCCGCCAAACGCGCCGACCGGCAAACCGCCGCCGATGATTTTGCCGAGGCAGGTCAAGTCGGGAGAAATTTTGAAACGCTCCTGCGCGCCTCCTTTCGCCAGCCGGAAACCCGTCATCACTTCATCGAAAATCAAAAGAGCACCATCCGCTTTTGTGATCTCTCGCAAAAATTCCAGATAGCCCGGCTTCGGCAGATAAAGTCCGGCGTTGCCAGGTACCGGCTCGACGATGATTCCGGCGATATGATTTTTATTCGCCGCGAAACAGGCTTTCACCGCGTTCAAGTCGTTGAACGGTAGAACAATTGTGTGCTGCGTGAACGATGCCGGAATTCCCGCACTGTCGGGATGGCCAAACGTCAGCGCGCCGGAACCGGCCTTGACCAGCAGCGAATCCACATGGCCGTGATAGCAGCCGTCGAACTTGATGATCTTGTCGCGCTTCGTGAAACCGCGCGCCAGCCGGATTGCGCTCATGCACGCTTCCGTGCCGGAACTGGTCATGCGGATTTTTTGGATGCTCGGAACCAGTTCGCAAATCAGCTTCGCCATTTTCACTTCAAACGGATTCGGGATTCCGAAGCTCGTTCCGTGGTCGGCGGCGGATTTGATGGCTGAAATGATTTTCGGATGCGCATGGCCGAGGATCGCCGGGCCCCAGGTGCCGACGTAATCAATCAATTCATTTCCGTCCACGTCCCAGATTTTGCAACCTGCCGCGCGATTGACAAAAAGCGGCTGGCCGCCCACTGCGCGAAACGCGCGCACGGGTGAATTGACGCCGCCGGGAATGTATTTCAACGCCTCGGCAAAAAGTTTTTCGGATTTCGTGCGCACAAAAAATTATCTTTGTAAAAATGTTTCCGCCAGCGAACCCTTTTCCGTGCGGATGATTGCGCCGGTGCTGACGTTGTGCCGCGCGAACCAGCCGTCGCTGGTCTCCAAAACGAACTGGATGTCGTCGCTTGCAGCCAGAACCGCGTTCGTGTCGTTCCTTTCAAGATGATGGATTTCCTGGATCACCCCATCGGGCGAAATGTAGGCGGCGGAAATGGATTCGGGACAATTCTTCATCCAGAACGCCGCGCGCATCGGCTGCGGCAAAACAAAAAGCATCGAGTCCGTGTCCTGAATATTCGTGCGGAACATCATGCCGGTCATCTCCTCTTTTTCCGTCAGCGCGAGTTCGGCGTCGAGCGTTTCCGCACCGAGATAGATTTTCATCGTCGGCAGTTTCGGCTGCGCCTGCGTGGGCTGCCAGTCTTCCGACGACGGCAACGCGGCAGCACCGGGTTCGTTTTTTTTGCAACCCGCCAAAAGCGCGACAATCAATAGTAACGGAACCCATTTTGCCGGTTTCACGCCGACAGCTTGCCGGAAGCCGCCAGAATTTTCAACCAAACTGAATCCGCCGCACAACCGCGCTTGCGCCCGCGTGCCGCGACCACTAATGTCTTGCTGGCCGCGCCCGTAGCTCAGTTGGATAGAGCATCTGCCTTCTAAGCAGGCGGTCGTGCGTTCGAATCGCGCCGGGCGCGCCATTTCCTCATGCTGAAACTGGAAAATCTTGCGGAACTTTTTGAAAAAAACCGCGCCGCCGCGTCCGCGCGCGTGAAGGAATTTTCCATCGTCGGCAGAAAATTCAATTTCAACTCGCAGCCGGCGATCATGGGCGTCGTCAATCTGTCGCCCGATTCGTGGTATCGCGAAAGCGTTTGTTTGACGACGGAAGCGGCAGTTCAACGTGGAAAAATTCTGGCGGCGCAAGGCGCGGACATCGTGGACATCGGCGCGGAATCCACGCTCGCCCACGCCGCGCGCGCGGACGAAAGCGTGCAAAAATCCAAGTTGATTCCCGTCGTCAAAAAATTGCGCGCGGAAAAAATCCTGGTTTCGGTCGAAACCTATTCGCCCAAAGTCGCGCGCGCGGCGCTCGAAGCCGGCGCGAATGTTTTGAATCTAACGGGAACTTCGGCTTCAAAGGAGATTTTCAAAATGGTCGCCGCAAATGACGCGGCGGTGATTATTTGTTTCGTCCAAGGCAAAAACGTCCGCGCGGTCGGCGATTTTGACCTGAGCGCCGACCCGATTCCAATGATGAAGGATTATTTTTCGCGCCAGATTGAAATCGCGCGGCGGAACGGCGTGGAGAAAATCCTTCTCGATCCCGGACTCGGCTTTTATTATCGCAACTTGCAGGACGGTGCCGTTCGCGTCCGCCATCAAATGAACATTTTCCTGAACACGTTCCGGCTCCGCGAGCTTGGCTTTCCGGTTTGCCACGCGCTCCCGCACGCGTTTGAATTTTTTGGCGATGAAGTCCGCTGTGCCGAGCCGTTTTTTGCGGTCTTGGCCGCGCTGGGCAAAACCGATTTGTTCCGCACGCATGAAGTCCCCAGAATCAGGGCCGTTCTTAAAACCTTGAAGGTTTTTTAATCGCGGATTAAGCAAATCATTTTCTGCGGCAAAGAAAAACGCCTTCTTCTTCGGATTTCGCAATCCATTGTTCGCAAACTTCCAATTTGTGCCGGGCAAGAATTTTTGCGACGAGTTCCGGCGTGTAGCGATAGGAAAAGAACAAACGGATTTTTTCACCGACTTCGAATTTGAAAATATGATTCTCAATTTTAATTTGCTGTGCACGTTTGAAGCAAAAATTGGCAACAAAACGTTTCAAACCAAGGCCGCCATCTTCAATTGTAAATTTCAGTTGGCCGTCATTTTTTTCAACGCCGAGGTCGAGCAGAAAAGTCATCAGCCAGTCGCGCGTTTGCGGATTGTCGTATTGCGGCAGGATTTTTTCCATTCCGGCGGCGTAATCTTTGCCCGGCGCAAGGTTTGCGCTGAACAGCAAAAAATCTTTCGGGCGAAGCAGAGCCGCGAGCTTCGGCAAAATTTCCTGCGGTTCGAAATTTGGGATCATGCCGAAGAAAGTCGCGATGCGTGAATCGTGGATCGCGGATCGCGAATTGAGAACAGCGGGCAAATCACCCACCGTTGCCAAGTCGCAAACAAAGGGGAAACAGTTTTTCTCCGGCAAAACGGCAAGCGCCGTCTGTCGCGCGACCAGAACCATCGCCGTGCTGACATCGCACGGCGTGTAAAAAATTTCCCTGCCGCTCGCTTTCAATAGTTTCAGCAGCCGCGTGTCCTTTTGCCCGCCGCCGCAGCCGAGGCCGATGACGTGAACTCTTTTTGATTTTATTTTTGCGGCTATAGTTTCAAAACTATTCTCGTAAATCGCGCGGACATTTTCATCATTGCGCGAGGGTGAGTAAATTTGATGCAGCACGAGCCATTTTTGCGTCTGCTTCACGCTGTCGTAGTGGAATTTGTGGTTTATTTTCCGCGTGCGCAGTGATTTCAGCAAATCACGCCGGACGTTTTCTGGAAACTGGCTTTCGTGGATTAAAATGTTTGCCGTTTTCACTTTTGCGGAAAAATCTGGTAGAGCAAAAGATAAACGATCACGCCGGTCACGGAAACATACATCCACAGGGGCCACGTCCAGCGCGCGATTTTTTTATGGAGTTCAAAGCGCTCCTTTTTTGCGCGCCAGAGCGTGATCAAAATCAGCGGCACGATGACGATGGCAAGGATTGTGTGCGTTCCGAGAATGACGAGATAAATCGGCTGAAACCATTTTGGTTCTAAAAATCGCGTCGGCCCGATGTGCAACACCCAATAGCGATAACCGTGGTAAACGATGTAACAGGTCAAAAATAGAATCGAAGTGCAGAACGCCGAAACCATGCAGTTGCGATGCGCGGTTTTATTTCCGCGCTTTATGAAAACGAATCCGAGCGTGAGAAAAACCGCGCTCAAGCCGTTGAGCGAGGCGTTGACGGCGGGCAGATCGTGGATGCTCACGGTTCGCGTTCGAGTTGTTGAACCGTTGCGACGACGCGCGGCTGGACGTTCGTCCAGTCCACATCCTCGCCGCCGGTCTCAAAGATGCCGCGCAATTGCGCGTGCTTGTCCACGACGACAAAAATCGTGGTGTGGATGAACAGATCGGCGGCATTTGTCTGGTCTGCGGGCTGCACGGGAACGGCGCTCAATTTCAAGCTGCCGCCGGCAAGCGCGGCGATTTCTGTTTTTGTGCCGGTCAAAAATGTCCAGCGGTTGAAATCCGCGCCGAAGCGTTCGCCGTATTTTTTCATCACGGCGGGTGAATCGTAATCCGGATCGGTCGTAAGCGTGACGAGTTTCGCGCCGCTGGTTTGCGGCAGCGCGTCCTGAAGTTTTCTCATTTGCCCGGTCATGATCGGACACGGCCCGGCGCAGCGTGTGAAAATGATGTCGGCGACCCAGACGCGGTTGGTCAAACCGGCGAGCGTGGTGATTTTTCCGTCCTGATTCGTGAGCGTGAAGTCCGCGATCTGGCCGAGCACGGGCAGCGCGGTTTCATTGACGCGTTTGAATTCCGCGAGCGAAAGCAGATAGGCGAGGCCGAGAAAGCCGAGGAGCAGTCCCATTCCGAGCCAGACGGTTCGCGGCAGTTGTTGGGGTTCGGACATGATTATTCAATTTGCCAAAGAACCGCATTTTTACAAATGCGGCGACGATAAAAAACGCGGCCGAAAATTTATTCGGCGCTCTGGACTTTTTTGGCGGTCTTGGAATCCAGCCACTTGTCGAAATCCGCCTGCGTCTGCACGACGAGGAATCCGCCGGTCATCGCGGCATGGCCGGCACCGCATAGTTGCGCGCAATTGATCTGGTAGCGGCCGACCTGCACGGGCTTGAACCAGAGTGGAATCCGCAAGCCGGGAATCGCGTCCTGGCAGACGCGCATGGCGATGATTTTGAGCGAATGAATCACGTCCTTGGAGCTCAAATAAATGATGACAGGCTTGTTCACCGGAACATGAATCTCGTTCAGCACCTGGATGTCGTCCTTGCCGTTCGGGTCGGACGGGTCAACGCCGAAGACGTTGTCGAGCGCGACGAACTTCATGTCCTGTTTGCCGAAAATTCCATCCGGCCCGGCGTAGCGCGCGTTCCAGGCGAATTGCTGCGCGACGACCTGGATCACGGTCGAATCTTTCGCGTCGGGAAATTTGTCCACGGCCTTCGCCCACAGCGGCACGGCGATGAAGACCAGCAGCACGGCCTCGACCCCGGCCACGGCGAGCTCGATGTAGCTCGACGCATGGTTGCGGACGCCGACGTAATCGGCCTTCGGATTGCGCGAGGCGCGGAACCTCCAGACGGCGTAGGCGAAATAAATGATCCAGCCGACGAACAGCGCGATCATCAGCCAGTGGACGTAAATGACCAGGTTGTCGACGTCACGTCCGTTTTCGGAGGCCAGCGGCGGCAGGCCGAGGATGTATTTGCCAAACCACTCTTTCATACTTTGATGTCGGGCAGATTTTCGGCGGCATCTTTCGCGGCCAGCGCGGCCTCCCTGCGGATGATGAAGGCAAAAAACGTCGCGATGGATGCGAGGACGGTGCCAATCACGCAGAACAGGGTGAAGATTCCCCAGTTGATGCCGCTGGCCAGCGGCGAATCGGAGCGGCCGTAGCACGCCGCGCACGCGAACAATCGCGGTGGCGCGAACGCGGCCAGCGCAAGCGCGCAAAAAATTATCTTGCGGAATAATTTCACAGGTAGCCGATTTTTTTCAGTTTCTTCAAAAAATAAATCCCGTAAAAGACGACCAAGATTCCGGCAATGATTCCAATTGCGCCGAAAACCGGCCTGCCGGCGGCGAACGCCCACGCCGCGAAGCCGAACGACAGCGTCGTCAGCAGCGTCACAAAAATAAGATGGAATGCTTTCAGCGACATGTCAGTGCGTCGTGCCGGTCGGAAAATCGTGCATCGCGTAAATGGTCAGCGCGAACAGCCCGGCGACGAAAAACACGGTGAAACCGAGCACGGTGTAGATCATTTTTTTCTCGGACAGCAAGTGCATGAGAAAGCCGGCGACGCAGAAGGCGTTGCCGCACGCGACCACGAGAATCAGCCCCACTTTCAACGCCCAAGTGTAATGCTCCGGCAGAAATGAAATCCAGATCATCAGCGCCGTCGCCAGAATCACGGCGGCGAAAACGTAGGCGCAGGTGCGGACGTAGCTTTTCAAATCGACGGGTCGTGAATCGCTCATAAATTTTTCAGGTCAAATATAAGACAGGGAACAGAAAAATCCAGACCAGGTCAACGAAATGCCAGAACAGGCCGGAGACTTCGATGCGGTTGGTGAAACGTTCCGGATCCTTCTTCCACATTTTGCTGCCCGGCCCCCAAAGGTAGCCGATGACGATGCTGCCGCCGAGGATGTGCAGCGCGTGCAATCCCGTGAGCGTGAAATAGATCGCGAGGAACGTGTTGTGCCACGGGCCGTAATTTTCCATCTTCACGATGTCAGCCGCAGAAACGGTGACTTCCTTTAGCTCGATTTTCTTCTGCGAGCGCAAATCGTAAAGCAGATTTTCGTCGTTCACGATGCGGCCGTGCAAGGTGACCGTGCCGGTTTTTTTGGCGAGGTCGAAGTCAGCGGATTTTTCGACGAGGTGGCCGTCGGCGAAAGTCCCGTCCGCCAGTTTGATTTCGTAGTGGATCCATTTGTCGTGATACTCATACATTTTCACGGACAAAAACGAGAGCGCCAGCAGCAGTGTGCAGGCGTGGAAAAATTTGAACTTGCCGAACTGCCCGACCTTGCACGCCGCCCACGCGAGCAGTGTCGTGATGGCCGAGAGCGCGAGGATGATGGTGTTGAGCGCCCCGAAGCGCACGTCGAGCCAGCCGTGCGGCCACTGGTCGGCGCCGACGCGCAGCAAAACGTAGGCGGAAAAAAGCCCGCCGAATAGCATGACTTCGGACGCGAGGAAAAGCCAGATGCCGAGCTTGGCGTTGTAGAGGCCGGTGTCCGGCCGCGGTTGAATTGTGTAGGGGATTTCCATGAAAAATTTAGTGCGCGGTTGAAATTTTTTGTGCCGACAGATTTTCCGGCGGTTCGTTTTGCGGCGTGAAATCACTCGCGTGGCCGGGCACGCTGTATTCGTAAGGGCCGCGATAAACTTTCATTTCGTGCGTGAAATTTCCGTGCGGCGGCGGCGTGGGCGTCTGCCATTCGAGCGTCGTGGCATCCCAAGGATTGTCACCGACTTTTTCGCCATTCTTGATGCTCCAGAACAGATTGATGATGAACGGAATTTGGGCGATGCCCAGCGCGATGGCCGCCCAAAGAATCCAGACGTGCAGCGACATCATATTGTCGCTCAGGCCGCCGATGACGTCCGCACCGCCGCGGCTGTTGACCGCCGCCGAGTAATTCGCGCCGCCGTCCGACATGCGGCGCAGCATCCCCGCCATTCCCTGCGCGAACATCGGCATGAAAACCAGATTCATGAAAATCAGCGAGCACCAGAAATGCACGCGGCCCCAGAATTCATTCATCTTGCGCCCGGTCATTTTCGGGAACCAGTAATAAACCCCCGCGAACAGCGCGAACATCGTCCCCGGCGCGACGACGTAATGGAAATGCGCGATGATGTAATAAGTGTCGTGCAGATGGACGTCGCTGACGTTGAAGCCGAGAGGCAAACCCGTCAGCCCGCCGATGCCGAACATCGGCAGAAACGCCAGCGCGAAAAGCATCGGCGTGTTGAAACGGATCGAACCGCCCCAAAGCGACATGAAAAAGCACGTCAAAATGATCACCGACGGAATCGAGATGATCATCGTCGTCGTCTGGAAGAAGGTGGAGATTTTCGTGCCCATGCCCGTGAGATACATGTGGTGCGCCCAGACGATGAAGGACAGGAAACCGACGGCCAACACCGAATACACGAGCGATTTGTAGCCCCAGATCGGCTTGCGCGTGTTGTTGGCAAGGATTTCACAGACGATGCCCATCGCCGGCAAAATCAAGACGTAAACTTCAGGATGGCCGAGGAACCAGAACAAATGCTGCCACAACAGCGGGCTGCCGCCGCCGCTGACCGCCGCCATTTTTCCACCGATCGCCAGACCCGTCGGCAAAAAGAAACTCGTGCCCGCCGCGTTGTCCATCAATTGCATCACGCCTGCGGCTTCCAGCGGCGGAAACGCCAGCAGCAAAATAAACGCCGTCACGAATTGCGCCCAGACGAAAAACGGCAGGCGCATCCACGTCATGCCCGGCGCGCGGAGCTGGATGATGGTCGCGATGAAATTCACCGCGCCCAGCAGCGACGACGAGATGAGAAAAACCATTCCAACGATCCAGAACAATTGTCCGTGCGTCGGGATCGTCGTCGCCAGCGGCGAATACGAGGTCCAGCCCGCCTGCGCCGCGCCGCCCGGAATGAAAAAGCTCACGAGCATGATGACGCCGCCGAGAAAATACGCCTGATAGCTCGCCATGTTGACGCGCGGAAACGCCATGTCCACCGCGCCGATCATGAGCGGCACGACGTAATTGCCGAACGCCGCGAACGCCAGCGGCACGATCCCCAAAAACACCATGATCGTCCCGTGCATCGCTCCGAACGAATTGTAGAGCTCCGGCGAAATGACGCCGCCCGCCGCGACATTGCCGAGAACTTTCGCCAGCAGCGGCCCGATGACCGGCACGGGCGTGCCCGGATGCGCGATCTGCCAGCGCATCATCAGCATCAGGAAAAATCCGAACAGCAGGAAGCAAAGCGCGGTGAAACCGTATTGGATCCCGATGATTTTGTGGTCGGTGGAGAAAATGTAACCGCTCCAGAAACCCGGCTTGTGATGCTCGTGGCCGTGGTCGTCAGGCGCGTGATGCGGCTCTTCCTTGCGATACGGCGGAAATTGGTGAACGGTTGCATCCATAATTTATTTCACTTTGTCCCAGACCATCAATCCCAGCAGCAGCGGCAGATAAATGATTGAGGCCAAAAACAGTTGCCGCGCGCGCGCCAAGGTCAGCTGCCGCGAAAATTGGATCGCGCAAAACAAAAATCCCGCGCCGAGGATGATTGCGCCGGCGAGATAAATTGTTCCCGCCATTTTGAAAACGAACGGACACAGGCTCACGACCAGCAGCGCGAGCGTGTGGCTGACGGTCTGCTGGCCGGTGCGGCTGCCGTCGGCGTCCACATTCGGCAGCATGACGAAACCGGCCTTTGCGTATTCGTCGCGATACATCCACGCGATGGCGAAAAAATGCGGCATTTGCCAGAAAGCGAGAATCGCGAACAGCGCCCAGCCTTCGCCGCCCAGCTCATTTCGCGCCGCAGTCCAGCCCATCAGCGGCGGCAACGCGCCGGGAATCGCGCCGATGGCCGTGTTCAGCCATGTCACGCGTTTCAGCGGCGTGTAGATGAAAAGATAGCTGACCAGCGTGACCGCGCCGAGGACGCTTGTGAGCAGGTTAACCGCGAGCGCGAGATAAACCAGGCCGGCCACCGAACTCACGCCGCCAAAAATTGCGACCGTCGTCGGCTGCAAACGTCCCGACGGCAGCGGACGGTCTTGTGTGCGGCGCATCTTCGCGTCGTATTCGCGTTCGAGCAGTTGATTCAATGCCGACGCGCCGGCGGCGACCAATCCGGTCGCCGCAAGCGTGTTGAAAAAGCGGACGAAATCCATCGCGCCGCGCCAGCCGATGTAAAATCCAACCGCCGTCGTCAGCAAAACGAGCGTTGTCAGCCGCGCCTTGATCAGGTCGGACAAAACCGCTGCCCAGCTTTTCTCGGCGGCGTTTGCGCTTAAAATTTCTGCGGAAAACTCCTTCATCATTTGTTCGCGGCAAAAGTTCCCAGCGCGCCCAGGGGCGCGATTTCGGACTCCGGCATTTTTGCCGAACGGCCAAAAGCAATAATATACCAGAGCGCGCCTGTCACGAGCGAAAGTGCGCCGGCCAAAACGTGCGCCGTCGCGACGTCGGCGGCCTTGTTCGTCCAAATCGTCGCAATTCCCAATACGATTTGAAAAATAATCAGCGCGAGCCAGAAAACGGCGAGCTTCGTCAGCGAATCTTTTTTGCCGAGGCGCTTGACGGACAATCCCGCCGCCGCCGCGACGCCCGCAAAAATCACGAACGCGAGGATGCGGTGGATCATTTGCAAAACGACCTGGAACGCGGTGATGGGATTGACGTTTGTCGCCTCAATCCGTTCCTGATTGTAGCGCGCGATGGCATCTGGATTTGTGTCCGGCCAGATTTTTCCGTGCGCGAGCGGAAAATCGGAAATGGCAAGCCCGGCGTGCTGATGCCGCATCGTCGCGCCGAGGATCAATTGCAGGAAAATCAGGATCGTGACGAACAAAACGTGGCTGCGCAGCCCGCGCGGAACGGAAAAGGGTTTTTGCTTCGCCGCCAGTTCAATCCAAAACCGGCTGGTGAAAAGCGCAATCGCGCAGGTCAAAACAAAAAATGTCTGCGCAAGGACGCCGTGAAAAACTCCGAGGCTGTCCATTTTCATCGTCACGCGCAATCCGCCGAGAACGCCCTGCGCGACGACGAGCAAAAACGCGATGACACCGAGCCATTTCATCCATTTGCGCGAATCTTTGAGCCAAAGCCAGACGGCAAGAATCGTCGTCATCAGACCAACCACCGAAGCCCAGAGCCGGTGCGTGTGCTCGTAAAAAATCCCGCCCGTCCATTTTGAAAACGGGAAGGCGAACATGTTGTAGCCGTAGCTGTTCGGCCAGTCGGGCACGGACATTCCGGCTTCGTGGCTCGTCACCAGCCCGCCCGCGCCGAGCAGCAAAAAGGTCGCGACCGCCGTCAGCACGGCGAACCAATAAAGCCACGGATTGTTTTTCACGTCACAATTTGCATTCATCTGCCGGAAATCAAAAAATCGACCGCTGCGGTTCTTCCTGCAGCGGTCGTTTCAATCCAAAATTACTTCACCTCAAAAGTAAAATTCACCGTCGCGTTGCCGTCCTTGACTTCCACGTCCGCCGCGCGCATTGCCGCCAAAACCGCAGCCGGAGGAAAATTCGTGGGACATTTCACCATCTGCGCCCTTAAATTTATCACCCGGAAATTTACGGTCAAGCAATCTGTGAAATTTTTCACAAGCATTCACGACTTTCGCAAAATCCGAAAGATCGTGATGCCGGCAAAAAGTCCGACTTGGCCGAAAATCATTCCAAGCAAGCCCCAGTGCAGCCAGAAAATCGTCAGCGCGGAAATCAAAACCGACAGGCCGCACCAGATCAAAACGGATTCGTTCTCGAACTCCGCCGCGCGATGATAGAAAACCGCGAAGGCGGCGATGATGAGGATCGTCAAATATGGCATCGCCCGAATTTGCCCGGATTTTTCAGCCGCGCAAACTTTTCATCACACGCGCCATTTCCAGCGCCGTTTGAGCCGCTTCCGTGCCGCGATTGTGCTTTTTGCCGAGGCAGCGGACTTTTGCGTGCTTCACTTTTTCAAAAACGAACACGCCGTGGATGACGGGGATTTTTTGCAGCACCTGGATTTGCGCCAGCGCGTGCGTCACGCCCCAGCCGATGTGCTGCGCGTGGCCCGTCTCGCCCTGAAAAATCACACCGAGGCAGATGATGGCCGCGTAGCGTTTGGGTTGCGCCAGCCGCGCCGCCGCCGCCGGAATCTCGAACGCGCCCGGCACGCGCACGATGCGGACATGCGCGCCCGCAGCGAGCAACGTCTCGCGCGACGCGTGCAGCATCGCGTCCACATACTCCGCGTTGTAGCGCGAGGCGACGATGGCGAACGAGCCGCCGTCCACGCGGATTTTTTTTTGACGAAGTTTGCGGAGCATCGCGGCGGATTATTTTTTCGGATCGTCCAGCGGCTTCCATTCGCCGTCGTAAGTCGCGACGACAACGATGTCGTCGCCCAAAACGGTGTGCTCATCTTTTTTTGCCGCCGCCGGTGGTTTTGCCGCATCTTCAGCCTGCTTTTTGGTGATCAAGACCGTTTCCTCGTCGAAACGCTGGGCGGCTTCCATGAGCAATGTTTCCCAGCCGCTTTGCACGGTGCGCTGCGGCGGCGCTTTGAAAGGCTTCAATTGAAACTCGCCGCCGGTCAGGGACATCAATTTGCTAAAAGCCTGTTCGCCGGTCAGTGTTCCGACGGCGGCGTGGGTGATCGCGCCGGCCTCGATGTAAATCTGCCCGCGCGTCTGCCGGTTGCGTACTTCGAGGATCGAAGAATGACGTCCGATGCATTCCATCTGGATGACTTCCTGCAATCCGACTTGCCGCAGCGCGCCGCTGAAACCTTCGCGGTGCGCCCACGAAACCAGATCGTTCAGCATATTGAAGACGACCTTGATGCCATCCGGCGAAACCGGCTTCTCGATGAACAGTTCCGCGCCGCTGGAAAGCGCGTCTGCGCGCCTGCGCTCGCTCGCGTTGCCGGTCATCACGGCGATTTTGATCCCGGGATAACGGCGGCTGACGATGCCGAGCAATTGCAACCCGTCCAGCATCGGCATCCCGATGTCCAGCACGACGAGGTCAATCGAACCTTCCTGTAAAACGGCAAGCGCCTTGTCCGCGGTCGTGGCGGAATGGATTTTCCAAGTCTGGTTCGACAATTCAGAGCACAATTCGCTGAACGTCTCGAGGAACGCCAGGCTGTCGTCCACGAAAAGAACATGGAATTTTTTTGCCGACTCATCGCCGTCCTTCGGCGCGACGGCCAGTTTCGCGTCCGCCACCGGAACGGGTTTTGGCGAAGAAGGCGCGGTTGCCGTCGCGGTCGGCGCAGCTGGTTTGGGCGGCGTTGCGGCGGTGTTTGTGACCAAATTTTTTGTGACGAACGACGTGCCGGGCGGACTTGCCGCAGCCGAGGATTCAAAACGCAATTCCACCTCGCCGAGGCGCAGCGATTGGCCGGCTTTCACGACGCCCTCGGAAATTTTCTTGCCCGCCGCGAACGTGCCGTTCGTGGATTGCAGGTCGCGCACGATGAGTTCATCGCCGCGCAACCGCACCTCGCAATGCCGGCCGGACACCGACGGCTCGACGATCTGGAACGTGTTGCCGTCGTTGCGGCCGATCGTGACCCAGTTCTCGCCCAACTCGTGCGACGCGGCAGCCAGACCTTTGGTGATGACGACAAGTTTGGCCATGTCGCTTAATGAAACAATCGCCGTCCGCCGTTGTCAACCGCGACAATGGCGCGTGCCGTTTTGGGTTTGATGGATTTTAACATATACTACTCAAGTTAAAATCGCGCCCATCCCACATTTTTAACTTCGTCAAACCAAAGAGGTTTGTCTTTGCCGAATTCAATAATCAAATTATAACGAGTACCTTCCGCAACAATTAGCGGACTGGAAATTTCATCAAATGGAGTAAGCGCCCAGTAAATTTTGAATTCCCGTTCGGTGGGAAGACGAAAAGTAAGATAGCCATTTTTTGAAAGCAAATCAGCGAGCGCAGCACGAAAATTATCTGTTTCAGTTTTGCTCTTTATCAGAGCTGCGGGTAATTCTTCGTTTTCACCATTCGCCAACGGAACTTTTACAACCGTTCTCGTAAAAGGTGGAATGGAAAAATATGGTGAGTCTTTAAGCAAATGCCAAAGAACCGGCCCACAAATGCACGGCGATGAAACAATCATCTCAAGTTTATTTGTATCGGCTGAAAAATCTTGTTGAAGCAATGCCCTTGCTGTTTCGAATTGTTGATCTGAAACCGTGTAATGTGCTTCTCGCGGCAAAGGAAAATCAAGTTTAGCGACTGTTTGCGTTTGCGTTTGCGTTGAGCAACCGCCCATTGCAAGGACAATTAAAACTAGAAAATGAATTTTTTTCATAAACTTCCAATTTTCATCCGCAGACTATGCCGATTGTACAGATTTCAAAATTAAAAATCTGCGTCATCTGTGAAATCTGCGGACTAAAGCAAATGCCCCAGCTTTTCCCGCTTCGTTTTCAAATACCGTTCGTTATGCGGATTGGATTTTATTTTGATCGGCACCTGCTCGGTGATCTTCAGGCCGTAGCCTTCCAGCCCGACGACTTTTTTCGGATTGTTCGTCAGCAGCCGGATGGTTTTCAGGCCGAGGTCAACGAGGATTTGCGCGCCGAGTCCGTATTCGCGCAGGTCCATCCCGTAGCCGAGCTTCAAATTTGCTTCGACGGTGTCGAGTCCCTGTTCCTGCAATTTGTAGGCCTGAATCTTCGGCGCGAGGCCGATGCCGCGGCCTTCCTGCCGCATATAAAGAATCACGCCGCGTCCGGCTTCGGAAACCTGCTTCATCGCCTGATGCAATTGCGGCCCGCAATCGCAGCGGCGCGAGCCGAACACGTCGCCGGTCAAACATTCGCTGTGGACGCGCACGAGAATGTTTTTTTGCCCGGCAATTTCCCCGCGCACAAGCGCGAGATGATGCTGGCCGTCCACGCGCGAGCGGTATAAATGCAAATTAAATTCGCCGTAGTCGGTCGGCAGTTTTACGACTTCAATTTGTTCAACCAGTTTTTCCCGCGTGCGGCGATATTCGATCAGCGCGGCGATGGTGCAAATTTTCAGGCGGTGCTTTTTGGAAAATTTCAAAAGCTCGGGCAGTCGCGCCATCGCGCCGTCGTCGCGCATGACTTCGCAAATGACGCCGATCGGGCGGCAGCCAGCGAGATGCACGAGGTCAACGGCGGCTTCGGTGTGACCGGCGCGTTGCAAAACTCCGCCGGGCCGTGCGCGCAGCGGGAAAACATGGCCGGGCTGGACCAAATCTTCGGCCACGGCGGTCGGCGAGGCCATGAAACAAATGGTTTTGGCGCGGTCGGCGGCACTGATGCCGCTGCTGATGCCGCGCGCGGCGTCCACGCTGACTTGAAAATCGGTGCGGAAACTTTCGCGGTTCTGCTGCACCATGCGGTCAATGCCGAGTTGCTGCAACCGCTCGGCGGTGGTCGGCACGCAGATTAATCCGCGTCCGAAGCGCGCCATGAAATTCACGGCGGCGGGCGTCACGTGCTGCGCGGCCATGACGAGATCACCTTCGTTCTCGCGGTCAGCGTCGTCCACGACGATGACCATTTTGCCTTTGCGGATGTCGGCGATGACGGACTCGACGTTGTTAAAAGTTTTTTTCATTCAGCAAGGACAGCGTAGCCATTTGCCGCGCGAATTCCAGCCGATTCAACTTGCATTTTCGCCGGTCGCGGAACATTGTGCAAATGGCAGATTTGAGTTTTAATTTATGTCACCCGGTTCAGACAAGGCCAGCGACCCGCAAAAATCCGCGCCGTGGAGTTCCACTCCGGCTTCGGTTGAAAAAATGCAGCGGCTCGACCGGCTGGCGAACCTCGGGATGCTTTCGGCGGGCATGGCGCACGAGATCAAAAACGGGATGGTCGCCATCAAGACGTTCGTGGACCTGCTGCTGGAAAAAAACCAGGACGCGGAACTGGGCGAAGTCGTCCGGCATGAACTGGAGCGCATCAACGCGATTGCGACGCAGATGCTGCGGATGGCCGCGCCCGGCCACGCGGCCTTCAAAACCGTGCGCATCCACGACGTGCTGGAGCATTCGTTGCGCCTGCTGCAGCCGCAGATCAGCGGGAAATTGATCGCGCTCAAAAAAAATTACCGCGCGGAATCGGACGCGGTGCACGGCGACGACGCGCAATTGCAGCAGGTATTCATGAACCTTTTTCTGAACGCGCTCGAGGCGATGGGGCCGAACGGTACGCTGGCCATCGGCACGGAAATCGCGGACGGCGAAAACGGCGCGCGTGTTTTGAAGATCAAAATCCAGGATACGGGCACGGGCATCGCGCCGGAAAACCAGTCGCACCTGTTCGAGCCGTTTTTCACGACGAAGAAAAACGGGACGGGCCTGGGCCTGGTGATTTCCGAGCGCATCGTCGCCAATCATCGCGGCGCAATCACTGTGGAAAGCGAAACGGGCAAAGGCTCGACGTTCGGTATTTCGCTGCCCGTGCCGGGCGCGGCGTAAAATCATTCCCCGACGAGTTGATACGGTTTCACGGCGTCGTCGCCGAGGTGGTGGGCGGGCGAGGCCTTGAGCGAGAAACTGAAGGCGATGGTATAATCTTCCGGACCGGTCGCGTTGTCAGTCACGCGGAAAGTCAGCGCGCCCGTCCAGCTCCGCCAGTCGCGGTAGATGCTGTAAAATTGTTCCTGCAGCCGTCCGTCCCCGGCGTTGAAGTAATGTGTGGCGCGGAAACCCCAGTTGTCATTCAGCCTGTAAAAGATCGAGCTGGTGAAAAGATTGTCGCTTTGCGTGAACCCGTCAAATCCGCTGCGCAGATACCAGTGGCCGAGTCCCCAGCTCCATTTTTCGTTTGGCGTGAACGTGAGCTGGTGGAACGCGAGGTTCAAATTGCCGCCGTTGATGTCGTAACGCAGCTGCGATTCGAACGTGATCCACGAGCGTGGCTTGAGCGTGAGATCGGAATAAAGATCGCTGAACGTCTGCGCGGTGCTGAACGGTTCGTCGAGATTGGTTTGGTTCTGCCCCGGCCTGAGCCGCCAGTCCAGCGTCAGATTCCAGTCCAGCAGGTTGTCGAGCTGTCCGTCGCGCATGGTTTGCAGCGTGTTGCGCAGGCCGAAGCGGATGACATTCTCGCTGTCAACGGAATCAATGTCATTGTAATCGGGAAATTGGACCGGCATCAGCAGCAGGCTCGGCAGCGCGGCGTCGAACTGCGGCAATTGCGACGGCGGCGTGCTGGGGTCGGGCACAAAAACATAATTCACCGACGGCTCGATGATGTGGCGCAGGCCGTCAATTTCCAAAAGTGAATTCTTCGCGCCCGCCCAGAGTTGCGACGCCTTGAAGGACGCGCCGATGCCGGTGTCGAAAACGGTGCGGTAGGTTTCGTCGTTCGTCCCGGCGGTCAGGGCATTTTCCTCGCTGTAATAAGTGAGCCGCCCGCCGACGTGCGGCGTGATGTTCAGCCAGTTGAAGAACGTCCACGGCAGCAGCAGTTGATGGAACGTGTCGGCGCGCGCGGCGGAGTTGGCGTAAGAACCCGGCGGGTTCGGATACGAGCCGTTGGTGTTGGCGATGAACGAGCGGTAGTAGCCCACCGAGCTTTCGCTCTCGTAATAAACCGGCGTATTGAAAACTTCCTGCCGGAAGCCGGTCAGCTTCACGTCCGGCAGCCTCTCGACCTGGTCAAAGAAACTGTTGATGCGCGGCATCGTCTCGGCGTCAAGGCTCCAGTTGCGCCAGTATTTGTTGACCTCGACGAACGTGTTCGGCTGCGGGTTGTCGCGGTAATCGCCCTCAAAATAATCGTGCAGCACGAACGGATCGCTCTGGTAATTCACCTGTGCCTTCACGTTCAGGTTTGTGAACGGTGTTGCCTGGTAACTGAAATAAACACGCTGGCGGTTTTGCGGGTTGGAACCGAAATCAGCCAGCCCGTTCGTGCCGTCATCCGGCTTTTGGTCGTGCAGATAATAATATTTGAATGAAAAATCACCCCAGCGGCCGAGCTGCATGTTCACGTCCGGCCCCACGCCAACGCCGTGCTGCCCGCGATAATCCAGGTGGAATTTTCCGTCCATGTTGTCGCCGAGAAACCATGTGTAGGTGGCCAGCAGATACGGCCCGTAGGAACTGCGATAGCCGGGCAACAGATTCAGGTTGTCCGCGCGCTCGCCGAGGTTGCGCTTGTAATACGGAAAATAAAAAATCGGCACGTCGCCCGCGAACACCACCGCGTTCCACATCTCGACGTATTTGCCGGGGACGATCCTTATTTTGCTCGCGCGGATTTTGACCGCCGGATCGCTCACGTCGTCCGTCGTCACAAAGTCGTGCCGCGCGGTGTAGGTTCTGTTGCTCGTGTCGCCCTCCAGTTCCTTTCCGGCGGCGAACATCGGCGGTTCGCCCGTGCGGAACTGTTCGCTCTGCATCTGGTGCGTCTTGAAATTGAAGCGGATGTGCTCGCCGAGCCAGATTTGCTCGCCCTCCTCGATGCGCACGTTGCCGTCGGCGATCGCCTCGCCCGTTTGCTGGTTCAGCGTCGCGCTGTCCGCCGTCAGCACCGAGCCGCCGTATCGCACGCAGACGCCGTTCGTGCCGTGCGCCAGGCCCGACGACATGTCATAAACCACGTTGCCGACGGGCGCGCCGGGGACGACCTGGTTGAGCGCCATCACCTCCCACGACGACTGCTCTTGTGCGAACGAAACGGATGGAAACAGCGCGGCAAAAAAAATCAGCGCGGAAATGGCGGGAAATTTTCTCATCAAGCGCGGCCAATTAAACAGAATGAAACGGAACTGCCAAGCGGATTTGCCGGTTCATTGCGGCTTCGGCCAGAATGCGAACGCCACCGCCGCCACGATGCACAAGAACGCGGCGAAATGGTTCCACCGCATTTTTTCGTGGAAATACAAAAAGGCGAAGACGACAAAAACCGTGAGCGTGACGATTTCCTGGATGATTTTAAGTTGAAACGGTGAATAGACCGAGTTGCCCCAGCGGTTGGCCGGCACTTGAAAGCAATATTCCAAAAATGCAATCGACCAACTGGCGATGATGACCAGCCAGAGCGGCGAGCTTTTGAATTTCAAATGGCCATACCACGCGAACGTCATGAAGATGTTCGAGACGGTCAGCAGCACGATGGGCAGCCAGCGGGATTGAGTCAGGTCGTTCATAAGCGCACAGAAATTTTTTTCTTCGCCAAAAATTGTTTCACGTCGCCGACGGTGAAAGTGCCAAAATGGAAAATGCTCGCGGCTAGAACCGCATCGGCTTTGCCGGCGAGCAGCACGTCGGCCATGTGTTCCAGCGTGCCCGCGCCGCCGCTGGCCACCACCGGCACGCCCACGGCTTCGCTCACGCGCCGGGTGATGACGAGATCAAACCCGGCCTTGGTGCCGTCGGCGTCAATCGAGTTCAAAACAATTTCGCCCGCGCCGAGCGCCACGGCTTTCTTCGCCCATTCAATCGCGTCGAGGCCGGTCGGCTTGCGTCCGCCGTGCGAGAACACGCCCCATTTATCCGGCGCGATTTTTTTTGCGTCAATCGAAACGACGATGCACTGGCTGCCGAATTTTTCCGCGCCCGCGCGGATCAAATCGGGATTCGCCAATGCTGAAGAATTGATGCTGATTTTGTCCGCACCGGCGCGCAGCATCAGAAACATTTCATCCACCGATTTTATTCCGCCACCGACGGTGAGCGGCATGAAGCATTGGTCGGCGGCACGTTCAATCACGTCCACCATCGTCGCGCGGCCATGCGCGCTGGCGGTGATGTCGAAGAAAACCATTTCGTCCGCGCCCTGCTCGTTGTAGCGCAGCGCGAGCGCGACGGGGTCGCCGACATTTTTCAATTCGCCCGCCTCGGCCTTGCCAAACTGGACACCACGCGTGACGTTGCCGTCGTGGACGTCGAGACACGGGATGACTCTTTTTGCAATCATTGCCATAATTAAAAGCGTAGTTGCGTTTCAGGGCAAATCATTCCGTGCGCGGAGATTTTCGCCATAAAGTTGAAACTTTTTTTGAGTTGGGACGTTCTAACAATTGTCTGCTACATTGGCGGATGGATTTTTTTGAATTATGAAGAAATATAAATTCGTTTGGGTCGTGGCGGCATCGGCGGTTTTGCTGGCAGGTTGCCAGAATCCTGACGGCACGCAGAACAATACCGCCGGCGGTGCTTTGATCGGCGGCGTGGTTGGCGCGATGACGGGCGCAGTCATCGGCGGGCCGCGAAACGGCGGTGCGGGTGCATTGATCGGCGCTGCGGCGGGCGCAATCGGCGGCGCGGTCATCGGCAATTCGATGGATCAGGAACAAAACGCGCGACTGCGCGCGGAAGCTCCGCAGACTTACGAAAAAGTTGACCAAGGCCAGCCGTTGAGCGTGGCGGATGTGAAGGCGCTGGCGAAAGCCGGAATCAGCGAGGATGTCGTCATCAACCAGATAAAAAATTCGCGGACGGTTTTCCACTTGAGCGCGGCGGACATCATTGACCTGCGCGATGCGGGCGTCAGCGATAAAGTGGTCAATTACATGATCAACACGCCCAGCACCGTCGGCGCGACTTCGGAAACGACACAAGGCACGGCGGCTTATATTTCACAGTCGCCTCCCCCTCCACCGGTGGAAACCGTGACGGTCGTCGCGCCCGGGCCGGATTTTGTCTGGATCGGTGGCGAATGGGTCTGGAATGGCGGCTGGTTCTGGGTGGGCGGGCACTGGGGTTATCCGCCGCATCCGGGCGCGATATGGATCGGTGGCCGCAACTGGCATGATGACCACGGCTGGCACAATTCGCGCGGGCACTGGCGTTGAAATTTTTCTGACGCCGGAAATTGGTGGTCATGCCGGAGTAGTAATTTTTTAGTTGGCATTGCCGATGCTGAACGGATGGTATGATGCACAAACATACCATCACAATGCACAAGCCGTGGGCGAACGCCGTTTTGCCGGGGGCTCACCTGCATGGAATGATCGCCAAGCTGCGCAATGCTCTAACGATCCATATACCAACAGGTTATCAAGATGAAACGGGATTCCACATGGGTGCGAAACGTGCCGAAAAAGAAGTCAAGTGGCCGTCGGTTTGGTAATCAAGCTGTTGTGTGATTTGAGCCGTGTCCAAAAAACGGGCACTTGTCTGTGATAATTTTGGACTGTTGGTGTTTGAATGTTGTTCCCAAAGTTCTTCTAAAAAAAGTTTTTTTCATCTGGTCGTGATTTGGCGTTTTCACCTTTCAATGCTTCCATAAGAAATTACATTTATCGGCGACGGCCATTCTGGTAGGCTTTGCATCAGTCAGATGAAAGACACCAGCGACATTCAAAAGGAAGTTCAAAATGCTTCCCGTATCCTCATCATTGACGACCATCCGCTGGTTCGGGAATCGTTGAAAAAAATCATCCAGCGCGAATCTGATTTGAAGGTGTGCGGCGAGGCAGAGGATCGAGACCGGGCCTTGGAACTTGCGTCGGACACCCAGCCTCATCTTGCCATCGTTGATCTGACATTGAAAAGTTCCTATGGATTGGAACTTATCAAAGACCTTTGCAATCATCACCCTGAAGTGAAAATTGTCGTGCTTTCCATGCATGATGAAGCGCTTCATGCCGAGCGTGTCATCCGGGCGGGTGCGCGCGGATTTATTTCCAAACAAGAAGTTCCGGTGAAAATTTTGCGGGCAATCCGTCAGGTTTTGAACGGGCAAATTTACTGGAGCGAAAAGGCGGCGGCACACGTCGCTTCAAAAGTTGCCCGTCCGTCGCGTTCGACCAAAGATTTTTCCCTGGATCTCCTGTCGGATCGGGAAATGCAGGTCTTCGAACTGATAGGTTCGGGTCAGGGTTCGCGCCAGATAGCGGTTGCATTGGGCATTGATGCGAGCACGGTTGAAACTTATCGTGCTCGAATCAAGGAGAAGCTGAATCTGAAAAGCGCCGTTGAATTGCTCCAGCACGCGATTTGCTGGTCAAACAACCCGAAACTTTGAAATTAAGTCCGGTCTTCGACAGGCGTGTAATTATTTTAGCCACAAAATAATAGATTTTTTTGCTACATACAAGTTGGGAATTTTCTGATATTTTGGGTTGATGGAGATTGGTTTATCCAAGTTAGACGGAAGCATTAACATGGCAAGCAGGCCATTGTTAGGGTTATACCCCATGGCAGACAAGTCGCGTCGCGATTTATTCTCGCCTATGGAATATAAATAATTTGTTATTCACAAAAACCTTTTCTTTTACGTACATCTCTATCATCGCCAACAAATTTGAAAATGCGAACTGAACCTCCAGCATGGTATTGCGCGCGGACAAAGCCGAAACACGAGCATATCGCGGCGGCAAATTTGCGCAAAAATCTAAGTCTGGAGGTTTTTCACCCACGATTGCGGATTGAAAGAGCGACTCAGCGCGGCGTGGTGCGCATCATTGAACCGCTCTTCCCATGCTATATTTTTGTCCGGTGCGTCATCGAGGACAAGTTGAATGAAATCAAGCATTCCAACGGCATCAGCAGCCTTGTTCATTTCGGTCATCGAATCCCAAAGGTGGCGGACTCGATCATCGAGGAATTGCAGGAATGTTTCGAGACCGAAGAGCCGATGATGGTGGAGAACCGCCTTTCGCCGGGCGACGAGGTGACTGTTGCCGACGGGGCTTTTGCTGGGATGAGTGCCTTTGTTTTGCGCAATATGCCGGCCAGACAGCGCGTACAGGTTCTGCTTGATATTTTGGGGCGTCCAACTCCGGTGGAAGTGGATCGGGTTTCCGTGGTTTTGGCAAGGAACTCGCTGGCAGATCTGGCGCCGATTTTGGCGGCATAAAAGAAATCAAGTTGAGCTTGGAGAAAAAAATAGATCTCCGGTTGCATTTGCCGGGGCAAAAGTTGGTTTTGCGGAAAACCCGTAAAACCTACAAGTGCGGAGCTTTATACTGGTTTTGACCGGGGATTTTTATCCGTCCATGAATCCTTTTAACACTAAAGTTCAATTAGAAAAAGCCGGACTCCCGCGCTGGAAGCGGGTCTTGGACATCGGTCTTATTCTTTTGACCCTGCCCTTACTGCTTCCTTTGACCGTGCTGATAGCGGCGATCATCCGCATGGTCTCCGCCGGGCCGGTCTTGTTCCAACAGGAACGCGTCGGTTACTTGGGGAGAAAATTCATGTGTCTCAAATTTAGAACCATGTTTGTCGGTTCGGACACAGGCGTACACCAAGGACATCTGAACCATTTGTTAAATTCGGATATTCCGATGATAAAAATGGATGCAAAGGGTGATTCGCGGATCATTCCTTTCGGCCTGCTGCTCCGGTCATCCGGCCTGGATGAATTGCCGCAGCTCATTAATGTGTTCAAAGGCGAAATGAGCCTCGTCGGGCCGCGACCCTGCCTGCAATACGAAAGCGACAAATATCTTCCGTGGCAAAAAGAACGCTTCAAAGCCGTTCCCGGCCTGACCGGACTCTGGCAGGTCAGCGGTAAAAACCGCACGACATTTGTTGAAATGATCCAGATGGACATCGAATACGCCAGAACCAAAAGCTTGTGGCTGGACATAAAAATAATACTGAAGACCATTCCGGCGCTTTTGATTCAGATGTGGGATACGCGGAAAAAAAAGAAACTGCATTCACCGGCGGCCCGACCAAAGGCCATTCTTCCGGCGAGTGTCGCAAATCAATAATTTTTAGAAAACGGCATTATTACTGCTAGCAAGGCGGTAGTAAAATTTGAGTAGTAACATGACAAAACCAATTAAAGTCGGCGTTGTTGGCTGCGGCTACTGGGGACCAAACCTGGTTCGCAACTTCAGGTCTCTCCCTGATTGCCAGTTGAAAATGATGTGCGACATCAGTCAGGAACGCCTGAAGCATTTCAAACCGTTGTATCCCGAAGTTCAGCGGGCAACCGATTACAACCATATGCTGAATGGCGTCAACCTCGACGCGGTCGTCATCGCCACGGCGGTCAAATTTCATTATCCGATGGCCAAGGCCAGTCTTCTGGCTGGCAAACACACCTTCATCGAAAAACCCATGGCCGGTTCGTCGGCGCATTGCGAAGAGCTGGTGGAGATCGCCAAGAAAAAAGGTCTGGTGCTGATGGCCGGGCACACCTTTCTTTACTCGCCTGTCGTCCGAAAAATCAAAGAGATAATCGAGACGGGCGACATCGGCGAAATCAGATACATTTGCGCGCGCCGGCTCAATCTTGGAATTTATCAAAAGGACATCAACGTCGCCTGGGATCTGGCTCCGCACGACATCTCCATCATTCTTTCCATCATGGGCGAATCACCCGTCACCGTGAATTGCCGCGGCAGCGCGCACATCACGCCCGGAGTCGAAGACGTGACGACCATGTGCCTGACCTTTTCCAAACAGCGTTCCGCCATCATCCATAGCAGCTGGCTGGATCCGAGAAAAGTCCGCGAGATGACCATCGTCGGCAGCAAGCGGATGATCGTTTATGACGACGTTTCACCGCTGGAAAAACTCCGTATTTTTGACGCGCGCGTTGAACGCGCGCCGCACTACGACACTTTTGCGGAATTCCAATACGCCTACCACTACGGCGACGTTTACGTTCCCTACATCAAACAGGAGGAGCCGCTCAAAACCGAGTGCCAGCATTTTCTGGATTGCATCAAGAGTGGAAAAACGCCGCTCACGGACGGCCAGCAAGGATTGGATTTGGTTCGCATTTTGGAAGCGTCATCCGAATCCTTGAAACGCGGCGGCGCGCCCGTGCAATTTTCACATCGGAACAGCGGCGACGGCTGGACTTCGTCGGTTTCCAGGGTTGCTGAACGCGTCCCTGCTCCATCCGCCAAAGTTCCGACGGCCAGGTTGAAAGTAAAAAAGAATTCCTCAAAAGTCGTGCGAACCGCCCAAAAACTCCCGGTAAAAATCCAGATGTTCAACGGGCAGTAGGACTTTTTAGGACGATGAGTTCAACCGGGCAGTCGCTCCAGCAAATTGCTCCCGATGTCAAGTTGGGCAGGAACGTCCGCATTTTCAGCTTCACCAACCTTTACGGTTGTGAAATTGGCGATGACGTGAAAGTCGGCACGTTTGTCGAAATACAAAAAGGCGCAAAAATCGGCAAACGCTGCAAGATTTCCAGCCACACTTTCATCTGCGAAGGCGTTACTTTGGAGGACGACGTTTTCATCGGACACCATGTTGTATTCACCAACGACCGCTACCCGCGCGCCACAAATGCCGGCGGACAATTACAGACGGAAGCCGACTGGAAATGCATCCCGACGTTGGTCAAGCGAGGCGCATCCATCGGTTCGGGCGCGGTGCTGCTGTGCGGCATAACGGTCGGCAAAAATGCGATGATCGGCGCAGGTAGCGTCGTCACCAAGGACGTTCCGCCGGATACAATCGTCGCTGGCAATCCGGCCAGAGTCGTTAAATCGCTTCCGAAGAAAATTCCGTGCTGACAGAAAACATAACCGCGCCGCCGGAAATTTTCCCGTTTGCGAAAGCTTCCCTGCACCATCTGGCCAACCATCCAACAGACACAGTCCAACCGACAAGTCCGTTCGATCATCCGGATTGGGACGCGCTGGTCACAAGTCATCCGGACTTTTCCTTCTTCCACGGTTCCGCATGGGCGAAAGTTTTGACGGAGACTTACGGTTATGCCCCCAATTATTTTGTCACAAAAGAAGCAGGCAAGATTCGATCACTGCTGCCGCTCATGGAAGTGGACAGCTGGCTGACCGGACGGCGGGGAATCGCGCTGCCGTTCACGGATGATTGTGAGCCGCTGTGTCCGGACAAGGATTCCTTTCAGAAACTTTTCCATGACGCGGTTGAATTTGGGAAAACGCGCGGCTGGAGATATCTGGAGTGTCGCGTCGGGCGGAAATTTTTTGATGAAGTTCCGGCCGCGCTTTCATTTTACGGGCACAGCCTCGATCTGGTTCCCGGCGAGGAGAAGCTGTTCGCACGATTGGAAGGTTCCGTGCGCCGGGCAATCCGCAAGGCGGAAAAGGACGGCGTGACGGTGGAGATTTCACAGGGCTTGGAGGCGATGAAAATTTTCTATCTGCTGCATTGCAAGACGCGCAAAAAGCACGGCCTGCCGCCGCAGCCGTTTGCGTTTTTCTTGAATATTCACCGTCACGTTTTGTCGCAGGACTTGGGCATGGTGGCCGTGGCCAGTTACCGGCAGACTCCGATTGCGGCCTCTGTTTATTTTCATCTCGGGGACCGGGCGATTTACAAATACGGGGCCTCGGACGAGGCGTTCCAGCATTTGCGCGGAAGCAATCTGGTGATGTGGGGGGCGATCAGGCGGTATTTGCGGCGCGGCGCAAAAAAATTGCATCTGGGTAGGACGTCCATCGCGAATGAAGGGCTGCGACGGTTCAAATTGGGATGGGGTGTCGAAGAGGAAAAAATCGAGTATGCCAAATATGATTTGCATCAGAAAAAATTTGTCACGGACAGCGACAAGGCCTTTGGCTGGTACAACAGGGTTTTCCAGTTGTTGCCGGGCTTCGCGTCCCGGATGGCCGGCAATGTGCTGTATCGGCATTGGGCCTGAACTGTGGAAAATAAAAAAATGAACAACAGCCGAAACAGCGAACCATCGTCAATGCCTTCTCTGGGTGATATTTATTTTGTGCTTTTCCGGCACAAGTGGAAAATCATCATCCTTTCTGCGGCGGGCCTCGTGGCGGGATCTACATATTACCTGCTCAATCCGCCTCCTTTCCAATCCGATGCCGAGCTGCTTGTCCGTTATGTTCTCGACAGCCGCTCTCCAAATCCGGAATCAAGCAACACGAGAGAGACTTCGCCCGCTGAAATCGGGGCGAGCATCATCAACGACGAGATTAAAATCCTGACCAGTTTTGACATCGCCCAACAGGTGGCCACGAACATTGGGCCGGAAAAAATACTGGCGGAGCTGGGCGGCGGTGACGACCCGATTAAAGCCGCCAATGTCGTAGAGAACAATCTGTTCGTGGAAGCGCCATACCAGAGCAGTGTTATCCACATAATTTTCCGCCATCCCGATCCGGAGATTGTCCAGCCTGTGCTTCGGGAGATCATCAGTGACTATCTGGACAAACATGTGCAAGTCCACCAGTCGATCGGCACGTCGGATGATTTTCTTACGGAGGAGACGGCCCAGTTGCGCGCCCAGATTTCGCAGACGGAAGACGAACTCAGGGCGGCAAAAACCAACGCAGGCATCGTTTCCGTTGATGAGGCGGAAAAGTCGTATTCAGAACAGATTTCAAAAATCCGGCAGGAGCTTTTTCAGGCACAGGCGGATTTGGCCGAGCGCCAGGCTGCGTTAAAACCAGAAGCCACGAACGCGGCGGCGGGTGTGGAGGCGCCTTCAGATCAACTGGACGAATACCGGAACACCTGCTCGCGCCTTGATTTTCTTCAGAAAAGGGAGAACGATTATTTGACACAACAGGGATACACGGAAGAAAACAGCCTGGTGAAGGAAGTACGCGATCAGATTGCCGAAACCATGGCGCTCAAAGCAAATCTTGAGGCAAAATATCCGGCGCTCGTCGGCTTGTATGTTCCTTCATTGACAGGGCAATCGTCGTCGCCAGATGGAATCGAGCAATCAATCGGGCTTGAATCGAGGATCAACTCCCTAAAGCAGCAATTGAACCAGCTTAAGACGGAGGCCATAGATGTGGATGACGCGGAATCAAAAATTTCAGATTTGGAACGGAAAAAACAGATTCAGGAGGGAAACTACCAATATTTTGCGACGAGTTTGGAGCAGGCGCGGATTGACGAGGCGCTGGGGCCGGGCCGGGTTTCCAACATCAGCCCCATCGAGAAGCCGACGCCGCCATTCAAGGACCTGTCGAAAAAGTTCAAGTCCGCGATGATGATGATGGTCGGCGGGATTTTGGCCGGAGTGGCGTGGGCCTTTTTCATCGAATTTTATTTCGACACATCAGTGAAACGGTCAAGCGAAGTCGAGGCAAAATTGAAATTGCCGCTCTTTCTTTCCATTCCAGACATCAACAAAAATCCGCAAAGGCACCTCGGCGGAGCAACGGAAAGACTGCAATTGCAGGCTGGTTCAGGCAACGCGGCTCCGGGTGGCGACAAGCTGGAGGTCGTTTCATGGGAGACGGACGGCCTTCTGAATCCATTTTACGATGCGTTGCGGGACCGGCTGATGGTTTATTTTGAAAGCATCAACCTGACGCGCAAACCGAAACTGGTGGCTGTGACCGGCACGGACAAGGGGTCGGGCGTCAGCACGATTGCGGGAGGACTGGCGGCGGCGCTTTCTGAAACCGGTGATGGCCGGGTGCTGCTGGTGGATATGAACCTTGAACGCGGCGCGGCGCAGCAGTTTTTTCATGGAAAACCCGGCTGCCTGTTGGATGACGCGCTGGTGAGCGAAAAACGCGACAATGCGCTGGTACATGAAAATCTTTACGTCGTGAATGAAGGTTCAAACAGCGAGAAACTCCAGCGCGTTCTGCCCAAGCGCTTCGCCTCGCTCGTGCCGAAGCTGAAGGCAAGCGATTATGATTACATCATCTTCGACATGCCTACGGTGAGCCAGACGAGCGTGACTTCACGTCTCGCGGGATTCATGGACATGACGTTGCTTGTAATCGAGTCGGAAAAAACCGACCGGGATGCCGTCCAGCAGGCCACCGCGCTGCTCGCGCAGTCAAAGGCGACCGTGGGCGCCGTCCTCAACAAGACGCGGAAATACATTCCAAACCGGCTGCATCGGGAATCCCTCGGGGACATTTAGGAAATTTCGGTTTGCATTTGAATTTTGCTTTCTTCGCCAGACGAAAGCGCGGAGTTGTTTTTTTGAATCACACCCACCCTTCAATTAATCTTCCATGTTAAGCAGCAACCGTCTTTATTACCGTCTCAAGCCATACCTGCCGTGGCGTTTGCGGATGGGCGTGCGTCGGGTTGTAGCCCGGAGGCAGCGTCGGGCTTACAAAGACACATGGCCCATCAATGAAACCGCCGGACAGAAGCCGGGCGGCTGGCCGGGCTGGCCGGACGGGAAAAAATTCGCATTGGTGCTCACGCACGACGTGGAAGGTCAGCGCGGTCTGGATAAGTGCCGCCAATTGATGCAACTTGAGCAGAAATATGGCTTTTGCTCCTCGTTCAACTTCATTCCGGAAGGAGAATATCAGACTTCGCGCGAACTGCGTGAAGAGTTCACGCAAAACGGATTCGAAGTGGGCGTGCACGATCTCCGGCACGATGGAAAACTTTACTGGAAACGTTCGGAGTTTCCCGAAAACGCGCGGAGCATCAACCATTACCTAAAGGAGTGGAACGCTAGCGGTTTTCGTTCGGGTTTCATGCTCCACAATCGCGAGTGCCTCAATGGGCTGGACATCGAATACGACGCCTCGACGTTTGACACCGACCCGTTTGAACCGCAGCCCGAGGGCGTCAACACGATTTTCCCATTCTGGGTGTCGCGTCCTGATGGCAGCGGTTATGTCGAACTTCCCTACACGCTTCCACAGGATTCGACGTTGTTTCTTGTGCTCCAAGAAAAATCGCCGGACATCTGGAAAAAAAAACTGGGCTGGATCATGGAACACGGCGGGATGGCGCTGATCAACGTGCATCCCGATTACGTCAGCTTCGATGAAAATAAGCTGGACGCTTCAGAATACCCGATCGTTTTTTACGAAGAATTTCTCAAGCATGTCGTGGAAAATTACAAGGACGCCTACTGGAACGCGCCGCCCAAAGAAGTCGCCCGATGGTATCGGGAAAAATGTCTGCTGGAAAAATCGCACGCGGCAAAATCCAATGGCGTGCTTCAAACCCAGACGCTCAAGGGAAAACGCGCGGCGGTCGTGCTGTATTCTTATTATGAGTTCGATCCGCGACCGCGAAGGGAGGCGGAGGCATTGAACCAGGCTGGAATGGAAATTGACGTGATTTGTCTCCGTCAGGACGGCGAATCGTGGTACGAAAAAATTAACGGTATTAATGTGTTTCGCATCCCGTTGAAACGCCGCCGTGCCGGCAAAATGACCTACGTCTTCCAGTATTTAAGCTTCCTGTTCAGTTCATTTTTTCTGTTGCTGGCGTGGGGTTTCAAAAAGCGTTATCAATTGGTGCATATCCACAATATGCCGGATTTTCTGGTGTTCAGCGGACTTGCTCCAAAGTTACGCGGCGCAAAAATCATTTTGGATCTGCACGATCCCATGCCGGAATTGATGATGACCATTTTCGGCCTTCAGGAAAAAAGCGCGGGCGTCCGGCTCCTTAAATATTTGGAAAAAGTGAGCATACAATTCGCCGATCAGGTGCTGACCGTCAATGCCGCCTGCGAGAAAATCTTCACTTCCCGCAGTTGCATGCAAAAAAAAATCCAGGTGTTGATGAACACGCCGGACGAAAGGATTTTCAAGTTCCGAAACGGCCAGACTGACGCGAGTCGGAACGGCGCAAAAAACTTTGTCATCATGTTCCACGGCTCCATTGTCGAGCGCAACGGGCTTGATCTCGCAGTCGAGGCGTTGAGGACGGTCAGAAAAACCGTTCCCACCGCAGAACTTCATATCTATGGCGGGACCACGCCGTTTCTCGATTCAGTGATGGAGTCCGTCCGCGAAAATGGCTTGTCCGATGCCGTCCATTATTTTGGTCAGAAATCGTTGGAAGATATGGCCAAGGCAATTCAGGGCTGCGATGTCGGTGTCATTCCCAACCGCCTTAGTGTGTTCACGGAAATCAACACGCCGACACGCATCTTTGAATATCTCGCGCTCGGCAAACCCGTCATCACGCCGCAGGCGCGCGGCATCACCGATTATTTCGGCAATAAAGACCTCGTTTTTTTCGAGCTGGGCAACGCCTGCGATCTAGCGAAAAAGTTGGAATACGTTTATTCCAACCCCGACGAAGTCAAGGAAACCGTCAAGCGCGGACAGGCGGTTTATCTGGCTCATTGTTGGAGCTGCGAACGTGAAAGTTTCATGAACCGTGTCGGTGAACTATTGGGGCTTCGCGTTTGATTCCTATGCAAATTCCAATTCCAACGCCGGGCCAGCCTAGCCGGGAATGCGGCCGACGATGATCGGGGTTTTCGCACAGGATGAAGAGCAGCCGGTTGTCCGGGAGTTTTTTGAACTGTTCAAAACGCCGTGGGAATTCGGCCGCGCCGGAGGCAAAACGGACGTCGTGATTTGCTCGCGCGCAGAAATTCCAGAAACCGACGCAAGGCTGGTTTTGATTTTTTGCGGCGAAACAAACGCGTTTGACCGGGCAAATGGAATTCAAGTCCGGTCGCAAGGTTCAAAAAAAAATCTCGCGCATGACGGACGACGGCTTCCGATTTATGGAAACTATATCGCGTTCGGAAAATCCGCCGGCACGACGCTGGCCACCGAAGATTCAGGAGAGCCGGTGCTGCTTGAAATCGCAATTGGCGGACAGACTTTCATCCGCATCGGCTATGATTTGTTTCAGGAAATTCGCCGGCTGCTGACAATCGGCCAGCCTGTCATTCACGCGCAAATTCCTGCGCTCGAAATACACATTGCGCTGCTGCGAAGCTTGATTGTCGGGCGTTCGATTCCGCTGATTGAAATTCCGCCGGTTCCTGAAGGCCATAATTTTATCGCATGCCTGACGCACGATGTGGACCATGTCGGAATTCGGAATCACCAATTCGATCACACGATGTTCGGTTTTCTCTATCGCGCAACAATCGGTTCCATGCTGGATATTTTCAGAGGGAAAAAATCCTTGAAACAAGTTGGTGCCAATTGGAAGGCCGTTATGTCATTGCCGTTTGTGCATTTGGGAATCGCCAAAGATTTTTGGTTTCAGTTCGACCGCTATGTGGAAATTGAAAAAGGATTCGCCTCGACATTTTTTGTGATTCCCAAAAAGGGCGAGCCGGGACAGGATGCCAGCGGCCAATCTCCAGCGAAACGCGCTGCGAGTTACGAGGTCGCGGAATTAGGGGAAGCTTTCAAAAAGCTGAAAACGACCGGACACGAAATCGGAGTTCACGGAATCGAAGCCTGGCGCGACAGCGCGAAAGGACGTGAAGAACTTGAACGCGTTTCACGATTCACGAGCGCGCCAGAACTCGGCGTGCGAATGCACTGGCTGTTTTTCGACGAACGCTCACCGGCTCTTTTGGAAGACGCGGGCTTTTCCTACGATTCGACGGTCGGCTACAATGAAACTGTTGGTTATCGCGCCGGCACGAGCCAGATTTTCAAGCCGTTGACCGCAGAAAAACTTTTGGAATTGCCGATGCACGTGATGGACACCGCTTTGTTTTATCCGTCGTATCTGAACCTTTCATCCAAAGCAGCGGAAGAAATGATTTTGCCGCTTATCGAAAACGCGGTTCATTTTGGCGGCGTTTTGACGGTGAACTGGCATGATCGCAGCATCGCACCGGAACGCTTGTGGGACGGATTTTACATTTGGTTGCTCGCGCAATTGAGGGCGAAAGGCGCATGGTTTGCCACCGCTGCCAAAACGGTTTCGTGGTTTCGGAAACGCCGCTCCACGACTTTTGAACGGACTGGAAACGGCCGCATCAAAATTCACGGCGGTGGCAACGACGGTTTGCCCGGATTGAGGGTCAGGATTTTCAAGCCGGGGGAAAATGCCGCAAAGTTTGCTGAAATGTCCTTGCAGGATGGCATGGAAATTTGTCCCACCGTGTAAGGTGATTTTTTATGAAAGATAAATATGTGCTGGCCCAATTGGGCTGTGGTTACTGGGGACCGAACCTGCTCCGAAATTTTTCGGCGCTGGCCAACAGCCGCGTAAAGTATGTGGTCGACGCGAGCGCCGAACGCCGTACTTTCGTCCAGAATAATTTTCCGCAAACCAAAACGTTGGAAACGCACCAACCGGCCTTGGACGATCCGGAAATTGACGCGGTCGTCATCGCCACGCCTGCGGCGACGCATTTCGAGCTGGCGCTCGCGGCGCTTCAGGCGGGCAAGCATGTCTTTGTCGAAAAACCGATGGCCACCAAGGCGGCTGAAGTGGATGAATTGGCCCGCTGCGCCAAAGAGCGCGGCCTCGTGGTCATGGTCGGACACACGTTCATTTATAATTCGGCGGTGCGTTATGTCAAAAAAATGATTGATGCCGGCGACCTGGGCGAGATCCGTTACATTTACAGCCAGCGGTTGAATCTCGGACGCATCCGTTCGGACATTGACGCGCTTTGGAATTTTGCACCGCACGACATCAGCATCATCCAATACTGGCTCGGCGACGCTACGCCGCTTTCTGTTTCGCGTCGCGGCATGGCTTATATGCAGGACGGCATTGACGACGTGGTTTTTTTAAGCCTGACCTATCCGGGGAAAATCATGGCGAACATCCATGTAAGCTGGCTCGATCCGCAAAAAGTGCGGAAAATGATCGTCGTCGGCTCAAAAAAGATGGTCGTCTATGACGACATCGCCGACGACAAGATCGCCATTTACGACAAGGGAATTGACCGCCGTGCCGTGCTGGGCGAACACATGGATTTTGACAACCCGCGAGCGGCGCAGTTCAGCTACCGCAGCGGGGATATTTTGCTGCCGCAGGTGAAATTCACAGAACCGCTGCGCGTCGAAGCGGAACATTTCATTGACTGCATCAAAAATAAAACCACGCCGCTGACGGGATTGGCCCACGCGCGAACCGTGGTTTCCATTCTTGAACAGGCAAGCTCTGGTAATTCAAAACCGTAACTGAATTTTATGGCAGATCCAAAAATCCGGCGGGCGGGGATCGTTGACGTGACGTTTGGCGAAAATGTCACGGTCGTCGAGCCGGTCAATTTATACGGTTGCGTCATCGGCGACGGAACTTTTGTAGGGCCGTTCGTGGAAATCCAGCGCGGAGCGGTCATCGGCAAGCGTTGCAAAATTCAATCGCACGCATTCGTCTGCGATCTGGTGACGATTGGGGACGACTGCGTGATTTCGCACGGTGTCATGTTCATCAACGATCTGTTCAAGACCGGCGGGCCGGCCAAGCAAAACCGCGAATTGTGGGCTTCAACAAAAATCGGAAACCATGTCAGCATCGGAACCAATTCCACCATTCTGGCGGTAAGTATTTGCGATCATGTTGTAATCGGCGCCGGCTCGGTCGTTACCAAGGACATTGTTAAATCGGGGATTTACGCCGGTAATCCGGCGCGCTTTTTGCGCGCTTTTTAAAACTGAAAAATTATTTCATGAAAATTCCATTCGTTGATTTGAACGCTCAATACCTGACCATCAAACCGGAGATTGATGCCGCAATCCAGGACGTCATCACGCAGTCCGCTTATATTCGCGGGCCGCATGTGGACAAATTCGAAAAGTCCTGGGCCGACACGCTGGGAATGAAACATTGCGTCTCTTGCGCGAATGGTACGGACGCCCTTTACATCGCCATGCGCGGCCTCGGCGTGAAAAGTGGCGACGAAGTGATCACAACGGCACATTCATGGATAGCAACGACCGAAACAATCACGCAGTCCGGCGGGCGTGTCGTTTTTTGCGACACGGATAACGACACCTTCAATATCAATCCCGCTTTGATTGAATCCAAAATCACTTCGCGCACGGTCGGAATCATTCCAGTCCATCTTTACGGCCAGCCCGCCGACATGGATACGATCATGGCCATCGCCAAAAAGCACAAACTCTGGGTCATCGAAGATTGCGCGCAATCGCATCTGGCGCGTTACAAGGGAAAACTCGTCGGAACATTCGGCAACGCGGCGACCTTTTCTTTTTATCCCGGAAAAAATCTCGGCGCGTATGGCGACGCCGGTTGCGCCGTGACGAACGACGAAGCGCTTGCGGACTGGATGGCGACTTACGCGCGGCACGGTGGAAAAGGCGAGCACATCATGGAAGGCATCAACAGCCGGCTTGACGGTTTGCAGGCGGCGATTTTGAATGTGAAACTGCCGCACCTTGCCAAGTGGACGGAACAACGACGCAAAGTGGCGGCGCGTTACAACGAACTTTTGCGCGGCGCGGGCGATGTCATCTGCCCGAAGGTCGCGCCGGAACGCGAGCACGTTTATCATCTTTACGTCATCCGCACGGAAAAACGCGATGCGCTGAAAAAATTTCTTGCTGAAAAAGAGATTGGAACGGTTCTGAATTATCCGAAGGCATTGCCATTTTATCCGGCTTACGCTTACCTCGGACATAAAACCGCTGATTTTCCGGCGGCCTTCGCCAATCAGTCGCGGATTTTGTCGCTGCCGATTTATCCCGAAATCACGGATGAAATGCTCCAGCACGTAGCCGGAACCATCCAAAAGTTCTTTGCAGTCTAACCATCCAAGCCTGTCCTTTCATCTGTTTTCAATGAAATAACGGTTACGCAGATACCTCTGCTTCAAGTGCCAAGTTCGCGAAACACTTTTATCTGCGTCATTTTTGGAACGAGAAACTCCGATTTCTGCCGCTTGCGAAGGATTGCTTAATGAATGTGATGCAGCGATCAAATAATCTGTTTCTATGATACCTCACTCTTTAGCACTGTGGGGCTGCTGGGTATTCGCGCTGTTTCTGCTTCGACGTGACACCAAAAAGCGTCCGGACATATCGCTGGCGCTCTGGCTGCCGACCTTGTGGCTCATGCGGTGCGGTTCCCGCGGGATTGATTATTGGTTTAGCGGCGATGATATTGGCCGTCTGGATCCGCTTGTCATCTTCATACTGATGACTTGTGGTTTTTTTATTTTGATTCGCCGTCCATGCAATTGGAGTGGGGTTTTCGCCCATAATTCCGCGCTGTTTTTCTTTTACGGATACTTGGTCGTCAGCACGTTCTGGGTGGACGATCCTGAGAATGCCTCTGTAAAAATCTTCCGTCCCGTGGGCGATTTGATAATGGCCTTGATTGTCGCGACGGAAGCGAACCCGCGCGAAGCCATCGTCACGATGTTCCGGCGCTGTGCGATTCTGTTGATCCCCATGTCCATCGTGTTGATCCGTTATTTTCCCCAACTCGGAACCATGCAAGACAAACATTGGGGTCTTGATATGTGGATCGGCGTGACCACCCATAAAAATCCGCTGGGACAACTTTGCATTGTTTCAGCGCTGGCCTTTATCTGGTATCTCATGGATGCGCGCCGGGCGGGCCGGCGACTGAAGCGTCAATATCTTGCCTGGTTCTATCTGGCTATGACGTTTTATCTGTTTAACGGCAACGGCGGCGCGGACGGACGCAGCTCAACGGCCATTTTATGTCTGTTGCTGGCGCTGACGCTTTATCTGGCGCTCGGCCGTTTTCAAAATCGTCCCGAACTGGTGGCTCGCACCATCGTCTGGGGTGCAATGGGTCTGGCCGGCATAGCCTTCATACTGCAATTATTCGGTTCGTCCCTTCAGGCCGTGGTGGCCGAAACGCAGGGAAAGGATGCGACGCTGACAGACCGGACATATCTCTGGCAAGACGTCATCCGCATCGGCATGAAACATCCCGTTTTCGGAACGGGTTATGGCGGTTTTTGGATTCCATCCATTTATGATCAATTGAGTCCTGCAGTGGACAATCATCCGAAAGAAGCGCACAACGGCTATCTGGAGACGTTTGCCAATCTCGGCCTTGTGGGCGTCGGCTTGCTGGCTTTGGCAATCATTCAATGCCTGCGCAGTGCCACGAGAGCGATCCGAGACGATTTTGAATACGGACGCTTGCGTCTGGCTTTGCTTTTTATGGTTATTGTCATGAATTACTCGGAGGCAACTTTTTCAGTCGCCAATCACCTTTGGTGGTTCGGATTCCTAATCGTTGCTGTTTACGCCCGTCCTTGGGTCAATTGGCCAGAAGAGAAGCGTCTCAATTTGAATGAGCAACGCGGAGAGGTCGAACACGAGGAAGAGGCCGCTCTGGCGTGACAACGCAAATTTCAAACGCGGAAACAAATTCCGCCTCGTTGATGAGGTCTGAAACAAAGGGGGTGCCGCCGAACATCTGCGTGTGCATTTGCACCTTTCGCCGACCGGAGCTGCTTGCCCGCCTGCTTGCCCGCCTGCTTGAATTGCAACGGGGTTCCGATCTTTTTACGTTTTCCTGCGTGGTGATTGACAACGATGAAAACGGCTCGGCGATGGCGGTGGTTTCTTCGTTCAAAAATCTGGGCAGGCTGGAATTCAGTTACCAATGTGAACCGGAACGGAATTTTGCCGTCGTGCGCAACCGAGCCGTACGGGCCGCAAACGGGGACTACATAGCGTTCATAGACGACGATGAAATTCCAGATAGGGACTGGCTTCTACGATTACTGGAGACCTGCTGCGCTCATGATTGTGATGGAGTGTTGGGGCCGGTTCGTCCCTATTTTGAAAAACGTCCGCCACGCTGGCTGAAAAAATCTCGACTTTGCCACCGCCCGGCTCATCCCACCGGTCTTGTGTTGGACTGGCAGCAGACGCGCTCGGGTAATGTCTTGCTTCGCCGCGAAATTTTTGAGACGGGCGGAATCTGGTTTGATCCCGCTTATCGCACTGGAGGCGAGGATGTGGACTTTTTTAAGCGCGCCATCGCCGCTGGCCGGAAATTTGTCTGGTGTGAGGAAGCACCGGCCTATGAACTGGTGCCGTCAGAACGGATGCGTCTGGCCTACCATCTGCGTCGGGCGCTTTTGCAGGGAGCCATTTCACTCAAGTATGGTTTGGGGCAAAACCAGTTTGCGGATCGCGTGCGAGTCGGCTTGAAAAGTTTTCTTGCCATCGGCATTTATACGCTGGCATTGCCGTTTTTGCTTCTGTGCGGGTTTCGTCCCTTCATCAATTGTTTCGTGAAGCTGTGCCATCATCTGGGACGGTTTTCCGCGTTGTGCGGCCACCCGATTCTCGTCGAACGAAAACTGTAAGCAAACGTGTTTTTCAAGAACTGGAAATGAAGACCCAACGTAAACGAGTTCTGTTGATATCGAACACGGTGATGCATTACCGCGTTTCGGTGTATAACTATTTCTGGAAGCGGTTCCGGGAAGAGAACTGGGAATTTGAGGTGAAGACCGACCGTCTCCAACCGCAAAATCAGATTCCGATTTTGTTCCCGCTCCAGGAATTGGACTTCGGGTTTCGGCGTTACCGCGAGGCTATTTTAAGGGCCAGGCCGGATGTCGTAATTCTGTTTCTTCATTTGAAGGATCGCATGGTCTGGCCCCTCATTCACTGGCTCAAGCTGGCCCGTATCCCGTTTGCATTCTGGACGAAAACGCGCAATCTGGACGATCCCGACAACCGGCTGCGCAATTTCTTTTTTAACTATGTCAACCATCTCAGCGACGGGCTGATCCTGTATTCGGCTGATTTGATGAAATATTTGCCCGAACGGGACCGAGCCAAGGCTTTCGTTGCCGGCAACACCATCAACTTTCAGGACTTTCCGGAAATTCAAGAATCCAAGGCTGAAATCAAACGCCAGCTCCAGATCCCGTTTTCCAAAGTCGTCCTGTTCGCCGGGAGGATGAATGTGGATGGTGGCCGCAAGCGGGTGGACCGTCTGATTGAAATGTTTCGTGATGTGGCGGGTCGTGATGTGGGATTGGTGCTCGTGGGCGATGGCATGAAAGAAGAATGGAAAGCGCGCATGAATCCCCGAACCACCATCTATCTTGGTGAAGTCCACGATCCAGAAAACCGTCAGATCAGCCGCATTTTTAAAATGGCGGATGTTTGCGCCATTCCCGGCCATGTCGGCCTTGGGTTGAACCAGGCTTTTTATTTCGGTTTGCCGGTTGTCACCGAGGAAGGCAAGCATCCGCCGGAAATTGGCTATCTACAACCGGGGCGCAACGGATTTATTATTTCCAAGGATGATCCCGATGGGCTGCGGGAGAAAATCTTTTACCTGTTGGATACGGACATGATGCGAGAACAGTTCTCGATAAACGCCCGGAATGATATTCTCCAGCACGCCTCCATTGAAGGCATGTTTCAAGGATTTTTACAGTGTGTTCAATTTATTGCTAAAAATAAAATATGAGAATCAGCATCTTCGGCATGGGTTATGTAGGCTGTGTTTCCGGCGCGTGTCTGTCCGCGCTGGGACATCGTGTCGTGGGCGTGGAACCTAATCCAGTCAAAGTCAAACTAATCAATTCGGGCAAAAGTCCGATCGTCGAAAAAGATCTGGACAAGCTGATTGAAAAATCCGTCAAGGATGGACTTTTTTCCGCGACAGAAGACTGGCACAAGGCGGTTGATGATTCCGAACTGGCGATTGTTTGCGTAGGCACGCCCAGCCATGCGAACGGCAGCATCGATTTGCGTTTCGTCTGGCGCGTTTGCGAGCAGATCGGCCAAGCGCTTGCCGATCGCAAAACTTTTTTCACCGTCGTCATCCGCAGCACGGTTTTGCCGGGGACGGTCGAGCAAACAATGATTCCCGTTCTGGAGAAACATTCGGGAAAAAAAGCCGGCGCGGATTTCGGCGTTTGCATGAATCCAGAATTTCTGCGCGAAGGAACTTCCGTGCAGGATTTTCACAATCCACCCAAAACCGTCATCGGCGAATTAAATCCAAAATCCGGCGAATGTCTGGCGACGCTTTATCAATCACTGCCGGGACCAATGGTGCGCGTGCCCATTCGTGTGGCGGAAATGGTGAAGTATGTGGATAATACCTTTCACGCGCTGAAAGTTACCTTCGCCAACGAAATCGGAAATTTATCCAAGGAACTGGGCGTTGACAGCCATCACGTGATGGACATTTTCTGCCTGGACACCAAGCTGAATCTTTCGCCGTATTACCTGAAACCGGGTTTTGCCTTTGGCGGCTCCTGTTTGCCGAAAGACTTGCGTGCCATCACCAGCGAAGCCCGCACGCTCAATGTGAACGTGCCTTTGCTCGATTCAATCCTGGAAAGCAACCGGCTGCAAATCCAGAAAGTCACCAAAAAACTGCTCGAATACAAAGGCAAATCGCTCGGCTTTCTGGGATTGAGTTTTAAGGGTGGCACCGATGATTTGCGGGAAAGCCCGATTGTTGAGGTCATCGAATCCATGCTGGGCAAAGGCTTTCAAATAGCAATCTACGACCGCCATGTGTCGCTGGCCAAACTTATGGGAGCGAACAAGGAATACATCGAACGCGAAATTCCGCACATTTCGCGGCTGATGTGCCCCACCTCGGCGGAACTCATGAAGGCCAGCGATGTTATCATCGTCGCCAACCGCGATGAGGAATTTAAGACGGCGCTAACCCAGGTGCGACCCAACCAGATAATCATTGATCTCGTCCGTATCATCGATTCAAAACCAGCCGGCGCTGAAAGTTATTACGGCATCTGCTGGTAAATTTGAATGGTTCCGCATCCTCAAAATTTACGATCGTCTGAATTCTTTCCCCTCAACATGAACGAACAGGAAAAGCAAAATGCAAAGCCGCTGATTTTTGACAGCATTCAAAAGGTTCAAAAATGGGTTGAAGATCACGATTACAAAGGCTACGAACCCTTTGACGGCCTGTCTTCCTGGGCGCGGCCGTTGGCTTTCGGCACGATTCTGGGCGACCGTCTGTTGTTGCAATTGATCCGCCAAAGCCCGATCAACCTGCGTCCGCTTCTTGGCGTCACGCCGAAAGATTCCACCAAAGGTCGCGGTTATATGGCGCGGGGCTATCTGATCCTTTATCGCACCACTGGCCGTGAAGAATACAAAAATAAAGCCATTGAATGCTTGCGCTGGCTGGACAAAAACACAGCAAAAAAATACGCGAAACACAGTTGGGCAAACTGTTTTGATTTTTCCAGTCGCGGCGGACGTTACACGAGCGAAGACCCAATCATTGTTTGGACCGCAATCATTGGGCAAGCCTACCTTGATGCTTATGAGGTCACCGGCGACAAATGGTTTCTAGGAATCGCCGAAAGTGTTTGCGGCTGGCTCATGGATTTGCCGCGCGAAAAAACTCCGACGGGCGATTGCTTGAGTTATTTGATGCACGTGCAAAGCAGCATCCACAACGCGAACATGCTTGGTGCGGCGATGCTCGCGCGCACGGCCAAAAAGACCGGCAACCGCGATTATCAGGAGGTGGCGCGCCTGGCGATGAAATATAGCGTTTCCCGCCAATCAACCGATGGTTCGTGGTGGTACGGAGAAGGACCGGGCAATAGCTGGATTGATAATTTTCATACCGGCTACAATCTCGACAGCTTGAAGTGCTACATTGAAAATTCCGGCGATGAAACGTGGCTTCCCGCCTTGATGAAAGGCCTGGAATTTTACAAGGCGCATTTCTTCGAGGAAAGCGGACGGCCGAAATATTATCACAACCGCACTTATCCCGTCGACAGCCAGGCCAATTCGCAGGCCATCGAAACGCTCGCTATTTTTTCCGATTTGGATCCGTCTTGCCTCGACCTGTCTCTCAAGGTTGCGCGCTGGACAATTGGAAATATGCAGGACGCGGACGGCCATTTTTATTACCGCCAATATCCGCTGGGAATCAAAGCCAGGGCACCCATGCTGCACTGGGCGCAAGCAACCACGTTCAAAGGTCTGGCGTCGTTGCACGCCAAACTCGCGGAAAATACGGCGCGAACAATTCCGAGCTCACCAACGCTCGCAGCGTAACCCGCATTTCGTTCAGGATGCAATTTATTCAACAACGCGAAGAAAATTTTATAGCCAGCCCAGCGACAGGTCCGGCAACCGGTCAGTGCGGACGGCTGGACGGCTGGACGATTCTACGATTTGCCCACGCCTACGAAAGCGGCGGCGGATTGGAACAATATCTCGCGGACTTGAACCTTGCCCTGGGCCGGCGTAATCGGCTGACAACCATCCAGATTCAACTCACGACCGACCGCAACCGCTTGAATGAAACGGAAGAAAAAGTCGGCGAATCAAGGCTGATTAAAATTCCGCTGTGGGTGGCGGAAGATTCCAAGCGCAAAGCAATTAATGGAGCGCCCGGTGATCGCATGGAAATTCTCAAGGCTGGTTTGCGAAACCGAGTGATGTTTGCTCCGCCGATTTACAATTTTTTCACAAAATACTATTTGAAAAATTGGAAGACACCGCGCCGCGCGGGCGAGCCGGACGGCGCGGGATCAAAACTTCAGGAATTGCTTCGCCGTTTTCGTGTGAACCTTGCCGTGCTGCATTCCAGCGGCGGCGCAGACGCATCAGAAATTCTTTCGGTGGCGCAAAGCGCGAAAGTGCCGTCGGTGCTCGTCCATCATTTCGCGAACGACCGTTTGAAGAGCTTTGCCATTTGCCGGCAGACGATGCAGGCCGCCGGCGTGGGCGGAGTCTGTGGCGTGGAAGTACCCGATTATCTTCGGTGGAAATTTACCAATGTGTCGGACGGTATTGACGCCGAATTTTTCCGCCGGGAAAAGGCAAACCCTCTGGCGCGAAATTCTGAAGACCCGCTTCTTTTTTTGCCCGCGCGCATTACGCCCGCCAAAGGGCAGTTGGATTTGATTCGAGCCGGCGGCGATCTGTTGAGGCAAGGCCTCCGCTTCCAAATTGCGTTCGCGGGACGGGTGGATTCGGATGAATTTTTGTCTGAAATGAAAAAGGCGATTATCGACGCAGGGTTGGAAGAGCGCGTTATATTTACCGGCCAACTGGATGCCGGCGGTTTACGGGATTGGTATGCCGCTTCGGCAATCCTGGCCTTTCCGACACACCACCCCGAAGGTTTGGGGCGCATTCTGCTTGAAGCTCAGGCGATGGAATTGCCAGTGGTCGTCTATAACATCGGCGGCACATCCGAGGGATTTAGAAACGGCCAGACTGGATTTCTAATAGATGTCGGAGACCGGTCAAGTTTGGTCCAGCGCTTGGGCGAGCTTCTGAGGTCTCCTGTTAAGCGGAAACAGTTTGGCCACGCTGGACGCAAATTGATTGAAGACCGGTTCAGCCTTTGCGCTTTGGCTGAACGGCATGAAAATTTTTACCTCAATGCACTGAACTCGTGAATTTGATAAAGAACATCACCTCTTCAGTGGCGGCCATCTTTCCGATGGGCGCCTGGCATTCTGTGTCCGGGTCGCCGCTGATTTCGCCTTACTACCACATGGTAAGCGATGAATCATTGCCGCACGTCGAACCGTTATATCGCTATCGGACGGTGCGGCAGTTCACCGACGACGTGGATTTTTTCCTTAAACATTACCGGCCAATAGGCTTGTCTGATTTATTGGCGTACGTTAATGGCTACAAACCTTTGCCAGTCCGTCCTTTTTTGCTTTCTTTCGACGATGGTTTTCGCGAAATGGCCGAAATTGTAGCCCCCATTTTGAAGGCAAAGGGCGTTCCTGCCGTGTTTTTTGTGAATTCAGCTTTTGTGGACAATCGCGAACTTTGTCTTTATCAGAAAATGGCACTGCTAATCGGACATCTGGCGGCCAAACCTTCTCAAGGTTTGGAAGCGAAATTGGACAATTTATTTCAGGCCAAAGGAACTGGCGGAAACGAAACAATTCTAGCTCTGCGCTCCGTTCGTTACGCGAACCGGCTTGTTCTGGACGAAGCTGCCGCCATTTGCGGTTTGGATTTTGAAACTTTTCTGGCCAGCCAAAAGCCCTATTTGAGCTCTGCTCAAATTCACGGATTGTTGCGCGACGGTTTTGCGATTGGGGGACACAGCGTGGACCATCCTTTTTACGGCGATTTGACTTTGGAAGAACAACTGCGCCAAACCCGCCAAAGCGTCGAGTTTGTACGCGAACGATTCGGCGTGAACTATCGCGTGTTTGCCTTTCCACATTCTGACGCCGGCGTTTCAAATGAATTTTTTGAACGTGTTTTCGGCGACGGCACTATCGAGGCTTCTTTCGGAACCGCCGGGCTTTTGCGCGACATCCGTCCAAAACATTTCCAACGGTTCAGCATGGAGAAAAGCAACGGCAGCGCCCGGCGAATCCTTGCCTGGCAATTGGCGCGCCGCTGCTACCGAGGTACCGTCCGGCGTACCACTGCCTCACACCGTCAGTGTGCGGATTCCAACGCGGAAAAACTATTGTCAACTTAATGAAGTTACTCCTAACGATCAAATCGCACATGCGGGATTCGTTGCGGAAGATGCTTGCACGATTTGGCATTGCTTTGTTCCGGTTTCCCTCAAACGCAGGTGTTCCACCAACACTCGTTCAATATCTGCAAAGTCTTTCCGACCGAAGAATAGAGTTGGGCAATGTTTTTAGTTTTGATAACGAAGCGCAAATTCAAAAAGAGCTTTTAAGTGTTTTTCCTGCTGACCAGGTTTTGTTTGTTTCATGTCCTTCTCGCGGATGCGAAACGTCCGATTTTCCGGGAATTACCTTGGTTAAGCCGCCAAGGAATCGCTTTCTTATCGAGATTGATATTGAGTCCTTTAATCTCGACAGATTGGCCAACGATATTCCTTGGTTTGTTGAAGCGGATGTCATTTTGCTTCGCTCCACGCTCGGTTACTTCTGGTCTGGCGGAGGCGATTTACAAAGGATTGCGAATCTATTGGATAATCGCGGCTTCAGTTTTTTTGACGCACTGGAGTATTTCAAATTGCATTTGCTCAATGCTCCCTTGGGACGAGTGGTGTTCGTTTTTGAAAACCGGAAGCTGAAGTTGACTGCGCAGGTTACGGATAAAACGAATAAGGGAACTGCGGCTGAACGCGAGCGCCTCAAACGGATTAAAGACGGCTTGGTTTTTTTAAGCAATCCCATTGCCCGCTCGTCAGAATTTGTGCGACTCGGCGGTCGTGGAAGTTTTGGCTTTGCGGCTGGCGTCGTGAATCCGGGAGCTATTGCCGATGGCGACGGGGTGATTCTGCTTGCACGCGGAGAACGCATCCCATGGAGCATTTCCAAGCATAACCTGTCGGATTTTTTACATGGATGCAGACCGGTCCTGTTTGAGTTGAATGATAAACTGGATGTTTCTCACGTAGCGGAAGCCGCATTTATCAATGCAGTGGAGCTTGCTGATAGCAGAATGGAAGACTTTCGATTATTTCGCAGTCAAAACCAATTGTTCTCCAGCCATTCCTGGGTTGCAACGCCTGACGGAAATCCGCCCGGATCAGAACCTGTCCGGCTTGAATCACTGCGAATAAGGATTGGCATTTCTCAAGTGGATTTGAAAACGAAGGAGGTCAAGTTTCTTGGAACTCCACAATTGGATTGTGCCACCGGCCTGGCGGAAAAAAACTGGGTGTTTTTTGAACATCAGAACGAGCTTTTTCTTATTTACTCATTTAATCCGTTCCGCCTGCTTCGCGCCAACCGGTGGCCGCAAATGGATTTTACAACGGTGGCTTGCCGGAATTTATCAATTTCAAGCGGAGATGATCAGCTTAAATTCCGCAATAGTGTGAATCCCGTGGAATACAATCAGGAGTATTTTCTTCATATCGTTCATAAAGTTTATCCCGGCAAGCAATATGTCTTTTGGGGCGTCCTGATCGAAAGAAAATCCCTGCTGCCAAAAATGATCAGTACCCGTCCGTTGGTCTGCGGTTGGAAAAGCGCGCCAGCTTCGATTATTTACGCCTGTTCGCTCATTGTGCGTAAAGATGACATCGTTGTTTTTGCCGGTCTAAACGATTCGTCGATGGGATTTTGGAAAATTGCCCGGCACAAATTGGACGAGAACTGGATCCATCTGGAAAATCCAAATAAGCCAGAAGAAAATTAATTTACAACGGCATATCTAGTGCTACACAAAGGTTCCGATGTCAGACAAACAAAATGTTGCAACGGATGAAAATTGAAAACATGACTGTAAAACTGTCTTACTCCGGCACTTTTTGAACACAAACGAGACATTATTTTGGGTCACTGGAAGGCTATGATATTATGATTTTACGCCTGATAAATTTGTTTTTGCTCCTGGCCATCAGCGTCGGCGCGCAATCCATTACCAATGTCATCCCGTTATCGCGTCTTCCTGCGGGAGGCACATTCCAAGGCGTCGCCGGTGTCAAGGGTGGTATTGATCAATACAGCACCAACTACAGCATGTTCTGCAACGTCAAAGTTTCCATTCCGGGCACGACCAACATCGCCTATGGTGATGGGGTTCACGACGACACGGCTGCCTTGAACTTTGCCGTCAATGCGGCCACGAACGGCAGCTATGTTTATGTCCCGACTGGCACCTATTTGATTTCCTCACCCATCTCAAGAAGCGGGACATACAATTACGATTTGGTTCAGCACCCTTTCAGCATCATCATTCGCGGGGACGGACCAACCAATACGGTCATTTTGAACAATGGAAATGGAAACGCAATCGCCCTGTCTTATGCGCTTGGTTTCGGACAGTGGGGCAGCGTCACCAACTCGGCGAGAGGCTCGACCAACATAGGCATCTTCAGCGGTTCGGGCATGCCGGTTGTGAACCAATGGATACTGATTGACCGTCCAAACTCTGTTGCAAATGTCTATTTGCCGCCGCCTAACTCCACGCCTCCTTTTTACTATGTCTATGACACTGCAACGGGCGGCGGGTCTGACGACCAGATGGTCAGAATCACGAGCGTATCGGGACATGCCTATAGCATTGACCCGCCGCTCAATGAAGGTTACGGGACAAACGATGCGGTGTGGGGTTGTTACTCTCCACCAATCCGTTGCGGCATTGAAAATCTTGGTGTCGTGCAGCTGCAGGAAAATAACGTTCATAATATCCGCCTCATCGGGGGCTGCGAATGCTGGGTCAGGAATGTCGAGTCCCGTCAGGCGCGCGGCTATCACATTTCTTTGGAATTTTGCGGCGGGTGCGAAGTGCGGGAATGCTACGTTCATAACCCGTTTCCAAACCTCGATGGTGCTGATGCCGGCGGCGGTTCGGATTATGGCATCACGCTGGGCTTTCACAGTTCAAGCTGCCTGGTGGAAGACAACGTCGCGCTGCACTGCCGCCATTCGTTCATCATGGAAACGGGTGCGGGACAGGACAACGTCATCGCCTATAACTATGGTCATGATAATCTCAATGAGGGGCTGTTTGAAACCGACTTTCAAGAGGACACGGATTATCATGGAGGCGAACAGCGCTACTGCCTTTGGGAGGGTAATGTTGTTCCAATCATCCGCGCGGACACAACCGAAGGTGCTACGAAGTATGTGGTCTATTTCAGAAACTATGTCAGGCGCGACGGCCTTCCCACGGTGCTTTCAAACTCCGGTGCGGCCGTGAATGCGGTGGTCATCGAGCGCGGCAACTATTACGATTATATTTTAAATAATGTCTATGCCGCGACCGCTGCGGTTGGCTCGCCTCCAGTCTATGTCCTGGGTGGAAATTGTGATGCCCCCACCGCGTTCGACCCGGCGGTAATCACGAATAGTGTCTGGATCGGAAACTATGACTTTACTATCGGCCTCGTTGACCAAAGCACCAATGGCGTCATCTACTGGACTAACTCGGAGGCAGCTGCTTTTCCAAGCTCATTGCTATACGTCTCAAAGCCATCTTGGTTCGGGACAAATGTTTGGCCACCGATTGGCGGAGATTTATCCATCAAAACAAGCCTGATTCCCGCGCAAACGCGCGCACAGGGAATGTCTGACTTCACGAATATCATTTCCGATGGGTACACACTTGCGGTTTCGACTAGGAACGGCTCGGTAGTGATTCCCGGCAATGGCAGTTATTTCAATTCGGCCATGATTGCGCTTTCAGCCGTGCCGAATTCCAACCATGTATTTTCAAACTGGTCGGGTTATCCGATGGCTAATTCCAGTTCAGCTTTCACTTATTTGACAATGCCTGCCGGCAATATCGCAGTCACGGCGAATTTCATATCCAACATCGTGCAAGCCGTATATCCGCCGTTCAATCTTCAAGCAAAGCCGCCCTCCGGAAATTAAGCCGCATTTTTGGATGCTGGCTTTAGCAACGACCGTGCAAAGGTGGTTGACGGAAAATCAAGATTGGTGTTACGTCACCTGAAAGCCTCTCATTATGAATGAATTGATCATCGAAGCCGGACGCGCCGAACGTCAATACTGGCGCGATCTCTGGCGATATCGCGAACTTTTTTATTTTCTGGCATGGCGCGACCTGCTGGTGCGTTACAAACAGACAACAGTGGGGGTCGCTTGGTCGTTGATACAGCCATTTTTGACGTTGATTGTCCTGACCGTCGTTTTTGGCAAATTGGGAAAAATGCCTTCAGGCGGTGTCCCTTATCCTTTGCTGGTGCTTTGTGGATTACTGCCATGGCAATTTTTTTCCACGGCCCTGTCCCAAAGCGGCAACAGTCTGGTGACCAATTCAAATCTGATTTCCAAGGTCTATTTCCCGCGGATGATTGTTCCTGCCGGCAGTGTCATCACGAGCTTTGTTGATTTTCTCATTTCCGCCGCCTTCCTGGTTGTGTTGATGATCTGGTATCATTTCATTCCACCCGCGACCATTTTGCTGCTGCCATTGTTTGTGATGCTGGCGTTTGCGGCTTCATTTGGAGTGGGATTATGGATTGCGGCATTGATGGTGGAATACCGTGATTTCCGGTTCATCGTGCCGTTCATCGTACAATTTGGACTTTATGTTTCTCCCGTGGGATTTTTAAGCAGCGTGATTTTTGAACGCTTTGGCGGACATTATCGGCTACTCTACTCGCTTAACCCAGTCGTGGGCGTGATTGATGGGTTCCGTTGGTGCATTCTTGGCGGGCAGAACACGCTATACTGGCCGAGTTTGATGATGTCGTTTTTGGGCGTAACGATTTTGCTGGCGACCGGCATCTGGTATTTTCGCAAAACGGAACGCACTTTTGCCGATGTCATTTGAGGGGAAAGCAGAAATTTGAAAAGTTTAAATTAGAAAGGTGAAATGTCCAAAAAACACTTGTTTTTTTGATCTAAAATTAAAGTGAGCGACACCGTCATCCACGTCGAAAACCTTTCCAAGCGCTATGTCATCGGACATCAGCGCAGAAAAGGTGATGGGCTGCGCCACGCCATTGAAGCGGTGGTACGGAATCCGTTCCAATGGTTGCGCGATCGGAAGCAGGCAGTTTTGAAGGAACACGAGGAGTTTTGGGCACTCAGGGATATTTCCTTTGAAATCAAGCAAGGTGACGTGGTCGGCATCATTGGCCGCAATGGTGCCGGAAAATCCACGCTGTTGAAAATTTTAAGCCGCATCACCGAACCGACCTCAGGCCGGATTCGCCTAAAAGGACGTGTGGCCAGCTTGCTGGAAGTGGGAACCGGCTTTCACCCCGAACTGACCGGCCGGGAAAATATTTTTCTCAATGGAGCGATTCTCGGCATGAGCAAGGTCGAGATCAAACGAAAGTTTGACGAGATCGTCGCCTTTTCTGAAGTTGAGAAATTTCTGGACACGCCGGTCAAACGTTACTCCAGCGGCATGTATGTGCGGCTGGCCTTTGCAGTCGCCGCACATCTGGAGCCGGAGATTCTGATTGTAGACGAGGTGCTGGCAGTGGGTGACGCAGAATTCCAGAAAAAATGTTTGGGTAAAATGCAGGACGTATCAACCAAGGAAGGACGCACCGTTTTGTTTGTGAGCCACAACATGGATGCGATTTCGCGTCTTTGTGGCTCCGCAATAATGTTAAACAAGGGCTGCAAGGAATATAACGGGTCGACAAAACAAGCCGTGCAAAAATATTTGGAAAACTTTTCGCAGATCGGGCAACCCGGAAACTGGCTCGATATCGCTGCTTGTCCGCGACGGGGATTGGGGACAAAGGCATTCTTCCATTCAGCAACCTATCTGGGGCAGTCTAATGAAGCCAATTTTTGGCCATTGTCTGAAGGTGAATTGTTATTCAAGTTGCGCATCTCATCCGATTTGAAAAGAACTGTTCCAAGCCTGGGTGTTACAATTCTTAGTCCTTCATTTCACAAACTGGTCAATGCAGACACTGTTTTGATTTCGCGCCCGATTCACTTGGAGAAAGGTCTCAACGAAGTGCATATAAAAATTCAAAGATTACACTTGAAGCCGGGACGATATCTAGTCGGGCTTTGGCTTGCGAACAGCGTCAACGATCCTTTTGACCATGTTGAATCCGCATTTGAAATCAGCGTATTGGGTGAAAATAACCGTCTTGGATCGGCAATCACGCATGACGGAGTTGTAACCTGTGATTTCACCGTTTATCAGCCGGCATTAGTTATCTGATTCTTCTCCTTAATTTTTAAGGAATTGCTCACACCGTGTATTGAGCGTATCCAAAGTATTGCCACTAACTGTAATTTGGATTTTTTCAAAAATTGATGAACATTACTCCGCCGAAAATCGCGGTCATTGTCCCCGCCTACAACGCTTCGGCGCATATTGCGGATGCGATCAACAGCATCCTTGGGCAATCAAGGTCGGTAGATGAAATCGTGGTGGTCGATGACGGCTCAACCGATGACACAGCCGTCGTAGCTGCAAAAGCCAGCAGCAAGTTGATTGTGGTGCGGCAGAAAAACGCCGGCCCGGCAAACGCGCGACAGCGCGGAGTGGAAAGCACAACCGCCGAATTTTTAATGTTGTTGGATGCAGACGACATTCTTCATGCTTCAGCCTTGGAAAAACTTTCGGACACCCTGCTCCGCCACCCCCTGGCTGCTCTCGCTTATTGTCCTGCGGAAATGTGGTCGCCGACTGATGAGGGTCAGACACACGTCGACGCTCTTCAAAAACCAAACAGAGAAAACTTATGGGAAACACTTTTATACGGTAATATCATCCGAACTCCCGGTTGTGTGTTAATGCGACGTTCGGCTTTAAATGAGGTCGGCGGATGGGATATGGATGTGGCTCTGAAAGGCAATGAAGATTGGGATTTGTGGTTGCGGTTGTCTGAAAATCATCCCTTCGCGCTAGTAACAGAGCCGCTCCTAAAATACCGCGTCCATAATGCTTCAATGTCTGGGAATCGCGCGGAAATGATCAAGAGTATGCTTGTGGTGTTTAGAAAACAGCGATCTCGATGGAAGCGGAACTCCAGCCGTCGGCTTGCGATTGACGCGGGAGAATGGCAAGGCTGCAAATATGCAATACGAGAAATTTTGCACGAAGCTCGATCAGCCTATTCAAACGGCCAAGTGTTGCTGGCAGCCCAACTGATCATTGATGTTTTGCGCATAGGAGCAAGGCCGACATTGACCCGTCTTTTTTCACGCTACTCGTTTGGTTGGTGGCGCATATTTTGTGGCAAGCAAAAAGATTCACTCACCGTTTGATTTGGCATTGCAAAACGCTTAATGAAGCCGCCAAAAGCATCAGTTTGCGTCCCCATTTATAATGGAGAGAGGTATCTTAAGGAATGCCTTGAAAGTATTCAGGCGCAGACACTTGATGATTTTGAGGTTGTCATTGTTGATGATGATTCCAGCGACGGCTCGTTTGAAATAGCTTCAGAATTTTCAAGACTAGACTCCCGTTTCCAAGCATATCGTAATTCAAAACGCCTGGGATTGGTCGGAAATTGGAATCGTAGTCTTGGGTTAAGTCGAGGGACTTGGATCAAACTACTCTTTCAAGATGATACCATAGAACCCGATTTTCTTAAGCGACTGGTCGAAAGTTGCGAACAGGAAAAGCGTCCGTTCGGCTTTTGCTATCGCTATATTTTGTTTGATGATTCGGTGGATGCGACAACTCGAAGCTATTTCGCCGAACATCAAGCCATGATCGAAGAAATCTATGCGGCTCAAAAGCATGTGAGTGCAGAAACATTCACAAACATGTGTGTTGAGAAACTTTGTTGGAATCTTGTTGGCGAACCGACCGTCACGCTTTTTCACCGGTCAATAATACAGGACTTTGGATTATTTAATCCTGCACTCATTCAGCTTTGCGATGTTGAATATTGGGTTAGGATAGGCACTAATATAGGCGTTGCCATTGTTCCCGAAAAATTAGCCTCGTTCCGGGTTCATGGAGGCTCGACAACGGCTCAGAATCATGTTCGGCGGTCATATCGTTTGGAGTTTGATCCCCTGATTATCAAATATCTATTTTTGAGCAAACCCTATTATCGGAACATGCGTGAAGCGCTTTATCGACGACTCGGCCGTCATGTGGCCTGGTGGCAATGCATTTCTGGGGCATATCGCGCCCGAAGAAAAGCGCATCCTCATTTTTTTTATTCATCACACGACGACTTTGAAACAAGAAATGAATGGAAGGATATGGTTCGTTCATATCCCGGATTGAGGTTTTTAGCCTTTGTCGGATTATTTCTTACCCAAATTCGGAATGGGGCCAGAGCCATCGGATTGGGCCGATATCTAAAAGGAAAACAACCGCTTCCGAAATAAATTTAATCGTGTTCGTCTCAATGAAACCGGTGTCTGAAACTCAACTCGCGCTAATTATTCCGGCTTTTCGTGCCAAATATCTGGAAGAATCGCTTGAATCCATCGCGGGACAAACCAATCAAAAATTCAATCTCTACGTTTTTGACGATGCGAGCCAGGAACCGATTCAAGAAATGGCTCAAAAATTTCAGATGCGCCAGCCATTGACGTATCATCGTTTTTCGGAAAATCTTGGCGGACGCTCCCTGCCGCAACATTGGGCGCGTTGTGTTGAACGCACTACCGAGCCTTGGGTCTGGCTTTTTTCAGACGATGACGTGATGGAGGCCAATTGTGTTGAAGCGCTTTTGCGGGAAATTGAAGTCACGGATGGCAGCTTTGATCTTTATCGTTTCAATACGCAATGTATAGATAGCAAGTCGAGAGTTGTTGCTACCAATGACCCGTACCCGAATGAAGAGTGGGGAAGGGACTTTCTGCTGGTGCGTTTGCTGGAGGAACGAGGCAGTACCGCTCAAGAGCTGGTTTTTTCACGTGAGGCTTGGAAACGCGTCGGCAGATTTCAAGACTATCCGTTAGCCTGGGCAGTGGATGATGTTTTTATTTCTGAAATGGGGGGCAATAAACCCATCCGTCTGATTCCCAAAGCGCGTATCCGCTGGCGGTTAAGCGGAACCAACATTACCAGCATGACCACCGCTTCGATGCTTTCCCCAAAAATAATAGCTTCGCGTATGTTCATCGAATGGGTAAATGAATTCCTTGCAGATGGAACTTCAGTCAAAAAATTTACTCAAAAGGAGTTGGATGCCATGACCGAAGCTTGGTTTTTTCGATGGTTATTTTTCATGCGGACACGGTTAGCGTTAAGAATCTGCCTACAGGTTGACAGGTTTGCCTCGGAGGTATGGCACTATCCACGCGGCTATGGTTTGGCAAAATGCCTTGCGTGGAACAGCCGTCTGGTTTTTGAGGCAATTAAGCGCAGGATACGCAGCGCATTCCGGCGACGTAAAGACAGCCAGACTTAATTGACATTTCATCAGCCTGTTCTATGCCGACAGAAAAACTTCCATTTTCCCCCTCCCGTCAGCCGTCGCAAAGACTTTGGGGAGCTCTTACACGAAAACAACGATGGGGACTTTCATGGCGTGGCTGGCTGGCTGTAATAGTCGGTTTGTTTCTGGCCACTTACCTGTTGTCATTGCGCATTTACCCTTTTCTTGCGGTGACCGATCGCGTGGATACAAACATTCTCGTAATGGAAGGATGGGTGCATGAATTTGCCGCTCGTGCGGCGGTGGAAGAATTCAAAGCCGGCTCCTATCAGCGCGTGTTTGTCACCGGTGAGCCGGTGAATGGAAGCGGCGAATACATTTCCGATTCCGACACGGAAGCCTATGTAGGCGCCGGTCTCTTAAAAAGGAACGGGGTTTCAGAAGAATTTTTGCAAAGAGTTCCAAGGCGTGAAGTGGATCGGGATCGAACTTTTAGTTCCGCAATCGAATTAAGGAACTGGTTTCGTGACCACAACATGACCGTGCATGGCATCAACATCGTAACCGAAGGCGCTCATGCGCGCCGGACGCGGCTGCTGTTTCAGGAAGCGTTCGGAAAGAATGTCGCAATCGGCATTATCGCGGTGCCCAATCCGGATTACGATGCGCGGCATTGGTGGCGTTATAGCGAAGGCGTCCGGGAGGTTGTGGGCGAAACGATTGCCTATGTTTATGCCAGATTCTTCTATTTTCCATCGGAATCGGAACGACGAGGATAACTAACCCGTTTTATTGCGCGTTTGCAGCGCAAATGATTTCATGATCCTGTTACTAGGAGCAAGCGGCTACATTGGCCGGATTTTTTCCACCGAATTGCGCCTACGCGGATGCGCTTTCATCCCGCTCACGCGCAAGGCGGTTGATTACACCAACTTTGGCCTCCTGTTCGATTACGTCCGCAAAACCCGGCCTGCGTTCATCATCAACGCGGCGGGTTATCCCGGCAAACCGGACGTGGAAGCCTGTGAATTGGCGCGCGAAGAGACGCTGTTCGCAAACACCATTCTTCCCCAAACCGTCGCTAAAGTCTGCCTAATGACCAACACGCCGTGGGGACACATTTCTTCCGCCAACATCTATTCGGGAGCAAAAGTGGTTGACGGCGGAGTGGTGATAATCGAAAGGAATTTCAACAGGTCTGAACTGCTGCGGTTGTTTGTCAAACATCCTGAAAAGGTTTGCGGCTTTACGGAATGGGACGAGCCGAATTTTTCCTTCCGAAACGCGCCGTGCAATTTTTACAGCGGCACCAAGGCGCTGGCCGAAGAAGCCATTCGCGGAGTCGGACGGCATTACATCTGGCGTCTGGGAATCCCCTTCAACGAGCGTGACGAACACAGAAATTTCCTTTCGAGGATCCAAAACCATGCCAGAATTTACGACGGCTTGAACGCGCTCTCCCACACGGATGATTTTGTGCGGGCGTGCATTGATCTCTGGGAACGCCAGGCGCCATTCGGCATTTATAACGTCTCAAATCCCGGAACCGTCACGACGCGGCAGGTGGTTGAAACAATCCAGCGGATGCTTGAACCAAACCGCCACCTTGAATTCCGGGAGGACGGCGCGGAATATTATCATGACGCAAATCAAATACCGCGTTCGAACTGCGCGCTGGATTCTTCCAAGCTGCTGGCCGCCGGCATAAAAATGCGCCCGGTGCAGGAAGCATTGCAAGACGCATTGCGAAAATGGCAAGCGGGGCCATCCGTTCCAGAACTGGCCAGAAGCGCCGCCCGACCAGCAAGTTTCTTGATTACCTCCCGGTTTTGAAACAAAATTACACCCCGTTGAATATGAAAACTAAAAATCAAACCGCCGGTCGCGCCCGCAAAGGTGTTGGGACTTTGCCGTTGAAAATCACGTTGGTCGGCATGCTGCTCTTGAGCCGCACAGCGGAAACACAACAGGTGATCATGACGCAACCGCAGTCTTCCACGACCCAGTCGATTTGGCAGCAAAGCCAGACCAACGAGTTCCAAGTGTTCGCCCCCGAAGAAGAACCGGGTTCGGCTCCGCAGCAGACCCAGCCATTTCAATATGGACCGTTGATAGCCAAGCCTCATTTGTCCTACCAGTTCCTTTATGCCAGCGGAATCCAATCGAGTCCAAGCAATCATCAGGACACGGCGATTCATGAATTTTCTCCCGGCATCCTGATCGACATCGGAACCCACTGGGCATTGGATTACACACCCACACTGGTGTATTACGAGAACAGCCTCTTTAAGAATGAGTTTGATAACACCGTCACACTGACCGGAGGAACTTCTTACGGGGACTGGGTCTTCGGATTATCGCAAAATTACTCCTCTTCCTCTTCACCGCAGGCTGAAACCGCAACTCAAACCGACCAGGAAAATTATTTGACCGTACTGACAGCATCCTATGCTTTCAACAGCAAATTTTCACTTGATATGTCGGTCGATCAGAATTTCAGTTTCATTGACAACTCTTTCGGCTCAACAAACTCCGCCAGTAATTTCCAGGATACGCGCGACTGGTCAACGATGGAATGGTTGAACTATACATTTTGGCCGCGACTAAACGCCGGCATCGGCGCTGGATTTGGTTATGTGAACGTGAACATCGGGCCCGACCAGACTTATGAACAGTTGCAAGCCCGCGTCAACTGGCGGGCGACCGACAAAATTAGTTTTGGGGTCAACGCCGGTTTTGAGGATGTCCAGTTTCTCACTGCCGGAGCCGGCGATTTATTGAATCCAACTTTTGGCGCATCCATCCAATACCAACCTTTCAAAGACACGCAGATTTCCCTGAACGCAAGCGAGACCACAAGCGCAAACACTTTTAGCTACCAAGGCTCGGATGCAGGAGTTACACAGGGCGGAGCAACCGAAAACACCAGCGTCAGCTGCAATTTGAACCAGCGCCTGCTGGAAAAAATGTCTTTGAATCTGGGCGTCGGATATAGCGAGATTAAATACACCGATTCCACCAGTGGATCCGGCGGCACGCTTTCCGGGAACCGCGTGGATGACGATTCTTACTTCAACGCCAGCTTGAGCCGTCCATTCTTCAAGCGCGGAACGCTGTCCGTGACTTATCAATACAGCAACAATTCATCCACCGCGCCGGGATTCTCCTATTCGAGCAGCCAGATCGGGTTCGAAATTGGATACAGCTATTAAGGCCGTATTGCCCATTCGGCAGCCGGAACAATTTAGGCGTGAATGAAAAAGGAGTCATGTCCCTCAACGAGCCCGATTTCGTGCGGCTGCGGAAATTTTTCCTGGCCGCAGCCATTCTCGCGCTTTGCTTCGGCAAAGCGCTGTATGACCTGATGCGGCTTGCGGCAAACAGCGATCTGTATTCCTACATTCCGCTCATTCCCGTGATCAGCGCATATCTAATCTGGCCGCAGAGAAAAAATCTGCCGCGCCCCTCCGGGCCGTCGGTCAAGTTGGCCGCACCCTTTTTTGCGGGCGGCTTGGCGGCCATCGCGGGTTATTGGCTGGCCGCCCGCTCCCCGTCGCTGGCCGATGAAGATTACCTTGCACTGACCATCCTTGCCTTTCTTTTGTTTTTCACAGGCACCTGCTGCTTGTTTCTTGGGAAGGATATTTTACGCTCTATCGCCTTTCCGATCAGCCTGCTCGTTTTTATCATTCCATTTCCAAACTTTTTCCTGCAATGGATTGAGACATTTCTGCAACACGGTTCAGCGGCGGCGGCCGGTGCGTTGTTCAAATTGTCCGGCACGCCATTTTTCCAGGATGGACTGACATTCCAACTGCCGGGCATAAACCTGCAGGTGGCTCCGGAATGCAGTGGCATCCATTCAAGCCTCGTGCTCCTCATCACAAGCTTGCTCGCCGGACATCTTTTTCTGCGCAGTCCGTGGAAGCGGGCGACACTGTGCCTGGCCGTGATTCCGCTGGCGCTGTTTAGAAATGGTTTCCGGATTTTTGTTCTCGGCCAGCTTTGCATCCATATCGGCCCGCAAATGATTGATTCGCCCATCCATCACCATGGCGGGCCCATTTTTTTCGTTTTATCCCTGATACCATTCTTCCTGCTCCTGATTTTTTTGATAAAGTCCGAGCGGATCGGCAAAAAAAACTCATCTCAAATTTTACAAAAATAGCATGCGAAAAATTAATCTGATTCTAATATTGGTTGTCATCGGACTTTTGGCGGCCGCCGTCACTGGCTGCACCGCGAAAGCCAAAAAAGCCTACCATTTGCAGCGGGCGAACCGCTATTTCGATTCCGGCCAATACGACAAGGCTGAGATCGAATATCTGAATGTTCTCCGCAACGACCCGTCAAATGCACAGGCGTTCGGACGACTCGGCGTGATTTATTTTCAGGAAGGCCGTTTGCAGCGCGCCGCGCCTTTCTTGTTCAAAGGCGAGGAACTGGCGACAAACGATCTGAACCTGCGATTAAAGCTCGGGCTCGTTTATCTTTCGATAGGAAAATCAAAAGAAGCGCGGGACGAAGCTGATTTTATTCTCGACCGAAAACCGCAGGACGAAGAAGCACCGCTGCTGCTGGCCGGAGCCGCGACCGCGCAAAATGAAATTGCCGACGCGCGGCAGCGGCTGCAAAAATTTTCGCAGAGTGGAGACACGGCTGCTCTCGAAACGGCGTTGGCAACACTTGCCTTTCGCGAACAGGATTTCAAGACCACCGCAGCCGGCTTGCAGCGCGCCCTGGCGATTGATCCGAAATCCAGCGCGGCCTACACGGCGTTGGGAGCCTTGTATTGGGCGCAAAACGATCTGAAAAAGTCCGAAGCCTCATTCAAAACCGCCGCCGACCTTTCTCCGCCGCGATCTGAAAAGCGATTGCAATATGCCCAGTTCGAGACGCAAATCGGCAATCCGGCGGCAGCCAAAGACATTCTTGGTGGAATGGTCAAAAAAACTCCCGACTACATTCCGGCCTGGATCGGGCTTGCGGAAATTGCGCTGGCGGAAACAAATTTCGACGATTGCGCCGCTGCATTGAGTAAGGCGCTGGCGTGCGATCCGGATGATTATGATGCTTTGTTGCTGAATGGCCGGCTTGATCGCGCGCGCGGCGAAACGGCAAAGGCCATAACAGAATTGGAGCGGATGACCGTGCCTTATCCGCAGGCTTCGCGCGTTCATTACGAGCTTGCTCTGGCATATCTTGAGAATAATGAGGCTGGAAAGAGCATGGATAACCTGGAAAAAGCGTTGAATCTGGACCCCGATTTTTCCGAAGCAATCGTGTTGCTGGCGCAACTTGAAATCAAAAACAATGATCCGAATTCCGCCATCGTCTCGTTGAAACAATTGATCGTGCGCCAGCCCAAAATGCCGCAGCCGCAACTGTTGCTGGCCGATGCTTACCGTCTCCAGGGCGACACTGACAGGGCGCTGGCAATTTATCAGCAGTTGGAAAAATCGTTTCCGCAAAATCCGCAGGTTCCGCTATTGATGGGTTCCACCTTTCTTGAGCAAAGCAACACCGTCGAAGCTCGGAAAGAATTCACCCGCGCACTTGAACTGTCTCCGGACAGCTTGCCCGCGCTGGAACAATTGGTGGATTTGGATCTGCTTGAAAATGAATACACAACGGCCATGCAGCGCGTGGAAAATACGGTCGAAAAAAATCCCCGGCAACCGGTGCCGCGTTTGCTTTTGGCAAAAGTGCTTCTGGCGCAGGGAGACACAAACCAGGCGGAAGCCGCGCTGTCAAAGGCCATTGAGTTGCAGCCCGAAGCACAGACGGGTTATCTGCTTCTGGCGCAATTGTATTTTGATTCCAAACAAGACCAAAAGGCTTTGGCAACCCTCGACGCGGGGGTTGAAAAAGACCCGAGGGATATTTCCGCATTGATGCTCGCTGGCGCGATTCACAGTGATGAAAAGGATTACAAGGCTGCGGCGGATGACTACGAAAAATTGCTGGTAATAAATCCGAAGTTCAGCGCAGCGCTCAACAACCTGGCATATCTGTATTCGGAATATCTTGACCAACTTGACAAGGCCTACGAGCTGGCTCAGCAGGCCAGAGAGTTGCTCCCATTCGACCCGTCCACGGCGGACACGCTGGGCTGGATTCTTTTTAGAAAAGGCCAATACGCCTCGGCAGCGAGCCTGCTCCAGGAAAGCGCAAATAAATTGCCGCGCGAACCGGAAGTTCAATTTCATCTGGGCATGGCGTATTACATGATGGATCAAGAAGATTTCGCCCGCAGCGCCATGCAGTCCGCCCTGCAATCAAGCAGGAATTTTTCCGGTCGTGACGAGTGCCGTCAGTGTTTGTCGGTGCTGGCGATTGACCCCGCAACAGCTGATGCCGCCGCGCGCGCCAGCCTGGAAAAGAGGATTGCGGAAAAATCTGACGACCCGGTCGCGCTCGTCCGTCTTGCGACCATTTATCAACGCGACGGAATATTGGACAAAGCCATTGAGACTTACGAGGCCGTCTTGACAGTCACCCCCAAAAATGTGAAGGCGATGATAAATCTCGCCCAACTTTATGGACCTAAAGACCCCAAAAAGGCTTTTGATCTGGCCGAAACCGCCTACAAGTTTTCACCAAATAATCCGGATGCTTCATATGTTTTCGGACGCTTGGCTTATCAGACCGGCAATTACAAATTGGCGTTCAGCCTGCTTCAGGAAACCGCACAGAACCAGCCGGAGAATCCAAGACTCCTTTACGACTTTGCCGAAGCAGCCTACAGCGTTGGCAAAGTATCGGATGCCAAAGTCGCCATGCTAAGCGCTTTGCAGGCCGGCCTTCCTTCGCCTCAATCCGACGAAGCCAGACAGTTTCTTAATCTAGTTGCCCTTTCCACCAACCCGACACAAGCAATCGCAGCAGAATCCAGAATTGAAGAAATTTTGAAATCAGATCCAAGCAATGTCCCGGCGCTCGCGGCCTTGGCGGTGATCGACGAACAAAGAACGAACACAGTTGCGGCGGAACAAGTTTACGAGAAGATTTTGGATCATTATCCAGATTTCGCCCCGGCACAAAGAAAACTGGCAATCCTTTACGCCGGGGATTCGGGCAACTTGGAAAGAGCCTATGCGCTCGTGATAAAATCTCGCGAATCATTTCCTGACGATTCCGAGCTTGAAAAAACCTTGGGCATTATTATATTTCGCCAAGGTGATTATGCGCGAGCCGCAAGCCTGTTAAAGATATGTGCCAGCGAAAGAGGCTCGGACGCCGAGCTTTTCTATTATTTGGGAGCTTCCCAATTTCAACTCAATGACCGCGCAGAATGCAAAACCAACTTGCAACAGGCATTGGGCTTGGGCTTAACCGGCAAACTGGCTGCGGACGCGCAAAAGATTTTGGTGGAATTGAAATGAATCAAAGCGGGTCGAATCCGCAAATATCTTCAAAATGTCAGAAGCGATTACGCAATTCCAAACAGTGGCGCATCACATTGAAAATCAACGAATTAAAATCAAAATGCCTGCCAAATTAAATTTTAATGTCGGAATATCTTACAGTATTGAGTCATCGCTTTATAAATTTTGAACTGAATTTATTTTGTATAACTTGTTCATAATTAATGTATTAAATAAATTTTTGAATGGATAAAACGCTGTTGGCATCGTATTTGCTTAAGAAGTGGACAGCAGAGTAGTAAATTTGGACATAAACAATCAGACAAATATAAAAATGAAAAACAATTGGATTAAAATAGCGGTGGCTGCGGCAGCCATTGTGTCATTCACCGGAGTTGTTCAGGCAATTCCAATCAGCGGCAACATCGGGTTCGGCGGCTATGCTGACTTGAACAGTGGATCGGTAAATTCGGCATCATACGTTGTGGCCAACAGCTGGAATAACGTTTTCGTCGGTTCTGATTCCGGTAACTTTGGTAGCATTGCCACCGGATCAGCAGTTACAATGACTACCTCACAGTGGAACTTCGTTTCGGGTGCTTTGCCTGCCTTTTGGTCTGTTGGCGGGTTCACATTCGATTTGAGTTCATCCAGCATCTTTTCTCAGGGCGGAGGATTCTTAAACGTTCTTCTTTCTGGCTCGGTCAGCGGCAATGGCTTTGACGTGACACCGTTTACTGGACATCTCCAAATCACTGATCCGTCGTCCGACAACGATGTAACATTTCAAGCACAGCTCTCCTTCAATCCTGTTCCTGACGGTGGAACAACTGTGATGCTGCTCGGGGGTGCTCTGATGGGACTCGGACTTCTCAAGAGAAAACTCTTGGCCTAATCCGCAGAAAATTCAGTATTTGATTAAGGGCAGGGATTCATTCCCTGCCCTTAATTTTTGCCTGTCTGGCTTCGATTTCTTTGCTGCATTCTTGGCCGATGTTTGAGACCTTCAAACTTTGAAAATGAAGCAATGAACACAACCGCCATACTTGCCTTTGTTGGAGCTCTTTTTGGCGGAGCTTTGGCTTTCATCGTCGGCTGGCGCGAACGTGGTTCTGTCGCCCATCGGTCATTTGCCGCCGGCATGGTCGCGCTGGCAATTGAAAGCATCTTTACCGGGCTGTCTTTGGATGCAAACTCGGCGGAAGAAATGGTCTACTGGCAGGATTGGGGATTGGTAACGACATCTTTTATTCCGGGAATCTGGCTTTTCTTCAGCTTATGCTATGGTCGCGGAAATTATCGGGAGTTTTTGAACCGCTGGCGCTTCTTTCTAATTTTGGCATTCTTGCTACCGGTCGGATTGGCGATTCTGTTTCAGAACAAACTAATTGCCTCTGTTTCCAGGACAGAGACAGGGAACTGGATATTTGCACTGGGAATCTCCGGCATTATCTTGAATTTTTTGTCTCTGCTCGGCGCGGTGCTTGTGCTGATAAATCTTGAACGGACATTCCGGGCATCGGTCGGGACGATGCGCTGGCGGATCAAATTCATGATTTTGGGACTGGGCGCATTGTTCGTCGTCAGGGCGTGCATAGGCAGTCAGGTGCTTTTGTTTCATGCGATAAACCTCTCGTGGCAGACAGTCAATTCCGGTGCGCTGCTGGTGGCGTGTCTGCTGATTCTCCGCTCACTGTTCCGCGCGGGACATTTCGACATGGATGTTTACCCATCTCATTCCGTGCTTCAAGGTTCGCTCACGGCGTTGCTGGCTGGAATCTACCTGTTCGTTATTGGAGTGTTCGCCAAGGTGGTTACTTTTGGCGGCGGCGACGCGGCTTTTACCTTGAAGGCTTTCGTCGTCCTCGTCGCGCTGGTGTTGCTGACAATTTTATTGCTGTCTGACCGGGTGCGGCTGCACACCAGCCGTTTTATCAGCCGCAATTTTCAAAGGCCATTGTATGATTACCGGACCGTGTGGAGAAAATTCACCGAGGACACAGCTTCATGTGTCACCCAAACGGAATTGTGCCAGGCGGCGGTAAAATTGACGACGGATGTGTTTCAAACGCTTTCAGTCACCATCTGGCTCACGGATGAAAAAAAGGGACAACTGATCTTTGCCGCTTCGACTTTTTTGTCCGAATCCAGGGCGAATGAACTGAATCCGAAAGGCAATGACGCGGTTGAACTGATAGAGGCACTGCAAAAAAAGCCGGAGCCGGTTGACATTGATTCTTCGAAGGAGCCTTGGGCCATCACTTTAAGACAATGTCATCCGGATGAATTTCGCCGGGGCGGAAATCGCATTTGCGTGCCGATGGCTGTTGGTGGCGAGATGCTTGGCCTGATGATTTTGGGCGACCGCGTCGGCGACGTGGCCTTTTCATGGCAGGATTTTGACCTGCTCAAATGCGTTGGCGACCAGGTTGCCGCCAGTCTGCTGAACGTCCGGCTTTCCCAAAAACTTTTGCAGGCAAAGGAGCTTGAAGCCTTTCAGACGATGTCCGCATTTTTTGTCCACGACCTCAAAAACGCCGCGTCCACCCTCAACTTGATGCTTCAAAATCTGCCTGTTCATTTTGACGATCCAGCCTTCCGGGAAGACGCTTTGCGCGGCACGACAAAGACCGTCGCGCATATCAACCGCCTGATCGAACGGCTGGGCCTTTTGCGGCACGAATTGAAAATCAAATCCGTCGAATCCGACCTCAATGAGGTGATTGCAGGGGCTCTCGCCGACTGGGAAAAAGTTTCCGGCGTCAACCTGAAAAAGGATTTCCGGCCTTTGCCAAAGATTTCTTTTGATCGGGAGCAACTCGTCAAAGTGGTGACGAACCTTGTTCTCAACGCAAAAGAAGCTCTGTCGCGCGACGGCCAGATCCGCGTCGAGACAAACCAGCACAACGGCTGGGCTATTCTTTCGGTGTCGGACAATGGCAGCGGCATGAATCCTGAATTTTTGAACCGCTCGCTGTTCCGCCCGTTTCAAACGACCAAAAAAAACGGGCTTGGCATCGGAATGTTTCAAAGCAAAATGATTGTCGAGGCGCACAAAGGCAGGATTGAAGTCGAAAGCGCGCCGGACAAAGGCACGACTTTCCGGATTTATTTGCCGCTCCAAAAATGAACCCAAAATTGCTCATCGTTGACGACGACGACGAAATCCGCACGCAGATGAAGTGGGCGCTGGCGAAGGACTACGAAATTCTGCTCGCGGAGGACCGCGCCAGTGCGGTTGAAAATTTTCGTTCCGCCCGCCCCTCGGTCGTGCTGCTGGACTTGGGATTGCCGCCGCATCCCGGCAATCCGCAGGAAGGGCTCGCAACATTGTCCGAACTGCTGGCCTTGGACCGGCTGGTCAAAGTCGTCATCATCTCGGGGCAGGGAGAAAAAGAAGTCGCGCTGCGCGCCATCGGTTCGGGCGCTTACGATTTTTTAAGCAAGCCGGTGGAAACCGAGGAATTGAAATTTTTCCTGAAACGCTGCTTCCACGTTGCCCAGCTTGAGAAAGAATATGGAGAGATGCAGCACCTGTTGGGTGGCGATTCTTTCGAGGGAATGCTGGGCAACAGCCCGTCCATGAAGCCCGTGTTTGATTCGATCCGCAAGGTTGCCACGACCGACGCGCCGGTGCTCATCCTTGGCGAAAGCGGAACAGGAAAAGAAATGGCCGCGCGCGCAATCCATCATCGCGGTGCGCGCAAGGACGGGCCGTTCATCGCCATCAATTGCAGTGCGATTCCCGAAACACTTTTGGAAAGCGAACTGTTCGGCCATGAAAAGGGCGCTTTCACCGGCGCCCACGTCCAGCGCAAGGGGCGGATTGAAACGGCCAACGGCGGCACTTTGTTTCTGGATGAAATCGGGGAAATCCCGCAGCCGTTGCAGGTGAAGCTGCTCCGTTTTTTGCAGGAGCAAACCATCGAACGCGTCGGCGGGCGGCAGGAAATCCAGATCAATGCGCGGGTCATCGCCGCAACCAACGCTGATTTGAAAAAAGGCATGGCTGCGGGAACTTTCCGTGAGGATTTATTTTACCGTCTGGCCGTGGTGCAGATCGTGTTGCCGCCGCTGCGCGACCGCGAAAACGATGTCCGCATGCTAGCCCAGTTTTTCCTGAAACGGTTTGCGGCGCAGGTAAGCAAACCCGGACTCGCCTTTGATCAGGAGGCGTTGCGTGTCTTAAACAAGCATTCATGGCCGGGAAACGTCCGCGAGCTGGAGAACTGCGTCCGGCGCGCGGTGATCATGGCCGACGGCAAGCGCGTGACGCCCGGCGACCTTGAATTGACGCCCGGCGTGGCCGCGAACGCCGTGACTTTGAAGGAAGCGCGCGAGGCTGTGGAACGGCAGATGATCCAGCAGGCGTTGCGAAAACACGGCGGCAAAATCGCGCCGGCGGCGGTGGAACTTGGCTTGAGCAGGCCGACGCTTTACGAATTAATGGACAAGCTGCAAATCGCCAGGGAATGATTTCCTAGAACAAGGAAAGTTTTTCCGGCACATACACGACATCCTCCGGTTGGAGATAAAACGGCTTCGTGTCTTTTCCGTCCAGAATCAGTTTCAAATTCAAAGTATGGCTTTGCGACACGCCGTTTTCGCGGCGGATCACCCGCACCGCCCTCAAGTTGGCGGCCGAATAATCAACGCCCGCTTCCATGACGGCTTCAAGCGCCGTGATGGGCTGGCTGGACACGATTTTTCCAGGGCGAAGCACATAGCCTGTCACATAAATCGGAAAAGAGGAGGACTCGACCGCGACCGTCACCTCTTTGGACGAAATCTGGGAGGCGAATAGATTGGCCAGATTTGTCTGCAATTCGTCAGGCGTCACTCCGGCGGCTTCCACTTCGCCAACCAGCGGCAGGGATATTTTGCCGTCGCGCCGGATTGTCTGGGTCGTGTCCAGATTCGCCGAGCTTGGGAAAGAAATCTTCAAAACATCGCCTTCGCGCAGGACAATCGTTTCAGAACGAGACTGGTCGGGGGAGATTTGTTTTGAGGATTCTCCGGTCTCGCAGCCGGCGAATGTGAACGCCGCCAGCGCAAGAATTGAAAATTTCACCAGCGCCAATTGATGAACGCGGCTGTTTTTTAAGGTCAAAATTGTATTCATGAATTGTCTCCAGTTCCATCGGGTTTCGCATTCCCAGACACTTGTGGATTTTATCATATTCCAAACCCACTGGCAAAACTTTTCTCCGCCGTAAAAATCAATCTTTGCTGTTCAAAACCGCGCGGCTAAATTACTTTTCAGCGCAATGACAGACAACGTTCCCTACCTCGACCTGCCCGCGCAAATCCGCGGCATCCGCAAAGACCTTGATGCCGCCATCGCTCGCTCGCTCGACAACTGCTCCTTCTGCCTCGGCCCCGACGTGGCGCAGTTCGAAAAAGACTTCGCGAAGTTCGCCGGCGCGGAACATTGCGTCGGTTTCAACAGCGGCACCTCGGCGCTGCACGTCGCGCTGCTGCTGCTTGGCGTCGGGCCGGGCGATGAAGTCATCACCACGCCGTTCACGTTCGTCGCCACGAGTTGGGCGATTTCCTACGTGGGCGCAAAACCGGTTTATGTGGATATTGATGACGCGACGATGAATCTCGACCCGAAATTAATCGAGCGCGCCATCACAAAAAAAACCAAGGCCGTCATGCCCGTGCATCTTTACGGCCATCCATTTGATGTTGACCCGATTTTGGAAATATGCCGCAAACATAAATTACCGCTCGTCGAGGACACGGCGCAGGCGCACGGCGCAAAATACAAGGGCAAAATCGTCGGCACGTTCGGCGAAATTTCCTGCTTCAGCTTTTATCCCGGAAAAAATCTTGGCGCGTGCGGCGAGGGCGGCGCGCTGGTGACGAACAACGCCGCGTTCGCCGCGCGCGCAAAATCATTGCGCGAACACGGCTCGACCGTCCGTTATTACCACGACGAAGTCGGGTTCAATTACCGCATGGAAGGAATTCAGGGCGCGGTGTTGGGCGTGAAATTAAAACATCTGCAAAAATGGACGGACGAACGCCGTCGCGTCGCACATCGTTATCACGAACTGCTGAAGGACACGCCGCTGCAACTGCCGCTCGAAGCGGGTTACGCCGGGAGCGCGTGGCATCTTTACGTCATCCGCCATCCGCGCCGCGACGATCTAAAAAAACATCTCGACGCGAACGGCGTGGGTTGCGCGCTGCACTATCCCGTGCCCCTGCATCTGCAAAAGTGCTACGCAAACCTCGGCCACAAGCACGGCGATTTTCCGGTCGCCGAAAAGGCCGCGCGCGAATGTTTGAGCCTGCCGATTTATCCGGAGTTGACCGACGCGCAAATCCGGCGCGTGGTGGAGGCGATAAAAAATTTCTTCAAGTAGATTTCGTGCGACGGACGAGAATTCCGCTGTATTTTTTCAAGACAGCGCTGTCTTGAAGAACCTCACAAATGCCCAATTAAATCAAGTGTCGGAATGGGTTTTGGATTTGATTGTTTTTCGGGGAAATTAATTTGACCTGCAAAACCGCTGGATTTCAAAGGGATTCGCAACATCAGCCTTCTCCGTTGACCATCATGTCGCATTCGCCGCGTAAATACTGCCTTAAACGCGTGTTTTGGCAGCCGTTATGCATAGCAGTGGGCTATGACGCGCTGTGCAAATCCGTTCCTGACACAAAGGCGCACTGCTCTATTCCGGTTTCTTCTGGTTGGTGTGGTGGCGCTCATGGAACTTTCAGCCGTCGCCTCCCAAAGCGTGGTGCTAACGTGGAGCCCGAGCATTGATACGAATGTCGCGGGTTATAAAATTTATTTCGGCGTGGCGAGCCAGACTTACACCAACTCGGTTGCGGTCGGAGATGTGACGAACACGACCATTACGGGCCTCGCCGACAACACAACATATTTTTTTGCCGCCACGACTTATGACTCCACCGGCGCGGAAAGTGGCTTTTCAAACGAGGCTTCTTACCAGACCGGCGGAACGAATGTGAATGTCGTCTCGACAAATTCTGCCCCGGCAACGAACACACCTCCGGCACTGAACGCATTGGGTAATTTACAAATAAACGAGAATGCGGGAACGCAAGTGGTCAATCTGTCCGGCATCGGCTTGGGGACGGGCAATCAACTGGCCGTCACCGCCGTTTCCAGCAACCCGGCGTTGATTCCAAATCCGGCGGTCAATTACACAAGCCCGAATGCGACTGGAACGTTGACCTTCGCACCGGCGGTGAATGCCAACGGGACTGCGACCATCACCGTGACCGCCAACAACGGGCAGGCGCAAAGCAACGTCGTCACCCGGACATTTACCGTCACCGTCAACGCCGTGAATCAGCCTCCGACGCTGAACGCATTAGGCAATTTGAAGATCAACGAGAACGCGGGAACGCAAGCAGTCAATCTGTCCGGTATCAGTTTGGGGACGGGCAATCAACTGGCCGTCACCGCCGTTTCCAGCAACCCGGCGTTGATTCCAAATCCGGCGGTCAATTACACAAGCCCGAATGCGACCGGAACATTGACCTTCGCACCGGCTGTGAACGGCAACGGGACTGCGACCATCACCGTGACCGCCAACAACGGGCAGGCGCAAAGCAACGTCGTCACCCGGACATTTACCGTCACCGTCAACGCCGTGAATCAGCCTCCGACTTTGAACCCGCTTAATAATATTAACCTCGTCATGAATTCCGGTTCGCAGACTGTAGCTTTGAGCGGAATCACTTCCGGCGCGGCCAATGAAAATCAAACGTTGAAAGTCACGGCTGTCTCCAGCACGCAAACCTTGATTCCGAATCCGACGATTAATTACACCAGCCCGAACAGCTCCGGCACGTTGACCTTCAAGTCGGCGGTCAACGCTGCTGGAACAGCCACCATTACTGTTACGGTGAATGACGGCGGGAAGAGCAACAACATCGTCACTCAAACATTCACCGTCACCATTGTCAAAACGGCCAGCGTTGCCAAGCCGGTCATCATGAACCAGCTGACGAATCATGTCGCAGTCTCCGGCCAGGCGACGACTTTCGCAGTGACCGTTGCTGGAACCGCTCCGTTCAAATATCAGTGGAAATTCAACGGAGCGAACCTGCCTGCGGCGACAAACTCTGCGCTGACTGTGAGCAGCGTCAGCACGGCCAAGGCGGGCACATATTATGTGACCGTGTCGAACAGCGCCGGCTCGACCAACAGCGCGATAGCGGCGCTGATCGTATATCCCACAGCGGCGGCGACCTTGACATCGGCGGCCAGTGCCGCCGGCCAGTTCACTTTTACCTGTTCGGGTGTGCCGGGTTATCAATACATCGTGCAGGCATCTTCGGATTTGGTGAATTGGACTTCGGTGCAGACGAACACCGCTCCATTCACGTTCACGGACACCAATGCAGGCCAGTTCAACCAGCGTTTTTACCGCACGGCCTGCCTTTTGCAGTGAGAAAATAAAAGTGGCGGCTGGCTGCGAGATTTGTGTTTGCGGCAATCAAGCCTTGATGTATCTATATTGCCGCGAGCTTGAACTTAAACCAGTTTGATTGCCTGGCGTTGCGATGCATTTCATTCGGCAACACCGTCGCAAATTTCAAGTTCACTGCAAAAGTTGTTATAGATAATTGATAATCAGGATGCCGATGTGGCGGAATTGGCAGACGCGCTAGACTCAAAATCTAGTATCCGTGAGGATGTGTGGGTTCGACCCCCTCCGTCGGCACCATTTTTCAATTTTCCGATGAGATGCCCGCAATTTTTTCTGTTCGCGTTTGCATTGGGCTTCACCGCGAGGCTGTCTGCCGCGATCATCGGCACCAACGTGCCGGCGCTGCCGCTCACGGTTGAACGCATCGCCACGCTGCCGTCGGCGCAACAATCCGTCTGGGCGGACTATCTGGAGCGTTCGCAACAGCAGATGCAGACGGACAAAGATTTTCTCCAGTCGGAAATGCGCGCGCAAGGACTGACAAATTTTATCGTTCCGCCGCCCGGCCATTCCGCAAAAAGCATTCCGCTGGGCAACCGCAAAGTCTGGTATCGCAGTGCCGAAGCGCGGCGTATCGCTGGCATCATCGTCTCGTTCCAGACTCCGGCCGGCGGCTGGAGCAAAAATCTGGATATGACAAAACATTTGCGCGCGCCGGGCGAAAATTTTGCGACCACCAATAACTCGCGCTTCCTCGGCTCGGCGGACTTCGATTCGGCGTTCGACACTAACTGGAATTATGTGGGCACATTCGACAACGATGCCACCATCACCGAACTGAATTTTCTGGGGAAAGTCATCGCCGCAAACGGAACGAATCAGACCGCGCCGTATCGCGCATCGTTCTTGCGCGGGCTCGATTACATTTTCGCCGCTCAATATCCTAACGGCGGCTGGCCGCAAGTCTGGCCGCTCCAAGGCGGTTATCACGACACCATCACTTTCAACGACGATGCGATGATCAACATCCTCGATCTGTTGCGGGGCATTTCCGCCGGAACAAATGAATTTTCCTTCGTGCCTGAAAAAAGCCGCGAGCTTGCCGCCGCCAGCCTCAAACGCGGAATCGAATGCGTGCTCGCGACCCAAATTGTCGCGGACGGTCGCCGCACTGTCTGGTGCCAGCAGCATGACGCGCTGACGCTGCAACCGGCTTCGGCGCGGAATTACGAAATGCCTTCGCAGGTCAGCAGCGAGAGCGCGAACATAATGAGGTTTCTGATGCAACAGCCCAATCCTGATTCAAACATCGTCGTCGCCGTGGACGCCGCCGCCGCGTGGTTCAAAAAAACAGAACTACACGATGTGGCTTATAAATTTTCTGAAGAAGACGGCCGTCATCTTGTTTCCGCGCCGGGCAAAGGCCCGCTTTGGGCGCGCTATTATGAAATCGGAACGGACGGGCCGATTTTCGGCGACCGCGACAAGACCATCCACGACAGCGTGGCCGAAATTTCCAAGGAGCGCCGCAACGGCTACGCATGGTTCAACGACGATGCCAAGCGGGTGCTAGAGCACTACGCCAGATGGAAAAAGCACCTCGCCAAACAAAACGCGCATGGCCTTCAAAAATTTTGACAAACAAACGCAAGGCGTCCAATTGCTCCAACGCTCGCTCGCGCGCGGTCGGCTCGGCCATGCTTATTTGTTTTCCGGTGATTCGCTTGAAGATTTGGAATCGCTCGCACGAACGCTGTCAAAAACGCTCAACTGCCAAAATCCAATCAAGCAAAATGGCGTTGCGACTGATTGCTGCGACGAATGTTTAAGCTGCAAAAAAATCGAGAACGGCTCGCACGCCGACATCCATTGGGCGCGGCCCGAATCCAAATCACGCATCATCACCGTCGAGCAGACGCGCGACCTGATGCAGCAAATCCAGCTCAAACCGACCGAAGCCGGACACAAAGTTGCCATTATCGTCGCCGCCGACCGGTTGAATCCACAGGCCGCAAACGCCTTTCTCAAAACGCTCGAGGAACCGCCCGCCAAATCCATTTTGATCCTGCTCTCGACCGAGCCGCAGCGGATTTTGGAGACCATCTTGTCGCGCTGTCTGCGCCTGAATTTTTTCGGCGACGGCGTGCGTCTGCTCGACGCGGCGCAATCGGAATGGCTCGGACATTTCGGCGCGCTTGCCGCCGGCGAACAAAAAAGTCTGCTCGGCCGCTACCGCCTGCTCGACGCATTGCTGCAAAGGCTCGGCGAAATCCGTTCGCGCGTTGACGAATCGCTGGCCGCGCGCTCGCCGCTTGAAAAATACGACGAGGTTGAAAAAGATTTGCGCGAAAAATGGGAGACCGAACTCACCGCTGCAATCGAAGCCGAATATCGCCGCCAGCGCTCCGATTTGCTCCTGCTCGTGCAATGGTGGCTGCGCGACGTCTGGCTGCACACGATGGTTGCTGGAAAGGATTTGCTGAATTTCCCGAAGATTTCCGGCGCGGAAACCGTCGCCCAACGAATTTCGTCGCGACAGGCGCTGGAAAACCTGCAAACGCTTGAGCAGACACAGCGATTGTTGCACACCAACGTGCAGGAAGCCCTCGCGCTCGAAGTCGGTCTGCTCAAATTGCATTTTTAATTGTCGTCGGCAGCGGATAATCTCTGCGAATGAAGTCGGGGAAAAAACTCAGCGGTATTGAAATCTACGCGCTCGCGTTCGGACTGTTTCTCGGTCTGGCGATTTTGAAATTTGGCAACCCGGTCATTCTCGACGGCAAAATCACCCCGCCAAATTCGTTTTCAGAATTTTGGAACGATGCATGGCCGACGCACTGGGCCAATTGGATTTTTTTACCGCTCGCGCTGGTCGGCGCGGCCTTGGCCTTCGGGAAAAAATTCCGCTGGCCGGAAACAAGATGGCTCTGGCTGCTGCCGTTGATGTGGTTTTGCTGGCAGCTTTTTTCCGCCACGCAAACGGTTGATTCGGATTTGACCTCGACGACGCTCTGGCAATTTTTCGGCTGTGTCGCCTGTTACTTTCTCGGCGCGTCTCTTTTTGGAAACGGTCGCGCGCTTAATTTTTTGCTGGTTGGAATTCTCGCCGCGTTCACGTTCTGCCTCGTCCACGCCATTGACCAAAAGATTTTTGAATTTCCACAAAGCCGCCAGATGTTGATCGAAGGCGGTCGTGAAAACTGGGCAAACATTCCGCTGGAATTGTTTCTGGAAATGAAAAGTGAGAACGTGATCATCAACACCAACGGCATGGACGTGGCAAATCCAGCAATCCTCGCCAAATTCACCAAAGGCCGCGTCAGCGGCACGCTGGTTTATCCAAACGCGCTCGCAGGCCTGATTTTATTGCTGTTTCCAACGTCTCTCGTCCTCGCATTCCACGGCACAAAGCGGCTGCGGCCAGCCATTCGCGGCGGCGTAATCGCGCTGACACTTTTTCTCGGCGGCGCAGGTTTTTTTTGGACGGGATCAAAACTGGGCTGGCTCATCGCCATTGCGGTCGGCGGAGTTTGCTTGTTCCGGTTGAAATGGTCGGCGCGATTGAAATGGCTGGCGCTGGTGATTGTTCTACTGGCCGGGCTGGGAATTTTTACGGTTCGATTTCACAGCTATTTTTCTGAGGGCGCAACCAGCGTCAGCGCGCGGTTTGATTACTGGCGGGCGGCGGCAAAAACGACTTGCAGGCATCCGTTGTTTGGCACGGGTCCCGGCACATTTCAAAGACCCTACGCGCAAATAAAATCACCGGCCGCGGAAATGGCACGCCTTGCCCACAACGACTATCTGGAACAATTTTCGGATTCGGGAATCGCTGGGGGAATTTTTTATGCTGCGTGGATTTTTCTGGCGCTGGCAACCATTGCGCGGCGCGTTTGGAAATCAGGGAATCAAATTACATTCGCTGCTTTCATCGGACTGTTCGGCTGGTTCGCGCAGGGAATGGGCGAATTCAGCCTTTATATTCCGGCGCTGGCTTGGACGGCTTTTACTTTGTTGGGTTGCGTACTGACGCTGTCTGGAAATCAAATCGACAAAATTCCGAAAACAAATTAATCTTTCGATAATAAATGAAGATTCTTTTTCTCAACGGCCCAAACCTTAATCTGCTGGGCGAGCGTGAACCGGAGGTCTATGGCCGAACAACTTTGGCAGACATCGAGGCGAAAGTCCGCGAACGCGCCACGCAACTCGGCGCAGACATCGATTTTCGCCAATCCAATCTCGAAGGCGAACTGGTCGGCTGGATTCAACAGGCCAAAGGAAAGTCTAATGTGATTGTGATCAATGCCGCCGCCTACACTCACACCAGCATCGCTCTTCGCGACGCGATAGCCGCCGTCGGGGTGCCGACAATTGAGATACATCTTTCCAATGTCCACGCACGGGAAGAATTCAGGCACAAGTCATTGATTGCTCCCGTGTGCTGTGGCCAAATCACAGGTTTTGGATCAAAATCTTACATTTTGGCAGTTGAAGCATCAGTTCACGTTAACGAAACGATAAAATGCGTAAAAAGTTAACTTTTAGATTATTATTTGCGCCTTATTTGAATTTATAATTTTTTCAATTTGCCACTTGACCGTTGAACTTGGAATAAATAGAGTTCAGCCAACTTAAGGGTTATTAAAGCAGAGTCGTAATTCGGCTGCTGCTTTTTTGATTAATAGGCCGGAAAAATCTAAAATCTAAAACTACTTTAACGAAAACGCATCGTGGAACTAAAAGATATAAAAGCTATCATTGATTTGATGAAGAAGAATTCCATAACGGAGTTCGAATTGGAGCAGCAGGATTCCAAAATCAAATTAAAGCGCGGGTTGAATGGCGGTGCGCCGGTTATGCAGCAGGATGATTCCGTTCCAATGACTTCTGTTGCGATCCAGCCTGCGATTCCTGCTTCAAACGTTCCGGTTGCGGTCGTGCAACCTGTGGCAACGGATGAAATTGAAATCAAATCGCCGATGATCGGCACATTCTACCGCGCGCCATCACCGGAGGCGACCAATTATGCTGAAATCGGCACGGAGGTTAATGCTGAAACAGCCGTTTGCATTATTGAAGCGATGAAAGTGATGAATGAAATCAAGGCCGAGGTCAAGGGAGTCATTACCCAGGTTCTTGTCGAAAACGGAAAGCCGGTGGAATTCGGCCAGCCTTTGTTCAAAGTGCGTCCGTCCTGAAATGAAGGCATCGCGTCCGCCTGAACCCTGTTTGGTTTCACTGAAAGCCCATGTTTGAAAAAATTCTGGTCGCAAATCGCGGGGAAATTGCCGTCCGCATCATCCGCGCCTGCAAAGAATTGAACATCCGCACGGTGGCTGTTTATTCCGAGGTGGACGCTAATTCCATGCACGTCCAGCTTGCGGACGAGGCGATTTGCATCGGCAAAGCCGCGGCTTCCGAAAGTTATCTGCGCATTGATCGCATTATCAGCGCGGCGGAAATCGCGGATGTGGACGCGATTCACCCCGGCTATGGTTTTCTTTCTGAGAACGCACATTTCGCGGAAGTTTGCGAAAGCTGTAACATTCGCTTCATCGGGCCAAGTCCGCGCGCGATGAGCGCGCTGGAAGACAAGGCCGTCAGTCGTGCGCTTGCCAAAAAAGCTGGCGTGGATATTCCGCCCGGTTCCGACGGCATCGTCGAAAACGAAAAGGACGCGCGGGAAATCGCCAAACGCATCGGCTATCCGGTGATGATTAAGGCCGTCGCGGGCGGCGGCGGACGCGGGATGCGCGTGGCGCACAACGACCCGTCGCTCGTCAAAGCCTATCACACGGCGCGGACAGAGGCGGAAAAGGCTTTCGGCAATTCCGGCGTCTACATCGAAAAATTCATCGAGAATCCGCACCATATTGAAATCCAGATTCTTGGTGATAATAAGGGTCGCATCATTCATTTGGGCGAACGCGATTGTTCAATCCAACGCCGCAACCAGAAATTGATCGAAGAAGCGCCGTCGCCGTTGCTGGAAAATAAATTCCGCAAATTGCGCGACAAAATTGGCAAGGCCGCCGTGAAAATCGCCGAGGCTGCGCGTTACACAAACGCCGGCACGGTGGAATTCATCGTGGACAACCACGGCAATTTTTATTTTCTCGAAGTCAACAAGCGGATTCAGGTCGAGCATCCGGTTACGGAAGAAGTCACCGGCATCGACCTTGTGCGCTACCAGATTTTGCTGGCGATGGGCGAGCCGTTGCAGCACTCGCAAGGTGACATTCAAATCAAGGGCCACGCCATCGAATGCCGCATCAATGCCGAAGACCCGTTTGATGAATTTCGCCCCAGCCCCGGTCGTGTGGAAATGTACTACCAACCCGGCGGTCGCGGCGTGCGAGTGGATACGCACGCCTACGCAGGCTACACGATTCCACCGACATACGACTCGATGATCGGCAAACTCATCACGACCGGCAAAGACCGGCGCGAGACGATTGACCGCATGAACCGCGCTCTTTCCGAATACATGATCACCGGCGTCAAAACGACCATTTCTTTCCAGCAGGCCATCATGCAAGACCCGAATTTCCGGCGCGGCGTTTATTCGACCAGCTTCGTCGAGCAATTGCTGGGCGGCGCGCGGCGAGAATTGATTGAGGAAAAAGCCTGACACGCGCAGGTTAATTCTTTCGCGTTCGTTTGAATTTTGTTTCAGAATTAAATTTGACAGGCGGCCGTTGCCGTTTATCTTTCAGAACCAAAAGTTATGGCTGATATTCCTCCCATCAATCCGGGCGCGCCGACGGGCGCGGAGCCGATGAAGAAGTCCACCGGCAGGGTTCAACCCAAAAAAGAGACCGTCCGCATCAATTTGCCGCCCAAGCCGACTGCTGCGCCGACCATTAAGCTGCCGACGCTGCCGCCCGGCGGCCCGACTGGCGCATCCGGCGGAATGCCGATGCCTGCCCCGCGCAGTGCCGCCGCCGCGCCCGCCGCGCAATCGCGTGCCGCCGCGCCCGTCGCCGCCCAACGTCCCGCGCCCGTCGCCGCCGCGCCGACCGTCAGTGGGTTTGACAAAATTCTGGCATTTACCGCCGCGCTTGTCGCCTTGATTGCAGTAGGCACGACAGCTTGGATGTGGAAGATGCTGAACGATGCGTTGAGCCAGTAATCACCAGCGACAAAAACTGTTTTCCCATTTGACCTATGGCCTCGCCGTTGATTGTCACGCTCACGCAGGAAAATTTTGCGCAGCAAGTCCTGCAATCGCAATCGCCCGTCCTCGTGGATTTCTGGGCCGAGTGGTGCGGTCCGTGCAAAATGATCGCACCGCTGCTCGACGAGCTTGCCGACGAATATCAGGGCAAGGTCAGCATCGGCAAGGTCAACATTGACGAACAGCAGGCGCTCGCGGCCCAATACGGCATCCGCGCGATTCCCACCTTGCTGCTCATCAACAAAGGGCAGGTTGCCGAACAAATGGTCGGCGCAAAAAGCAAACGCGATTTGAAGGCCAGCCTCGACCGCATTGCCGCTTAAATTTTTGAATCATTAAAACGGCGAACGGAATTGATTCCGCTTTGCCGTTTTTCATTTTCAAGATTAATCTCGCCGTATGACGTTGACTGAAATCCTTGCGGACGAGGAATTGCGCCGACGCGAATTTCCCGTCGCGCGCGAAAAAGTTTTCCTCGCGCACGCGGGCGTTTGCCCGCTGCCGCGTCGCGTCGCCGAAGCGATTTCCGAATGTGCCAAACAAGGGACGCTTGGTGACCAGGAAGCGTTCATGCTGCATCGTTTGGACGATGCGCGAAAACTTGCGTCAAAATTGTTGAATTGCCAGCCGGATGAAATTGCGCTTGTCGGGCCGACGTCGCTCGCGTTGAGCTTTGTCGCCGCCGGACTAAATTTTCGCAAGGGCGACAATGTTTTGATTTATCACGACGATTATCCGTCGAATGTTTATCCGTGGATGGCGCTGGCCGCGCGCGGCGTGGAAGTGCGCCTGCTCAACATTAAAAATTTCGGCGCGATCCACACGATTGACGTGATGGGGCAGGTGGACGAAAACACAAGACTCGTCGCGCTTGCGTCCTGCCATTTCATCAGCGGTTTTCGGATAGAAATATCCGCCATCGGAAAATTTTTGCGTGAGCGCGGAATTCTTTTCTGCCTCGACGCGATACAGACGCTCGGCGCGTTTCCGACGACGGTTGAACACGTTGATTTTCTGGCCGCCGACGCGCACAAATGGCTGCTCGGCCCGTGCGGTGCTGGAATTTTTTATGTGAGGCGCGAATTGCAGGAAAAATTAAATCCGCCGGTTTACGGCTGGCACAATGTCCGCAATCCGAATTTCGTCGCACAGGAGCAGATTGTTTTCCGCAGCGGCGCGGTGAAATACGAGGCGGGAACGCAAAACTTGATCGGCCTTGTCGGTTTGATCGCAGCGATGGAGCTGGCGATGGAAATCGGCGTGGAAAACATCGCCGCCGAATTGCTCCGCAAACGCGCATGGCTCGTTCCGGCCTTGAAAACAAAAGGTTTTACGGTTTTGAATGCGGATGCAAAAGTCGAAAACGCCAGCGGCATCATTTCGTTTTTTCAACCCGGTAAAGACCTTGCGGAGCTGAACAGAGAACTTTCAGAAGCAGGAGTTGTCGCGTCGCTGCGGACAAATCGCACGGGACAAAATTTCATCCGCCTCTCGCCGCATTTTTACAACACGGACGCGGAGTTGCGTCGCGTTCTGGAATTGCTCTGAAAAAGTTCAGTCGCGGCGGCTGTATTCCAGAATCGCCGCGCGCCACCACGGCGCAAGAGTTTCGCTTGGCCGCTGCCATGATTGCTGGTGCAGCCAGACCATCGCGCGCTGGTCGGCCATGACGGACATTCGTGAGGCCGCAGTCAGTTTGTCCGGCCCTTCAGCCAGTAGTTTTTCGCCGAGCGCTTGGATCCGGTCGCCGCCGACGCCGAGTTTCGAAAACTGCTCGGCATAAACCGGATTTAATTGTCTTTCGCGCAACAGCGAGACGTGGATGGCGTTGACGTAAGGATCAAGCACGACCTCGGCGAGTCCGGCGTGCGCGGGGCGTGGAGAATCGTCGCCGGTGAGTTCGTGGATTTTCAGATGCGACCGCAGCGAAAGCAATTCGTCCGGCAGCTCGATTTCTTCCGGGGTGAGAAATAATCCGGCGCTGCGCGCCCGCGCGCCCAGACTTTTCCGGCTGGTCAGCACGCTCAACGGAATGGAAAGCGCCATGCCCGCGAGCACGGGCGTGAACCACCAGAACAATGTCGGTTCGACCTGCCACATGAACGCGCCCCAAACCAAACCGATGAGCGTGTGCCCCCAATGCCGTTGAAAGGCGAACAGCCATGTCGTGCCGCCGGCGGCGCGTTTTTGCGTCGTCCAATTGACGCTGATGCCGAGAAAATTTGTGGCGACGAAACGCGTGTGCCAGAGCATCAGCAGGGGTGCGTGCAATGTGGAAAAAATGGTTTCGCCGACAACGCCGGTGGTCGCGCGCGCCAGGCCTCCGAACGCGCGGCGGCGTTCCCAGTCATTCGCAAGGTCAATGAGCGCGAGAAATTTTGGCAGCATGATGACGACCATGCAGATGACGAAAATCAAAAAGGCGTGCGCCGTGCCGCTCAAGTTGCTCAAGTAGGGTGTGAACGCGGGTACGGTGATGTCGGAGAGCCGGGTGTAATTGTGAAACCAGTAAATCCAGTTGAACGTGAGCAGAAACGCCAGCCACAGCGGGCCGGCGAGATAACCGCAGATTCCCAGAATCAAATGCAGCCGGCTTACGCCGCGCAGTCCTTTCGCAAAAAGAACGAGGCTGTGCTGTAAATTTCCCTGGCACCAGCGGCGTTCGCGCTGCGCGTTTTCAACCATCGCCTGCGGCGTTTCCTCATAGCTGCCTTCGAGGTCGTAGGCGAACCAGACTTCCCAGTTTTCGCGCGACATCAGCGCGGCCTCGACGAAGTCATGGCTCAAAATCTGGCCGCCAAACGGCTTGCGTCCGGGCAGTTGCGGCAGGTCGCAGAACTGCATGAACGGCTCGGTGCGGATGATGGCGTTGTGCCCCCAATAATTTCCAAGATCGAGCGCCCAATAATTCAGCCCGGCGATGAACACCGGCGCGTAAAGGCGGTTGGCAAATTGCTGGATGCGCCCGAACAAACTTTCTGCGTTGACGATTGCGGGAACGGTCTGGATCAGCCCGACGGTCGGGTGAATTTCCATCAATTTCACCAAGTCCACGAGCGTTTCGCCGCGCATGACGCTGTCGGCGTCGCACACCATGAAGTAGCGGTAACGGCGGCCCCAGGCGTTCAGAAAATCGCGGACGTTTCCGCTCTTTCGGTCTTCGTTGTCGAGGCGACGGCGGTAATAAATTTTGCCGAGCGCATCCAGTTCGCGGATCAAATCGAACCAGCGGCGTTCTTCCTCGACCCATTTGTCCGGGTCGGTCGAGTCGCTCAAGATGAAAAAGTCGAATCGTTCAAGCTGGCCGGTCTTTTCGAGCGATTCATACGTCGCGCGCAGGCCTTCATAGACGCGCACGCTGTCTTCGTTGTAGATCGGAAAGACAACCGCCGTGCTGACGCCGTCAATTTTCTGGTCGTGGTAATTTTTCAACTGAGTGATGCGGCGTCGCGCGCCGAATATCCGTAGAAAAAATCCATACACACCGTGCATGCAGCCGATGGAGGCGAACAAAAACAAAACCACGAACAACACCAGCAGCACAGTGCGCGCGGTTGACCAGCCGGTGCGCCAGAGCAGATCGGCAAACAGCAGCGAGACGAACCCGGTGAGCAGCAGCGCGGACGAAAAGAAAATAAATAGACGCCAGCCGCGATGGATGCGCGGCGCGGGCATTGCTTGAAGCGGTGGCGATGGGTCGGACATGGCTTTAGTGCGTCAGAATAAAAACCACGACCAACAGCAGGGCGAACAGCGTCCAGACCAGCGCCATCCGAAAATACGGAAACTTTCCAAGCTTTGTGAGCGTCGTGATCGGGCCGAGATCGAGCGGTCGCGGCGTCATTTTTGAAATCTGAAAATCCGGGCCGGCGCGCAAAAAAGTTTCGCGCATGGCGCCGGTGAATTCCTCGGGCCACGGGCCGGGACGCAGAAACTGTTCCTGCCATCTGCCGGGCATGTCGGCGAGCAGCAGCGCGAGGCGGCCACGGGTGGAGAGAGTGTTGTCGGCCTTCGTCGGTGGCGATTGCAAGACTTCGGAGAACCATTCTGTCACGATGCGCTCCATTTCCTCGGCGGCAAGTTGCGTGGCCGAACGTTCCGGCTCGGCGGGCGCGCGGCGCTGGGCGCGTTCGAGCACGCGCAGGACGAGGTCGGCGAGCAGCGCCTTGTTGCGGATGCGGAGCGCGTGGAAATAATTTTCCACCTTCGCGTAGGCGGCGTTCCATTCTTCGAGCGACCGGCCGGCGAGATGGCCGGAGGCGTCGGGCAAAATCGCGGCGTTCACGGCGGACTCCATTGGTAAGTCCAGGTTTCGCTCAAGATGTTCGTGCCCTTTTGCAGCGTGCAGCGCAGGTCAACGGGATCGACATTGCCGGGCTTGGGCTGCATTTTCAAAATCACGCGCCATGTTTTCAAATCGACGTTGCGGATGACCTGATTGTTCAAGATCACCGCGTTCGTGCTGCAATTGGCGATGGCCTGTGGCGGTTCGTTTTCAGGAACGGCGTCCAGCTTTGGCCCGGTGAAATCAATCACGATCTGCCGGCAGTCCGCGCAGCTCGGGTCGAGGCCGATGCGCGTGGAAACGGCCCGGTTTTCGGAAAGTCTTATGTCGGCGTCGCGCATCTGCCACTTGAGCGTGTAGCCGAAATGAAACGGCTGCAACGGCGCAGGTTTGTTTTTCGGATCCCAAAATGCGACGACATTGTCCAGGCCTTCGTATGGCGTGTTCAATTCAACCAGATGCAAATCGCCGTCGCCCCAGTTGCCGTGCGGCTCGACCCACACGCTCGGTTCGAGGTGGTAAAAATTGAAACTGTCCTGATACGCCGCGAAGGAGCGCTCGCGCTGCAGCAGCCCAAAACCCTTGATGTTCGGCGCAGAAAAAATCTGGTGGCGCATCACGGCCGGATTGTCGAGCGGACGCCAGAGCGTCTCGCCGTTGCCCATGCGAACGAGCAGGCCGTCGCTGTCGTGGACTTCGGGGCGGTAATCGTCGAACTTGCGCTCGGAATTTTTGCCGAACCAAAACATGCTCGTCAGCGGCGCAAGGCCGATTGTCTTTACAGGCTGCGCGTTTGTTTTCGCCGCGAAGATTTCTTTTGTTTCGCGCAAATAAATGATCGCATCCACGTCCGCAACGGTCGTTTCGCCGGGATGGATGTGAAATTCATACGCGCCCGTGCAACTCACGCTGTCGAGGATGGCGAACAGCGTCAGATCCGTGTCGTCCTTCTGCGGTTTGCCGAGCCACCAGTCGGTGAAGATGGGAAACTCTTCCGGGCGATCCGATTCACCGCAGTTCAACGCCAGGCCGCGCGCGGACAAACCGTAACGCTGGTCTTTGCCGAGCAGCCGGAAATAACTCGCGCCGAGAAACGCGCCGAGTTCGTCCAGTTGGTTCGTCTTGTTCAGCGGATATAAAATGCGGAAGCCGGCGTAACCCGTTTTCGATGGAATCTGACTCGCGATGTCGAGCTTGCCATAATCAAAAAAATCCTGGACGAAGCGGATCGGCTGGACGTGCGTCGCCGTAAATTCATTCACATGGACCGGTTCCTGATAAAGATAACCCGGATGGAAAAACTCGATGCGAAAGGGCAGATCGTCCTCCGACCACAGCGCCTTGTCGCGTCGGAAACGGATTTCGCGGTATTTGTCGTAGTCGAGATTGTCCTGCCGCAAAACTTTCGGCAGATCGGCGCGCGGCGAGTGAAAAGGTTTTTGGGCGCGTTCGAGCGCGCGCTGCGCCACATAATCCAGATTGACGTCGGCGGATTCCGCGCCGATGGCAATCCGGCCGGCCAGTGTAAATCCAATTGTCAAAATCAGGCAGACACGTCTAAACATCACACCAAATGAGAATCGAAATCAGGCGAATTTGCAAGTTCAGCGCGAAAAGCCCTTTATTTTGAGCGAAAATAGTTCAATCAAGCGTCTGCCTGTAACGTTTGATTCCAATCGTCAGCATCACAACCAAAAACAGCGCGATCGGCCACAAATCCGGCGCGATTTCGGCGATTCCATTTCCTTTCAGCAAAATGCCGCGCACTACGCGCAGAAAATGCGTCAGCGGCAGGCATTCGCCGATGTCCTGCGCCCAGCCTGGCATTCCGCGAAACGGAAACATGTAGCCGGACAACAAAATGTTCGGCAGAAAGAAAAACATCCCCATTTGCATGGCCTGGCGCTGGTTTCGCGCAATGGTTGAAAAAGTGATGCCAACCGCCAGATGCGCGACGATGAACAAAAATGCCACCGCGAGCAGCAACGGCACGCTGCCGACCATCGGCACGTTGAACAAAAATTTCGCCGCCACGAGAATCAGAAAAATCTGGATGTAGCCGACCATGATATAAGGAACAATTTTGCCGATGATGACCTCGACCGGGCGCAGCGGCGTGGAAAGCAGGTTTTCCATCGTGCCGCTCTCGCGTTCGCGCGTGATGGCGAGCGCGGTGATGATGACCATCGTCATCGTCAGGATCACGCCCATCAACCCGGGCACGATGTTATATTGCGTGATGTTTTCGGGATTGTAATGCTGATGCACAACAAGATTGAACGGCGTGGAACCGGCGCGAAGTTTTGCCAGCGGCCCCGTCAAATCGCGGTTCAAAACAATTGGCGTCAGCGAATTCATCGCGCCGACGGCGTAGCCGATGGCCATTGGATCAGTCGCGTCGGCTTCGAGCAGCAAATCCGGCTGTTCGCCGCGCAACAATTTCCGTGAGAAGTCCACGGGAATTTCCACGGCGAATTGCACTGTTCCTTCCTTGAGCAGTTTTTGGATTTCCGCCTCGCTCTGCGGTTCGCGCGTGATGTCGAAGTAACTGCTGTTGCGCATCGCCCAGACAATCGTGCGCGAAAATGTGCTGTTGTCGGCGGAATAAACGGCGGTCGGCAGATGCTTCGGATCGGAATTGATGGCGTAACCGAACAGGACGAGCTGGATCATCGGAATGCCCAGCATCATGGCGAACGTCAGCCGGTCGCGCCGCATCTGGATGAATTCCTTCGCGACGATGGCGCAAAATCGTTGCCAGTTGAATCTCATATTTTTCATGGTAGGGCGGTGCTGCCGCGCCGCCCAAACCGGCAAAGCGGCAGCTTTGCCCGTTGCCAGTTGAATTTCACGAGTAATTGTCCTTTGCGGTTTCCATCAAGCTGATGAAAACGTCTTCAAGTCCAGATTGAATTTGTTTCCAGTGATAATCGCCGGTGATCAACGGACTGACACTCGCGCGCAATTTTTCCGCGTCGCTCCCGCAGACGTGCAGCGTCGAGCCGAACGCGACGACCTGTTCGACGCCGGGTTTTCCGCGGATTTTTTCGGCGAGTTCGTGCAAATTCCCGCCGGTCACTTCCCACGTCGAGAGTTTTGAATTTTTCAAAACTTCGTCAACCGTGCCGCTCGCGAGCAGATTTCCGTAGCTGATGTAGGCCACGCGATTGCAGCGTTCCGCTTCGTCCATGTAATGCGTCGTGATCAGCACGGTCAGCCCCGCGCCGGCAAGCTGCTGGATTTCGTCCCAAAAATCGCGGCGCGCCTTCGGGTCAACGCCCGCCGTCGGCTCGTCGAGCAAAAGCAGTTGCGGCTCGTGAATCAGGCACGCGGACAACGCGAGCCGCTGTTTCCAACCGCCGGACAATTCACCGGCGAGCTGTTTGCGGCGTTCAACCATGCCGAGACGTTCCAGGCTTTTTTCGACGGCGGCTTTGCGCTGCGGCACGCCGTAAATGCGCGCGATGAAATCCAGATTTTCCTCGATGGTCAAATCCTCGTAAAAACTGAACCGTTGCGTCATGTAACCGACGTGCTTTTTTATCTCGGAACTTTGCGTGCGAAAATCGTAATCAAGACACTGGCCGGTGCCGGCGTCCGGCTTGAGCAAACCGCAGAGCATCCGCAAAAAAGTCGTCTTGCCGCTGCCGTTCGGTCCGAGAAATCCATAAATCTCGCCGTGCCGCACCTGCATGGCGATGTTGTTGACGACGACGCGGTCGCCGAATTTTTTCGTGACGTCGTGAACGTCAATGACGAAGTCGCTCGCGCTCATCTCACGGAGAAATTTTCACATCCACCGGCTGGCCGGGACGAAGTTCCGCCGCGTCCGCCGGGGAAAATTTTGCCTCGATCATGAAAATCAATTTCGCGCGGTTCTCGCGGTTGTATAAAACCGGCGGCGTGAACTCGGCCTGCGTGGAAATATAATTGACCGTCGCGGAATAATTTTTCGTCGCGCCGTCAAAAGTGACGCTGACGTTTTCGCCGGTCTTGATTCGCGGCAGCATTTCCTGCGGCACAAAAAAGCGTGCCTTCAAATTCTCCGGGGGCAGCAAGACCACGACCGGATTTCCCGCTTCGACCCATTCGCCCTGCCGATAAAGCGTGTCCTGCACAAATGCATTCGTGGGCGCGAACTGCTGCTTCTGGTCGAACGACCATTTTGCCTTGTCGAGCGCGGCCTGCTGCGACTCGACCTGCGCCGCGTCCGCGTCGCGCTGCGCGCGCGCCTGGTCGAGTTCCTCGGCGGAAATCACGCCGGCATCATTGCCGCGCAATTGTTTGCGGCGGGCGTATTCATTTTTCGAAAGCGCAAGATTTGCATTTGCCTGCGCCAGATTTTTTTCTGCCTGCTGCACGGCGGCTGCTTCGGAGCTGTGCTCCAATTCAAACAATAGCTGTCCGTTTTTAACCTCGTCGCCGCGGGCGACCGCAAGGTTCGTCAGCGCCCCGCCGAGCGGCGAGGCGATATAGACATATTCGCCCTCGATGTAGCCTTGAAAGTTGCCGGATGAATTTCCCGAACATCCGGCCACAAAGATTGCGGCCCACGCCGCCGCGAACAAAATCAAAATCCGATGGGTTTTCATTGACGGTTTCCGTTTCAACCGCAGTGAACAAGATTTTTGTTGACTTGTCAAACACTTGTTTGAATTATGTGTTTGAAACATGAAACTGAAGTCGCCGACAGAACTCGTTGACGCCAGCCCGGACGAAACGCGCCGCCAGCTTTTGGAGGCGGCGGGCGAGGTTTTTGCGGAGGCCGGCTTCCGCGACGCGACGGTGCGCGAGATCTGCCGCCGCGCGGGCGCGAACGTCGCGGCCATCAATTACCATTTCGGCGACAAGGAGAATCTTTACCTCGAAGTGCTGCGTTACGCGCACGGCAAGGCGCTGGCAAAATATCCGCCGATGTTGGATCTGCCGGACGACGCGCCGCCGGAAAAAAAACTGCGCGCGTTCGTCCATTCGCTGCTGCTGCGGATTTTTGACAAAGGCCCGACGTCGTGGCACGGCAAGTTGATGTCGCGCGAAATGATCGAGCCGACGGCGGCTTTGGATTCGCTCGTCGAGGAACGGATGCGCCCGATGGTCGCCCAGCTTTGGAAAATCGTCGCGGAAATTCTGGACTGCCCGGTGAATGACGAGCGCGTGCGTCTGTGCAGCTTGAGCGTGGTGAGCCAGGGCGTTTTTTACAATCATTGCCGTCCGGTCGTGTCGCGGCTTTTCCCGGACAAGCTGCCGCATGACGAGGAGAGCATCGAGCGGCTGGCCGACCACATTACAAAATTCTCGCTGGCGGCGATGAAACATTTGCGCGCGTCAAAGCGATGAAATTTTTTAACCCATGAAAAAACTGAAAATTATTTTGTCTCTGGCGTTGCTTGGCTTCGCCGCACAATGGAACGCCGTCGCGCAAGACGCGGCCACCAATTCACCCGCGTGGATCACGCGGCCGCTGGCGTTGACGGATTGCCTGAACATCGCGCTCCAGCAAAACGCCGCGATTCTAAAGGCGAAAAACGACCTCGAAGCGTCACACGGCGTGGTCGTGCAGACGCGCGCCGTCGCGCTGCCGCAAGTCGTCGCCAGCGGCGCATACAAACGAACGGATCGCGATGCGATTGAAAGTTTTCCCGTCGGCCAGCCACCACCGGATCAAAACTGGAACGGCAACGTGCAAATTGTCCAGTCCATTTACGAAGGCGGAAAAATGGTCGCGGCCATCCGCGCGGCCGGCGCGACGAAGCAGCAGGCGCTGGCGCAATACCAGACCGCCGTCGCCGACACTTTGCTGGACGTGCGGCTGGCGTATTACGACACGCTGCTCGCCGCGCAGCAAATCACCGTCCACGAGGCGTCGGTGAACCTGCTGCAAAAGGAACTGGAAGACCAGCAGCACCGGCTCGACGCCGGCACGGTGCCGAAGTTCAACGTCCTGCGCGCGGAAGTCGCCGTCGCCAACGAGCGCCCGAACCTGATCCAGGCGAAGAACAATTATCGCATCGCAAAAAACAATCTGTCGAACCTGCTCGGTTACAACCTGCCGCGCGACATCTGGGAGGACGTGCCGCTGAATTTGAGCGACGCGCTCGACACCGCGCCGCTTGAAGTGAATCTGCCCGACGCGATCCAGCAGGCTTTGACGAAACGCTCGGAACTTGTTGCGTTGCGAAAAACGGAAGAGTTGCAACGGCTCAATGTCGTGAGCGCGAAGTCCGGTTACAAGCCGGTGATCCAGGTTTTCGCCGGCTACGGCTGGAACAATTCGCAGTTCATTGATCCGGGCGATCTGGGTTACACGCTTCACGGCTGGAACGCCGGCGCGCAAATGAGCTGGGATATTTTTGACGGATTGCTCACGCATGGAAAAGTCGTGCAGGCCAGGGCGCTTTACGAAAAATCAAAAAACGATCTGACCGACCAGTCGCGCCAGATTGAACTCGAAGTCCGCACGGCGTATTCCGATTTCATCGAGGCGAAGGAAGTGTTGGATTCGCAGGAAAAAGTGCAGGAAGAAGCCGACGAGGCCCTGCGCGAGGCCAAGGCGCGCGCCGAGGCCGGCACCGGCACGCAGCTCGACGTGCTCGACTCCGAGACCGCGCTCACGCAGGCGCGCACGACGCAGGTGCAGGCGCTGCACGATTACGACACCGCGCGCGCAAAACTTCAGCGCGCCATCGGCGAGGACATGGTCGAGGCTGCGCTGGCGAAATGATTTTCCGCGACGGTTTGAATTGCGAACCGGCGGAAATTCTGGAAGATTTTGTCGCACATGGCAAAAATCCAACGTGCGCTGGTTTCGGTCTCGGACAAGACGGGTTTGATTCCCTTCGCCCAAGTTCTCACAAAGGCGGGAATTGAAATCATCTCCACCGGCGGCACGGCAAAAACCTTGCGCGAAGCCGGAATCGCCGTGAAGGACATCAGCGAGCACACCGGCTTTCCTGAAATGCTAGACGGCCGGGTGAAAACGCTGCACCCGAAAGTCCACGGTGGACTGCTTTACATTCGCGGCAACGAAACCCACGAGTCGGCAGTGAAATTGCACGGCATCACGCCGATTGATCTGGTAGTCGTAAATCTTTATCCGTTCGAGGCGACGGTCGCGAAGCCGAATGTCCAACTGCACGATGCGATTGAGAACATTGACATCGGCGGCCCTTCAATGCTGCGCAGCGCGGCGAAAAACCACGACAGCGTCACGGTCGTCGTTGACCCGTTGGATTATTCCGAAGTCGCAAAGCAAATTTCGGAAAATGGGAACACGACGTTGGAATTACGCCGGAAGCTGGCCGCGAAAGTTTTTGCACGCACGGCGGCTTACGACGCCGCAATCGCGGCGCATTTGCAAAAGGAATTTCAAGTGGCGCAAGTCGGAGTGCTGCCAAAAACACTTTGGATTTCCATGCCACTCGTCCAGCCGTTGCGTTACGGCGAAAATCCGCACCAGGCCGCTGCGCTTTACGGAAAATTTTCAGAATTCTTCCGGCAGCTTCATGGCAAGGAACTTTCTTTCAACAACATTCTGGATTTAACCGCGGCTGCGAATTTGATTTCCGAATTTGAAAAAGACGCTCCGACGCTGGCAATTTTGAAGCACACAAATCCGTGCGGCGTCGGGCAGGGCGCAACTTTGCGGGAAGCCTGGGACAAGGCGTTTGCCACGGACAAGCAGGCGCCGTTTGGCGGAATCATCGCGACGAATAAAATCCTCGACGGTGATTGCGCGGAGGCGATTGCGGAGATTTTCAGCGAGGTGATTGTCGCGCCGGATTTTTCGGCGGAAGCATTGGAAATCTTGCAGAGGAAAAAGAATCTGCGGCTGCTAAAATTTTTAAAGCCGTTGGACGGAGACTCTCGCTTTGATGTGCGAAGCGTTGGCGCGGATTCGTTCCTGATGCAGGAGCGCGATCTGAAAACCGTCACGCGCGCGGACTTGAAAATCGTGACAAAGCGGAAGCCGACGGAAGCGGAGTCGAACGCGATGTTGTTCGGCTGGCGCGTGGTCAAGCACGTCAAATCGAACGCGATCGTTTATGCGGGCGCGGACCGGACTTTGGGAATCGGCGCGGGGCAGATGAGCCGCGTGGATTCAAGCCGTATCGCCGTCTGGAAGGCGGGCGAGGCAAAACTTTCGCTCAAGGGCGGCGTGGTTTGCAGCGACGCATTTTTCCCGTTCGCAGACGGTTTGATCGCGGCGGCGGAGGCTGGCGCGACCGCGGCGGTTCAACCGGGCGGCTCGGTCAAGGACACCGAAGTTATCGCGGCGGCTGATGAACGCGGAATGGCAATGGCGTTTACAGGGGCGAGACATTTCCGGCACTGAAGTTTTTCCCGCGCAAAGCCAAAGGTTTAGTTCAGTGAATCAGCCAGTAGACGAGTGCAAGCTGGGCGGATGTGACGGCAATGATCAGCGCCCAGATAAAAAATTCACGAAAGCGCAAACCGCGTTGACGGGCGGCGGCGAGCCAGAATTGCAGTTTTGCAGAGCCGATGGTGAGGGTGTCGCCGTTGCGGAGAATTTTGCTTTGAACGGGTTCGCCGTTGACGGCGGCGAGCGCGTTTGCGGAAGTCGTGAGTTTGAAGCCTTCAGATTTTTGAAATTCCAGGACGAGGTGACGGTCCCAGACGCCGTCGTCTTCGAGTTGCAGATCATTCCCGGTTGCCCGCCCGATGCGGAAAGGAAAATGGCGGGCAACGAATTGGTTGCCCGCCTTTTTTCCGGAAAGGATGTTGAACTGGATCATCAGAAAATCCGGCGCAGGACCTGGATCTGGTCGCCGGGATAAACTGGAGGGTCTTGGGACACGTCCTCAATCGCCCTGTTATAGTTCACCTTGATGCGCTGTCCGTTGACGCGGATAAGCCAGATTTTTGAATGGTTCGCAAAATCGGTGAAGTCGCCGGCGGATGTGATGGCCTTGGTGACGGTGGTCTGGCCGACGTAAAGCTGGCGTCCGGGGGCTTTTACTTCGCCGCTGACGTAATAGACAAGGTCGCCGGGTGTTACAGTGACGGTGAGGCGGACATAGTATTTTGGAACATACAGATCATGGATTTCCTTCTGCAGTTCACCTGCGGTCTTGCCGACGGCGTGAACCGCGCCGATGTAGGGCAGGGTGATGTTGCCGTCTTCCTTGATGGGTTCATTATGAGGATCCAACGGGTTTGGTGCCTCGGAAAAAACCACGCTGACCGTTTCACCGATGTGAAAGTGGGCGACTTCTTCCGACTGCGAGGCTTCCACCGCTGCGGGCGAGTCGGGATTGTCGGAAAGAAACGGGTCGTTGGTTGACGAGACACAGCCGGTGAGAACCAGACTGGCGAGCAGCAGGGCAAAAGCAAAAAAACTTCGGACAAATAATTTCATGGGGGCTAATCGTCGTAAATTCCGGCGCGGAATCAATACTTTTGTTTAATCCCGATGTGGTCGGTGTCGTCGGGGTTTTTAGGCGCGGCGGCTTCCTGGTCTTTTGCATTGCCGGAATAGTAATAATCGTGATAGTAGCCGCTGTAGTAATAATAGCTTTCGTCCTGCGACATGTTGATGTTGTTGAGGACGATGCCGATGAAGGAGCCACCGACTTTTTCGATGACCTGTTTGGCGCGGATGTTCATCGGTTGCGGGTAGCGGCGGTATTGGATGACTTGGATGACCATGTCCATTTCGCTGGCCAGAACCGAGGCGTCGCTCACGCCGAGAATGGGAGGTGAATCGAAGAGCACAAAATCATATCGTTGCTTCAGCTCGGCGATCATCTCCTTCATGTGCGTCGAGTTGAGGATGCTCATGGAACTGCTCGGCAGTTTGCCGCTGGCCATGAAGTTGAGCATGGGCACGCTGGTGGTCTGGATGACTTCTTCAAGCGTGTTTTGGTTGAGGAGATAATTGGTTAGGCCGATGTCGTTGGCGACGTGCAGCAATTTGTGGAGCATGGGGCGGCGCAAGTCCGAGTCCACGATCAACACGCGCTGGCCGGCCTGGGCAAAAACGGTGGCGAGGTTTATGGCGGTGGTGGATTTGCCTTCGCCGGCGCCGGCGCTGACCACGACCATGGTGGTAAGTTTTTCGTCTTTGCGCGCGAAGAGGATGTTGGTGCGCAGCACGCGGTAGGCTTCGGCGTAGCGGCTTTCGGGTCCCTCGTCTATGAGGTAGCCAACGTTTTGCGGGATGACGCCGAGCACGGGCGATTGGAATGCTCGTTCTACGTCGTCAATGGTTTTGACGCTGGTGTCGAGATACTCAATGAAAAAAGCAAGGCCGACGCCGACAATCAGGCCGAAAATCAGTCCCAGAGTGATGTTCAGCGGCTTGTTTGGTTTGACCGGATCCTTGCTCGGCTCGGCGATGGTGGTGATCAACACGGCGGAAGTCTTGGGGATGGCCAAGTCAATTTTTTCCGCTTCAATCCTGGCGGCAAGCAATTTGTGGAAATCCACCATGTTCGCCAGCTTGCGCTTTTCCTCCCAGTAAGGCTGACCGCGTACGGCTTCTTCCTGATCTTTTTGTGTCGCGGATGCGACCTGATTGCTAAGCGTGTCGAGCGCGGTTTTTTCGGTGTTCAAATTATTCTCCATGCCGATCATGATGCCATCCACACGGTCGTCGATTTCCCGGTTCAATTCGTCCATCAAAGACTGGACGCGTATGATGTCCGGATTTGCGGGGGAATAAGAGTTCGTCATTGTGACATAATTTTGTTTGGACTCGTGTAATTTATCGAGCAACCCGCCCAAGGCGCCGTCCATGCTGACTGTTGGCAGGACATCTATGAGATGATCCTTGTCCAAGGACTTCAGTTGATCCAACTGTTCTTTGAGCCTCATATAGCGGGTCTCGCCTTGCATCATGGAGTCGTGGTATTCGCGCAATTGCTCCTGTGTCAGCGTGGCCGTCGGGACAAACGAGTTGGGGTCAAAGTCGACAATGTTTAATTCCTTCCGCAGTGTGTCCACGTTCGTCTGGATTTCCCGGATTTGTTCTTCTTCAACCTGGTATTTATCCTCCAGCACCTTGATGCCGCCCGAAGTCGTCTGGTTATGCGTTTCAAGACGGTAATCGTGATAGGCTTGGGCGATGGTGTTGGCCAAAGTTGCGGCTTCATTTTTATCCCCGCTGTAGGCGGTGATGTCGATGAGTGTTGTGTTGCGGACGGGGGCAAGGGTCATCTGGTTCTTCAAAATGTCCACCGTGTCGGAAGTTTTTAACTCCATCCCATATTTTTTGCCCCACACGGCGTTTAGATTCAGAGCATCAACCACTTTGCCCAGAACCATCGGCCCGTGCATGATTGCAAGTTCGGTCTCAAGAAAATAGGCGTCGTAGCCGGGCGCAATGCTCATCTGGCCGCTCATGCCGCTTATGTCCGCAGCTGTATCGGGTTCGATTTTGATTTGAGCCGTGCTGGCATAGGCAATCGGCAAAACAAAAGTCACCGCCGTGGCGATGATGGCCGTGATCAAAAAGACGGTGATGATGATGGCCTTGCGAATGCGAATGATGCGCCAGTAATCCAGAAAATGAAGTCTGGCTTCCTGTGGCGGCTGGTTTTTTGGCGAATCCATATGTAAAAAATAACGGGAGCCTGTATCAAGACCCGGCTCCCCATTCAATGTTCAAAATATCTTGTTCAAAACAGTTGGCTAATAAGTGGCCGTGAGCCCCACATAAACCCGGTTGCGGGAATAGGAGCGGCCCGAAATATCGGAGGTGACGTTGTCATAATTATATCCAACATCTCCGGAGAAATGGGGGCTGAAAATGTAATTGAAATTCACACCAGCATCAAATTCTAGATCCGACTCGTTATTGTTGGCTCCGCCGTTGAATGTTGCGTCTTGAAAATCCCAAATGAGCGAGCCCTGCAACTTGGGTGTGATCTGCTGGTTGATGGAGCCGTAAATCAGGGAACTTTCCTGATCCAGCGCGATGCTGCCCGTTTTGGTGTTGACGTCAACCTCGTCCGTCGCATTTCGCGCATGCGTAAAACCAAGCTGGGCATAACAACCAGTCATGTAAGTATAGGTCAGCGACAGGACCGCATACGGCCCGAGCGAAGAACTCTCGCCCGCCGGATCATTGTAATAATCGGTATATTGAACCCCGACGTTGCCGGACAAATTCAAATTGGGAAGGATGGCCCATTCGGTTCCGAGGTATACAGCATGCGAACGGTTGTCACGACTGTCGCTGAAGCGTTCAGGAATGGTTCTGATTACAGCCAAGGTTATAGGATTTAAAATTTCCACAGGCGCAACAATCGGCTCATCCCCGGTATAATTCACTTGATCATATTGATAGCCCACCTGAAACATCATTTCCGGCGCGGCGTGCCACTGGAAATTCAAGGCGACCGAATTATCAAGCCGGTTAAGCGCTCCAGCGAGGCTCGGAGCACCGCCCGACTCAAGATCGGCCAATGTTGTGCCGCTATTTTCGTAGTCAGAAAAACTATTGTTATACGAGAGTCCCGTGCTGAACAATCGTGTCCAATCCGTGTTCAACGAAAACGACGCGGAGTTGACAATGTTATTTCCATCAGCGCGTGCGACGGTGGAATGAAGCTGGTCAAGCAATTCAGGTTCTTGTCCCACGACGAAGGAATCCTGAATCCGTCCCTGCACACGTTCGGTGAACGCATGATCCAGCCACAAGTCAAGCTGGTGCGTCTGGTCGATCGGATCTTGTGAGGTTTGCGCCCGATCCTGATAATAGAACAGCGCGTAGGTGTAACGAGCCCCCAATTCCGTCTGTTGCAACGGCACGTTCGCTTCAATCTCGGGAGATACTTCAAATCCAAAACTGCCGGGTGAGTCCCCGCTGGTGGTGTAATTATCGTCGTAAAATCCACGCAATGTCCCAGAAATGTTCCATAACTTGGAACTGTCCATGGCATTTGCATCCGGCACATAAGCCGCATGCAGGCTGGCCGTTCCGGCAGCCGCCAGTCCCACAGAGACAAAAAATTTCTTCATGACACGTCTGGACACTTTGCTTGGACAGTCGACACACCTTTACATTCAAAGAAAGTGCTGACAGCCGATGGCGCTAAAGCCTACCAGCAAGGCAAGATAATGGTCAAACCAATTTTCTTCAACTTTATGTTTGCATATCGTCCACAATGCCTCCTGTAAATCGGCATCATTGACACCCGCTTGCTTTAATTCAGGCACGCTTTCGTTTCAATTCATTCAACAACGGCTTCACGGCTAGGGCATTGATCACGTCCGCTTGTTCCAGCCAGCCCTTGCGCGCGATGCCCGCGCCCAGACGCAAAAATCCTGCGTGTTCATTGCGGTGCGCGTCCGGGTTGATGACGCATTTCACGCCTTTCGATTTCGCGTAAGGCCAGTGCCGCCAGTCCAGGTCAAACCGCCATGGATTGCAATTCAGCTCGATCCACGTTCCGGTTTCGGCGCACGCGTCAATCACCGCCTGCACGTTCATCGGATAAGGCTCGCGCTCCAAAAGCAGCCGGCCCGTCATGTGCGCGATGATGTGGACAAATTTATTTTCCGCCGCGCGGATCAATCGTTTCGTATTTTCCGCTTCATTGCTGGAAGGAACGTGCAAACTCGCCACAACTACGTCCAGCTCCGAGAGTAATTCGTCGTCGAAATCCAAGCCGCTTTTCAAAATGTCCACTTCCGTTCCCGCCAGCAGCCGGAATTCGCTGTGGCGTTTCGCAAACTGCGCGTTGATTTTTTTAATCTCCGCAATTTGTTCGCGCAGTCGTTTCGTGTCCAGTCCGTTCGCTTGAAACGAAGATTTTGAATGGTCGGTGATCGCCCAATACGCGAGGCCGAGGTTGTCCATGTAATCGGCGATCTCTCCGAGCGTGTTGTGGCCGTCGCTCCAGGTCGAATGGTTATGCAACGAACCGCGCAAATCCGTCCACTCGATCAATTTCGGCAAATCATTTTTCTCGCCAGCCGCGAACTCGCCGTGGTCCTCGCGCAATTCCGGCTCGACGAACGGCAAATCCAGTTTCGCAAAAATCTCATCTTCCGTTTTGCACGGCACGAGCAATTTGGGGTCGCGCGTTTCTTCCTTCGACTTGAACAGGCCGTATTCGTTGAGCCGCAGGCCGCGCGCAATCGCGCGCTGGCGCATGACGATGTTGTGCTCCTTGCTGCCGGTGAAATACGCGAGCGCAAACGGAAACTCCTTGTCGCTGACGACACGCAAATCACATTGGATTCCGCCTTCCAAAATCACGCTCGCCTTCGTTTCGCCTTTTGCCGTGACTTTCAAAATGCCCGGCTGTGAAACGAAAAATCCGATCACGTCCGCCGGTTTTTTCGACGACGCCAGCAGATCGATGTCGCCGATGACTTCCTTGAACCGCCGCAAACTGCCCGCCGCGCTGCAACGGATGACTTCAGGATGTCCGCGCAAATTATCCAGCAACGGTTCCGCCGCGCGCAAGGCGTCGCTCAACAGATGTTTGCTCGCGTAAGTCCGTTTGCGCTCGATGCCTTCCAAAATATTCGCCTGCGTTTTTTCGCCGAAGCCGTCGAGTTCCGCGACTTTGCCCTTTTTGCAAGCGGCTTCCAGTTTTTCGATCGAATCCACGCCCAGATTTTTATTAAGCGCCTGGATTTTTTTCGGCCCAAGCCCGGAAATTTCCAGCATCTCGATCAAGCCCAGCGGAATTGAAGCTTTCAACTCGTCGTAATACTTCGATTTTCCAGTCTCAACGAGTTCTGTGATTTTCTGTTCGAGCGCCTCGCCGATGCCTTTGATTTCGCCGAGCCGTTTTTCGGCGACGAGTTTCGCCAGCGGCTCGTTCAAACTTTCAATCGTTCGCGCTGCGTTCAAGTAAGCGCGCGTCTTGAACGGGTTTTCGCCCTTCAATTCCAGCAGCGTCCCGATTTCCACCAGAATTTCCGCGACCTTCTCTTTGTCCATGCGGAAATTATAGATTGTGGTTGCAACGATGAGGAGCCAATAATTGCAGCTGGGATTGCGAAATTTGATTTTGCCGGTTAATTACTTTCTTGCAACCATCGGAGCTTTCAAGTAATAACTTTTCATGGAATCAGCAGGCCTGAATCTGGTGTTCCCCCATGAATATCTGCGGGCGGCGCTGATGGTGTCGTTGTTGAGCGTGTGGATGCTGGTCGGGCTTTTTTATTACCTCAATCGTTATACCAAGCGGGACTATTTTACTGTCTGGACGGCGGCATGGCTGTTTTATGCGTTGTGGCTGACGTTGAATCTTAAAATGCCCGATGCCGAACCCGGCGGGGTCATCTTCATGCTCAAGCAATGGTGCGTGGCCATTTCGGCGGTGTTTCTTTTATGGGGAAGCCTGCGCTTTTTAAGCATCCCGGTGCGGCAGACGCTGTTCGGCTTGTTCCTGCTGTTTTTGCTGGCGTGGACTTTGGTCAGTCCTCAAGCCTTTTCAAATAACGAACTGGCAATTCAACTGCCCATATTCATTCTGATCGGACTGGGCAGCGTTTTCGCGGGCGTGTGTTTTTATAGGTTGCGTAAGAAAATGCCGTTTGTCGGCGCGGGAATGTTGTCCGTTGGGTTTTTATTGTGGGGATTCTACCTCGCCAGCTACCCGTTTTCACAGGAGTATAAGGATCTCTCCAGCGCGGCGTTTTTTATCGCCGCCGTGCTGCAGCTTTTCATCGCCGTCAGCATGATTGTGCTTGTTCTGGAGGAGGCTCGATACAACGCCGAACGGGTCCGTGCGGAGATCGCAACGGTTCGTTCGGAGAAGGAGGCTTTGCAGGTCAAATTCCTCTCTGCCGAGGAACAATGCCGGAGCCTTTATGATCAAGTGCGCCTCACCGAAGGCCTGCAACATGCCTACGAAGAACTGCGCCGAACCCAGCAGGTCGTGGTGCAGCAGGAACGCCTTCGCGCTTTGGGGCAGATGGCCAGCGGCGTCGCGCATGACATCAACAACGTGCTGTCTCCCATCCTTGCCTATTCCGAATTGCTGCTGACCACGCTGCCGGATTTGCCGGAGAATGCGCGGCACCATCTGCAAACCATCAACAAATCCGGGGGTGACATCGCTCAAATCGTTGCCCGTATGCGGGAATTTTATCGCCGCTCCGATACCGAACAGTTGACCAAAGTGGATCTCAATCAAATTATCGAGGAGGTCATTGTCCTGACCCGTCCCCGCTGGCGCGATGTTTCCCAACGCGAAGGCATTTCCATCAACGTCCAGCCCGACCTGGAATCCGGCCTGCCGCGGCTGGTGAGCGATCCCAGCGACCTCCGCGAAGCGCTGATTAATTTGATTTTCAACGCCGTGGACGCCATGCCCTCCGGCGGCACGATCAACCTCGTGACGCGTTCTGTGAATCGTCCCGTTTCTCAACATGGCGGGCGCCAGCTGCAAATCGAAGTGCGCGACGACGGCGTTGGCATGGACGAAAAAAACCGTCAACGCTGCCTCGAGCCGTTTTTCACAACCAAAGCCCAGCGGGGCGGCAGCGGCCTCGGACTGGCGATGGTCTATGGCATGATGCAGCGCCACGAAGGAACGATTGACATCGAGAGCTCTCCCGGCAAGGGAACGAGCATCCGCCTCACTTTCCCCATTCGCGAGTTGGCTTCAAAAACCGTTGTCAGCTCCGCACCGCAAGCCAAACAAAACCACACCCTCAACATTCTTTGCATAGACGACGATCCGCAGATTCTGCAACTCTTGAGCGATTGCCTCGGAGAATTCAACCACCAAATCACGACTGCCTTGAACGGCAAGATTGGGTTGGAATTATTCCGCACGGCCGGGCTGAAAAACCGGCCCTACGAAGCCGTCATTACGGATTTGGGCATGCCGGACATTGACGGTCATCAAGTCGCAAAAGCCATCAAGGCCGAATCGCCCGGCATACCGATCATCATGATGACCGGCTGGGGGACAATAATGAGGCAGGACAAGGAAACCGCGCCCGACGTGGACGTCGTGATTGACAAACCGCCGCACATACAACAGCTGAACGACCTGCTTCTTAAACTCACCGTCACGACCCGGCGCGGTTCTTGACCGGCATTTTTCGCGCGGATTTTGCCGTAAGGATCACGCTTGGAGCCACTGATTTTTTTCCGTGTCCAATTTTGCAAATGGCGTTAACTTCCGGCGCATGTCACGGAGCATCAACCGGCCGGTCGCGCTGACCATCGCTGGTTCGGACAGCGGCGGCGGCGCGGGCATCCAGGCCGATTTGAAGACTTTCGCCGCGCTCGGCGTCCACGGCGCGAGCGCGATCGCCTGCCTCACCGCGCAAAATCCAAAGCGCGTTCTCGCCATCGAACCGTGTCCGCCGAAAATGCTGCGGCAGCAGATTGAAGCGGTGTTTGAGGAGCTGAAACCGGCGGCGGTGAAAACGGGGATGCTTTTTTCGCCGGAAAACGTTTCGCTCGTCGCGAAATTTTTCAGAAGCAAAAATTGCCCGCTCGTCGTTGACCCCGTTTTGATTTCAACCAGCGGCGCAAAATTGCTCGAACCAAAGGCGCTGAAAATTTTGAAGGAGAAATTATTGCCGCTGGCAACGCTCGTCACGCCGAACCTTGACGAGGCGGAGATTTTAACCGGGCAAAAAATCTCGTCTGTCGAAGAAATGCGCGAAGCCGCGCGTAAAATTCATTCGCGTTTTGGCTGCGCTGTTTTGATCAAGGGCGGCCATTTGAAAAACGCGCGCGAGGCCGCGGACGTTTTTTTTGACGGCAAAGCCGAACTGCTTTTGACCGCGCCGTTTGTCAAAGGCGTCCGCACGCACGGCACGGGCTGCACTTATTCAGCCGCGATTTGCGCGGCGCTCGCGCTTGGCCGCGATTTGCCGCGCGCTGTTGAGCTGGGGAAATTTTTTGTCACGACCGCGATTTCAAACAGCTGCAAGATCGGAAAGCACTTCGCGCTCGGGCACTTTGATTGAGAGTGTTCAAAAGTTCGGCATTTGCAGGCGGAAAAACCGGCTGGGGTTCGTCGTGTTGAGCAAGATGTAGTTTTGGTTGTTCGTCACGAACGGAGCGGGAATGTTGTTCGTGATCCAGACGGCCGGCGGCGGAAGGTTGGTCGTGGATTCGACGAGGAAACCGGCGGGATAAACCGGCCACGAGAGCGTGACGTTCGTGCCGGATTTCGCCGCGTTGAGCGACTGCGAGAAAAATTGAAACGCGAGCGCGTAGGTTTCGTTGGTGGTGATGGTCGCCCCGCCCTTTTTCCAAACCTGCAGGTCGTAACGGCCCTGCGCGAGCTGCGGCACGAAAATGTGCTCGACGTTGTCCACGAGGCTGGTGCTACAGGTGACGAGGTTGCTGTTGGCGGCGTTGTAAAGAAACAGGTTGAGATTGTTGATGTTCGTCTTGTACTGGTGGCGGTTCCAGACAAGCGTGGCTGTGGCGGTGAAAGTCGCGTTGCCCGCGCCGTTGGTGGCGTTGAAATAATAATGGTTCACGCCGTCATAACTCGATCTGCTGGTGTTGGTGTTGAAATCCCAGCCGCTCAACACGGCCACGGTTCCGGTGTCGCCGGTGGGCGGATGTGTCGCGCCGGTGGAAACGCTCGTTGCGACGATGTAACCGTGTTTGCCGCCGGTCAATTGTTCGTAGGAATTAAAAATGTTCAACACGCCCGCGCCATAGCGCGCATCGAGCGGCGAGGAAGTGGCATTTGTCCAGTCGGCAGGCTTGACCGCGCCGTTGAGCAGCAGCGCCTTGATTGTTCGCATGTCAAAAGCAGAATTGGTGTCGCTCCCGCCGTCGCCGCGCAAAGCGGCCTGCATCAGCGCCGCCGCCGCGCCCGCTACTTGCGGCGTGGAATAACTCGTCGCCCCGGCGGGCGCTGTGATGTCCGGCTTGCACCGGCCGTTGTCAATCGTCGGGCCGATGCTGTTGTAATAGGTGGCGTTGGCGTAAGCCCCGACGCTGATGCAATTGTAGGCGGTTCCCGGAGGAACAACATTGGTCGTGTTGTAACTGCTGGGAGGGTTGTATTCGCCGTAATTGTTCGCCGCCGATACGAAGGTTATTTTGTATTGCGCCGAATAATCATCATAGGCTGAATCAATTTGCTGCTGGTCGCTTACTGATAGCTCGCTGAAAGTGAAACTTTGGTTTACCACCACGTCATTCAGCGTGATCAAATTGCTGAAGACGTAATTATTGACGAAATAGCCCGCGTCAAAATTGTCCACCTGCGCGACGTTCGTGGCCACGCCGTTAGGGATGCCGTAAAAATTATTGCCCACGTCGTCGGCATGACCCGATTCCGTGCCGACACTGTTGGGAAAAACATTGGTGGAACCCGCGTCGGAAGTGTAGGTGAACAAACTTGCCGGCTGGCCCACCGCCGCCGGATTGACTTCAAAAGTGGGCTCGGATGCTTCCGGCTGTGCGACGCGGATGCCTGTGCCGTCCACGTTCGTGGCGACCGCCGTCCGCAGCAGATTCACGCCGATCATGTCGAGATTTTGTGCGTGAACGACTGCTCCACATAAAACGGTCGCGGCCAGAAGCAATGCGGCTTTTTTTTGCGACAGGTTTTTCATGGTTCTGATTGCAAGGTTGTAGCAAAAGGTATTCCAAGTCGCCAAAAAATCCAAATCATGAATTATGCCGAATCAAGGCCATTTTCTTTTCGCCGCGACGCGCTACACTGCAATCGTGTCCGACACACTCATCATCAACGAAATCTATTTGAGCCTTCAAGGCGAAAGCACCTTCGCCGGGCTGCCGTGCATTTTCATCCGCCTCACCGCTTGCGATCTGCGTTGCTCCTATTGCGACACCGCCTACGCCTTCACCGAAGGCAAAAAGAAATCGCTTGAAGACATTCTGGCCGAAATCAAAAAAATGGCCGAACCGTTTTTTAACTCAAAATTAAAAACTAAAAACTTAAAACTGCCACTCGTCGAATTGACCGGCGGCGAACCGCTGCTCCAGAAAAATTCATTACCGCTGATGAAATCGCTCTGCGACGCCGGCTTCACCGTTTTGGTTGAAACCAGCGGCGCGCACGACATTTCAAAAATTGACCCGCGGGTCCGCCGCATCATGGATTTGAAATGTCCGAGCAGCGGAGAAGTGGAGAAAAATCTTTTTTCCAACATTGCGCATTTGAAATCCACCGACGAAATCAAATTTGTCATCGGCACCGTCGAAGATTACGACTGGGCGAAACAACAGGTCGCCGAGCACAAATTGGATTTGATTTGCCCGTTGCTGCTTTCCTGGGTGCATCCGCTCGCGCCGGAACAGCAAAACAAATCGTTGAAAAAAGCTCCGGCAGGACAAACGCCGATTTCGCGCCGCGATCTTGCGGAAAAAATTATCGCCGACGCTTTGCCCGTGCGCTTTCAAATCCAGCAGCACAAAATCATCTGGCCGCCGGAACAACGAGGCGTTTGATCGCGATGAAAACGAAACAAGTTCTCAATCTGTTGCGCGCTTACGAGTCGCGCAACGTTCTGTTCATGGAGCCGGCTGGCTCGTGGCCGATTGTTTGGGAACGCGCACGCGGTGTGAATGTCTGGGATGCGGAAGGGAAAAAATATCTGGATTTGACCGCCGCGTTTGGCGTCGCCGCCGCCGGTCACGCAAATCCAAACGTCGTCAAAGCCGGACAAAAGCAGATGGCCAAACTGTTGCACGCGATGGGCGACGTGCATCCGCACGCGCTCAAAGCGGCGTTGGCGCGCGAATTGAGCCGTGTCACGTTCGAGCGCTGGGGCAAAAATTCCGGCAAAGTAATTTTTTCAAACTCCGGCTTTGAAGCCGTCGAAGCTGCACTCAAAACCGCGACGCTCGCAACGAAAAAAACCAGTGTCATCGCTTTTTCTGACGCGTATCACGGCCTCGGCTACGGCGTGCTCAACGTGACGCACCGGAATTTTTTCCGCAGTCCGTTCCGCTCGCAACTTCGCGAATTTGGAAGCTTCGTAAAGTTTCCAAACCAAACGGAACAGCTTGCAAGCGTTGGGAAAGACATCCGCCAGATCTTCCGCCGCGAACGCATCGGTGCAATTCTCGTTGAGCCAGTGCAGGCGCGCGGCGGTTGCAATGTTCCGCCCAAGGAATTTTTGCCGCTGCTCCGAAAACTTTGCGACGAACATGGCGCGCTTTTGATTCTCGACGAAATTTACACTGGCTTCGGTCGAACCGGAAAATGGTTCGCATGCGAACACTCTGGCGTCGTTCCCGATTTGATTTGTCTCGGCAAGGCGCTCACCGGAGGCTTCCCGCTCTCCGCCTGCGTTGGCCGCGCGGATTTGATGGACGCCGCGTGGCCCGCGTCGCGCGGTGAGGCGATTCACACCAGCACATTTCTCGGCCATCCCGTCGGCTGCGCGATGGCGCTGGCGCAAATCGCAGAGATTGAAAAATTAAAATTGTCCGAACGCAGCGCGAAACTTGGCGAATTTCTGCTCGAAGAATTGTCCAAAGTCCAAAGTCCAAAGTCCAAAATCGAGTCGCGCGGCCTCGGTTTAATGGCGGGAATTGAATTAAAATTGCCGGACGGAAAACCCGCGACCAACATTGCGATGCAAGCGATCAAAACACTTTTGCATCGCGGTTACATTTTTTTGCCGGAAGGCGAATTTGGAAACGTCATCAGCTTCACGCCGCCGTTGACGATCACCAAGGCGCAACTGGCCAAAGCTGTCAAAGTTCTTGCGGAGGTTTTGAAGTGAAGCTGTCGGAAATGCGCGAGGTTTTGACGCGGCGCGACATCCAGCTCACGAAATCGCTCGGCCAGAATTTTCTGCACGACGCGAACCAGTTGAAAAAAATTGTTGAGGCGGCGGAATTATCGAAAGCTGACAAAGTTTTGGAGATCGGGCCGGGACTTGGACCGCTGACAGAGTTGCTTTTAGAAAAAGCTGGCGAGGTGCTGGCGATTGAAATGGATTTGCGGCTCGTGGATTTTTTGCGCGAACGGTTTGAACCGGAAATTTCCAATTCAAAATTAAAAATTAAAAATTCAAAACTGGAATTGCTTCACGACGACGCGCTGGAATTTTTGCGGCGCGAGCCGCGCGACTGGAGCGATTGGAAGCTCGTCGCGAATCTGCCGTATTCCGTCGCCTCGCCGATCTTGGTGGAACTCGCACAATCGCCCCGGCGGCCCGAGCGCATGGTCACGACGCTGCAACTCGAAGTCGCCCAACGGCTGATGGCGCGGGCCGACGACGACGATTACGGCGTGCTGACGCTGCTCGTCCAGCTCGATTACGAACCGCGCGCCAGCTTCAAGATTCCGGCGGACTGTTTTTTTCCCGCGCCGAACGTGGATTCGACGTGCGTGGTGTTGCAACGCCGCGCCCGGCCCCTGCTCGCCGGCGGCCAGCGCGCCGCATTCGTGAAGATCATGAAGCGCGCGTTCTCGCAACGGCGCAAGATGATGCTGAAATTGTTGAAACAGGATTGGGCGGTGGACAAACTGGCGGCCGTATTTGCCGAATTAAAAATCTCGCCGCAGGAGCGCGCGGAAAAATTGAGCTTGGAGCAATTTGTGGCGCTGACGGAAAAACTTTTCACCAACCAATAAACGACCCGGCGTGCATCCGGCTCATGCGCGATTTCATCAAAGCCAGGCCGGAACTTTGGAATGAAGATATTGGCGTGTGAGTTTAATCACACGGCACGGTGCGGCTCGAAGCCCAATCGCGCGTTTCCTGGACTTTTTCGGCCATGACGACCGAGAGCGGGCGTGTCTGCTGAATTTCAGAAATCAAATCCTGCTGTGTGAGATTGTGTTGATGAGCGCGAGCCGTATACATCGCGGAAACGACGGCTTGCTCAATCTCGCGCAACGGACTTTCCGTGAGTATCGTGCTAGTTGAAGCCAATGTTGCGGACGGGAAATTCATTTCAAAGTCCTTAAGCCTCGCGGAATTAAAACCGTGTTCAAGGGAAAAATTGGGGATTTGTCATCCGCAATTACGCCGCCTCCGCGTCCTGTTTCCGTCTGACAATCGGCTGGCTCTCGCCGCGCACGACCTGCCGCGTGATCTTGACGTGGGCGATGCTGGCATTGTCCGGCGCGTCGAACATCACGTCGAGCATCAGCTTCTCGATCAGCCCGCGCAACGCCCGCGCGCCCGTGCCTTTTTTCAGCGCCTGCGCCGCGAGTTCGCGGCAAGCGTCGGGCGTGAATTCCAGTTCCACGCCTTCCATCGCCATGAGCTTGGCGAACTGTTTCGTCAGCGCGTTCTTCGGTTCGGTCAAAATGGAAACCATCTGGTCCTCGGTCAATTCCGCGAGCGTCGTGACAATCGGCAATCGTCCGACGAATTCGGGAATGAATCCGGCGTTCAGCAAATCTTCCGGCTCGACGTGCGACAACATTTCGTCGCGCGCGGCGTGCGAAGAAGTTTTGTGCGTTTCGCCAATCGCGGAAAATCCCATCGTGTGACGGCCGAGCCGACGTTGAACAATTTTTTCCAAACCGGTGAACGCGCCGCCGCAAATAAATAAAATGTCCGTCGTGTCCACGCGGATGTATTCCTGCTGCGGATGCTTGCGTCCGCCCTGCGGCGGGACGTTGCAGACCGTGCCTTCGAGGATTTTCAGCAACGCCTGCTGCACGCCTTCGCCGCTCACGTCGCGCGTGATGGACGCGCTTTCCGACCGGCGCGCGATTTTGTCAATCTCGTCAATGTAAACGATGCCGCGTTGCGCACGCTTCACGTCGTAATCGGAATTTTGCAGGAGGCGCAAAATGATGTTCTCCACGTCCTCGCCGACATAACCGGCCTCGGTCAACGTCGTCGCGTCGGCAATCGCGAACGGAACGTCGAGGATTTTCGCCAGCGTGCGCGCGAGCAACGTTTTTCCCGAACCCGTCGGCCCGATCATCAAAATGTTGCTCTTCTCGATTTCAACGCCGGCGTGCGGATCAACGCGCGCGGATTTCGCGTCGTCATTTTCCGGCGCGGCTTCCGGCTGGATGCGCTTGTAATGATTGTGAACGGCGACGGCCAGAGTTTTTTTCGCCGGTTCCTGCCCGATGCAATAAAGGTCAAGCTGGCGCTTGATTTCCGCCGGTTTGGGCACGGTGAACTTCGGCTGTTTTTTCTCGGCCTGAACCTGCAGCTCGCGGTCGAGGACATTTTTGCAAAGGATGATGCAGTTGTCGCAGATGTAGACGCCCGGCCCGGAGATGAGCTTGCGGACTTCCGCGTGTGACTTGCCGCAGAAACTGCACATCGTGAGGTTGGTCGGGCGCGCCATGCTAATTTGCGAATTTCAAGTTTCGAATTGCGAATTCATTTACAGAATCGCCGCCGCTTTTTCCATTCCGCCGGGAATTTCTTTCCGCGATTGCACGACGTGATCCACGATGCCGTAAGCCTTCGCCTCGTCGGCGGACATGAAATTGTCGCGGTCGCAATCGCGTTCCACCTGCGCCTCCGGTTTGCCCGTGTGCTTGGCGAGAATGCTGTTCAGGCGCTGCTTGAGCTTGAGCATGTATTTCACGCGGATCTCCACGTCGCTCGCCTGGCCTTCCGCGCCGCCCAGCACCTGATGAATCATGATGTTCGCGTTCGGCAGCGCGTAACGCTTGCCCTTCGTGCCCGCCGCGAGCAGCACCGCGCCCATGCTCGCCGCCTGGCCGACGCAGTAGGTGTTCACGTCGCAGGTGAGATATTGCATCGTGTCGTAAATCGCCAGGCCCGCCGTGACGCTGCCGCCGGGCGAATTGATGTAGAGATGGATGTCCTTCTTCGGATCGGCCATCTGAAGGAACAAAAGCTGCGCGATGAGGATGTTCGCGACGTTGTCGTCCACCGCCGTGCCGACAAAAATGATCCTGTCAACCAGCAGCCGGGAATAAATATCCCAGCTTCGCTCGCCGCGCCCAGTCTGCTCCACAATGATCGGAACGAAATAATTTTGCATGGGTAAATGAATACTCCATTTTTAGCGCAAGTAAAGTCAACTTGGCGACTTGGCGGTCAAAAACATTCCCCAAATCAAAACAAACGCGCTCGCAAAATCCTGCGGGCGTTCGGCAATCCAGCCGGAAACTTTATCCGGCGCGAACCATTCGCCCGTCTCGATCTCATCGGGATGCAAGACGAAGGGACCTTCGCTTTCGGTGCGGTAAATCCAGCAGAATTCCCAGCCCGTTTCTTTGCAGGCTTCAATCTTGAAAAGCCGTTGCGGCGGTTGCGATAGGCGTAGGCCAATTTCCTCGCGCACCTCTCGCACCGCGCACGCGTCGTAATCTTCACCGGTGTCCAGATGGCCGGACGCCGACGAATCCCATTTGCCAGCGGCGATGTCCTTTTTCAGCGAGCGCTTCTGAAGAAACACCTCGCCGCGCGCATTGAACACCAGCACATGCACCGCGCGATGCCACAACCCGCGCGCATGAACCTCGCGCCGCGTGTTCTGCCCGACCACCTCGTCGCGCTCGTTGACGATGTCAAAAATTTCTTCGCTCATGAATCAAAACAATTTCATAAGGTTGTTTTGAATTGCATCACCGCCTCGATGCAGCGGCCGCAAATGGTCGGATGCTCGGCGTTCTGGCCGATGTCCGTTTCCCAATGCCAGCAGCGCTCGCATTTTTGGCCGTCGGCTCGTCTGATAGAAATTACTTCAGGCTCATCGCTAATGTTTATTTGCAATTGGGAAATGTTGAGCAATTCTCGGAGCGTGTCAGAGTTTTCTTGCTCTGCTTTTAACAAGCTGAATTTCCCAGTTAATACAATCTTGGCCTCAAGTGATTTACCTATGTGCTTATTTTTTCTGACTTCTTCGATTAGAGGAAAAATGCTTTCACGTCTAAAAAACAGATATTTCCAAAGCTCCAATTCTGTTTCAGGCAAAGAAAAAATCGCTGGTTGCCAATTCGCTTCGTGAACGGAATTCACATTTTTCCCCGGCACAAATTCCCACGCCTCGTCCGCCGTGAAGGCCAGGATCGGCGCGAGCATCTGGCACAGGCCGCTCACCAGCCGGTGCAGCGCGGTCTGCGTGGAGCGGCGGCGCGGCGAATTCGCGGCATCAGTGTAGAGCCGGTCTTTGATGACGTCGTGATAGACCGACGAGAGTTCCACGGCGATGAACTGGCTGAGCTTCTGATAGACGATGTGGAATTCGTATTGGTCGTAGGCGGCGAGGACTTCGGCTTCGAGCTTCGCAAATTCACCGAGAATCCAGCGGTCTAGGCCGGTCAGGTCTTGGTCCGCCACGCTGTGGCTCGCCGGATCGAAATCGTAAAGGTTCGAGAGCTGGTAGCGCAGCGCGTTGCGGATGCCGCGATAGGTCTCGCCGACTTTGTTGATGCGCTCCTCGCTCACCACGATGTCGCTGCGGTAATCCTGCGACGCCACCCACAGCCGCACGACGTCCGCACCGTATTTTTTGACGTAGGCTTCGGCGGTCTGCGGCTTCTCGTAAGCGCCCTGTTTGCTCTTGGAAATCTTCTCGCGGTCGGCGTCCACCATGAAGCCGTGCGTCAACACGGTCTTGAACGGCGCCGCGCCATTGCCCGCGAGCGAGAGCAGCAGCGAGGATTGAAACCAGCCGCGATGCTGGTCGGAGCCTTCGAGATAAACGTCGGCCTGCCAGTCCAGTGCGGATTGCGGATTGCGGATTGCGGAATGGGAAAGTTCCGGGCGGCGCATCAGCACAGAGCGCGAGGAACTGCCGGAATCAATCCACACGTCGAGCGTGTCGTTGGATTTGGCAATGGCTTCCGCGCCGCTCCAATTTGCCGGCTTCACCAGCGACCACAATTCAGCGGCAGATTTCTCGAACCAGATGTTTGAACCGTGTTGCTCAATGAGGTCGGCGGCGTTGCGAACGATTTGGGCGTCAAGAATCGGTTCGCCTTTCGCGTCGTAGAACGCGGGGATCGGCACACCCCAGGTGCGCTGGCGGCTGATGCACCAGTCGGGACGAGATTGCACCGCGCCTTTGATGCGGTTGACGCCCCAGTCGGGAATCCACTTAACACGGTCAATCTCGGTGAGCGCCGATTCACGGAATTTGTCGTGGTCAATCTTGATGAACCACTGATCCATCGCGCGAAAAATGATGGGCGTCTTGCTGCGCCAGCAGTGCGGATAGCTGTGATGATAATTCTCCTGATGCAGAAGCGCGTGCCGGGCGCGGAGCTCGTGTAAGACGGCTTCGTTGGCGTCGCTCTTGCCGTGTTTTTCGAGAATGGATTTGCCAACCATTTCGGCGGGCATCTGCTGCTCGACGGGCAATTCGTTTGAATAAGCGAGCGCGCCGTCGTCGTTGACAGGCGAATAAATCGGCAGACCGTTTTGGCGGCCAAGATTGTAATCGTCCAAGCCATGTCCGGGCGCAATGTGAACGAAACCCGTGCCGGTGTCAGCGGTAACGAAATCGGCGGCGAAGGCCTTGCCGGTGCGATTGCAGAATGGATGCTGATATTGAAGTGTCGCGAGTTGTTCGGTGGGGAACGGCGTTTCGGTGAAATTCGCCCAGCCGCATTTCGCAGCCACGACCGGCAGCAAACCACGGAAAACTATGTAATTTTCGTCGCCGACTTTGGCGGTGACGTATTGGAAATCCTTGTTGTAAGCGACGGCGAGGTTTGCCGGCAACGTCCACGGCGTGGTCGTCCAGATCACGATGAAGGTGTTTGGCTGGCCGACGACGGGAAACTTCACAAACACGCTCTGGCTGACGTGGTCATGATATTCAACCTCGGCTTCGGCGAGCGCGGTGCGGCACGGAATGCTCCAATAAACGGGCTTCTTGCCGCGATAAACAAAGCCTTTGGCGACGATGTCCGCAAATAAACGCAATTCATCCGCCTCGTATTCCTTATTAAGTGTAAGATACGGATTTTCCCAATCGCCAAGGACACCGAGACGTTTGAATTGCGTGCGTTGAATATCAATGAACTTGCGTGCGTAGGCTTCACAGGCTTTGCGAATGGTGGCAGCGTCGGCGTTCGTATCGCCAGCCTTGCGCATTTCCTGCGAGACTTTGAACTCGATCGGCAAGCCGTGGCAGTCCCAGCCGGGAATGTAGGGTGCGCTGAAACCTCGCAGCGTTTTGTATTTGATGATGATATCCTTGAGAATCTTGTTCAATGCCGTGCCGATGTGAACATCGCCGTTGGCGAACGGCGGGCCGTCGTGGAGGACGAATTTTTCTTTGCCTTCACGTGCCGCTTGGATTTTTTCGTAAAGCTTTGTGGCGGTCCATTTTTCCAGGCGTTGCGGCTCGCGCGCGACGAGGTCGGCCCGCATCGCGAAATCGGTTCGCGGCAGATTCAGCGTGTTTTTGTAGTCCGTCGCCATTTTTAGGGAAGCAGACGGTAGCAGCGGGAAATTTGAGTGTCAACGAACGCGCAGGGCATTGGTTTGGATGAAAATTGGGGACATAAACAAAAAAACCGGGCCAAGCGGTCAGAAGATGACCGAGAGGCCCGGGGAATTTAGAATGAGTAACAACGTGGGATCACGGAGAACTCCAATCTGCGCCGTTACCAAACGCAAATCGAAAACCCAAAATCAAAGAGCAGTGTCACAACCACCTCCAAAAGCGTTGCAACTACGGACAGTAAATCATAAGTGCTTATTTTTGTCAAATTACTTTTAGAAAGTATTAGCATTAATTATTAACCGGCGGCTTTTTTATTAGAGGGTTGTCCGCACTGATCCGGCAATGGCCGTAGTCGCCATGCCTTTTGTGGCGGGTGAGGTTGTAAAAAATCCTGTTTACAGCCGGATGTCAGTTGTTAGCATTCGTCCGTTAACATGATTAGCGTATGAAAAAAATAGAAGCCATAATCAAACCATTCAAGCTGGAGGATGTAAAATCAGCCCTGACAGCAATGGGAATCCAAGGGTTGACCGTTACTGAAGTCAAAGGATTCGGCCGCCAGAAAGGGCACACGGAGATTTATCGCGGCAGCGAATATGCGGTGGATTTTTTGCCGAAAATTAAAGTTGAACTTGTGCTGGCGGACGGGCAGGTTGCATCTGTGGTGGATGCGATTGTGAAGGCGGCCAAAACCGGAAAGATCGGCGATGGGAAAATTTTTGTGAGTCCGGTCGAAAAAGTGATTCGGATCCGTACGGGAGAATCGGGCGAGCAGGCGGTTTGAATGAAGAATGGCGAAGCTTGCAAAATCAAAGAAACCTTGATTTTATTGGGAGAAGATCGCCTGTGAATAACTTGCGAACAAAAGTTAATATGTTGTTCTAGGAACTTTCGGTTCAATCGCTTAAAAACGCTGACGTTGATTCAAGCCGTTTGGAGCGTTTTATTATTTTGATCGGATATTGGTTGCTAGTCTTGGTTTGAATTTTTGCAACATGTTGTAAATCAGTTGTTTATTTTTAATTTTGAATGAAAATTTTGACAAATGGAGTTGTGTTGACGGCTGCTTTCTTGGAGCGACATCTCTTTGTCAAAATGGACACCTGCAAAAACGGGTGTAAAACGCCGGTTTTTTGGCTAGGTGAATAAAAACGGGCTTTTTGACGGAACACAAATGCAGCTTTCAGCGGAAAAAATTTGGGATTCAGCGCAGGAGCAGCTTCGCTCCAAGTTGAGTCGCGACACTTACAACATGTGGTTTGCGCCACTGCGCGCCTGCACGATTGACGGCAGCTATGCGACCTTGGAAGCGCCAAACGAATTTTGTGAAGTCTGGCTCAAGGACAACTACATCAGCCTGTTACAAGATGCCTTTGCCATCGCTGCGGGCCGCCAGTTGCAGATAAAATTCAAAATCGCATCCACGACGACTGCCGCTCCGAATTCCACGCCAGTCCGTGCGCCCGTGAAGGCCAAGGCTTCCGAATCCGCTCACGAACGCACTTCAGCCGGCGGTGATAATTCGTTCAATCCAAAAAATACTTTCGAGACGTTCGTTGTGGGCAACAACAACAATTTCGCCTACGCCGCCGCCAAAGCCGTTGCTGAAGCGCCCGGCAAATCCTACAATCCGCTTTTTCTTTACGGCGGCGTCGGCCTTGGCAAGACGCATTTGCTCCACGCCATCGGCCAGCACGTCGCCAGCCAGCGCAAAGGCGCGCGCGTGGCCTATTTGTCGTCGGAAAAGTTCACCAACGAATACATTGACGCGATCCAAAACAACCAACTGGCCAAATTCCGTAAAAAGCACCGGCAGACTGACGTGCTGTTGATTGACGACATCCAGTTTCTCGCCGGCAAGGAACGCATTCAGGAGGAATTTTTTCACACATTCAACGCGTTGCACGAATCGCACAAACAAATCGTCCTTACCTGCGATCGCCCGGCCAGCGAAATCCAAAATCTCGAGCATCGACTCGTTTCGCGCTTCGAATGGGGCTTGGTCACGGACTTGCAACCGCCGGACATCGAAATGCGCCGCGCCATTCTCAACAAAAAAGCCCAGTCCATGGGCGTGACGCTGCCGGAGGACGTGCTGGATTTTCTGGCCAACCGCATCCGCACGAATGTCCGCCGCCTCGAAGGCGCGCTCATCCGCGTCGCATCCTACGCATCGCTCACCGGCAAAAAATTGAGCATTGAAGTCATAGAAGGCTTGCTGCGAGAAATTCTTCACGAGGAAGGCCGTTTGTCCATCAGTGTCGAAGTCATCCAGAAAAAAGTTGCCGAACATTTTGACATCCGACTCGCCGACATGACCAGCAAACGTCGTCCCGAAAACATCGCCTTCCCGCGCCAGATCGCCATGTATCTCACCCGCCAGATGACCGAAAGCTCGCTCAACACCATCGGCGAATCGTTCGGCGGACGCGACCACGGCACGGTGCTGCACGCCTGCCGCCTCGTCAAAGACCGCATGGAAGTGGATGCCAACGTCCGCCAGGTCGTCCATTATCTGGAAAAGCAGCTCGCGCGGTGAACAGTTTTTAATTCTTAATTTTGAGTTTTTAGTTAATTTGCGTCGGAACTAAAAATTCAAAACTTAAAACTAAAAATTTCATGGCGGTCATCGAAGTCAGCAACCTCACAAAAGCCTTTCGCACCTACAAAAAGCAGCCGGGATTTTCCGGCGCGATCAAAGGACTTTTTCATCGTCAATACGAACAGACCGTCGCCGTCAATGAAGTCAGTTTCAAGATTGAACCCGGCGAACTCGTCGGATTTCTCGGCCCGAATGGCGCGGGCAAAACCACCACGCTCAAAATGCTCGCCGGCTTGCTTTATCCGACGAGCGGTTCCGCAAAAGCTCTAGGCTACACGCCGTGGGAACGCGACGACGGCTACCGCCGCCAGTTCGCGCTCGTGCTGGGCCAGAAAAACCAGCTTTGGTGGGATTTGCCCGCGCGAGAATCGCTGGAGCTGAACGCAAAAATCTACGGTATCCCAAAAGACCGCTTCGAGCAAACCGTTGGCGAAATGACCGAATTGCTCAACGTCAAAGACAAATTGAACGTCAGCGTCCGCGAACTCTCGCTCGGTGAACGGATGAAAATGGAACTCATCGCATCGCTGCTGCACCAGCCGAAAGTTTTATTTCTCGACGAACCGACCATCGGCCTTGACGTGACATCGCAGAAAACCGTCCGTGATTTCATCCGCCGCCACAATGCCGAGCAAAAGACGACGATTCTGCTCACGAGCCATTACATGGCTGACATCCAGGCGTTGTGCGAGCGCGTCATCATCATTGACCACGGCAAAATTTTCTTCGACGGCAAGTTGAGCGAAATCGTGGATCGTTTTGCCGATTTCAAGCTCGTCACGATTCAATGCGACAAGGCGAACGAAATTTCAGCTGACAATTTGAATCGTTATGGCGAAGTAGTTGAAAAAACCTCCGAAGCGATCAAGTTCAAGGTCAAGCGTGACCGTGTGATTTCCGTCTGCAAATCGCTGCTCGACGATTTGCCTGTGACGGATATTGATATTCAGGAAGTGCCGATTGAAGACGTCATCCGCCAGATTTTTGCCCGTTGAGAAACACGCATTTTTGCCGTGCCGCCGGATCGATTTTCAAACCGGCTGCTGTTGCGTGAGGCAGTGCAGCGAGCCGAAGCCCCAGACCAGATCCACGGCGTGGATGCCGACGACCGGACGGTCGCGGAACAGCTCGCCCAAAATGTCGAGCGCCACGCGGTCGTTCGGGTCGTTGAACGTCGGGACGATGACGGCGGCGTTGCAGATGTAAAAATTCGCGTAGCTCGCCGGCAGTCGCACGCCGTCAAAATACAGCGGCGACGGCATCGGCAACTCCACGACTTCCGGCTTGCCGCCGTCTTCGAGCCGCAAATCCTTGATGCGCTCCCAATTTTCCGCAAGCGGTTTGTAATTTTCGTCGCGCGGATTTTTTTCGCGCGCCAGCACGAGCGTCTTGGCGTTCACGAAACGGCAGATGTCGTCAATGTGACCGTGCGTGTCATCGCCTTTCGGACCTTTCGCCAGCCAGAAAATATTTTTGACGCCGAGATAATTTTTCAGCGCCGCCTCGATTTCCTGTTTGCCAAGGCCGGGATTGCGGACTTGGATTTTTGGATCGAGATAACATTCCTCGGTGGAAATCAGCGTGCCGCGCCCGTTCAACTCGATGCCGCCGCCTTCGATGACGAACGGTTTGCCGTTGAATTCCGCGTGAAATAATTTTTTACCGAGTAGCTTCGCGGCAGTTTCGGGAACTTTCGTGTCCTTGCGCCAGTTGTCATATTTCGCCCAGCCATTGAAATGGAAATGGACGATTGCGATTTGCGATTTACGATTTACGATTTGCGATTTAACAAAGATTGGTCCGGTGTCGCGCGTCCAGCCACGATTCGTCGGATGCGTGACGAATTTGATTTTCCGCAAATCCACGCCGACGTGTTTGAAAACGCGTCGCGCGAAATTTTCATCGGTCCCGTGCCGAACAATGAGCCGGATATTTTCGCCCGCCGAAATTTTCCGCACCATCTCGCCATAAACCCACGGGATGGTTTCAAATTTCCCCGGCCAGTCGCTCGCGTTGTGCGGCCAGCCGAGCCACGTCGCCTCGTGCTTTTCCCATTCGGCGGGAAATGAATAGCCGAGTTCGGCGGGCGTGGCGGTGTCGGCGATTTTCAGTTGCGGCATAAATCGGCTTGGAACATAACCACTTCACAAGAATTGGAAAACAAGAAACAGAATTTTGCCACCGAGACACAGAGGCACAGAGCCAGTATTAAATTTCAAAAATTCTGCCTTCATTTTTCTCTGCGACTCTGCGACTCTGCGTCTGATAAATTTTATGGCCAAGAAAAAACAAACAAAAACTTCTGGCGGACCGGTTTCCCGCTTTATCCAGCATCACTACCGCCACTTCAACGCCGCGTCGCTCGTGGACGCCGCGAAGGGCTACGTCGCGCACCTCGACAAGGGCGGAAAAATGATGATCACGCTCGGAGGCGCGATGAGCACGGCGGAACTTGGTCTCTCGCTGGCCGAGATGATCCGGCAGGACAAGGTACAGCTGATCACCTGCACCGGTGCGAATCTGGAGGAGGACGTTTTCAATCTCGTCGCGCATGATTATTACGAACGCGTGCCGGGCTACCGTTATCTTTCCGCCGAGGATGAAAAGGCATTGCTCGAACGCCACATGAACCGCGTGACGGACACTTGCATTCCCGAAGGCGAAGCCATGCGCCGCATGGAAAAAGCCATGCTCGAAGTCTGGACCGCCGCCGACAAAAAAGGTGAACGCTTTTTCCCGCACGAATTTTTCTACAAGGTGTTGTTGAGCGGCAAATATGAAAAGTATTATCAGATTGATCCAAAAGATTCCTGGATGCTCGCCGCCGCAAAAAAAAATCTGCCCATCGTCGTGCCCGGTTGGGAAGACGCCACGCTTGGCAACATGTATGCCGCCGCCGTCATCCGCGGCGACGTGAAGAACGTCCACACCGTCCGCACCGGCATCGAATATATGACGTGGCTCGCGGAGTTTTACACGAAGACGGCCACAAAGAAAAGCACGCTCGGCATGTTCCAGATCGGCGGTGGCATTTCCGGCGACTTCCCGATCTGCGTCGTGCCGATGCTGCACCAGGATTTGCTGCGCACCAGCGTGCCGCTCTGGGGTTACTTCTGCCAGATCAGCGATTCGACCACGAGCTACGGCAGCTATTCCGGCGCGGTGCCGAACGAGAAAATCACCTGGGGCAAACTCGGCGTGAAGACTCCGAAATTCATCATTGAATCGGATGCAACCATCGTCGCGCCGCTGATTTTTGCGCACGTCCTCGGTTGGTAAATTATGAAGCCAAATGATTTTTCAGACGCGCGGGTTTTGGTTACGGGCGGCGCGGGCTTCATTGGCAGTGCGCTCGTTTGGGCGCTGAACCGGCGCGGTTGCGACAACATCGTTCTCTGCGACATCGTCGGCACGGACGAAAAACGGCGCAACCTCGCGCCGCTGCGTTTCACGGATTATGTCGAAGCCGGGCAATTGCTGTCGCGATTGCAAAGCGGTGCGCTGGGAAAATTCGATCTGGTTCTGCACATGGGCGCGTGCTCGTCCACGACTGAGAAGGACGGGAATTTTCTTTTCCGCAACAATTTTGAATTCACCCGAGACCTCTCCGATTGGTCGCTGTCGACAAGCGCGCGCTTCGTCTATGCGTCGTCCGCCGCGACCTATGGCGACGGTTCGGCGGGCATGGAGGACGACGACACCAAGCTCGACACGTTGTTTCCGTTGAACATGTATGGCTGGTCAAAGCATCTGTTCGATTTGCATGCCAGGCGCGCCGGGTTTCTGAAAAAAATCGTCGGGCTGAAATACTTCAACGTCTTTGGCCCGAACGAAGATCACAAGGGCGACATGCGCTCGCTCGTCCACAAAAGCTTCACGCAGGTGCAAAATGAAAATCTGATCCGCCTGTTCAAAAGCTATCGCAAAGATTTCCGCGACGGCGAGCAGAAGCGCGATTTTCTTTACGTCAAAGACGCCGTCGCCATGACGTTGCATTTGGCCGTGAACAAAAAAGCCGGCGGACTTTTCAACATCGGCTCTGGCGAGGCGCGGACGTGGATTGATCTGGCAAATTCAGTTTTTGCCGCGCTCGGCAAAAAACCAAAAATCGAATTCATCGAAATGCCTGAAGCGATTTGCGACAAGTATCAGTATTTCACGCAGGCAAACATTTCGCGTTTGCGCGCGTCGGGTTACAAAGAGAAAATCACCTCGCTCGAAAATGCCGCTGCAGATTACGTCCGCAATTATCTCGTGCCGGACAAACGGCTTGATCCGTCGGTGGCTTAATCCTCCGAGAACAGATATTCCAAATCCACCGACGTGAGGCTGCGGGCGAAACCTTCCTCGCCGAGTACGTCGGCAATCGTCTGTGCCTTGCTCTGTTGCAGTTCCCAGATTTTTTCCTCAACCGTGCCGGGCGCAATAAGCCGGTAGGCGTTCACGGTCTGCGTCTGGCCGATGCGGTGTGAGCGGTCAATGGCCTGCGCCTCGACCGCCGGATTCCACCACGGGTCATAAAGCACGACATAGCTGGCGTTCGTCAGGTTCAATCCAGTTCCCGCCGCGCGCAGGCTCAACAGGAAAACGCACGCGCCGGTTTCCTTCTGGAAATCATTGACGACCTGCTGCCGGTCTTTCGTCTGGCCGGTGAGGATGTGCGTCTTGATCTGCCGCGCCGCGCAATCTTTTTCGAGCAGTTGCAGCATCTGGACGAATTGCGAGAACACTAAAACTTTCTGGCCGTCGGCGATCAGCGGATCGAGCAATTCAAAAAGTGTTTCTGTTTTTCCACTCGCCGTGTCGCTGCCGACGAGCGACGGATGACAGCAGACCTGTCGCAACCGCGTGAGCGCCGCGAGCACGTGCATCTTGGACTTGTTCAAGCCTTGCGTCTCGACGGCCTTCATGACTTGATCGCGGCTGCGGCGCAGTTCCGCCAGATATAATTTCCGTTGTTCGTCGCCGAGCGGACAATCGCGCCGCTCTTCGATCCGGTCCGGCAAATCTTTTGCGACGTGCTTCTTCAATCGGCGCAGCAGCAGTGGGCGCAGTTTCGCCGACAGCCGGCGGCGCGCAATGCGTTGTTCAGACTCGGCGTTTTCGCCGCGCGGTTCGTATGTATCCAAAAACTGCTCCTGATTGCCGAGGTAGCCGGGCTGGATGAAATCCACGATGCTCCACAAATCGAGCAGCCGGTTTTCCAGCGGCGTGCCGGTGAGCGCCATCTTGTGCTCGCATTTCAACTGCTTCACCGATTGCGTGACCTGCGCGCCGGGATTTTTGATGAACTGCGCCTCGTCCAAAATCACCGCGCGGAAGGAAAATTTGTGGAACTCTTCCAAATCGCGCCGCAACAACGCGTAGTTCGTCACGATCAAATCGTGCTGCGGGATCTGTTTCCGCAAATTGTGCCGCGCCGCGCCGCTTTCCAAAACGAGCACTTTCATGTCCGGCGTGAACCTTTCCGCCTCGCGACGCCAGTTGTGCAGCACGGATGCCGGACAAATCACAAGCGACGGCTTGTGATTTTTTTTGTTCTGTTCTTTGAGCCACGCGAGCCACGTCAGCGTCTGCAAGGTTTTTCCGAGTCCCATGTCGTCGGCAAGGATGCCGCCGAGCTTGATTTGCACGAGGTGCGCGAGAAAATCGAAGCCGTCTTTTTGATACGGGCGCAATTCCGCCTGCAACGTTTTCGGCAGACCCACCGACGGAACGCCTTTGAATTCGGAAACGCGCTTTCGCAATTCCTTCGCCTCGGGCGTTTCCGCAAAGCGCGAAAATTCGTCTTCGTCCAGATGCGCGACATTTTCGAGGCCGACTTTTTGCGGCACGGCGATCAAGCCCTCAACGCCCATGTCGGCCATCGCCTCGTGCGCGCCTTGAACGGCGGCGGTGTCCAGTTCGACCCAGCCGGAATTCGGCAGTTTCACGAAACGTCCGGTCGCGGCGGCGAGCCGTTCCAAATCCGCTTTTGAAAGTTTCAATCCTTCCGCCTCCCATTCGGCGGAAACGGAAAGCCAGTCAATGCCGCTGCCTTTGACGATCAATTTCGGCTTGAGCTGTCTCGGCGTGAGGAACAGCCGGTGAAACGCCGGGTTACCGAGAAATTCCGCTTCCGGCGGGCGCGCCGCCCACGCTTCGGCCAGTGCGCCGAGAAAATTTTCGTTCGCGTCGCCGATCCACAAACCGGGTTCGGGCGTGAACCAGTCCAGTTTTCGAAGCCATTGTGTCGCCGGTTCGAGCCGCGCGTCGTCGAGAATTTCCGGTTTGTCGTGCGGACGTTTCTTCGCGTCGTTGGCGACCCATTCGTTTCCGTTCCAGAGCCAGACACTCTGGTCGCGCTGGCTTTTGGCGAGCAGGCGCAGGCGAACCGTGTCGTCGAGCAGCTCGAAAACAAACTGCGGCGACGCCGGATGCGCGATGCACAGACTTTCCCAATCCACGCCGTGATTCGACTGCGTTTTGCGAAGGTGCAAAAGCAAACGGTGGCTCAATTTGCGGACGGGCACGGACGGTTTGTGCGCGAGATATTTCAGCACGCGCGACGGCGGCGCGTTTCGCAAGAGGAAAAAGGTGTTGCCGACGAGTGCGAGCGGCGGCTGGTGGTTGAAAAACTTCGCGTCGCCGACAGAATGATTTTCACCGCCGGGCAAACTGAAACGATGCGTGAACGAAAGCTCCTTGTCGCCATTTTCCAGATGCGGCGCGAGCGAGATGATCTGGCCGTGAAATTGCAGCGGCTGGCCGTTGTCGGAAAATTCGAGGCGGTTCGTGTTGCCCCAGCGCGCGAGCCATTGCAGCAATTCACCGTCGGACAAAATCAACGTGTCGTTGCCGTCCTGACGGTTGCGGTGCGTGTCGGCGATCCACTGGATGAATTCCCAGTCGTGCATCGGAAAAAGTTCCTGCTCGTGCGTCGCGCGGACGACGAGGTCGATCATCTCGCGCAGCGTGCGCGCCTTCTCGCCCGTGCGCGGGCGAGACAAAAGAAATTGCACGGCGAGGCGGTGGCGCGACGGCTCTTCATCGTCGGGCTTTGCCTTGCAAATGACGCGCAGCGTGGCGCGCGGCGTGTCGAGCAGCGGCATCGCGGGCGGCGAAAGCCAGTTCTCCAATTCCTGAACGAGCTTCACTTCCTGCTCCGCTTCCTCGGCTTTGGCGAAACGATCCAAGCTCGCGTGCGCTTGCAATTCCGGCGGCACGGAACGTTTTGCGCGGAGAAATAAAAACGCCAGTTCTTCCAATCGCGTTTTGCCGGTCGAGTTTAGCAATTTCGGCCACCAGTTCGTATCGGGAAAATCCTTGCGCGAGAGCATGAGTTTTTCGAAATAATCTTCGAGCAGCAGCCACGAGCGTTGTGAATCGGGGCAGGTCGCGAAACTTTTGAGGATGTCCTCGCGCCCGCAGACGGTTTCCTTCGAGTCGGAAAGTTCGCGGCGCAGATCCGCGAACGCGCCATAGGTTTGCGAGAGCACCTTGTGGTGCGCGTCGTATTTCGTCCCGCCCGTCCTCGGGCTGTTTGCGTTTCTGATTGCGACTTTCGGCATTTGTAAAGATTTAGGCTTATCATTTCGTCATACGCCGCAACGCCGGTCAATCAGAAATCGAAGAAATTTATGCACAGTCGTCGCGGGCGTGATTGACGCGCGCCGGATTTCTGATAAAATCCGCGCCCTTTATGAACCGGAATCCTCATGTGGCCGTGGTCGGCGCGACCGGCGCCGTCGGCATCGAAATGATCAAGACGCTGGAAAAAAGAAATTTTCCGGCGGGCAAGCTCACATTGCTCGCGTCCGCGCGTTCGGCCGGCAAGAAGCTGAAATTTCGCGGACAGGAAATCACGGTCAAGGAACTGACAAAGGATTCGTTCGCCGGAATTGACATCGCGCTCTTCAGCGCGGGCGGAGGCATCTCGAAGGAGTTCGCGCCCATCGCAGCCAAAGCCGGCTGCGTGGTCGTGGACAATTCCAGCGTGTTTCGTCAGGACGATTCCGTCCCGCTGGTGATCCCCGAAATCAATGCCGCTGACGTGAAGAAACACAAGGGCATCATCGCCAATCCGAATTGCACGACCGCGATTACTTTGATGGCGTTGTATCCGCTGCATCAGGCGTTCGGCGTCAAAAGAATTTTTGCGGCGAGCTACCAGGCAGTCTCCGGCGCGGGCGCGCAGGCGATTGCGGAATTGAAACGGCAGGTCGGCGAAATCGTCGCGGGCAAATCCGTGACGAAGGAAGTTTTTCCGCACCAGATCGCGTTCAACGTGATTCCGCAGGTGGATTCATTTTTGCCGAACGGTTATACGAAGGAAGAGATGAAGATGGAAAACGAAGGCCGCAAAATCATGCATCATCCGAAATTTCGCGCGAGCGTGACGTGCGTGCGCGTTCCCGTCTATCGCTCGCACTCCGTCGCCGTGAGCGCGGAATTTGAAAAGCCGGTTTCCGTCGAAGCTGCGCGCGCCGTTTTGAAAAAAGCGCCGGGACTTGATTTGGTTGACGAACCGGAAAACAAAAAATATCCGATGCCGCTGTTCACTTCCGAAAAGGACAACTGCGAAGTGGGCCGCATCCGCATGGACTGCGCGCTCGACAACGGCCTGTGCTTCTGGGTCAGCGGCGACCAACTGCTCAAAGGCGCGGCGCTCAACGCCGTGCAGATTGCGGAAGAGCTTTTGAAGTGAATCGTGAACCGATTTGACGATTCACGATTCAACGAATGACGAACTTTACGGAGTTTTGAGCCGGTAGAAACCGCTGCTGTTGGATGGTGACAGCGTGACTTTGTTCTGCAGATTTGTGAGATTGAGCGCGGGCGTGTTCGTCACGTCCACCCATGAAGCAAGGTCGGAGCTTTGCTGCAAAACAAAATTCGTCGAAGGGATAATCCAGGAAAGGGCGAAGTTGTTGCTCAAAGGCGCGATGTTCAATTGCGGCGACGGTGTGGTTTGCAAAGTATAAATGTTGCCTAGAGCGTCACCGATGCCATAAAAAGACGCTGCCACCAACTTGTTGCCGTCGGCTGATGAAGCAACGGAATACCAACCTTGGCTGGCGACGTTGTTTGATGTCCAAGTAACTCCCGAGTTTGTTGATGTGTAAATAGGTTTGCTCTGGGCCATTGCCATTAATTTGCTGCCGTCCGCCGACGAAGCGACGGCTTGCCAAAGAGCACTCGGCAAATTGTTCGAAATCCAGTTCATTCCAGAATTGGTAGACGTATAGATTGAACCTAAAATAAGGCCAGAATCGGGAACCTCGGCACCTTCACTCGCGGCCACCAATTTGCTACCATCCGCCGATGAGGCGACGGAAGACCATGGGATATTGGTAGGCGCGCCAGACAAAAACCAAGAGGCTCCCGAATTTGTTGAGATATAAATGACATTGCCGTTTGTCGTGGCATTTATGCTAAAAACCGCCGCTATCAGCTTGCTGCCATCCGCCGATGAAGCGACGGAGATCCAATAGTTGGTGGGTGCCATGGTTTGCGTCCAAGTTACGCCCGAATTCGTCGAGGTATAAATACCCGAGGGAGGACCATATTCTCCGGATACGGCAACCAATTTGCTTCCATCCGCTGAAATGGCCACCGAGTTGAAGATAGAAACATTTGGCACGGTGTTCGACGACCAAGTGGCTCCTGAATTAGTTGAAACCCAGATTTCATTGCCATTTACGCCCGCAAATTCAGTTCCGTCTGCGGACGAGGCGACGGAAACCCAACTGCCATATGTAGAACCCTTTTGCGGCTCGGCGTTTGTTGTCCAAGAGGCTCCTGAATTGGTTGAAATGCAGTAGAGCCAATATTCCCCCACAGCAATCAACCTGCTCCCATCTGCTGATGAGGCGACAGAAATCCAATTTGTGCTGGGTGCGCTGGTCAACGTCCAAGTTTGGGCGGACGCGGAATTTAAGCCGCTCCAAACAGCCGCAATCAGCAACAAGATTTTAGCGGGTTTCATCAATCGCCTTTTTGACTTACTACTTTTCTAGCAAAGCCCGTGCCTTTTTGCCAACCCAATTCGCAATCAACCACCGGGGAGCCGGCGGATTTTTCGTTTGGGTTGAAAGTCCGTTCTGGCATCGTGTTGTGAATGCTGTTTTCCACCACGCAGACCGTGAAAGCAGAGATCGCGAACGGCGACGACTGGCTCAATCCGCGCCGGTTTGCCGCGCTGCTGGCGCTGCTGACGCTGGTTTCGTATCCGCAGGTTTTTTTCGGGCTTCAAACTTTTGTTCACCGCGATTTCGGTTTTTTCGCCTACCCGATTGCTTATCATTTGCGCGAAAGTTTCTGGCACGGGGAAATTCCATTGTGGAATCCGCTGAACAACTGCGGCGAGCCGTTTTTGGCGCAATGGAACACGCAGGTGCTTTATCCGCCCGCGCTGTTTTACCTGATTTTCCCGCTGTCATGGTCACTGGGCGTTTTCTGCCTGCTGCACCTTTTTTTCGGCGGTCTAGGGATGTATTTTCTGGCGCGACACTGGACGGGAAATTCATTCGCCGCCGCCTTCGCAGGAATCGTGTTCGCGTTCAACGGGCTCATGCTCAACAGCCTGATGTGGCCGGCGACCATTCCCGGCCTTGCGTGGATGCCGTGGGTCGTGTGGCTTACGGAACGGGCGTGGCGCGAGGGCGGAAAAACGATCCTGCTCGCCGCGTTCGCCGGCGCGTTGCAAACGCTTTCCGGCGCGGTGGAACCTGTTTTTTTGACCTGGGCATTGCTCGGCGCGCTGGGTCTGGCCGCACTTGTGCGTGGCGGATCGCCGCGCGGAAAAATATTTTTGCGCGCCATCTTGATCGTGCTGCTGGTCAGCGGACTTTGCGCGGCGCAGCTGCTTCCGTTCTTCGATCTGCTGGGCGGCTCGCGGCATCAGGAAAATATTTTTTCGGCGCTCTGGCCGATGCCGGCAACCGGCTGGCTGAATTTTTTTGTGCCGCTGTTCCGTTGTCACTCCTACCAAGGCGTATTCATGCAGGATAATCAGTTTTGGACATCTTCCTATTACATCGGCGTGACCACGGTGGCGCTCGCATTTTGGGCGATGTGGCGTGCGCGTCAGGCCACCGCGTGGCTGCTGGCGACATTGACATTATTCTGTCTGATTTTGGCGTTGGGCGACGCGACGCCGATTTATCACTGGCTGTCACGGCACGTCAGTGTCATCGGGCTGATGCGTTTTCCAATCAAATTTGTCATCCTGCCCGTGTTTGCACTGCCGTTGCTGGCGGCATACGGTCTGGCAAATAAACAAAGCGACGGCAGCGGTGGGAAAATTCATTCCGGCAAACTGTGGGGGCTGATTTGTTTTGCCACGGTTGCTCTAATCTCCGGCATCATTTTGTGGAACTGCCGTTTTCAACCGGCGGACGAGGATAAATCAGTCGTCCTGTTCAACGGCTTGACCCGCGCCCTTTTCTTCGCGGTGATTGTGGCCGGATTATTTTTCACGAAAAAAATTACAAAACCGAAACTGCGCCGCGCGTCGCAAATTTTACTGCTCCTGCTCGTGTGGCTCGATTTATACCGTCAGGCGCCGCAGCCGCAAACGGTCAGCCGCGCCGTCTTTGAACCAAACCTGCGGCATTATTGGACGTCCACGCCGCGATTGGGCGTCGCGCGGGCGATGATTCCGCCTTCCGTGCGCAACCAATTTGTCTCCGCCTTTCTTCCCGACCCGACCGCGGATTACATCAGCCGACGGCTCGCTCTCTCGTTGAACTGCAACCTGCTCGACGACATTCCAAAATGCGACGGCTTTTTCCCGCTCGAATTGCACGGATATGTGATGCTGTTTTACAACGATCTGACCGACCCGATGCTGGATTTTGTCGGCGCATCGCAGATCATCACCGTGCAGACGAACACCTTCTTGTGGGAACCGCGTCCGGCATCCATGCCGCTGCTCACCGGCGGACAAAAGCCCGTGTTCGCGAGCGACGAGACGGTTCTTCAAATGCTCGCCAGCACGAATTTCAATCCGCGCGCGGAAGTTTATCTGCCGCTGGAGGCGAAAAATTCCATCACGGCGACGAATCTTGCCACGGTGAAAATCACGGCGGAAAAATTTACAGCGCAACAGATCGAAGCCACCGTCGAGGCCGATGCGCCCGCAATGCTGGTGGCCGCGCAAACGTATTATCATCCGTGGCGGGCTTATGTGGATGGCAAGCCGGCGACGTTGTTGCGGGCGAATTTTTATTTTCAAGCCATCGAAGTTTCCGCCGGCTCACACCGCGTGAAACTGGTTTATGAAGATCGGCAATTTTATCTGGGCGCAATCATTTCACTGACGACGCTGGCTGGCTGTTTGATTTTCCTCTGCCTTCGCCGCCGCGTGCCAGCGGTTACTTGAACACATTCAAGGCTTGGCCGTTTCCTTCGCGAAGGCGCTGACGGATTTTATGTTCGCCGCCTTCACGGCATCCATGACTTGCACCATTTTTCCCCACGGCGCGCTTTTGTCCGCGCTGATGGCGAGTTTAGGCTGCGGGTTTTTTGCGCCTTCAGCCTGCAGGCGGTCTTTCAATTGATCGAACGTCACGGCGTCCGCGTTCGGGCCGAACCGCAGGCCGCCCCGCGCGTCAATGCTCACGATGAGCGGCGGATTTTCGCTCGCGCCCTCCTTCAACGGCTGCGAAGTTTCCGGCAGCGTGACGTGCAGCAACGCCTGCTGCTTGAACGTCGTCGTCACCATCAAAAAAATCAGCAGCACGATCAGCACGTCCACGAGCGCGACGATGATGACTGTGGGCGTTTGCCGCCGTTTGCGGACGAGGAAGCGCATGGTCAGGATTTCTTTTCTTTTTCGCCGCGGTATTGCCGCCGGATGAAATCGTCGCAGAGCGCCTCCATCTCGACGGCGAGCACCTCGACTTTTTTGCTGAAATAACTCCACGCGATGAGCGACGGGATGGCGATGAGCAATCCGATCAATGTCGCGCGCAGAATCAAGGCGATGCCCGCCGCCAGTTTCGCGGCATCCGTCAGGCCGGACTGTCCGACATCGCCGAATACCGTCATCATGCCCGCGATCGTGCCGACGAGGCCGAGCAGCGGCGCGATGCCGACGATGATCTCCAAAACGACGAGGCCGCGTTCGAGCCGGACGATTTCATGGCGTGCGGCGGTTTGCAGCGCGTCCACGTTGTCGGCTTTCGGCCAGTCAAGGCGGTCCGCCGCGAGCAACAGCAAACGCGCGAGCGGCGAAGGCTTTTGCGCGCAGACGCGGCGCAATTTGTCCACGTCCTCGCGCGTCTCGCACGCGGCGAGCGACGCGGTGATTTCCGGCGGCACGACTTTTGGCCAGCGCAATGTCAGTGCGCGCTCGACTATGAACGCCAGTCCGACGACCGAGGTCAGTCCCAATAAAATATAAATAAGTGTGCCCATAAATTTTTCCAATCAATAATCAAAAGTATAAACAACGTCTAAAGAATTACCAACTTCATGCCGCATATCACTTGGCCATTTTCCGTAAGGTTCATTATCAAACACGGCTTTTTCGCAAACATACCCATACATGTAACCGACTGTGTTTTCCACGATCTCCATGTCGGAAATGCTGCCGTCATAATTTAATTTGAATTGCAATTTGACCCTGCCGCTGCGATCCAAAGCAAATTGCTGGCTGTCTAATAAATCGAGCCAGTGTTGGCTTACTGCATTAATAAATTCTTGGGCATATTTGCCGGATGGTAAAGCTTTTGTATCAAAAGATGCTTGGGCTCGCCGTTGCACGCCACCGTCTTGCTGCATCTTCGCACTGGGCATCTGGCTGGATTGCATAGCTCGCGCCTGATTAAGAGTGCGTGGACGAATTGGCTCTTGTTTTTCATGTGGCTGTGATTCGTCCGGATTTTGCGGTTTCAAATCACCTCGATTCAAGGCTAACTGCGAAGGTAATTCAGGCTGTAGCTTACTCGCCTGCTGCGTTTTGGAATCGTGCTGGCGTGACAAATCCTCGTCCTTGATTCCGGGCATATCTGTCTGTTTGCCGTTTATTTTTGGCTTGCCTGTGTCTTGCGACGTGTCAGGGTTCGCCGCGCGGGAATTTTTGTCGGAAAAATATTTCGGGTTTTTTGGCGCGTCGGGCGACGGCTGGTCTGAAAAGGCGAATTCAACCGGATCGGAATCTTGAACCACCGGTTGCGCGGGCTGGATTTTGATTTTTTCCGCTGTTTTCCGCCGCTGAAATAATTGCGCCGCCTTGCCCAGTTCGTAGCCGCCGAAACCGGCCAGGTGCACCGCCAGCGAAAGCAGCAAAGCCAGTATCAGCCGCTCGTTGTCAAAGCGGTTGAATCGCAACGAATCAAATTTTTTGCCGGTTCCGGCCATGTCGCCAAAGTTTGCCGCAGGAAAACGCGCCGGGCAACTGTCTTTGCGGCGCGCGGTTTATTTAATCGTTGTGTTCGCCGGAATAACTGTTAAGCTGTTGGAGTCGCAAAGTAGAAATTCAATTCATGGCCACATTTTTTTTCTGGACGGGCATCGGTTTTACGCTCGGCGTCGCTTTTTGCTCGGTGTTCGAATGGACGTTGCACCGTTATGTCATGCACCGGCCCGTCGGCAAATTCCGTTATCCGTATGAGTCGCACGCGCTGGTGCATCATCGTATCTTCAAGGCCGACCACACCTATCATTTGATCCACGAGCAGGACAAGAAAACCATTCCGATGGCGTGGTGGAACGGTCCGGTGCTCGTCGCGCTGGGGCTGCTGCCTTTTTTGATTTTCGCCGCCTTGTCCCACAAGTGGGGGGTTGTATGCGGCGCGGCGATTGCCTCTTCCGCCTATTACACGGCCTATGAATATATGCACTGGTGCATGCACCTTCCCAAGCGCCGCCACGTCGAACGCTCCGGGATTTTTTTCCGGCTTAACGGCCACCACCTCTTGCATCACCGTTATATGAATAAAAATTTCAATGTCGTGCTGCCGCTGGCCGATCTGTTTCTGGGAACATTGCTCTTTCGCTCAAAAGTCCACTTCAAACAGGCGCTGGGACCATCCGTGCCGAACGTGCAGCCGAAGATCAAAGCCAGTTCCGTTCCGGCGGGTTTGTAAAATCAATCCTGAAGGCGTTTGGTTTTCCGCCAAAGCGTGCCTTGGGAATAATTACACCTCCAATTTTGCGTCGAGGGAAATTTTTGCGTTGAGCAGACGCGAAATCGGACAACCCTCCTTCGCGCCGTTGGCGATGGCGGTGAATTTTTCCGCATCAATGCCGGGAATTTTCGCCGTCATGTCCAGATTTGATTCCGTCACGGTAAAACCCTTGTCGGTCTTGTCCAGCGTGACCGTCGCCGTGGTGAAAATGGATTCTGGTGTGAAACCGGCTCGGCCGAGTTCCGCCGAGAACGCCATCGAGAAACAGCCCGCGTGCGCCGCCGCGATGAGTTCCTCGGGATTTGTGCCGACGCCGTTCTCGAATCGCGTGCTGAAAGAATACTGTGTTTTTTTGAGCGCGCCGCTTTCGGTGGAGATGCTGCCTTTGCCGCTTTTCAAATCGCCGTGCCAGACTGCCGATGCTTTGCGTTTCATAAGATTATTGTTTCAATCGCCGGAACGTAGATTTGCTCCGATGACGTAGAGAATACCGCCGGTTTATGTGAATCTCAAGTGTTGACGCAAGGATTTGACTGGATCGAGTCCAGAGCCGGTCAAGGCGGTCCGGGTGGAGCGGGGGTGTTGGTCTGAGCGACATCACGAAAGGGAGAACCCATCTGGTAGAGTTCAATTTGAGCCTGAAGGGCATTGGCCAGATCCGGATCGGACTGGCTGGCGGCCAACTGTTGGGCACGCCGGGCGGTGTCCATCGCTTCGGGAAATCGCCCCGCCTCGGCGTAGGCCGCCGCGAGGGTTTTGGCAACCACGGGATTGTTGCCGTTACAACTCCGGTCCGCCTGTTGGGCCAGATCAACGGCCCGGGTTCCGTTCCGGACCGACGCCTCCGGGCTCGTCGCCAGCACCCAAGCCAGGTTGTTTTGAGCCTTCACATAGTTGGGCTGGATGACCAGAGCCTGTTGAAAGCAGTTGATGGCCTCATCCACCTGCCCTTTTTGGAGAAGAGCAAGGCCAAGGCTGTTATGGGCGATGGCATAGTCGGGCTGGATGGCCAGAGCCTTTTGGTAATGAGCGATCGCCTCGTCCACTCTTCCTTTTTGGAACAGGGCGTTACCGAGATTGTTATAAGCCTCCACATAATTGGGTCGGATTTCCAGAGCCTTTTGGTATTGAACAATCGCCTCATCCACCCGCCCTTTCTGCATCAGCGCGCTAGCGAGGTTGTTGTGGGTTTGCGCGGAGTCGGGGTCTGTTTCCAAGGCCTTTTGGTATTGAACAATCGCTTCATCCACTCTGTCTTTTTCGAGAAGAGCGATGCCAAGGTTGTAGTGGGCTTGCGCGTGGTCGGGGTTGATTTGCAGCGCCTTTTGATATTGAGCAATCGCTTCATCCACTCTGCCCTTTTGGAACAGAGCGCTGCCGAGGTTGTTGTGG
>Ga0181537_10000028_pt1 | contig 133256 bp, 119 predicted proteins | sample PEATcosm2014_Bin_39_FD_119765 | JGI IMG/M metagenome (GOLD analysis project Ga0181537, IMG submission 119765) | Peatland microbial communities from MTU Mesocosm Facility, Houghton, MI, USA - PEATcosm2014_Bin23_10_metaG | ecosystem: Environmental > Terrestrial > Soil > Wetlands > Peat | place... | reverse complement strand
GCACATCATTTTCCGGTGCGCAACAGAAACCAGCATCCATTCAGGAAGCCAGCATCACTTATGATTTGAGCCGTGAGACAGTTATAGAGGGGACGGTAGGATCGTATACGGCAGCATCCGAGGCCCCTCCCGCCGGAGCGCACGCGACGATTAAAACCGCTTCCGGCCTCGTCGATGTCCACCTTGGAAACCCGTATTTAATTAAAAAGAACGACATCTTTCTGGCTGCTGGCGACTCCGTTCGCATCGTCGGTGAAAGCGAGCCAATCGGCGCCGGGACATTTTTCGCCGCGCGCGTCCTTCAGAAGGGCAGCCAGACCGTAACCCTGCGAAACAGGCAAGGCATTCCGATTAGTCCAAGACGAGTGGTGTCAACGTCGAGCGTAAAGTCGTCGCAGGGGGGTGCGCAGTGAAGCGAGCCTCCGTCTTACTCGTATGCGTGGCGGCATTTTGGGCTGTGGCTTGCAGCAACAGTGGAGGCTCAACGACGACACCGCCTCCTCCCACCGGCCCGTTTTCTAACAGCAGCTTGAACGGGCAGTATGCGTTTATCATGACGGGCTCGGAAGCGCGTTCCACGGGGAATGTCGAACCCTACGCGCGCATCGGTTCTTTCACCGCCCTCGGTAACGGCACAATCAGCACTGGAGTTGAGGACGTCAGCCTGGCAACAGGAGTTAACTATTTTGGGTTCACCGGCGGAAGCTACGACATCAGTGGAGATGGCACCGGCAGTTTGACTTTGACGGACAGCAGCGGCACGCTCACGTTTGCGATCACGCTGGCCTCGTCTTCTACCGGCTACTTGATCGAGGTTCCGACGGACTTGGAATCTACAGCTAGCGGGAGTTTCATGAAGCAGGATGCCGCCCAGTTCGGCGTGACCGGAATTTCGAATAATTATGCGTTCGATTTTTCAGGGCTAGATTCGAGCGGCTTGCCTCGATCCGTTGTTGGCCAATTCTTCTCCAATGGCGGCGGCAGTTTCTCAACCGGGGTGGATGACGACAACGACGCTGCGGTCATTACGAATGGCGGCAATCAGCAGATCAACGGTAGCTATGCCGCGGATGGTCTTAACCCAACCGATTTAGTCAATTTTGGCCGCGGCGACTTCTCACTTGGCGGCATCACGGGCGTCTTCTACATCGTGGGGTCGAACGAGGTGCTGTTTCTGGAAACCACTTCCGGAGGATTGCTCACCGGAACTGCGTTGCAGCAAACCGGCATTCCAACGACGACGGCAGGGATTAGCGGCGGCTTCGTCTACGTGATGGGAGGTTCTGGCGCTGGTGGGCCACTTGCACGAGGCGGAAAGTTTTCCACGAGCGGCGGAAGCCTCTCGAATATCATCGTGGATAACAACAATGCAGGGACTCTATTGAGCCTGAAATCCTCTTCCGGTACTTACACGATCGATTCCAGCGGTGACGGCAGAGGGACCATCAACTACGACGTCTCCGGTCAGAAGAACACTTTCCAATACGTGTTCTACCTGGTTTCTCCCAATCAGGCCTTCATTCAGGATCAGAGCATTGGGATCGTGGCCGACGGCAGCATGATGGGCCAGGGAACATCCAACATCACCAACGCTTCGCTTGCCGGGACCTACGCGCTCAATTGGAGCGGCGTCACGAGCGCGAGCGGTTCATCCGGCGAAGAAGACCTCGTAGGGCAGACCACTCTCAGCAGCAGCGATGCGCTTACCGGTACCGCGAATCTCAATGAATTCTCGACCGACAGGCAGTACCTCGGTACGACGCTTACGGGCCAGTTGACGCTGGCGACCGATCCCACGAGCCACAACGCCCTTACCATCAACCTGGCGACCAACCCGGCAAACGACGGCATCACGTTTTTTGCTTACGTGGCGAACAACAATACCGTGCTGCTGATGTCCACTCAGACCGTGCGAATTGCTGCCGGTGTCCTGGCTCCGCAGACGCAGTAATCGCTGCGCAGCAACCTTGTCCGTTCTATGGCCGCCCGGCTGAAATTGGCCGGGCGGTTTTATTTTTGGAGTAATTTTTCAACGCGGGCTACGTCTTCCGGGACGTCCACGCTGACGGCGTCGTGTTCGACTTCCGCTACGCGAATCTTCCAGCCGTTTTCGAGCCAGCGGAGTTGTTCGAGTTGCTCGATGCGTTCCAGTTCTCCCTGCGGCAGCGTGGGATATTCGAGCAGGGCTTCGCGCTGAAAGACGTACAAGCCCAGGTGCTTGAGGTGGCGCACCTGAATTTTGACGGAGGTATCGCGCACCCAGGGAATTGGGGCGCGCGAGAAATAGAGCCCGTTGTTCTCGAAATCGAGGACCGTTTTCACAACGTTCGGGTCCATGATGTCGGCAGGGGTCTTGATGGGCGTCGCGACAGTGGCAATCGCAGCGGCAGGCTCTTCCAGCAGGGCATTGACGGCCGTGTCCACCGCTACGGGATCGAGCAAAGGCTCGTCTCCCTGCACGTTTACAAAGACGTCGCCCTTTTCGTGGGCCGCGACTTCGGCTACACGCTCCGAGCCGGTGCGGTGATCCTGGCGGGTCATGCGCGCCTCGCCCCCAAAGCTTTCCACTGCCTTCACGATGCGTTCATCGTCCGTCGCGACAATAACGCGGGTGGCTTGCGCGGCCATTTTTGCGCGCTCGTACACGCGCTGGATCATCGGCTTGCCGGCCAGAAAAACGAGTGGTTTGCCCGGCAGGCGCGTCGAAGAATAGCGAGCGGGGATAACGATCACGACTTCGGGTTTGTTCGGACTCATGAGGTTGGCTCTCGAAGGCTTTTCAGTTTCCCACATCTGGGAATATTTGGGCACTGCCTACAGTCATCCCTGGATGGACAGCATGGCGGTGGTACAAGATAAAATCGTGAAGAGACCACGCCATTCGCGCGCAAAGTACCATCTAATAGCAGGCGGGGGATTTGCCTTGTCTTCGCTCGCGCGAGTGGTAGAATCTCAACACGTCCGAGCCGCGCGGCCGTTCCGGAAGAGCGGAACGTTGGGGGTGCCGTGAAACGCGATCGAAACAGGTCTCGCGTTATTTTGTTTTCCGTGGTCGTTCTGCTATTTGCATGCCTGGTTGTAACCCGCGCAACAATTCTGGCTGCTTCCCCACAATCGCCTGCGCAAGATCCGCAGACTGACAAGCCCAAAGAAGAGGCAAAGAAGGACGACGTACGCAAGAATACTCCGGGGCAGGTCATCAAGCCGGGGCGCAATCTGAAGCTGGATGTGGATCTGGCGCTGGTCAATGTTACTGTTACCGACCCTTACAATCGCCTGGTCACTGGCCTCGATATGGACAACTTCCGCGTTTTCGAGGACAACATCGAGCAGGAAGTGGTGACGTTTTCCGCGGAAGACGTGCCTATATCCATCGGAGTGATTTTCGATTTCAGCGGCAGCATGTCCAACAAAGTTGGCAAAGCACGCGAAGCCGCCGTACAGTTTTTCAAGACCGCCAACCCGCAAGACGAATTTTTTCTGGTGAGTTTTAATGAGCGCGCCGAGCTGACGAGTTCCTTTACGAACAGCGTGGAAGACCTGCAAAGCAGCTTGATGCTGACGTCCGCGAAAGGGCGCACGGCGCTGCTCGATGCTCTCTATCTCGGGCTGAGCCAGATGCGAGGTGCACACAACGGCAAACGCGCCTTGCTCATCTTGTCGGATGGGGGAGATAATCATAGTCGTTACAACGAAAACGATATCAAGCGCCTCGTGAAAGAAGCCGATACCCAGCTCTATGCCATTGGCATCTTTGACGAAATTGGTTATCGCAACCGGACCCCCGAAGAACTAAATGGTCCGTCGTTGCTTTCAGAAATTACGGAAATGACCGGCGGCCGCGTTTTTCCGGTCGGGCATGTGGAAGAGCTTCCGGATATCGCTTCAAAAATTGGCATGGAGCTGCGAAATCAATATGTCCTGGGATATCGACCAAGCAACAAAGCCCACGATGCACGGTGGCGAAAAATCAAGATCAAGCTGCGCGCACCAAAAGGGTTGCCGCCGCTCAATGTTTATTCGAGAACGGGCTACTACGCGCCTAGCCACTGAGTTTTCTTCGCGCGTGCGTTCTGTTTCCCGCATACTTTGGATTTTCTGCGCTGCGGCGGTGTGCGCTTCGCCGTGGCTTGTTTCGCGGTCGTTTGGGCAGATTCCGACCACTACGCCGCAGCCGCTTCCGCCGGGACAGGATGCCAACGCCGGGAAGCAAGGCTCGATTAAGATTGATGTTGGGCTTGTGGTGCTGCATACGTCGGTGATTGATGATCGCGGGAAGTTTGCCGACGGGTTGAAGGCGGAGAACTTCCGCGTTTTCGAAGATAAAGTCGAGCAGAAGCTGGCGACTTTCAAGCGCGAAGATGTCCCCGTGAGCATGGGGCTGGTTATTGATAATAGCGGGAGCATGCGCGAGAAGCGGCCGCGTGTGAATGAGGCCGCGCTTACGCTGGTCGAATCGAGCAATCCGCAGGACGAGGCCTTTGTCGTCAATTTCAATGACGATTTTTATCTGGACCTCGACAAGGATTTCTCCAGCAGCATTCCAGAGCTGAAAGAAGCGCTGGAGCGCATTGATTCGCGAGGCAGCACCGCGCTGCGGGATGCGATCATTGGCTCGCTAGATCACCTAAAAAAAGCCAGCAAGGATAAGCGGGTGCTGCTTGTCGTTACCGACGGCGAGGACAATGCCAGCCACAACTCGCTGGAAAAGACGCTGCGCGAGATCCAAAAAACCGACACGGTAATTTACACGATCGGGTTGTTGGGCGAAGAAAAGCGCAAAGACAAAAATTCCGCGATGAAGGCTTTGAAGCAAATCGCCGAAGCTTCCGGCGGGCTGGCATTTTTTCCGGAAAGCGTGGACGACGTTCACACGATTTGCGAACAAGTGGCCCACGACATTCGGAATCAATACACGCTGGCATATTACCCGTCGAACACCAAGAAAGACGGAACGTTCCGCGCCGTCGCGGTGCAAGTTGTGCCGCCGCGCGGGCGTGGCAAGTTGATTGCCCGCACACGTAATGGGTATTACGCGCCGGGCGGTCAGGCGTCTGCCTCAGCAGGAAATTAGCCCCGCCGCGTAAGCACCATAGGGAGCGCGCGGCCCTGCGCGGCTAGGGATAAACAGGCCGCGCCCCACAACGCCAAAAACAGATTATTGCGGCTTCGGGAGTTGCAGCATCATTGAGCCGGATTGTCCGCTTTCGACGGTTGGCAACTGGCCGTTCCATTTATCGATCAAGGCGCGCGTGTTTTCCAGGCGGCGCAGTTCCAGCAGTTGCGGCGTCAGCGAATTCTGACGGATGCGGTTGGCATCGGCTTCGCCCTGCGCGCGCGTGACCATGGACTTGGCTTCTCCTTCGGCTTCCGCGATTTTCTTGGCGGCTTCGGCGCGCGTTGTCGCCAACTCGTTTTGAGCGCGCTCCGCTTGCTGATTGGCTTGCGTCTTCGCGGTGATCGCCTGCGCGATGACTGCCGGCACGCGCGGGGCGCCGATAAAGCCGAACTGCTGGACGCCTACTCCTACCGGCGCCATTTTCTTTTCGATCATCGCTTCCACTTGACCCAGGAATTCGGCCTTTTTCTCGCCGTAGATGTCTTCCACGACGTAAGTCGACGCCACCTCGTTCAGCGAGTTGCGCACCACGTCGCGCAGAATGCCGTGCGTGAACGTGTCCATGTCCGAGACGCGGTACTTCACGTAAAAGTCGGGCACTTTCTGGGGATCGATCGCGTAGGACAGCGAAACGTCCACGAAAATTTCCATGCCTTCCTTGGAGTTGAAGCCCATCTCTTCGTTGATGGGATGCCCTTCGTTCACGTCCTTAGTCCATTTCACCGTTTGCACATAAGTGGGAAACTCGATGATTTGCGTGCTCAACGGGGAGTAGACGACCCAACCCGTGCGCACGGGTATTTCCGATGCGCCGCGCTGCGCGCCGGCCAAGTTGATTTGCACGCCGACATGGCCGGGCTCAATCCGCGTGACGCGCAGTAGAAACATACTCATCACTAGCAACACAAGAACAACCCCAACTGCAAGAATTCCCCACTTTATCAACGGGCTGGTCTTTCTCATTTCAAACGCTTCGTCGCCGCCACCTCTCCTGAACGTTCCCATAACGTAGCTCCTCCGCGAAAATGTGCGTCAATTTTGCAATTCAGTGTGCCATGCGGCACGTTAGGAAGTCATGATGCGCCAAGCCGATGAAAATAGACAGCTTCGGGGAGATTTGGGAAGAGAGAAGGGGACACGGGAATACGGACAGTTTGCGGACAGAAAGAGACAGACGAAACGTGACCTATGTCCAGGGCAACGAAAAACTATCATCCCGAAAGACAAGGCCGTTGTCTTGAGAAGAAATCAGCGTTTATCTGCGGAAGTAGCGAACGGTCACCCGCGGAGGACTGACCCTACATGGAGCGCATTTTCATGTAGCGGATCAAATCAGGAAGCATTGCAATGAACATTCCCAAGAAAACCACTGCGACGGCCCCGATTACGTAATACATTGCGCATCCTCCCCAAGAGCTCCGTGGCGTCCAAAGGAGCGCAGCCGGGAGTCTTAGCACCCACCAAATAGAACATCGGCAAGGGTGGGGGACCATAGGTGTTAATCCTTATATCCATGAATGGACTGCCGTATCTCGCCCCGAGTACTAATGAGGACAAAAAGCGTGGCGGCCAGGACATTAAGCCCGTTTGGGCAACTCGGGAAGTTCACCGGTTTGCTTGTCCACCTCGGCGAGAATCCACTTTTGGAGCACTTCTCGAAAATGCGGCCGTATGTCGCCAAACATCAAACCCACTCCGGAGGGTTTAACGTAAATGATCGTCGCAGGAGCTTCAAAGTACTCGCCCGAATTATAGATCCTTACCTGAACCGTAAGGCGCTCCGCTATTGTTCCAGCCATATCCAGGCGGCAACCTCGGAGGCTGAGTTCGGTTACCCGAGCAGGGAGTTTGGCGGGCGACTTTTCGAGGGATACCTCGGCGCGCGCGTCAAATGGGAACCGCAGACCACGTAGTTCGTCGTGCATTCTATAAGGCTAATACAGGGTAGTTGCGGTCGCTATCGGACAAATCAAGGCGCGTGTCGAAAACGTTTCACCCCGGCCGCAAGGCCCGCGCTCGCAAGACTCGCAAGAAGAGAGGCTTGACATTGGGGCGCCGTGGCCGTATATGTAGAGAGCGTACCTGTAGCCAAGCTAGGTGTCTAACATGTCCCTCGAAAAGAACGACTTGCACCGTGGAACGCTCGACATGCTCATCCTGAAGATAGTGGCGGCCGGGCCGCTGCATGGGTATGCGATTGCCCAGCGGTTGCAGCAGATCTCCAAAGACTACTTTCAGGTGCCGCAGGGGTCTCTCTATCCGGCGCTGCACCGCCTCGAAGAGCGCGAATGGGTTGAGGCGGAATGGAAGGACACCAGCACCGGCCGTGAAGCCAAATTCTACAAGCTGACCAAAAAGGGGCGGAAGCAGTTGGAAGTGGAAGTCCTGGGCTGGGAGAAACTAGCCGATGCCGTGTCGTTGATTTTACGCACCGCGGAGTAGGTGACGGATTAGGCTCGGGATTCGACTATGAAGAACATGCGCTGGTTGCGCCGAATATGGCAAAAGCCGCTCGTTGAAAAGCGGCTGGACTCCGAGCTGCAATTCCACCTGGAGCAGCAAATCGCCGATTACATTGCGGCTGGAATGACGCGCGAGGAAGCGCAGCGGCGCGCGAATCTGGAATTCGGTGGCGTGGAGCGCTTCAAAGAAGAGTGCCGCGAAGCGCGTTGGGAAAATCATCTCGAACTTTTGTACCGCGATTTGCAGTCTACTTTGCGCGGTCTTCGCAAGGATCCTCGATTCACGATTGTCGCCGTAATGGCTCTGGCGCTGGGCATCGGAGCCTCCACGGCGATGTTCAGCGTGCTCTATAACGCGCTCGTCGCGCCGTTTCCTTACAAAGATCAAGGGCGCCTCGTAACCCTGCGTATCCGCGACCTCGACCGGCGTGGAAGCAGCGAAGACGACGGCGATTTTCGCGGGCTCATGCGCTACCGCGAGCTGCTGGAATACAAGCAGCAGAACCATGTCTTCGACGCCCTCGTTGCAAATTGCGAGTTCGATGTCGTTTACGATTCCGGCGGAAACAACAGCTTCATGGCGGCCAACTATGTGACTCCTGGGACGTTCGAGATGTACGGCGTTGAGCCGCTGATCGGGCGAGGGCTTGAACCCGTTGACTACGAGCCCGGTGCTCCGCTCGTGTTTGTGTTGCGCTACGCGGCCTGGACGGATGAATTCGGTTCCGACCCGAATGCGGTCGGCAAGATGTTTCGCTTGAATGGTGTTTCGCGCACGCTGGTCGGCGTGATGCCGCCGCGATTTGCGTGGGGAGGCGCGAGCCTCTGGATGCCGCGCGATCCTGCACTTACCGAAGTGGTTCGCGGAGATTTTCCGGCGTATTGGGGGGTAATCGCACACCTGAAACCCGGCGTCACCCTGGAGGAAGCCGAAGCGGATCTCAACGTGATTGGGGGCAGGATCGCCCCCAATTTTCGTGAGGATTATCCGCAGCACTTCCGTGTTATCCCCGAATTTTTCGTTCACGCCGTAATCTACTCGGGTTTTCGCAGGACCCTCTATGTTTTATTTGCCGCTGTAGGGCTCCTTCTGCTGATCGGTTGCGCGAACGTGGCGAATCTTTTGTTGGCGCGTGCCACCACGCGTGGCAAGGAGTTTGCCGTGCGCGCTGCGCTGGGAGCAAGCCGCGCGCGGCTCATTCGCCAACTGCTACTAGAAAGCACGCTGCTCGCGGTTGGCGGAGCCATCTTTGGCGTGCTTTTCGCCTGGGGCGGCATACGGGCGCTCTCTGTTTCCATGCCTGCCTTTACGATTCCATCCGAAACCGTCATCGAAATGAACATCTGGGTGCTGCTCTTCGGAATTGGCCTGGCTTTCGCGACGGTCATTATTTTTGGGCTTTTCCCTGCATTCCAGGCTTCGCACGTGGATGTGCAGGACGCTTTGCGGGACTCCGGTAAGGGCCTGGGAGGCACAGCGGCGAAATCGCGCATGCGCAATGTGGTGATCATGGTCGAAGTAGCTTTGTCGCTCATTTTATTATTCACGGCCAGCCTTTTTATGCGCAGCTTCGTGGCCATTCAGCATGTTTCGCTGGGCTGGCAGCCGGACCATCTGGTCACCGGGCGGCTTCCTTTGCCGCGGCAGCGCCACAAGACGGGCCGGGATGTGACGACTTTTTTTCAGCCGCTGTTGCTGCGGCTCAAGTCCACTCCCGGCATCGCACTCGCCTCGCCAGTGACCACTACTCCTCCTTATGGCGGCTTTGGCGGAAAGATTGAAATTCCGGGCAAGACGCACTCCGATACGTGGGAGTCGCTCATCCAACTTGTCGGCGAGGATTATTTTTCCGTCGTTCGGCAGCCGCTGGTTTCGGGGCGTATGTTCACGGAAGCGGAAGTGAGTGATGCGCAAAAGGTCGTTGTGATTAATCAGACGTTCCAGCGCCGGTTTCTTGACCATGGCGACCCCATCGGCCGGACCATTGTGCTTGATGCCCTGAAGGATTTACCTGACCCCGTCCAGGAGCCATCCTTTCGGATTGTCGGCGTCGCCGCGGATGCTAAGAACGTGGGACTTGAGCGGGCACCCGAGCCGGAGGTCTGGGTGCCTTACAGCGTCACTGGTTCCCTGATGCGCCGGCTGCTCGTTCGCACCGAGCTTCCCCCTAGCGCCATGGTTGCGACCGTTCGCAAAGCGGTCTGGGCTGCTGACCCTGACGTGGCGTTCGCGGAAGGCGGGTCTTTGTCGGATACCCTCGACACTTTTTCGTACGCGCAACCGCGGCTTGGGTTCTTTCTCGTTGCGACGTTTGCCACGATTGGCCTGGTTCTCGTAACTCTCGGCGTATATAGCGTGATTGCTTATGCGACCTCGCGGCGCACCCACGAAATCGGCATTCGGATGGCGCTTGGCGCGGCGGGCACGGATGTCCTTGGCATGATCCTTAAAGATGGCCTTGGGCTGCTAATTCCGGGCATTGTAGTGGGCATAGCCGCCAGCTTCGCCATCTCGCGCGTCGTCGTTACCACGCTGCTTTGGGGAGTTTCGCCGTACGATCCGCTCACAGCTTTTGCTGTCGTTGTCTTGCTGCTTTTGATTGGTCTTCTCGCGTGCTGGATTCCGGCACGGCGCGCCACCCGCGTGGACCCCGTCACCGCCCTCCATTACGAATAGCTGGAAAATCCAGTCTCCTTCCTTATTTCGCCAAAAATTCCACGGAACTTTTTGACCTGTAGCTCGTCTAGGTATATAGGTAGACTAACTACAGGTAGACAGTCTGAAGGCAAGGCCGCCGCCTGTGGGCATTCCCTCGGAGGGGCAGGCCTCCCCCGCCCCTCCCGGTCTGCCTGTGCCTGCGTTAACGGACACTGCCGGGGCAGCGTCTTGAACCGCGAGCGCTCCGGGATCGGGTGGTCACACAACGGAGGATTGACCATGAATTCTATCGAAAGTTATGGGTACGAGAGGAAGTGCGCAGCACGATTACTCTGTCTTGTAATCTTGGCGTTGGTTTCTTGCACATTGCTGGGCCGACCTGCAAACGCACAAGATGCGGGAAATGCAAAGGCGAGTGCCTGCGTATCACCGGCAATGGCGCAATTGCTGGCGCGGGAAGGGAACTCCATCCGCGTAAGCGCCGGTAATGCGCCGGCCGCGACGCAAGCCGGCGAGCACGATAACGAAAAGGGAATTGCCGCCGCGCAAGCCCCGGAATCGCTGCGCACGCTTCAGCGAGCGCGAGACTGGTTTGAAAAAGGCGCGCGCCGCGGCTACGCACCCGCCCAGGTAAACTTGGCGGTCGCTACCCTCGCAGGCTGGGGCGCGCCACCAAACGCAGCCAGTGCGCTCTATTGGTTGCGCGAAGCCGCCCATCAAGGCTACGCGCTTGCCTACTACGACCTCGGCGTTCTTTATATGAAAGGATGCGGCGTGCGTCAGGACTATGCCGAGGCCTTCCGCTTCTTCGAGCAAGGCGCGAACGCGGACAATTCCGCCGCGCAGATGAACCTGGGGTATCTCTACGATCAAGGTCTGGGCGTTGCTCAGGATCGCGTTGCCGCGGCGGTCTGGTATCGCAAAGCTGCTGAAGCCGGCGTAGTCCAGGCCCAATTCAATCTTGCCGATCTGTATGCTCGCGGTGAAGGCGTTAGCCGAAGCAACTCACTTGCCTTCGCATGGTTTCAAGTAGCCGCGCAACAAGGCGACAACCGCGCCAAAGAAATGCTCCGTGCGCTTGCGCCCCATCTCAACGCAGCGGAACTTGCGGAAGCTCAGGCGCTATCCCGCTTACTCGTTTCAAGCGCTGCGCCCTCGGCGCAAGTCGCGATGGTGCAAAGAGGCAATCACCGCTAAACAAAATAGAGGGAGGCCTTGCAACTTGGACGAACTGCGGCCGTTTGATGCTCAGGAGGTGACTTCCGCCAGGAAACTTGCGCCATGCGGAATGGAGCCTCCAAAATTCTGCGCGACCGTCTGTCCCATGTCGGCAAGCGTTGCGCGCACGCGAAGATTCACGCCAGCCCCGCTTCCCGGCGAATATGCCAGAATGGGGACGTACTCGCGAGAGTGATCCGTCGTCGGCCAGCGAGGATCGGGGTCGCAGCCATGGTCCGCGGTGATGAGCAGCAAATCCTTCGCGCGCATCAACTCTAGGAACGGGCCCAGCATGCGGTCAAACTCCTCGAGCGATTCCGCAAAGCCTTCCACATCCTTGCGATGACCGTAAAGCATGTCGAAATCCACCAGGTTGCAGAAAATCAACCCGTTCTTTCGTTCTTGCAGCGCCTCAGCCATTTTGGTCATTCCGTCCGCGTTGCCGGATGTTGTAACGTACTTCTGCACTCCGCGTCCGTTGTAAATGTCATGAATTTTGCCAATCCCAAAAACCGGAACCCCGCGCTCGGCCAGGACGTCGAGCAGCATCGGCTTCGGCGGATCAACCGCATAGTCATGCCGACGCATCGTGCGTTTGAAGTTTCCCGCAGGCCCCGCAAATGGGCGTGCGATCACGCGTCCGACGCGATTCGGCCCATCCAGTAGTTTCCGCGCAATCTCGCAGATCCGGTACAACTCCGCGATAGGAATCACATCTTCGTGTGTGGCAATCTGAAAAACGCTGTCGCCTGAAGTGTAGACAATTGGCTTTCCCGTCCGAACGTGTTCTTCGCCTAGCTCCTTGATAATTTCCGTTCCTGAAGCCGGCTTGTTGCCAAGCGTCCCGCGCCCAATTCGCTTTTCAAATTCGGCAATCAATTCGCGAGGAAAACCGTGAGGATACGTGGGAAAAGCCTGATCTAGCCAAACCCCGGCCATCTCCCAGTGCCCGGTCGTCGTATCTTTACCCGGCGAATGCGTCGCGCCTTTCCCATAAGCGCCAATCGGCGCAGCCGCAGCCGGCAAATGCGCAAGTGGCGCAATATTCGCCAAGCCCAGCCTCACCAGGTTTGGCAAGGCCAGCGGCCGTGATTCGGCAATGTGCCCCAAAGTGCTTCGCCCCACATCGCCATAATCCGCCGCATCCGGCAATTCGCCGATGCCTACGCTATCCAGCACAATCCAGGTCACTCGCTCAAAATCACTCATCGTTGAACTCCGCAGCACCCAAACCAGCGCCAACCAATTTTCAAAGCCATTACCGCGCTCCGCCGCACTCTAGCACAAACAATCCGTCTCACCGGTGCAGCTCGCTATCATCGCCGGCCAAAGACAGTGATAAGCTATGGTCCCTTTACCGCAAGAAGGAGAGGAGACTCGTTCGTGAACGGCAAAACGAAACTTTCTTTGGCAATGTGCGCTCTTTGCGTGATGCTCGCGGGTGTCGCTCCACTGTTTGGACAGACCCCCGCCGCTCCCGCGCAGGAGAACAAGCCGCAGGATCCCCATCAAGCATTCTGGGAATCGCGAAACGACTACGAGAAATCTCTGGTCGAACAGCGTTACGCGGATTGGGGGTTCTTGGCGAAATATCGTGACGCCGACAAAGCCATGGGAGACCCACCCGCCGGTGTTGTACGCGTAGTCTTCATGGGCGATTCCATTACAGAAGGCTGGGGCATGAAGGGAACGAACGGCCACCCGGATCGCGGCGTATTTTTCCCGGATAAGCCGTATGTAAACCGCGGCATCTCCGGCCAGACCTCGCCGCAAATGCTGGTGCGATTTCGCCAGGACGTGCTCGATCTGAAGCCGAAAGCCGTTGTGATTCTCGCCGGCACGAATGATATCGCGGAGAACACCGGCAAGATGACGCTGCAGGAATCCGCTGGCAATATCGCCTCGATGAGCGAACTTGCGCGCGCCAACGGCATTCGCGTCGTGCTGTGCTCGGTGCTCCCGGCCAGCGATTTTTGGTGGCACAAAGGCCTTCAGCCGGCGTCCAAAATTCTCGACCTCAATGCATCGATTAAAGGCTACGCCGCCAAAAACGGCTTCGTTTATGTGGACTACTATTCCGCCATGGTCAACGCCGAGGGCGGCTTAAAGGGCGAGTTCAGCCCGGACGGCGTCCATCCAAACGCCGCGGGATACGCGGTCATGGCTCCGCTGGCCGAAGCAGGAATTGCAGAAGCGCTAGGGAAGCCGACGCCCTGAAAATGATTCGGTTTATCGCAGCAGCTCAAACAGAAGGTCTATCGCTGTCGAAGCCACACCGGTCGGGAGTTCCCCATTGTGCCCCCCGTAGGACATCGGATCGGAATGACTGTTGAGTCTCCGCGTCGCCTCCAGCATCTTTTGTTCGTCCTTGATCTCCTGCAGTTGCTGTGCGCGCGCCTTCTCCAGGCCCCCGCCACGGATGAACTCCACCGTCCGCCGCAGTTCGTCCTTGTCAAACCATGTCCCGTGCGCCTTGCACACGTCCACGATCACGCGCGAGCAGTGCGCGAAGTTCACGCGGTTCATCAGCTGGAGACAGACAGGGCAGGGAACATAGCGGACTTTCTCCTCAAACGCCACTCCTTGCTCTGGATGAGACGGCATGCCCAGCACAGCTGCCTGCTTCTCGCGCTCCGAGCAAATGTCCTGCAACGTCTCCACGTCCACCCAAATCCCTTCGCAAGTACCGCATTCCAGCAACTTCGTGGTCCCAACGTTGGCAGCCTTCATGCCAACCTTGCATCGAGGACACAGCCGCATTTCGCCGCCCGGTACTTCGTTGCGGTCCCCTTTCGCCCCGCAATGCGAGCAAAACTTCGCCCCGGCAAACATCATGCCGAAGCAGAACGGGCAAGCCACCGTGGCCAACCCCGCTCTACAGAATTGGCAGCGCGTCGCGTCCGACAAAACTCCCGCGCCGCAAGACGGACATCGAAGTGTTTCAACAGGCATAGTTTTTCTAACCTGCAATAACCTCATAATGGAGATTACCGCCACTAAAGTACATAGAACCAAAGTTCAACTGTGCCGATGGTTACAAGCCTCCCATCTCACAGAGTTGCCGCGCTCATCCCAAGCCCTGGCCCCGGCGCTCGCAGCAGCCTCGTTGCGCCGGAGCTGCGCCGGCGGGAGCTTAAAACGTCAATTCTGCGATGCGCTCTAGGAGAACTACAAGTGTGCTGCGGTCTTTCGCCGAAAGTTCTTTCCGCACCGTCAAGTCGGCCGCCCTCCGTGCTTCAATAAGGCGCTTTCTATAACTCGTGCCTTTGCGCGTCAGGCTAATCTGAATCGCTCTTCCCACTTCTGCTTTCTTCTCGGAAACCAACCCTTCCTTAACCATCGTTTTGATGGAACGGTGCACAACGGTCCTGTCGAGCCCAAGGGCCGTGGCGATTTGATTTTGATTTAGCGTGGCGCCGTCGCGCAGAGTCGAAAGAATAAAGCCGCGCGTCGCCGAGCACTGCGTTTTTCGTTCCAGCTGTTTGCTGACGGAAAAATAAGCCGCCGCGATGTGCGCCAACACGGAGTCTTTCAGAATGTTGGAAGGAATTTCTTTCTCAGGCACGATGATCATAGAACCGTCACCGTGGCCTCGAAAGGCCTGCGCCACTGTGGCGTCTCGGAGTAATCGCAGGATTTTCTGCCGATGGCAATCACCATCACAATTTCGTGATGGCGGCTCGAGAGGCCAAGAAATTTTGCTAGGCGCCGTCCGTCGAAGCCTTCCATGGGGCAGCTGTGAAGGCCAAGGGCTTCTGCGGCAATCATCAGATTTTGGCAGGCCAGTGAAGTACCCTTGGCCGCCCATTTGAAAATCCCTTGCCGCGAGACGGGTGGCATGCCGAAAGTCTTCCACAAATTCACCAACCGAAAAATCGACCATTTGAGCCCGCCGAAAATGCCGAAAGGCCCAGGCATGAAGATGATCCTGCCAACCTTCGCTGTGCGCTCATAATCGCGGATTTTCTCATCGCTGAATCCGCTCTTGCGCATCCACTCCACTTGGCCGCGCGAAGTCGCATGCATCGATCCAATGTCGGAAACCGCCACGACAAGTGCAGTAGCGGTCTCCGCGGGCTTCTGACCCATGCAGAGCTTTGCGACCGTTTTCCTCTTGGCGGGAGATTGCACCCAATAGAAGCGGTACGGCTGCATGTTGAAGCTGGAAGGAGCATGACGCGCGGCGTTGAGGATTTGTTCCCGTACTTCTTGCGGGATTTCGACTGGGTCGAAAACTTTCACGGCTCTCCTTCGGAAAATGGGTTCCAGGATGTCGTTCATGGCTGTCTCCATGTTGCCAGTACAACACAAGCGTGTTGCAGATGCAACATGCAAGTAAACAGCCGGTACCCTCGGAATCGCAGCGCGGCGGGAGAGAAGCCCTGAAGTTGAGCGGCGGGAGAGGGTTTCGTGCAGCGGATACGACCCCAGTTCACATCGGTTGTTGCGGATAAAGCCCGAACTCTTCATCCGCTTTGATCTCTTGAAGAGTCCGCGCATGCGATAGGCAGAGGCAGCTGTTGGGAAGGGGTTGCACTCATTTCATCGAGATCACACGAGATCGTTCAAGAGTGCTTCCATTTCCGATCGCGCATGCGAGTCGCCTTTTTTGTCGGCAGCGGCGATGCCGGCCGTCAGAACTTGCCGAGCTTCGTAGGCGCGGGATTCGCGCGCCAGCAATTGGGCATACATGAGATAAGCGGGAACGTAGTCGGCGCTACGCTCGAGCAGCATCCGAAAGTGGGTGTCAGCCGCGGCTGCATCGCCGCTGTTCATGCATTCCATGGCCAACCCGTAGCGATAGAACGCATCATTCGGTTTTTGCGCCACAAACTCCTCAAGCATCTGCCGGCGCGTTTTCTTTTGGTCGTTCATGGTTGAGTTTGTATTATACGGGAGGAGGCCGGACAGGGACACGTGTTGCTAAAATTTGGCTCCAGGATTGAAGAAGCGCAAAGGAAAACTTGATGGCGAAGAATGGCAAAAGCGGGGCAGCGGCGTTGAAAGGGAAACCGGTGAGCGCATCACGGTCGGAAATGACCGAAATCGTTTTGCCGGCGCAGACAAATCCGCTGGGAAAACTCTTGGGCGGCCAGGTCATGCACCTTGTGGACATGGTTGCGGCAATGGCCGCGCACCGTCATTCGAGCAGCTACGTGGTCACTGCCTCGGTGGACTATATCGATTTTCGGAATCCCATCAATTTGGGCGAAATCGTTACGCTGACTTCGCAGGTCAATCGCGTCTTTCGCACTTCGATGGAGGTCGGCGTCGAGGTCTATTCCGAAAATGTGATGTTGGGAGAGAAGAAGCACACGACGACGGCATACGTAACGTTTGTGGCGATCGATGAGTTCACGCGATGCCCGAAACTTGTGGCCCCGCTGATTGTGAAGACTGCGGAGGAGCGGCGAAGATTCCGCGACGCGCTGAAACGCCGTGAGGTACGCTTGGCATTGCGGTATGGCAAGTGATCGGGCGGAAGAAAACGTACAGCAGTGAACTGTTATTGCGAGAGCTGCCAGCCATTGTCTCCATAGGCAAACCCTTGCTTGCCTTCTGTGGGCGGGTGATCCTTGAAAAGGTCGGCGACTTGGGGAACGTCGTTTTCGAATTTCCAGGTATATGTGTAGGTCACGATTTGTTCGTTCGGAATTTCGGGATTGGGTTGAATGTCCTTGATCTCGATGAGCCGCCCGCCAAGCTTTGTTCTCAGTGTAATGACCGGATTCTTCACCATGGGATTGCCCTGAAAGTAGTGTGTTGCTTCCGGCGTGACGAGGAGCATTCCGCCGTTTTCTCTGTGGTGCTCGGCTTGCGGCGCGAGGGCCCAATAGCCGAAGTCCTTGCCTTTTTGAACTTCCGCTTCCGTCAAATTGACAACCGGGAATTGCGGGCGGAACACGTTGGAGGCTTCCAGCAATTCCTTGGCTTTATCGCTCGTCAGCGGCTGCTTTGAGGGGCAGCCATAGATCATAATCAGCGCAAATCCAACCAGTATGGTGATGATTCTGAAGGGCGCTCGCACAGGCGGCCTCTTTCGCGCGGGCCGCGTGTCGTGCCCACGTGCTCGTTTATTTTCGCTGGCCGATGGGCGAAATCTGGATAGTACTCGGATGGGCGATTGTCGTAACCGCTAATGATGAGGCGAAAATTTAGTCGGTGCCGGGCTAGCTGACGCCGCCCACATAGATCGGCGTCGTTGTAGGCCCAGGGCTCCCGCCCTCGGGTTCTTCGGTAATCGCGAGCGCTTTGGTGTTACCCATGGAGTCTGGGGGATTGGAAACGAGCAAGATGAACTTTCCGTCAGCGTCGGGCCAAGTCATCATCGAAGGCATGGGCTTGGCTTTTGGATCTTTAGGAATCAGCCAGAGCTGCAAAACGTGATGCGGCGCGGGCATGGGAATTTTGTCGCCCATGACCAGCACGCCAAGTTGTGCGTTCCATTTGGCTTCGAGTTGCGCGCCCTGCTTGCCGTTTGCTGGCATCATGATTTTTACGGATTTGGGATCCATCATGATCATGGCTTCGCGCTTGGTTTCGGCGAGCTCTTTTTCTAATTTATGGTTACCTTCCATGAGCTCGGCGTTGAGATGCTCCGCTTCGCGAGTTTCGTCTTGGAGGTGGCGTACATTCCGGGTGACCACGATCATGAAAACGATCATCGCGGCAGCCAGCCCCCACATCCAAACGGGAACGTAGCGCTTTGCCGGCAGTGCCTGCGGCTTGGCCTCCGCGTGCGATTGCGCTTCGGCGCGGACCGTTTGCATCAGACGGCCTTTCAGCATGTCTGAAGGCGTCGCTTCGGGGGCAGTGTAGGCGAGCTGGCAGACGAGCCAGCGCGCTTCTTCGACGGAGCGCGCGCAATCGTGGCAGCCCGTGGCGAGATGAGCTTCGAGCGCAGCGCGTTCTTCCGGATCGAGCGCACCGAGAGCGTAAGCCTCTAGCAGCTCACGGAATTGGTCGCAGTTGTTCACGTTGTTGCCTGCAATCCCTCTTTCAAGCGAAGCAAACCGTTGCGAATCCAGCTTTTTACCGTTCCGAGTGGCTCCTTCAAGGTCGCCGCTATTTCCGAATGGCTTAATCCTTCAAAATACGCCAGTTCGATCGCTCTTTTTTGCTGCGGGTTCAGGGCAGCCACCAACGCGCGGACGCGCTCGGCGCGGCGCTGATCGTCGAGTGCTTTTTCGTACTCGGGAGCTACGGCAATCGAGGGTAGCTCTTCGGGAAGATCCTCGCGGCGGCGCTGCCGCTCGCTTTTTAGGCGGAGATGATCCAGGGCGCGGTTGCGCGCCATGGTGCAAAGCCAGGGGACGAACGGCCCGCGGGACTCGTCATATTGCGCCGCGTTGCGCCAAAGCTGCAGAAAAACGTCCTGCACGACTTCCTCGGACGTAGAAGCGTGTTGCAGAATGCGCAGAACCAGCCCATAAACTAGGCGCGAATGGCGGTCGTAGAGCTGTTCGAAGGCGCTCACGTCTTTTTGAAGAAGGCGCGACAATAGCGTCGCGTCAGGCGACACTTCGCGGGGACTTCTGGATGTAAAAGCCGCCAGGAACATCACGAGAGTCGGCTTCTTCCTCTCCTTAAAATAATATACGTCAGAAACAAAGAAACAGATGCGCAAGCCATGTAGCCCAGGGATTATCCTTGCGCCTTGTGTTTTAGCCTGTAGCGCGGGCATGGAGGCGCCCTTGGCCGCACCCTGCCGCCCAAATCAAATCACCAAACGTATTTCCTTTACCACTTCCAAAGCCTGCTCCACGCACGCTCCAACCGAAGGCCCTCGCATATAATTTCCCGCCAACCAAAGATTCGGAAACTCCGCTCGCAGCTTTTGCAGCGACGCCAAACGCTCCGAGTGGCCTAGATTGTATTGGGGAAGCGCCCGAGGGTAAAGCGTGACGTTGAAGAAGGTCGGCGCTTGGCGGATTTGCATTACGGGCGCAATTTCCTTGTGAACTATTGAGACCAGCTCTTTGGGCGAAAGAGTGATGGCATGGGGATCCGTTGCGCCGCCGATAAAGCTGGTGAGCAAGGCATGCCCGTCAGGGGCGCGATTGGGAAAAAGGGAAGAGTTCCAGACTGTGCCGAGTGTGCGGAGGCCGGACGAGCGAGGCACGAGAAAGCCGAAGCCGTCGAGCGAGTGGCCGATGTCGGCGATTTTGTAGCCTAACGAAACAACGGCGAGCGGCGCGTATTCGATAGGGCCTAGCGTGGATGCGAAGTTGGAATGAAAGCCTCGGAGGAGAGAGGCCGAGATGTACGTTGGTGTCGCGAGAATCAAATGATCGGCGGTGATTTGTTCGGCCGTGCCGCGCGCGTTCAGTGCGACTTCAAATTTCGGAGAGTTGAGTGTTGAACCAGCTGAGATGAATGGCCGAATTTCTGTTACGGCCGCTTCGGTGCGGAGAGCCGGGCCGAGATTTGTTGCGAGGGCTTTCATCAAAGTTTGGTTTCCGTCACGGAATGCTTGCAGCGTGCGAGGTTGCTGCGAGCTGTTTTTTGATTTAGCGGCTTTTGCTGCGCGGGTGAGGCCGCGGATCACGCTGCTTGCAGTTCGCTCGGCTTCGTAAATCTGGGGGAAGGCTGCGCGGAGGCTGAGTTTTTCCGGGTCGCCGGCGTGCACTCCGGAAACAAATGGGCCGACGAGTTTGTCGAGAAGTTCTGCGGAAAATTTTCGGCGCGTGAAGCTGGCGACGGATTCGTCGGCGTTCGGCGGAGTGCTGCCACCGAGGGCGTCGCGGAGCATGCTCGCTTTGGTGCGAAGGCTGAAGAGGGAAGTAGTGAGAAATGCTGGCGGGGTCAGTGGGACTTGTTTCAGCTGGCCGTCCATCAGGAGAAATCTCGGGGCTTGCGGCGGGGCGGAGATCAATTCGTTTTCGATTTGCAAGTCGCGGCAGAGGTCCAGGATCTGCGCAGTGCCGCTGAAGCTTTGCGGGCCCAGTTCGAGCAGGTAGCCGTCGCGGCGCTCGGAGAGGATCACGCCGCCGGGGCACGGTGATGCTTCGAGCACGTGGGCGTCTATGTCCGATTTGCGGAGGGTGTAGCCGCAGACCAAGCCTGAGATTCCGGCACCGATGATCAGGACTTGGGTATGCGTGGCCATGGTCCGAGCCATACTATCATTTGAGTCTGCGCCCGCCCGACACGTGGACGAAATCCGTACACCAGGTTGGCACAGGGAGCCACGACACCGCCAGCCTCCGCCCAGACAATCGCCACCCTTTACGTGCCGTTGCAGCTCGGCTAACTCTTTTAGATGCAATACTTACAAAAACTGAGGGGCCCCTCGGAGGTTAAGGTCTTAACAACACAGGACTTGCGTGAGCGGGCTCACACGTGTTGATTCTAAAAAAGGCTTCTTCAGATTTGCGGGAAATCAAAGCGGCGCGCATGAACTAAAACGCGCGCCGCTTTGCAAACACGTGTCCGGCCGGTGCGGTTACGGCTGCTTATCCAGTTGGGCTGCAACCTCTGGGAGGACGGCTGTGCCCTCGATGCGTACTGCGTCCAGGAGTTGCGGATCAAGGCCCAGGGCCTTCACGATGGTGGGGGCGACCTGTGTTGTGGTAGTTGCGTTGGAGACGGTCTGCGGGGAGAAATGCGGGTTCGATACCAGCATCATAACGTTGGTGTCGTCATGTCCGAAGCCGCCGTGATCTCCTAAAGCCGAGCCTTGCCCGATGTAGGTCACTCCGGCGTTGGGCGTCACGATGATGTCCGGCGAGCGAGGATCCAAACCTGGACCAAGGCCGCCGACGTCATAGTTCAGTGCCAGTGTCGGGCCATAGAAAATCTGGCCGAGGCCGATCGGTCCAGCGTTGCTTTCGAGCAACTGGACGGCTGCCGGAATGCTTGCGCCCGGGTTCAGCCAAAGTACGGAAACGTCGTCTTCCGTTGCGCCGATGCCGCCGGGTGTGAGCGGCGACTCGGTGGATGGAATAACCGAGCTCAGCAAGGTTGCTGGAGTGGTTGGAGGGCCGGTGACCAGCAGGTTCGGGTCGATGGGCGACATGCCGTGCTTTGCGGTAATGATGATTAAGGTGCTGTCGTAGATGCCTGCTTCTTTTAGCGCGCTGACGAGTTTACCGATTGCAATGTCGACGTACTCAATTTCACTGACCAGCTCTGGGCTCGGCACAGCGGCCGCGTTTTGGTAGCCGCCGACGCCCAGGTTGGGCTCGATGAGGATTTGGCCGGTGTATACGGACTGAAAGTTCATTCCGAAGACCGCGGGGATTTGCGCAGGCCTGCCGTTGTGGGTTTTGCCGGCGACCTGGTTGAGCAGGCCGTTCAGGCGCAACTGGTCATAGCACTGGATATTGGCGAAGCTGCTGTTCCAGCCGGAGAGACTGGACGGGTCAGGAGGCGTGGCGCAGGAAACGCCCTGCAGAGTGGTTACGCCGGGAAGATTGATTACGTTGGAGTCCACTTCGGGAGAATAGTAGTCATCGAGATTGTGGCCGCCCGGTCCGCCCACCATCGAGTAGGAAGGGTGCTTGTCAATCCACGCCGTGTATCCGCCAGCGGCATGGACTACCCCGAAGATGGTGTTGGTGCGAACGAAGTTCCACGGATAGACGGGAGCGCAACCTTTGGCCGGATCGCGGGAGAGCTTTTTCGGATCGAGCGAAGCAATGCCGCCTTCGGTCGGAGAGGCATTGGGAGCGCCACCGTTCAGCGCGGTATCGTCGATGTCCACGCCTTGGTCGTTGTCTGTGGTTGTTCCAGTGGGTGGAGCGTAGGGCGTGCACGTGGCGGCGGCGAGACCAGTGCCGGTCGTAATGGTGGGTCCATCAAGCGAGCGGTCATAGGCTACGTCGTAATAGAGGCCCGTGGATTTTGGAGTGCCGCCGGTGACTAAGGCGGCGATGCCGGGGAAAGAGTCGGAGGGTTTCGACGACACGGCAGCCACGTAGTTGATGCCGGTATGGCGGAGGGCAGCCAAGTTCGGGCAGTAGGGAGCGCCGCCGTTTGCCCCCGCGATGCCGTGCGCGCAGTTATAGAAATCGACGGCGTGCATGCCGTCGATGCTGATCAACAGGACGTGCTTGACTTTGCCCCAGCCCCAAGAGCTTGTATCCGCTGACGTTTTGTATGTGGAACACGTGAGCGCTGTGGCAAACGCAACTCCACCCCAGAATAACCGCTTCCCCTTCATGTGATACCTCCGAGGGGCGATAGTAGTGACCGGGGCGGGAGCCAAGTTGAATTTTCCGTGAATATTCCGCCAAACAGTTGGGCTCGGGTACCGGGACTGGCAGTCTCGGACCTGCCAGAAATATGGCTAGAGCGTCTTCGAGAAGAGAGGTTTGGAGGCGAGTTGCTGCTTTTCGAGGTATGGGTCGAAGAGCATGGCGGCGTTGCGGATGAAGATACGGCCTAGCCAGCTGGTGCGGATTTCGTTTGCGTCCAGAAGGATCAGCCCGTCGTCTTGGAACGATTGGAGACCGCGGAGTTCACCGGCGAAATATTGGTCGAAGTCGATCTTGAATTCTTGCTCGATTTCCTCTTTGAAGATAACCATGTGGCAGAGGAGGCGGCTGATGACTGCGCGGCGGAGGCGATCGTCTTCGGAGAGGTGGTAGCCGCGCATGGTGGCGATGCCACGGTGTTCGACGGCGGTTTGCCAGGCGGGGAGGTCCCGCTGGTTTTGGGCGTAGGCGTTTTGGATGCCGCTGATGGCGGTGATGCCCATGCCGTAGAGGTCGGCGCCGGCTTTGGTGGTGTAGCCCTGAAAATTGCGATGGAGCGTGCGGTTTTGCTGCGAAACAGCTAATTCGTCGCCGGGTTTTGCAAAATGGTCCATGCCGATGTAGAGGTAGCCGGCTTCGAGAAATCTAAGAAGGCCGGTGCGAAAGATGTCGAATTTTTGTATGCCTTCGGGGAGATGGCCTTCAAAGGAGTTCTGCTGTTTCTTTAACCAAGGGACGTGGGCGTAGCTGAAGAGAGCGATGCGATCGGGAGTTAGTTCGAGGATTTGATCCACTGTGTAAGCAAATGTTTCGGCGGTTTGGTAGGGAAGGCCGTAGATGAGGTCGACGTTGACGCTCTGGAAGCCGAGGTCGCGAGCGGACTGGATGAGTTCGCGAGTCAGCGCGTAGGGCTGGACGCGGTTGATTGTTTTTTGGACCAGCGGGTTGAAATCCTGGATGCCCATGCTAAGGCGGTTGAAACCTAGTTTGCGCAGAGTTTCTAGATGTTCGCGGGACGTTACGCGGGGATCAACTTCTATGCCGATTTCCGCGTCTGGGGCGAAATGGAATTGGGCCTGAGTGAAATGGAAGAGGTCTTCGATTTGTGGGGGAGTCAGGTAGGTGGGAGTGCCGCCGCCCCAATGGAATTGAACGACTGGGCGATCTTTGGACACATTGCGGCTTACGTGTTCGACTTCGCGTTTCAGGATGTCGAGATAGGGAGGGGAGACGGATTTGTTTTTTTGGATGATTACGTTGCAAGCGCAAAAGAGGCAGAGGCTTTCGCAGAAGGGAATGTGCATGTAAAGAGAGACGGGGGATTTGGCGGCGTTGGCTTCGGCGTGAACTTTTTCGAGATCGTTCGGGCCGAAGGAGTCGTTCCAGACCGGGGCGGTGGGATAACTTGTGTAGCGCGGGCCCGGACGGTTGTAGCGGGAGAGGAAGGCTTCGCTTACGCGAAGCTCTTCGCGGGCTTGCCTTAGGTTGGGGTTGGAGAGAGTCACGATTTGTGCCATGTGCGGCTTTGGCGCAGGGGACGCGCTGAAGCGCGCCCCTACGCAGTCCTTCCTGCGGGTTTGGCTTCTTGCAGCCGAGACTGTTGGCCGGTTTCGATGAAGAGCTTCGCGTTTTCGACCGGAGTGTGCTGGAGGATACCGTGGCCCAGGTTGAGGATGTGGCCTGTGCCGTTTAGGCTTGCTGCCGTCTCTTGCGTAATACGGCGGATTTGCTCTTGCGGGCCGAAGAGCACGGCCGGGTCCACGTTACCTTGCAGGGCGATCGTTGGGCCGAGCACTTTGCGAAGAGCGGGTAGATCTACGCGCCAGTCGACACTCAAAACATTTGCGCCTGAGCGGGCGACTGCTGGCATCAAGTGATGGGAGGCTTTCGTGTAATAGATTACGGGAGTGGAACTGCCGCTTAGGGCGGAGATTATTTCCTGGACCGCGGGTAAGGCGAAATTCTCGTAGTCCTGGAGGGAGAGTTCGCCGCACCAGGTGTCGAAGAGTTGGACGGCTGCCGCGCCCGCGGCGATTTGGGCCTTCAGGTAGGGGATAGTGGCTTGGGCGATTCTGTTGAGGAGTTCGCGAAAGGTCTTCGGGTCGCTGAGCAGGAAATTCTTTACGGCTGCAAAACCTTCCTTTGTGCGGCCCTCGACCATGTAGCAGGCCAAGGTCCAAGGGGCAGCGGCGAAGCCCAGGACAGGGACTGTGGGGCCGGCTTCTCTGGTGATGCGGCGGATAGCTTCCGGGAGGAAGGCGGTTTCGATTTCCGGGTCGAAAAGTCTTAGTTTTTGCACGTCGCGTTTGTCGCGGACTGGGTCGGGAAGATTGGGGCCGGCGTCGGTTAGTTCGAGTTTTAGGCCCATGGCTTCAGCGGGAATTAGGATGTCGGAGAAGACAATGATGGCGTCCACGTTGAGGAGACGGAAAGGCTGCATGGAAACTTCGACGGCCAGGTCGGGGCTTTTGCAAACTTCGAGGAACGCGTGGTTTGCGCGGATGGCTCGATATTCGGGGAGGTAACGGCCTGCCTGGCGCATCATCCAGACGGGGAGGCGGGGAGTTATTTCGCCGCGGCAGGCGCAGAGAAACAATTCTTTTCGGTTGATCGTAGCGGGAGTGGTCATTGTCATTGACTTGGAAAGGATAGCAAATCCCTTCGCGGAATGCTGAGAGTGCGGGGTTGAGTCGGAGGGTTCACGTGGGCTTTTGAGGGCGCGAAGTCGTAAAGATAGGGAGCAAGGCTCCCGCACTACCCGTGCGTGGTGTGGGCTATACTTTGACGACAGGGAAAACTGGTTTCTGAACTCATGAAAGATTTGTTCTTGCTATTGACGATTGCGGCTTATGCGGCGAGTTTGACGTTCTACGTGCGTTTCTTAAACAGCGGCAAGGAGTTGATGGGGCGGTTGGGGACTGTTTTTTTGGGGTTAGGGCTTGTGGCCCATTATTTTGCGCTGCTGGAACGATCGCGGGGAATGCATACCGTTCCTTATCACGATCTTTATGGGTCGATGTCGTTGTTTGGATGGTTGCTGGCGTTGACTTACCTGGGATTGGAATTGTTTCACCGGCAGAGGTCGGTGGGTGCGTTTGTTTTGCCGTTTATTCTGGTTTTTTTTGTGGCGGCCCATTTGGCGCCTGCGGACCGGTTGTCACCACCGCCTGCGAAGGGGGTTGTTTTTGCGTTTCATGTGACGTTGAGCATTTTGGCGTATGCGGCGTTTGCGCTTTCGTTTGTGTTCAGCTTGATTTTTTTGGCGGAGGAGCGAATTTTGCGCAGCCGCAGGCTGGGAGGCATTGTCTGGCGGCTTCCGCCCCTGGAATTGCTGGAGAGGATGAGCCGGTCGAGCGTGTTTGTCGGATTGTTGTCGATTGCTGTCGGGACTGTGCTGGGATTTGTTTGGGTCGACCGCTTGCATGGGCAGATCTGGTACTACGATCCCAAATACGTCGTGACGCTTTTGGTGCTCGCTCTTTACGTGGCTTATTTTCATTTGGCGAGGACGGCGGCTTGGAGAGGGGCGCGGGCCTCGAAGTTGTGCGTGTTTAATTTTTTTGTGGTGGTGATGAGTTTTACGGTGGTGAATTTGTATTTGTCGCAGAGCCACCGGTATTTTTAATGGCTAGAAGCGAGTGGCTAGTGACGAGCGGCTAACGACTAGCGGCGAGTAGCAAGTGACTAGACGAGTGACTCGTGGTGATTGGTGCGATTGGGATGGAAATTGTTCTAGTGGGATTGAATCATCGGACGGCGCCCGTGGAGGTGCGGGAACGGGTGTCGTTTACAGTGGAGCAGTCGCGGAAAGCGGCTGAGGAGTTGCGGTCGCGGGGGATACTCGCGGAAACGCTCGTGCTTTCGACTTGCAACAGGAGCGAGATTTATGGAGTACCGCCAGAATCGTCGCATGAATGCGCACCAGGGCTGTCGTCATTTTTGAGCGAGTTTCACGAAGTGCGAGCGGATGTGTTGAATGTGTCGCTCTATCACCATTATGACCGGGCGGCGGTGCGGCATCTGTTTCGAGTGGCGGCGGGGCTGGATTCGATGATGCTTGGCGAGGCTGAAATTTTGGGACAAGTACGGGAGGCTTATAAGTTTGCGCACGAGTACGGCGCGACTGGGCCGGTTTTGAATCGTTTGTTCCAGGGGGCGATTGAGGTTGGGAAGCGCGTACGGACGGAGACGGAGTTGGGGACGCGGCCGATGTCGGTGGCGTCGGCGGGAGTGAAGCTGGCAGAACGGATCTTTGGAAAGATGAAGGAGCGGAGCGCGCTGGTACTGGGTGCGGGGACGATCAGCGAACAGGTTGTGAATCAGTTGAGGGACCGAGGAATTGCGCGGCTTTTTATTATGAACCGGTCCCGGGAGCGTGCGGAGGAGTTGGCGGGGCGGGTTGGCGGGAAGGTGGCAGCGTGGGGAGAGTGGGAGACGGCGCTGACGTTGCCGGATGTGGTGGTTACTTCTGTATCGGCGGAAGAGCCGGTTTTGAGACGGGAAATTTTACAGGGGGCGATGGCGGCGCGGGGAAATCGGGCGCTCTTCTTGATGGATTTGGGAGTGCCGCGAAATATTGAGGCGAGTGCGGCGGAGCTCTACAACGTTTATGTGTACAACCTGGATGACTTGACGGAGATCGTGGAGCAGAACCGGCAAGCGCGGGAAAGCGAAGTGCCGCGAGCGGAAACCATTGTGGATGAGCATGTGGGAAAATTTCTTTCGTGGCAAGCCAGCGTGGAATTGGTTGGACTGGTGGAGGCGCTGCGGGCGCGAATGCGCGAGGAGCGGGCTAGTTTTATTCGGGCGCGGATGGACTCGATGGGGCATTTGGGAGCAAGCGAACGGGCGCAGATGGAGTCCATGATGGACGAGTTGCTGGAAAAACTTCTGGTGGAACCTGCGGAGCGATTGCGCGGGGAGAAAGAGTTGCGGCGGAAAATTCAGAACGTGGAAGCGTTACGGGATTTGTTTTTGTCGAACCGGGAGAAGCCGTGAGGCATTTGCGGATTGGGACGCGAGGGAGTTTGCTGGCGAAATGGCAGGCGGAGTCCGTGCGCAAGAAGCTTTTTGCAGTGGCTGGACTGGAAGCGGAGATTGTGATTATCAAAACGGCGGGCGACAAGCTGGCTTCGGCGCCGATTTCGCAGATTGGCGGGAAGGGAATTTTTATCAAGGAATTGGAAGAAGCGCTGCTGGAAGAGACAATTGATCTGGCAGTGCACAGCGTGAAGGATATTCCAACCGATACGCCTTCGCGGCTAATGTTTCCGGCGGTGTGCAGGCGCGAGGATGTGAGGGATTGTCTGGTGGGGCCGAGCGGGACGACGCTGGCGAGTTTGCGGCAGGGTGCGCGCGTCGGGACGGGGAGTATGCGGCGGCAGGCGCTGCTGCGGCATATCCGGCCGGACTTGGATGTGCGGGATTTGCGCGGGAATGTGGACACGCGCTTGCGAAAAGTGGAGAGCGGGGAATATGAGGCCGTGATGCTGGCGAAGGCAGGGCTGGATCGCCTGGGTTGGAGTGCGCGGATTACGGAAATTATGTCGCCGGAGGTTTTTTTGCCGGCGGTGGGGCAGGGAGCGATCGCGGTAGAGTGCCGGTTGAGGGATACGGAAGCGGGGGAATTGGTTGGCGGGCTGGATGATGCGGAGACGCGGACGGCGATTATTGCTGAGAGGGCGCTGCTTTCGGCCCTGCATGGCGGGTGCCAGGTGCCGCTTGGGGCTTGGGCGCGGATGGAACGCGGGGAGTTGGTGATGGAAGCGTGTGTATGCTCGCTTGACGGGACGCAGTTTGTGAAGCAGAGGGCGACGGCTACGCCGGAACAGGCGGCAGAACTTGGCGGACACATGGCCACACTGCTGATGGACGCTGGGGCGCAGAGCATTCTAGAAGAAGTGGGGCGGGCGCGTGGCTGAGACGATGGCTTCACCGCTGGCCGGAAAGACTGTGGTGGTGACGCGGGATGCTGGGCAGAGCGCGAGAATTGTTGAGGAGTTGGCGGCGCGGCAAGCAAACGTGAAGTTGTTGCCGCTGATTTCGTTTGCACCGCCAGAGAAATTTGAGGAGTTCGATGCGGCGCTGAGGCGACTGGAAAATTTTGACTGGATCATTTTTACCAGTGCAAATGCCGTGCAGGCCCTCGAAGGGCGCCGCCAGGAGATTGGACTGGGCGAACTTGCGGCGGTGAAATTGCCGCGCGTGGCTGCCGTTGGGCCTGCTACTGCGGATGCGGCAGAGAGCACCGGGTATTCTGTGGATTTTGTGGCGACAGAACACAGTGGCGCTGGGATTGTTAAGGAGTTGGGAGAGGACCTGAAGGGGAAGAGCGTTTTTTTGCCGCGTAGTGATAAGGCGAATCCGGATTTGCCTCAGGCGCTGCGAAAACGTGGTGCCATGGTGACGGATGTGGTCGCTTACAAGACGTTAGCGCCCGGCGAGACGGATCGGGCGCGAGTGAAAGAGAGTTTGAAGGACGGAGCGGATGGGATTTTGTTTTTCAGTCCGAGCGCGGTGCGGAACTTTCTGGAACTGTTGGGCGCTGATAGGTTGAAGGCGCTGCAGGGGAGAGCGGTCATGGTGGCGATTGGGCCGACGACGGCTGGAGCTTTGAGTGCGGCGGGAGTACAGAGGGTCGCGTGGGCAGCGGACACGACGCCAAAAGCTGTGATTGAGGCGCTGGAGGGGCATTTATCGCGGACGCGAAGAAGAACTACGGCGGGAGCGAACCAGGAATGAGTTTTCCAGCACAGAGACCAAGGCGATTGCGGCGAAGCGAGGCTTTGCGCGGGTTGGTGCGCGAGACGCGGCTTTCCGCGGCCGGGTTGATTTATCCGATGTTCGTTTGCCCTGGGACAAAAGTGCGGAAGGAAGTTAGTTCGATGCCTGGTGTGTTTCAGCAATCCGTGGATCAGATTGTGGAAGAGTGCAGGGAAGTGGAGGAACTTGGGATTCCGGGCGTGATTCTTTTTGGGTTGCCGGAATCGAAGGATCCGCGCGGGACGATTTCTACCTCGGCGCAAGGTGTGGTGCAAAGGGCCATTGAGGAGATTCGAAAAGCGAATCTGAAATTGCTGGTGATTACGGACGTTTGTTTGTGTGAGTACACGGACCATGGGCATTGCGGGGTGATTGAGAACGGCGAAGTGGCGAATGATGCGACTTTGCAGGTTTTGGCGGTGCAGGCGCTTTCGCATGCGCGGGCCGGGGCAGACATCGTGGCGCCGTCGGACATGATGGATGGGCGCGTTGGAGCGATTCGGGAGATGCTGGACCAGCACAAGTTTGGCGAGATTGCGATTCTGGCATACGCGGCGAAGTATTGTTCGGGATTTTATGGGCCGTTTCGCGAGGCGGCGGATTCGGCGCCGCAGTTTGGCGACCGGAGGAGTTATCAAATGGATCCGGGGAATGTGCGCGAGGCGCTGAAGGAAGTGGCGCTGGACATTGAAGAAGGTGCGGACATGGTGATGGTGAAGCCGGCGCTGCCTTATCTGGATGTGATTCGGCGGGTACGGGAGGAGTTTGATGTGCCGGTCGGGGCATATAACGTGAGCGGGGAGTACGCGATGGTGAAGGCGGCGGCGCAGAAGGGTTGGTTGGATGAGAAGAGAGTGGTGATGGAGATTTTGACGGGGATTCAGAGAGCTGGGGCGGGGATTATTTTGACGTATCATGCCAAGGATGTGGCTGGGTGGATGAAGTAAAGAAGCGGATATGAGCGCTACACCTATGAAATCGAAAGTGCAACGACGACGCTCACGGGAGATTTTTGCGCGTGCGGAGAAGATTCTTGTTGGAGGCGTGAATAGCCCTGTGCGGGCGTTTCGGTCGGTTGGAGGCGAGCCGCTGATTATTGAGCGTGGTAGCCGGCAATTTCTTTACGACGCGGATGGGAACAAGTTGCTGGACTACGTTTGTTCGTGGGGCGCAATGCTTTTGGGACATGCGCATCCGGCGGTGAGCGAAGCGATTGCGGAACAGGCGTGGGACGGAACGAGTTTCGGGGCGACGACCGAGTTGGAAGTTGAGTTGGCGACGATGATTACCGCGGCGATTCCGGGGATCGAGAAGATTCGGTTTGTTTCAAGTGGGACGGAAGCGACCATGAGCGCGGTGCGGTTGGCGCGCGGGGTGACGAAGCGGGATTTTATTTTGAAATTCGAGGGCTGCTACCACGGGCATGCGGACAGTTTTCTTTCGCAGGCGGGGTCGGGGCTGGCGACTTTGGGGATTGCGGAGTGTCCGGGAGTGCCGCAGGCGCTTGCGGAGCTGACTTTGAACGCGCCGTACAACGATTTGAGTGCGGTGGAGCGGTTGTTTTCTGAGCACAAGGACAAGATCGCGGCTGTCATCCTCGAGCCGATTGCGGCGAATATGGGCGTGGTCTTACCGGAGGCGGGATTTCTTGCAGAGTTGCGGGAAATTACGACGCGCAACGGGGCGTTGCTGATTGTGGATGAAGTGATCACCGGATTTCGGATGCACTATGGAGCTGCGCAGCAACTGGCTGGCATTGAAGCGGATTTGACGACGCTAGGAAAGATTATCGGCGGAGGGCTGCCGGTTGCAGCGTATGGCGGGCGCGCGGATATTATGAATCATGTGGCGCCTTTGGGGCCGGTGTATCAGGCGGGGACGCTGGCGGGGAATCCACTTGCGATGCGGGCGGGGATTGCAACTCTGAAGCAGCTTACACGGCCTGGACTTTACATCGGGATTCATGAAAAAGCGGAGACGCTGGTGCGGGGATTGCGCGAGGCGCTGGCTGAAACGGGAGTTGCCGGGCGGGTGAATGCGAGGGGGTCGCTGGCGACTCTGTTTTTTGCGGCTGATCCTGTGAACAATTATACCGATGCGAAGGGCGCCGACACAAAACGGTACGCGCGATTTTTTCGGGAAATGCTGGAGCGGGGGATTTTTATGGCGCCGTCGCAGTTTGAGGCTGCGTTTGTTTCGGCGGCGCACACTGCAGAAGACGTTACGCGGACGGTTGATGCGGCGCGCGATTCCTTGAAAGCTATTGCGGCTGAGCCTTCTGTTTAAAACTTCAAAGGAGAAACTGAATGTCTGAGGGGATTGAACTGCCAGAAGTGCATCACGAGGAAGGTCCATGGCTCATTCCGGTTTCCCTGACCATCTCCACGCTGGCTGTTTTGGTGGCGGGAGTGACGCTAATGAGCCACCGGGCGCATACCGAAGAGCTGCTCCGGCAGAGCCAGGCGGCCAACCGGTGGGCGCAGTATCAGGCAAAGGCGGATCGGCAGCACACGACGGAGAAGGCCGTTGATGTGGTGCGTATCGTGGCGCCACTCAACAAGGAAATTGGCGAAGAGATCCAAAAGAAAAATGAGGCGGAGCTGGAGCACTACCAGGAAGACAAGGGAGATATTACGAAAGAGGCGAAAGACCTGGAAGCAGAGCGCGATTTGGCGGGGCGCAAGGCGGACCGTTTTGACGGCGGAGAGGCCCTGCTGGAAGTTGGGCTGGTCATTTGTTCTCTGACACTGCTTACGAAAAAGCGGTTGTTCTGGATTGGGGGCATGGTGATTGCGGCGGCCGGCCTCGGGTTTGCGCTGACTGGGTTTTTGCTTCACTAAGCAAAGATTCCTGCGTGCGAGGATTACGCGCGAGCCGGGGGTTGCGAGCCTCTCAGGCGCACTACTTCTTCCATCAGGTTTTTCAGGTGGGTGACGAGTTCCTGGTGGCGGAGGGATTCCGGGTCGGGACGCTTCCCGACAAAGGAAAGATTGCCGCTGGGTTCGAGGATGCATTTGTCCACTTCCTGCAGGGAATCGAAGCCCTGCTTTCTGGCGGCTGCTTCGAGCTGAGATTGCGTGATGAGCTCTTTCTTCAAGCGGTCGGTGTAGATTTTGCCGCTTTCGATGAGGACATCGGCCTGGCCTTCGACGATTTGTTCCAGCTTGTTGTGACCGTAGAGAAAACGGACCACCAAATAGTTGATTACGAGCAGGGAGGTGGCGCCGATGAGGCCGCCGGAGACGCTATTGTCGTCGCCGATGATGGCGTTTTGGACGGTGTTGGAGAGCGTGAGGAGAACAACGAGGTCGAAGGGATTGAGCTGGACGAGTTCGCGCTTGCCGGAGAGTCGGAGACTGATCACCAGGAACAAGTAGACGATAATCGGGCGGAGAATTTTTTCGAGCAGGGGAAGTCCCATGACGAACATGTCTTTCCAGATGTCATGCGTTGGCACAACGCCTCCTATGTCGCGGTTTATGGGGGATGCCGGCGCTACCAGAATTCATGAGAATCGAAGGCGAGCGTAGCATGTCCATGGCGCGGGTGAAAGCGGCGGAGGGGCGAACCTGTATCTTCGTACAGGTATGTTTTGGCAACATGGCCGCTTGGAAATATGCCCGGAGATTCAGAACTAGTTATAATTGGGGTGTTTCGATAGTCTCTACCCAATAAAGGTCGTTCCAGAACGTAAATCGTGAAGCGGAGTCATTTTTTCTCCGCGGTTTCTTGGGGTACGACAACGTTTTATTTTGCAGCGACCTATGCCACCTAGCCGCACTTTTGATCAAAGAATAGGGCCGAGTCCAGAGCAGATAGCGACGCTACTGGATTGCGCGCGTGAACTTCTAGCCATTCTCAGCACAGACGGAATCATTTTACACGCGAGCGCGGGAGCAACACGTTTGCTCGGCTACCGCCCGGACGAAGTCGTAGGAAGTGTGCTCGCTGATTATGTGCATCCGGACGATGTGGACGAGATGCGCGAGCGTTTTAGAGGGCTGGAAGAGATTCCGAACGACACGCGAAAGGGACGCTGCCGACTGCGCAGCAAGGCAGGGTATTGGCGGTGGTTTGAGGCCACGATCAGTAATTGCCTGAGCAATGCGGCGGTCGAAGGAGTGGTCGTCAGTCTTGTTGATGTGACCGCGTTGCAACGGATGGAAGCCGAGCGACAGGTGATTTCGGAAGTTGTTCACGCGTTAAACCAGACAGCCAATCTCGATGAGTTGCTGAAGGGAATTCACCAGGCGCTGAAGAAAGTTCTGTACGCGGAGAATTGTTTCGTTGCACTGCATGACGCGAAGGAAGATACGTTTATCTTTCCATTTCTTGTGGACCGGTTCGATACGGTGCCTCCGCCGCAAAAAGTCGGGCGGAGCTGCACGTCGTATGTGTTCCGGACGGGGAAAGGAATGCTCATCCCGCAATCGGAGTTCGACCGCCTGGTGCAGGCAGGAGAGGTCGAACTGGTCGGCTCGCCGTCGCCATCGTGGCTGGGTGTGCCGCTGAAGACGCCCACGGCAACCATCGGTGTTCTGGTCGTTCAGCACTACGAGGACGAAAATGCGTATGACGTGCGGGATCTCGAGTTTCTGGATTCGGTAGGCGGCCACATTGCACTGGCGATCGAAAGGCGGAGCGCCGAGGATGCGCTACGCAAAAGCGAATCGGTTTTCCGGCTGTTGTTTTCTCACAATCCCCTGCCGACGTGGGTGATGGACGGCGGGACCCTGCAATTCATTCAAGTGAACGACGCCGCGGTTCGGCAATACGGATATGCGCAGGAAGAGTTTGAGCAGATGACGATTGTGGACATAGAGCACGAAGCGAAGGTAGTCTCGCGGGAGGGACTGGCAAAAGAAGATGTGACCGGCGGAGAGTTCCACGGAGTATGCAGGCACAAAAATAAGGATGGAAAGGTTTTTGAAGTTGAGCTTATCTCACACCAGTTGGACTACGCGGGACGGCGCGTAAAGCTAGTGGTGGCGCAGGACGTCAGCGAGAGGCAGCTTTTGGAGCAACAGCTTCGGCAGGCGACAAAAATGGAAGCGGTTGGGCGTCTGGCCGGCGGTGTGGCGCACGATTTCAATAATCTTTTGATGGTCATCAAGGGGCATACTGAGCTGTTGATGAACGAATTGCCGCCCGCGGACCGCATGGTGCGAAAAATTGAACAGATTGATAAGTCAGCTGATCGCGCGGCAGCTCTGACGAAGCAGCTTCTGGCGTTCAGCCGGATGCAAGTTTTGCAGCCGCGCGTGATGAATTTGAACGGCGTGATCGAGGATATGGGTAGGCTGCTGCCCCGACTGATTGGGGAAGACATCGAGCTGGGAGTTCGCATGGCTGCCAATTTGGGCACGATTCGGGCAGACGCCAGCCAAATGGAACAGATCATTATGAATTTGGCGGTGAATGCCCGAGACGCGATGCCGACGGGTGGACGCCTGATTATTGAGACGTCCAATGCGGAGCTGGACCGCTCGTACAACATGACGCATCCGATCGTGCAGCCGGGGCGATACGTTTTGCTGGCGGTGACTGACACCGGGTTTGGCATGGATGCGGAAACGCAGGCGCACATTTTCGAGCCATTTTTTACAACGAAAGAACCGGGGAAGGGTACAGGGCTGGGACTTGCGACGGTTTATGGTGTTGTGAAGCAGAGCGGCGGATTCATTTGGGTATACAGCGAGGTGGGCAAGGGAACTTGCTTCAAGATTTATCTGCCGCGAGTGGACCAGCCCGAAGAAAAGGGCATGTCTCCTCAGGCATTGACGGAAGCGCCGCGCGGCACGGAAACGATTTTGCTCGCGGAGGACGAACAGGATGTGCGCGAGGTGGCGCGGGAATTTCTGGAGTCAGGTGGCTACACGGTGATTGAAGCGCGAGACGGTGCGGACGCGTTGCGCCTTGCCAAGGAGCGCGAGGGCGGGATCGATTTGCTGGTCACGGATATGGTTATGCCGGGGATGACGGGGAGAGAGCTGGCGCAGCGATTGCAGCATGATCATGCGGGCATTGGGGTCATTTACATGTCGGGTTACAGCGAGCAGTCCGCGGTTGAAACTGTGCAGGCGGATGCAGTGTCGTGTCTGCTGACGAAGCCGTTCAGCCGGGGGAGTATTTTGCGCGCAGTACGAGAGGCGCTGAGCGTTTCCCGCAGGGCCTGAGTTTCCATCCTATTGAAAATTTCGGAGTTTCGAATTATGCGAGTTTGGGATGCTTGCGATGCCAGTCTGTGTGTGCCTGGAAGGTGCGCGCGGCTTGAATCACGGCAAAGTCATCGCCGGCGCGCGCTACGAATTGCAGACCCACAGGAAGACTGTTTTCGGTAAAGCCGCAGGGGACCGACAAAGCCGGAAGGCCGCACAAATTGCCGATGGCCCCGAGGGGATCGGGGAAGGCGAGATCGGTTTCCAGGTTTGTATCGAGTGGAACAGCCGGCACCGGCTGCGAGGCGGTTACCAGGACATCGAACGATGCAAAGAGGGTTTCCATCTTTTTTTGCAGGATTTCGCGAATGCTGAGCGCGCGCAGGTAGTCAGCGGCGGAATATTGTTCGTTGACGTAACCCGAAATCCGGCCTAAAGGATCGGCTAGCTCGCTGACGCGGCCAGACCGGATCAGATCACGAAAAGAGGCGGCAGCTTCGGCGGAAACGATGATGTTGCCTGCGTCTTCAAACGGTCCGTCGGGGAGTGTCGTGGATTTCGTAGTGCCCAAAAATTTGCGCACTACTTTTTCGGCCGCGAGAAGAACCTTCGCGACTCGGGGATCCAGTTTTGGCCAGGCATTGGTGAGCCAGCCGACATTCAAAGGCCGGGCCTTAAGATCCAGGGATGGGGAATAGGTGAAGGCGCCTTTGTCTATAGGCACGGTGCTGCGATCCTTCGGATCGTGGCCAGCGATGGCGGCGAATACGCGGGCGCAATCCTCGGCGGTCCGTGCGAGAGGACCTAGCTTGTCCATCGATGGTGAGAGGGCCATAGCGCCGTAGCGGCTGACACGGCCATAGGTGGGCCGCAGCCCGCTGACGCCGCAGAAGGCAGATGGGCAGATGATGGAGCCCCAGGTTTCGGAACCGATGGCAAATGCAGCGAGACCCGCAGCGACAATAGCTCCAGAGCCCGAGGATGAGCCGCAGGTCCAGCAGTCAGTGTTCCAGGGATTTTTCGCAGCGCCCTGAAGCGAGGCGGAAGCGAAGCGGTAGCCCATCCCGCCGGCGAGCTCAATCATCGCGGCTTTTCCGATGAGAATAGCGCCGACTCGGTTCAGGTGTTCGATGACGGTGGCGTCGTATTGGAAAACCTGGTCAGCGTAGGGCTTCGCGCCCCAGGTCGTGGGAAGGCCTCTGACCGAGAGCAGATCTTTTGCTGCGTATGGAATCCCGTGCAGCGGGCCGCGATAGTGGCCGTGCTGGATTTCTTTCTCGGCGGCTTTGGCTTGTTCGAGGGCGGTGTCGGGCGTCAAGCGAGCGTAGGCGTTGAGGCCGGGGCCGAACTTCGCGCTGCGGTCCAGATAGAGCTGGGTCAGCTCGACGGGAGAAAGCTTTTTCGTTTCGATGCGCTTGGCGAGCTCGGTTAAGGGCAAATAGAAGATTTCTTCGGCGGGCATGGTGAAATCTCCTCAGGGTCTCTTCGGAGTTGCGACCGTCGGACGAGCAGAGGCAGCGCTGGGTTCGGGCTTTTTCTCGCGCTCGAGGAGAGGCTTCAGGTAGAGAGCGGGGCCGTCGGCATTTTGGATAGTGTATGCGCGCAGGCGGTCAAGGGAAGGTTGTGCGAGAAGGCTCAGGCGATAGAGATCGGTTTTTTGTTCGTCAGAGAGACGCGAACGGTAAAGGCTGAGGATGGCTTCATAGCGGGCGTCGGCTTCGGCCTGGCTTTCGGGGGAGAGCTTTGGGGCGTCCGGCGATTGAGGAGGTTGAGGTTTCGCCGATGCAGAGTCTTGTGGCAGATGGCCCGCTGGAACGACCGAGACCGCGGAAACGATAGCGGCGCGGCGCGCGAATTCGCGGCGCGAGATTCCAGAACTCTTCTTGCTATTCATGGAAGTCCCCCTGAAGAGAGAATAGCTGTGAGAACGGCGAAATGGGAAGCTGAGGGATTGGGTTATGCGCGGAAGCTTTCCAAAGAGGCAACGCACGCTTACCGTAAAAAAAACATTACTCAGAGGACCACCGAGGTAGCCGAGGGCGCGGAGAAGGAATGGCGCGGCATGCCCGTGCGGCTATTCGACGCGGGTTAGCGTCTGGATTTGCAGTTCGAGGGCTTGGGTGTATTGACGCTCGATTTGCATTTCTGTTTGAAGCTTCTTGACGAGCAGATCGAGCCTGGCGATTTCGGCGCGGAGCTTTTGAATGTCCGCGGCTGGGGAGGATGGACGCGCGGACTGAGCGTTTGGCTGCTGGGCGTATTGCTGTGGAGCCGCTACGTCAGCTGGGCGCGGTGCGCTGAACGCTTCGGCCAGGGCTCTGGGCCAGATGGATTCGGGGACGCGTTGCTCGGGCGGCGCTGGTGGCGGAGCTGCCGGACGCGGGGGCGGCGGGGGGGCAAAGAGACTATTGAGCGCGTTCGACGGCACGGGACGTTCCGCGGAGGGCGCATCGGCGGGGCGCTTGGGTTCGAGCAGACTTTTCACCCGGCCAATCAGATCCTGTGGCTGAAAGGGTTTGCGAATCAGTTCGTCGGCTTTGACGGCGACGGCTTTGTCCGCGACGCTTTTGTTGACGACCCCGGACATGAGCACGACGGGAACTGTGCCGAAGTCAGGGTGCTGCTTGATCTGGCTGCAAACGGAGTAGCCGTCCTGGTCAGGCATGATGACGTCCGTGATGACGACGTCTGGTTTGTTTTGGTCGAATTGCGCCAGTGCGGAGGCAGCATCCGCGCAGGTGATGACATTGATGCTCTCGCGGCGGAACGCGATTTTGATGACCTCGCGCATGGTAGCGCTATCGTCAATGAAGTAGACCGTGGGCGTTCGCTTTGCCTCTGTTTCATTTAGTGGTGGAACAATCATCGCTTCGCTCATAGCGCTTCCTTGTCCGCCAGATCGCGAGCGCCTTCATCGAACTCGCGCATGGCATCGAGCATGAGATCGGTTGATGAGCGCAACACGGTGCGCTGGGGAGAAGTGGTGCCGTAGGCAAATTTGTAAACGCCTTCGCCGCCTTCGACGCAGTTTTTTAGAATGTGAATGACGGCTTCATCGCCGAAGAGGCTGCCACATTCGGCGTGGGTGATTTCGCCGGCGTCAAAGAAAAGGACGGCGTCCGTTTCGCCGGCGTTGATGTGCAGCGCGCCGGTTTGGCGAGCCTGGCCTAGCATTTGCATGACGCCGGTCAGATCGTGATGCGTCAGGCTGCCGCTGAGACTGGTGTCGGATTGAGCCAACATCTGCGTGGGCTGAAAGCCTTCGGATTTGCTGACGATTATGCTTTTCACGTGCGCGGCGATGGTCGCCGGCGGGCTCTGGCGATCGATGTAATCGTCGCAGCCGGCCTGAAAGGCTTCCATTAGGGCGCGATGGCTGCCGTCTCCAAGAGCGATGATTTGGAGCGCGGCGTTTTTGGGATCGGCATGAATGATGCGTGCGATTTCGAGAGCGCCCATTTCGCGCATGTTTGTTGAGCAGAGGATCGCGGAAGGCGCATCGTATTCCACGGTCGTGAGGGCGTAGGCGGCTTGCGTGCTGGTGACCACGTCAAACCCTTCGCGCTTTAGCGCATCACTGAGACGCTTGGCGAAATAGACGTTGCTGTCAATGAGCAAAATTTTCTGGGTGCGTCCGGGAGGCGTCGTCACGGCCGGGCCTCCAGAAGAGCGGTTGACGGCGCGGGAGCTGATAAGCCTTCGCCGCCGGGCGTCAGCGCATCGATGTTCAAGATTTCTATGACTTCGCCGTTGTGAGAAATCCACCCGGCGACGTGAGGAGCGTCGGATTCGCTCGCGGCCATCATTTCCGCGGAAATGAGTTCGCATTCTCCGCTGACAGGCACGGCGACCCATTCGGATTTGTCTCCGTAATGACGGGCAGCGATAAGGTAGAAACGACGCGAGGCGAGGCTCTTGCCGAGGAGCGCTTCCGCCACATCGCAGACGGGCACGATGCGGCCGCGGCGGAGAATGACGCCTTCGAGCTTCGGAGTGCGAAGCGGGAAGCGGAAGATGCGGCTGGGGGCGACCAGTTCCGAGATCTGTGTAGCGGCCACGGCAAAGCGGCGCTCGCCCAAGCGAAGCAGGACGAACGATTGCGAGCCGAGATCGGCGGATGGAATCATTCCGGAAAAGCCATCCCTTCAGCGGTTGGATTTTCTGCTCCCACTTCTGTTTGTACTTCGGTTCGTTCTTCCGGCAACTCTTCGGGAGCGAGGGAAGCGTCGAGAAGGGCCAACTCCTCGGCCGTCAAAAATCCTTCAGGATTCACAACCGGGATCACATTTTGATCGATAGCGGTCAAGCCTCGGTACCACGCTCGCTCTTCGTGACAATAAGCAAGCGGGAGGGATTGGAGCCGCGTCATGGTGGCCATTTTGTCGATGCCGTCCACGGATACGGCAGTTCGAGTTTTGCGGAGCACGAAAACTAGACCCGCTGAGGACGGAGGCAAACCAAAATGCGCGGAACCCGATACGACGTAGAGAGCTTTATCGCCGCGGCGGAGAACGTGGCGGACTTTGCGAATCGTGGGCTGGTTGATTTCAGTTGCGGCGCCGGAAAGGCTGTCCACGCTGCGAACTTCCTGGACCGAAGCGGAGGAGACAGCGAAAAGCTGTCCGGAAACGCGGAAGAGAATAATCTGCTCCGTGCGCGCGGCGATTGGCTTTGAAAGTGGCGCAGCCACACGCATTAGCGGACTCCTACGGGTGAGGTGCGGCAAATTCCGATGACTCGTTTTTCGATGGCGGGATAAATGTCGTCGATGCCCAAGACCTGATCGACAGCGTTAGCCTTGATGGCTTCCGCAGGCATTCCGAAGATGACGCAGGTGGCTTCATCCTGTGCGAGGACCAAACCGCCCGCTGCTTTGATGGCTTTTGCGCCGACCGTGCCGTCGTTGCCCATGCCGGTGAGGATTGCGCCGATGCTCATTGCCCCGGCGAAGGAGGCTACGGATTCCATAGTGACGTCGATGTTGGGAAGATAGCCGCCGATGCGACCGCTGGTGCCATCGAGCTGGATGCGGCCCGAGGGGGTCACACGCAAATGTTGGCCGCCAGGGCAAATGTAAAACGTGCCGGGTTGTAAAGACTCGTTGGCTTCGGCTTCTTTTACGCGGATGCCGGTAAATTCGGCGAGCTGCGTCGCGTATTGCGTTGTGAAAGCCGCGGGCATGTGCTGCACCAAAATTACGGCCGCGGGGAATTCCCGGGTGAATCCCGGAGCCAGGCGCATGACCGTCGCCGGCCCGCCAGTAGATGCGGCCAGGACGACGACAGGAAAACGTTGATCGAGGCCCGAGCTTGGTGGAGTTGAACGCGCCGGGGCTGGAGCAGGAGCTTTATCCCCGTTTGATTTATGCACGAGACGGGATGCCGTACGCACTACGCGGACTTTCGCGGCCATGCGGACTTTGCGTAGCAAGTCCTCTTTCACGCTTTGCATGTCGAGGTCGATTCCACTCGAGGGCTTGGCGACAAACTCGATGGCGCCCAGTTCGAGCGCTTTCAGCGTGCTGGCGGCGCCGTCTCTCGATTCCGAGCTGACGATCACGATAGGCCGCGGATTCGTGGTCATAATCTGTGCGGTGGCTTGCAAGCCGTCCATGTGCGGCATGTTGATGTCCATGGTGATGACATCGGGCTTGAGGGATTCGGCGAGAGTTACCGCTTCGCGCCCGTCTTTTGCGTGGCCGGCCACGGTCAATTGATCGTCGGCGTTGAAAATTGTTTCGAGGACTTTGCGCATGAAGGCAGAGTCATCCACGATGAGAACTTTAAATTTTTTGCTGGGGGCTGGAGGCATGGCGATTTACGAGACCGGTACGACGGGTCGCGCCTCCGTTCCCATGAGTTGTTCGACAGCCGCGATGAGCTGATCTTCCTGGACGGGTTTGGTCAGGAAAGAGGCTGCGCCTTCCTTCATGGCGCGATCTCTGTGCTTTGCCCCCGCGCGCGACGTAACCACCATCACGGGGATGCGCCGTGTGGTTGGGCTCTGACGCAATTGGACCATTAGTTCGTAGCCGGTCATGCGTGGCATTTCCAGGTCGGTGATGACGAGGTGGCAGCCGTGCTGGGCGACGAGTTCCGCTGCTTCCATGCCGTCGGCGGCGAGCTTTACGCGATAGCCGTTCTTTTCGAGCATGCGGCCAACGAATTTGCGAACGCTGATGGAGTCGTCGGCGACGACGATGAGCCGTTCCTGTTCTACGCGGTCGATGGCTTCGGCAGGGATGGTGCCTTTCGCGACGGCGGTCGAGCCTGGCGCAAAGATGCGTGCGGCGCTCGCGCTGGCCTGTAGCGGGCGGCGCTCCGTTGGTTCGTTCGCGACCATGCGGTTCAGATCGATCAGGAGGATAAGGCTGCCGTCTGGCGCGATCGTGGTGCCCGGGAAAAGTTTTACGCGGCGCAGATATTCGCCGAGGTTTTTGATTACGATTTCGTCTTTGCCGAGGACTTCCTCGACGACAAGGCCGATCTGGCGGTTGCCGGCATTGGCGACGACCATGCGGAAGTAGCCGCTGACTGGCTCGAGCGGCGGCAAACCGAGGTAGGTGTCCAGGCGGACGACTTCGGTTACAACATCGCGAACTTTGGTGAGAAGTTTTCCGCCGACATCCTCGATTTCGTCGGCGCGCAGGCGTCGAATTTCTTCCACGACCGCCAGGGGAAGAGCGAAGTTCGTTGTACCGCAGCGAATAAACAGTGCGGGAGAGATGATGAGGGTCAGGGGTACTTTCAGGGTGAATTTAGTGCCCTGGCCGCTGACGCTTTGAATATCGATTTCGCCGTTGAGCGCGTTGAGATTCGCTCGCACCACGTCGAGGCCCACGCCTCGCCCGGCGAGCTCGGTTTTTACAGGAGCGGTGGTGAAGCCGGGATGGAAAAGCATTTCACGGAGATCGCGTTCGGTAAGGCGATCAGCCGTTTCCGGAGAAACTAGGCCGCGTTCGATGGCGCTTTGCTTTACGCGTTCGTAATCAATGCCACGGCCGTCGTCTTCCACTTCGATATAAATGTGGTTGCCGCGGTGATAGGCGCGGAGGGAAACTTTGCCCAGCTCCGGCTTGCTGGTGGCGCGGCGGTCTTGAGGGCGCTCGATTCCGTGTGCGACGGAATTGCGAACCAGGTGAACCAGCGGGTCGGAAATCTGCTGAATGATGTTGTTGTCGAGTTCGGTCTCGCTTCCGGAAAGATCGAGATCCACTTGCTTGCCCGCGGATTTCGCGGCGTCGCGGACAGCGCGGGAGAGCCGCGAATAGAGAGTACCGATGGGCACCATGCGGGCCGCAGTGATTTCGTCCTGCAGGTGATGAGCGAGTTTTGTAAATTCGTCGATGTCGCCCTCTACGCGGCCGATAAACCCTTCGAGCTGCGAAAGAACTTCGTTCACGTCAGCGGAGATTTCCGCCATGGAACGCGAAAGAATATTGAAATCGTCGTAGCGATCCATTTCGAGTTCGCTGAAGTCGGACCAGAAGGAGTTGTCGCCAGCGGCGGCGTTCGTGAGAGTCTGGCGGGCCGTCGAAGGACTCCACGGGCCTGTCTGGCGGGTGTTGCTGATGCGGTTGAATTCGTACTTTTCCTGGAATTCGCCGACTTTTCCTTGCAGGCGTTCTTTCGAGAAGCTCAATGTATCAACCAGCTTCTCGAGTTCGGCGACTCGGCCGACCATGCGGGTACGGTTGATGACCAGCTCGCCGACCGTGTTCATCATGCGATCGAGGCGGGAGAGAGCGATGCGAACCGATTTTGCAGCCGCCGCGGCTTTGCTTTGCCCCTTGATTTCCTTCTTCGCGGCAGCCGGTGCGGTTGCTGCTTCCAGTTCTTCGGGGTGAATCTCCGGTGCCGCTGCCGAGGCCGCGGCGCCCTCGGAATCTTCCAGCTCGACCGGAGCGAATTCGGCGATTCGTCCGAGTAGGGAATCAACGCCCGCACGCATGCTCTTTTCGTCGTTCCACTGACGGTGGAGCGTCTTTTTGAGCACGTCAATAGACTCGAGACAAATGTCCACGACGGCGGGGGAAGGTTCAAGTTCGCCATCGCGCAGGCGGCCGATGAGGTCTTCGACACGGTGAGCGATAGCTCCGAGACGCTTCAACCCAACTTGCGCGGCGGAGCCTTTCAGCGTGTGAATCGCGCGGAATAGTTTATTGATCTCTTCCGGATTGTTGTTGCCTTCGAGCGAGATCAGACAATCACTGACAACCTGCAAATGTTCTTCGGCTTCCGGCTGGAAAAATTCCAGGATTTCATCGCCGACTTCATCGTCGGTTGGAAGCGCGTCGAAATAGGAGCCCGTGGCAGCGGCCACAACGCGTTCTTGGGCCACAGCTTGTGGTGGTTCAGAAAGTGATTGCGGCTGAGGATAATTCAGCGGCGGCGGTTCGGTCGGGAACGCGAAGCGATAGCGTTCCTTGAAGGCGGCGATATCTTCGAGGCTTTCCTTGCCTGTGTCGCTGATTTCCAGGAGGTCGGTTTCGAGCAGGGAAATGCCGTCTGACAAGAACTCCGTGAGCGGGCCGTGCAGGTCGTCGCCCAGGGGTGCGTTCAGTGCGTATTGGAAGATGTGGGCGAGCTTCGCTGCGATTTCCGAGAAGCGCGGGAAACCATAGCTCGCGGAAGTGCCACTGAGCGTGTGTGCGGAAATGTAAAGGCGCTCAAGATCCTCGCGCCGCGGAGAAATCTCCTGAAGCACACTGACGTACTCCCGCAAATATTGTAGGTGCTCCGCCGCTTCCTGGAGAAACATCTCGACGGCTTCGCGGTCCGGCATGCTCACGCGCGTCCCTCCGCCACAAGTTCCGGCTTATGATGCTCTTCGGCCGTGGGCTTGCGATAAAGAATGCAGTCGTTCAGCACAATGGCTTGAAACTTGACGGGCATCTTGGAGATGGATTCGGAATGTCCGAGGAAAAGGTAGCCGCCAGGCTCAAGCGTGTCGTAGAAGCGCTGAACGAGGGAGCGGCGGCGCTCTTCTGAGAAATAGATCAGCACGTTCATGCAAAAAATCAGGTCCATTCTTCCGACGTAGACGGCGGAAGCCAGGTTCATCTGGGCGAAGGTGACCATGTTGCGAAGGCGCGATTTCACTTGATGGCCGGTCGCGACCTCAGCGAAATGTGTGGTCAACTGTTGCGCGCTTACGCTTCCGAGGCTTCGTCCTTTATAAACGCCCTGCTCCGCGTGCTTCAGGGCATGGCGGCCGACGTCGGTGGCGAGAATCTCCACGTTCCAGGAGTCAGAGAAGGAAAGCGAATCCGAAATGGTGATCGCGATTGAGTAGGGTTCCTCGCCGGTCGAGCAACCCGCGCTCCAAATGCGCAGAGTGCGAGGATTCTTCCAGAATTTTTTGACGTGCAATTCGGGAAGCACGCGTTTCTTGAACGCCTCATAAACGCTGGGGTAGCGAAAAAAACTGGTCTCCTGCGTCAGAAGCCGTTCGAGGAGAGCTTCGTATTCGACATTCGATTTGCGAATGGCGCGCAACAAATCGGTGCCTCGCTCGTGGTTCTTGGCGCGCAAATGCTCCTTCACGCGCGTGGAGAAGAAACGTTCGCGCGATTCGTCGAAGCAGATACCTGTCCGCTCTTCAATCAGCATGCGGATCTCGCTCAACTCGTGTTCACTCAAACCGTGCGCCGGTCCCTGGCGTTCGTTCATTTCGATCCCGCTCCCCGTGCTCTTGCCCGGGCAGAAAATCAATGCTTACCGCAGAGCGCCGGCAGGGACGGGCCGCTCGGAATCTTCCAAAATGTTGCTGCCGTTCTTCGATGCCGCGCGGAATTGCGCAAGAGCTTCGTTCAACTGGTCGGAAAGCTTCACAAGCTGGCTGACCGTTGCAACCGTTCCGCGAGTGCCTTGAGACGTCTGGCGGGTGATGCTCGAGATAATTTGCATGGCGTGCGCAACGCCTTCCGTGCCGCGCACCTGCTGTTTGGAGGCCAGGGAAATTTCCTGAACGAGTTCGGCCGACTGGCGAACGACGTTGGAAATGGCGTCCAGAGCGCGTCCGGCTTGATCCGCCAGCGTTGCGCCGCCTTCCACTTCCTTGGTGCCTTCTTCCATGACGACGACCGCTTCGTTCGTCTCTGCCTGAATAGCCTTGATCAGCGCCGCAATATCTTTTGTGGCGCTGCGGCTGTGTTCGGCCAGCTTGCGAACTTCGTCGGCGACTACGGCGAAACCGCGCCCCGCTTCACCAGCGCGTGCGGCTTCGATGGCCGCATTCAAGGCGAGCAGGTTGGTCTGTTCCGTGATGTCGTTGATGACGTTGATGATCTCCGAAATTTCGAGAGAACGATCGCCGAGGGATTTGATTTTCTTTGCGGTGGCTTGCACGGAGGCCCGAATCCGCTGCATGCCTTCGAGTGTGTCGCGCACGGCGCGGTTGCCCTGTTCGGCAGCGTCCAGCGCACGGCGTGCCGCTTCCGCGCTGGCTTCCGCGTTGTTGGACACCTGCTTCATCGAAACGGTCAGTTCTTCGACGGCGCTCGAAGTATTGGTGATTTCCTGGTCCTGCTGAGTTGCGCCGGCCTGCATCTCGTCGGCCGCGACAAGAATGTTGTTGGAGCACGCCGTGACTTCCATGGCCGCTTTGCGAACGCGCTCGAGAACCTTGGTAAAGTTGTCGAGCATGTAGTTGATGGAATCGGCGACGTTGCCGAGGGCGTCGTTGGTGACTTTTCCGCGCAGCGTCAAATCGCCACGGGCCACCTGGTTGATGACCGTCAGCAGTTCCGTGATGCTGCGTTGCAGGGCGTCGTTGGCATCCTGATTGCTGGTGGCTTTCGAAACTCTGGCTACGGCGCGGTTCAAGTTTTCAGCGATGAAGCCCAGTTCATCATTCGTGGTGACTTCCGCGCGCGCTCGGGGATCGCCCGCCGCCATCCTCTCGGAAAAGTCCGCGAGAACCTGCACTGGCCCCAGCAGCGCGCCCAGGCGCCACATGAGAACGACCGACACCACGATCGCAAGCCCCAGGGCCACCATAACGTTGAAGCCGCTCGGCGCAGAAAAATCAAAAAAAGTTGCTTCGCCCGCCTTTTTGCCGGCGCCGAATGCGAACCCGATGACGAGGCAAAATGCCAGTGCGTTCACCAAGACCAGCATCCAGATTGTGGAACTCAGTCGCGATTTCATGCCTTCCTCCAAATCCTTTCAGCGGGCCTGTACCTCAATCGGCCGGGCTCGCCCCAAAGATCAAATGCTCGGTCCAGGAAAAACTTCGAGCAATCTCCTCAAATCAATGACCAGCGCCAGCCGGTCGTCGTGCCGGAGCATCCCGATACAATGAGGGACATTCTCCGGGGCCTGTTCCAGAAAGTCCTCGGTATTGACGGAATACGTCCCGATGACTTCGTCCGCGGCGATGCCGATGCGCACATCGTCGTGTGGACCTTCGCCTCGAAGCGAAGCCACCACCACGTGCTTTGGCAGCAAGCCGGGGCGGCGGCCTTCGGTGATGGCAATATCGATCAACGGCACAATGGCTCCGCGCAAATTGAAAATCCCCACCAGATACGCCGGACCGAGCGGCAGTTTGGTTAACAGCGGCCAGTCGAGAACTTCCTCAACGTCCAGCACTGGCAAGCAAAAACGTTCGCGCCCGCTGCGGAATACCACGTACTGCGACTCCGGCGGCCGCTCTTCCATCGGCCCGAGGGCTTCGAGCAAGTCGTCCGCATCGGCGGGCAGCGGTACGAGATGAAAATCTTCACTCATTCCCGAATCGTCCTCACAAGACTTCGTCAAGCCTCTGCAAATCTTCCGAGCGAATTCTTAAGTCAATTCCTTCAGGCAAAACGGCGAACGGCGCGCAGCAGTTCTTCGCGTGTAAACGGCTTGGTCACATATCCATCCGCGCCTTGCTGCTGCCCCCAATACTTGTCGCTCTCGGTGTTCTTTGACGTCACCAGGATCACCGGTATCGCGCTGAAATCCGCGTGGCTCTTCAATTCCCGGCAAACCTGAAAGCCGTTTCGCTTGGGCATCACCACGTCCAGCAAGATGACGCTCGGGCGCTCAACGGCAATCGCTTCTTCCACGCGTTCCGGATCGTTCAGTCCCACAAGCCAGTAGCCTTCGTGCTCAAGATAGCCCTGGATTAGCTTCACTTGCGCGGGCGAGTCATCGACGATGAGTACTTTTTTCTGCAGCATCGACATCTCCCCATAATTCTCCTCAGGCAAGAGGTGCACGTCGGCAGCCAGCCTGAGAGCCGAGTGGAGCCCGGTGTCCAGTTTGTCTAAGAGGTCGATTATGAGTGGCTTACAGGGTCTTTCGGCCCGTTCATCGCCGCGGCGCTGGGGACGCCGGTTCGACTTCCGTCTCAGCTTGAGATGCATTCTCAGCCTCGCGCATCTCGCTCGCCAGCGATGAGAATCTCTGCATGATTTCGTTGATGCGCAGCGCCATGCTGTGAATGGTCTTAATTTGCGCGAGGGATTGCGAGGAGAGCTGGCCCGGTTCGAAAAGCAGGAGTTCGGCGTTGCCCAGCATGGAGGTCAGAGCATTGTTCATGCTGTGCTTCATGTCGTTCATATAGCGGCCAAGAGTGGCCTGCTGTTCGTTCTTCGCGGCACGGCGTTCCGCTTGTTTGGCAAGCCTCAAGGCTTCCGCGCGCCGCAAGGATTCGCCTGCGACCAGCAACAGGGTTTGCGCCCAATCTTCCCTTAGAGGAATATGAACAAGGCGCGGATAGCGCGAGCGCAGTTGACCCAACTCGCGCGAATCGGCGGGCACGCAAAGAATTACGGCGGCGGCAGGTTCGAGAGAGCGCAAAACGCCTGGCAGTTTTCCTTCGCGAAGCGGACCAACGACCACAAGATCGTGGGGTACGGCTTCGTGGTCTTTCCAAAGATCGCTGCTGAGGACAGTAATGCCCGGTGCGTGACGCTCTGCTTGCCAGCAGGAGGTCAGCAGACGGGCAAATTCTGTTTCATCGCTCAGAATTAATACACTAGCGTTTCGCAATGCAGCCCAACTCCCAGGGCGCTCGCCCCACATCAAAGCAGAAAAATGAAATCAACTAAAGCTTTTCGGCCTCGTCCAGCGCCGAGAGCAAGCGTTTCGTGCTGATACCCAGGTTCACGGCAGCCTCCGTGTCCTTCGCTTGTTTCGCGATGTCCACACGCTCTTGCAAGCGTGAGACTTCAATGCGGGCAATGGAAAGTGACTTTTCCAGGAAAGTGGCGTTCCCCGATTCCTTGGCGGCTTCCATCGCTGCCGTGACCATCGCGCGCGCGACGACCGCGCGGCGAAGATCTTCCGCTGACGGGCCATCCTCACTCACAAAAGCCGTCACTTCCCACGACGACATAAGGATGCGTGCGCTGCCGATTCTCACTGTGGTCATGGACCGGCCGCGCGTGGGCGGGGTGGCAATTAACTGCTCCCAAATTTTTTCCAGGCACGTTTCAAATTCAAATGTTGGAGGTGCGGCAGATTTATTGGGCTGCCCCGCAGCGGCCTTTTCAGCGGACTGCGAGCTCACAGCAGGTATGGAAGATGGCTTAGCGTCGCGCGTGGAAGCAGGTTTGGCCGAGCTAGCCGCACTTTCCGGCGCTTTCGGTCCGACCTTTGCCAGAGCTCGTTCCACGTCGGTGCGCAAGCCGAGCAGCTTTTCAAAAGTCTGGTTGACGGAGCGTTCGGTATATTCCTTTTGGAACGGCTGCTTCCATTCGTCGGCAATATCGCGAATTTTAGCGAGTGGTTCGCCCGCCGAGAGGCCGTAGTGATGGCAATCGATGATTCGCACGCCTGCAGCTTCCAACTGCGCGAGGCCGGTGCGAATGGCAATCAGGTCGGCATGCATCAGTTCGATAAAGGTGCGCCGCAGCAGGAAGTTGAAGCGCACAAAAGCGAGCAAAGCGGCTGGATCGTAAAACATGGCGCCAGCCGTCTCTTTGACCTTGCGGCCCTGCTCAATGAAGTTGGTTTTGAGGATGTCTCGCAGGCTGCGGAAAGGACGCAGTGTTTCGATCACTTTCTCGAGGGGTTCGCACCAATCCAGCTTTGCTTCCTCTACGTCGCCCAGGACCGGCTTCATGACTTGGGCAACGTCGGAAGGTTCGATCTGTTTGTGATAGATCTTTGCTGGCGCGCAGAGGGCGAAATACTGAACCAGAAGGAAATCGACCTTGTCGCGATCCATGTTCGTCTTCGAAGACTTTTGAAGATGGCGATGGATGAGCGAGCAAAGACTGTTTTCGTTGGCATTTAGGGTGGTTGTCTGCAGAAGATGGCGCAACTCGTGCACCACGACTCGCTGGTCCATTTCGTCGAGCCAGGATTCCACTTCGTCGAAGAGTTCCAGGTCCGGCTTTTCCGGAAGATTCCTTTTTTCCGGCGGGAAGGGAATTTCAATCTCGAGTTGCTTGGCCAGCGCCAGATAAATCGGGAAAACCGAGCGGTCTTCGATCCACTTCGCCAAACGCGAATTCGCGGTTTTCGACGGGGCAGGGATGTTCAGCGTCGTAGTTGTTTTGTTCAAGGTTGTGTCACCCAAGCGCACGGCCCTTGCAGGAACCGCACGGCCACTGCTTTACGTCCTTCGTGATACTGCACGGCGATGACGGTCGCTTCCGCCGCGCCACCCTTTCGGTCACGTTCGATTCGAACCTTGTCATCAAACTCCAGAGGCAGGCTCGAGAGAAAGATCGCGTGTTCCGCGCCGCCAAACTCCACGACGGTCGCTTCCCGGAGCCGCGTGGCACCGCCACGAAGCGAAGTTATTTGCACGGGAACCCGGACGGCCAGGGCACGCGGAAAGAAGCGGGCCAGTCGTTCTGCACAGCCTTCTTCGTTAGCGGCAACTGCCACTTCATTGGGGCGTTTCACGTAACCTCTCAAAGTCAAAGCGCCGTCACGCCGAGAATACGGGCGTGCTGCGCACGGACACACACGGTACCAGAGACAAACACAACGTCCTGCGGAGAGAGAAGCACGCTGCACGCCAAAGAAATGGGAAATGGGATAGTCCAGAAATCGTAGAAAGGGAATGACTTAGGATTTTCCCATGGGTAGCGACTGGCTCACGCGTCTCACGCTGAAACGCCGGCGTCTCAGTCCTCGGACACTTCCGCGTCTCGGCAGCCGGCCTGAGACGCTATTCTCCCGCGTGCGCGGCTTGTTCGGCGTCGCCTTCCGCATCGCCGGTATCGGAGCGCAGCGAGATGTTGTAACGCTTCAGTTTGCGATAAAGAGTGGCTCGGCTGATGCCCAACATACGTCCCGCAAGCGCTTTGTCACCGTTCGCCTGCTCGAAGACGCGCAGGATGGTCATACGCTCCATTTCCGCCAGGGCCGTGGTCGAAAGCGAAGCCGTGTCGTGCGCTGCTGCCGTGCCGGAATCCGCTTGCTCGCTGCGAATGGCTGGCGGCAAATCCACGACGTCAATCACTTTGCGATCGCCCAGCGTAATGGCTCGCGCGATGCAGTTTTCGAGTTCGCGAATATTGCCCGGCCACTCGTAATTGAAGAGGCTTTTCATGGCCGCTGAGGTGACTTGCAGACGTGTGTCGGGCGCGTAGCGATCAAGGAAGTGGTGAACGAGCATGGGTATGTCCGAGCGGCGATCACGCAGTGCGGGCAGATGTACGGTGACGACGTTAAGGCGGAAATATAAATCCTTGCGGAATGTGCCGGCCCGATAGGCTGCTTCGAGGTCGCGGTTCGTCGCGGCGATTACACGCACGTCCACATTCACCTTTTCGTTGCTTCCAACCGGACGGACTTCCTTTTCTTGCAGCACGCGCAGTAGTTTGGCCTGCATTTCGAGAGGAAGTTCCCCGATTTCATCCAGAAAAATCGTTCCGCCGTTGGCTGCCTGGAACAGGCCTGCTTTGGTTTTGATTGCGCCTGTGAAGGCCCCTTTTTCGTAGCCGAAAAGTTCGCTTTCCATGAGGGTAGGAACCAAAGAGCCGCAATCCACCGCGACAAATGGAGTCTGCGCAAGCGCGCCGCGGAAGTGAATCGCGCGCGCCACGAGCTCTTTGCCCGTGCCGCTTTCGCCGGAAATAAGCACAGGGGTGCGTGTGTCTTTCAGCCGCGAAACCATCCGCAGCACGTCCTGAATGTTCGCCGATGTCCCGATGATTCCGTCCAGATTTTCTTCGGTGCTCACACGTTCCCGCAAAAACTCGTTTTCGGTGACCAGTTTTACTTTTTCCGCCATGCGCTGGAGCAGCAGACGCATCTTCTCAACGCGAAATGGCTTCTCGATGTAGTCGTAGGCGCCCAATTTCATGGCATCGACCGCGGATTCGATCGAGCCGTGTCCCGTCATAATGGCGATTTCGGTGCGGGGAAGCAGCGTCTTGGCCTGCTTCAACAGTTCCACACCCGAAAGCGTCGGGAGCTTCAGGTCCGTCAGGATGAGGTCAGGAATGTCGGCATCCAATTTCGCCAGAGCGGCTTCGGCGCTTTCCGCTTCCGTGCAGGAATATCCCAGCGTACTGCCGATGGTCATACACAGCTTGCGGATGCTCTGCTCGTCATCTACGACCAGCAATCGAACTCTTAAATCGTCGCTCATGGTTTCCCGAAGGTCTTCTCCACAATGGATATGAGTTGTTGCGCACGAAATGGCTTTTCGATGCAGGGCGTCCCGCTGCGTGCGAGCAGGGCCTGCGTCTCGCTGTTTGCCGTATCCCCGCTGATGAGAATGATTTTTGATCTCAGTTCCGGGCGATTCCTTTGGATCCAATCATGCACTTCCGCGCCGTTCACGGCTCCCGGCATGCGGATATCGGAGATGACTCCGGCATAGTGCCCCTTTGCGAGATGCCCCAGTCCTTCCGCACCGGAAGACGCGTTCACCACGGAATATCCTTTCCGCTCGAGCGCCGCCTTTAGAAAAGCGATCACGGACGGCTCATCTTCAATGAGCAGAATCGGGGCAATTTGTCGTGCGGCGGCCTGCTGGGTCATCGTCCCGCCTCTTTCGCGGCCATCACAGCTGGCTCGGTGGCAATCGGAATGCGCACGACAAAGGTGCTTCCACTTCCATCTGCATTATTCCAGCACTGAATCTCGCCGCCATGCGCCCGCACGATGCCGTAGCAAATACTGAGACCAAGCCCCGTGCCTTTACCCGGCTGCTTCGTGGTGTAGAACGGGTCGAAGATGTGCTCCGGGTCCGCGATGCCCGTCCCGTTATCCGAGACCACCACCCGAACGCTGTTGCCGTCACGTTCTGTACGTATCGCAATGTGGCCGCGCCGCCCGTTTTCCTGTACTGCGTCATAGGCGTTGTTGAGGATGTTCAGGAAAACTTGCTGGAGCTGTTGTGCATCGCCCAGTGCCGGCGCCAGCTTTTCGTCGAACTCTTCGGTTACTTCCACGCCGTGGCTTGCGAAATCGTAGCTGCGCAGCTTAATGGTTTGCTTCAGGACGTTGTTTACCTGAACAGGCTCGCGCTGCACGGGCCGTTGCCGCGCAAAGCTCAGCAAATCCTGGACGATATCTTTCGTCCTTTGCGTCTCCTGCAAAATAATCTGCAAATCGTCTCGCGCGGAAACGGGCACTTCGGGGTTTTCCAGCAGCAAGTCCGTGAAGCCGAGGATGGCCGCAAGGGGATTGTTTACCTCGTGCGCCACGCCGGAGACCAATCGTCCAATCGTAGCCATTCTTTCCGAGTGCGCCAGTTTTGCCTGCAACAGTACCGCATCCGTGATGTCCGTCATGACCACAACCACGCTGTTTACCGCGCTTTGCTCATCGCGCATCGGGCTCAAGCTGACGGAAAAGTGGCCCATGGATTCGTCGCTGCGCCGCACCTGCAACTCCAGGTTCTCGACCTGCTGTCCGTTGGCAGTCGTCTCCAAAGCCGCATCGAAATCCTTGCGATGAGAGGTTTCCACCCAGTCCACGAGGCGATGTCCGATCAACTCATTCTCGCGGTAGCCGGCTTCGTAACAACGCCGATTCGCGTAGCTGATCAGCCCGGCCGTATCCAATACCAGGATCATGCTCTGGGTCGTATTCAGAATTTTTTGGTTGAAGTCGCGCTCGCGCTGCAATTGGGACTGAAACGACTTCTGCTCCGTCACATCGAGCATCAGACCTCGAATTTGTGCGATGCGCCCCTGCGCATCACGAACGGCCGTGATGTTCTGCAGCGTGTGGAGGAGTGCGCCGTCCTTGCGCCGCAAAGTTTCCTCATAATTTCGCAGAACGCCGCGTTCCGCCAACGTTTGCAAGAATCGCTCTCGTGCAGCCGGTGCCGGATAGAGGTGCGGACTTACATCCGAGCGCAGCATTTCCTCGCGCGAGCCGTATCCCAGCATGCGAACCATCGCATCATTGACGTCCAGAAATCTGCCATCGGGAGTAGCGAAAAACAGCCCTTCCTGAATGCTGTCAAACAGCTCGCGATAGCGCCGCTCGGCTTCGCGCCGGTCCGTAATGTCCTTCAGCACGTGAATCGTGCGCGTATCGTTTTCCACGACGCCCGGCGCCCGCGACGTCGAAACCAGAAAAATCCGCTCTGCCGAAGCCGCAACATACTCTTCGTGAGGCCGCTCGGTATCCCGGCAAAAAGGGCAGGGAAGATCGCTTCCCGTTTCCGCAATTTGCCGCAGCCCGCTCATGGCCTCGCCTACCAGCGCAACCGGTGGCACGCCAAGATGCGACGCCAGCGACCGGTTGGTGCGCACAATCTTCCACGCCCGATCGTGTACGACGATGTAGTCGCTAATCGCGTCAATATCTTCGACCCATTGCCGCTTGGATTTCTCCAATTGCGAGAATCTGCGCAGATTCTCTAGCGAAAGCGCCGCATGGCTGGCCAGAGCGTGCAGCAGTTTCTTTTCGCCGGCATTCAGGCTTTTTCGATGCCGCAGCAGGCACAGCGCGCCGAGCCGTTCTCCGTCGCTGGCGCCAATCGGCATGAAGATTCCGCACAATGCCGTAGCATTCGTATTTGAGATCTGTTCTTCGGCAACGGGAAGCGTGCACGCAGCGGCGCCAGCGCGCTGCTCACGGGAAAACGCAACGATCCAACTTCTTGTCGAGGGGCTTATGGTTTTTTCGTTCTCGCGCGCCTGATATAGGTCCGTCTCTCGCCCGCGGAATACAGCCACGCCGCCCCAGGTCGCCTCAAGCATCCGCGCCGCGCGTTCTGCGAACCGTTCCAAAAACTCGGGAAGTTGTCTTGATTGGGCAGCGTCTACTGCCAATTCCATCAATTCTTCGGCTTGTTTCGAGGCAGGAAGCACGGTATCCGTCTTATTTAACCGAGGGGTTAAACGCCGAGTCCGTATAGGTTCCGTTTTTCGCATCGCGGGTTGAGGGTAGACTCGCGTCTCAAATTGACTTCTGCCGTTCTCCACCACCCTACCGACTCATCTCATTCTGAGTCAATCGGCGTTCACACCCGCGTTGCCGAATCGTCTACGGTCGCGAAGCGCGCCCTGGAGCGGTTCACGTCTCAGCATGAGACCTCACCTCAAAAGACTTCGGGTTCTCTGAGACGCCGCGTTCCTTTCGCAGCTTCACGAGTTTTTTCCAGGAATCTCGTTACTTCTTCATTCTCAGTCACTTGCCACGGTACAGCGCGATCCCGCCGTCCTGCCTAAACACTTATCAACCATGGCACCCGACGTGCCTTCCTCTCTGCGGGGTCTTTCCATTCTGACGAGGGGTGGTATTTCAATGAAAGCTGAGTGGCGAAAATTAATGCTTGTCATGGCCGCCGGAGCCGTGGGGCTCTCTATGGGAACGGCCGTCTTTGCACAATCGGGGACCACGGACGAAGGCAAGCGCAAGGTCAAGACGAAGGTCGCTCCAGCCTATCCGGAACTTGCAAAGCGCATGAATGTTCTCGGCAAGGTGAAGATCGAGGTGGTCATCACGCCGGATGGCCGCGTTAAGAGCACCCGTGTGATTGGCGGGCATCCCCTGCTCGTACAAGCCTGCCAGGATGCCGTTAAGGAATGGAAGTTCGTCCCCGCGGCGGAAGAGACGACGCAGGTCGTGGAATTTGAATTCACGGGGTCGAGCAACTAGGGGAATCGCCGGAAACGGCAGGAGCGTTTTACGGAAAATCGCGTCGCCGGGGTGAGTGGAGGCATTTTGCAATGACGATCGGAAGAAGGCTTTACTTAGGGTTTGGGGCGGTTGTCGGCATCCTGCTGATTTTGTTCTTCGTCAACATGGCGGCCGGCTGGAGGGATGGTTCCGCGCGCGATGAGTTCAAATCCTCTCTCGATGCGCTCAGCACCATTGAGAACGTCCGTTATCAAACCATGCTGAACCGCCACAACATGGACAATTTCCTGCTGAGCGGGGATCCCCGCGATGAGGAAAGGGTCAATCGCGGTTTTTCTGACATCATCGACCTCGTCAAGCGCGGCCAATCCCAGGCCACAAACGAGAGCGTCAAGACCGCACTCATCCAGGTCGAAAGCACGGAATCCAGCTGGGCCGACAATTTTGCCAAGCCGCTTCTCGCCAAACGTCATCAGGTGGACTCCGGCGACGCTACCGTTTCCGACCTCCAAATCTTTTATCTACAAAAGGATCCCGCTTCCTGGCTTGCAAAAACTTCCAGCATCCTGGATCAAATCAAATCGGATGTCACCAAATCCGCGGAAGCGACCAGGAAATCGGCTGAGCTCGCCAGCCAGATCAGCAGGTGGGTGACCACGTTCGGTACTCTGCTGGCGTTGATCGTTGGCGTCGGAGCGGCCTACACCACCGCCAAATCCATCTCTGAGCCGCTGAATCACCTGATTACAGTGGCGCGTGAAATTGGCGATTCCGGCGACCTCGACCAGAACATTGATATTCACCGCAACGACGAAATCGGGGCTTTGGCGACCACGTTTAACAATATGGTTGCCTACCTGAAGGAAATGGCCAACGTTTCGATGTCCGTGGCCGAAGGCGACTTGACGGTCGAAGTCGTTCCGCGTTCCAAGCGAGACACTCTCGGTAACGCGTTCCTGCGTATGTCCCACGGTTTGCAGGAACTCGTGCGTACTACGCGCGATTCAGCAGGCCAGGTTTCCGCCGGGTCGAATCAAGTGGCCGGAGCAGCGGATGAATCCGCAAAAGTCAGCGTTCAGGCTTCCTCTGCCATTGAAGAAGTCACCAGCACGATGCACGAGATGAGCATCAACGTACAGAACGTGGTGAAGAACACGCAGGTGCAGGCGTCCAGCGTTGCGGAAACCTCGGCGTCCATCGATCAGATGGTCACTTCGATTCAGCGCGTGGCCGACACTGCAAAGGTTTTGCTCGACATCGCTAATCGCTCCCGCGAGGAAGTCGTCACCGGCATCCAGACCATGGAGAAAGCCACCGACGGCCTGAACCGCACAAACAAAGCGATTCAGTCTTCCGCGGAAATCATCAATATCCTGGGGCATCGCGCAGACGACATCGGCAAAATCATCGAAGTCATCGACGACCTTGCCGAACAAACCAACTTGCTAGCCCTGAACGCCGCCATCGAAGCGGCCCGCGCCGGCGAACACGGCCTGGGCTTCGCCGTAGTTGCCGACGAAGTCCGCAAACTAGCCGAGAAATCCACCCAATCCACGAAAGAAATCGCGGACCTGATTCAAAGCATCCAGCGCGAAGCGCGCCAGGCCGTCGAAAACATGGAGCGCAGCACGCGCATTGTGGAAGAAGGCCTCAGCCTCGGCAACGAGCTTGGTACCGCTCTCCACAAAATTTCCAACGTCGTCACCGAAGTTTACAAATTCTCCCAGGAAATTGGCGCGGCCACCAACGAGCAGTCCGTTGGCTCCTCGCAAATCGCAAAAGCCACCAGCCGCCTCACGGAAATCACCCAGGAAATCAATTCTGCCGTCGAGGAGCAAGCTTCCGGAGCGCAAGCCGTCGTCCGAGCCATGGATAAGATGCGCGAGCTCGTTCAGCAATCGGCATCCAGCTCCACCGAACTATCCGCCGCCGCGGAACAGATGCTGAAACTTTCCCGCAATTTGCTCGACAGCATGGACCGCTTTGTCCTGGATCGTTCCGCACAAAACCGCTCGCGCCAAGGCGAGCAAGACACTCCGCGCCGCGGCGGGTTCAGGAGCTCCGCGCGTGAACGCGAGCACGAATATGCCGAGCTTGCGCGTTCCTGAGGAGGCGGAGACTTTTTGATGGAAAAGGATCTGCAAGTTGTAGGTTTCCGGATTGGCAATGAAACGTATGGCGTGCGTATTGGCGCTGTGCGCGAAATTGTTCGCGTTCCGGAAATTACATCTGTCCCGAGCGCGCCCGACACCGTCGAAGGCGTGATCAATCTGCGCGGAAAAATTATCCCCGTGATGGATTTGCGCAAGCGTTTTGGGCTCACGGAAATCAAGTCCGACAAGAAAAACCGTATATTGGTTGTCGAGCTTGAAAATAAATTGCTCGGTCTTATCGTCAATTCCGCTTCGGAAGTCCTGAAGATTCCGCCATCGGAAATCGAAGCCCCTGGCTCCGTCTTTGCCGATGGCGAGTCCGGGTATGTCACCGGAGTTGGCAAGCTCAGCGGGCGCTTAATCATCATGCTCGATATCTCGAAGTTGTTGCATCGGCCGGAGCTCAAACGACTCGAGGAGGCCGCGGACACCGTCGCCACCGCAAAGTAACGCTGTGCCTCTGTAAGTCTTTGGGCACAGCCGAAATGCCGGATCACCGCACCCACATCCCATGGGCACGATCACCGCTCAGATTCAACTCACGGAAGCCGAATTGAAGTTGTTGCAGACGCTCGTTTATCAGGAATGCGGCATGTTTTTTGACGAGCGCCGCTCGCACTTTCTAAAAGACCGCCTGCAGCGCAGGTTGAAAGTCTGCGGGCTTGATTCCTTTTATGCCTACTATCGTTTGCTTACCAGCCGCGAAGGACGCGCAGAACTGGCTGCGCTTCTCGAAAATTTGACGGTCAACGAGACGAGTTTCTTCCGCAACAAACCGCAACTCGATCTCCTTCAGAAATCCGTTCTGGAAGAGCTTCTCCATCGGAAGCAGGAACGCCGCGACTGGAATCTCCGCGTCTGGAGCGCCGGCTGTTCGAGCGGCCAGGAACCGTACTCCGTCGCGATTTTGATTTGCGACGCGCTCGCTTACTACTACTTGCGCAATCCGCTGCCGTTTGACATGCCATCGCCGAAGCCTCTGATTCCGCCGCCGTGGAAACTGGAAATCGTCGCTTCAGACATCAGCTATGCCAGCTTGCGCGTAGGCCAGGAAGGCGTCTATTCCGAACAGCAGATGGAGCCGGTGGACTACACCTGCCGCCTGCGCTATTTCGAAAAATCCGGCGACAAGTACGCCATCAAGCCGCTTCTGAAGCAACTCGTTCAGTTCGACTTTCACAATCTCAAGACGGAATTTCTCCCGCGCCGCAACGACATCATTCTCTGCCGCAACGTGATGATTTATTTTGACGAAGCGGAACAGAAACGCCTGATCGAAAAGTTCTGGCACTGCTTGAACCCCGGTGGCTACCTGTTTGTCGGCCACGCCGAAAGCCTTTTTGGCCTGACGCAAAAATTCCGCATGGTCCATGTGAATAACGGCACCGCTTATCAACGCGTGGAGGCGAATTCTTGAGCAAGCCGCCCGAAGATCGCAACCCTGAGCTTCGCGCGCTCTTCTTCGAGAGCGCGAATGAGCTGTTGCAATCGCTCAACGAGGCGGGGCTCGAGCTTGAGGCTCATCCCGCGGACGAGGAAGTTATACGCCGCGTGCGCCGTGCCGTACACACGCTCAAAGGTGACTCGGCCGCTTGCGGTTTCCACAAGTTGAGCCAGTTCGCTCACGAACTCGAAGACATTCTTACGCCGCAAGTCGGGCAGAAGCATGGCGCGCGCTTTGCCGAGGTCGTGCTTGCGGCAGCCGATTCGTTTGAAGCAATGCTTGCTTCCTATCAGCGTGGCAAGCGGCTTCCGTCTCTCGAAAAACTTCGCGGCTTGATTCGCGGATTGCTGGTGGAAGCTGCTCCCGTCGTTGTGGAGATTCCCGCTCCCCAGGCTCCGGTTTCGGTTCCTGCAGTATCTGAGGTTCCCGCGTCTTTTGACTGGACGGAATACGAACAGCTCATGATCTCGGAAGCCGTTCACCGCGGCGAAAACGTCTACAACATCGCGCTGCGCATAGATCCCGATAGCCCGATGCGCGCCGCCGCTTTTCAGCTCATTCGAAACGTTCTTCATGGCTGCGGCACGCTCATTGCTTTGCGCCCTGAAGACAATCTGGCCGCCGCCAATGTGGAAATCGTCGAGGCCGCCATCTCCAGCGCGCAAGCTCTCGAAACGGTTCATAAGCGCTGCCGCATTCCTTCCATCGTTTCCGATGTACGCATCGAACGCGCCAGGGCCGCCACGACGCCGGAGCACGAACTCCTCGGGGATCTTCTCGAAGCGCAAGCCGCCCAAACCGTCGCGCACGTAGCCGAACATCCCGATTCCAGCGACACCGAATCGTCTAAAGCTGCGGCCGCCGGTTCAGCGGTCGCCGCGGTTGCCGAAAGCACGCTTCGCGTGGATGCCAACCGGATTGACGCGGTGATGAATCTCGTCGGTGAGTTGATTATTGGCAAATCCATGCTGAATCGCGCGCTGGCCGAATTCGATCAGCGTCACGCGCGAGATCCGTTGCGAGCGAAGCTCGCCGATGCCCTCGGATTTCAGTCGCGCGTTCTCGACGAACTCCACAAGTGCGTTCTGAAAATCCGCATGGTTCCCGTTGAACAGCTTTTCCGGCGCTTTCCGCGCGTTGTGCGGGACGTCGCGAAACAGTGTGGCAAGGACGTCGCACTGGACGTTACCGGGCAGAATACCGATCTCGACAAGAGCATCCTGGACGCGCTCGGCGAACCGCTAATGCACCTCGTCCGCAACGCGGTCGACCACGGCATCGAACCTGCCGATGAACGAATCACCTCCGGCAAGCCCGCTCGCGGCACGGTCTTTCTCAACGCCTATCATCAAGGCACACAGGTTGTCATCGAAGTTCGCGATGACGGCCGCGGCATTGACCCGGCTCTCGTTCGCAAGCAGGCCGTGAAGCAGGGAATCATCAAGGCGGAGGAAGCGTCGCGCATCAACGACCAGGATGCGCTCAACCTTATTTTCGAGCCAGGTTTCAGCACTGCCGCCGAAGTCACGGAAGTTTCCGGTCGTGGCGTTGGAATGGATGTGGTACGCAGCGTGATGGATCGGCTCAAGGGTACGGTCCACATTCACACGCAGAAATCTCGCGGCACCACCTTTCAACTCCGTGCGCCGCTGACTCTCGCAAGCATTCAGACGCTGCTATTCCGCGTTGGCGGCCGTCTCTATGCAGTGCCCCTCTCTTCCGTCGTTGAAATCTCCCGCGTCAACGAGCAGGAGATCCACCGCATAGACCAGCGCGAAGTCCTGCAGCTTCGCGATCAGATTCTGACTCTCGTGCGCCTCGAACACCTTAGCCGCCTCCGTGCGATCGATTCCGAGCCGCAGAAGAAAAAACACTTCGTCATCGTCATCGGTGCAGCGGAAAAACGCTTCGGCCTCGTCGTGGACAGCATGGTCGGAGAAGAAGAGTTGGTCATCAAGGCTTTGCCAAGCGACATCATTTCGAGCGATCTCGTCAGCGGGGCTTCCATACTTGGGGATGGCACCGTCGTTCTCATTTTGAATGTTCCAGCGGTCCTCTCCCGCCTCTCTCGCTCCATTCCCCTAGGAGCCATCGCATGAGCGCTGCCCGCATCAAAGTCCTCGTTGTGGATGATTCCGCACTGATGCGGAAGCTAATCCCCTCGATCCTGGCACGCGACCCGGACATCGAGGTCGTTGGCACGGCTATGGATGGAGCCTTCGCACTCAAGAAAATCGAAGAACTTCATCCGGACGTTGTTACGCTTGATCTCGAAATGCCGCGCATGGATGGCATGGAAACTCTGCGCCTCATCATGAAGCGCGCCCCCATGCCCGTCGTTCTTTTCAGCACTCATTCCAAGGAAGGCGCCTACGCGACTCTCAAAGCGCTCGCTCTCGGCGCCATCGAGTTTGTCGCCAAGCCTCAGGATGCCGCTGCCGGGCACCTCGACTCCATCGCCGGCGAACTCATCGAAAAAATCAAGGTCGCCAAGCGCGCCGCCGGCAGGAAACTTCCCGCCGCCGTCGTCTCGGACGATCCGCCGCATGAAAAAAAGAAAGAACGCGCCGCGCTACCGCCGAGTCGCATCATCGCTATCGGCATTTCCACCGGCGGGCCCAATGCGCTCCAATACGTTCTCTCGCAAGTTCCCGGCGACTTTCCGGCGTGCATCGTCATCGTTCAGCACATGCCGGAAGGCTTTACGGAAATGTTCGCGAAGCGGCTGGACGAGTGCTGCGCGCTGGATGTTCACGAAGCGCGTTCCGGCGACCTCCTGGTTGCAGGGCGTGTGCTGATTTGTCCAGGCAATCGCCACATCATGGTTCGCCGCATGCCTCGCGGCGACATCGCGGTACTCTCGGACGGTTCACCAGTAAACGGTCACAGGCCCTCCGCCGATGTGCTTTTTCATGCCGTCGCCCAGCAATTCGGGCTCACCGCTGTCGGCCTCTTGATGACCGGCATGGGCGAAGATGGAGCCGAAGGCCTGGGGGCCATAAAGGATGCCGGCGGCATGACCATTGCGCAAAGCGAAGACACTTGCGTTGTCAGCGGCATGCCGCGCGCCGCAATCTCCAAGGGTTACGCAAACAAAGTGGTTCCGCTGGACGGCCTGGCCCAGTTCCTTGTGCAGAACTACGGCACAGACCGCTCCGGCTCAGAGAAATTCGACAAGCCCGATAAAAACGATAAGAACGAGAAACCGGAAAGGACACCCGTTTCTTCCCATCGCACGTAACACTGTGCCGGGAGAAGGAGAAGGCCATGCAACAATTTGCCGCTCTATTACGAAAAGACAACCAGCCCGTTCGGTATCTGGTTGTGGACGATTCTGTCTTCGCACGCAAGAACATCATCAAGATGATTGAGATGTTCGGCGGCGAAGTCGCCGGAGAAGCCGGCGACGGCCTCACCGCCATCGCGGAGTTCAATCGCACCAAGCCCGACATCGTGCTCATGGATATCACCATGCCGCAGATGGAAGGCATCGAGGCCGTCGAGCGCATCGTTCGCCAGCATGGCGAAGCGCGCATCGTGATGGTCTCGTCGGTGGGCTACCAGGAGAATATTCTGGCCGCTCTCCAGAAGGGTGCAAAACATTTCGTGCAGAAGCCCGTCAAGCCAGAGGTCCTTTACGAAATTCTTCGTTATGTACTCAGTGACGATCCCAACGCCGCGGGTGCGCCCGTCGCCCTCGTAGGAGAAAACCGCGCATGAGAATGGAACTCATCCAGCCCTTTATCAATGCCGCTGACGCCGTCTTCTCGGAATCTCTGGGAGGGCCGACGAATATTGCGGACCTCAATATGGACGAGAACGCCTATCGCCGCAAAGGCGTAGCCGCGCTCATCGCCATCAAAGGCGACATCGAAGGCCGCGTCATCCTCGATCTCTCTCCGGAAGTGGCCACCAAGGTTGCCAGTTTCCTCGCCGGTTCCGAGGTCGCCACAAGCGAGCAGGTCGTGCGCGAAACTGTCTGTGAACTCGCCAACATGGTGATTGGAAATTCCGTTACGCTGCTCAACGATCAGGGTTTTCGTTTCAAAGTGTTTCCGCCCGAAATTCACATGAGTGAGGAAGGTCTGGCAGGGACGGCCGATACAGAAGCCATGGTCATCTGCATTGAAACGCAGTGCGGCGAAATCTTCCTGAACATCTCCATGCACTACTTGGCCCGCCGCCGTCAGGACCGCAACGTCGCTGCCGTAATGGACTAGCGGCGTCTTTCATGGTCCGCATGTGATAGTTACGCCAAATTCTGCAATTTCATCTTCCTTCCGGAAGACGCAAGCAAAGTTCTGCAGCGCTCAAAATCTCTCGCATTTTCGGTAATCAACGTAGCGTCAGCCCGTACTGCTTCCAGCGCAATGAGCAGATCGCGAAAATGGTGGACGAAGTCCATCTGGCCGAGAGTTTTTCGCGCGCGGCTTAGCAGCATGCCCGTGTCAGTCCAAGCTTCAGCTCGCGGAAACGAAAAATGACCTGATGCTTGGTACGCTTGGCATAACGCATCAAGATATCGCTTCTCTTGGTGGGTACGCGTTCCTGCATATAGCTCCGCGGCCACGACCGCCGTCAGCACGGTGCGCCCAAATACCCGGGTGTCTTCTAGCCAAGGATAACCCTCTCCGCGGCAGAACCGGATGTAGATCGCGGTATCGAACAGCAGGCTGCCACTGGGAGGTGCCGTCATGCTCTTTTCGGAGCGCGATTAAAGACGTCTTCAAGGCCGCCAAGCTTTCGCAGTTTACGCAGGGCCTTCACCCCAGACTCCGCCGCTAAGCGTTCATCAATCACAAGCCGCACAGCCTCGGAATTGCTCCTGGAATGAAGGGTTTTGCGCAGTCGCCTGACTTTTTCCGTTTCTAGCAAAAGATTTGTACGCGTCATTGCCGCTCTGGCCACGCGATTCTCCAAGTGTGTAGGTCTAACCCGCATTATACACAACAGGACAATCGGCTTCACAATCCAAAAAATCAGCAGTCGTTCAACAGAAGTGCAAAGGCTGGATGACACTTGGTTGTAACCCTGGGATGGATGGAAGAACAGAATCGTTGGCAAGTCCCTAGACGAACGCTTGCTGTTTAATCTTGCTGCCTAAGCGTCCACGGGGGGACGGATATAAGCCGCTCCATGCCGGTACAATCTTGCTGATGGAATCAGTTGAGAAAACACAATTCTTATCGGCACAAAAATCGCGCTGCTTCCCGGCGTGAACGGCACCGCCACCTCGAGTCGCGATCCTTCCGGATACTCATTCCGGCTTCGGAAACTCAATCCGCCCTTTGATAAATCCTCACAAACCGCTACCTCTTCCTGAAAACCGCGCTGTCGTATGCACGCAAGCACCCGTGCCTTCACGCGGGTCCGATTCCGCCGCGGAATCACGCGCTCTTCGATGGTTTGCGCCGCCGCGTCGCCAGCTTCCGGCGTGGCAGCCTCCGATTGTGCCTCAATCCAGATGGAAGGCGTATCGCAATGCTTGCAAAGCCGTGCAACACACTTGCGCACCTCGAACGATTTTAGTTCCAGTTCGTTCAAATAGACCACTTCACGCCGCTGGCAAAATCCGCATTCCATCAAAAGCCTTGCCAGAGCTTCATCTGCTTTGTGAGGGGCAGGGAATTCAATGTCCCAGAAATCCGCTCGCGGCTCCATAATCTGGATCGCGTACAGGGTTCCGTTTGGCTCCTGATCGATCTCGGCCATTACGCGTGCCCGCGCCGTCTTGACGGTGTCGCCTTCCATCCGCCGCAACGTGATCTCCTGGCCGGTCAAGAGTTTTTCCTCCAAGCGCAGCACGCCGCCGTTACGGCTAACCAGCAGGGTCTCTGCGATAAACTTTGCTGCCGCGCCGCCACTCCCGATCCACGACACTTCCACTGGCATGCGGAAGCGCACGCGGTCGCTCTGCCGAAGTCCATCGCTGCGCATGGTTTCTGTTGTCATAGTGGAGATTTACCACTTCAGACTAACATCGTCCTCCGCTTGTGGCGCTGCCAAGAGCCGCTGCTTTGTCGTACCAACTAATAGCTCTGGCTATGGGGCGGAGGCGACTACCAAGGCGGTCTTAGCGTGACCCTACTATTGCCTCTTTCGCTCTCCCTTTTCTCTACTCCCCCTATTTTTTCGCCTTCTCTGGCATCCTTTTTATGTAGCGGGGAAGACCCTTCCGGCTAAGCCTGTCGCGCTAGCCCCCTGCCTATCTGACAGTGGGCGACGTTATTTCCATGACCGACCGTACTTCCCAAGGGGCACCTCACAAAACGAGCCTCCGAGATCGCCGCTACGCTATACGCTATCCATTCGCCGCCGATGCCGAGATACTCGATCTCGAATGCGGAGCGCGTTCCGACGGCGTCACCTCGGATATTTCGCTAGGCGGCTGTTTTGTCTGTACCAGCAAACCCCTACCTCTAAAGACGCGGATCCGGGTCACCCTCGAACGAAAAGGCGAACACATTCAAGCCCTTGCCATGGTCCGCATCGTTAAGCCCAAAATCGGCATGGGCCTCGAATTTCTCGACATGGAACCCGTCTCAAGCGCCACGCTAAAGCGCTGGCTCGACCAGCTCCGTCGCAACCGATAGCTTCCGTCAGTCCATCCATCTTTTGAAAATGCAGGCAATGTCGTAGATGCACCCTTGCGAGAAGCCTGCTCTGCAGCCAGCTCCAATCCGCTTTAGAACATGCAGATTGCAGAAGGGGTATACTTGGCCGCCGGCCTTTCTTGCAGCGGAATTGTGCCTGGCCGAGTCACTAGCTTCTCCAATTCGGGATTCAAGCCCACGATTTTCGTCCCCAGGGCATCACAGCTGTTGGCAGGCATTGCAGCGATTGGACCTGATCGAATCGTAGCCGCCAGCAAGCAACACCGGCGAAGGAGAACGGCAAAATGCGCACCCGCCAAAAAGGCTTCTCGCTCATCGAACTTCTAATCGTCGTGGCTATCATCCTGATCATCTCGGCCATCGCCATTCCTAATCTGCTGCGTTCCCGCATTTCCGCAAACGAGGCTTCCGCCGTCGGTTCCATCCGTACGATCAACGCCTCTGCTGTGATGTATTCCGCCACGTTTCCGAGTGCCGGCTACCCACCCTCCCTGGCCGCGATGGGCGGACCAGCTTCTGTGTGCGCGGCGACTTCGACGCAAGCCTGCTTGCTTGACGAGGTTCTCGCGAGTGGTACGAAGAGTGGCTACACATTCGTTTGGACCGGCGACGGCAACGCGCCCTCTGTTGGCTACACCATCAACGGCACTCCGATCTCAGTGGGCGGCACGGGCCAGCGCATGTTCTGCTCCGATCAATCGGGGGTAATCCGCTACGACGTTTCCGGGGCAGGGTGCACCACGGCCAGCCTCGCACTGCAATAGATTCGGATTACTACACAAAGAGCAAGCAACGTTCGGTGCCGCTCTTCCCCTGGTTTTGTATAAGTGTTCATGCTAAAGGCGGTTAAAGTTGTTTATTTTGACACACTTTCACAAGTGTTGATTCTAGAAGAATTGCGCTGGTGAGTGTCGCGCTGCTTCGCCATGCCTGGGGCGGGGTTCCTCGGATGATTTGCGAAGACGGAAAGCGGGGACTTTGACGCCGAGGGCATACAGACTGCGGGGAGCGGGTGGAGAGGTTGGCTCGGGACGGGCCATTGCAAACGATAGCATGATAGTACGTATATGTTAAGTACTATTATAGTATAGTTAGAATCGGCTGTGGGAACTTGGGGGCGGGGTGGAAACAAAGCGGCTCGATGTATCGTGGGCTGTTACGACGCTCTTCGCTGCACGAGCCTGGGTTTTGCTCCTGCGTTCGTTCGGATGAGTTATGCCGAGCGCTTGATCGCGAAGTCTATGGGCTCGCCAGGCGCCTGCAAGCCTACTGGGGGATGCTACTGGGCAATGCAACAGCTCTTGCAATGGGCGTCGCCTTTTTGCTTTCCTTTTGATAAAGTGCAGCCTCCTAAACGCATTTGACCTCTCAAACGGAGGTTTCATGGCCGATCTTGATTTGCGACCACTTTCGCTCGGGGAAATTCTCGACCGAACGTTTTCGCTGTACCGCAAGAACTTCCTGCTCTTCCTGGGCATCAGCGCGTTTCCGCACAGCCTGATTCTGGCGATGAACCTGGCGCAGACTTTCCTGACGAAGATGCCAACTTTCCCCACGCAGCCTGGACAAGAGCAGTTTCAGTCGAACCCGTTCGGCGGTTTGCTGGCGTTTGGAATCGCAGGGATCATTATCGGGTTGATCGTTTATATGGTGGCATTTCTCTTTTCGCAGGGCGGAACGGTGTTTGCCGTCTCTGAACTTTACCTGGGAAGGACGACCACGATCGGGGCGTCACTTGGACGAATGTGGGGCCAACTGGCGAGCCTGTTCGGCGTTGTGTTTCTGAACGGCGTGGCCATCCTCATAGGCTTTATCCTGTTCATTGTCCCCGGGATTTATATAGCTTGCCGGCTGTTCACTTGCATCCCCGCCGCGTTGCTTGAGGATCTGGGACCGGTGAACGCTTTGGAGCGCAGCTACGCGCTTACGAAGGATTTTGCCGGACGCTCTTTCCTGATCTATTTCCTTTATATGGTGCTGGTCTACTCCGCCGCCGGGTTATTCTCAGCGCCCTTCGTGGTTGGCATGGTGTTTTCCATGAAGAATCCCGATGCGATGCGAATATGGATGGCGCTCACCAATGTGGGATCGTTTGTAGCGGGGGTTCTGGTGACTCCTTTTCTGACGATTGCGACATCTGTGTTCTACTACGACTTGAGAGTGCGCAAGGAAGCGTTCGATTTGCAGTTGATGATGAACCCGAGCGGACAGATTCCGTCGGATACGCCCGGCGTGACGAAAATGTTTTCGTGAAGCAAGCCGACAGGCGAAGAAACCGCTGCTTGATACAGGTGCGCATGAATCGGTGTTTTCGGGGTTTGTTTTTAGTCTTGGTGATTGCTGGGACTTCGGCGGGGTTTGTTAGCGGTCAGACTTCAGGACCCGCGACTGCCGACGCGAAGGGAGTTTCGTATGAAGTGGCTTCCTTTTCCGCGGAGCTGCATCGGATAGCGGCGATCCTCGATAAAAACCCCGGAGTGCGAGAAACGGAGGCGTTGCGCGACTCCCTCCCTGCACATTGGACTGTTGTCACTTCCTCCGTCGAGTATTCGATTTCTTCTGAGCCGCTACGGAACGCGTTGAAAAGCCGTTCGCTTGATAACGCGAAAGTCTGGACAAACCATTTGGCAGAGGAAGTCGAATCTTCCACGAAGCTCCCGGGTGGTTCGACGGAGGCGCGCACGAAGCTGGACAAAATTCTTGCGGGGCCGGAGTTTGGAGCGGTGCGGCCGCCAAACGCCTTGGAACTATTGAAGCAGCGAATCAACAGGTGGCTCGAAGAAATGGTACTGAAGCTATTTGGCGGCATTTCGCGCCACCCAATCGGCGGAGAAATTCTGTTCTGGCTGCTCGTGCTTGTCGCGGTGGGAGTGATCGCCATGTGGGTTTTCCGGTTTATCGCAAGCCGGGACCGCGTGCAAAGCCTGCCGCCCGGCGCAGCGGCGATAGCCTCGCGAACCTGGCAAGAATGGCTGCGCGCCGCACGCCAAGCTGCGAAGGAGGGCAACTATCGCGAAGCGGTGCATTGCGCGTATTGGGCGGGAATTGCGCGTCTGGAAGACGCGGGCGTGGTGCCAAAAGACCGAACGAAGACTCCGAGAGAATATTTGAGGCTGGTGACGGAAGCCGCGCCGGGTCAGCTGGCGGCCTCGTCGACGCATCGCGAGCCGCTAACGACGCTGACAAGAAAACTCGAACTCATCTGGTATGCGAATCGCGGCGCGCGTCCGGAAGATTACCGTGAGTCACTTCGTCAACTGGAGGCGCTGGGATGTTCGCTGGAATAGCGCCATCGGATCGCAAGCTGCTGTGGATTGGTGGAGGACTGCTCGTTTTCCTGCTGACGGCGAGCGTTCTTTTGGCACCTGCAGGCGAGCAGGGCATTTCTACGGTTCCATCTACCTACTCCGGCCAGCCTAGAGGAGCGGCGGCAGCCTACTCTTTGCTGGCGCAGCTTCACTACCCGGTGAAGCATTGGGAAGAGCCGCCAACGGAGTTGCAGGCTTACGCGGGGAACACGCTGCTGATACTTGCCGAACCGAGCCAGCCGCCGGGAAAAAAAGAACTGGTGGCGCTGGACGATTTCGTGCAGGCGGGCGGGCATGTGCTGTTCACGGGCGCGTACATTGAAACGTACTTTCCGAGTGCGAAGGTATCGGGCCTGTCCGGGGATAGTGACTGGAAAATGTTTCGTCCGAGTCTTCCGACGGGGCTGGCGTATAACGCTAAAACGATAACTCTTCAGCCGGCGGCGTATTGGGACAAGCTCAGCGCTCATCAACTTGGACTTTACGGCGAGCCGGAAAGGTACACGGTGGTCAGCTGGTTATATGGCGAGGGGGAAATTTTGTGGTGCGCCGACTCCGCGCCTTTGACGAATGAGGGGATCACGAAGGACGACAACCTTGCTTTTTTTCTGAACGCAGTAAGGAATTGGGATCCCGACGAAAGATACCAGATTTATTGGGACGAATATTTTCACGGCCAGCGAAGTTCGCTGGTGAGCTATGTGGCGAAGACTTCGCTGGCGTGGGGTTTGCTGCAGTTTGGGTTGCTCGCGCTGGCGCTGGTGTTTACGTTCAGCCGGCGGAGCGGGCCGATTTACGTGCCAGCGCAAACTTCGCGATTGTGGCCGCTGGAGTTCGTGGATACGCTGGGCGGGTTGTATGAACGGGCGGGAGCGGCGTCTTCGGCGGTGGCCGTATCGTATAAGCGCTTCCGCGCGTTGTTGTCGCGGCAACTGGGATTGCCTTCGACGACGACGGACGAAGAGCTGGCGCGGGGAGCGGAGTTGCGGCTGGGGTGGAAAGACTTGGGAGTCGGCGAGTTGCTGAATCAAGCCTCGGTGGCTACGATGGCGCCAAAGCTGCGTCCAAGCGAAGCGCTGGAAATTGTTCAGAAGCTGGAGAGTCAAGCCGCCCGGCTGGTTGTGCGGGCGCCAAATCGCAAGGAGAGAAGGTAACCGTGCAATATCTCTCGCAACTCGCCACGCAAGTTCGTCAAGAGCTGTCGAAGATTATTATTGGCCAGCGTGAGGTCGTGGACCAGTTGCTGCTGGTGCTGGTTTGCGGCGGGCACGCGGTGATTGAAGGCGTGCCGGGACTGGCGAAGACGCTGGCCGTGAAGTCTCTGGCGCGGATAGTTGGCCTGGGATTTCAACGCGTACAGTGCACGGCGGATTTGATGCCGGCGGATGTGACCGGGACCAACGTGTTTAATTTGAGCAACAGCTCCTTTTCGCTGCACAAAGGCCCGATTTTTACGGATTTGCTGCTGGTGGACGAAATCAACCGTACTTCGCCGCGGACGCAGGCAGCGCTGCTTGAGGCCATGGAAGAGCGGCAGGTGACGATTGATGGAGTGAGGTATCCGCTTTCGGAGAATTTCACGGTGCTGGCGACGCAAAATCCGATTGAATTTGAGGGCACGTATCCGCTTCCGGAAGCGCAGCTCGATCGGTTCCTTTTGAAAGTACGTGTGACTTATCCATCGGCACAGGAAGAGATGGAGATTTTATCGCAATACGAAAAGGGATTCGATCCACGGCGGCTGAATGAAATTGCGCTCACGCCTCTGGATGCTTCTTTGTTGCCCGCTGCACGGAAAGAGATTGAGAGCGTGCGGGTCGAGCCGACACTTCATTCGTATGTGGTGTCGCTGGTGCGGCGAACTCGCGATTGGCCGGCCATTTCACTTGGCGGGAGCCCGCGTGCGGCGGTTGGATTGTTTTTTGTGGCGCGAGCCTTGGCGGGGATGGATGGTCGCGACTACCTTTTGCCGGATGATGTGAAATCGGCCGCGCTGCCCGTGCTGCGGCACCGTATTTTGCTCAAGCCAGAGGCGGACCTCGAAGGACTGACCTCGGATCAGGTGATCAAGCAGGTCATCGCCGCCGTGGAAGTGCCGAAGTGATGGATCGCGCGTGAGCTCGCAAAAACCTTTAATTCCGGCGGAAATCGGCGCACGCGCCCGGCCGCTGGGGCGTTTGCCGTTTGGATTTGGCCCGCGATTTTTCGTGATGCTGCTCTTGGGACTGGTGTGGCTGGTGCCGGCGTGGTGGTCGCCGCGGTTGATTGGGGCGATGTTTCTGTGGGACTTCGTGACGGTGATGGCGTTTGTTATGGATTTGGCGCGCATGCCGAAGCCGCCCGAGATTGAGGTGAAGCGAGCCTGGGAGCATGCGCCTTCGCTGGCGCGCACGTCGGAAGTGGGCGTGAGTGTTCGCAATTTTACGAATGCGGCGATTCGATGCTATTTGACTGAGGAGACGCCGGTTTCTTTTCGGACTGCGCCCCCGTCGCTGGAATTGCTTGTGCCCGCCAACGGGCTGGCTCGGACGGAATACGATATTTTGCCCCGCGAGAGAGGAGACGTGCGATTGGGGCGGCTGTTTTTGCGTTATCAAACCTGGCTGGGTTTCGCGCAGCGCTGGGCGGTTGCGGAAATTTCGCAGACGGTGCGCGTGCTGCCTGATCTGGAGCAGGCGCGGCAGCATGCCCTCTACCTGATTCGGAGCCGGCAAGTGGAAATGGAAAAGCGGCGGAAGCGCCAGCGGGGTCAGGGCAGAGAATTCGAGAGTTTGCGCGACTACCGTCAAGGGGATGAGCTGCGCGATATTTGTTGGACGGCTACCGCGCGGCGGCATCAGCCTACGACGCGTGTGTTTGAGATTGAGCGGAGCCAGGCGATTTGGGTGGTGCTCGATGCGGGGCGCTTGCTGCGCGCGGAGATTCAGCAGGAGAACAGCGAGTTGCGGCTCTCCAAGCTGGATTATGCGGTGAACGCAGCACTTTCGCTGGCGCAGGTTGCGACGCAGTGCGGCGACCGAGTTGGGCTGCTCGCTTACGGGCGGCACATTCAGCAGAACGTGGCAGCGGGACGCGGGGCGGTGCACCTGCGTACCATTGTGGATTGCCTGGCGCAGGTTCATGGGGAAGCGGCGGAAGCGGATCACTCTCGCGCGGCGCGCGTATTGCTGACCGAGCAAAGCCGGAGGAGTCTGGTTGTATGGATTACGGATTTTGCGGAAACGCCGACGACGCCGGAAGTAATTGAGTACGCGATGCAGATGACGCAGCGGCACCTGGTGGTTTTTGCGGCGATGAACCAGCCGGACCTTACGACGCTGGCAGAGACGACGCCGAAGAATCGGGAAGAGATGTACCGGCACGCGGCGGCGCTGGAGATTACGCATCGGCGGGATCTGCTGCTGCGGGGGCTGCGGCAGCGAGGCGTTTTTGCGTTCGAGCTTGTTCCGGGATTGCTGGCTTCGAGCCTGGTGAATCAGTATCTGGACATCAAGGAGCGGAATTTGCTTTAGAGGATTTCGGCGGGACGCGATTTACGAGGAACAAATAGGAGAGCAGCGCACCGAAGAGTACCGCGGCGAGAGTGAATTTCATAAATAAGGGAGCGTTGCTGGGCGAAAAAAATGCTTCGATGACACCGGCGACGATGAGCAACGGAATGGTTCCGAGCAAGAGGCGAACGCCGCGGCCACCCGCCAGCGCCAGAGATTGACGGCGCGGGAGAAAGCCGGGGAACAGCATGCCGCGGGCGACTTCCAAGCCCGCGCCGCCGGCGATGAAAATGGCGGGCAATTCGAGCACGCCGTGGGGAGCGACAAAGCTCCAGAGCTGTAGGGCCATGCCCGCTTTCCAGGTCGCGGCGCCGATGACACCGATAAGCAAGCCGTTATAAAGCATCATCCAGATGGTACCGAGGCCGGCAGTGATGCCGAAGGCGAACGCGGTGAAGGCAACGGTAAGATTGTTGGTCATTATGCCGGAAGAAGCGAGCGGCTTGATGGTGACGATGGAATGGGTCCACATTTCCCGGCGCTCGATGGTCTCCATCATTTGCGGACCGAGCAAGCGGTGGGCAAACCCCGGGTCATGGGCGGCTACGGCCCATGAGGCGATTCCGCAAACGAAAAAAATCGCGGTGGCAAGAAGCGTGAGCGGAAGCGTTTCGCGAAATACTTGTGGATAGGTGACGCCGTAAAAGCGGACCAGCGCGCTGACCTTTGTTTTGTGGCCGTGATATATGAGATTGTGACCGCGGCCGAGAAGTTGATTCAAGTAGACGGCAAGCTGCTTGCTGGAGGCGTCCTCGCGAACGGCGGCGAGGTCGGAAGCGGTTTGACGGTATAATAACCCCAGTTCCTGCAATTCACTGTGGCTAAGCGCTGAAATACCGCGGCCAGATTTCTGCACGAGCTCTTCCAGGCGTGCCCAATAGGGCTTGCGTTTTTCCAGCCAGCGGATGGATATCATGTCCTCAAACCTGCCGGGCGCTCCACCAACGTCTTACAGCGACAAGCTTACCATTGACACGCCAGAACAGACTGCGTTGGATTTTGCGATTGCGGGAATCGGCAGCCGGTTTCTGGCGCTGGCGGTGGACACACTGATTCAGATATTGGCCGCGATCATTGTTGGATTTGGGGGGAGCCTGGCCATTGGAGCCATTTCGGTTATAGCGCCGAAAGCCGCTTTGTGGGGCTTTGCGCTTATTGTTTTGTTTGGGTTTGTGCTTTATTTCGGATATTTCGCGTTTTTTGAAATTATCTGGAACGGGCAAACGCCCGGGAAACGCCAGGCGGGGATTCGAGTGATCAAAGATTCAGGACGGCCCCTGACACCGGCGGAGTCGATTGCGCGGAATTTGATGCGCATTGTGGACTGGTTGCCCTCTTTGTATGCCGTGGGCATGGCGAGTGCGCTGCTTAACAAGGAAAACAAGCGGTTGGGGGATCTAGTGGCGGGCTCGATCGTGATACGCGAAGCGGCGCTGAGTGAACTGAAAGCCTCCTGGCAGGTAGGTGTGGCGCCGGAGGGAGGCGTACCGGTTTCTCTGGGCGCCGCGAGCCTCACGCCTGAGGATTACGCGCTGATTGATTCGTTTCTGAATCGGCGGTCGGATCTTGATTTTCATGTGCGGCTGCAAATGGGAGAGCAGATTTTGAATCGGCTGAAGCCAAAAGTCACGCTTCCCCTGGATAGCAGCATGTCGGCGGAGAAAATTCTGGAGACGCTGGCTTATGAGCGGCGGTCGTCCGGAGGGTACTCGTAAGTTTTCGCGTTCTTCTGACATCTAGAGATTGGGGCGTGGTGTCCGGCATTACCCCGGAAACAATTTGGACACCTTGCGAACCTCTACGGTGTATAAGTGTGGCCATTGGCATTGGTAAATGCGGAATGCAGGCAGCGAGGGAGGGACTTTGAGTACTGCTGAGCAACCATTGATGACGAACAATGCTGGCGGCGGTGCTTCAACACCCGGCGCGCTGCCAGCACGCGAAAGTTCCGCGGTGCTGAGCATTGCCCTCATCGCGATAAATGTTCTGGTATTTGCGGTGATGGTGATCAAGGGCGTTTCCTTTATGAATCCAACAGCCGATAGCGTGCTGAAGTGGGGAGCGGATTACGGGCCGCTGACCCTGCGAGGTCAGTGGTGGCGAATGTTTACGTCGATGTTTTTACACTTCGGAATCATTCACCTGGTTTTTAATATGGTGGTTTTGGCGAACATCGGGCCGTTCATGGAGTCGCTGCTGGGACGAGCGGCGTACCTGATTCTATACGTCGTTGCGGGGCTGGGAGGAGGGGCGTTGAGTTTGGCGTATCACCCATCGCTGGTCAGCGCCGGAGCATCGGGGGCCATATTCGGGTTGTATGGGGGATTGCTGGGTTTTCTGCTGCTGCATAGAAATGTTATTGCGCCGGAGGTATTGAAGTCGCAGACCAACAGCGCGCTCATCTTTGTCGGATATAACGTCGTTTATGGATTCGCGCGGCCCAACACGGACGTAGCTGCACATATGGGTGGGCTGGCGGCGGGCTTCGTGCTGGGGTTGTTTCTTGTGCCGCCGTTTTCGCAGGAGGAACGAGCCCCGCAAGGCGCGCGTAACGCCGCGGCCATACTGTTGGGAGTGGCTTTGGTCGCCGTGTCTGTGCTTGCGCTGCCGAAGCCGGATGATTTCCAGGGCGAATTTAAACGCGTGGCGGACGCCGACGAGAAGGCGCTGACGCTATACAACGCGTCGCTCGATAAGTGGAAAGCGAAACAGCTGACCGACCAGCAGTTCGAAGACATTATCGAAAAACAGATCATTCCCCCCTATCATGCGGAACGGGAATCCTTAGCGAAGCTGAAGCGGCTGCCTGAAAGTCAGACGGAAATGGCGGCCAAGCTGGTTCAATACATGACGGCGCGTGAGGATGGGTGGGCACTGCTTGCCGACGGTGTGCGCACGGACAATATGGACAAGATCAAACAATCGAACGAAAAAAGCAAGGAAGCGGACCTATTGGTGGGCGGCATCAGCGACGACAAAAAATAAATATGGGCTAGGTTGAATTGCTGGCAATCAGGCGGGGGAATGAGGAAGCTCTGGACAAAATCGAACCTCAGGAATTCACAGAATCCAAGGAGAAGAAGGATGAGGATCGGCGGGTGGATTATGTTTATTCTCGGGATCCTCTTTGTTCTAGCGGTTCCCCTCTCATGGATCAATGGCGATGATCTCCCGCTACGAGCCTTGATTTACTCAATCATCTTAGTCGTAACTGGCTGGCGCCTGAAGACTTATGGAACGGGACTTGTCTCGTCGCCAGCCGAGTCAAATCCGGGCGGTGCCACCGAGGGCGTGTACACGGGCTGGAACGAGGGCGGACTGCCCAAACGCGCCGAGAATGCGACCATGGAAGTGCCGTTCACGCCGGGAGTTGCGGATTTGATTCTAAACAGCTTCAATAAGGCTTCGGGTCAGATCGCGATGCTGACCGGGGTTCTATTCGCTGTAATCCTGATAGTCGGTCTCGTGAAAGGAGCCTGGCTCCTCGTGGGGGTTTTCGCCGCGTCTTTGGGGCTGGTGGTCGGAGCGATTTGGCTTTTTGTGGTTGCTGTGCCGGCGTGGCGCGATCTGCGGGCGAGAACTTACATGAGGTCACGTGGGCCGATTCAGCTGGTCAGCATGGGAAATGGGTTTATGTTGAGATTCGCCGACCGAGCGATTAGCCTTTCCAAGGGGCCTGCCAATGCGTGGCTAGCCCAGTTGCATTGGGGAGTCGTGGATTACAGCAGCCACGGGCACATAATCCTCGGAGTGTGGGATTCGGATGGGAAGAATCTGTTCCTGGCGGACGGGTACAAGCCGGAAAACCTAATTCTCGTTGACGCGCATGGGAAGATGTAGCAGAATCTGCGCCGAAAGTTCGTGAGTCCCTTCCTCGCAGGGTGCCTAAAACGATCGCGCAACTTTTGAAGTTTGGAACAGAAGTCGCGTGATGATCGCGATCACTGTAAGTTTTCTTGTTCGCGGACACTCTATATAGAGGAAGTTATCTTTGAACGCTGCATACCACAGCGACAGTCCTGGAGGTCACGGTGGAATCGAAGATTCTTATTAAGAACATTGGCAAGCCCAAAGGGGGCACAACGGAGACGTTTGCCTCGGGCCAATCCGCGGAACTCACGATTGGGCGAGATCCAGCATGCGACATCAAGTTCGATCCGAATGATGATCTGGTGAGCCGCCGCCACTCGAAGATTACGAAAGTGAGCGACGCCCCGGACTACACGATTGCTGATTTGGGCAGCCGGAATGGAACCCTGGTCAACAAGCGGCGCATCTTTGAGCCCACCAAGCTGAATTGCGGCGACCTGATTCAGCTAGGTCCGGATGGTCCGCAGTTCGAGTTTGACCTCGAACCGCGGCCGGCGAGCATGATCAAGCCCACGCGCCTTTCGGACGCCACGCTCGAGCCGGGGGGCACGAGCAAGCTGCCCCCTACGCGGCAGACTGCGGCGCCGATGATGACGACGCGCGAGTCTGGGCCTGCTGGTACGGCGGGCGCTCCTGTCGTACCGGCGGGCGGAGTAGGCAAAGCTACGGTTGAGCGCATGATCGGCGAAACCAAGTCCAAGAGCCAGAATATGGCCATTATCGCCGTGGCTGTGATCCTGCTAATTATCGGGGGCGTGACCTATGGGCTCTACGCGACACGGCCGAAACCGGTCGATCCGAACAAGATGAGCGAAGAAGCAGCGAGGAAGGTCAAGGCGGGCGCCGGTATGACGCCAGCCGAGATTGCCGCGTCGTACACGGAATCCACGGTGTTTTTCGAAGTAGGGTGGAAGCTCATTTACACGGACACTGGTAAGGAGCTTTACCACGTTCTCATTCCGAACCGGAAGCCAGTTTCCGGAAAACCAAACGTGTATGAAGAAATCCTTCCGGGCGCCGATGATTACCTGCCAGTTTTCTTCAAAGACGATGATGGCTCGCTCGAGCCGTGGCTTTCAACGGATGACAAGACGGCGGACAAGAAACACGATAATCAGCCGATCGGGGGACGCCACAGCGGATCGGGTTTCGTGGTGAGCAACGATGGCTACATTCTTACGAACCGACACGTAGCTGCAGCGTGGTTCACTGACTATCACTTCCCATCGAGATACGGAGTTCTGATTGGAGTCGACGCCAGCGGTCATCTGGTATATAAGCCGATCGACCTCAATCAGGTGAACAGGTGGGTACCCGCTTACGCCAAGGTGGTAACCACCTCGGCGGAGAACCTCGCAACCCTTCAGAGCTTGCCGAAGTTTATGCCGCGGGGAAAGAACTTTGAGGGCCGCAACGATTATCTCGATGTGACCTTCGCGAAGAACCGAATCCGAATTCCCGCGAAGCTGGTGCGCATCTCTGACCGGAACGACGTGGCCATGGTCAAGGTAGATACGCCAGAAGCCCTCAAGAAGATCGAACTGAACGACAACTACGATACCATCAAGGTCGGCGATCAGGTCGTAACCTTGGGTTACCCTGGAGTCTCCGAGGCAGTTTACGGCGTGGCGGCGTCGCATGACATCCTTGCGCAGCAGGCTAGCGTGAGGGAAGTCCCCGATCCGACGCTTTCGGTCGGCAACGTAGGCCGTATCTTGCGAGGCGCAACCGGCTCGGATGAAGCCAAGGTATTCGCCGGAGACTACTATCAGTTGACAATTAACTCGACCGGCGCTGGAAACAGCGGCGGCCCTGTGATTGACACCAACGGACGTGTGGTCGCCATCTTCACGCTGGGCATACAAAGAGATGTGCAAATCAGCGGTGCCGTTCCCATTCGTTACGGGATGGAGCTGATGAGCGTGAAGCCGATGGAGGCGAGGTAAGGCCCTGGAGCAAGGGGAACTCCCATGTCTTCGCTAGAAAATGCGCTTATTGGTGAGTACCTGGTCACTGATTTTGTGGGCGCGGGCGGGATGGGGGAGGTTTACAAGGCCAGGCACACGCATTACGGACGGGTCATCGCCATAAAGGTTCTCTCCGAGGGCGTAACGGACCCCAACAATATCCGGCGGTTCTATGATGAAGCCGGGATCCAAGCGAGCCTTAGGCATCCCGGCGTTGCCGAGTATCTGGGTTTTTACGAATACCGCAGCCGTCCGTGCATTCTGATGGAATTCGTGGACGGCATCACGATCTCCGATCTTTTAAGCCAGCGCGGTCCTCTTCCTCCGAGTGAAGCTTACCGCTTTGCCTGCGCGATAGCGGAGGTTGTCGCGCACTTCCACAAGAACGGCGTGCTACACCGCGACATCAAGAGCGGCAACGTCAAGATTAACTCGGCCGGTGCAATCAAGGTGCTGGACTTCGGAATCGCCCGTTTTCAGCACACACAAAAATTGACCAGCGTCGGCATGGTGATCGGCACTCCCGGGATACTCGCTCCGGAGCAGGTGAAGGGGCGGGAAGTCACTCCCGCAACGGATGTCTGGCAGCTCGGGATCCTGATGTACGAGATGCTGACGGGAAAGTTGCCGTTCGGGGCGGATAATCCATCGGCGCTTTATGCGCAAATACTGAACGCCGACTACACGCGGATTTCGAAGGTGCAAGCTACCACGCCTTCCAGTTTTGAGCGGGTGATCGATCGTTGCCTCCAGAAAGATCCGGCCAAGCGTTTTGCTTCTGGCAGCGAGTTGTTGATGGCTCTTCAGGGAACGCTGAAGTCGAAGAGTGATCCTGTTCCAAAGCCTGTTCCGCGAAAAATTCCATTGCTGCGTCTGGGAGTTATACTTGGCTCCGTGGTGTTCATAGCTTTGGCTATCGGAGTGATCCACGGTTATCATCCCGCCGCGGGAGGCTCGCCGATTGGAGCCTGCTTCGAGGGTGACCCCGGAACAGATTCCCCGAATGCGGAAAAGATGGTTCGGCTGGATACCTTCGAAGGCTCGGCGCAGGTATTCTGCAAAGACCAGTTGGTGGGAGTCACGCCGCTGACGATGCAGGCGAAAATCGGCGACAAGATCCATGTCCTGCTTCGCCGCGAAGGTTTTAGAGATACGGAGAAGAGCTTCGACGTCACCGAGCGTTCGGTCTACACATTTGTAATGGATCGAAAATAGGAGCGCTAATTGTCCTGGTTTGCAAAATGGCGTAAAAAGGAAGATATGGAGCCTCAGCCTGTGCAGGTGCCTCTTCTACACCAGCCGGAGGCTGTCCTGCTGAGCGACCAGGGCTGCCACAGAAGCAATAATCAGGATTCCGGCAAGATTGTGCAGGCCACGAATGGCAATGCCATGACGCGCGGCCTACTGGTCATCGTCGCCGATGGCATGGGCGGACATAAAGCCGGGGAAGTAGCCAGCCAGACTGCCGTTAGCGTGATCGCGGAGGTCTATCAGAGCGCAAAGGGAACTCCAGGCGAAGCACTGGAAAAAGCCTTTCAGCAAGCTAACCGCGATATTCTTCAGCAGGCCACGCGAAATGCGGATATGGCGGGCATGGGGACGACCTGTACCGCGCTGGCTATCGTCGGCCACGAAGCCTGGGCTGCTCATGTGGGCGACAGCAGGCTTTATCTGGTGCGCGGCGAATCCATTTACCAGCTTTCTGAGGATCACACCGCGATTCAGGATATGGTGCGCCAGGGATTACTGTCGGCCGAAGAGGCTGAGCATCACGAGGATCGCAATGTGTTGCTGCGTGCGATGGGCACCAAGCCGGAAATGACCATCATGAGATGGCCACAGCCCATGGACGTCAGGGAGGGAGACGCGTTTCTGCTTTGCTCGGATGGCCTTCACGACCTCGTGAGCGATGCCGAGATGTTGTCCGTAGTAAGAGGCGGCTCTCCCGGCGAAGCTTGCCGAAAATTAATCCAGATGGCCAAAGATCGCGGCGGCTACGATAATATAACGGTAGCCACGGTCGCGATTTATTCGATGAAGGATGAAGCGGCCGCGCTCAAAGAGACCCGCGCAGTAGAGGTGCCACAATGATTGGCAGTACAGTTCAGAAATATCGTATCGTTCGGGAATTAGGTTCCGGTGCCATGGGGGCGGTCTACGAAGCGGTAGATACTTTGACGGAACGTCCCGTGGCGATGAAAGTTCTGCGCGCGGAACTGGCCAGGCAGCCGGAGTTGATTGAGCGCTTTCGCAGCGAGGCGGTCACGCTTGCGCGCCTGAATCACCCAAACATTGCTCTTCTCTACGATTTTTTCCAAGAGGGCGGCGACTACTACATGGCCATGGAGTTTGTCCGTGGCAAAACGCTCGAGAAGGTGATTCAACAGGAAAGATGCCTGGACTCGAACACCGCGGGCTCGATTATGCGGCAAACGCTGGACGGTTTGGGACATGCGCACAGCATGGGCGTGCTGCACCGCGACATCAAGCCCGGCAATATCCTCGTTACCGACGATATGCGCGTCAAAGTGGCGGACTTCGGGATTGCGCGCGTACTGGGATCCTCGCGCATGACGCGAACCGGGCGTATCATCGGCACGCTTGAATACATCTCGCCAGAGCGAATTCAGGGTGAAGAGGCCGATCCCCGTTCCGATCTGTACGCCGCCGGAGTGGTCCTCTATGAAATGCTCACGGGAAGACTGCCGTTTACGGGCACGACGGACTTTGAGCTGATTAAAGCCCACATGGAGCAGGATCCTCCGCTGATCGGAGAAATACTCGGGGGCACGCCCCCCGAGCATTGGGACGCCATTGTGGCCAAGTCTATGGCCAAGTCTCCGGCGGATCGCTTCCAAACGGCGGAGGAATTCAGTCAGGCACTCATTGATCAGGGATTTGCAGCGCGCTCGCCGCGCACGAGTGGCTCGGCCCTGCTTCCGGCGCGCCCGCCGGCAGCCACCGGACCGCTTTCGGGTGCGGTTCCCGCTGCGCAGGCTCTGCAGGGTGCAGCGGTTGCGGCGCGCGAGGCCGCGAAGAAAAGTCCAGTGATGAAGGTGTTGTTGGCCGCGACCGCGGTGATGACGCTTTTGCTTATTTTCACCATCGCTCTGCGCATCCGCGCTGCGAATGCCGACAAGACGGATAATAATTCGTCGACAGGGTCAGGTGCTGGGGTTGTGACCGTTCCGAAAACTGGTGACACGTCGTCTGCTACTCCCAAGGGCCAGGACACGCCTCAGGTGGGAGGTGGTGGAGGTAACAACTCGGGCGTGGTGGTAGTCGATCCTTCTCAGGTCAAGCAGAAAGGTTCCGGTGGCGGCGCCAAGATCAGCCCCGAGGAACAAAAGCGGCAGGAAGCGTTGGACGCGCTTAACGGTAAAAGTAAGCCTGCTCCCAAAAAAGGCGACCAGCGATCGAAGGCTTTGAAGGCGCTCGACCAGTAAACTATCTTTCAGGGTGGCCCCATGATGTGCTCGAAACTGACCCAAAGAGTGCTTTGTACAGTCCTGGCATTTTTTTGCATCGCGGGCCTCTCTGCGCAGAGTTCCAAACCCATCACCTACAAAGGCTTGTTGGATTCCCTCAATACGCATGGCCTGAGCAACGCGGAGCTGGCCAAGATTGTGAAAACGCGTGGCGTGGAGTTTGAACTCACTCCCGCGATGGAATCGGAGTTGAAAGCCGCGGGCGCCGATGCCGAACTCCTGACCGCCGTGCGGGCAAGTTATCGAGGCGCTGCGTCGTCTGGAAGTGGCGGACAGACTGCAAGTCCCGCACCGTCGGGGTCAGGGGCCGGGTCGGGAGGGACGACGGCAACGCCGCCAGTCGAGAAGAGAAAAGATACTCCCGTCGCGCCGGCGAATGCTCCCATCATCACTTCCATTAAAGACGTGAAGAAACTCTACATCGAGAAGATGCCGAGCGACCTCGATGAGTTCATTAAGACGGAAATGTCCAAGCAGTTGCCTGGGCGATTTGTCATCGTTCTGCGGCCGGAAGATGCGGATGCGATCATGAAGGGAAATGTCGCCGACGGGCGCGGGACAGCCACGATCACGGATATCCGCGGCACCGCCGAGCTTTGGGCTGGAGAAGCCGGCGACAAGGGGCTTTATCTCACCAAGGTTCACGGCGGCGAAAAGAAAATTGCGGAACGGTTGGTTGGTAACCTCAAAAAAGTCCTGCAATAAACAATTGGCACTGAGTTACGTTTTTTGATCGGCTGATCGGGCTAGCGTGGGACGAACGTGACGGCCTGTCCGGTGAAGCCGAGGGTCAGGACGGTGCCTTCCATGCGCTGCGGTGTGACTTTTTTTAACACGAAATTCCAGACGCTTACCGTCCCATTCGCATTGGTAAGATGCCACTTGCCCTTGTAAATGACGTTCCCTTTTTTGTCGGTGGTCTTCGCAGCGTCTCCGTTGGCTAGCACTCCTATGCCTTGGAAATAGAAGTGGTCTCCATCCTGCGTGAGTTTATAGGCCTGATTGTATTCCAAGAGGGTCCACATAACGGGGAAGGCCGGGACGGCCGCGTTGTTGTTGTTGGGCGGGACGGTGTTTTGGTTTCCGCCGTTGTTCTGAGGAGCGTTTCCCTGCGAGGGGTCCGTCTGCGCGTTCTGCGTTCCATTTAGATTCTGGGCGATGGCCAAATCGGCTTGAGCTCCCTGCTTATCGCCCATCGCATCTTTGATACCTGCGCGCAGTGCGAAACCATCTGAATCGCCAGGATTCAGGCGGACATAGGTGTTCACGTCCGCGAGCGCCGGAGGGTAATTCTTGACCTGCGCGTAGGACGCAGCCCGGTAAAGATAGGCTTCCGCGTTGCCGGGAAATTGCTGAATCATCCGGCCGTAATAGGTGATGGCCTCATCTCCCGCGTTGGGGCGCGGCATGGCCACCAACGGCAATGCCAGTGTCTGGCCTTGCCGTTGGATCTGCATATTCACCGTTTGGCCGGGCGCGAGTTTTCCCGGCGTCAAATACTGGTCGAAGAAGTCCTTGAAGGCTATCCCGTTGGCGGAGAGCGCTACGTCTCCTGTAACTATTCCACCGCGTGCGGCGCTTCCATATGGCAGAGTAGCGACCACAACGTAGACGCCATTTTTTTGACGCATCCGGAATCCAAGGAAGCCCGCCCTTCCGGCAGCCGGAAGATCGATGCCGTTGGTGCTGTTATTGGTGGTGCTGTTGTTCGGCGAAGCTGCCGCTATCTCGGGGCCTTTTCCGGACTGCAACACCTGCTTTGCATCCCTGTTATTGGGAGCGATCTGCAAGGCGACATTTGCGTCCGCCTGGCCCCTGTTTGCGTCTCCGTTCGCGTAATAGATCTGCGCGCGCAGTATGTACGCGTCTGCATTGTCGGGGTCAAGATCCAGGGCCTCATTCACAACCGGCAGGGCGCTAGTCGGATTGTGCGCGTCGAACAGGGCGCGCGAAGATTTCACCAGGTTGGCGGCCTTGGCTCGGTCCGCTGGGGGGGCGGGCGCGTGACGATAGTGCTTGCGGACGGCGTCGAGGATCGGGTCGGTTGCTCCCGCTTTGCGCAGTTCGTCTTCGTTGTCGTAGGTCAGCCGAAAATCGACACCGCGCTCTTCAATGATTTTTGTAAGTTCGGCGACGGAGAGTCCCCCCGTGGCGAGGGCTTCGGTCAACCCTTTTTTCTTGATGGGCGTGGAATGCTGGCCGAAGGCTTGCGGAAGCGCAAGACATTGGAGCAGCAGCAGAAAGGAAACCCAACGGATTAAGGCTGGTCGCAATCTCATACTGTCAGACACTATTGTGTGCTCTTTTTCTCCCGCTTGGATGAAATTTATTCGATTGCCATCAGAGTGTCAATCCGGAACGTTCAGGTTCGGCCGTTCCTGTCTGGCAAAGCAATGTGCGACGTGCCGTGGTGCGCTCTGTATTGAGCGCTCTTTAATTGACAAGGCTTCCGGTATTCGCTATAGCTCGAATGTAGATAAAACGACATCCCACAATGATTGCAAAGCCATGGAAGTTCCTTATTGCGTTCTTCAGCATGTCCTGTTTAGGGCTAATGATTTCTGAGGCCCCCGCGAGGGCTCAAAAGAGCAACGCCGAAGCCTTGGTCAAAGAGGCCGACGAAGCATTTAATCAGAGCTACGATTCGGACAAAAACTCCACGGCTCAAACGGATATTGCCATCGACCGTCTCGAATTCGCTGTGGCCGCAGACCCTCCCTCTTTGATTGCCCGTCTCCAGCTGGCCTACCTCTATGTGGACGTGTTCCCGCTTGGTTTCCGGCAGTTCAAGGAGCGCGAAGAGTTCATACACAAGACTTATCAAGATGCTTTGTCGGGCGATCCCGCCAATCCGGTACTGCTCTGGGACATGGCCGTCGCGGAATTCCAGGCAAAGAACTACGACGGGTCTCGGGACTGGATGAAGAAATTTTTGGCAGTCGAACCGGATTCGCGAAAAGGCAACTACTCGCTGGCCGTGATAGCCATCAACCTCGTGGACAATCCGCTTCGCTCCGCTCGCGAGGCCGCCAAGTCCTCCGGTTCCAGCGCCGACCCGGTTTCTCAGCCACTTCTTCGTGCGAGTCTCGCGCGGAAATATCTGCCCGTGATTAATGAAGGAATTGAAGCCGCGCGCAAAGTGCTGGCGCTCAAAAAGGACGACATCCAGGGACTGACGTCTTTGCGAGCGCTGCTCTATATGAAATCCACACTCCTGGATCCGGCGGCTGCCATCTCCGTCAGTTCCGAAATTGCTTCACTCGAGCCGCGGATGGATGCCGCGCGCGAGGCGTCCAGCGCCGACTCTGGTTCGGGAAATGGCTCCGAGGTTCAACACCCAAAATTAACGCCGGGAGAGCCTCCCCCGCCGGTTGACGATCGCTTTATCTTACCCCCCCCGCCGCCGCCTCCTGCTCCACCCACCGCGCACAAAGGCTCCGAGCCGCCCTACAAGGACTTGGACTCCGACGATCTTGTGGTCGAAACCAGGAACATTCCGGCGGCAATTCATCCCAACCGCGCGCTGGTGTTGTGGATGTATGGGCAGACCAAACACGACCGAGGCCCTTTGACTGCGGATAACCCGTACACCTGCCAAGAACATTCTCTCGGGAGCTACAACGAGGGGAGCCTTTACTTGTCGCTTGCCGATACAAAGACCAAAACGTTCATCAACACCGTCGAATTGCGGAATCCATCCTGGATGGTCACGAACGAAGACCAATTCAAGCTGCCTTACCGCATCGCTCCCGATCCCTATCAAGTCAAAGGAGAATTGAAAGCAGAGGAGGGAACTCCCGAGTTTTTGCATTTGGAAGACTACAATGGAGACGGCCAGCCCCTCGAGGTCGCACTTTTCAACGTCAAGGACTGTGTGGAAACAGAAACGACGATCCTCGGCTACAGCGCGAAGCAGGACAAAGTAATCCGCTATCGCTTTCTTCTCGAAAAGGACGATGCCGGCGGCGGCTATCTGAATTCATTCTGGATAGCGAACCTGGCCACGCAGAAGGCGGATGAGCCCGGCCATTGGAAGTATGAGATTGATCGGCGCGCGACGGATGGCTTCGTGGAAGTGATTGATCTCCGTTTCGATTCCGCGCAGGAAATCTTTCGCGGAACAATATCCAAAAAATAGAACGGTACGAGGTTCTTGCGGCTATGCACCGCATCACAGAGAGCGAATCCACTTCTTCAGCCGAGCGGCTTCTTTTGTGATTAAGCCAGCGTCGTGGAAAGTGTGAGCGAGCAAGGAAACGCCCTGCGTTGAGGATAGAAGATGCACGGCGAGCCCGCGCGAATCCGTTCCCTTGCCCATAGCTTTGAATTGAGCCTCCATCCACTCGAGAGCCATCGCAAACAGCACCCTGGACCTCTTCGCCGCTGTGCCACCGTGTTTTTGGAGTTCGGAGCACAGCGTTCCCACCGGACAGCCTTTGCGCGCCAGATCCCCGCTGTTTTTGATTTTGATCTGAACGAAGCCGCATAGCCGCTCCTGGGGAGACGTCGCTCTGTCGAATTCCGCAAGCAGCTTCCTGAATCGCGAAACGCGCAAGTCAATAATGGCCCTGCCGATCTCGTCCTTCGTTCGGAAATGATAGTAGACGTTACCCAGGGGAACTTTCGCTTCCTTCGCGATGTCGGCGATAGCTGCCTGACCGAAACCATAGCGATGAGTAACTCTCACGGCTGCTCGCAGGAGCCGCGTCCGATTGTCTGCATTCGTTTGTGGCATTGTGGGCATCCAATAGTCAGTTGACTGACTGAGCCAATTATAATCATCCATTGTGTCTCGTCAACCCTTGACGCCGTCGCCTGTTCTTAAGTATTGTCTAAGTCAGTCAACTGACTGTACGCGATGAAGAAGTCGGATTGCACCGCAGTAAGACAGAGAGGACCTATGGGTTCCAATCGTAGATCAGTCTTGGCGGCACTTAAACGCTGGAAATTCTCAGGATGGTCTGCTTTCGCTATTGCCTTCCTTTTCTTTGCTGCGGGATCGCTCCTGACTGCCCCCTGGATGCACCTGAAGCAGGCGAGAGCCGACAGCAATCGCGTCTTCGAGTTGATGGTTTATCACACGATCCCCGGAAAAGTGCCGGAACTCGAGTCCATCTTTCGCGATCTCTCCAAGCTGATGGTCAAGCACAACCTCAACGTCATCGGATATTGGGTACCCGCCGATAACCCAGATTGGAAGGACACGCTCGTCTATGTCGTGGCTCACCCGAGCGTCGAGCAAGGGAAGAAGAATTGGGACGCCCTCCACTCCGACCCGGAATTTTTGCCTTATCGAAAAGCTGCCGTACCTCTCGTAGATAAGGAGGGCGACAAATACAGGGTGGACGAGGTGTTCATGCGTCCGTCGGATTTTTCGGCTCTCAGGTAGACGAATGCCCAACCCCACTTTCGCGAACATCCTGCGTGGTTCTGTCTGCGTTTGTTTTCTCGCCTTTGTATTCCAAGCGAATGCGGTAGCGCAAAATTCCTGGATTGCCACCTGGGCGGCGAGCCCTCAGCCAGGTGCCCCTGATCCAAGCAAGCCGATTTTCAACATCGAAGACCAGACTGTCCGGGAGCGCGTGCGCGTTTCCATTGGCGGAGCACGAATCCGTATTCGCTTTTCCAACGAATATGGCACTGCGCCGCTAGCGATCGGCGCAGCCACCGTGGCTGTACCGAGCCACGCATCCACGGTCAAATCAAGCTCCATTCAGGCCGTGACCTTCGGGGGCCGCAATTCGGTCACGATTCCAACGGGCGCGCCAATCCTAAGCGATCCTGTGGCCTTTTCCCTGTCCCCTGGAACCGAAATCAGCATCAGCATCTACTTTCCAGAACGCATAACCGCTCCGACCGGCCACTGGATGGCCCTCAAGCACGCACGGATCTCACAACATGGCGATTACACCCGCGCGGACAAAATAGAAGGCGGGATAATCGTTGGCTCATCCATTCTAGTGACTGCCGTGCTCGTCCCTGCGCGGCCCTCGCAACGTTTGGTGGTGGCGTTTGGAGATTCCATCACCGATGGCGATGGCTCGACCGTAGATGCGGATGACAGTTGGCCAGGCGATCTGGCCCGTCGCCTCGCAAAAACGGCGGATGGTTCGAAGATAGCGGTCGTCAATGAAGGCATAGTCGGAACCCGGCTGCTGAAGGATTGCTTCCTGCCCGATATCGGCTGCTTCGGCGCCAGCGCCCTGGCGCGCTTTGACCGGGACGCTCTCGGATTGCCCGGCGTAACTCACGTCGTGCTGCTTCAGGGAATCAATGACATAGGATTCCCCGGCGCCAAACTGGGCGAACAATACCTCGCCGACCCAGCCGACATGCGCACCGCCGACGATTTAATCGTCGCATACCTTCAATTGATTTCTCGCGCCCACGTACGGGGAGTGAAGGTGATTGGCGCCACGATCACGCCCTGTGAAGGCGTTGATCTTCCCGGCTACTACTCGGATTCGAAAGAAGTCATTCGCCAGACAGTGAACAAATGGATCAGGACTAGTGGCTCATTCGACGGTGTGGCCGACTTCGACGCGGTCCTCCGTGATCCCGAGCATCCCAGCATGCTTTTGCCGAAGTTTGCTTTCGAAGACCATCTTCATCCGAACGTTGCCGGCTACAAGGCGATGGCCGATGCTATCGATCTCGCTCTCTTCAAATAAGAATGAGTGACCGTGAGGATGCGTAATAAAAACCGAGGAAACTCACCGATTCGATGAAAATGCATCCGTCAAAAAATCACGAAGTATTTTCTGGCAGAGGCTGTTTCGCACGGGCTAATTATTCGACGTAGCGGATGAGAAGCACCCCAAGAATGATCATAAGGAGCGGCCAAAGTTTCTGAAAAACGCTCTTCCATGGCGTGGGCAACTCCGACAGTCCCTTCACCAAGCCGATGCTGCCGCCCGTGATGGCAAAGCTCAGGTGCTCTGCCTGGATGCGGTGCATTATGGTCATGTGATCGGCGCCGTGCATTCCGGAATGGTGCTCATGAAACAAAAGCAATACCGAGCCACAAATAGCGAGCACCGGAAACGCGCACGCCGCCCAGGCCGCTTTCAGAACCCCCCGCGCGCGCTGGACCTCGATCACGCCAATAATCAACAGGATCGCGGCAAACGTTTTGTGCTGCACGTCTTCCATGTTGTGGGTCAGGCCATACCACCAACTCTGAGGTCCGAACGGCCAAAGCTCCGTGTCGCTGAAGATCAGCAGGAACAAGCCCGCAAGCAGAAAACAAGCAGGCCAGGCAAAACGCACGAAGGGCCAGCGCTTACGCAACGTCTCTTCGGCGAGCAGAAATAACGCCGCAAGAATGACAAGCGCTCCGGCGAGATGGTGATTAAATTCGCTCTCTTTTTTGTCTGCCAGTAGCTTCGCCATGTGCGCCGGATCCATCGGCGCCTCGTCCGGCATCGGCATGGACATATCCATGCCTTCATGGCCGGTTGGCGTCTTATCGCCGGAAGGGGCTTGGGCCGCGACCAACGAAACACTCCATGCAAGCAGCGCGAGGAAGATACCCGCCATTGCCAAACAGGAGTGGCGATAAAACTTCTGCCTATCCATCATGCGTTCTCCGGATACGTTAGTTTCATGCCAGTCCACAAGAGTTACATCCATTCGTGAACTGACCTCTGGGTGTTAAAAGTATATCAAAGCGCTGAATTCCAGTAGGAGATGACGACCCTTGCGGCCTGGAATCGCCAAAAGTGACGGAACGACGAGTGCTAGCTCAAGTTAAACGCACTTGTTGAGCCACATGGTTAATTTTCCGCTTCGATCCGCCAAAACAAGTAGCGTCCGTAGTTGCGGGGCAAGTGCGCCTTGCGATGGTTGCAAGCTCACTGTGCTGGCTGCCTGCTCCAAATGTGAGAAAGACTGCTCTATGTCCTCTTCTTGCACTGACGATTTGCCTTCCATGCGGTCCGCTGTCGCCTCCAGCGCTCTGGCCGATTGGATGTCGAACTCCTGTTGCGCTGTCAAAACTTCCGTTGGTAATTTGAAGTTTGGAAGTTGAAGGCGGTATTTCAAGAGCGCCATTCGTGTCAGGAATAGCGTTCGCAGTTGCGGCTGCCACTCTTGAATGTGTTTGCGCCACGCGAGATCTCGTTGCCGCGATGGGCCGAATTCCAGCAGACTGGCATCGGCCATAGCTCGGACGCTATCCAGATTTTCGCTGAGGGTATCGCGGAGAGACATACACCGCGTCACGGCCGTTTGTCGGTCACTCGAAACCGGCTCTCTTGCTAACTGTGCCAGTAATCGAAGGCTATGAACAAAGCCCCTCTTCATCTCAACGGAGGCGGGAGCGCGCCAAAGTTGATCGAATACAAGCCACATCATGAATAAACCGAGCAAAACTCCAACCACGCGGTCCCTTGCGACCGCGAGCGATGTCTGTATCGCAAACTCCTGCAGGTGGATGAGATAGAAGGAAACAGCTACTTGCAAACCAAAGAATGACACCCGCGGACTGCTGGTCGCGAACCAGGAAGCTACCCCCGTAACAACAATAAAAAGAATCGTAAAGCCGAAAATCGAATCCAGATAGGGCAGAACGAAGATTTGCGCGCCCATTCCCAAAACCAGGCCACCTACAACGAAGCCCGAAAGGCGAAGGACTTGTTTTTGGCGTGAGGAACCGATGGTAGAAAGCGCGGTGAAGAAACACGTGATGACCGAGGCTGTGGCTAAGCCCTGCCAGTCGACGGCGTTGTAAATGATGTAGCACATGCTGGCCGCAAGGCAGCCCTTCAAGGCGAACTTTGCATGTCGAGTGTTAACGAATGCGTCCGCGCCGAGGAGTCTCCACTTGGGCATCTCGTCCACGGTCGGCATGTATTCACTTAAGGATTTGGAATCGGCAAACGCCTGAGGAATTAGCGAAACGATGCTTTCCATTTGCTGCAGAAAAGCAACATCGCCGGAGGCTTCGTCGTCGGCAGGGAAGGGAATCTGATCCGGAATGCGTCGATTCAACAGGTCCGCTCGAATGCGTGCGACGTTTTGCGCCAGATCCTGCGCTCTCTTTCGGCCACTATTGGATAGCGGCCCAGCCGTGACGACAGGTGCTGCGGCAATATCTACGAGCCTCCCCACAATGGTTACGACAGCGTTCATCTTCGCCTTGTACTGTTGCGAATTATCAGAGCGCAGCAGGAGGCGCCTCGATAAGGACGTGCCACGCATAGCGAGCCGGACGAGTTTCTGTTCGCTTCCAGCGCCGATCACTCCTCTTTCCGCCAGTTGCGTAAGCAATTCTTCGACGGCTGTCAGGCGGTCCGCCACCGGCAAAATGACATCGTCTCCGGGTCCCCCACGTGAAACGACCAGCTCCACGGCCAGCGTAACCAGGATTCCCGCTACCGCTGACAGGCAGACCCATAGCGTGGATTCCACATTCGTTCCGACGGGGACGTAGCGGTCCCACAGGGGAACCGTCACGCCAATCACGAAGGCGAACATCCAGGCTGCAATGTAGTCCGTCATCGCGCTGATCGCAAAAAAAGCCACGAAGAACGAACCGATGATCCACAAAAAGTGCAGGCCTGGTAAACCGATGACGATGTACCCAGAGACCAAAACATAGGCTGTGCTGACCAAAGTGCTGATCAGGATAATGAGTGAGGACCGCAGTGTCGTTCGTGGGCTCTCGCGCGTGATGATGAGCGCGCAAAGCGCGCCCGCGAACGCGAACGGTATACGGAAGGTCTCGCAGATAACCATGACGACCGTCGCGGCGGTCACCATGCGCGCAACGACTTCCATACGGCGGGGATAAGGGGCTAATTCCTCTTGAAGAAATTCGCGAATCCAGTTCGGGGCAGCGACTGAACCTCGCAGAGCCGGCGCCAGTGTGGCCATATTTAATTCCCGCGGATAGTAACAACCGCTGATTCGCCGACTCGAAAGAGCTCGGGAGAGGGATTCTGCACGCGGACGCGGACTGGATATCGCGACGCCAGGTGCACCCAGTTGAGCGTTCGCTGCAGGTCGGGGAGCCCGGAATCCAACTTGCCAATGACATCGGGATCCGGAGTGACGCCGAAACCCACGCTATCCACTACGCCCGCAAAACGCACGCTCGGCTTCGACAACACGTAAACGTCCGCGTGCATTCCTGGCGAGATATGCGAGAGCTGGCCTTCACGGAAGTTACCGATGGCCCACCAGGTCCGCGCATCAATCAGAGTGAACACCTGCTGGCCCACATGCGCATACGCACCTTCGGAAATATTCAGATTCGTGACTAATGCATCGAAAGGCGCATAGATGCGGCAATTGTTCAGGTTATAGCGCGCATCCTTGACCGCCGCCTCCCTTGCGCCGCGCTGACTCACCAGGGGCTCCAGAGTCGTGACGGCGTGCTGTGCTTGCTCATGTTGGGCCGTACTCTGATCGAGGCCGGCATCCGATCGTTCGGATTGCGCCAACGCCGCCTTCAGCGCTGCTTGCGAGAGAAGCAATTGGGACTGGGCTTGTTTTAGGGCCTCCGAGTCAGCGACTTCCAGGGTTCTTGCCCGGTCCACCTGGTCTACGGTGACAAACTGTTTTGTAAGGAGCGGCTCGAGACGGTGCAGATTGTTATTCGCGTAAGTCCATTCGGCCTTTGCCTTCTGCACACCTTGTTCGCTGTTGGAGACATCGGCTCGAGCCTGCTCGATGGCTGCCCGGGACCTGACGACGTCCGCCTGAGAGCTGTGGATGCCCGCTTGTGACACAGAAACCGCGCTTACGAGAGCGGCAATCCTCCGCGTCTCGTCCGCAATTTGCCCTTCGAGAGCCGCCTGCTCGGAAATGGCAGTTTCCAATTTGTATTCGTAGGGACGTGCGTCGATCTCGTACAGCAATTCACCCTTCTTCACGAACTGATTGTCCTGCACATTGAGTTTCAGGATCGGACCCTCGACCTGCGGCGCGATCCCAATGAAGTTAGCGAACACTTCGGCGTCATCCGTACGCGGATAGTGATTGACGTGGTAGAGCACGGCGAGACCTATAAGAATCGTGACGACAACGATTCCGGCGGTCACCCAGCGGCTGAGGTCCCTGTCAGTTGTCGCATTTGTTTCGATTTCCATAACCTCGGCTCCTAGTGAAAAAAGATAGTCCATAGCACGAGAGCGAACAGCAGGGTAAGAGTGGGATAGACCAGCACCGGGAAGGCTAGCTTCCTATGTAGCCGTAACAGCGTTTGCTGCGTGGCGGCGGTGAGCAAAATTGCCGGCACCAGACAGATCAACCACGCTGGGAAGAAGGATCCCAGAATGTCCACGGAAGGAGCTCGCGAGCAACCAGCCACGAAGCAGGCGAGCAGGAGCAAGTATGCACGTGCGACGAATTGGCTAACTCTGATAGTCATTGCCGTCATGGCACTTTAGCCGTTGATTGAACCGCATCCCCTGTTCGGAATGCCAGATCCACGAAAGCCGCAAGTACTTGTGTTCGCGCAAAGACGTCCGCCGAACGAGCTTGCGCGAGCGTGTGCTGCGCCGCCGTGACATCCAGGAAATTGCGCAGACCGTAGTTGTAGGACTCAAGCGCCGCATCGTACGACTTGCTGCTGGCCTCCAACAGGGCCTCGGCCGCTTTGTGTTGCCGAAACGCGGTATTCAAGTTGGAGTAAGCGGCCCAAACTTGATCGGCGATTTGATCGCGTGCCGTGTTGACTTGTGCTTGGGCCGCGCGTTCATTTGCTTGTGCTTCCGCAAGATGATTTCGTCGTGCGCCGCCGTCGAAAACTGTCCAATTGAGGTTGAAGGCGAGCTCGCCCCCCAGGCCCGCCGTGTGCCCCCAAGGGAACGTTTGCTGCAGGCCGTACAAGGATTGCCCCGCCGGCCGGGCACTGACATTCATTACCGGATAAAATGCTGACCGCGCTTCTTTGACGCGGGCATTCGCGGCGCGTATCTGAGCCACCTGCTCTACAAGGTCGGGGCGCTGTGTCAGCGCGCGATCGATTGCTGCTTCGACGGAGTCTGCGATGGCGTCGGGAATCTCCAGTTCTTTGAGGGGTTGCACGAGAATCGCAATCGTCGGCGATGTCCCCAGAGAAGTTGCCAGGTCGCCTTGCGCAACCTGCTCCGCACCAAGTACCGCTTGTAGTTCGTACTCTGCTTCTGCCGTCGCGCTTCGCGCTTCCAGCACATCCGGTAGCGTCGCCAATCCATTGTTCAGGCGCTCTTCCGCGGCTTGTTGTACCGCCTGTGCGTTGGAGAGATTTGCGCGAGCTGCGCCCTCTTGACCCGACGCGTTTAGAAGCTGATAGTAAGCGCGCTCGACCTGATAGATGATTTGGCGGTGCACGTCATTGAAAGCAAGGTTGGCAGCGAGCACCTCCGCTTTCGCTGCATTGATTCTGCCGCTCCGGCCGCCAAAATCGAAAACGGTGTAGTTCAGCTCCAGCGCCGCCTCGAAATCCTGTTTCGTTTGCCGGTAAAACCGTGTTGCGAGGTACACGTCCTCCCGCTGGGTGTGGGAGAGCGCCGCGGCCGTCAGGATCGGGTAAAGCTCGCTGCGGGCGATTCCAAGAACCGCCGCCTGTCCGCGTGCTCGTTCCCAGGCGAGACGAGTCTCCGGATTGTGTGACTCCGCCATGTCCACCAGTTCCGCCAGCGTGTAAGTCTTGGCCGGATCCATACTGAATCGTGGATCGCGAAAATTCTTCGCGTCCGCTTCGATCTTCTCTTCTGCGATTGCGTGCCACGGCCGGCTATAGGAGCCTGGTGCCGTCTGTCCACAAACCTGGCCGTTGCACCACAAAAAAGCAAACAAGCCTGCTCCACCACACAAAATTCTCACCATGCTCCGTCGGAATAGCCTCACATCCATTTCACCCGTGAGTTCACCCGTGAAAATCAGGCCGTTTCGATTGCTTGTTGCCAGCGTGTGAGCCATCACATCAGAAGCGCACAGCTAGAGCAATTAGACGATAGTATCGGTACGGACGGTGATGCTCACCGTGCTTCGGCCTTCTGCTGGCATTCCGAGCGGTGGGTCACGACCCTATTTGTCCCACGTAATGCCCCAGCCTGTTCTCCACATCGCCGGGCCTATGAAAGCCGCGGTCCATCAACCTTTTAATCCGCTCCTGAGCCGCCGTGCGTCCCAACGATGTGAGAAAAGCACCCCATTCAGGTGCTATCTCTGAATCCGGCGGCAGACTTGCCACATTCACAAGGCGTTTTGTGTCCGCAATCGCCTGCCTGTCGAACGACGCGATGCGCTTCGCGAGCTTGTCCACGAAATTGTCCAAATCCGAATCCGGGAGGGAGCGATTGACGTAACCATACAACTCGGCAAGATCGCCGTTGACATCATCAGCTCCCAACAAGACTTCCAGAGCTCTTCCACGACCGATCAAACGCGGCAGCCGGGCCATTGGCCCCCCTCCGGGAACCAGACCCGCGCCGACCTCCCACTGCGAGAGAATCGCTTTTTCCCGGCTGGCAAAACGCATGTCACTTGCGAGCGCGAGTTCGCTGCCGACGCCCGTTGCGCGCCCGCGAATCAACGAAATAGAAACGGCGTCCGTCCGGCTCAGGCGTGCAAGCATGTCGGGAAGAGCCTGAAGGCCTGTTGGACCTGCGGGAAATTTTGTCGAGTCTTCCAACTTCGACAGAAAATCATAGTGAGTCAGGAAAAATCCCTCCACAGCGCTGTCAAACACCACGACTTTGACACCGCCATCGGTTTCGATCGCAGACACGACTTGTTCCAGCTGCGGGATATTTGCCGGACCAAATATGTTTAGGGGTGGAACGTCGAACGTCACTCTCCAATAGGCATTGGAATGTCGAACCAGATGGATTTTGCCGCTATCGCCTGTCTCGCTCATGAGCGCTCCTCCCGATCTTGTATCTCTCCCATCGCGGTAGCCGAGTTTGAATCCATGAAGGGAATCAAATCAGAAGCATAGAGAGCGGGGCAATCAGACGAAGGTATTGGACGAAACCAGAGCGGAAACACAAACTCTGTGAGAACGCCTGGACTGATACGAAGGTATCGCCGGTACTATCGTCCAATTGTTTTGCCCTGTCGAGTTCCGGTCGTGGAGAGATGCCATCCATTCTGCTCCCCTCCTGGGGTCGTTAATGGCTTACGAGTTGCATCGGTCGAGCGATCAGAGGAACTCGGCGGTCACGGCCTATGTCCAGAAGTTAAATCGACGTTTGGAACAGGCAGGTCTGGAACCGGAAACGTTTTCGGCCACCGCGGCGGGCCGCGGATCCGCAGCTTGAAACTTTATGAATTAGAAGAAGATTTGTGCGTCCGTTTTTAGTTGAGTGGCATCGATTAAAGGACGATCGGCGGGGCTATGTGTCGGCGCGCGACAGACGTCGGTGGAGAAAGTCATGACAATCAATAAAGAGCTGGAGAATCGCTGTATCAACACGATACGAATATTCTCGGCGGATGCCGTCCAGTACGCGAATGCCGGTCATCCGGGCATGCCGATGGGCGCGGCCGCAATGGCCTACACCCTGTGGACTGGTTTTCTGAAGCACAATCCGCGCAATCCGCAGTGGTTTGACCGCGATCGTTTCGTATTGTCGGGCGGCCATGGGTCCATGCTTCTGTATAGCTTGCTCTATTTAACCGGTTACGACCTGCCGCTCGAGGAGATCAAACATTTCAGAAAATGGGGTAGCAAGGCTGCCGGACACCCTGAGCGCGGTCTGGCACCAGGAGTTGAAGTGACGACCGGACCGCTTGGGCAGGGATTCGCCAACGGAGTCGGATTGGCCATCGCGGAGGCATGGTTGGCAGCACGTTACAACCGACCAGGTCACAAGATTGTAGATCACTACACCTATGTGGAGTGCGGCGATGGCGATCTGATGGAAGGCATCAGCCAGGAAGCCGCCTCGATCGCGGGACACCTTCACTTGGGCAAACTTATTTATCTTTACGATCAGAATCATATTTCATTGGCCGGAGCTACCGAAATCGACTTTACCGAGGATGTGGCCAGGCGCTTTGAAGCCTCGGAATGGCACACACGCACCGTTCCCGATGGCAACGACACGGAGGACGTCGCCCGCGCCATTCAGGAAGCCCAGGCCGAGGAGCGAAGACCGTCCTTAATTCTTGTGCGAACCCACATCGGCTACGGCAGCCCGCACAAGCAAGACAACTTCACTGCGCACGGGGATCCGCTGGGAGAAGATGAATTGCAAGCGACGAAAAAGGCCCTGGGCTGGCCGACAATGGATAAGTTTTACCTACCTCAGGACTCGGTGGACTATTTCCGTCAGGCGGTTCCTCGTGGAGCGCAGCTAGAGGGCGAGTGGCAGAAACGCTTCGATGCCTATAAGCAGGAGTTTCCGAAAGAAGCCGCCGAGTTCGAGATGATCGTGGATGGCAATCTTCCCGAAGGCTGGGACGTCGACCTCCCAAAATGGAAGCCGAGCGATAAACCGCTCGCCACTCGCGCGGCGGGCGGCGAAGCGATCAACGCGCTAGCTAAACATATTCCCAACCTCGTCGGTGGCTCGGCGGACTTGAATCCTTCGACCAGAACCGCTCTCAAAGGTCTTGGAGACTTCCAATCCCCCGAAGTATCAGGGCCAGGAACGCTCGGTGCTGTCGGCGGAGTCTGGAGTTATGCCGGCCGGAACATCGCGTTCGGTGTTCGCGAGCATGCTATGGGCGCCATTGTGAATGGATTGGCGGCGCATGGCGGTGTGCTGCCCTTCAGCGCAACGTTCTTCACGTTTTCCGATTACATGAAGCCGGCCATCCGGCTCGGGGCTCTGAGCCACCTCAAAGTGATTTACATATTTACGCACGACAGTATCGGACTCGGCGAGGATGGCCCGACTCACCAGCCCATCGAACACCTCGCCGGCCTCCGAGGAGTACCTGGCCTGACTGTCATTCGCCCGGCCGATGGAAACGAAACCACCGAGGCGTGGACTTTTGCGGTTCAACATTCCGGGCCGACGCTGCTGGTGCTCACGCGGCAAACCGTACCTCACCTCGACCGCGGCAAAGCGAAAGATCCTGGTGTGGCGCGAGGCGCGTATGTGCTCGCGGAAGCCGATGGCGGTGCTCCGGATGTGATCCTGATCGGTACCGGCTCGGAAGTTAGTCTTTGTATGGCGGCACGAGAGAAGTTGAAGAGCTATGGACTGCACGCCCGGGTGGTTAGCATGCCGTGCTGGAGCCTGTTCGAGGGCCAGGAGGAGTCTTACCGCGAGAGTGTACTTCCACGAGAAATCAAGAAGCGGGTCACGATTGAGGCCGCCTCGCCGATCGGCTGGCACCGCTGGGCCGGCGACGAAGGGGTGGTTATCGGTGTGGATCGCTTTGGAGCATCGGCGCCGGGTCAAGACGTCCTCGATCATCTCGGCTTCACGGCAGAACACGTTGCGGCCGCGGCGCTTTGCATCCTGGGCAGGAACACCGAGGCGGATACTTTATACTCTCCGAGAACTGCGGCCGCGTCGGCGTAACGCACAAAAACTCAAACGTTTTTTGTGTGCCTGGACTCTCGTTTTGCATCTCTAGTATTTCTGGTACATGGTCGCCTCGGTGAGGGGCCCGTCTTTCGAGTCTTGTCCCCTTTCCTATTCCAGAAAAGGCAGTCCAATCTACCTTTCTGGACTACCTTGGAAATGCCTCCGCCCGTTTGCGTGAACTCAAGCTTGAATACCGTCAGGCTCCGGATTCATACGAAGGTATTGCCGATACCTTCGTCCAATTGTTTCGCCCCTGCGCTGCTGCTCTAATCATCGAGCATGTCGGAAAGGAAACAGCATTCGAAACTGTCTCCTCGATGACTCGGCTTTCAATCCGTATCAAATCTGAAGGAGATCAGCGATGAGTCTTATTGACAAAGCACTAAAAGCAAACAGCCACTACGCAAAGAGCTACGATCCAAATCTCGGGAAGCGCCCAGCACCCAAAATCGTAGTTGTAACCTGCATGGATCCCCGCCTCTCGGACCTGCCGGGGATTCTGGGGCTGCCGCTCGCCGATATCGATGTTATCCGAACCGGCGGACCGGCCGTCACCGACGATGTTCTTGGAGAACTGGTCGTTTCCACTCGAGTGCTCGGGACAAGAGAGATCATGCTTCTGAACCACACCGGCTGTGGATTCACCACTTTCACCGACGAAGAGCTGAACGCGAAACTCGCTGGTTCCACTGGCGACGCATCACCGTCTCCGATGCGCTTCTTCTCTTACAAGGACCCTGAGCAGAACACTCTGGAACAGATCAAGAAGGTGAGATCGCATCCCTGGATCGCAAAAGACATCCCTGTGCGAGGCTTTGTTTTCGACGTGGAGACGGGTCTCCTCAGGGAAATCCACACGGCCGCAAAGCATACTGCCGCTTGAAGGACTACGCCCTTCTGGATGGAGTTCCGGTGCGTGTGTTGAAGTGATGCTGATGGGTGGACAGCATCCGCACCGGATAATCGGTTGCCGCGTCGCTACTAAAGATCGATTTCGATGTCGCCTCGCGGCCGCGAACAGCAGATCAACACGTTTCCGTCCGCGGGCGGCTCAAGAGGCTCGGGCTGATAGTCAACTGCACCGCTGATCAAACCGCTTTCGCAGTTATGGCACACCCCCGTTCGACAGGCCCACCTCACAGGCACGTCGCATGCTTCCGCGAGTTCCAGCAGGCTATGCCAATTCGAGCGCCACGCCACGTTCAATCCACTTCGAGTAAACGAAACCTGATGTCCGGGACCGGCCGGCCCCTCTGGCTGATGGGGGGATCGTGTTCGAGCGTTGTGGATCCCAGGGGTTCTGGCCGCGCCGGCACCGAAAATTTCCGTAAATACTTGGTGCGCTGAAACGCCCCATTCTCGCAAGGCCGCCGTTAGACTACTTAGGAACTCGTTTGGTCCACATAGATAAAAGTCCGCCTCCTGCGGCACTCCCCATTGCTTGAGCACCGAAAGATTCAGCCGGCCTGGCGCATCGTAGTCTTGTTGAAGTCGATCGTTGACGCTTGGCTGGCTATAGCAGATGTAAGCCCGTCCGCGCGCCAGCGACTTGATCAGAGTCCGAGATTCAACTGCGAACGGATGCTCGATGCCGTTTCGCGCTCCGTAGAGCCACCAGACCTCCCGATGCGACGCCGTCGAGCTCAGCTCATGAAGCATCGCGAGCAAAGGCGTCGCGCCGATACCCGCGCTGAGCAGCACCACGGGTCGCTCACCGGGCCGCAAAGTGAAACTGCCCCGCGGCGCACTCACCTCCAGAACATCGCCGACTTTCACATGGCTGCACAAGAACGTGCTTCCCAGTCCGTCAGCCTCCTGCTTTATGCTTACGCGGTATGTCCCCGCTCCTGGGGCACCAGACATGGAGTAGTTGCGCCGGATGGGATCCGCATCCGGCGTGGGCCGGAATCTCAACACTAGAAATTGGCCGGGCAGGGAAGCCGGCAGCGCGTTTTCATCCACGCTCTCGAATGACAAAGAAATAACGCTGCTGCTTTCCCGTTCCACGCGTGCAATTCGCAACTTCCGAAAACCGGCCCACGCGAGCGGCGGAGTAGAGGTGCCGGTGAGTCCGGCGTTTCCTTTGGATGCCTGATTTGTGTCCTGCTCGAGCAATGCCTGGAACGAACCCTTCCAGCCTGAACTCAATGCCGGTATGCGTAAGGAGCGCTCCAGCAGTTCGCGTGAGCGCCCCGGCAGGTAGAGCAGAGCGTCGATTTCCGCGACGGTAACGCGCCCCGGTCCATCGGCGATCTTCACAATCTCGTCGCCCGCACCAACCTCGCCTTCCTCAATGACGCGCATATAAAATCCGGGGCGGTGGTGGGAAACCAGGAGCGCTGCCATCTGCGGCTCGTCCATCCGGATTCCCACCCGGTAGCAGGTAACACGCGGTTGCGTTACCTCAAACAGCGCGCCGCCAATTCGATAACGATCGCCGATGCATACTTCGCTGTCTGGCAAGCCCTCCACTGTGAAGTTTTCCCCGAACTGCCCGAAGGTAAAATTGGTCCGGCCGAGTTGCCGCTCCCAATGTCGGTAGGAATCCATCTGGTAGACGAGGACCGCTCGATGCTCTCCGCCATGGCCGGCCAGGTCGCCTTGGCCGTCACCGTCCACGTTGAGCCGCCGGACGATACGCCTGCCTTGCACTGGCGCTTTCCACACGCCCGTGAACACTTTTTCGCCCTGCCAGGAAACATCTCGTGGAAGACCGACATTCAGTGATAACAGCCGAGCCATTTCAACCTGTCCCGTTCATTGCGAGCCGCGGTACCAGCCGCAGTTTCTTGGGGTAACTCTAACGAACGCACCAACGCTGCGCACCCAACGCTTTGATGCGGCACCCACAGTCGCCGACCAATCGTTTTTCGTCGCCTTTTTACATGATCGGTGCTACATGCTCGGTGCCGGCGTTCCATCCGACCATTATATCTACTCCAACTAGGAACACCGACAGTGGTGGGAAGGATTTGAGTTGTGGGTAGGCTTCGGGGGAGATGTACCAATAATTTACGCCGAGAACTGGAGAGTTTGTGAGATTTGCGCCCCACGCTGCCCCGTCTTTCGCAGTTTCGTAGAACATCACGTGGGGGCCGTTGTGGCCTCCGTAATCCGTGAGATACGAAACCTTCGACATCATGTAGCTGAACGCCCCCGGCTCCAGAGCCGGCAATTTTTTTTGTCTATCGCGGCTTTAATTGCGGCGATGACTTCGAGTTTGGAATGGCCGGACAGCAGCAATTCGGTGCGTTTGTACGGGTACGGCAGAACGGATCGCGCGGCGGGTGGGTTGAGGCAATCTGCCGCGCGAACTTTGGGATTCCAAAATTCTGGGTGATCGAACATGCCCAGCCATCCGCGTCCGACCCAGCAGACCCACCCGTTTTTACCTTGGACCGCCGTCTCGTAGCCCTGACGCGCTAGGACGATGACCGAGGCGTCGTTGGAGATGGCCTCCGGAGCGGCGCTGCGGGCGAGGGCAATTTCTGCGTCGCGATCCATCGAATATTGTTCTATCGGGGCCATCGTTGGATACGGTTCTTTCGGGTCCTGCGCAACTGCGGGCCTCGTTGCGATCAGCGCTGCGACGAGTACAAATGCACCTAGGAAAATGCTGTGTATCTGTTTTAGAGCCATCGCTTTCCTCCATATTTTTTCATTTTCTTGTTTGGACATCCTGTGGCGCGTTGCCCGGTGTTCTATCGTGGGGAATTCTTTTGTGGCGACGGGCAGCGGCGCTAGGCCGACGCCGACTTCTTGGCCAGGACTTCGGCGACCGAGTCCAGGATGTGCGCCCAGCCCCATTCCGTTTGGCGGCCCAGCTCATCGTCGGGCAAATTCAAATGCCGCAAGGTCACCTCTGTCTCTTTGCCGCGGCCTTCAAACGTGACCTTCACGATGGACTCCACGCCCTTGGTTCCTTCCGACACCCACGTATACTCCACTTTGCCCGGCCGCTGAACCTCGACAAACCGCCCGTAGAGCGCCCAGGTCTGTCCTTCCCACGAAACGGTGAAGTAGTAAAGAGAGCCGGCTGCGGGCGGCACCGGCGCCATGATCAGTGCCTCCGACTCGAACCACGGCCCGCCCGGACACTTCGGATCCATCCACGCGTCAAAGACCTTGTCGGCGGGCTGGAATCGTTCGCTTCACCGTGATGTCCATCAGCTTCGTCTTCGCAATCATCCTTCCTCCTTATTGTTCAGTTCAAAGAAAGCCTGCAGCCGATCGAGCCGCGCATTCCAGTACTTTTCATATTGCAGCGCCCATTCCGCCACTTCCCGCAGCGGTTCTGGCGAAAGCGTCAGCACTTTCGCGCGTCCGCGGCGAGTGCGGCGCACCAGTCTGGCGCGCTCGAGAACGCGCACGTGCTTGCAGAACCCTGTGAGCGTCATGGCGAAGGCAGCGGCAACGTCCGAAACGGTCGTCGGTCCGCGCGAAAGCCGCGCCAGAATCGCTCGGCGCGTCGGATCGGCAATCGCCGCCGCGACCAGATCAAGTCTCTTCACTCGATACTGAACCATATGGTTCAGTATCCATGAAACGCGCCACGCTGTCAATCCTCTGGCTGTTGGTCTACCACCGCGCCATGTTGTGCATTAAGTTCGGTGACAGCGTGACTACATGTCCCGGCGACTGCTCTGGAATTAACGCGAGCGGACTCCCCGTCCAATTCGTCGCGTCAATGGGTGCCAGCCGCGGTTACGCCAGCCTCTAACTCCCGGCAAAAAGAGGAGTGTGCAAAATTGTACAGACGTGCCTTTCCGGGTCAGTCGAGACTTGTTGTGAGGTAGAGTCGGAGGTAGAGTCCAATGACGGCGCGCGCAGGCGTTTGGAAACGAAAACGCCAAGCTCTCCAGGACAAGAGAACTCCGCTATTCAAGAGATACGAGCGAAGTCCGAATGATCTCCGTCTTGCTCTGGAAATTAAAGCGCTCGATGATCAAATCGCGGAGTGTACTCGGCAGCTTGCGCGAGAGAACGAAAGGTCACAGCCAGGTTGGGAGGTTCGGCCAAGTCAGTGACGGCTGGACTGTAGTTTGGCCATGCACGGCGACGAAACTCGCCTCTTTAAGGGTGTGAACGCTTTCCATCGGTTCGCCGCGAAGAACTTACTTTCAACCGTAACCTGTTAGGCTCCGAGAGGTTCGGTCGGGTTTCCCCTTTGCAAGGTTCAACTCCGAGCCGTACGATTTCCAGGCACCCGCCGCATTCCTTCTTTTAATTCCCGACTTCATTTCTTCCGTTAAGCAAGGCTGAACTCGAGAGAACGACCGTCCTCAGCTGAATCGATGCGGGCCATCCTTGCTCCTAACGCACCTGAGCTACTCCGTTTTGGTTCCAGTGGAGGGCTGATCCATGCATGTCGGTCCGTGGGAAGGAAACCCATCACGGATGTGCACAACAGAACATCAAGAACGATTGTGCAAAACGTGACAGCACGCACTTTGGAAAGTGCCGATAATGTGCTGACTGCGAAATGAGGCAGTGCGTACAGGCGGGCTTATGTTTTCCGGCAAAGTCTACCTGGATGCGAATTTTGGGGCCGCGGGGGATAACCCGCAGGAGCGGAACGTTGTCGAAACTCGCAGGACGCTCGGGGACAGTGAAGGTTTTTATCGCCGACGGCAGTCAACTGAGCTGCCAATTGATAGCGGCGGCCGTGCGGCGTGGTCGGTATAAAACCAGGGTCGTTGGGTATGCGACGGACGTGGCCGGAATACGCGAAGGACTTGAAAGAAACCATGCCGATGTTGCCGTAATTGGTGCTCGGCTAGAAAACGAAGACTTGGCGGGTTTCCAGGTGACGCGAGAGGTGCTGGCCTCGCGGTCCAAGCCCAATGTCATCATGATTCTCGACTCGAATAAACCTGCGATGGTGGTCGAAGCATTTCGAGCTGGAGCCAAAGGTATATTCTCCCGGGATCAGTCGTCGGAGTTGCTATGCAAGTGCATCCATGCGGTGCACAAAGGACAAATTTGGGCGAGCAGCAAGGAACTGCACTTCGTGCTGGAGGCGCTGGGCCCGGTGTCGTTAACAAAGTCCATTTCTCCGAGAGCGATGGTGCTGCTTACCAAGAGGGAAGAAGGGGTCGTCCACCTGGTGGCTGAGGGCATGACGAATCGTGACATTTCCCAACAGCTGAAGCTCAGTGAGCACACCGTCAGAAACTATTTGTTTAGGATCTTCAACAAAGTAGGAACCTCGAATCGGCTTGAGTTAGCTCTTTATGCCATCGATCGGCGAGACGGCCATGGTCAGCAGAATTCAACGGCTGACGTGGATGAGTCGGATACGGGATCCGATCTAGCTGTAAGCTCAAGGCGAGCTTGATCGATCTCTTCCCGCGGAGCGAAGTTTCTTTATTCTTCTGGACCAACTCTCAACGATCACCAGCCCGGACTTTGCTGAAGCCTCAGGTTTGCGGCAGAGACGGAATTAACGAGCCGGCATTTCTAGTTGGGCCTTTAGGCGCACCTGCTTCAAAACTCTGGCAAAACTCTCGCTTGCGATCCCTGCGGTCCAATGCATTGTTGGCGGCACTCACTGATACGCCGCATGCGGATCGCATTGATCATGAGGGGTGCTGGGTGTGCAAAAGGGAACAAGTACTTTTATACCTAATGTGGCGGGCCGGTGTCTCAAGACGCATCGGGTAAAGTCTCGATGACTTTCGTTCTCTTGTTCGTCCTTGCATATATCGCTAATGTGCAACTAGCGATATTGAATGGGGGTGCTGTGTTGACTTTTGTGCGGCCTGCGAGAAAGACGCTCCGGTTCCTGCTGCAAACAGCAGTCACTTTCTGGTGGACGAACGGGAGTGGGGAGGCGCGACAGGGAGAAGGCCGTAGCCGCGACGTGAGCGAGCATGGCGCGTTTATTTTTGCATCGAGCTGCCCGCCGGTAGGTACGAGTGTTGTCCTCAAGATAGATCTGGAAGGAATTCCCGATGAGATTGACCGGCTTCCGGTTGAGGTCGAGGGCGAGGTCCTTCGGGCCGAGCAATGCCCTGCTGAGCGGGGAATGCTGACGGGTGGCTTTGCAGTTCAATATTGAAGAGATCGACCGCAACGAAATCGGGGTCCGATCTCCAAGAGAAATTGGCAGCACGAATTTGCTGAGAAAATTGCGGGCGTCTTTCAGCGATGCGACGGGTTTTTAGCCGAAACCCCGCCGTAGGCCATATGTAATCGATGGCTTGCAGGATTCCAGACTGTAAGTCACAGGGCGGAGCTCTATGCTTTCTGAGTCAATGACTGCGACCGAGAATTATCTTTCTGATTCGTCTTGGTATGCCCTCTACACTCGCCATCAGCATGAAAAAATAGTGGATCAAATTCTAACCAACAAGGGGTTTAACACGTTTCTTCCGCTCTACGCAACGACTCATAAATGGAAAGACCGAACGAAAGCACTCACCTTGCCGCTCTTTCCCTGCTACGTGTTTCTGAAAGGGGGAATTGAGCGTCGGCTGCAGATCCTGACAACGCCAGGAGTCCACGGGTTGGTGTCGAGCGCAGGCCAGCCAGCAACGATTCCGGACATTGAAATCGAAGCGATTCGCCGCGTGGTCAAGAGCGGCGCGCGTGTGGAAGCGCATCCCTACCTCAAATGCGGAAATTGGGTGAGAGTCAAGGACGGCCCGTTGACAGGCATTGAAGGCATTCTGGTGCGGAAGAAGAATATCTCACGGCTGGTGCTCTCCGTGGAGATATTGGGTACGGCGGCCGCCATCGAAGTTGCGGCGCTTCAGGTTGAAGCCATTGACACGCCAAGGAATAGAGACTCCTTCACCGGAGCTGACGGCGGTTCGCGGCACTCGGGGCGATCCGAAACTTTTGCTTCCGCTTAACGAACAAGATCCCGGACAACGGTAAAAGAACTGAAGCAGGTCGGATACAAGTCTCCCAATCGAAGCGAGACATGCAGGCGAGGATCGCATGAAAATATGGTTGCATGTAACGGCGGCGCTATCGCTGGTGATGTTATTGAGTGTCGCAAGGGCGGAAGGACAGACGCGAAACGACATCAAGAGCGACGGCGCCAAGGTGTTGACCGCTGGCGACGTCACCTCGCAGCCACCCAAGGCAGCGAAGGATGATCCAAATTATTCCATCGCGCCCGAGGACGTTCTCACCATCGATGTGTGGAAAGAACCAGAGATCTCGCGGACCGTGCCTGTGCGACGAGATGGAAAGATTTCCCTGCCGCTGGTAAACGATTTGCAAGCGGCGGGTTTAACGCCGACGCAGCTTGGCGCAGAGATCGTAGAGAGGTTGCGCGCGACGATCGTACATCCGCAGGTGACGGTGATTGTGGCGCAGATGAGCAGCCTGCGGGTCTACATTCTAGGCCAGGTAATGCGTGCGGGTGCCTACCCGTTAGTTCCCGACATGACAGCCATGCAGGCCCTCTCAATAGCTGGAGGGTTCACGCCTTACGCTAACTTGAAGAAGATCTACATCATGCGGAGCGAAAATGGCGCGAGCAAGATCTTCCCCATGAACTACAAGGAAGTGATCAGCGGGCGCAAACCGCAACAGAATATCGCTCTGAAACCCGGCGATACGATTGTCGTGCCGTAGGGAAATATGGCTAGGCTGGCGCGCATTTTCCACAGAATGCTGTTTGTTGTGATCTTGTGTGCTCCGATCGCGCGGGCGCAAGGAACTGACGCGCCCAAGCCTGAGCCCGGCGTGCAACCTGTCGCCCCGTATCAACCACCTTTGCCAGCCGGGAGCACCAGCATATTGGCGCTAAACCCGGATTCGGAACTCCCCGTGGGTGGGGACGGCCGGCCTCTAAGTGGTTTACAGGATCAGACGCTGGGAACGAATTTGGGTGCCCGCAACGTGCTCGTGCCGAGCTTCACCGCGGTATCACAGATGGCCACAGGCCTTTCAGGGTCAGGTTTCTCAGAGCCGACAGCTTTCAGCTATTTGCTGGCGACACTGGATTTGAACCACTCGTCCGATCGATCCGAACTTCTAGTCCACTATACCGGTGGCGCGATGCTCTCGTCGTATTTGAACTCCGCCGTCCAGGAGGTGGAATTCACTTACAGTTATAAATGGCAACGCTGGACCTTGCTCGTGGGCGATGACGCCAGCTATCTCTCGGAGTCGCCTTTTGGGTTCGGAGGGGTCGGAAGCCTGGACCTGCTCACAGGCGACTCTCCATTCGGGCCAGGCGGCCCGCTGAGCTCACTCCTGGGCCCCGACCAAACGATCCCGACAATCATAGTTCCAAGATTGAGCAATACGGCAGTCTCGCAAATCGAATATAACGTGAGCCCGCGGTCTTCCTGGACTGTTTCCGGATCTTACGGCACGTTGAATTTCCTCGGCGTGGACTACATCAACAGCGCGGAAACGCTGTTTCAAACGGGCTACAACTACTCGCTCAATCCACGGAGTACGATCGCGGTGATCTATCGCTTTGATGACTTCCGATTTACCAAATTTGCGCAGTCGATTGAGAACCACGTAGTGGAGCTTAGCTACGGGCGCAATGTTACGGGAAGACTAAACTGGCATGTGGCCGCCGGGCCGAGCCTGGCGATGCTCCGAGGGTCGCTGACAGGTTACGGAAACAAGGTTTCGTGGGCAGTGGATAGCGCACTGAGTTACAAGATGGATCGCTCCACGCTTCGGCTTAGCTACGATCACATCGTTACTGGAGGTAGCGGAGTCGTGTTCGGGGCGGAGACGGGGCAGGCGCAGGCGACGATAGAGCGGGCGCTGAGTCCGAAGTGGCAAGGTTCTGCGTCGCTGGGCTATGCAACCAATACGAGCTTGCTGCCAGCTGGCACCGGTTTGGCAGGAGAAAACTACAACTCTTGGTATGCCGCCGTTCGACTCAATCATGAATTTCGCCCGGAAACGTCTTTCTTTGTTGGTTACGAAGCGCTGCTGGAAGCCACGAAATCGGCCGCTTGCGCCACCCCGAGTTGTGGGGGCAGCACGGTTGAGCATCAGGTTTCCGTTGGCTTCATCTTTGGCTTGCGACCCATCTCATTGCAATAGTCCTGGCGAGCGAAAGCAAAAGCCTGCGGGAATCACGAACCCGAAAACTGCGAGTGACGTTGTAACGGAGCACTCTTCCGAGTTGTGAAATCCAAAAGCTTGATCCGGTGATGGATGAAAGTTTCTGCCCCCCCGGGCAAAAACGAACACGGTCTTCGGAGAGGTAAGCAATGCCTAACAAAGTAGAAGAAGTAGTTCCGCGCGGCTGGGAAGACTATCTGGCCATCGTACTACGGCGGCGGTGGTGGATCGTGCTCCCGTTATTTCTGATCTGGCTGGCGGTGTGGGGAGGAAGCTGGTTTTTGCCGACCACCTATACATCCGACGCGCTAGTATCCGCAGAACAAGAGAAAGTGTCTGACTTGTACGTAATGGAGAACGTCAATGTGAATCTCCAAAATCGTCTGCAAAGCACCACGCAAAAAGTTTTGAGCTATGCCAGTTTGCAGGCGATCATAAACCACTTCAAGCTTTATGAAACACCTCACCGGATGAACGGTTTTTTTAAGCTGCAGGATCCGGTCGATCAAATGCGAAGCGACATCAAGATCGAACTCGTGGGCGCGCCGGGATATCGCGGAGAGTTTTTCACCTTCAAGATTCGCTACTCGGCCGATACGCCGAAACTCGCGCAGCAGGTAAATACCGAGCTGACTTCGCTTTTCATCAATGAAAATTTAAAGGCCCAAAGGCAACTCTCTGAAAATACGACAGCCTTTCTGGACGGCGAATTGGCGGACGCACGAACCAAAATGGAAGAGCAGGAGGCGGAAGTCTCCGCCTTCAAAGCCAAACATGCCGGAAATCTGCCGGGCCAGTTGCAAAGCAACGTCCAAATCCTGGCCGGCTTGCAAGCAGAGATGGCGAGTACGCAGCATGCCCTCGACACCTCCAAACAACAGAAGATCTACCTGGAATCATTGCTTCAGCAGTACGAATCGGCGCAAGCGAGTCTGGGTAGCGATTCAGACGCAATTTCGACGCAAGCGATCGACAAGGAGTTACAAGAGCTGCGCATGAAACTCCAGAACATGCGCACCCGCTATACCGAGGGCCATCCGGACATGGTCGCGTTGGAAGATGAGATCGCCAAGACCGAGGCGCTCAGACAGAAAAATGACGCGGAAATCGCGGCCAACCAGCACGCCGGCAAAGCAAAGAACCCAGTTGACTTCTCCGCAGCAGAAGGCTTGCAGCGCGGCACACCGACCGCAGTCATGCAACTCCAAAGCCAGCTTAAGGCCAATCAATTAGAGATTCAGAACGAGCAACAACACGCAAAGGATCTCGAAGCGCAAACGTCCGCGTACCAGGCTCGGCTGAATCTGACTCCGGAGACGGAACAAGAGTTGATGGTCGTCTCTCGCGGCTATGACGAAGCTAAGTTCAACTACAATTCGCTTCTTCAGAAGCAAACGCAGTCGCAACTCGCCACGAGTCTCGGGCAGCAACAGCAGGGTCAACAGTTCCACATCGTCGATCCGCCGAAGCTTCCAGACAAGCCTTCGGCGCCAAACCGTTTCCTGATCAGTCTTGTGGGTTTGGCATTGGGCGCCGCTATCGGGTTGGGTTTAGCAACTATTCTTGAATTAACCGACGTTCGCTTTCGGCATGAGAAAGATCTGGAAGGAATTCTTCCTGCCCGTATGCTGGTCGGGATACCGCGCTTAAGCACACCTAAAGAAGACCATTCTCGCCTCATCGCCCGATACATAGAGGGTGGCGCAGTGGCCTTCGTAGCCTTGCTGATTTTCACGGGCAACCTTTACGTCTATTACAACGGGTAGCAATGCTGTTCAGCACGAGTTGGAAGATCCCGTGTCGGAAAGACAATTCAGACTCAAGAACGGAAACCAATGAGCCAGCTATTTGAAGGATTCAGCAGAGCAACAGTTAGACAGACTCCGCCGGATGCGGCGCCTTTGGACATGATCGCTGCCGAACTCGTCTTACCTGAGCCTTCGGCAACGGGCGAAGTGCTGAGTGACACAGCGACGAGCAGCGCTACAAGAAGAACGGGCGACGTCAAAACGGTGATAGAGACCAATCAGACCCGGTCGGTGATGGTGCAACCGCCTCCGACATCGCGTCTGGTGGCCTGGAACGATCCCAACAGTCTGGGGGCGGAAAAATTTCGAGCGCTTGTCGTCCGGCTCGATGATATTCGAAGGCAGCACGAACTGAAATCTCTGCAATTGACCAGCAGCGTGATCAACGAGGGCAAGTCATTTGTGGCCGCAAATTTAGCGGTGACGCTGGCTAAGTATTCCGGATCGAAGACGCTTCTGATTGAAGGAGACTTGCACAGACCGACGCTGGCATCGATGTTTGGACTGAAGGATTTACAAGGGCTGAACGATTGGTGGATGGTCCGAAACCAAGACCTCTCGCGCTACCTGCTTCGATTCACCGGCTCTGGCCTGTGGTTTCTTCCGGCAGGGAAGGCCTGCGACCGGCCCTCGGAGATATTGCGCTCGGGGCAACTCGCGGAAGCGTTCACGCAACTGAAAGGTCAATTCGATTGGATTGTCGTAGATTCCACGCCTATGCTGCCGGTGATTGATGCCAACCTTTGGTCGAGATTGGTGGACGGCACACTGCTCGTCGTCAGGGAAGGCGTCGCGCCGCTCAAGGCTTTGAAGAAAGGGTTGCAATCGCTCGATCGCCCGAAGTTGATCGGCGTTGTCGTCAACGAGGCTTCTGATTTCGATCAGATCGATTACGACGGTCAATACTATGGCGCCCGGAAGTACGGAGACAACGGCTCGAAGAAGGCGCGATAGCCCAGAAATTCCCAAAACATCACTACTTCGGTCGATAAAGCTCAGTCTTCGCCTGCACCTGTTGGGCAGCAGAGTTCAGGCGAAGAAAAGACCGCACAGGCGCCATCAGAAAATTCCCGGAAACAAACTTCTTTAGATCGCTTTGGTTCGGCCAGATGAAATCAAGAAGAATCACATTCTCAAAACTCCCGCTTCTTAACTATTTGATATGGACAAGTATGAGAAGCGTCTCATCGCCTTTCGGCGGTGAGAATGCCGTGCCTTCCGGGAGTCTGCGGCGAGAGCCTGCTGAAGACAGGAACGCAGTATCGGCAAGAGATTTTTGTGGGGACAGAGCGCCGTCCGTCACATGGTTTGGCGCGCTGTCGTTATCAGCCTTGGTGCTTGTATTGTACGCGCCGGTACTCGGCTCGCTGGTGAAACAATGGTGGACGGACCCGAACAACGGACACGGATTTTTCGTCCCGCTATTTGCGGCTTATGTTCTTTGGAGTGAACGCGATCGGTGGCGCTCGCAGCCGTTCCGGCCTGATAACTTCGGTCTGGCGATGATGTTATTAGCCGTCGGGCTGCGGATTCTCGGAATGCTTGGCGCTGAGGTGTTTATAGCGCGGCTGTCCTTAGTGATCATGATGTCAGGAATCGTTCTGTTTCTCGCTGGCCGTCAGGCGCTGCGGTCGATCGCATTTCCGATCGCCTATCTGCTCTTTATGATCCCTTTGCCGGCAATCGTGTACTACCAATTGACTCTTCCTCTTCAGTTGTGGGCATCACGATTAGGAGCGACAGGCTTGGTTGTGCTCGGGATTCATACCGTAAGAGAGGGAAATTTACTCTATCTACCGAATTGCACGCTCAACGTGGTTGAAGCGTGCAGCGGGATCCGCTCCTTGCTTTCACTGCTGGCAGTCGCGGTGGCTTACGGCTATTTTGCGGAGCGAAGTGCTTGGAAACGCACCGTGTTAGCGATCGCGAGCGTTCCGGCAGCAATCGCCACCAATGGTCTGCGTCTTGTCGCGACGGGTGTGCTGAGCTACTACTTCGGACCGAGCGTGGATTCCGGAGCCGTGCATGTGACTCTCGGCCTGGGATTTTTTGCGCTCGCGCTAGTTTCGATCCTTCTGATTCATAAACTTCTTGGCTTGCATTGGAGGCAGCATAATTCCGTACAGGTTGGTCTGTGAGTTACCTGAGATTTGCCGTAGCTGCGATGGTTCTTGCGGGAGGTATCTTCGCCACGCATAGCTTCAGACCGAAGATTGCTGCTGCGCCTCATTGGCCGTTGCGTGAATTTCCATCCGAATTGGGTCCTGCGCATGGTGAGGATCGCCCGTTCGAGACGGAGGTGGTGCGCGCCGTCGGCGCGGATGATTACATCAACCGAGTGTACCTTGGCGACGCCCTTCCGATTGAGCTGTACGTTGGATATTACAAAGACCAGCGTTCGGGCGACAGAATTCACTCTCCCAAGAATTGCCTTCCGGGCTCGGGCTGGGAGCCAGTGCATGCCCGTCGTCTCGAGGTCGGTTCGGAGGGCGGAGTACCGGTCGTGGTCAACGGATATCTCGTGGCGCAGGGGGCGAGACGAAACATGGTCCTATATTGGTATCAGTCTCGTGGAAAGATTGTGGCCAGCGAATACATGGCTAAGTTTCTACTGATCGCCGACGGATTGAAGAACAGACCGACCGATGGGGCATTAGTCCGCATCTGGACGACGGCGGCTGATGGAGAAGCAAGTGCTCAGGCGCGTGCGGTGGATTTTGCCCGTCGCGTGTATCCGCAAATTGAGAGGTTCCTGCCAGATTGATGGTTCGTAAAGCAAACGCATCTCATTGCAAGTTCACCGAAAGCGAACCTGAGCTTCCGTTCCAAGTTATTGCAGATTGACAGAAGGATGGTATGTCTATGAGAAATACAAACGGGCTCGTGAATTCACTTTTTCCAGGAACCGCACCCAGGCAAATAGCAGGGATACGTCCCCGGAAATGGATTCTTGGTATGTCGCTTGCGGCAGCTCTTTTGAGTTGGGGCTGCCCGAAGCAGGATCCACTTCAAGCTTTCAGTCCTCCGCCGACTCCCGTCGATCAGGCGCCAGCACCCGTACCAGAACCGACGACGGCATTGTTATTCGGTGCAGCACTTTTGATTGGCGGAGCTATCGCGCGGCGGCGGCGCAAGGGGGCACGAATAGATAATCCTCGTATCTAGCCAGTGACAGAAGTTTTCTCTGCCGCATTTCGCCACAACCTGGAGCGCTTCTTGATCCGTCTCTTGCATGCCTATGTTCCGAAACGAACGCTTTTGCTGGGTATTTCAGAAGCTTGTTTAATCACCCTTGCACTTGTGGCATCCGCGTTGGCTCGGCTGGGCGCTGGGGAAACCCGGTTTATGCTTACGTATCAGTATGGAGCTGTGAAAATTCTCCTCGTTTCAGTGGCCTTCCTGTTGTGTATGTATTATTTCGACCTTTACGACTCCACAATTGTAAGCAACCGGCGCGAAGCGCCCGTTCGTCTTATCCAGGTGCTGGGCGTCGCTTATATTGCTCTAGGTCTTCTCTACTACCTGTATCCTCCAATGAAATTGGGCCGGGGCATTTTCCATCTCGGTTTCCTGTTTGTTGGGTTGTTGCTGCTTCTCTGGCGAAGACTCTTTTCGATCATCAACAGCACCCAGGGACTTGCCGAGCGGGTGATGATTTTGGGCGAAGGTGCACTTGCCGACTCTCTGTTGCACGAAATCGAAAGGCGGCCAGAACTGGGAATTCGTGTTGCGGGGCATGCGCCATTGCCTGCAGTCGACAAATATCTTGGCAATCACGAGGCTCCGGTCGTCCTTGCGCAGACCAGCTCTTGCGAAGGACTCGTAATGGGGCGCTCCGTTCGCGGGATCGATCGCATCGTGGTGGCGATGGAGGAGCGTCGAGGCAAGCTGCCCGTCGACTTGTTACTTTCCCTGAAAAATCGGGGGGTGCAAGTTCAAGACGGAAACGACGTTTACGAGTCAATCACAGGAAAAGTCCCGATCGAATCCATCCGATTGAGCTGGCTACTATTCTCGCCGGGCTCTCACGCTTCGAAGCTTTTCCTAATCTATAAGCGGTTTGCCTCGGTTATGATTTCGATTGTGGGATTGCTGCTCAGCCTTCCGCTGATTCCGTTCGTCATTCTGGCCATCAAACTAAGTTCGCGGGGACGCGTTCTGTACTGGCAGAACCGTGTAGGACGTCACGATAGGGTCTTTCGCTGCTACAAATTTCGCACGATGCGCTCCGACGCCGAATCGAATAGCGGGCCAATATGGGCAGAGGATAACGATCCTCGAGTCACGCCGGTGGGTAGATTCCTTCGCAAGATGCGCATCGACGAGATACCTCAGCTGCTAAACGTGTTCAAGGGCGACATGAGCCTGGTTGGTCCGCGCCCAGAACGGCCCGAGTTCGTCGCCGCGTTGAACGGGCAGATTCCTCATTACCATCTGCGGCACTGTGTTCGTCCAGGGATCACCGGCTGGGCCCAGATTCTTTATAAGTATGGAAGCTCCATCGAGGATGCGAAGGAAAAACTTCGCTACGATCTCTTTTACATCAAGAATAGCTCTGTGGGGCTGGACCTACTGATCGTCTTGAAAACGATCAAGATTGTACTGCTGAGTCGCGGCGCCAAGTAATTATGGGATTCGCCCTCACGATCCTCTATATCGTGGCCACGATTATCTCGCCGGAGCAGTTCGGAAAAGAGTGGGCCAGCTATCACGTGATGACGTACCTGGCGGGGATCACGGCTTTGGCTTCCTTGCCCAGCATAGCGAGGCATAAGTATTGGAAAACATCAGTACAGACATACCTGCTGATCGGCTTCATTGTGGCCATTGCGCTCTCTCAAGTGGCCCACGGGTGGCTCGGAGGAGTCGTCGAAAGCTGGCGCATGTTTCTGCCGAGCGCCGCCGTCTTTTTCTTCATCATTGTGAACGTGACGACGGTTCGAAGGTTAAAGATCGTGGCACTCGCAGCCGTGGGGTCTTGCCTGACTGTTACTGTGGAAGCCCTCGGCGGCTACTACGCTGGCTATCACGGCGAGATGTTCGTACTACTGACCAATATCTCGGGTCCACAGGATAGCGTAATAGGACAACTGACACGAATACGCGGAGCCGGATTTTTAAGCGACCCAAATGATCTTGCTCAAATTCTTTTGATCGCTCTTCCGCTGGCGTTTATTGCATGGCGCCGGGGACGTATAGCGGCCAACTTCCTTCTCGTTCTTCTGCCGGCGGCGTTATTGCTCTGGACGACCTATCTGACGCACTCCCGGGGCGGTTTGATCGCGCTCGCGGCGGTCGCGCTCATGGCATCTCGAAAAAAACTTGGAACAACGGCGTCGACAGCTGTCGCCGCCGCGTTCGTCCTTGGCATGATTGCGCTGGACTTCACTGGTGGCCGCGCGATTTCGGCAGTTGACGGCGCAGACCGGCTCGAGGCCTGGGCCAATGGTCTGGAAATGTTCAAGAGCGCTCCGTTGTTCGGAGTCGGATTCAATAGCTTCACGGATTTGTATGAGATCACCGCGCACAATTCTTTCGTCCTCTGTCTTGCGGAGCTCGGACTTTTGGGAAGCACGCTGTGGATGGGGCTGCTCGTGACCACCACGATAGGCCTGAATCGCATCCTCGAAGTGCAAAAGAAAAGACAGCCAGTCAAATTACTCGGGTTGATGACTCTCTTTGAAATGAGCGCCATCACAGTCGCGGATTCATTTGCTCCAACCGCCGCACCTTCGAGTCGGATGATCGCCTTAAAATACGAGCACATGTCCGAGGCACTGCCTCCCATGGCTAGTACCAATTCTCCGGAGCTCGAAACGAGCAATGAGCCTGCAGACCCGCCGAGGGTGCCACAGCAGTGGGTCGTAGCGATGCGCCTCGCACTTGTGGCCTTTATGGCTACGGCTTGGTTCTTATCGCGGAGCTATACGACGACCATGTATCTGCTTCTGGGGCTGACCACCGCGACGATCGCGCTTCAACAAGGCGAACGCCAAGCGCCTGATCGCGGCCACTGGATATTTTCCACGGTCACCGCCGAAGTGCTGATCATCATGCTGATATATGGCCTGGTTCGCCTTCGACACTGAAGATCAGCATTCGATATCGCCGCACGCGGCGACTAGTGCCACGCTGATATCGCCGCAGACCATTTCATCAAGCCACTAAAATGCAACGCCCAAGAGCCCCAGCTAGCTCCAGCGATGTTCTACGCCGTAACTCGGTTTCAAACACAGGAGGACAGGATGAGTGGAACACATGTTCTCGTGTACGTATTCTGGTGCGCCGTATGCTTCGTGCTCTATACCTATGCCGGATATCCGCTCTGGATGTATTTGCGGAGCCTGCTGCAGCCGCACTCACAGCGTCAAGAATCAATACTTCCCACGGTGACCATCATCCTCGCTGTCCACAACGGTGCGGGTTTGTTGCGGCAGAAAATCGCCCACCTGCTGGCATTAGATTATCCGCGCGATCGAATGGAAATCGAAATCGTATCTGACGGCTCAACGGACGGCACGGACGATATTCTCGACGAATTAGACGACCCTCAGATTAAATGTTTCCGATGCCCCGTGCACTCCGGCAAGGCGGCCGCTCTAAACGTGGGAATGCAAAACGCCACCGGAGAAATCTTGCTCTTCCTCGACATTCGGCCCTGGATTGAAGGCAACGCTCTGCGACTCTTGATGAGCAACTTTGCGGATCCCCGAGTGGGATGCGTCACTGGAGAGTTAGTGCTGCGCGACGACGGCCAGGATGCCAGCGCCAAGGCGGTGGGAGGCCTTTATTGGCGATACGAACAATGGATCCGCAATTGCGAGGCAAAAGTCGATTCGCCACTGGGAGTATATGGCGGGTTTTATGCCATACGCGGCAAGCTGGCGAGTCCGCTGCCTGAGGGAACCATTCTCGACGATATGCTGCAGCCTCTAAACGTGATTCGCCAAGGTTATCGGTCAGTTTTGGATTTCCGTGCGCGAGTCTACGACATCTGGCCTAAGAGTTTGCGCGGCGAATTTCATCGCAAGGTCCGAACGTTGGCAGGAAACTTTCAGCTGATACAACTCGCGCCCTGGTTGCTCTCGCGTCAGAACCGCCTGCGATTCGAACTAATCTCCCACAAGCTGATGCGTTTGCTAGTGCCCATCCTACTGGTGATACTGCTTCTCAGCAGCGCCTTGCTGGCAAGGCACTCAATGCCGTACGCGGGTGCACTAGTAGCACAGATCAGTTTTTATGTGCTCGCAGCTCTAGGCGTGAGGCTAGGCGTTCCCAACCTGACCAGGATAGCTGCTCCCGCAAGCGCCTTCTGCGTGTTGAATGCTGCGGTAGTCGTGGGCTTCTACAAGTTCCTGTTCACGCGCGGGCCACTCTGGAAGATTTGGACTTCAGGGGCAACTTCGCTCGCAACGGATGGCCAAGATGGTGCGGACTGGAACACAACAATGCTCAATCTGAGTTTGCACGATCGATTACGCACCCGGGGTGTGACCCGATGAGATTGAAAGTTACAATGGTTACGCCCATTTTTCCCATTCCGTCTCAACCTTATCGCGGCCACTCGGAATACGAGATCGTTTTGGCGCTCTCAAAACTTGCCGATGTGAATGTTGTTTGTCCCTTTCCGCGCTACCCGAAATGGTTTCAGCCGCGTTACGACCACCGCCATCCTGACCTGTCCTATTCTCCGCCCGGCGTGACTACGCGTTACTTCGAATATCCGGCTCTTCCGGGTGTCACCAGGTGCATAAACGGCTTAGTTTGTGCGAAATACCTTGAGCCATACATCCGCGAAAGCCTGCCTGACGTACTTTGTAACTTCTGGCTCTACCCCGAAGGCTACGCCACCGTCGCAGTGGCTCGCAGGCTCGGCATTCCCGCCGTGGTCGGCTCCATTGGCTCAGACTTGAATCGCTTTGCTGACCCTGCTTCCCGATGGTTGACGCGCCTTGCCATGAAGCGAGCTTCCTATGTCGTAACCAAAAGCGAACACCTTCGGCAGCGTGCCCTCGATATGGGCATCAACGCCTCAAAAGTACGGACGATTCGGAATGGATGCAATCCGAGCGTCTTTCATTTGAGAGACCGAAGCTCCGCGCGCGCCCAACTTGGCGTGGACACCAACGCTGAGCTTGTGTTGTTTGTTGGACGCCTGGATACTGCCAAGGGCATCGAGGAATTGCTCGAAGCTTTTGCATCACTGGCGGAGCGCCGTCCGAACCTGCGACTGGCATTTGTCGGAGACGGTCCCGGTGGTGCGCATTTGCGGAGTAAAGCCAGGCATCTTGCTCTAGGCGATCTCATCATTCTAAATGGCCCATGTTCTTCCCAGGGAGTCGCGGATTGGCTGGCGGCAGCGAACGTACTTGCTTTGCCCAGCTACAACGAAGGATACCCCAACGTTGTCATCGAAGCTCTCAGTTGCGGACGCCCTGTGATTGCGACGAATGTTGGCGGAATTCTCGAGCTAGTCAATGAACAGTCCGGGATTTTGATTCCCCCTAGAGACTCACAAGCACTTGCTGGCGCGATTGAAAAGGTGCTGGACCGTCGTTGGGACGAACATTCTATATCGGAACAATTTAGCCGCGGTTGGGACGAAGCGGCCGGAGAATTACTTCGTATCTGCGAACTGGCCCTACAGCAGCGAAGAGAGAAACAGCAGATGCCGGCCAAAGCGGCGACAGTGTTGAGCCGTTGATTCGATCCACCACGCGGCTGGAACCGCTATCATGCAATTAATTCACAATTCACAGATTTGGGGGCCCTCCTATCTCAAGCAGCGGCTGAGGCAGATCACGCAAATCGCCGCACCACGGCTTGAGCGCATCTGGGTGACGATTGCGGACCATTACGAACCGAAGTGGCGGCGCGCTGATTTGAGCACTGCAAAGTCTCGTGTTGCTCGCTGGCGGTCAGCATGGCCGGAGATTGCCAGAAGATGCAGGACGGATTCTGTTGGCAACATGCCTCGGTATACCTTCTTCTTTCCGGAGGAAGAATATCATCCGACGCTGATGGAACCTTTGGCCGAAATGGCTCACGAAGGAATAGCGGACGTCGAAGTCCATATTCACCACGACGGCGAAGGTCGCCAGAACTTTGTAGACCGCATAAGCAATTTCTGCCGAACACTTCACGACGAACACGGACTACTGCGCAAGCGCGACGGAAAGTTGGCGTTCGGCTTCATCCACGGAAACTGGGCCCTGGACAATTCGCGGCCGGATGGCCGGTGGTGCGGGCTGGACGATGAAGTCCGAGTACTTCGAGATCTTGGTTGTTATGCCGATTTCACAATGCCATCGGGCGATTCTCCAACCCAAGCTCGTTTGGTGAATACGATTTACTACTGCAACGGCGGGCCCGGTCGAGCGAAATCGTATGACGTTGGCGCCCCTGTTACGTCTGGAGGAGGTGTTCAAGGTGACTTGCTCATGATTCCCGGGCCGCTCGGGATGCGCTGGAGAGACCGTTGGCTTCCACGGCTCGAAACCGGAGAGCTTCGCCGTGGAAACGTGGCGACACCGTATCGCGTAAGGCGGTGGGTGGAGTTGGCTCCCAGGATCGGAACCGATAGTTTTATCAAGTTATATACGCACGGAGCGCAAGACCGAAACTCCTCAGCCTTGCTGCAAGACGTGCTTGAGTCGGCATTCAACCTGTTGGTGGAGGAAGCCGAACGGCGCGGATGCGCCATTCATTTTGCCTCGGCTTGGCAGATGCATCTAGCGATTGAAGCTATCGGGCAAGGCCGCGATCCCGTAGCTGCAGCGCGCACCCGCCAGAGGGACGCAGTTGGCGTTGGGATGGGAAGAGATTGATGTTGAATATAGGTATTGTTGGCTGTGGAAAAATCGCTGACGGGCACATCGAGGAAATTCAAAAGCTGGGCTATGCGCGCGTGCTGGCGGTTTGTGACCTTGAGCCCATCTTGGCCGAGCAGCTTGCCGTTCGCTACTCCGTGCCGCACCGGTACACCGATTTTGATCGCATGCTTTCCGACCATCCGCTCGATGTAATTCATATTGCCACTCCGCCGCACTCCCACCTGGCGTTGGCGCACAAGGCCGCCCAGGCCGGCTCTCATGTGTTTCTCGAGAAGCCGCTCGCTTTGAACGCAACAGACGGCCAGCGGCTGATTGAGTGTATGCAACAAACCGCTCGAAAACTGACAATCAACTACTGGTACAACTTCGAATCGCCGGCTTTGGCTCTCAAGGAATTCGTCGCCAAAGGGAGCTTAGGCGACCCAATACATATCGAGAGTTATTACGGGTACGACTTGGAAGGCGGCTTTGGCCAAGCATTGCTATCCGACGATCGGCACTGGGTTCATCAACTACCGGGCAAGTTATTTCAAAACATCATCGATCACGCCATCAATAAAATCACGCCATTCCTTCCTGATAGTCCGATGGAAATCATCGCCCGCGCTTATCGGCGGCGGCATTTGAAGGATGACCGCACCGATGATGTTCTGGACGAACTGCGGGTGATGATTTTTGCCGGCGGCGTTTCGGCCTACGTCACGTTCTCCTCGCACGCAAGGCCGGTGGGCCATTTCATGCGGATTTACGGAACCAAGAATACAGTCCACGTTGATTTTGCGCTCCGCAGCCTGTCAGTGGAAAAGAAGCAAAGTATTCCTGGCGCATTGGGCCGTTTGGTGCCGCCCTTTAAGTCCAGCTGGCAGTCTCTGCAGCAGGCCACCCACAATGCACGCGAGTTTGCCGCATCACGGTTTCAGTTTTTTGCGGGAATGAACCGGCTATTGTCGCAGTTTTACCAAAGCGTGCTGCGCGACACTCCCGTGCCAATTCCCTACGCGGAAATATTGAGCGTATCGCACATCATGGACGAAATTTCATCGCAGGTTTATCCGGTGCGAGCGGCATGAAGATACTCGTTACCGGCGCTGCTGGCTTTCTGGGAGCGGCTCTCATCCACCGTCTCCTCTCTCACGGCTACACGGATATCCGTTGCAACATCCGCCGGCGAACGGATATTCCGAAGCTCGATGCGTTGCTAAAACAGTACCCAGACATTCGTCTTGATTATTGCGTGGGGGATCTCCGGTATCGCGAGGACGCCTTACGCTCCGTTGATGGCGTGCAGTTAATTTTCCACCTCGTCGCCGGAAAGAAGGGAACTGCCGCGGATCTCTTTGTCAATTCTGTCGTAGCTTCCAGAACCCTACTGGATGCCGTTGCAGATCGCAAGCCCATGCGCATCGTCCTGGTAAGTTCCTTTGGTGTGTACGGGGTGGCCGGCCTGGGTCGGGGAGCACGAGTGAACGAACAGGCGGTGCTCGAACCCCATCCCGAGTGGCGCGATCACTACTCGTATTCCAAACTTCGCCAGGAACAGCTGTTTTGGGAATATCAGGAACGCAATGCGTTTGAACTGGTGGTTCTGCGCCCAGGGGTTATCTACGGTCCCGGCGGCGGCCATTTTTCAAACCGCGTTGGGTTGACGATTGGCAACTGGCAGTTGCACTTTGGCGGAAGCAATCCGCTTCCCTTGAGTTACGTAGACAATTGCGCGGAGGCTGTGGTAATTGCGGGCGTGCATCCGAGCGCCGCCGGTCAGGTCTACAACGTTCACGACGATGACCTCCCGACTTGCCGCCAATACCTGCGATCCTACAAAAGAAACGTCGCGAAGATCCGATCCATCTCCGTGCCCTATTGGGGAGTGCGATTACTCTCCTCGATGGTCACAAAGTACAACCGCTATTCGAAGGGGCAACTGCCCGCTGTCCTGACACCCTATAAGACCGCAAGTCAGTGGGGCGGAAATCGCTTCGACAACTCCAAGTTGCGTTCCATCGGATGGAAACAGTTAGTGCCCACAGCCGAGGCCTTGCAACGATCATTTGCAGCGTTCCGGGTGGAGCTGGACGCTATCGGAGTGAAAAACAAAGTTCTGCCGACTGCGACCATGAACCCAAAGGAGATTTTAGCTCGAACGTCGCAACGCGATTCACGGCAATTCGTGATAGGCGCTGTACTGGGCCCAAACTCTAACGGCAGCTTTGGTCAACTGCTCGCCGCGTGTTCGAGTCTGCGCAGAACTGGCCGGCCGGCCGAGCTAATCATTCTTGACGCACACGATCCGCGACAACTCACGAGCAAGATGGGAATTCCGGAACTTTCTTCTAATGTTCGGTGCGTGCCCGATGAATTGATCACACGCGAATCGCTTCAGGAATGCGACGTTCTGGTTTCGCTCCAGGATGGAGTCCCGCTTTCTGTGCTACGCGCCATGTCTTCGCGCGTTCCAATTATTACGACGGCTACCCGTGTTCCAGAAGCCCTGCGAAATCAGCCTACCCTAACACTCATCCGTCATGGAGATACGCAAGAACTACAAGATGCGCTACAGCGATTGTCGGAGCGACCGGAGCGAAGTGTTCCTCATGGTTTTGTCCCCGAAGAAAATATCGCCACACACTACAGCGAAACGTATTTGTGGCGGGAGAATGTTTCGGAAGGCCCGAACGGGCACAGTCCTATCGGGCGCTCGCTGATCAAGAGAGCTCTGTACAGCACCCTGCCCAATAGGCAACTCCTTGAGCACGGGGATCGCAACCGGCCGCAGATTGCGATCACGGTCGATGATGGTCCGGATCGAGTCCACACACCCAGGATGCTCGACATCTTTCGAGAACACGCGGTGAAGGCCACTTTCTTCGTCGTGGGCGGAGCTGCGGAGCAGTATCCGGAACTCGTGCTGCGGATGAGAAATGAGGGGCACGAAGTCGGGAGCCATTCTTACAGTCACCCGTACTTCCAAAGGCTTTCCTGGTCTGGTGCCATTCGAGAGATAGGAATGACGCAATGGGTCCTCACCCGCATCCTGGGAGAGAAATGCAAACTTTTCCGTCCGCCCCACGGCAAGTTGTCGCTCCGCAGCCTGATGCCGGCTTGGCTCGCCGGCCAACAGGTGGTGATGTGGAACGTCGACCTAAAAGACTACCGTGCCGTGTCGGGTGAGGTGGAAACTCAGTTGCAGCGAACCCACCTGACTTCTGGAGACATCATTCTGTACCACGGCACTAACGAGCCTTCCTTGAAGGCGTTGCCGCGCGTAATCGAAGCCGCGCTAGGAAGTAATCGCGAAGCTGTCACCATTTCCGGGCTAATGCAGCGCTAAATTTGTCGTCGCGATGTGTTCAGATGGACGTTCTAGGGTTCTCTTGCTCCTCTAAGACTTCGCAGGCGTTTTGACAACAACTCTATCCAAGCCGGAAACTATTTTGACGACTCTGACCCTTCCTGCGCCAAAAGGCGCCTCCAGTAATGCCAAGGTGATCGGGCGCAATTTCATTTTTATGGGCCTGGAAGCGGTAATTACGATCGTCTGCACACTGCTGACCACAGTCGTGATTGCCCGAGTCATCGGCCCCACACGCCTCGGCTACTTCAATCTCATATTCTGGTTGACCTCCATCACCTGCTCGGTAGGCTCGCTGGGCATCCCGCTCACGACGTTCAAGTACATGGGCGAATTTCTCGGTGGGGGGAAAAAGGAACTTGCGCGCGCCGTATTCTTTTTCAACCTTTGGGCCCAAACAGTGATCGCTTCGGTGTTAACCGTTATCGGCATGATCGCCGTTTTCACCCTCGTGGATCCCGCTTATCGTGTCTGCTCCATCTTGCTGGTTCTGAGCATGGTGCCCAACATGATTACGTTCGTGCCGTCGCAAGCGAATTGCGCGGCTGAGGACGCCGCTCTCAATACGCGCGGCGCTTTCGTTGGTGCGATCGTCTATGTAATCGCCGTGGCCGCGAGTCTTCTTCTTGGATGGAACTTGATCGGCATCGCCGCGGGCGTTTTGATGTATCGCACCGCGGAGTTGGCCGTAAAAACCATTCCCGTGCTCAAATCAATGAAATCGGTTCCTCAGGTTCCGTTGCCGAGAGAAATACGTAAGCGGATGTTTTCCTTCTCCGGCCTCAGCACCGGACTGATGATTTTGCAAATTGTCATTTGGGACCGCTCCGACATCATTTTTCTGAAACTGTTGCAGCCCGATATTCGTCAACTAGCCTTCTTCTCGGTTTGCTTCAGTGTTGCGGACCGCCTCCTGCGCATGCCTCAGACGTTCGCCAACGCGCTCTCGGCCACGCAGATGGCCGAGTACGGCCGCGACAAAGATCGCCTCTTTAGAATGACCTCGAAAGCCTCCACCTATGTTCTTCTGGGGGCACTTCCAGTTCTCATCGGTCTCGCCTGCATCGGCGGTCCGTTTGTCCGCGTTATGTACGGCTCGCAATACCTCCCGGCGATTCCGGTTTTCATTGTCGTAGCCCTTCTGAGCATCCCGAGGGCGATATTGACTCCCGCGCAGACTCTCCTCTACTCCGCTGAGGATTTGGGATTTGTCTTGAAGTGGGGCTGCGTTGCCGCGGCAATCAACGTCTTCCTCGATTTGGCTCTGATTCCAAGTCACGGTGCTCTCGGTGCCGCATGGGCAAATGGCATCGCCCAAACGTTTGCCGCAGTAACGATATGGGGCCGCGTCTTGGCTCGCTATCCCGTTCGAATCGATATGCGCGTTCTTCAAAGACTTTCAGCCGCAACTCTTGCGATGGCCATCGTTGTCCTGGGCATCGTTGTGACGCCTTTCGACCCTCTCGTGAAATTGAGCGTTGCCATACCAGCGGGCGCCATTGTTTTCCTGGTGACAAGCCGGCTATTTGCGGTCCTTCAGACGGATGATCGTCGGCGATTGCTGCAGCTCTCCGCATTACTGCCCGCGCCGGTCGGATCTTCGTTCAAACGTCTGGTTGACTTTCTAGTTCCGCAACCAGCGGTTGTAGAAACAGCATGATGAATTCCACGAGGCCTGCATCCGATGAGTAGCATCGCGGAAGGAATGCATTCCACGCCGGTCGTTGGCGAGCAGACGGAACGAACCAGGCCTTTGAACATCGCGCATGTGGGCGACAGCATGGAAATGGGTGGAGCCGAAAAGCTAACGGCTACACTGTGCCGGATGCAACGCGAACTGGGCCACACGGCCTCGGTCCATTGCCTGTATCGGCTTGGCGTGCTTGGCGAAGAGCTGCAGTCCGAAGGCTTTGAAGTTATTCTCCACCATCCTTCTTCGTTTCTTCACCTCGTGAGCAGTTTGTACAGATCATTTCGGCGCTCTCGACCTGACGTGGTCCATTGCCACAATGCTACAGCGGCCATCATGGCGGCTGTTCCTGCCCGTCTCGCCGGAGTGAAGACTGTTATCGCAACGCGGCACGGTTTGGTTAAGCCGCCTTACCAAATTCGTCGTGAGTTGAAATTTGCGCTTGCGTCACGATGGTGCGATTGGATCGTCGGAGTTTGCAAAGGCACACAAGCGAACCTCTTGGCAGCTCCGTTTGCGGCCCGCGACAAGATCATTCATATCTATAACAGCGCTGTGCCAGCCGACATGCGAGCTGTTCCTCGGCCGAAAAGAGGTTTCACGCTGCTCTATGTCGGCCGTTTAGCGCCGCTCAAGGACCATGCCACCTTATTGCGGGCGGTTGCTCGCACTCGCGCGTTTCATCCTGACGTCCGGCTGTGGATAGTTGGCGATGGACCACTCGAGTCCAATTTGCAGAACCTCACCTATGAACTTGGGCTCAAGGAATGCATTACCTTTTTCGGCGAACAAGCCGACGTTTCGCCGTTTCTGCTCGCGGCGGATTTATTTGTAAGTTCTTCCATAACCGAAGGCTTGCCCGTTTCGCTTCTGGAAGCCATGTCAGTCGGCTTGCCGGCAGTGGTTACCGATGTCGGAGGCATGGGCGAGATCGCGCGTTTATCGGGCGCCGTCACGCTCGTTCCGTCTTCCGATCCTGAGCGGATGGCCGAGGCGCTGTCGAATGCGGTTTCCAGTAAACAAAGGCTTTCCAACATGGGAAAACTGGCAAGCCGCTGTTACGAACAATATTTTAGGCCGGAACGTATGCTCGACGATTACATGAACCTATATCAGGGGCTAGTTCCTCAAAATCTAGCGCTCCGCGTAAAGAACCGCACCGTATCAACAAATCGGATTGGAAATCGCACTCCGGCACGCAGTCCACGCTGACCGTCTATCAGCTGACGCGTCTGAATCTCGCCGCATATTGTTTTTCTTTCCGAGGTCTCTCACAGTGCAATTCATCTACCACCATCGCACCATGGGCCGCAGTTCACAAGCCATGCATATTCGTAGCGTGGTGGAAGCATTGAAGGCAGATGGACACGGGGTGACGATCGTATCCCCTCCGGGGGTCGACCCACTCCAGTCGGCAGGAATGATGCCATTTTTCCGCAAGGCGGATCGTACGCGCGGGCTTCAACGTATCTGGAAATATATAAGCTGCGAGTGTCCACAGTTCGTCTTCGAGGCTTTCGAACTTCTCTACAACCTATTTCTCCCGTTTCGCTTGTTACGCGCCTTGTGGCGCCAACCGGATGCCGTCCTCTATGAAAGACACGCCTACTTCATGTTCATGGGCGTTCTGCTCGGAAAATGGTTGAAGCGGCCAGTCATCATCGAAGTGAATGAACTCGCCGGCTTCACGAGGGTTCGCGGTTTGATCATGGAGCGTCTTGCGCGACGGATCGACGCTTGGGTATTCTCGCGGGCCAGCCACATTCTGTGCGTGTCTCGTGTTCTCGCGGACGAAGTTCAGCGGCGGGGCGCCAAGGCTGAACGCGTACATGTCCTGCCCAATGCAATCGATGTGGATCGATTCCGCAGCTCGAGACCAAGGCAGTCTGTGCGAGCACGTTTAGGCATCGAAGAATCCCTCGTCGTCGGTCACGTAGGATTGTTTCACCGCTGGGACCGTCTGGATGTACTGATTGAGGTTATGAAAAGCATCCGGGACCGGCACCCCAAGACAAAAGTATTGCTCGTGGGGGACGGCCCCGAGATGCAAAACCTGAGACAGACCACGTTTCGATTGGGGATGGAAAGGGAGGTGATTTTTTCAGGGCCAGTGCCGCGCGATGACGTGCCCGCGTATATCGATGCGATGGACATTTGCGTGCTTCCCGATTCAAACGCTTTCGGTTCACCGATCGCTCTTTTTGAGTTTATGGCCATGGGCAAGCCCTGCGTGGTTCCAGATATCGGCCCAATTCGAGATGTGATCGATGACCAAGCGACGGGGATCATGTTCCCTAAAGGAGATCACAACGCCTTAGGGGAAGCCCTCCTAAGGCTTGTTGAAGACCCGGCGCTCAGGATCCGGATCGGCGCGCGGGCAAAACAGACCGTCTTCGAGCGTCACACGTGGGCAGCGAATGCTCGTTTCGTAGTTCAGTTAGCGCACGTCGAAAGTTCGGTCAAGACGTTCTCGCAAATGAAACAAGTGGATTGCGACACCTTGTAGATTCGAAAGGGAACTCAAATAATGCCTTCAGATACAAATCTTGGCGTCGGATTGGTTGGAGCCGGCTACATAAGCGAATTTCACGCTCGCGCGATCCAGCGAGTACCCGGCGCGCGAATTGTCGGAATTGCCGACGTCGTAGACTCTCGCGCCAGAGCGCTGGCGGGCCGTTTCGGCATCTCGAAAGTCTTCCCGACCATGGAAGCCCTGATCGACGAGGGAGTCGACGTAATCCATATCCTCACTCCCCCGGAAACGCACGCACCATTGGCGATCGCGGCGCTCCGGAACGGCTGCCACGTCCTTGTAGAAAAACCGCTCGCGATGAATGCGGAAGAAGTCGATCGCATTTCTGCCGCCGCCGCGACCGCGCAAAAATCCGTTTGCGTCAACCATTCCATGTTGTATGACCGCTTCGTATCCAAAGCGCTCAAAATAGTCCGCTCGGGCGCGATTGGAGAACCGCTTACTTTCGATTACTTCCGCAGCAGCGAATATCCTCCCTATCGCGGAGGACCCTTGCCAGTCCATTACCAGGATGGCGGCTACCCTTTCCTGGATCAGGGCGTGCACGCGTTATATCTCGCGGAATCTTTCTTAGGCGACGTTGAAGACGCAAAAGCATTTTATGGCACACATAGCGGCGACTCCAACCTCCTATATGACGAGTGGCGCGTGGCAGCACAATGCCAACGCGGCACCGCGAACATCCAGATATCGTGGAATGTCCGGCCGCTGCAGAACTGGTTCGTTGTCCAGGGAACGAAAGGCGTGCTCCGCGCGAACCTCTTCGCGATGTGGGTCACCCACACGCCGCAACTTCCGCTTCCGAAAGCCCCCGCGCGCGCTTTGCAGGCCATGCTTGAGGGCCTCAGCATCTGCGGACAGGTTCCTGCGAACGCCGCTCGCTTCGCGACTAAGAAAATCGTCCAGTACGATGGCCTGCATTCCTTGGTTGCATCGTTCTACAGCGCATTGAAGAGCGGCGCACCCGTGCCGGTTTCGCCTGAGCAGGCGCGCTCCACCGTCCATTGGACAAACCGCGTCTCTCAGCAAGCCGACGTCGCGAAAATTAAATTTCAGTCTCAATTCCAAAGTACAGGAAGTGCCAAGATCCTGGTGACCGGGGCAAATGGCTTGATCGGCCGTCATCTGGTTGGGCGACTGCTGCAACAAGGCAACCGTGTTCGCCTCTTCGTTCGACGGCGGCCAGAGGCGGAATGGATGAACGATGGCAAGGTCGAGGTTTTTCTGGGCGATCTGGGAGACCCCGCCGCTCTAGACCGCGCCGTAGTGGGCACGGAGATTGTTTATCACCTAGGCGCGGCGATGAAAGGTGGCGCTCACGACCATGAACGCGGAACCGTCTGCGGCACACAGAATGTTGTCGATAGCGCGCTTCGGCACAATGTCCAGCGTCTTGTCTACATCAGCTCACTGAGCTGTTTGCATGCCTCGGTGGCGCGAAGCGGCGACATGATCACCGAGAATTGGCCAATCGAGCCATTCCCGACAAAGCGAGGAGCCTACACGCAAGCGAAGACGGCGGCCGAAAAAATAGTGCTCGATGCGGTTCGAGATCGGCATCTCCGAGCCATCCTGCTTCGCCCAGGCAGAGTCTTCGGCCCGGGAATGACGCTACTCACACCTGAAGTTGCCCGCAGGATAGGAAACGCGTTTATCGTCCTGGGTGATGGCACCCGCGAACTGCCTTTGGTCTATGTAGAAGATGTGATCGATGCGATCGTTCTGGCCGCCGAAGCTAGCGAATTTGATGGCACCATTTTCCACGTCGTAGATCGAACTCGGATTACTCAGAACCAAGTGGTGCGCGATTATGTTTCTAAGAATGCAAAAAAGGCGAAGGTCATCCACGTGCCGATGGCCGTCGTCTACAGCCTGGCGCTCGGTGTCGAACTCTTGGCCAAGATTCTAAAACGCCCGGCGCCACTTTCCATATATCGGGTCAAATCAGCCCTCGCTCGCATGCACTTTGATTGCAGCCGGGCAGAAAATGATCTTGGCTGGCGGCCTCGCGTGGGCGTGGCTTCTGGCCTGCAAGAGACAATGGCATCGGAGCGCGCGAACTCCGACAATAACGTTCCCGCAAGCGTCCAGGAAAGCTGGGCTGCAAGTGAGCTTCGACCTTAGGTCTACTGCCAGACTGGCCCGTTGCTGGTTATTGCCATCCCATGGACGACGGTGGACAGCGTGGTCGAATTCCCTGCGGCATTGATCGTTCCACCGGACGACGCGATTCCTTTGTTCACGACAAGACTGTCGTTCGCGTCGATCGTGATGGTAAATGTACCGCTCGCGGGTGTACCCGAGGAAGAATCCACGATGCTTGGCTTCAACGGGCTGAAGCCAGCGGCATCTCCGAGCTGAATCGTGTAGATGTTATAACTCACCACGTTCCCCGGATTCGCATTGTTCGACTCAATTCGGTACTGCCAGTTCGGGTCGGTCGCCGAGTTCGCATTTTCTGCCACGACGGTTATCGTGGGGGTGCTAGGCGCGAGCGCCGTGTAGAACGCTTCCTGCGCGCCGTCGATGCAGGCGACAGTCGCCCCTGCTACCCTCGGGCTTGTTTCGCAGTGGCTGACGAACGTCGTGCTCCGCGCGGCCGCGTCGGTTTGCAGTCGATCTAGGATCACCAGCACATTGATTCCGCGGAAATAGAAATATTCGCGCACCACAGTGACCGCATAGGGATTCTCGCGCTCTGGGTGCCCTGAATCACACACCTTGTTTTGATAGGTGAGCGTCAGGTCGGTGACAGCAAATGCGTACCCCGGTTGCGTTTCGAGGCGTTTCACCACGCCAGGCCCGTCTGCGCATCCACCAAACAAGTTAATCGACGCCTGCCCCCCGATTAGAGGAATGTTGTGCGCAAAGCCTGTCGCGCCGTCCACGTTCCCCGAGCCGCCGTATCCGGCGACCGTCTCTCCGTAAGCGGGCGTTTCGCGGATGATATTTACTCCCTTGCGCGATACTTGGAATGTTCCAGCGTCTTGGTGGTAGTGTCCCGTGCCCAGCGCGCTGGTTGGCGAAGGGTTGGCGCCTTGATTCAATCCCATCTGCCACAGAATTGCTGTTCCCGTTGTGGCCCAAGCGTCGTGCGCGTACATGTACTGCGCACCGGAAGAATAATAGTCGAGCGGCAGGTTCGAGAACGCGAGAGCTGCCCCGCCCGAATCGACGGAGCGGAAGAGCGGTCCAACCGCCGGCTTGACCGTCGCGAGCCATTGCCGCGCGTACTTGCCGACGTTCGTCGCGGCATACTCAGTCGCAGCAGCTTGCATGAAATCACCATAATACTGAGACTCGGCCCCGCAGCCTCCGGTCGTATTCGAGTTTCCCGTGGCGTTGTGGCTGATGTATCCGCAACCGTTTGCGTTCACCCAATTCTCGTCATCCGCCCAGGTGAACAAATCCCACATGCCGCGGCTTGTCGTCGGCGTAAGCATCGTGTTGTAAATCGTCTGCAAGACGCCAGACTGAAACGCAGTCGTTTCGTTCCAGAGGTCGCGTCCCATCACTGCCGCCGACGACATCGCAAACGCGTAGTAATTGAGGGAATATCGACCGTATTCACCGCCGCCTTCTTGGCTGTGGAGCCCGTAACCGAGCGTGCCGTTCTTTCCTGTCCCAGTGGGTGACACGAAGTTGAGCAGATCTGGCCACCGAGCGTTTAGCGCATAGGTTAGATTCGTCGCCGCAGCGCCGTTCTCTCCATTTGTTGCCACGGCGAAGTCGAAATCGTTGCGGAACTGTCCCGCGAAGTAATTATTCGCCGGCATTCCAACGTTGCCCCAAGTTTGCGCCGGGCTGTCTTGGTTAGCCTGCCAAGTGCTCCAGTTGGCGTCGAGCGTTGCTACCTGTGAGGACGAGAGACATGAAGCCTTTCCGCATCCCGGCGCGAGCCAGTCGCGAATGAGCAGCATCTGCTCGCCGCTCGCGCGCATCGCGTCGCAGCCGGCACCGCTCGAGCAGGTTGGCGCGAACGCTGTTGTGTCCGTGATCGCTTGCGTGCATGCCGCGCTCACGTTCATCACGAAACAGGTGAATGCGACGTCGTAATCGTCGAGAGGCCGCGGGCTGGTGGTGAGCCCTGCATATTTAGTGCTTGTCACCCAAGCCTGCGCAGTTGCAATGCGCGAGGGGGTCCAGAACAACCGGGGGTGGCCTGCAGGAATGTTAAGTCCACCATTCGCGCTGGTCCCAGCCGAGGCCGTAATCGTCACCGACGATGAAGACGTCTTAGGGGGGTCCGCGGAACTAGTCGCAGTGACAGTAACATTGGCAGGTGAGGGAACTGCAGCAGGCGCCTTATAGAGTCCCGTTTCGCTAATCGTTCCGCACGTCGCAGCGCTACAGCCGCTTCCTTGCACGGTCCATGTCACTGCCGTATTTGAGGTGCCCACAACAGACGCGCTGAACTGTTGCGTCGCCCCCACGACCACCGAAGCATTAGCCGGACTCGCGGTGACGACGACAACGGGAACGATGGTTACCGATGCTGCTGCTGTCTTACTGGGTTCCGCGACGCTGGTCGCGGCTACAGTCACGCTTGGCGGCGAGGGCGGCACAACAGGCGCCGTATAAACAGCCGTCAACGAAGTCGTTGCCAGTGACCCGCAGGAAGTGCCGCTGCAACCCGCTCCGCTCAGGCTCCACGCTACAGCCGGATTCGGAACGCCTGTAACGCTCGCTGTGAAGGAGTCCGTGCTGGCGGTAGGAACAACAGCGGCCGCCGGGGTGATACTTAGCAAAACCGCCGCTGCAACAAGGGTCACGCTCGCCGAAGCTGACTTGGTTGGGTCCGCCACGCTGGTCACTGTGACGCTAATTGTCGCGGGGGAAGGTACACTCGCCGGTGGGGTGTAAAGTCCGCCTGAAGAAATGGTACCACACGCTGCGCCGCTGCAGCCCGCGCCTTTCGCGGTCCAGGTCACCGCGGTGTTCGATGTGCCGGTTACCGCCGCCGAAAACTGTTGCGTGCTTCCCAGTGCGACGGTCGCACTTCTCGGGCTGACTTGCACTGCGACAGCCGCCGCAGCGGCAACGTTTAGAGTGGCGGCGTTGCTAGTGACGTTGCCTACGCTATTGCTAACGACTACCGTGAACAGCGCGCGGTTGTCGGCAGCAGTCGTCGCCGGCGTCGTATAAGGAGAAGAAGTTGCGCCGCTGACAGCGGTTCCGTTCTTTCGCCACTGATAGTTGAACGGCGCGGTACCGGTCACCGCCACGGAGAAAGTTGCCGTTTGCCCAACAGTGACATCTGCGCTGACCGGTTGCGTCGTGATTGTTGGAGCCCCCGCCGCCGCCGCGGCAACGTTCAGCGTTGCGGTGTTACTGGTCGTCTTGCCCACACTGTTGCTAACGACCACCGTGAACAGTGCACGGTTGTCGGCAGCAGTCGTCGTCGGCGTCGTATAAGAAGAAGAAGTTGCGCTGCTGACAGCGGTTCCGTTCTTTTGCCACTGATAGTTAAACGGCGCGGTACCGGTCACCGCCACGGAGAAAGTTGCCGTTTGCCCAACAGTGACATCTGCGCTGACCGGTTGCGTC
>Ga0181537_10000027_pt1 | contig 136290 bp, 121 predicted proteins | sample PEATcosm2014_Bin_39_FD_119765 | JGI IMG/M metagenome (GOLD analysis project Ga0181537, IMG submission 119765) | Peatland microbial communities from MTU Mesocosm Facility, Houghton, MI, USA - PEATcosm2014_Bin23_10_metaG | ecosystem: Environmental > Terrestrial > Soil > Wetlands > Peat | place... | reverse complement strand
TCCATGAAAGGCGTCGCCGCCTCGGCCGACCTCATGGAAAGCGGCGCCATCTCCAGCAAAATGCTCAAAGACCTTTACGACCTCGCCTTCGAGCAGAACAAAGACTTCCCCACCATTTACGAAGAGGCCGGACGCCCCGAACAGTCCCGCGACACCGGCGCGCTCGAAAAAATTATTGATGAAGTCATCGCCGCCAACCCCAAACAGCTCGAGCAGTATCGCGGCGGCAAAAAAACCGTCATCGCCTTCTTCGTCGGACAGGTCATGAAGGCCTCCAAAGGCCAGGCCAATCCGCAGATGGTGAATGAGCTGCTTGCGAAGAAATTGGACGCGTAACAGCCCCATAAATTCCAGCTCGTTAACAACGATGCATGCGAATCAAGCGCGCTTTCTGCGCTGGTAGGCGGCGACTTTGAGTTTGTTGCCGCAGATTCTCATGCTGCACCATCGCCGTGAGCCCTTCTTGCTTGTGTCGAAGAAGTGAACTACGCACAATTCGCATTTGCGAATGCGCGAGGTTTCAGATTCACACAAGAGATCAGCCACACCGTTGACGATGGGCGCCCAAAGGTCTGCCGGTTGCCGGAGAGTGAAAAGCGATTCCCGGACTATCATTCCACCCCGCTTGCCTAGATAAATTTTGGGTGGATACTCGAGCAAACGCGCGTTCACTTCCTTGACGAAGTCGTCCGAAGGAGCCGATCCGCTTTCGATGCGCAAAACAGCCTCCCGCAGACGCTCTCGAAAAGCAATCAATTCCTTGAGGAAACCCCTTGCTTTGGGGGAACGCTCCCATCTTCGCATAAGGCTCTTCGTCTGCTTCGAACTCACGATCCCCGACGCAATCAACCATCGTTCCAGAGCATGAAAGTCCGGAAGAAGCTCAGTCGGCCCCTTCGGCAAAACTGGCTTGGTATTCAGGAAGTCGAGGATCGGGCGGTTCCCGACGAACAGAAAGCCGTCCACCCAGTCACCCCGCGTTTGTGAAGAAGTGCGCACTTTGTCACCATCGAGATATCGCAAAACAGGTTCCTTAAATATTGTAATGAAATTATAACACCATTAATGAAACTTTTAACGGTGTTCTATAATCTCATCCTACTGTATAAGGCAGCTTGATCCCTCAAGGCTGCCGGGGCCCAAAGGCCACATCTTCACTGGAGGTTATGCAATGACCACATATCAGCACGCTACCGTTGACGGCCACACAATCTTTTATCGCGAAGCCGGATCAAAAACCGCGCCAACCATCCTTTTACTCCACGGATTCCCAACCTCATCCCACATGTTCCGCAATCTCATTCCGGCTTTGAGCGACCAATATCACGTCGTCGCTCCCGATTTGCCGGGCTTCGGTTTCTCCAATGCTCCCGACCGCAAGCAGTTCCCCTATACCTTCGATCATCTCGCCAGGGTTATTGCGAACTTTACGGATGTGATCGGCCTGAAAACTTTCGCCATTTATGTTTTCGATTACGGTGCGCCCGTCGGATTCCGGCTCGCGCTCGCGCACCCGGAACGCATCACCGCAATCATCTCGCAAAACGGTAACGCCTACGAAGAAGGCCTCAGTGAAGGATGGAATCCAATCCAGAAATACTGGAAGGCGCCCACACCAGAAAATCGCAAAGCGCTGCGCGAATTTCTCACACCCGAATCAACCAAATGGCAGTACACCCACGGCGTGCAAGACTTGACACGCATGGCGCCGGAGGCATACGCGCTCGACTCCGCACTGCTGGCACGGCCGGGCAACGACGAGATCCAGCTCGACCTCTTCCTTGATTATGCAAGTAACGTCGAGCTGTATCCCAAGTTCCAGGAGTACTTCCGCAGCAAACGCCCGCCGCTGCTCGCAGTCTGGGGCAAGCATGATCCCTTTTTTCTGCCTCCCGGCGCTGAGGCCTTTAAGCGTGACAACCCCAATGCCGAAGTACAATTCCTTGACACCGGCCACTTTGCCATCGAAACGCATGCCCAGGAAATCGGCAGCGCAATTCGTGATTTCTTAGGTCGAAAACTAACGAAGGTCGCGGCCTAGCTGCGAATGCGGGAGCGGGCCGCTCCGCAGCGGCCCACTTCTCGGCATGAGAGCCTGCCGCACAACTCACGTCGGGACGGACGCCTCGTCCGTCCACTCCCTCGCAGCTCTCCTTCCCTCACCACCTTGTCATTCCGAGCCATCCGCAGCCGCGTAAGCGGCGAGGATGCGCGTAGGAATCTGCTTTTTGCTCTAACACCACTTGTCATCCTGAGAGCCCACGCTTTTCATCGCGGGCCGAAGGATCTCGCGCGCATCTCCACCGCCCCCGCCGCGAAAAAACCTCCCAGCCCCGAAGGGGCAGAAGAATACAGCCCACGGCGCAAGCCGTGGGTCACAAGCCCATTCCCCCACGCCCCGCACGGGCGCCCATCCATCGGCGCTGACAACAACTCACCTAGGGACGGACGTCTCGTCCGTCCACTCCCTCGCAGCTCTCCCACCCTAACCACCTTGTCATTCCGAATGAGCGTCGGCGGCGAGGATGCGCGTAGGAATCTGCTTTTTGCTCTAACACCCCTTGTCATCCTGAGAGCCCGCGCTTTTGATCGCGGGCCGAAGGATCTCGCGCGCATCTCCACCGCCCCCGCCCCTAAAAACTCCCAGCCCCGAAGGGGCAAAAGATTCCAGCCCACGGCGCAAGCCATGGGCCACGAAGCCAATCTCCCTCACGCCCCGCACCTGCGCCCATCCATCGGCGCTGACAACAACTCACGTCGGCACGGACGCCTCGGTCCGTCCACTCCCTCGCAGCTCTCCCACCCTAACCACCTTGTCATTCCGACCCATCCGACGCCGCGTCAGCGGCGAGGATGCGCGTAGGAATCTGCTTTTTGCTCTAACAACACTTGTCATCCTGAGAGCCCGCGCTTTTCATCGCGGGCCGAAGGATCTCGCGCGCATCTCCACCGCCCCCGCCGCGAAAAAACCTCCCAGCCCCGAAGGGGCAAAAGATTACAGCCCACAGCCTGCCCTGAGCGAAGTCGAAGGGGCGCAAGCCGTGGGGCCACAAGCCAATTCCCCACGCCCGCACGGGCGCCCGCCTAATTTGCGATGACATGGCGCATGCACGGTGAGCCGCATTAAAGAGCGCATTCGGCACGCACGGCTTGTAGCTCAAAGAAAGGTGCAATCGATGCAACCCCGTTATTCTATTCCCATCCACAGCTTAGTGAGATCTTCCACAGGTATTCCACGGAATCCGCTGTTTTTCCTTGTCTTCCACAGGAGGCAACGAACGTATCATCCTGATAGCCAAGGCCCGTGGTTCAAAGGATAGGGCACTGGGGTTTCGAGTGGACGCTGCATTCCTTTGCCGGGTCAGCCGTCACGCCCCAGAGATGCAGGTTCGATTCCTGCCGGGCCTTCGGTTTAGAATTTATCCCAACTTCGCCTGCTCTGCAATCCAGCTTGTGGCGCCCCGTCGCTCCCCGGTGGCATAATGCCCTGCATGAAATCCTTATGGCTAGTCGCCCTATTGTCAATCCTATCTTCTCCCCTTCTCGCCCAGAACACCCGACGAGACGGCAATTGGTGGCTGGAACAAACTCAATATGCGAAAGCTGCCTACGTCGTGGGGTTTTTCGACGGGACGCACCTGGGGGCGGAGTTTAGTTTCTGGAAATTTAAGGATGATCCCTCCGCTATCGCAAAAACCACCGAGTCATTCGAATTTTATGGAGATAAGTTTCTGAAGGGCGTGACCAACGAACAGCTCGCCGATGGTCTCGACGCATTCTACAAAGACTACCGAAATCGGAAGATTCGACTTCACAACGGTGTGTGGCTCACGTTGAATGCGATTGCAGGGACGCCACAAGCCGATCTCGAAAAGATGGCAGAGAACTTCAGGAAGAACGCTGACTAAGCTCGCCGCTGGGCCAGCCCGAAGGGGGCGCATAAATTAGCCCACGGCGCAAGCCGTGGGCCACAAACAAGCTCCATTCACGCCCCGCACGGGCGTCTTTTCCGCTTGTGCTACGCTCCACTTGTGGAGCGTCAAGCCCAACTTCGCAAGAACGATCTTCGGCGGTATGTAATTTATCGAATGAAATCGCTTGAACTGCTCCATTTCTACTTGCTCCATGCAGATTTGAGGGAAAGTGGGCACACGCCGCAAAACGATCTGGGCCACGACGGGCAAATGTTTGCGGGCTCACTGCGTACGGTCTTAATTAGCTGGCTTGCCACAATCGTAGATCAGACACGAGACGGGATGAATGTATTTGATCTGTGGCGACGTCTGTTTCCGAAACACAAGAAGGAAATAGATCGAGTCTGGAAACAATTCGAGCCCCAGATGGAATTGATAAAGAATTTTCGTGACCGCGTGGGGTTCCACGCAGACACACCATTCAAGTTTTTTGAGGCTCGAGACAACATTCGCGGACCTAACCCGAAGCTTGAAGAAGCCATGCAGAGTTTCTTAAATCTCCAGATTCTTATGTTCAGGCACGAAGACGAAGAGCTACCTGGTTTTGTTTCCGCTGCAGAAGAATTGCTCCTCGACATCGAACTAGGTTTGAAAATTTCTATCGACCGCGAATGGTTTAGAAGGGCGCTAATTATACCTCGCGAAAATTACAAGCGGATTTTTTCTTAGTTTGTTTTTTTCAGCTGATCGAAAGAATGCGTAATTCGTGTCTGAATTTTGCTCGGAACCCACTCACAGTTGGCAGCCCCCAACACCCGACCCGCTCGTAGCAAAATCACGCGTTTTTGATGTCAAATTTGGACGCAAATTTCATACAAGCACTCCCGGCACCCGTGTAACTCATTGCAGGCCTTCGAGTTGCAGTGAAACGCATGTTCGCGCAAAAGCGTGAAAAAGCGCATTTATTGCGACATCTTCCGCGGCCCGGACACAAACTCATTCCCTGCAAGCACATAGCGGAGACGCCTGTCTGCCGCTTTGGTGATCCCGATGCGTTTCGTCGCCAAAATGCGCGGCAGCCGATAATCGCTCTCTGGGGGCTCGGCGATGATCAAATCCGACTTTTCGCTGGTAAAGTCTTTGCCATTATCGCGTTGCCGGGTGATGCCGAACGCTTCCGCCATTCTTCCCGGCCCGCTCGTCAGCAGCCGCAAATCTCTCTCGCGGGCAATTTTTATGTGCCGCGCAATCGCCATATCTTCCATTCCTTCAAGCGGTTGCACCGCGCGAAACAACACTGCGCCGGCAATCCCCGGTGGTTGACACGAAACATTGAGGCAATAGTGGTTTCCGTAGATGAAATAGACGTAAGCGAAGCCCGGCGGCCCGAACATGATCTCGTTTCGCGCGGTCGGCCCTTTGAACGAATGTGACGCCGGGTCGAGTTTTCCCAGGTAAGCCTCGACTTCCACGATGCGCCCGACCAGCAATTTTCCCCGCGCTGCTTTTCTTATCAGCAGCTTACCTAACAGCTCGCGTCCCACTTTGCGTGGATCGCGATCATAAAACTCCCGCGGTAGCGGTTTCGCTTTTGAAAAAGACGAAGTTTGGGTTTTTGCCATATATGCAATCTTCTCAGGGAGTTACGCGCGGCAAATTCCAATGCCGCCACACCGCGACCACGCGGAGAACAAAGCAAACCACTCCGCCGCAAATCGCCGCCACCGTTGGCGGAAGCTTCAATCGGCAGCACGCGAGCATGACCAGGGCGCCCGCAAGTGCCGCCGTTGCATAGATATCCGAGCGCAGGATGGCCGGCACCTGCGCCAAAAAAATGTCGCGGATGGTCCCGCCGCCCACGCCCGTGACCGTTCCCATCAACGCCGCCACAAAAGGCGGGATGTTGTAATCAAGCGCCTTTTCCGTTCCCGCCATCGCGAAAAGCGACAAACCCGCTGCATCTAAAGCAATTAGCACAGGTCCAGGGATGCGAAACACATATTGATGAAAGATAAAAGTGACCGCTCCGGCAAAAAACGCGGTCGCGGGATAGCGCCAGTTACGAATTGACGCGGGTGGCGCCGCGCCAATGAGCAAATCGCGGATGACCCCTCCAGCCAGCGCGGTCGCGAAAGAAAGCACCATCACGCCAAAAAAGTCCAACCCCGCTCGAATCGCGGCGGATGCGCCTTCGATCGCAAAAACAAATGTTCCGCCGTAGTCGGCGATGCGTACGAGGCGCGGCGAGCGTGCGTCGGCGGATGCTTTCATGATGAAGGATTATAAGGGGTTGGGCGGCCTTACGCGCGCGGATGGGAGTTGCATTGGGAGAATTCCTTGATGGGGCGGAGGATCGTGTTGGGAAGCATGGGGTCCTTCGACTGGGATTCATTCGCGAAGCGAATGAATCCCGGCGCTCAAGATGACAGGTGGTAGGGTAAAAAGCAGATTCCTACGCACATCCTCGCCGCTGGGGCGGCTGCGGATGGCTCGGAATGACAAGATGGTGAGAGTGGTTCGAGGCGGCAGTTTCCATTTGGGTAGGGCGGTGAGGCTGCACGCGAGATCCTTCGGCCCGCGATGAAAAGCACGGGCTCTCAGGATGACAGGTGGTGAGAGTGAAGTGAGGGAATAAAGCGGCGGACAGGAGTGTCCGCCCCATACGGGCAACCCCAGCGCAATAAGACGGAGTGAGCAATACAGCGCAGTAGGGAGGAATGATTGGGATTAAGCTAGATACACCGAACAATCCCAAGTTCAGAGAGGGGGCTGAAAATGTCCCCGACCAACAACACAAACAACTGGCGCTCCATCGCTGAAAAAGCAAGTACCGAAATGGACGGTAGGAAGCTGGCGCGCCTCATCGACGAGTTGTGCCGCGCTATAGATGAAGAACACAAGGACCGTTCGCACCAGTCAGGGAAAAATCCCCCGCAGCCCGAAGACTAGAACGCCTCAACACGCATGCTTCATTTAGCGGAGGCAGAGCCCCGCCCCTTCGAGTTCGCTGAGGGCAGGCTCTACGGGCATCCTCGCCGCTGGTGCGGCTCCGGATGGCTCGGAATGACAAGGTGGTGAGGGTGTTTCGAGGCGGCAGTATCCGTTTGGGTAGGGCGGGTGAAGCTGCACGCGAGATCCTTCGGCCCGCGATGAAAAGCGCGGGCTCTCAGGATGACAGGTGGGGAGGGCAAAAGCAGGTTCCTCCATGCGCCGTCGCTGGCGCTCCGGCTTAGTCGGAATGACACACGTTGGTTGGCGAATGAGTCTTGTCGAGCTGCGCTCGACTGGGCAGGTGAGGACACCTGCCCCTACGCGAGCATTGGAGCTCCACGCAAGGTTCCTCGCCCCGCTTGAGAAAACGCGGGGCTTCGGAATGACATAAATTCTTAAGGTGCAAGCTGTCGAGCTGCGCTCGACTGGGCAGATGAGGACATCTGCCCCTACGCAGGACCGGGCACCTGCCGCTACGCGAGCATTTTTTAGGCTGAGGTTTTGGTCTTCGTTTTCATGGCGGACTTCAAATATTCGAGGACTTCTTCGGCGTGGCCCTCGGGTTTGACTTTGTTGAAGATGTGGACGATTTTGCCGTCGGGGCCGATGATGAAAGTCGTCCGCGCTACGCCAGTGACCTTCTTTCCATACATATTTTTCTGCACGACGACGCCATAGCTGTCGGCGACTTTGCGATCGGCGTCGGCGAGAAGAGTAAAGGGCAGGCTAAATTTTTCTTCGAATTTTTTCTGGGCTTTTGAAGTGTCGGGAGAAATGCCAAGCAACACGGCGCCTGATTTCTCCATCTTCTTATAGGAGTCGCGGAACTCGCAGGCTTCGATGGTGCATCCGGGAGTGTCGGCCCGGGGATAGAAATAGAGCACAACATAACTGCCACGATAGTCTTTGAGGGAAATTTCTTTACCATCCTGATCGGGCAAGGTGAACTCGGGGGCTTTAGAATTGACTTCCATGAGGGCTTCTCCTTCTTCTGCTTCTGCTTACGCTTGTGTTTCTGCAGTGAGTCTCAGATTCCAGTTATATCGTACCGCGAGCGTGGCCGTCATCTGGGCGGGCGCGGCGTTGCTCCTGGCGCAAGCCGCGATGGCGCAGGCTGCGCCCGGCGCGAAGAAACAGGTGAAGGGGCCGCGGGCGCTGGGATTGATTGAGTTGCTGCCCAAGGGCAAAGCGCGACTCGTTCCCGTGGTGATTCTGGTGGATGGCACCTATTACGACGCCAGCTCATATAAGGCGGACCCGGTGCCGATGGCGCTCGACTCAGGGACAGTTTATGAAGGATATAAAGATGGCGTGTCGCAGGGATTGTTGACGCTGAACGTGGCACTCTCATCGCAGAACCTGGCGACGCGCGACGTGGATTCGCCAAACAATGTGTGGGTTGGGGAAGGCCCGTGGCTTACGACGAGCGAGCTTGCGGCAAAGAAGGTGAAGAAGCCGGAGTCGCCGATTCCGCGCGGATACGACGACATAGATGCACCTCCGAAGTTGTTGCGGCATGAAGCGGTGAAAAAACCGGCCGAAGCGCCGAGCACGGCTGCAACTACAACTTCGGATGCACCTGCGGCGGCGACGACCGCCTCGACGAGCGGAAGTGCGCCGTCATCGTCTGCGTCTTCTTCGTCTCCGTCGTCTACTTCGTCTTCATCTGGGTCGTCTACTTCGTCTTCGTCTTCGTCTTCGACTTCGACTTCGACTTTGTCCTCGCCGGCGTCGGAGGCATCGGCAGCTTCGGGCGATCCGAATATACCGGTGCTGAAGCGCGGGAAAGTGGCGGATGAATCGGTGGACGTGGTGAGCATCCCGAAGAATACGAAGGGCACGACGACATCCGCGGCGAAAGTATCCAGCGGGAAGAGCGGGGCGTCGACTTTGCCGGCGACTTTGAAGGTGACGGCACACGCAGCGAAAAAACAGGAGATGACGGTACTTGCGGCGATTTCGGACGCGGATGGGCCGGAATCGCATTCGTATGATTTTCCGATGAAAGCGGGCGAGGAGCAGACATTCCGAACGAAGATGCTGGCGCTCGCGGCGGAGGACGTGCTGAAGCGCGACCATCAACTGGCAGCGGAAGTCGCAGAGACGGAGCAGAGCGCGAAACATGCCGGGCAACACCCGGCGAAGGCGGCTCAACCCGCGTTCAGCGATGTGCAGTTGCGGATTTTTGATCTTTCGAGCAGCAACGAGCCGACGATTATTCTTTCGGCGACGGGAAATGTGGCGGGGCGCAGTTATATGACGACCATCATCGCGCGGGAGGATATTTATGGCGATTTGCACCGCGCATTTTCAAGCGTGACGGATGCGCAGCACCTTGATGTGATTCCGCAGATGGAATTGATTGACGCCGTGGACGTGGATGGTGACGGGCGCGGTGAGTTACTGTTCCGGCAACTTTATGATTCGGGAACGGCGTATGTGGTTTATCGTGTGATTGGCGCGCAGGTGTATGCGCTGTTTCAGGGGACGCCGGGGTAGGGCTGAGAAGGTGTGCACGGTTGAGTAACGCTGGAAAGACCCACCCTGTCGCAAAAAACGCGACAAGGGTGGGGCGCCCCGCGTGTCTGAAAAAAGCAGATTCCTACGCGTTCTCGCTACGCTGCGAACGGCTCGGAATGACAAGGTGGTTGGGGTAAGGGGAGAGGACAATTTCTAGAACGCGGCGAGAATTTCTACAAACGGTTGCGGGTACGCTTGCAGCCACGGCTGTGGGCGGTACGGCGCGGGGTACTCCAGCCCAAGGTAATCCGGCTCAAGCCGCGTCGTCTTCTGTGATTCAATCGCAGGGTATGCCGACCAATACGGCGCCGATTTCCTTTCCGAAAAATTTCTGGTGGGGAGCTTCGACGGCGGCCTATCAGATTGAAGGCGCGTGGAAGGAAGATGGGAAGGGCGAATCCATCTGGGACCGGTTCGCGCACACTCCGGGCAAGATCAAAAATAACGACAACGGCGATGTGGCCTGCGACAGCTTTCATCGTTATGGCGAAGATATTTCGCTGCTTCGTGCGATGAATTTGAATAGCTACCGGTTTTCGATTTCGTGGCCGCGGATTCAGGCTGATGGCAAAGGGAAAGCTAATCCGCAAGGGATTGCGTATTACGGCCGGATTGTGGATGCGTTGCTGGAAGCGAAAATTCGTCCCATGGTCACGCTCTATCACTGGGATTTGCCGCAAGCGCTGGAAGCGGCAGGCGGCTGGCCGAATCGCGATACGGCGGCGCGATACGCGGATTATGTGGATGCGGTGGCGCGGGCGCTGGGCGACCGTGTGAGCGACTGGAATTTGTTCAATGAGCCGGCGGGATTTTGCAGCAAGGGATATCTGGATGGGATCCACGCGCCGGGGAAAAAGAGCATCCACGATTTTCTGCGGGCGACGCATACGGTGAATCTGGCGCAGGCTGCGGGATTCAAAGCATTGAAAGCAGCGCGACCGGGAGCGAGAGTCGGCACGGCGTTCAGCATGTCGCCGTGTGAGCCGGCGACAAATTCTGCGGAGGACAAAGTTGCCGCCGAACGATTGCATGCGATTACGAATTTGTGGTTTCTGGAGCCGGCGCTGAAGGGGAAATATCCGGAGGCGTTTCCGATATTCCCGGGGTTCCTGATGGGCGTGAAATCGGGAGATATGGAGCTGGTGAAAGCGCCGCTGGATTTTATCGGAATGAATCTTTATTACCGGACGATGGCGTCGGCGCCGTCGGCGGCGGAGCGGGCATTTGATCCGAAGCTGTGGATTTTTCCGGTGAAGATGTATCCGGCGAAGCATGGGCCGCTGACGGGGATGGGATGGGAAGTGTGGCCGAAGGCGATGTATGACATGGTGACGAGAATTACTAAGGAGTACAGCCGGCCGCAGATTGAGATCACCGAAAGCGGATGCGCGTACCCGGATGTTTTGGGCGGGGATGGGATGATCCATGATGCGCAGCGGATTGAGTATCACCGGGCGTATTTGAGTGAATTGCAGCGGGCGATGCAGGATGGAGCGGATGTGCGCGGATACCACGCGTGGAGCCTGATGGACAACTTTGAATGGGAGTGGGGATTCAGCCAGCGATTTGGGTTGGCGTATGTGGATTTTAAGACGCAGCAGCGGACGTTGAAGGATTCGGGAAAGTGGTTGGGAGAGTGGCGGGGGAGGGTCAATTGATGGGAGCGTAAAGCAGGTTGTCGAGCTGCGCTCGACCGGGCAGGTGAGGACACCTGCCCCTACGTAAGCTTTTCTAAAGAACGATGTTGTCGATGAGGCGGGTTTTGCCGACGTAGGCGGCGACGGCGACGAGGGCGGGTTGATCGAGTGCGTGAATGTCTTCGAGCGTGTCGGGATTGACGATGCTGAAGTAATCGAGTTTGACGCCGGGGTCTTGGGTGAGAGTTTGTTTTCCTGCCAAAATTAATTCTTCGACGCTGCGATTGCCGGTTTGGAAAAGCTGTTCCACTTTTTGGAGCGATCTAGAAAGCGCGAGCGCCGATTTTCGTTCTTCCGGAGAGAGGTAAACGTTGCGAGAGCTCATGGCGAGGCCGTCGGGCTCGCGAACGATTGGACAAGCGACGATTTCGACGGGAAAATTCTGGTCGCGGACCATTTTTCTGATGACGGCGATTTGCGCGGCGTCTTTTTGTCCGAAGAAAGCGACATCGGGCTGAACGAGATGGAAGAGTTTGGAGACGATGGTGGCGACGCCGCGAAAGTGGCCGGGGCGCGATTTGCCATCGAGGCGATCGCTTAAACCTTCGACGGTGACGAAGGTTGAAGCGCCTGGCGGATACATTTCTTCGGTGGAGGGCGCGAAGAGGAAATCGGCGGCGGCATTTTTCAGCAACTCGGAATCCCGTTCAAATGTTCGCGGATATCGAGTGAAGTCTTCGTTGGGACCGAATTGGGTGGGATTCACGAAGATGGAAACTACGACAATGTCGCAGCGTTGTTTTGCCGCGTGAACAAGGGAGAGATGGCCCTCGTGGAGCGCGCCCATGGTGGGGACGAAGCCGATGGTTCGCGCGGGGCTTTGGCGGCCGATGGCGCGTATTTCGTGAGCGGTGTGGATGATTTGCATTAGTGTCTTCCGTCTTGCGCCCCTTTGGGGGCTCTTTCGTGTGCCGCTTTTAACCCACGGCTTGCGCCGTGGGCTGCATTCTTGTGCCGCTACGCGCCTGTCGCTGTCAAGAGTTTGTTCCCCATGTATGGCTAGGACCAGGGAATCCAGTTGACGTAGATTTGCATGTCTTTCAGAGTGCCGGCGACGAGGGCGCGGTTCTTGCGGAGCTCGATCTTTTCATCTTCCGTGGCCTGGCTTTCGTTGATGGTCACGGCGATGACGCGTCCGTAAGGCCAGGAGGAGGGCGGCAGTTTGGCGAGGGTGGTCGCGAGTTCCTCGGGCTTCAGCTCTTTTTCTTCGTGGTCGGCAACATCGAGCAGCGCAAGAGTATCCGGCTTCACAATCAAGTATGGATTTTTCCAGGAATGGACATCCACTTTGGCCAACGCTGCTGGATCAGCGGCGGGAATGGATTGCAAGGGCGAAGCTGTGCTCGCCGGGGGCGGCGAGGCGGGAGTCCGGTTGCACGCGCTGCATAACGCGATGGCAAAAATAGAAATCGCGAGACGAAATCGCATGAGTAATATCTTACCGCTTCATTTTCATTGCCTGTTTGCGGGCGAGGACGGTTTCGAGTGCTGCCTGGGTCTCGCGGGGTAAATGATAGGACTCGTTTTCTTCCGGATATTGGCGCGAAGTGACGTCTGCGCGAAAGGCTTGTGCCGCATGGGATATGAGTTCGGCGGCGTCGCCGTAGCGGCGAACGAATTTGGCAGCGGGAGCGAAAGTCAGATTCAGAATGTCGTGGAGGACGAGGACCTGGCCATCGCAATCGAGTCCGGCGCCGATGCCGATGGTGGGGGTTTTCACTTCGGCGGTGATCATGACGGCGACTTCGCGGGGAATGCCTTCGAGGATCATGCAGGCGACGCCAGCGCGATCGAGGGCGACGGCATCGCGCATGAGCTGCTCGACTCCGCTAAGCGATTTGCCCTGGACTTTGTATCCGCCCATCACGTTGACGGATTGAGGGGTGAGGCCGATGTGTCCGGCGACGGGGATTTCGGCGTCAATAATGCGGCGAATCAGGTCGGCGCGTTTTTCGCCGCCTTCGATTTTCACGATTTCGGCGCCCGCTTCTTTGACGAAGCGAGTGGCGTTGCGGAGAGCATCGTCCGCGTCGGCGTGGTAGGAGCCGAAGGGCATATCGGCCATGAGGAGCGCGTGCTTTACGCCACGGCGGGCGGCGCGCGTGTGATGCAGCATTTCGTCCATGGTGACGGAGAGCGTGTTTTCGTAGCCGAGCATGGTCATGGCGAGCGAATCGCCGACCAAAACGATGTCTATACCAGCTTCATCGACCAGACGCGCGCTGGAATAGTCATAGGCGGTGAGGCAGGTGATGGGCTGGGCTTGCGCCTTCTTTTCGAGGAGAGCAGTGACGGTGATTTTCTGGCGCGGAACGCCGATTGAAGTAAGACTCACAACATCCTCCAGTGCCCCTCCGCCGTGGCGGATAGAGCCTGCATCCATGTTAGTGCTTAGAGGATTCTAGTCCTCGGCAGCCAGTTCGTCGAGGGGAAAAAGTGGGCGGTTCAAGAGACCAGGACTCCGTGGTAAGACATATTGCATCGCGTCTTACATTGAGGTAAGATTAAACTATGTCAAGTTACCGTACGGTGATCAGTTCAAAAGGGCAAGTTGTTATTCCCGCGGAATTGCGGGAGAGATACAAGCTGAAAAAAGGCACACCTGCTGTGTGGCGGGATGAGCACGGCCGATTCGTGTTGACCCCGATCACGGAGCAACGGCTGGACGAGATCCAGGGCTTTTTGAAGCCGAAACCGGGTGAGCCGTCGGTCTTTGAGGAGATGCTAAAAGAGCGTGAACGTGAACGACGGAGAGACAAGTAGGTGGCGGCGTCTTTTCGCACACGATTGCGGCGTTATGCACTCGACGCCAATGCATTAATTAGCTTTTTTGAGGGTAGCCCGGGCGCGTCGGCTAAGGTGCTGCGCTTACTGGCCGAGGCATCACAACACGACCTACCTCTATTGATGTCCGCAGTGAACTGGGGTGAAGTGTTCTATATGGAGTGGCGCTATCATGGCGAGCTGAAAGCCCGGGAAGCAGAAGCGCGGCTCGTCGAAATGCCGATCGCGATTGTTGAAGTGGACCGCGCGCGGGCCTCTCGCGCGGGAGCGCTTAAGCAAAGACATGGCCTGGGCTATGCGGATGCTTTTGCGGCCGAACTGGCGATTGAGCAGGGTGCGTGGCTGGTCACCGCCGATGAAGAATTTTCAAAGATGGGGAAGCTTATCTCGGTTTATCCTTTGCCACGATACGGGAAGTAGATCTAAGTTCCTGCCGAGCAAGTAAAAAAGCCCCGCAGCTTCGCGGGGCTTTAGTTATTTCGCGTACTTACTGAACGGTTACATCTACCGGCGCCGAAGGAATACCGTTGGCCACGACGACGAGCGTGCTGGCTCCGGTTTCGGTGGCCGAAGAGACGTCGAAGTTCGTGAATACACTCTTCGATCCCGTGGCGACGCCCATCGTGCTATGGTCGTGCGTCTTCGCATAGAAGACGTGACCGGTCGACTGATTGGTGATGCGCACCAGGGGATAGTTGGTTGCGGTTTGGTACTCATCTCCGAAGGCAGCCGCCTGCGAGAGACCGTTGAACTGCGTGCCCGTGATTTTGTAAGTGGATCCACGGGTGACTGTGCTCGGAGCTGAGGTGATGGTGGGCGCCCAAGCCTGCTGGTAGGTACCAGTCGAAGCGTAGAGTTGCGAGCCGCCCAGCAGCACCTGGCCTGTGGGCAGGACCATCAAGCTCTGGTAGTTGGTGGCGAGACCGCGTTTGAAGTTGGTCCCGTCGAATTCATAGGAATAACCGGAATTGCCGTCCACGAGGACGTTCCCGTTGGGCAGAAGTGCAGCGAATTCATCGCCGGCATCATCTCCCGGCGGGAAACTCGGACCCGGCGTCCACGTGCCGGGCGCTCCGTTCTTTCCTGGCGTATAGATTGCCGTATTACCCGAAGTTCCGCCTTGGGGCGTGCTCCCGGTGGCGAAAACGGTGCCATTCGGGCGGAGGATGGCGGGGCCAATTTCTCCGGGCGGATAGTAGCAATACTCGCCGTTGGGCCCGAAGTTCAAGCAGCCAAAAGGCGAGGGCGAATGCAAATCTACGATGGTGCTGCCAGCGCTCGTCCACTTGATGGTTGCGGGATTGAAGATCTCGGAGTTGGGCGCATTCTTCACGTCTGCGGTCAAGATTGTGCCGTCCGGCATCAGGGTCCAACCCTCTTCCGCATTGAAGTCGCTTTTTCCGGGAGGAAAGCCGTAGGTCCATTTCATCGTCTTTGGATCGAGGGCAACGTCACCCTTGACCAATTTGTCGCCGAAGATGAAGGTGCCGTTGGGCAGCACGAGCGAGGGCGAATCGCCGACATAAGAGACGGCTTTCGGTAAAGTCAGGGACGTCCAGGTTTTGCTGGCGGGATCGTAAATCGCAGCCAGGTTAGTGAGCGTGAAATTGCCGTAGTTATATTCGCCGCCGACAATAATGAGTCTGCCATCGGCCAGCACGGCAGAGGCAAAGGCTTCCGGGGAGTAGCCAGAAGGCAGGCTGGCGACCTGCGCCCATGTTCCATTCTGATAGCTGCCGGTGTTATCCGGCGTGAGCAGCCACCAGTCGGAGTCGTTGTAACCCTGGGCCAAAACCGTTCCGTCTGTGAGTTGAAAAGTAAGTTGAGCGCCATCGGGAGCTTGATTCTTCAAGTTGACGATGGTTTGCGCGCCAGCCGTCGCGGCCAGCGCGGTCAAGAACAAACCGCACAATAATTTCCTTAGCAAGTCGTACCACCTTTCCTGGGAGTGTTCAGTACCGCAATACAGAAGCAATGCGAGAGAAGCGGGATGCAGAGCCCGATTCCATGTGCCCTTTCGATAAGCCAAAGACGAAACTGGACGCCGGAAGGCTAACGTCTGCGGCGCACTTATTTTAGCCCGGTTTGGCAAGCGCTGCACGGGTTTCGGAGGAAGGCGGCAAAAAACTACTATTAAACGCAGTATCGAGCAACGAGCCGGTTGAGCGACGCTGGATTGGACTGCCGGGGGCGGCTGTCCCCACGTAAGTCAGGCGCTGGCGGCGGCGTCGCCGCTGCCGAGGGGGAGGAAGTATTGCGTTCCCTTGATTGGGGCAGAGACTTTGCGCAGCAGCTCCTGCAAATCTTCGTTGCGCTCGACAAAGTCGATGTCGGAGGTGTTCACGATTAACAGATCGGAGGATGTGTAGTGAAAGAAGAAATGCTCATAAGCCTTGACCACTTCGCCGAGGTAGTCTTCGCTTAATCCCCGCTCGCCGGGGGCGTTTTTCTTTTTGAGGCGCTTCTTGAGAACTTCAGGCGTGGCCTGGAGATAGATGACTAGATCCGGCGTGGGCAATTGGGCGCGGAAGTAGTTGTAGTAGCGGTTATAGGTTTCGAGTTCCTGATCGTTGAGGTTGAGGCAGGCGAAGAGCTTGTCTTTCTCGAAAATGAAATCGCTGATGACGGTCTTTTGGGAGCGGGGACCGATTTCCAGGGAATTCAAACGTTCAAAGCGGCGGATAAGAAAAGTAAATTGCGCCTGAAAACTCGCGCCTTTGTCGCCGTCGTAAAAAGATTCAAGAAAGGGATTGCTCTCGCTTTCAGACACGAGCTGCGCGTTCAGGCGATCGGCCAGCATGCGCGCCAGTGTGCTCTTGCCGACTCGAATGGGACCTTCAATGGCGATATAACGGGGAAGTTCGAAAAGGTTGGCCATGGACTCTTAGATTGGCAGAATATCCCGGAAGCGGGATGGAAGCAATTGCAAGAAGGTAAACCCGCCGGCAACACAGCAGGACGCTTGCGCCTGGCGAACATTTACAATCACGTGGCGATGCTTGGGCCCATAGGGAGCGCGATTGGCGTGGCTGCGGTTTTCGCTGGATATCAATCCATGGCACCTACGGGGCAGTGGTATGGGCGGACGTTTACCGGAGAAAGCGCGCCGGAGGCTTCGCTGGCGCTGACTTACGACGACGGGCCGAATGAACCGCATACGCTGAGATTGCTGGACGCCCTGGCGGAGGAAGATGTGAAAGCGACTTTCTTTTTGATTGGGCGATATGTGAAGCAGCGGCCGGATATTGCGCGTGAAATTGCGAAGGCGGGGCACGCAATTGGGAACCATAGCTTTACGCACCCGAATTTTATTTTTTGCTCGGCGAAGCAGACGCGGGATGAGCTGCAACGATGCCAGGACGCGATTGCCGACGCGACCGGAGAAGCGCCGAAGTTATTTCGGCCGCCCTTTGGCGGGCGAAGGCCGGCAACATTACGGGTTGCTCGCAAGCTTGGACTGGAACCGATTATGTGGAACATTACCGGATGGGATTGGAATGCACCTCCGGCGACGACGATTGCGCGGGGACTAAATAAGAAGCTGGTCGCGATCGCTCCGATGGCGGAGGATTATTACGGAGAAAAAATCCGGCAGCGAAAAATGCGCAGCGGGGTGATTTTGCTGCACGATGGCGGACATGCGGAGATGGGCGCCGACCGGTCACAGACTGTGCTGGCGACACAAGGCTGCATTCCCTACTGGAAGGCGGCAGGATATAAGTTGGTGACCGTGCCGGAGATGATGGGGCTGCGGTAGGCCTGCCCTTCCTTCGACGCGGTTCAGATTAATTAGGCCGTTGGGGGACATCTGGTACGCTGGGCATTCCGTGATTTGGCGAGTTCCATATCGCATCGGTATGGCCGGGATAGGCGAGCGAAATGTCGTCTCTACGCCGTCCTCGACGATCTAGCAGTTCAAGCTTCCAGCCTTTCGGCTTTGCAAGGTTCGCTGGAAGCGTCAGCGTTAGCAGATAAAAACTACTTATTTGCGAGCTAAGTGCGTTAGCGGAATTCTTGATCAGGGATTTCATTCGCTCGTCCAATACCAGTAGCTGGTGAACATAGGCCAGGTTCTCTGGTAGGGGTGGGGCAGAAATATCCATTGTGCCGCCCCCGGAGTCATTAACCATCTCTAGCAGCGCCATTCGTCCCACCTCGTCCACCCCTGGCGGCCAATTAGGTATAAGCCAAGCAAAGAGGCGAACCCCGGATTGGGCACGGAGAGCTGTCACTAATTCTGCATGTCGTGTTTTACTCGCGTTTTCACCGCCATCCGTAACTACAACGACTGCATCGCCAGCTTGAGGCGGATCCAGACGCTTCAATGCCTCGAGTATTCCGTCATAGAGAGCCGTGCGGCGTCCTTCGCCGTTCTTGATCTTGCTGTTGACGCTGATGTTGTTCAGCAACGCCACCACCTCATGCGGATCCGAAGACATGGCGGCCCTTTCTTCAACGTTCGTCGCAAATGTGAGGAGCGACAGCTGCGTGCCCGACGGGACAGAATTGACGAATTCGATAGCCGCATCACGTGCCACCTCCCACTGGCGACCACCCCCCTCGTCAGACATGCTGGCACTTACATCGAGTAGAAGAACGATCCGTCTGGGCCCCTCGGAGAAGCTCAATGTCACGGGTTGGATCTGGTGTTTTCGAGAGCTAACTCTAAAGTCGCTTAACGACAGACCCTTGATAGGAGTGCCGTGCTCGTCAAGTGCATTCACGATCACGACCGCTTGGTCATCAGTTCCGTAAGCCGCCGACAAAAGACATGCGAGGGCCAATATTAATAGAACTTTTACCTTAAGGAAGCACATCAGTCTCCTTCGCTATCAAGAATGCGTCACATACTCCAGCCGCCGTCGATGACGAAGGTCTGCCCGGTGACGAAGGCGGACTCGTCGGACGCGAGATAGAGGGCCATGGCGGCAATTTCATTGGGCTGGCCGAGGCGTCCCATGGGCTGGCGAGCGACGAAGGCGGCGCGAACTTTTTCGGCGTCGCCCTGTGCGGCAATTCTGTCGGCAAGCGAAGGCGTGTCTATGGTTCCGGGACAAATCGCATTGCAGCGGATGTTGCTGACGATGTAATCCGCCGCAATCGCCTTGGTCAGCCCGATGACTGCGCCTTTGGTGGCTCCGTAGGCGCAGCGGTTGGGCGCGCCTTTGATGCTGGATACAACGGAAGCCATGTTGATGACAACCCCTTTTTTTCTATTCAACATCGCGGGCAGAAAAGCGTGGCACATGCGGTACATGGAGCCGACGTTGAGGTCGAAGGAAAAATCCCAGTCTTGTTGTGAGCAGGAAAGCAGATCGCCTTGGTGCACATATCCGGCGCAGTTGAAGAGGATGTCCGCCGCGCCAATTTCGGCAGCGAATTTTTGGATGGCGTCATTGTCGCGGACATCGAGAATTCGCGTTTTGATGTTCGCGTGCGATTTTGCAAGGTCGTTGAGCGCGGATTGATTGATGTCCGTTGCCCAAACCGTTGCGCCAGATTCTGCAAACAAAATCGCCGAGGCGCGGCCAATTCCCTGCCCTGCGGCGGTGATGACTGCGGTCTTTCCTTTTAAGCTAAATGTCATAGGGCGTTGGTTTGTCGTTTGTCGTTTGTCGTTGGTCGTTTGTCCTTAGTCGTTGGTCGTTAGTCGAACTTCCTGGCTAGTCATCATTCCTCCACGACGACGGTCTGTTGTTGCTCGCCTAAACCTTCAACACCGAGGCGGACGATATTTCCTGCGCGCAAATACACAGGGGGCTTTTGGCCCATGCCCACGCCCGGCGGCGTGCCGGTGGAAATGACGTCACCCGTTTGCAGGCTCATGAAACGGCTGACATAGCTGACCAGCTTCCGCACGCCGAAGACCATGGTCTTGGTTGAGCCATTCTGGTAAAGGTGGCCGTCGACTTCGAGCCAGAGACGCAGGTTCTGCGGATCGGGAACTTCGTCGGCGGTAACCAGCCAAGGACCGATGGGGCCGAAGGTATCGGCGCTCTTGCCTTTGACCCACTGGCCGGTGCCTTCGATTTGAAATGCGCGTTCGGAAACGTCATGGACGACGCAATAGCCAGCTACATGATTCATCGCGTCATTTTCGGGAATGTACTTGCCGTTTCTGCCGATGACTACGCCCAGTTCCACTTCCCAATCGAGCTTGGTTGAGCCGCGGGGAATGATGAGATTGTCATTCGGCCCGCAAATGGCTGAGGTCGCCTTCATAAAAATCACAGGCTCGCTGGGCAATTGCATTCCGGTTTCGGCGGCGTGGTCGGAATAGTTGAGCCCGATGCAGATAAATTTTCCCACGCGGCCGACGCATGGTCCAATGCGGATGTTAGGTGGCACGGCGGGCAAACTTGCAGGAGCGATGGCGCGAAATTTTGCCAGGTTCGATAACGAGAGCGTTTCGGCGGAAATATCGGAAATGACGCCGCTGAGATCACGAATGGTTCCCTGCGCGTCGAGGAGCGCGGGCTTCTCTGCCCCAACTGCGCCGTATCGCATGAGCTTCATGCTTTATTTATGTATCACGAATGGGCGCGGCGCTTCTGCCATCATGAAGAGAGTCCGCAAAATCGCGGCTTGGCAGCGTAAAATGTCATCCTCGTGAAAGGAGAGCATGTCATGAGCATTACCCCTATTGAGAAAGTCCTATACACAGCAAAAACGCATACCACTGGCGGTCGCGAGGGCGGAGCGTCGCGCACCTCAGACGGCCGTCTGGATGTGAAGCTTTCGGTCCCCGGGACCCCGGGCACGGGCACGAATCCGGAGCAACTCTTCGCCGTAGGTTGGTCGGCTTGCTTTCTTTCGGCGGTCAAGATTGTGGCACACACCATGAAAGTGCATCTGCCGCCGGACGCCGCCATTGACGCCGAAGTGGACCTGGGCACAGCGGATGGAGGTTACCTGATTCAAGCACGCCTGAATGTCAGTTTGCCCGGCGTGGAGACGGACGTCGCGCAGAAGATTGTGGATGGCGCGCACTTGCAATGTCCTTATTCCAAAGCCACGCACGGCAATATCAACGTGGTCACGACGGTACGGACTGAACCGGCGTCACAAGTGGCATAAGGAAACTCGAAACCGGGCATTGGGCCAAAGGGCGATTATGGCTTGGGCTGTCCTGTGTCGGGCACGCCGAGACGCGTGGCTGTCCATTGGCCCGTTTTTCCACGAAAGCCGACGGTCCCAGTGATGGTGTTGCCGTCGACTTTGCCCCGGAACTTGAGTTGATTGGGCGTGAGCGTGATGAAGTGAATGTGCTTACCGCTCACAAAGCCGGAAATACCGCCAGATTGGTTCGGGCCTTTGAAAGTGCCGCGAAGCTGGTTACCTTCCTGGATAAACTCGACGGTCTTCAGGGCCTCGCGGCCCTCTTCGCTTACCGAGAGAATCGACCAGGTTCCCGTCACGTCCACCTTGGGCGGCTGCAAATCGTCTTGTGCCGGTGCAGGGACGGCGAGCAGCAAACCTAAAACTGCGGGGAGAAAAAACAATATTGAAAGGCCTTTGTTCATAAATGCTCCCAGGCGACAATTTTTCCCACAACGTCACTCTAATTTTTCGGCGGAAAATCCTTGAACAATTTGGTGACGCCTTTATCGAGCTTGTCTATGTCCTTCGGCTCCTTCTTGGAAACCGACTCCGAAATAAACCCGCGCCAGATGAGGGCTTGCGATTTCGCATCAAAAATATCAACGATGAGCGTGCCCTGATTGTAAGAAACCGGCTCGGACCATCCGCGCCACCGCCATCCCGGGCCCATGCCGCCGTAAAATCGCTCCATCATCGCGGCCTCGCCGGAACTAGTGATGGCACAGAGCGCGGCGTCGCCGCCCGAGTCCGTGCGCGTCCAACCCTTGGCCGCAAGTTGCGTGTCAATGGCGCCTTTAATGCTGTCTTCCCAGGTGCCGTCGGGTGCGCTGATCTTTTGCCAGGAATAAGTCTTGTAAACCGAAAAGTCGGTATGGGGCGCGTAATCGCTGGCAATCTGCTGTTGCGCCTGCGCCGCAATCCAGCATCCAACTAGAACCGCGGCAATGCCGCTAACTTTATGAAGACTCTTCATGGGCAGACACCTCGAAGTCACATTTTGTAATCGCAACATGTTATCGCCGCGAGCGACTTTTTGCATCCTGCGTGGAGAGGAAACGAATGTCGCAGGCGCCGCGCCGTTCCGATCGCAACCTCATCTCTTGAGCTCGGCGGGCCAGTTGGTCATCAACTGGAGCGGGGATTGGACTTCGTCATCGGAGTGGTTCACCAGCAACCGCTTTCCGTCAGAAGAGGCGTCGAACGAAATCCCGATGCCGGGTGTGCCGGTATGGAATAGATGCTGCGGTGTCCCGACTTCCATCTCCGAGCCTTTCGGGGTTACAGGGCACACGTAAAAATCGCTGGCCAGACTGATGTAAAACAATTCTTTGCCGTTGGCGCTCCATGCGGGGTAAGCGCCACCATTGGTTGAAACTCGCCATTTTCCTTTTCCCTCTGGGAAACTCGTTACGTAGACTTCCTGCTGCCCCGATTCATCGGACGAGTACGCTACCCAGCGCCCATCGGGAGAAACTCGATAGAGGTAGATATTGGACTGTGGGGAGGGTGGCTGCACCACCAGAACTGGCTTAGCGTCTATGGCGACCGCGTTGGCATCATGAGGGAACTGAAGGGCTGGACCCTGCAGGATTGCAACCGATTTCCCCTCTTCAGCGAGTGGCACCATCCACAGAGAAACCATTTTCTCGCCATCGCCCCAAAGATAGGTCAAGTATTTTGCATCAGGCGTCCACTGCGGATAGTGGTAATTGTTTTGGGTGGAGATGACAAGTTTTTCGGCTCCGCTGCCGTCAGCGGCCTTGGAGCGAATTTCGACATTGCCGCCGCCTTTGGTCATCTGCGCGGCAAACAGGAGAGATTTGCCGTCGGGCGACCATGACGGCGACTGAACCACCTGTTGGTCGAACGTGATGCGAGTTTTGGTTTTTCGTTCGAGATCATACGTCCAGATGCCGGAGGCGGCGGCGTAGGCAACATGCTTGTTGTCCGGGGAAAGACGCACGTCAATAATGGTGTTCTCGGCCGGGTCGAAAGTTGCGAGCGGTTTCCCGGATCGATCGAACCAGACCAGGCTGCTTTTCGCAGAAGTTGCGTTGCCGAGCTGGTAAACCATGAGTCCGTTTTGAGAAACCGCGAAAATGCTGCGCCAGACGCCGACATCGTCGCGCAGGTTATTGACCAGCGGAATTGGCGCTCCCGACAGCGTACCGGATTGGGGATCAAAGGGTTGGGCTACGAGCGCGGTATTGGCGCGGTAGAGCAGATAGCCGGAGGCATATTGCGCCGCCGACTCGGCGGGGACGATCAGGCGTGACTCTAAATTGTCCAATGAAGCGTAATAAATTCCATTTTTTGTTGGATCGCCCCCGCTATGGCTGGTAGCTAGATAAAGAAAATGCTTGCCATCGGGCAGAAACCAGGGCCAGCGCTGGGTATCGTGCCGGGATTTATCAAGTACCGTTGCAGGTTGTGCCGCGCCACCCTGTGCGCTTACTTTGGTCAGGGCGCCCAGAAAATCGCCCGCGTAGACAATCACGCCGGTCGAACCCCAGCTGCCCCCGCGCGCGTTGGGAGCATCGGCGAGAGCGGCCACGGGGCCGCCTGAGGCAGGAATCGTCGCCACTTTTCCGTTGGCAAAAAAACCGAGGTTACGGCCATCCGGCGACCAGAAGGGATGAGATGCGCCGTTGGTGCCGTCGAGCTGCTGCGCAGTATTGCTGTTCAAAGCTCGGACCCAGAGCAATTTCGTGTCACCGGAGTGAGCGACGAAAGCCAGTTTGTCGCCTTGCGGCGAAAGCACGGGCATACCGCCGTTATCGCCGGTGGTGTCCATGGCAAATTTGTCGGGCGGCGGAATCTCGGCGTGAAGCGATACCGATTCTTCGGTGGATTTTGCCCAGCGGTATCCCGCGAATGCCGCGAGGCCGATAAGCGCGAACAGGGCCGGGATGAGCCAAGCCAGATGGGATCGATCGAAGCGTCGGGAATGTTTCGCTGGATCGTGCTGCGATGCTTCGGAGAGCCAACGAAGATCTTGAGCGACATCATGCGCCGACTGGAAGCGATCCGCGGGATCTTTTGCCAGACAGGCACGCACTAGACGGTCTAGAGCAGCCGGGACATTTGGCTGACTCGCGGTAACAGGCTCCGGCTCTTTTTCCAGAATGGCAGTGAAAACGCTCAGCTGGGATTTGCCTTCAAAGGCTTTGTGGCCGGTGATCATTTCATAGAGAACGCAGCCGAAGCTGAAGAGATCGCTGCGAGCATCGGCTTCGCCGCCTTGCAAAAGTTCCGGCGCCATGTACTGAAAAGTTCCGACGATCATGCCTTTCTGGGTAAGAGGTGAGGCGGCCGAAGTGAGCGCTGCCAGATTCATCGTCGGCGTGGAGGGTGTAAACGGGCCAACCGATTGCGAAGGGATTCCCATTTCTGGCTTTGCCAAACCGAAATCCATCAACTTCGCGCCCGCCTTGGTCAGCATGATGTTGGCCGGCTTCAGGTCGCGATGAATAATCCCCTGCTGATGTGCCTTTTCGAGCGCGAGCGCGATTTCGATTCCAATCTTTAGAACTTGATCAAGAGGCAGCGGGCCTTTGGTCAGGCGCTCGGCCAGTGTCTGCCCCTCGAGATATTCCATAACAAGGAAATTGGTGCCATCCTGCGAGCCGATGTCGTAAAGGGTGCAGATGTTGGCGTGCTGAAGCGCAGAAATCGCTTTGGCTTCGCGCTCCATGCGCTGCTTTAATTCGGGATCCGCCGAAAGATGTGCGGGCAAAACCTTGATGGCGACGGTACGGTCGAGGCGAGTGTCTTTGGCACGGTAGACCTCTCCCATCCCACCGGCACCGAGGGCGGAGAGGATTTCGTAGGGGCCGAGCTTTGTGCCAGCAGTTAACAACAGATCCCTCGTTTCTCTCGGGATTTCGCCTGCGGGCTCCCGCTGCGCTCACGCCCGCAAACCGGCTCAACCTCGCCCATGCCACCAGCACCGAGGGCGGAGAGGATTTCGTAGGGACCGAGCTTTGTGCCAGCAGTTAAGGCCATGCGTGCGGCCAATTATAGCCTGCCTGGGCGCCGCGGAGGCCACCCTGCGAAGTCGAAGGGTTGGGCGCGACCGATGGCAAGCTGACCTGGGATTGCCGTGATTTAGGTCCGCAGTACTCACCCCTTCGCGAAATGCGCGAATGGTGGGGCAGCCTCTTTAACGAACATTTACAAACGACGAGGAAAGCAATCGTGACAGCCCGGTGAACACGCTATTTATTTCATTTCAGGCCGAGCCGGAACGCCGTCCCGAGGTTCGAACTCCCGCCTTGAATCGTCGTCCCATACACGCTGCCCGAGAGATAAACTAATGGCGCCTGCGGCTGGCTTCCGTCGTTGGGGCTGCCTTGGAAGATATGCAGCACTTTGTATGTCGTCCCCTTGGCGACTTCGAAGATCGCTCCATTACCCAAACCGGTACCAGCGCCACCGAACTGAGTAATGCCATAAGTATTTCCCGCCGCATCGGAAATCACTCCCAAGCCGCCGCCCGCAGCCACGCCAGGATCGCCTGCGCCATCTGAAGGCGCTCCGGCGAAGGCGTGAACAACCGAAAATTGTCCGGCTGGTGTTTCTTTAAATACGGTGCCGCAACCTATGCCGGGGGCAAAGCTATCGGGGCAAGTTAAGTCTCCTCCCTGCTGAGTAGCCCCATAGATGTCGCCGGCAGTATCGAGTGCGACCGGACCATTTGGCGTCGCACCATTCGTATCGCCCACGCAGAAAGAGTGAAGCGTGCTCTCAACTCCGCTGGGCGTGATCTTGAACAACGTACCGCCGCTGGAACTGCAAGCGCCGCCATATTGCGCGACGCCGTACATATTTCCCGCGGAGTCGAATGTGACCGCGCCAAATGGGTTGATGCCATCCCCAGAAATGGTGCCGAATTGGTAAAAAATGGACTCCCGCCCCGTGGTTGGATTGACTTTGAAAATCACTCCCTGTTCAAATTCCCCACCTTGCGCCGGACCATAAAGATTTCCATCTGGGCCAAGAACCACGCCGGAGCCGGGATTCTCGCCATCATCCGTCCCGGGCTGAAAACTGTAGAGAATCGATTCGTGACCGGTGCTGTCGATCTTAAAAACGGTGCCGCAATTTCCATTATTCTGCTGGCAAGTGCCACCACCTTGCGTAGTTCCGTAAACATTCCCAGCCTGATCGCGAGCGAGGTTCCCGGAAGGTCCCGCGCCGTCCAAGCTTCCGCCCTCGAAACTGTAAACGAATGATTCCGTTCCTTTGGCGGTGAGCCGATAGACGGCTCCAAAACCCATTTTTCCGCCGTCGAGCGTCGTCCCATAGGCCACGTCTTTCCCAAGCGTCAGAGATCCATCCGGAAAAATGCCACTCTGCGAGCCGGTGAATGAATAGATCGTAAAATTGGTTTGTGCGAAGGCCGCGCTTGTTACGAAACACGTGGCGAGAGCAATTATCAGTATTTCTAGAGCGGCGGATGTGCGACGTGCGTAATTTTCGAGAATGGAAGACGAGACGCTACTAGTTGGCATTGAGACCTCTGCGCAGGAGTTATCGAGTCCCTTGGGCTGCATTGAGATGGGGTCGCGCGGCCGCGGGTTTCCTGATATTTTGCGTTCGTTGCGAAAGGTGGGAGACGGCGGCGCGTCTACAGTCTTTTGAGTAGCGCGGAAACCCAGGGACCTTATCATTCCGAGCCATCCGCAACCCACTTAAGTGGCTAGGATTTTGGACCGTAACTTGGGCAGAGGATCCCTTAAACATTCGGAAATCTTGAATCACTCGGCAATCCCAGGTTAGCCCGCCTTCGGCAACGCGGAACCCTTCGGCTGCGCTCAGGGCAGGCTCTGGGGACCAAGCGTGTACGCATGATGCAACCGCAGTCAGCCCCAAGTTCCATCCTAGTTGGCCCTTTCAACGGGGACGGCCTGCTCGATATCACCGCCGCGAACCCCGGCTCCAAGGTCCGCTACGGAGAGGCCTATACTTACGGCTATCGCCGCGTCTTGTCCAGCCTACTAGTGGTGGAAGGCTGAGGTCAGTCCGCTCGGTGACGTCCGGTGCCCCCAGGGCCAGCCGTCAATTGCACATTTTTCTTGCCGCTTTTTGAATCTGCAGGTCGTGACTTAGGGGAAAAAGATCGATGGTCCTGAAGATTGAGGGGTCTAAGAGATGAAAACAAAGCGCACGCTTGGGTTCGCCGTTTTCGCGGTTGCCGTTGCATTCTTAGACGTCTTGTGCGGAGCGCAAGTGTCTGCCGAGCGACTGCAGCAGGTCGTTCAACCCTATGTAGACGCCCAGGTATTCATGGGAAGCGTCCTAGTGGCGCAAAACGGCAAAGCGCTGTTGAACGCAGGCTACGGCTGGGCCGACCTTGAGTGGCAGATCCCGAATTCGCCCACGACCAGATTCCAGATTGCCTCGGTGACCAAACAATTCACCGCCGCCTCCATCTTGCTTCTGGAAGACCGCGGGAAGCTAAAGACCGACGACCCCGTGAAGAAGTACCTCCCCGAGGCGCCAGCATCATGGGAAAAGATCACAATTTATCACCTCCTGACCATGACATCCGGTATAGCACCTGACGCTGCAAAGTATGATCCCGGTCCGCCGGATAGATTGGTGTTTCTAGACAAGCCGCTGCAATTTCAGCCGGGCGAAAAATGGGAATACAGCAACCTGGGCTACGAGGTGCTCGGGTATCTTTTGGAAAAGATCAGCGGCCAAACCTATGCGGATTTCCTTCGTGAAAATATCTTTAGACCGCTGGCCATGAACGATTCGGGATACGACTCCAACGTGACGATCATTCCGCACCGCGCCTCCGGATATTGGCCTGGCGCCGATGGTATCGAGAATGCCGAGCGCACCAACTTGAGCGGTGCATTCGCGGCGGGTGCAATCTATTCCAGCACCGAAGACCTGTTGCGTTGGGAAGACGGACTCTTTGGCGGAAAGTTGCTGGCACCTGCTTCCCTCCACAAGATGACCACCCCGTTCAAACAAACACTGTTCAAGAATGGTTACGCCTGCGGCTTATACGTCTCCCGAGTGAACGGCCATTTAGTCATCGACTACGACGGAAACGGCATCGGGTTCAACGCGCAACTAGCTTATTATCCCGAGGATAAACTGGCAGTGATCGTTCTGGCGAACCTGAATGGCATCGTCACCGGCCAAATCAATAAAGGACTTGCGGCAGCGGTGCACGGAGAGCCAGTCGCGTTCGCTCCGCCACCAAAGGAAATCATTTTACCCCCCGAAGTGCTCGCCCGGTACGCGGGAACTTACCAATTCTCGGATGGGCCCGAGGTGTTTACGCTCCAAGGCAATCACCTGATGGTGGGATCCGAAAAGAAGAATCCCATCTTCGCTATGTCAGAAACGAGATTCTTTTCCAAAGCATGGGACATACAGTTCGAGTTCTCGAAGAACAACAAGGGCGAGTTTGCGCTTGTTACAGAGCATTTCAACGGCGAGGACGCGAAGGGGACGCGGAAATAATCTTCTGTCGAACAAAGTGTGTAGGCGAGGTCGAAGGAGTTTGGGTTGTTGTAAAGCGAGGGAAGGAGAAATCAGGCGGGTTGCCTACCTTTATGTTCTCTATAAAGGTGGGGCGCTCTTAGTCGGACAGCAGATGGCAACCCAATCTTATCCCCGCTTGGCCGACTTCTTCTTTACTGTGGGTTCCGGTGTTTTGGCGGCGGCGTTGGCGCGCTCTTGGAGCGCGACCTGAACGACGCGCAGCATGTCGTCCCAGGGAGCGGGTTTGCCGGTCCAGATTTCGAATTGCCGCGCGGCCTGCTGCACGAACATTTCCATGCCGGGGATGGTGTCTGCGCCTTTCGCCTTCGCCAGCTTCATGAATTTCGTCTCGATGGGGTCGTAAACCATGTCGAAGACGTAGCGGGTGTTGATTTCATTTTCATTCAGCGGAGAATCTTTCAGATTTCCCATGCCCACCGGCGTCGCGTTAATGATGACGTCGAAAGCATATTTTTTGAGGTCGGCGCGCTTGACGTATTTGGCGTGGGCCGAGCGCGCCAGCTTTTGCGCGTGTTCGGCGGTGCGGTTCATGATGAAGACTTCCGCGCCGCGCTCCTTCAATCCGTAAACCGCCGCACGGGCCGCGCCGCCCGCGCCAATCACGAGAATCTTCGCACCTTCAATGGTAATGCGCTGCTCCAGCGGACGGACCACCCCGGCCGCATCGGTGTTGAAGCCGTAGAGCTTGCCATCCTGCGCCCGCACGACCGTGTTGCACGCGCCAATCTTCTGGGTGTGCGTGTCGGTGTTGTCGAGGTGTTCCATAATCGCCTGCTTGTAGGGCATGGTTATGGAGAGGCCGTGCAATGGAATATCCCGAATGCAGGCCATGAGGTCTTTCATCTTGCGGGCATGGAGCGCGACGTAAACTCCGTTCACGTTTTCGCGGCGCAAGGCGACGTTCATGATTGCCGGAGAAAGCGATTGCGCCACTGGATCGCCGGCAACACCGTAGACGCGTGTTGCGGCATCGACCGATTCGATCCGGTAGGTGCTGTTGAGTTCCTGCGCGGTGACCTGGCCCGGAGCGGTTTTTTCGTCGGGGCTGACCGCGGCGAAGGTAAATACGCTGCCGGCCCGCACGCCCAGCAAACGGCTGGGAACGCCTTGTTCGCCCATGCACAACCCAATCAGCGAATATTGGTGGCTGTGCTTTTCCAGGAACTTCATCATCACGACATTGTCGTAGAGCGTCGTCGCGGTGCTGACAATTTTGTAGTAGTCCGCCGGAATTTTCACCATCTTTTCGAGGGTGTGATCCAAGTCTTTGGTCGCGTGAAAATCGTGATGCGAAAGGATGAGCGCACCGCTGTCGCGCAGGGCCTGCACTTTGGCCGGTTTACATTTGGCCGCGCTCTCCATCTCCATATCCACGAGCTGGCAGCCCGCAGCGGAAGCTTTGGTCAAAATATCGAGCTGGACCTCGGCTGTACCCTTGAATTTGCCTCCGTTGGCCGCCCGGCGGCAGGTTCCGATGGCGATGACATGGGGGTGGTAATTGAGGAATTCCTTGATCTTCGTGACCGCGAGCAGGGGCCTGGGGAGATAGTCTAACCTGAACTCAATAAAGGTGTTATCCCGTATGAGGGCCTCGGCTTTTTCAACCATATCAGCAGGATCGGCGCCGGTGACGGCCACGCATACGCGGGGCAACCGCAGGGCCCGAAGGCGGGCCAGAGAGTTTTTCAATATCGCTTCCATGTAAGAGGCAGTCCGCGAGATATTACAAGGCTGTAAGTCTAGATGCAACAGGGGATTAACATAAATTTTGCGAAATCCCGCGAAGGCAAACTTTTATCCGCTTGCCCCGACACTCCCGTAACTTGCGCCGGTGACTGCCAGCTTGGTACTGTCCAAGCTGAAAGCCCTTTATTTGCTGCACTTAGCGGGATTTACTCCTGCGGGAAGGGCGCGGATTCGGAGGTTTCAATCTATCATGAAGAAAACAGGACTATTGTTGTCCTTGTCTTTATCGGTCACCCTGGCGCTGGCCCTGACGGCGATGGGACAGAGCAATTCGGCGTTGGCTCCCGAAGCGACGGCCACGCCCGCTCCCGATGGCACGGTACTCACCTCGGTGAGCTTTCCGGTTGAGCGGATTATTCAGCCGACGCCGGCGGACCTGAATTGTGCAGGATTCATCAATCCCAAGCTGTTGCCCAATGTGGATTATGTCATTGGCGGGCTGCAAACACCTTCGACGACGCAATTTGGCAACGGCGACATGATTTACTTGACCGGCCCGGGATACCAGACGGGCCAGCAGTACATGATTGTCCGCGAATTACAGGACCCGAACAAGTATGAACTCTATGCCGGACAGCATGCCCAGCTGAAGCAGCTGGGACAACCATACGCCGAGCTGGCGGTAGTAAAGGTGATTGATACGCGCAACAAGAGCGCGGCCATCGGGCAGGTCGTTTCGGGATGCTCACCGGTCGTGCCGGGCGATATCGCAATTCCGTACGTGGAGAAGCAGTCGATTGCGTTCCATCCGCCAATTCGCTTTGACCGCTTTGTGCCGGCGACACACAAAACCAGCGGACGCATCGTGCTGGCTAAAGATTTCGACTCTGAACTAGGCAACGGCGGCAAAGTTTATATGAACGTCGGGACCAACCAGGGCGTGAAAGTTGGCGACTACTACCGCGCCGTGCGCAACTACGAGGCCGACCTGCATGACCCGGTTGACTCGCTCTCGTTCAAAGCATCAATCAGTGAAGACACGCAGAAGAAGACCGCCTCGATCGAACCCAAGATGTTCACCAAGACGGGCGGGCCGGTGATTCACGTGAGCGATTTCCCGCGGCGTTCGGTGGGCGAGATTGTAATTCTTGAAACCACGCCTACAACTTCAACCGGCATGATCGTATTCGCAATGGAAGACATTCACGTTGGCGATGGTGTGGAGCTGGACGACACAACCATGACGACCGCCAGCAATTAGATTTTTGTTCGCGTAATTTCAATCTTCGTGGATCGGCCCACCGGGAGGAAGCGCAAGCTTCCTCCCGGTTTTTGTATTCGAGGACGGCTGGCGCTTCTTGGGTCGCTAAAACCGTGGGCCGAGCAGGTTAATCCAAACAGCAGATTTCTCGTCGTGCTTCGGCTCGCTCGGAATGACAGGGTGGTTAGGGAAAAGCAGATTCCTTCGCGCATCCTCGCCGCTGACGTGGCTCCGGCTGGCTCGGAATGACAAGATGGTTAGGGTGGGTGCATTCGCTTGAGGTGTGTTGCTCAGGATGACAGGTGGTAAGGGTATCCGCGATGATTGGCCACCCGCATGGATTGTCCGCGAGAAAAAGCAGGTTCCTCCATGCGCCGTCGCTGGCGCTCCGGCTTAGTCGGAATGACACGGGGGGCGAGGCGGGCAAAGTCATAGGCGGGCAGGAATGTCCGCCGCGCGGGAGCGTTGCGGACTTGAGAATTCAGTGGCGGGGGGAGAGCATGGTGAGAATTTCGCGGAGGCCCTGGCGGATGGGTTTGAGGTCGGCGGCTGCGGCGGCGGGAAAAGGCAGAGCCGGTTGGCGTTTGTCGGTTTTGATTTCCGCGCGGAGATGCTGGCGCGCGCCGGCAATAGTAAATCCTTCTTCGTAGAGCAGCGTTTTGATCCGCAGAACGCTCTCGACATCTTTCTTGCGATACATGCGCTGGCCGGTGCTGCCTTTGACGGGCTTGATCTGGGGAAATTCGGTTTCCCAGAAGCGGAGAACGTAGGGCGGCAGTTGGCAGAGCTCGGAAACTTCGCCGATGCGGAAGTAAAGCTTCTCCGGAATCAGGACGTCATCGGAGGGATGAGGTCTAGCTGCGGATTTTGCTCGCCGACTCATGTCCATGCCATCGTACAGCCGCGCGAGCGCGGAGTTCAATGTTTTCCTTCAGCGCAAAGGAAAAGCCTCCCGAGAGGTGCTTCCCCCGAGAGGCCGGAAAACTCGAAGTTCATGCGGACAGGAGGTCCGCGAACTTGTTAGTGCTTCTTTTTCTTGGCCGCTTTTTTCTTGGTCGCCATGTTGAAGTCTCCTCCGTTAGAGATTTTAATTTTCCCTTGATCCGCCGAGCGCAAATCGAGTGCGCTCAGTGGTGGCAACAAAATTGCCACCACAAGATATTGCGCATTGTTATTGCATATGTCAATAGAATTCTAGAGTCTCAAGCGACAAAGAGTGGCGTTTCGAACGTGATTTCCACAGCGAACGAGAGTCGCGGCTATTTCGTTTAAAGAACGAGATCGCCATGGGGAGAAATTTTGCCAATCGCACTTGATTGCTTTACCTTGCAGATGGAGGAAACCGTTGCCAATAAATTGGGAGCGTGTGGGTCTGAAACGGTTGATGGAGCGCAATCAACAGCGGTTTGTGGAACAGCACACGAGAGGTTTTCGCGAATGCTGAAGGAGTTGGTGGCTTGAGAGATGCGTTGTGTACACGTATCGCGTGTGTGTTGTTGACCTTCTGGATTGCGCTCGTTTCGACTTCTTGCGGCGCGCCGGGGATTCCGCAACCACCGTCACTTCATTTGCCGCAGCCCGCCACGGATTTACGCGCGGTGCGGAAAGGCGAGAAGGTGCAGCTGGCGTGGACAGCGCCGGAGAGAACGACCGATGAGCAGACTCTTAGGCAATTGGGAGTGACTGAGATTTGCCGGGGCGAGATGGCTGCGTTGACGCGGTGCGGAACTGCGGTGGGTGAAGTGCCAGCCCCGGCGATGACGGCGGCCAAAGCGCAGCAAGGAAGAAAAATCACGCAGGGATTTGTGGACACGCTGCCCACGGCGTGGATGAAAAACGATGCGGCGGCGCAAATTACGTATGCGGTGGAAACATTGAACGCGAGCCGCCGGGGCGCGGGATTGTCCAACCAAGTGAGTGTCCCATCGGCGCCGACGCTGCCGCCGCCGGGGAATCTTCGCGTGAAGACGACCGCAGAAGGCGTGGAGGTATCGGCGAGTTCTTCAGCGGCTCCGGCGGCTGTGCCGGGCATACGGTATTTCTACCGGTTTTACCGGCGGGAAAAAGGAAGCGACACGAGCGCGGTAGCTGGTGAGGAACCATGGAGTGAATCACTGAACTATTTTGATAGAGCGTTCACTTGGGAGAAGACATATCTGTACCGGGTTACGATAGTGACCGCCATCACCAGAGCGCAGCCGGAGGCGATGGTTGAAGGCGACGATTCAGCGGAGGTGGAAGTTTTCGCGCATGATGTTTTTCCGCCAGCGGTTCCGTCAGGGTTGCAGGCGGTGTTCTCGGGCGAAGCGCAGCGCTCGGTCGATTTGGTTTGGTCGCCTGACGCGGATGCTGATTTGGAGGGATACAACGTCTATCGCGGCGAGAACGGCGGGGCAGCGGTGAAGATTAATTTGCAGTTGGTGAAGACGCCTGCGTTTCGGGATACAGATGTAAAGCCGGGAAGGAATTATTCGTATTCGGTTTCGGCTGTGGATGTGAGGGGGAATGAGAGTGCAAGGTCGATGGCGGCGAGCGAGAGAGTACCGTAAAGTTGACGTTATCTTTTTACTCGAACTTGGACATGCGTTCCTTCGGGCAGTTCGCCATCAAGCAGTTCGATTTTCCTATTGCGGACAATGCCGTTGAATTCCTGTTTCGCAGGAGCGGCCAGAGGCGGTGGAGCGGAACTGCGTCCCATGCCTTTGTCCATGGCGGCGTTGGCGAGGGCATCGGCCTCCTGATTTTTCCCGCGGAGAACATGGCCGATGGAAAACCAATCCAACTGAGCGATCAATTCTTTGGCACGCGCATGCAGGTCTTGTAGCGCGGCATTCTTCACTTTGTAGATGCCTTTGGTCTGCTTGACCAACAATTCAGAATCGCTAATGACCTTCAAAGCCTTGTGACCATGTTTCGTGGCGTATTCGAGGGCGGCGAGGAGGCCCTGATATTCGGCGACGTTATTGGTTTGATGGCCGACGTACTCGCTGAGCGCGGCAACTCTTTTGCCAGTTTCATCCTGAATGACCACACCATACCCAGCTGGGCCGGGATTGCCGCGCGCACCGCCGTCGCTGAAAGCGACGAGATATTTTCCAGGAGGAGTTTCGCGTTCAGAAAACAGACTACCGTTGCCCGACCCGAATCTTGACGATGAAGGCATTTAGAGAATTTTACATGGCGCCGACGCCGCTTAATGGCCAGTTCCGGCTTCGATTCGTTTCGTAGGCAGAAAGCAGGTTTCTCGACTGCGTAGGATTGCCCAAAAATGGGCCATCCTACTTCGCTCGAAATGACACCCTCGAGCTGATTATGCTGATTATGCCTTCAGTGAATGAATCTTATTTCCCGGCCGCAAGGCGCGTTGCCAGACGCGGCGGAAGATTGGCGGCGATGATGCGCTCCTGCGCTTCCTGCAATTTGTAGGGGACGCGGCAGTAGGTCACGACGCGGCTGTCGGTGTCGTAGAGCGCGAAGGCGGCGCGCCAGTCACCGTCGCGCGGCTGGCCGACAGAACCCGGATTGACCATGTAGCGGAATCCGTTGCGAATCGGCAACTCGACGGTTTCGGCCTGGCCGACAGTTTTGTAATTGGGGTAGAAGCCTTCGCTCTGTTTGCTCGCGGGGTCGATGCTCGCCACGAAGCAGCCTTGGAGATGAGTGTGGCCAAAAAATGTGAGGGAGACGGGCGACTCATCCAGCAGGCGCAGCGCTTCGGGAGGCGTAACCACGTATTCATCTTCGTCGGCGGGCGAGCCGTGGACAAATTGGACATCTGCGACGCCTTCCATCGTGACAGGACCGTGAGGCAGAGCCCGCAACCACTCGAGGTTTTCGGGGGGGAGCTGGTTGCGCGTCCATTCGACGGCGGCGGAAGCGATGGGATTGAAATCGATGGTATCCATGAGGCCGCAAACGGCCTTGTCATGATTGCCCCGCACAAAAAGCTGACCGAGTGTGCGCGACTGGGCAATGACTTCGTTGGGGCTGGCGCCGTAACCGACCACATCGCCGAGGTTCATGACGACATCGTGGGCGGGAGCGGCCGCGAGGCACGCTTCCAGGGCTTCGAGATTGGCGTGAATATCAGATAACAGAAGAATGCGCACACTTCACCGGGCAAAAGACTGGATTATAGATGAACAAGGCACGCTTGCGTTGCCTCAGGGATGGTTTACTACGGGACAGCGGGCCCAATGCCCGGAAGCAATTTGCGCGAGTGGCGGCAAAGCATGCGAACACGCCGCCACACGATACTCGCAGCGAGGTTCGAAGGGACAGCCGGGTGAAACTACTTGCGGTGACGGTACGGAACCTTCAATTGTTTGTAGTGGCGCGTTGCGGTCGGTTTTGAGGGTTGGGACGGCGTTTAGCAATCCGCGAGTGTATGGGTGGGCTGGCTTGTGGAAGATGTCTTGCTTTGTGCCGACTTCGACCACACTTCCAGCGTACATTACGGCGACGCGATCGGCGACTTGCGAGATGACGGCAAGGTCGTGGGAGATGAACAGCATTGTTAAGCCGAATTTTTCCCGGAGTTGTGCGAGCAATTCCAGGATTTGCGCCTGGATGGTCACATCGAGCGCCGTGGTGGGTTCATCCGCGATGAGTAGTTGCGGGCGATTGGCGATGGCCATTGCGATGACGATGCGCTGGCGCATGCCGCCGGAGAGTTGGTGAGGGTAGTCACGGGAGCGGCGTTCAGCGTCGGGGATGGCGACGTCCGACATCGCCTGCACGGCGAGAGCGTCGGCTTCTTTTTTCCGCATGGAGCGATGAGCGAGAATGGCTTCGGCGATCTGATCGCCCACGCGCATGACAGGATTCAGAGCAGTCATGGGCTCCTGAAAAATCATGGCGATGCGCGAGCCTCGAAGCTTCCGCATGTTCTCGGAGTTGAGTTGCAGCAAGTTCTGAGGGCCATCGCTACTCGCAAGCAGAATTTGTCCTGAGCACATTGCCTGCGGCGGCAGCAAGCGCATGATGCCAAGGGAGGTGACGGACTTGCCGGAGCCTGACTCACCGACCAAGCCCAAGACCTCTCCTGGGGCAATAGAGACGGTCAGATCAGAAACGACGGGTCTTCCAGCCGCGCCGAATTTCACCGTAAGATCTCGAACTTCTAGCAGAGGAGCCAAGTGGGTATCCTAGCAGCAGCGAGGTTGAGAATAGTTGCAAAACTCTTCACGTTGACAGGCTATCGCCAGCGCAGTATCGTCAAGTGGCATTGCAACTACTGGTTCCGTTGTCGTCCGGATCTCTCCCCGCTTCGGGCGCAATAAGTTTCGGAAAATCTGAGGAATCCTGAACTGTGAGGAGAATCCATGAATCGAATTGCTGCCCTTTTGTTCTGCTGGGCGCTCGCATGCTTCGCGATCGCCGCGCAAGCACAAGTTACGCTCACTGAAATCAGTTCGGACCCATTTACGGTCGGGCCCGGCCAGCATGCGACCGAGGTTGAGCCGCATGTGCTGGGGCACGGGTCGACGCTGGTCGCGGCATTTCAAACGGGGCGCATTGCACCGGGTGGTTCAACTGACATTGGATGGGCGACTTCCACCGACGGCGGCACGACATGGACGCACGGTTTTTTGCCGGGGCTGACCACCGGCGAAGGCAGCGGTCCGTATGCGGCCGCCAGTGACCCGGCGGTCGCTTATGATCCCAAACACAACGTATGGATGATCGCTTCGCTACCGGTGGCTAACTTTCAGACTCCGGCGGTTGTGGTCAGCCGCTCGACGGACGGCGGCTTGACCTGGCAGAATCCAGTCAACGTCGACCCGACTGCGGCGAGTTCGGACAAGAATTGGATTGTCTGCGACGCCACACCGACGAGCAAGTACTACGGCAATTGCTACGTCGAATGGGACAACCCGGATACGGGCGATGGAATTCTGATGAGCACGTCGACGGACGGCGGCATGACCTGGGGCGCGCCGAAAGGCACCGCGGACCACGCCTTCGGCATTGGCGGGCAACCGCTGGTTCAGCCAAACGGCAACGTGATTGTGCCGATTGAAACCAACGGAATGTCGGTATTCGGATCGACGAATGGAGGCGCGAGTTGGACGCGCACTCTGACCTTTGCGAACATACAGACCCATACCGATGCGGGCGGAATTCGCAGCGGGCCGCTGCCATCGGCCGCCATGGACGGCGCCGGCAACATTTATGTAGCTTGGGAAGATTGCCGCTTCCGCACGAATTGTTCAACCAACGATTTGGTGTACAGCGTATCGAAAACAGGCGTGCATTGGGGTGCAGTAACGCGTGTCCCCATCGATCCGACCAACAGCACCGTGGATCACTTCATTCCCGGCATCGGGATTGATCCAGCCACATCAGGCTCGGATGCGCACATCGCGATTCATTACTACTACTACCCGAACAGTAGCTGCACTAAGTCCACATGTCAGCTTTATGTTGGCTTTATTTCGTCGGCCAACGCGGGGACGACGTGGAATGCCGCGGTTACGCTGGCTGGCCCGATGCAGTTGACCTGGCTACCCAATTCGCAGAATGGCCTGATGGTGGGCGACTATATTGCGACGGCTTTCACCAACGGCACCCCCTATGGCGTGTTTGCGGTAGCGTCGGCAAAGAGTGGCTCGAAATTTGATGAACCCATGTTCACTGCGCAAGGCTTGACGGCGGCGCAAGTGGGGCCGCAATTCTCGGCCGCGGCTGATAGACCGCTGCATCATCTCTCTGATCCGGTGGAATTCGACCATCCGGAAAAGGGCATCTATCCTCCGTTACGCCACGCCAAGAAGAGCGCAAGGAAATAGGCGCTATTGGATAGAAGAGCCGCCGCCAGAGTCGGCGGCTTTTTCTTTTGCGTTAAACCCGCTCCCAGTACGGATTTCGCTGACATTTCCACATTGCGCGTGAACGCTCCTTTTGCGCCTGCCTGTGGCGCGGGCCTTGAAAAATCGAGCACAATGCGATTTGCGCGCACGCGGTGGGTGCGGTTTGCACCATACTGTGGCATTCCGTTGTGAAGCCCGTGCACATCATTCGATTCAAACGAGATACGTCGTCATAATTTTTATTGACTCCAGAATTGGTTCCGGTAAAACAGACTCGTTCTTTGGCACGTTCAGAAGTTTTCCCGGTTGGCGTAGCGTCCGGGGCTCAAGCGAGATCACTCAAGCGGCATCGCAAGATGCAAAGTGAGAGAGGGTCAGCAAGGGTCTAAGCAAAGCGCTGGTTGAGGCGAACGAGAACACAAGTCAAAGGCAGGATAGAGTCCCGAGGCGTCGAACTGGTTTATCCGGTTGGCGGTGAGCCCGGAGCCCAAGCTAAGGTCGCGCTTCACCACTCGCAAGAGCGGTGAAGAAAGAAGGCCGGCAAGGGTCAAACGCGAGCTACTGGCCGAGAGGAATGAGTTCTACACCACCTCGGGACTCTTAATTTTTGCGTGACGTTCTTAGAGCGCATCCCTCCTGATTTTTCTCTTGCTACAATTCCTCGTCATGCAAACGGCGGAAGTCGTCATTATCGGCGGTGGGATTGTGGGTTCGAGCCTTGCCTACCATCTGACAGCGGCCGGGTGTAAAGGCGTTGTTGTCCTGGAGCGGGAAACCGTGCAAGGCAAGGGATCTACGGGCAAGAGTATGGGTGGCGTGCGGGCGCAGTTCGCCACGCCGGTAAACATAAAGATGTCGCTTTACTCGATTCCGTTTTATGAGAGCTTTGAGGAGAGATTGGGGCATCCGTCGGGATATCGTCCGCAAGGATATTTGTTTTGCGCGACGAATGAGAAACATCTCGCGTATCTAAGGGCCAACCATGCGCGGCAAGTTGAAGGGGGATTGAAGAATGCAAAGATTGTTTCGGCGGATTACATTCGTCGCGAATTTCCGCAGTTGCGCACGGATGACATTGTGGGAGGGAGCTTTTGTCCGACGGATGGTTTTGTCGATCCTTATAGCGCGATGATCGGCTTTATGACGTGGGCCGCTGATCATGGCGCGACATTGTGGAAGAACGCGGAAGTTATAAGTGTTGTGCGAGAGGGCGCTGAGTTTGTTGTTGAGACGACGAGGGGCTCGATTTCGGCTCGCATTGTTGTGAATTGTGCGGGGGCCTGGGCGGCTGCCATCGCAAAAATGTTGGGAGTTAAGCTTCCGGTTGAACCGTTGCGAAGAATGTTGGTGCCGACCGAACCATTCGATGATTTCCCGCATACCGCGCCGATGATTATTGATATGTCGAATGGATTTCACTTTCGCCCTGAGGGGCGGGGATTCTTGCTCGCGTGGAATGATCCGGCGGAAACGCAGGGATATAAGACTGATTTTGACGAAGGGTTCGTCGAGAAGATTCTTATCCGCGCCGCCGATCGCGTGCCGGTATTCGAAAATGTTGCGGTGAATCCTAAGCGCGCCTGGGCCGGGCTTTATGAAATGACGCCGGACCACCATCCGGTTCTTGGTGAGGTACCGGAGGTTCCTGGATTTTTCCTGGCGAATGGATTTAGCGGTCATGGAGTGATGCATGCGCCGGCAACGGGAAGAATTTTGTCGGATTTAATTATGCATGGAAAAACGGACTTGATTGATGCGACGTTGCTTGATCTTTCCCGCTTTGACGAAGGGCGGATGATTGAGGAGACGGCGATACTATAGGTATCTTTATGCCAGCCAGCGAAACCAATTATTGGCAGACGACTGTAGACGCGCTGCCCCTCGCGACATCTGGCCCGCTACCTGAAAGCGTTGACATCGCCATTATCGGCGCGGGATTCACCGGGCTCTCCGCTGCACGCACGCTTGCCAAACGCGGCGCAAACGTCGCAGTGCTCGAAGCCGAAACCATCGGTTGGGGAGCAAGTTCGCGCAACGGCGGCATGGTGCTGACCGGGCTGAAGCTGGGCGTGAACAAGCTCATCTCGATGTATGGGCGCGAGCGCACGCAACGCATGTATGCGGCATCGCTGGTGACGATTGATTGTGTGGAGCAAATCATTCGCGAAGAAAACATAGCTTGCGATTTCTCGCGTTGCGGCCATCTTGAGGTCGCCTGCAAGCAAAAGCATTTCGACGACTATGCTAGGCAGGCGGAAGTCATCAAGCGGGAATTCAATCATTCGTTACGGATTGTTCAGCGGAATGAGTTGCCGCGCGAGATTGGGTCTTCTATTTATTACGGCGGCATGGTGGATGAAGTGAGCGCCGGATTGAATCCGGCGCGATACGTGGCGGGACTTGGGCAAGCCGCGTTAAGAGCGGGCGCGAAAGTCTATGAAAATACGCGTGTCGCACGGATTGAACGCGAATCGCGCAATGGAACGCAAGGTTGGAAAATCACTACATCGCGAGGCAATCTTTGGGCGCGCGACATTTTCGTGGCGACGAGCGGATACACAAGTCAAACCACGCCGGCGCTGCAGAAGAAAATCATTCCGATTGGGTCGTTCATCATTACGACCGAAGTGCTTTCTGACGCGCTGGCGCGTGAACTCAGCCCACGAAACCGGATGATTTACGACTCGAAGAATTATCTTTACTACTATCGCCTCACCCCCGATCGCCGCATGTTGTTTGGCGGGCGCGCGGCGTTTTTTCCTGAAACCGAATCCACGATTCGCGATAGCGCCGAAATCCTGCGCCGCGGCATGATCGACGTCTATCCCCAACTGCGCGACACGAAAATCGAATTCGTCTGGGGAGGCACGCTCGATTTCGCTTTCGACATCATGCCCCACGCCGGGCAGCTCGACGGCATTTATTACGCGCTCGGTTATGCCGGACACGGCGTCGCCATGGCCACCTGGCAGGGCCAAAAAATCGCCGAACTTATTGCCGGAGATAAGCCCGACAATCCTTTCGTCGGCATTCCCTTTCCCGGCGCGCCGCTCGGCCTCTACAACGGCCAGCCGTGGTTTCTGCCCTTTGCGGGTGCGTGGTATAAGTTCTTGGATTGGGTGGGGTGAGCATACAACACCCGGCTTGTACTCCTGCAAACTCGGCGTTGCGGTACGCAATATAGCGGTCTATTCTTAGCTCCTGAACGGATTCCGCACCTCGATCCTTCCGCCGATCACCTGCCCATGGTGCAAATCTTCGGAATACAAAATTGCGCACTTCGCCTGCAAGGCGGCCGCGATGACTAAGGCATCGTAAATTTCGTAGCGGTGTTTCTGTGCGATCTCCAACGCGGCTTTGTGGGTTTCGACACTGATTGCTACCGGCTCGGGACAAAGCACTCGAATCGCATCCAGCGCGTCAGTCACCTGCGGCCACGGCATCTTCAACTTCCGGCGGGCGATCGAAACAAATTCATTCAGCACTTGCACGCTGACCACTCCGCCGTCGGCCAGTAATTTTTCAGCCCGCGCACTACGCTCGTCGCGCACCACCGCATAAATAAGAATATTTGTATCGAGAAAGGCCTTAACGGGCATTGGATTCGGCGCGGTCGAACCTGAATCCCTTGGGCAAAGGCCGCCGCAGTTTGCGCAGGCGCGCCAGGGCTAATTCTTTGGCGGGGTCGCGCGAGACTTCGAATGCGCGGTGGCCACGGACCTGTATTTCAATCTCATCGCCGTCTTTCAGCCCAAGCGCTTCGACCACAACGACGGGCAGGCGCACGGCCAGGCTGTTGCCCCATTTAGAAACCTGCATTTACATATCTCCAATGATATACATATCAATTGTATATCATTGGTCAAGTAGAACTACGACCATGGCACTCGAAATAGCATTTGTTAAAGGCATAGGTCCTTCGCTTCGCTCAGGATGACCATTGTGAGGTTACGAACTTCGTGGGCGCAGGAACAAATACACCACCGGCCCCGCCGCCAGCGCGACTGGCCCCCAGATCATCCCATAGCGGTCGCTGCCGACGAGGGCAACGATGCTCATCAACACGGTCGCCCCAACCGCATACGCTAATCCACTTTTGCCGCCGGGAATGACGAAGGGCCGGTGCATCTCCGGACGTTTGCGCCGCAGTTGCCACGCCGCCAACACTGTCATCACCGTGGTCGCAACGCGCAGCCAGTTGTAGATGGTGATGATTTGCGTCAGGGTTTGCACAGCGAGCAGGCAATAGACTCCGGCGGAAACCAGGATCGCAATCCATGGCGTACCGTACCGCGGATGAATCTTGGTTAGCGCGTTGGGCAGAAACCCGTCTTCAGCCATGGCGAAGGGCATGCGCGTGGAGGCGAGCACGGTACCGTTCAACAAGGCGACGTTGGTGACCATGGCCGCGATGGTCATCCATGCGCCCAGCCACGGGCCACCGATTAACTGCGCTGCGTCAGAAAAATAGCGGGTGTGCCAGTCCTGCCAGTTGCCCAAAGCGGCGAGAGAAAAAAATGTCGGCAAGAAATAAGTCGCGATTGAGAGTGGCACTACAATGGCCAGCGCAATCGGATAACTGCGCTGGGGATTGTCCACTTCCTCGGCGACAGTAGACAGCTGCTCATAGCCCGAATAAAGCCATAGACCCAGAGCCAAGCCAACTCCGAATACATGAAACGTGGGTTGATGCGGAGGAATCACCGGCACAAACGGATTGTGTTTCCACTTCGCCAATCCCATGGCGCAAAGAACTAGCACCGGCAAAAGAATGAACAACTCGAGGCTGGTGGCAAATTTGCCGACCACTTCAACGCCGCGCACGTTCACCCACGTGATCACAGCGATCATGCTCACGGCGACGAGGTAGTGCTTCCAGCCGACGAGTTGGGGAAAATAAAACCCGAGGTAGTCGGTGAAGAGCACGGCATAAACTGCGCCCAACAGAAATGAGGCGCACCAATTCCACCAGCCGGTGCAGAATCCCCAAAAGTCGCCGAAGGCCGCGCTCACCCAACGATAGAAGCCGCCTTGCACGGGCATGGCGGTGGTGAGTTCAGCAGAGACGAGCGAAACGGGAATGCACCAGAAGAACGGGATAAATAAAAGATAAAACAGGGTCATGCCGGCGCCAGAAGTTCTGACCATGTCTTCGAGCCCGAAAGGGCCGCCGGTGGTGTAGGAGAACATCACCCACACGAAATAGAAGAGCCCGGCTTTGTGGAGGGCGGATTTCGTGGTGGAGGTGGCGGTTACCAGAGAAGGATCCCCTAATGAGTTGAGAGGATATCACCACGATGCAATCCTTATACTGTGGGTTCTTTATGATTTCGGTCGGATGAAAAGAATTTGAGGCGGGGCCGGATCAGCTGGGGGCGAACGTGGGATCTTTCGACTGCGCGAGAGGACTGGCGCGCAAGTCCTCTCGCTGCATTCAAGATGACAGTTTGAAAAAGCCTACTCTGCTCCACCCGCTATGGAAGGGACCAGCAGCACTTCATCCCCATCCTGAAAGGCGTAGTCGGTACCGCCCAGAAAGCGGATGTCTTCTTCGTTGACATAAACGTTGAGGAAGCGCCGGATTTCCCCGGCTTCATCGCGCAGGTGCGGCTTCAAGTCAGGAAACTGCGAGTCGAGCGCCGAGAACAATTCGTTTAAGTTTGCCGCCACGCACTCGATCTGCGCTTTGCCGGTTGTTAGCCGGCGCAACGCTGTGGGAATTTGCACTGTAATGGACATCGCTACACCTCCACTGTTTCTGCCGCTGTAACGTCCAGCGTCTGCTCGAGATAGTTGTTGAAGTCGCGCAGTTTCGGCGCGATCGCGGCCTCGGCCTGATATTGGCCCGCAAGCACGTCGGTCGTCTTCAAGCCGTTACCCGTAATGCAAAGCACCGTGGTTTCGTCGGGCAGAATACGGTCTTGTTTGTATAACTTTGCAGCACAGCCGACGGTAACGCCGCCGGCGGTTTCGGTGAACACGCCTTCGGTTTCCGCGAGAAGCTGAATGGACTCGACCACCTCGGCGTCGGAAACATCCTCCGCCCAGCCGCCGCTTTTGTTGATGGCTTTGATGGCGTAATGTCCATCAGCAGGATTGCCAATGGCCAGCGAACGCGCGATGGTCGCGGCTTTCTGGGGTTCGATTTCGTCGCGGTGTGCCTTGACCGCAGTTGAAATGGGTGAGCATCCCGTGGCTTGCGCGCCGAAGAATTTCACGGGCTTCGGCGTGACTAGACCGAGCAGGATCAATTCGTCGAACGCCTTCTTGATCTTCGTAATTAACGACCCCCCGGCCATGGGAACGAGGACGTTGTCGGGCAAGCGCCAGCCGAGTTGTTCGGCGATTTCGAATCCGACCGTCTTTGAGCCTTCCGCATAGTAGGGACGCAAGTTCACATTGACGAATCCCCAACGGCGTTCATCGGCAATTTGCGAGCAGAGGCGATTGACCTGATCGTAGCTTCCGGCGATGCGGACCAACTTCGCCCCGAAGATTTGCGTGCCAAGAATTTTTGCAGGCTCGAGATCGGCGGGAATGAAAATCCACGACTTGAATCCGCTGCGCGCGGCCTGCGCTGCGGTTGAGTTCGCAAGATTCCCCGTCGAAGAACACGCGACCGTGTCCAGTCCGAATTCTTTCGCTTGCGCGAGGGCGACTGCAACCACGCGGTCTTTGAAGCTGAGCGTGGGCAGGCAGACGGCGTCATTCTTTACGTACAGATTCTTTGCTCCAATCTGTTTCGCGAGTCGCGGCGCCTCGAGCAATGGCGTGAATCCCACGGGCAGAGTGGGGCGGAAGTCCTCGGGCAGCGGCAACAATGCCGAATAGCGCCACATGTTCGGCGCGCCCTGAGCGATTCTTTCCCGTGTGAAGTGCGGGCGAATCGCATCGTAATCGTAAGAAACTTCTAGCGGAGAAAAGCACTCATCGCAGATGGAACGGGGCTGGTTTCCCCAGCTCTTCTGGCACTCGCGGCAACGTAATTCGTAGGTCATCGGCATCTCTCGTTTCTAAGAAAATCGACAGCTTGTTTTCTTGCGAGAGCAGCCAGTACGAGCAATCAATACGCCCTAAAAACGAAATCCTCTTTCCTGTTTAAGAAGGAAAAGAGGAACGGAATGCTGGAAATTAATCTCGCACCCCGAATCTCATGTTCCCCCTATACCAGGGTGAGAGTTGACACCGGGCGACCAGAAGATGACTTCTGATCCGGTTGTCGTGGCGTCTAAGGGCTCGTCCCTCAGCCACTCTTCATGAAATCCAAGGTCTGCTCGCATCAAATGACAGGAGCAAACTTGAATTGAGCATAGCGCAGGCGAAGGAGCGAGTCAACAGCGAGGATGGTTACGGAAGAATAAAAGCAGATTCCTACGCCCATCTTCGCCGCTGCGCGGCTCCAGACGGCTCGGAATGACAAGGTGGCTAGCTTTAGAAAGTTCCGATTCCTGCGACGCCGATCATGCGGCCAGTAACGCCTTTGTCGGCGCGATGAGAAAAAAGAAGTTTGGGGTTGCAAGACGTGCAGAGGGGCGACGCTGAGATATTTTTCTTTGGGACACCTATCGCAAGAAGCTGCCTGCGGTTGGCTTCGACCAGATCAAGAAATATGTTCTTGGGCAAGACGCTATGGCCGGGAGCGCGAGCGGTCAAAAATAGCAGCGGATACTTTTCGCGCACCGGATCGGATTCCTGAATCTCATGAAATAAGCTTGCAGCGTATTCGAACTGCGATTCGAACTGATCCCGTACTTCTTCGCCCACTTCATAGCAACAAGAATGAATGCCGGGCCCGATAGCAGCTTCGAGATCGCGCGGCATCGTACCAAAGTGCAATCGCATGAGTCCCGCGCCTTTTTCCACGATGCGCTTGATAGTCCCGCGCCAGCCCGCGTGAAAGACTCCGACGGCTTTGCGCTTTTTGTCCACAAGAATCACCGGCAGGCAATCCGCGGTTTGCATGCCGAGAAGAAGATTGGGAGTGTCGGTAATCAGGCCATCACCAACGAGCGTCTCTGCCGGCGGCTTGCTCACAAAGTTAATTAAATCCGAATGAATTTGACGCAACGTCACCAGCGGCCAAGGCTTGCTCTTATCAATGGCGCCGAGCTTGCGCAGAAAAGCCGTGCGATTGCGCTCGACATTGGCCTTCGAATCTCTGGCCGTGAAGCCGAGGTTCAGAGAGGAACCGCCGTAAAGACGCGAGAAGCCGCCGGTCCGGGTAGAGAAGCCGTGAAGCAGCCAAGGCAACCTGGAGAGATTGCCGCTGCGGAGAATTTTAATCGGGGACTTGGGTGCGGACACGTCTCTATATTAGCGGAGGGCTGTCATCGCGGGCATCAGAACGCCCCTTCCCATAGCGTAGGATAAAGATACAGAGAGTAGTCCTCCTAAATCGAATGCTCGAAATTATGCGCCGCTTCCTCCGACCTCGGCTGTTCTGGGCAGTCGTTCTGACTCTTTCCGCGCTCTCGCCTGCGCCGGGGCAGCAACCCGCCACACCAGCGGCCGCCAAGGGTGGATCGCCCGCGCCCGGCAGCACTTTCGACTATTCGCAGGAAGCCTATGTCGTCGAGAAAGTAAAAACTTCCTACACTTTTGAAAACGATGGGACCGGCAAGCGAGAACTCTATGTCCGAATTAAAGTCCAGAGTGAAGCGGGCGTACAGCAACTGGGGCAGGTGATCTTCGGCTACAGTTCGGCAAACGAGCGGGTGGAGATTCCTTATGTGCGTGTATTAAAGGCAGACGGAAGCACGATAATCGCGCCCCCCGATGCAGTGCAAGATTTGAGCACGCCCGTGGAAAAAGAAGCGCCCATGTACACCGACTTTCGGCAGAAGCACATTACCGTGCCGGGACTGCGGCCCGGCGACACGCTTGAGTACGACATTCAAGACATTATTGTGACGCCGCTCGCGCCCGGCCAATTTTGGATGGAGCATGATTTCACGAAGAATGGCATCGTGCTCGATGAGGAGCTCGAAGTCAATGTGCCGGCCAATCGCAAAGTCACATTAAAAACGGCGAAGGCGCGTGATGCCAAGATCACCGAAGCCAACGGGCGCAGAATATACTCCTGGACGAGTTCGCATCTTGAAAAAGACGACACCGAAGATGGAAGCAAGAAGAGACAGCCCGAAAGCGAAGAGCTCGACGTCCAGCTAACGACCTTCGCCAGTTGGGAAGAAGTCGGGCGCTGGTACGGCGGCTTGGAGAAAGATAAGAAAAAGCCGACGGAGGAGATTCGCGCCAAGGCGGCTGCCCTCACCGCCGGTAAAACCACCGATCTCGAGAAAATTGAAGCCCTCTACGATTTCGTTGGACCCAACTTCCGCTACGTCAGCCTGTCGCTGGGGCTGGGGCGGTATCAACCTCATGCCGCTTCTGAAGTGCTGCACAACGAGTACGGTGATTGCAAAGACAAGAACACGCTGCTCGGTTCATTGCTCGAGGCGGCGGGCTACCATCCGGCGTCCGTGCTGATCAGCACCGAGCGCAAGCTCGATCCTGACGTGCCATCGCCCTCGCAGTTCAATCACGTCATCACCTTGGTGCCGCTGGGCAAACAAGAAATCTGGATGGATACGACGACCGAAATCGCGCCCTTCCGACTGCTGGCCTATAGCATCCGAAAAAAGATGGCGCTCGTCATTCCCGAGGAAGGCGCACCGCATTTGGAGGAGACGCCGGCCGATCCACCTGTGCCGAATATGCAGGCACAAGACGTTAATGGAAAGATTAATGACTTCGGAAAACTCGAAGCTCACGTGAAATACGTGACTCGCGGCGACGTTGAGCTTTTTGCGCGGACGATTTTTCGACGCGTGCCGAGCGCCAAGTGGCCGCTGGTGCTGAAAGAAACCAACAACATGATGGGGATTGAGGGCGACATCACCGACGTCAAAGTGAGCGACCCGGCCGCCACGCACGAGCCCTTCCAGTTGGAGTACAAGATCGCCATCCCCAATTTCTACGACTGGTCAAAGAAAAAATCGGAGATATCGCTGCCTTTTTCGAATATCAAATTGCCTGACGTGGACAGCGACGACGACAATGCGGATTCCGGAAAGCAGGTTGCGAGCGACAAGAATACGGAACCCATTAAATTAGGCGCGCCCGAAAATTACGATTACAAGATCCACCTGGAATTTCCCGCAAACTACAAAATCAGCTCGCCGCTGCCGTTTTCGATGAAGCGGGATTACGGCGAATATACCGCCAGCTACAAGGCCGAGGGGACGCAATTTGTAGCCGAACGGCAGCTTGTGACGACCGCCAGCGAATTGCCCCGGGACAGGAGCGCGGACTACGAAGCCTTTCGCCGGGCTGTTCTGGCGGACACGGCACAGCATTTATCGATTGATAGCTCCGCCGCGTCCACGCCCATCGCCTCTGCCGACATTAAGGGCGACGATTTGAATGACGCCGCCAATGCCGCGCTGACACGCGGCGATCTCACCCTGGCAGTGGAATTGTTCAAGCGTGTGGTCGCAGCCGAACCGAAACACAAGACAGCATGGATCAATCTCGGACGCGCCTACATGGGGCTGCGACAGCCTGACAAGGCGGCAGAGGCGTTCAGGCAGCACACTTTGAACAATCCCTACGATGAAACCGGTTTTAGCAATCTCGGCTGGGCATACTCATTCGAGCGCAAGTATCCCGAGGCCGAAGCCGCTTATAAGAAGGCGATCGAGATTAATCCATTAAGCGATTATGCCCACCGGGCCCTGGGCCAAATGTATTCGGAAGAACATGAATACGACAAGGCCGCAGTCGAACTTGAGAAAGCCGCCTCGCTCAAGGCCGATGACGCCGGCTTGCAGATTGCCCTCGGTGATGCCTACCTGAATCTGGGTCAGGACGAAAAAGCCATGGCTGCGTTTGACCGGGCCGTTGGCATATCGGCCACTCCGGAGGTCTGGAATGGCATCGCGTATCAATTGGCGCTCAAGAAGGCGCATCTCGATCGCGCGCAGCAGTATGCGGAGTCGGCCGTGGAAGCCGTATCTGCGGCCTTGCGAAATGTCACACTCGATCAACTCAATGCCAGCGAACTGGGCTTGGTGCCGGCGCTCTATTCCTATTGGGACACGCTGGGCTGGGTTTACTTTGCACAAGGCAATCTGGACAAGGCGCAGAAATACATTTCTTCGTCATGGACCATCGGACAGCACGGCGAAGTTGGCGATCACATGGGGCAGATTTACGAAAAGCGCGGCGACAAAGATGCCGCCCTGCGTGCCTACGCAATGGCACTTTCGGGGTTGCGGCCAATTCCAGAGACGCGTGGCAGATTGGCGGCCCTGGCTGGCGGAGATGACAAAGTAGACGCCGTCGTCGAGAAATACCGCCCTGAGTTGCAGGCCATGAGGACGGTCAAACTAGCCAAGGGCAAAGAAACAGGCAACGCGGAATTTTTTATCATGTTGGCGCCGTCGAGTACGGGCGTTAGCGTGGACGATGTGAAGTTCATCAGCGGAGATGCCGCGCTTAAGACTTACGGCACAGCCCTGCGAACGGCCCACTTCAACTTCAATTTTCCGGGTGAAAATTCAACGAAGATTTTTCGCCGAGGGGTGTTGTCATGCCCGCAGACCGGGAATGAGTGTGTGTTCGTGATGCTCCTGCCCGATGATGTCCGGAGCGTAAATTAGCCTTTAGTCATCTCTCGCTCGAAAGCGTACGCCAGCTGCAACACTCTCGCCTCGGCGCCACGCGCACCCGAAATTTGCAACCCTATCGGCAATCCCGTTTTTGTAACTCCACAAGGAATCGAAATCGCGGGCAATCCCCAGACGTTAAACGGCCGCGTATTGCGCAGCAAGAGAATTTCGCGCGGGCGTAATTCGCCGGGATTTTGCTCGAGATCGGTAACGCTGGGCGCGGGAATCGGCGTGGTCGGGGTGACGAGCAGATCGATTGGGTGGGCGTTGTCGGCAAATACGCCCTGAATCGCCCCGCGCATTTTTTCGAGCTCCGCCCGGAGTCGATGGACTTCCGCAGCGCCGATACTCTCGCCGGTGCGGATGCGGCGAAGGGTCTCCGGTTGATATAGCTCAGGGCTGCGAGCGAAGAACTCTTTGTGAACCGCAAACGACTCCGCGGCCTGGAGAGTGCGGTCGGGATTGACATCGAGGCCGATATCGCAAACGGACGCAGTCATCTTTTGAATGATCGCTAGAGCTGATTCAAATGCGCCGGTCACGTCAGCATCCAGATCTTCAAAGAAAAAATTGCGCGGCACGCCGATGCGTACTGCACGAACGCGCTTATAGGTCGCACCGAGATTGACCGTGCCGAGATAATCCCGTTCTTCGCCGGCAAGAACTTGCAGCAGCAACGCGGCATCCTCGACCGATCTCGTGATGGGTCCAACATGATCGAGTGACGGCGCAAGCGGAAAAACTCCGCGCGTGCTGACGAGATCGTACGTCGGCTTCAGCCCGACCACTCCGCAGAGCGCCGCAGGCTCGCGGACCGATCCGGCTGTGTCGGTGCCTATCGCCGCAAAACACATGCCTGCGGCGACGGCGGTGGCCGAACCTCCAGAGGAACCGCCAGCAATGTGCTCTGGATTGCAGGCATTGCGCACAGGGCCAAAGGCGCTGATGACGCTGCTGCCGCCGTAGGCAAATTCGTGCATGTTCTGTTTGCCGAGCAGGATCGCGCCGGCTTCTCTCAATCGCACGACGACGTCGGCATCTTCTGTGGCGACGCGCTCTTTGAACAAATTGCTGGCCGCCGTGGTGGAAACACCCGCGACGTCAATAATGTCTTTGATGGCGATAGGAATGCCGTGGAGCGGCCCGCGCCAATGGCCCTCCTTGATCTCCGCTTCAGCCACATAGGCGTCAGCAATCGCCGAATCGGCGGTAACCGTGATGAAAGCATTGAGAATCGGGTCCTGCGAGGCAATGCGCCCGAGGCAATCGCGGGTAAGTTCCACCGGCGAAACTTTGCCTTCTCGTAGAAGGCGGGAAATTGTGATGATTGATTGGAACAAGTTGATGTCCGTCATTTTTCAGAGCCATTATTTCTATGTTCTTCATATTCAATCATTTTCTCCGGAATTATTCGTGCCGCACCAACTCTCTGCCGTGAGCGCGCGATGACGTTTATAATCGCTAGGCGCCCTTCGGCCCCGGAGGTGAAGCTACTCTCATGTCCCAGATGACAGCCGTTCCCGTCGCAACCCACGGATTTCTGCTCGATGGTAAGTGGATAGAAGAAGGCGACCTCGTAGAAATCAAATCACCCTACGATGGAAGCTTAGTCGGCGCGGTTTTTCAGGGAAGACACCAGCACGCCGAACAGGCAATAGCGGCCGCGGTGAAGGCTTTTGGGACCACAAGGCGGCTGCCGGCATTTGAGCGGCAGCGCGTACTGAAGCGTGTGGCTGAAAACATCGCCCAGCGCAAAGAGGAGTACGCGCGCTGCATCGCACAGGAGGCCGGCAAACCCATTCGCACCGCGCGATCGGAAGTGGAGCGGGCAATATTCACCTTCACGGTTGCGGCTGAAGAGAGCGTCCGGATCTACGGTGAATACCTTCCGCTCGATTGGCAGGAGTTCACCGTGGGCCGCTGGGGTATGGTGCGGCGCTTTCCGCTGGGCCCTATTGCCGGCATCACCCCCTTCAATTTTCCCTTGAACCTGGTGGCGCACAAGGTCGCGCCTGCGATTGCGGCGGGGTGCAGCATGGTTCTGAAACCGGCGCCGCAAACACCGCTCACTGCGCTCATGCTTGTCGAGTCTGTGCAGCAGGCCGGCTGGCCAGATGGAGCGCTGAACGTGCTGCCGCTTTCCAATGAAGACGCCGGCATTTTGGTCAGCGACGATCGGCTGAAGCTCATCAGCTTCACCGGCAGTGTCCCCGTCGGTTGGGAAATCAAGAAGAACTCGGGTAAGAAAAAAGTGGCCTTGGAGCTCGGCGGAAATGCCGGCGTTATTGTCCATAGCGACGCCGATCTGGGTTTCGCGGCGGACCGCTGCGTGGCCGGAGGGTTCAGTTATGCAGGGCAAAGTTGCATTTCCGTCCAACGCATCCTGGTGGAGAAGTCGGTCAGCGTCAGATTCATAGAGCTGCTGCTGGCTGGGGTGAGCAAGTTGAGAACGGGCGATCCCATGGATGAAGCGACCGACGTGGGCCCAATGATTCGAGAACGGGACGTGATCCGGGCAAGCGAGTGGATCCAGGAAGCCGTGCGCAGCGGGGCCAAGTTGCTGTGCGGCGGCCAATATAAAGGATCGATTCTGGAACCGACGGTATTGACCGGGACCCGCAGCGATATGAAGGTAAACTGCCAGGAGATCTTTGCTCCGGTCGTAACAGTCGAATCCTATGACAAGTTCGAGGACGCGGTGAAGCAGCTAAACGCCTCCTCGTTCGGCCTCCAGGCAGGCGTGTTTACTCGCGACGTCAAGCTCTTGTTCCAGGCGTATGAAGAATTGGAAGTGGGAGGAGTGGTCGCCGGAGACGTGCCGACATTCCGCATCGATCACATGCCGTACGGGGGTGTCAAAGATTCAGGTCTGGGGCGTGAGGGCTTGCGGTACGCAATTGAAGAGATGACCGAACCACGGTTGCTGGTAATGAATTTAAGGTAGCTTATTGCTCCAAAGCAGTATTTTTTCTCGTTTTGGTCTTGGCGAGAAAAAAAATTTCCAATTTCCACTTACGACTTTACATTTCTGGGACGCGAACTGCTATACTTTTCAGTTTTCATAACCATACTGGTCTCCATCGGCCATCAAACGGAAACGCTGGATATTCCGGGAACGTAAGACTGTTCCCGCTGCACGTCGAGTATTGCGAAACGTCAACGCTCCATGCAGATTTTTCATCGCAGTTCGAATGCACTTGCACGGGCCTCCATCCTAGGCACGATCTTTCTGTTATCGGGCGTGCTCTGGGCCGTCCTTGAGTTGGACCGCACGCCCTATATCACCTATGAGAAAGTCGTGCGCCCTCAGCCAGTGCCCTTCAGCCACGAGCACCATGTCGCCGCCATAGGCATTGACTGTCGCTACTGCCACACTTCCGTCGAGAATTCGAATTATGCCGGCATCCCGCCGACCAAGACTTGCATGAACTGCCACTCGCAGATCTGGACCAATGCGGCCATCCTCGAACCCGTGCGGGAGAGCTACCGCACTGGCAAGTCCCTCGAATGGACGCGCGTGAACGACCTGCCCGATTACGTTTATTTCAATCACAGCATTCACATTAATAAAGGCGTGGGCTGCAACACCTGCCATGGCGAGGTGGACCGCATGCCCTTGATGTACAACAACGCCTCTTTGCGCATGGAGTGGTGCCTCAACTGCCACCGCGCGCCGGACAAGTACTTGCGCCCGCGTGACCAGGTATTCAATATGCGCTATCAGCCGCCTTCGACGAACGAACCGCTGACCCTTGATGGTCAGGAATTTACCGACCAGCGAACGCTCGGCAAGTATCTGATTCAGAAGCACAATTTGCGAAGCGTGGCCGATATCACCAGTTGTTCCACGTGCCACAGGTAATAGCGGATTAAACGATGACGATGGATGCAAATAACGGCAAGCCGCACCGCGAAGAAGTTTGTCCCGGCAAGAAGGACAAACTGGATCTGGCCACGGTGAAAGCGCGCATTGCGGAGACCAAAGGCCCGGAATACTGGCGCAGCCTGGAAGAACTGGCTGGCAGCGTGGAATTCCACGAAATGATGCACCGCGAGTTCCCCAAGGGCGCGTCCGAGTGGCTCGACGACGTTTCCCGCCGCGGATTTCTGAAGCTCATGGGCGCATCGCTGGCCATGGCCGGAATGACCGCCTGCACCAAACAACCCCTCGAAGCCATCGTTCCTTACGTCAAACAGCCCGCCGATCTGGTGCCCGGGCGCCCCATGTTTTTTGCCACCGCGCATTCCGTTGGCGGCTACGCCACGCCCATCCTGGTTGAGAGTCAGATGTTCCGCCCTACGAAGATCGAGGGCAATGACAAACATCCCGCAAGTCTCGGCGGCACTGATATTTACGCGCAAGCCTCGCTGCTCGAAATGTACGATCCGGACCGCTCCCAGACGGTCGTGCACATGGGCGAGATGAGCACATGGTCGGGCCTGGCCGCCACCTTGACCGGCCAACTGAACATGCAAAAGCCCCTGGGCGGGGCGGGCATTCGCATCCTTACCCGCACGGTTTCATCGCCTGCGCTCGCGGACCAGATCAATTCGCTCCTAAAGACCTATCCGCAGGCCAAGTGGCATGTCTACGAGCCGGTCAATCGCGACAATGTCAACGCCGCCGCGCAAGCCGCCTTCGGCCAGCCGATTGATGTCCAGTACAAATTCGACGCAGCCGATGTGATCGTCTCGCTCGATGCCGACTTTCTCTACGCCGGTTTCCCCGGCAACGTCCGCTACGCCCGCGATTTCGCCAAGCGGCGCAATCCCGACGCCGGCGAGATGAGCCGCTTCTATGCCGTGGAGAGCAATCCGACCTCAACCGGCATCAAAGCCGATCATCATCTCCCGCTGCAATCCTCGAAGATGGAGGACCTTGCCGCGGCCATCGCATCCGCCTTGGGCGTAAACGCCGCCACCGCTGGATCGCTCGACCCGAACACGGCAAAGTTTGCGGCTGCCGTAGCCAAAGATCTTCAAGCTCACAAAGGTGCGAGCGTGGTAATCGCTGGCGATCACCTCCCACCCGCCGTCCACGCTCTGGTCTTCAGTATCAATCAATCCTTGGGCAATGTGGGTCGTACCGTCGTTTACACCGACGCCGTGGATGCGAACCCAGTGAACCGGGCGGAGTCCATTCGTGACCTCACTGCCGACATGCGCGCCGGCAAGGTGGACCTGCTCCTCATCGTCGGAGCCAATCCTGCTTACGACGCACCGGCGGAACTCGGTTTTGCCGATGCGCTGATGAATACCAACATCCCCACCCGCATCCATCTCGGCCTTTACAACGATGAGACGGGCCAGCTCTGCCATTGGCACGTCAATGAGGCCCATTATCTTGAGGCCTGGGGCGATGCCCGTGCTTATGACGGTACCGTCAGTATCGTCCAGCCCCTGATTGCCCCGCTCTATGGCGGCAAGAGTGCGCATGAAATGCTCGCGCTCATCGCCGGGCAATCCGATGCCAACGGACACGACATTGTCCAGAACTACTGGAAGGGTAAATATTCCGGCGCAGACTTTGATGCCTTTTGGCGCAAGTCCTTGAACGACGGCTGGATCGAAGGCACGACCTTCACCCCGAAATCCCTCACCGCGAAATCCGCTAACCTTCCGAAATCGGCCGCGTTGCCCGACAACGCCGTCGAAATCAACTTCCGCCGCCATCCTTCGATATACGACGGGCGCTTCTCCAATAATGGCTGGCTGCAGGAGCTGCCGTCGCCCATGACCAAGCTCACGTGGGACAACGCCGTGCTCATCGGTCCGGCCATGGCCGACCGCTTGGGCCTCAAGACCGAAGATCTGGTCGAACTGCAAATCAACGGCAAGACTGTGACCGCGCCCATTTGGATCCAGGCCGGCCACGCCGATAATGCTGTCACAACATTTTTCGGCTACGGCCGTACCCGCGCCGGTCGCGTCGGAACCGGAGCCGGATTCAATATGTATCCGCTGTACGCCAGCGCCAATGGATACATCGCCGCCGGATCTCTGCGCAAGGCAGGCGGCACTTACAAGCTCGCCTCCACCCAGGGCTATCAGACCATGGACACGCCGGACGGCAATTCCCGCCCGCTCGTGCGCACGACCAGCCTCGAGGAATATCGCAAAGAGCCTGATTTCGCCAAGGATGAACAACCGCCGAAAGAACTGACTCTCTACCCCGGCTACGATTACAAAAAAGAGCCCAACGCCTGGGGCATGTCCATCGATCTCAATGCCTGCGTCGGATGCAACAACTGCATCGTGGCCTGCCAGGCGGAGAATAACATCCCGGTCGTCGGTAAGGAGCAAGTGGTCAAAGGCCGCCACATGCACTGGATCCGAGTGGACGCCTACTACCAGGGTGATCGCGACAATCCCAAGGCTTACTTCCAGCCGGTGCCGTGCCAGCAATGCGAAAACGCACCCTGCGAACTGGTTTGCCCGGTGGGCGCGACCGTCCACAGCACCGAAGGCTTGAACGACATGGTGTACAACCGCTGCATCGGCACGCGGTATTGCTCGAACAACTGTCCTTATAAAGTTCGGCGCTTCAATTTCCTTCTCTTCCAGGACTGGGACACACCACAGTACAAGATGATGCGCAATCCCGATGTCACCGTGCGCAGCCGCGGCGTCATGGAAAAGTGCACCTACTGTATCCAACGCATTACCTGGGCGCGTATTGATGCCGAACGGAACACCGGTGGCCCCGAGGTCAAGGACGGCACCCTGCAAACCGCCTGCCAGCAGTCCTGCCCGGCCGATGCGATTGTATTTGGCAATATCAACGATCCGGACAGCCGGGTAGCCAAGCTGAAGGCAGGTTCGCGGAATTACAGTCTGCTGGGTGAGTTGAATACGCGCCCCCGCACGACGTATCTGGCAGAGATTCGCAATCCCAATCCTGAGCTGGAAGCTTAGGCGGAGCGCAAAGAAGTCATGACGCAGCTACTCGAAGAAGTCGAAAGTGGACGAAAGCGGGCGCCGGTCATCGAACCGGGGCACTCTTTTAACACCGTCACCAAGAAGATCAGTGACATCGTGTTGCTGCGCCCGCTGTCCATCGGGTGGATCGCGGGCCTGCTGCTTTGTTTTGGCTTGGTCAATTTGTTGCTCGTTGCCGTGGGTTATCTCTTCCTCAAAGGCACAGGAATCTGGGGCATCACCATCCCCATCGGTTGGGGCTTCGCCATCGTCAATTTTGTCTGGTGGATCGGCATCGGCCACGCAGGCACGCTCATTTCCGCAATTCTCATGCTCTTGCGGCAGACTTGGCGCAATTCTATTAACCGCTTCGCCGAAGCGATGACGCTGTTTGCCGTCGCCTGCGCCGGCATGTTCCCGCTCATCCATACTGGCCGTCCCTGGCTGGCCTACTGGATGTTTCCCTACCCCAACACCATGGGCGTGTGGCCGCAATTCCGCAGCCCTCTTATCTGGGACGTATTCGCGGTCTCCACCTACGCCACAACTTCATTGTTGTTCTGGTTTGTGGGACTCATCCCCGACCTGGCTACGCTGCGCGACCGGGCGTCGAACATCTGGGTAAAGCGAGCTTACGGGGCGCTGGCCATGGGCTGGCGCGGATCCGCTCGCCACTGGAGCCGCTACGAAACTGCCTACCTGCTTCTGGCCGGACTGGCGACGCCGCTAGTGCTCTCGGTGCACACGGTAGTGAGCTTCGATTTTGCCATTGGCATCGTCCCCGGCTGGCACACGACGATCTTCCCGCCTTATTTCGTCGCCGGCGCAATCTACTCCGGCTTCGCCATGGTGCTGATGCTCGCCATCCCCATCCGTTCGATTTATGGCTTGAAGGACTTCATCACCGAACGCCATCTTGAAAATTCCGCCAAAGTCATGCTGGGCACAGGTCTCATTGTCGCATACGGGTATGCGATGGAAGCTTTCATGGGCTGGTATAGCGGCAACCGCTACGATTCCTTCCTGCTGTGGAACCGGCTGCACGGTCCCTACGCCTTCTGGTACTACTCCTTGCTGATTTGCAATATCGGCATTCCTCAAGTGCTGTGGATCCGCAAATTCCGCACCCAGCCGGTGCTGCTCTTCCTCGTCTCCACCGTCATCTTGGTCGGCATGTGGTTGGAGCGCTTCATCATTGTCGTGGTCAGCCTGCACCGCGATTTCCTGAACTCATCATGGGGCATGTACTACCCCACCAAATGGGATTGGTTTACCTACGCGGGCACGCTGGGCTTGTTCATGTTCTGCATGTTCCTGTTCATGCGCCTGCTGCCCAGTATCTCGATTTTTGAATTGCGGACGCTGTTGCCCGAGTCCAAGGTGAAGGCAGAATGAACGAACCAGCGATCTACGGCCTGATGGCTGAATTCGATACTCCGGATGAAATCGTCGCCGCCGCGAAGCGCACCCACGCAGCTGGCTACCGGAACATTGATGCCTACAGCCCCTTTCCCATTGAAGAACTCTGGGAGGCGATCGGCTTCCATCACAATCGCGTCGCCCTGGTGGTGCTGATTGGCGGAATCCTCGGCTGCATGTCGGGTTATGCCTTGCAGTATTGGGTGGCAAATATCGCCTATCCCATAAACGTCGGCGGACGCCCATTCCACTCCTGGCCGTCGTTCATTATCGTGACGTTTGAGCTCACGATTCTATTTTCAGTGCTGTCCGCAGTATTTGGGATGCTGGCCCTGAATGGCCTGCCCATGCCCTATCACCCCGTGTTCAACGTCGACCGCTTCTCGCGCGTGACCGAGGACAAGTTTTTCCTTGTGATTTTTTCCAGTGACACCAAGTATAACGACGGCGAAACACGTGCCTTCCTGCAAAGCCTCGGACCGAAATCGATCGAGGAGGTTCCCAGCTAAAGTCATGCTGAACCTTCGCAAATTTTCGGGATTGGGCCTGCTGGCCATTCTGGCTCTCGCGGGCTGCCGGCAGGATATGCATGACCAGCCTCGCTTCAAGCCCCTGGCCAAGAGCGATTTTTATCCGGATTCGCGCTCGGAGCGCCCGCAGGTCGAGGGCACAGTCGCCCGCGGGCAATATCACGAAGACACGTACTTCTATACCGGCAAAATCGGATCAGACCCGGGCGAATATCTGCCCTTCCCGGCGACAGCCGACGTCCTCGAGCGCGGCCAGCAACGCTTCAACGTCTATTGCGCGCCCTGCCACTCGCGGCTGGGTGATGGCAACGGAATGGTCGTCCAGCGCGGATACCGGCGTCCGCCGTCGTATCACATTGACCGCTTGCGCAAAGCGCCCATTGGATATTTCTTTGACGTAATGACCAACGGCTTTGGCGCCATGCCGGATTACTCGGCGCAGATTCCGCCCCGCGACCGCTGGTGCATCGCCGCCTATATTCGCGCTCTGCAATTGAGCCAGGGTGCGACCATGGCGGACGTCCCGCAGGGTCAGCCGATTCCTTCCCAGTCGCCGGCCTTCCGCGGCGATCCTGGTTCGGGAGCGACGCAGACGGAACTGGCCACCGAACCGGCGGAAAAAGGAGAAGGCACGAAATGAGCGCGGCGCGTGCTACCGACATGAATTTCATGGCCCCGGCAGTGGTCCGGACCATCCAGAGCAGGTCGCTCGTGATTGGGCTGGTGTTTGCCGCGATTTCAGCCGTCGGCGCCTTTGCCCACCCCAATGAATTTTTCCGAGCTTACTTAATTGGCTACATGGACTGGCTCGGTATCACACTCGGTGCCTTGGCTTTCCTGATGGTCAGGCATGTAACCGGCGGCACCTGGGGCATGGTGATTCAGCGCATCCAGATAGCCGCCATGCGCTGCCTGCCCTTGATGATCGTGCTCTTCATTCCAATCCTCTTCGGATTGCCGAATCTCTACATCTGGGCTCGCCCATTGGACACGGTCGCGGATCCGCATCTTCGCGAACACTTGCAGGACATCACTCAGACTTATTTGAATCCTCACGGCTTCATTCTGCGGGCAATTTTCTACTTCGCAGTCTGGTATGTGCTGATTCACTTCCTTAGCAAATGGTCGGCGGAACTGGACCATCCGCCCCTGCGCGACACCAGCGCCCGTTCCAAGCAATTGAGCGCACCCGGTTTGGTGCTTTATGCGCTGACCATCGGATTTGCCACGATTGACTGGATGATGTCCATCACGCCCGGGTGGATTTCAACCATGTACCCTCTGGTTATTCTGATCGGCGAATTGATGGCGGCCATGGCCTTCTGCATCGTCATCGAGCGCATCCTCTCGCGGTACGAGCCGATGGCCACGATGTTGAAGCCCAACTTCGCGCATGATCACGGCAAATGGACTCTGGCCTTTGTGATGGTCTGGGCCTACTTCTCATTCTCGCAGTTGCTCATCATGTGGGCCGGCAACCTTCCCGAAGAGATCACCTATTACTTCCGCCGTTTCCATGGCGGATGGTGGACCGTTGGTATATTCCTGGTCTTGTTCCAATTCGCTGTGCCCTTTGCCATCCTGTTGTCGCGCTCCCTTAAGCGCAACATCGGACGGCTGGCATGGCTGGCGGCGTGGATTCTGGTGGTGCGTTGGGTGGACTTGTATTACATGGTCGAACCCAATTATTCGGAAACGTTTTTATTGACCTGGCTGGATGTGGTGGTCGCGGTGGCGATCGGAGGCCTGTGGCTCGCCTTCTTCTGCCGCAACCTGGCCTCACGGCCGCTGCTCGCGGCATACGACATGCAAGCGCAGAAAGTATTGGAACCGGTACATGGCGGACACTAAACAACGCGGACATGGCTCCGGCCCGGACCCGAACGATCAGGGCTTCGAGCTCCAGGATATCGGCACGGGCGGCGTCGTCGCATTTTTTATCACGCTCCTGATCATCGTGTTCCTGGCCAACGTGGTAATTCGCGGCATCTACAAAGGCCTGGATTATTACGCTAAGAGCCATCAGGAGGCCATGAGCCCGATGATGGAAGAGAAGCAGAAGCAGTCCGCGCCCATCGGCGACCTGCGCCTAGTCAATCCATCAGAAGCGGAGCAGTTTCCCGAGCCCCGCCTCGAAACCGATGAGCGCACCGAAATCAACGGCTTCCGCCGCAAAGAAGAAGACACGCTCCGGACCTATGGTTGGGTTGATAAAGACGCGGGCACCGTGCGCATTCCCATCGACCGTGCCATGCAATTAATAGCCGAACGCGGATTGCCAGTCCGCCAGGAAGGCGCGGAGTCGGCCGCGAAGACGAGCGCGAAGACGGACAAGAAAGCAAAGCCCTAAGGTTTTAGAGGAAAAACGCTGTGAGCATCACCCACAATTCGCGCACTTTGAAATGGACGCTGGCGCTTGTCGCCGCCGTGTTAACGATTTCCTGCGCCGCCTGGTCGCAGGGAATGAACACCGGCATTATGTCGCCGCCCGCCAACGTGCGCCCCGCCGGTCTGAAGCACGTGGGCATCGAACAGCATTTGAACGATCAGATCCCCTCCGACCTGCAATTCGTTGATGAGAACGGGAAGTCCGTGCGGCTCGGCGACTACTTCGGCAAAAAACCAGTCATCCTCAATCTCGTCTACTACCGCTGCCCCATGCTGTGCAGCGAAGTCTTGACCGGACTCGAAAGCGCCCTGAAAGTCCTCAAATTCAACGTCGGCAATGAATTTGCCGTCCTTACCGTCAGCTTCGATCCAACCGACACGCCCCAGACCGCGACCTTGAAGAAAGCCGACTACCTGAAGCGCTATGGCCGGCCCGGAGCCGCCGATGGCTGGCACTTCCTGACCGGCACGCAGAGTTCAATCGATGCGCTCACCAACGCCGCAGGATTCCAGTATCAATACGATCCGAAGCTTAAGCAGTATGCCCATGCCACGGCCATCATGATTCTCACGCCCGAGGGCAAGATCGCGCAGTACTACTATGGGGTTGAATACGCTCCAAAAGATTTGCGCCTCGGCCTGATTCAAGCCGCGGACAACAAGATTGGCACGCCCATGGATCAAGTGCTGCTTTATTGCTATCACTACGATCCCGACACCGGAAAATACGGCGCCATTATCGGTCGCGTCCTGCAACTTTCAGGACTGGCAACAATATTGGTCTTGGGCAGCTTCATCATTGTGATGTTCCGGGTAGGTTCCGGAAACAAGCGTAAGGCAATATAGTTCGCAGCCTTGATATTTAGTCGTTCGTATTTTGATATTGCGTATTTTTAAATTTCTATGATCGAGCATTTTCCACTCTGGCCCCCCGGGGCTTCGACGATGGCGCCCAATGTGGACGCTCTCTTCATCTTCCTGACCCTGCTCTCGGTCGGCATGACCCTCGCCATCTTCGCGGTCATCATCGTTTTTCTTGCCAAATTCAGGCGCCGCAAGGGAGTGGATGCCGAACAAATTCATGGCTCCGTCGCCCTCGAATTGGGCTGGTCCATCATCCCCCTCATGATCTTCATGCTCATCTTCGCCTGGGGCGCCGTCATCTTCTTCCAGGAGCGCACGCCCCCGCAAGACTCCGCCGAAGTCTACGTCGTGGCCAAGCAATGGATGTGGAAGATCGAGCACCTCGAAGGGCAACGCGAACTCAACGAACTGCACGTGCCCGTGGGCCGCAATGTCCGTCTCATCATGACTTCGCAGGATGTCATTCACAGCTTCTACATCCCCGCCTTCCGCATCAAGCAGGATGTTCTTCCCGGCCGCTACACCACCGAGTGGTTCCGCGCCACCAAGCCCGGCACTTACCACCTCTTCTGCGCGGAATATTGCGGCACCATGCACTCGGGGATGATCGGCGATGTCGTGGTTATGACCCAGCCCGATTACGAAGCCTGGATGGCTGGCGGCAAAGCCGGAGCCTCCATGGCCTCCAGTGGTGCCGAGCTATTTCAGAGCCTCGGCTGCATCACCTGCCACCGCTCCGATTCTCAAGGCCGCGGCCCCAACTTGGTCGGCGTATTCGGCAAGCCCGTTTTGCTGGAAGACGGCCGCACCGTTGTCGCCGATGAAAACTACGTTCGTGAATCGATTATGTCGCCGGCTGCGAAGGTCGTAAATGGATACAAGCCCATCATGCCGGTATTTCAAGGCCTGGTGACCGACGAGCAGTTGAACTCGCTCGTCGCCTATGTGAAATCCTTAAGCCAGCCGCCCGCGGGGACGCAGAGCGCGGCTGCTAACACGAAAATGGGTCCCAAGGAATAGTCATGGCTACCGCAGCAGTAAGCGCTGAACGCGAAAATTATCTCAACCGGGAATACGGCATTCGCTCCTGGCTCCTCACCACCGACCACAAACGCATTGCCTTGCTCTATCTGGTTTCCATCACCTTCTTTTTCTTCATCGGCGGCTTCTTCGCGCTCCTCATTCGCCTCGAACTGCTCACCCCCGCCGGCGACCTGGTGCTGGCCGACACCTATAACAAGCTCTTCACCATGCACGGTCAGGTGATGATTTTCTTCTTCCTGATTCCGTCCATCCCGGCCACTCTCGGCAACTTTCTCGTTCCCATGATGATCGGCGCCAAGGACCTCGCCCTGCCCCGCATTAATCTGTTGAGCTGGTATTTGTACATCGCGGGCGGCGCCCTCATGCTTTACGCCATGTTGGAAGGTGGCGTGGATACAGGTTGGACCTTCTACACGCCGTTCAGCACATCGTTTAGCAACACCCACGTCGTCGAAGCCGGGCTTGCAATCTTTATCGCCGGATTTTCATCGATTCTCACCGGCCTGAACTTCGTCGTCACCATTCACCGCATGCGCGCCCCCGGCATGACTTGGTCGCGCCTGCCTCTGTTCATCTGGGCCCACTACGCCACCAGCATCATCCAGCTACTGGGCACGCCGGTGCTCGCCATCACCCTGGTTTTGGTCGTTCTCGAGCGCACCCTCCATCTCGGAATCTTCGACCCCAGCCTCGGTGGCGACCCTCTGTTGTTCCAGCATCTTTTCTGGTTCTACTCCCACCCCGCCGTCTACATCATGATTCTGCCGGCCATGGGCGTCATCAGCGAAGTGCTGGCCTGCTTCAGCCGCAAGCGCGTCTTCGGATACGCTGCCGTAGCCATGTCCAGCATCGGCATCGCCGTCATCGGCTTCCTCGTCTGGGCACATCACATGTTTGTCGCCGGCATATCGCTCTACGCGGCGCTGGTGTTCTCAATTTTGAGTTATCTGGTGGCCGTACCCTCCGCCATCAAAGTCTTCAACTGGACGGCGACGCTATACAAGGGTTCAATCTCATTTGCTACCCCGATGCTCTACGCCCTCGGCTTCATCGGACTGTTCACCATCGGCGGTTTGACCGGCCTCTTCCTGGCCGCCCTCGGCATCGACGTCCACGTCACCGACACTTATTTCGTCATCGCCCACTTCCACTACATCATGGTCGGGGGCGCGGTCATGGGTTACATGGCCGGACTGCACTTCTGGTGGCCCAAAATTACCGGCCGCATGTATCCCGAATGGTGGGGTCGCCTGGCCGCTCTCATCGTTTTCGTCGGCTTTAACTTGACGTTCTTCCCCCAATTCATTCTCGGCTACATGGGAATGCCCCGTCGCTACTGGGAGTATCCTCCCGAGTTTCAGATCCTGAACGTCATGTCCACCGCCGGTTCCACCATTCTCGCCGTCGGCTATCTTCTGCCCATGGTTTACTTCATGTGGTCGCTGCGCTATGGCAAAGTCGTGGGCGACAATCCCTGGGGCGCGGCCGGACTGGAGTGGATGACTTCTTCTCCTCCGCCCACATTCAACTTTGACGAGACTCCCGAAGTCACATGGGAAGCCTACAATTACGATCAAATCCCCGTTCCCGAGGAGGCCTGGCTTGAGTAACACTGCCGTCCAGACCGACAGCCACGCGGCCCACGGCCCCGAACTGCTGCATCACTTTGTCACTGCCGAACAGCAGCGCGACACCGTTTCCCTCGCCATGTGGCTCTTCCTCGCCACCGAAGTCATGTTCTTCGGTGGGATGTTCTGCGCCTACTTGATCTACCGCTTCTGGTACTACCCCGAGTTCGCCGCCGGCAGCCGCAGCCTCAACATCTACCTCGGCACCGTCAACACTGTCGTCCTCATTTGCAGCAGCTTGACCGTCGCTCTCGGCGTTCGCGCCGCCCAGATGGGCAAAAGAAAACTACTGGTTGTTCTGCTCATCCTCACGCTCATCCTCGGCCTCGCCTTCCTTGGCATCAAAGGCGTCGAATGGCATGACAAGTACGTCGAGCACCATATTCCCGGCAGTTCTTTCAGCGCGGCAGACCTGATTCGGGATTATCCCCAATTGCACATCGACCCGCATCACGCGGAAATGTTCTTCTCGCTCTACTTCGCCATGACCGGAATGCACGCCCTACACATGGTCATCGGCGTGGGCTTGTTTATTTATCTGACCATCAAGGCCTGGAAAGGCACTTACGGGCCGCAGTACTATACCCCCGTCGAATTGGGCGGCCTCTACTGGCACTTCGTTGACATTATCTGGATTTATCTTTTCCCATTGCTTTATTTGATTGACCGAAAACCGCTTAAATGAGCCGAAGCCATGCATAACGACGCCCACGCAAACGACGCCCACACCCACACCATGTCCTCCGGCATGTACTACGGCATCTGGATCTCCCTCATGGTCCTCACCGTCGTCACCGCGGCCGTCTCCTTCATCGATCTCGGTCCCTTGAATACCGTCGTCGCCCTCTGCATTGCCACCGCGAAAGCCCTGCTCGTCGTCCTCTTTTTCATGCATGTGAAATACGCCAGCGAAAGACTCACCAAGCTCGTCATTATTTCGGCCATCTTCTTCCTGTTCCTCTTGCTCAGCCTCAGCATGATCGATTACCTCACCCGCTATCTGGCCTAGCCGCGCACAGCCCACGTACGGACGGACGCGTCGTTCGGCCAGTCGACTCACAGCACCCTCACCGTGTCATTCCGAAGGCTCGCGCTTTCTCCAGCGAGCCGAGGAACCTTGCGCGCATCGTCCACTCAACTCCTTTCCTCGGTTGCCCCACCACTTTCGGGCCCTTTGCGACAGGGTGGGCCCCTAACCGCTTGCGTGGGGACAGCCGCCCCCGGCTGTCCAGTCGAGCGACGGCTCGGCTACCCCGCCCCCGTACCGCCTCAACCATCCCGCCCCACTCCCGACTGTGCCATACTTCCTCTTCACGTCCATGCCCAACCAACTCACGCAAATCGCGCGTACCTCCCAGGCCGACGCTCGGGCCTTGGAATCCGCCCTCCGCCGCGCCCTCCGCGGCGACGCCCACAACATCCGTTTCAGCGATGGCGACCGCGCCCTCTATGCCACCGACGGCTCCAACTTCCGTCAAGTTCCCATCGGCGTCGTGCTCCCTCGCGATGCCGCCGACGTGGAAGCAACCCTCAAAATCGCCCGCGACCATGGCGCTCCCATTCTCTGTCGTGGCGCCGGGACTTCCCTCGCCGGCCAATGCTGCAACGTCGCCGTCATTCTCGATTTCTCGCGCTACATGTCGGCGATTCTCGAAATCGACCCCAAAAAGAAAATCGCCCACGTCCAGCCCGGCGTCGTCCTCGACAATCTCCGCAACGCCGCCGAAAAACATCATCTGACCTTCGGCCCCGACCCCGCCACGCACGACCGCTGCACCCTCGGCGGCATGATCGGCAACAATTCCTGCGGCGTCCATTCCGTCATGGCGGGCAAGACTGCTGAAAATATCGAAAGCCTGAAAGTTCTAACCTACGACGGCCTGACCATGGACGTCGGCGCGACATCGCCGCAGGAATTAGAAACCATCCTCCGCGCTGGCGGCCGCCGCGGCGAAATTTATTCCGGGTTAAAAGACCTGAGTGACCGTTATGCCGCACTCATCCGCGCGCGCTACCCCAACATTCCCCGGCGCGTCTCTGGCTACAACCTCAACGATCTTCTTCCGGAAAACGGGTTCAACGTCGCCCGCGCTCTCGTCGGCTCCGAGGGAACCTGCGTCACGGTTCTCGAAGCCAGCTGCCGTTTGGTCCAAAGTCCTCCAGCCAGGGTTATTCTGGTCATCGCCTGCGATGACATTTATCAATGCGCCGATCTCGTTCCCGAAATCCTCGCGCATAAGCCCATCGGTCTCGAAGGCATCGACGACCTGCTCGTCGAATACACGCGCCGCAAAGGCATCAACGCCGAGGGCCTTGCCTTGCTTCCTGAAGGCGGCGGATGGCTGCTCGCCGAATTCGGGCAAAACACTCCCCAGGAAGCCGAGGCGCACGCGCGCGCTCTGATGCAGACGCTGGCACAAGCGTCAGCCCTGCCACGAATACAGACGCGGCTTTTCACCGACCCAAAGCAGGTAAAGCGCGTCTGGGAAGTCCGCGAGTCGAGTTTGGGAGCTATTTCCCATGTTCCCGGCGAGCCGCTCACCTGGGAAGGTTGGGAGGACTCCGCCGTCGCGCCCGGCAAACTCGGCGGCTATCTCCGTGACTTGCGCAAGCTGATGACCGGCTACGGCTATCGAGGAACTTTATACGGCCACTTCGGCGACGGTTGCGTTCACAATCGCATGAATTTCGATCTCCAGAGCAAAGATGGCATCGCGAAGTATCGCAGATTCATGGAAGAAGCGGCGGACCTCGTAGTAAGTTACGGCGGCTCGATTTCTGGCGAGCATGGCGACGGCCAGCAACGCGCAGAGTTGCTACCCAAAATGTTTGGCCCGGAACTCGTGCAGGCTTTTCGGGAATTCAAAGCCATCTGGGATCCAGAGTGGAAAATGAATCCCGGAAAATTGGTTGAACCCTATAAGCTCGACGAAAATCTCCGCCTCGGCGCAAACCATCATCCCTGGGAACCGGAGACGCACTTCAAATTTCCCCAGGACGAAGGCAGCCTTTCGCGTGCCGCCCTGCGCTGCGTCGGCGTCGGAAAATGCCGTCACGATCATGGCGGCGTGATGTGTCCCAGTTTCCGGGTCACAAGAGAAGAAGAACATTCCACCCGTGGCCGCGCTCACCTGCTCTGGGAGATGACCAAAGGCGACGTCATCAAAGACGGCTGGCGCGACGAGCACGTGAAAGAATCGCTGGATTTGTGCCTGGCCTGCAAAGGTTGTAAAAGCGATTGCCCCGTGGGCGTGGATGTCGCCACCTACAAAGCCGAATTTCTTTCGCATTACTATGAAGGAAAGTTTCGTCCCCGCGCTGCTTACGCTTTTGGAATGATCGATGTTTGGGCTGGTATCGCTTCCTTCGCGCCCCGCGTCGCCAACTTCAAAACCCGCATGCCCATTCTGGGCGATCTGATAAAGTTCGCCGCTGGCGTGGCTCCGCAGCGTTCCCTGCCAAAATTTGCCCGCCAAACATTTCGGAACTGGTTTGAAAAAAGCGCGCGGCGAAATACCGGGCATACCAAAGTAATTCTCTGGGCAGACACGCTGAACAATTATTTTCTTCCTGAGACGGCCAAGGCGGCAGTTGATGTTCTCCAAGCGGCCGGATTCGAGGTTCAAGTCCCGGCTAGGAAATTATGCTGCGGCCGTCCTCTTTACGATTTCGGAATGTTGAAACGCGCGAAGCGTCTTTTGCTTCAGATTCTCGATACTCTTGCGGAAGAAATCGCCGCGTCCACGCCGATCGTCGTCCTTGAGCCGAGTTGCGCCGCCGTCTTCCGCGACGAATTGCTCAATCTCTTCCCCAAAGACGAAAGAGCGCAGAGGCTCTCCCGCCAGACGTTTCTTTTAAGCGAGTTCCTCGAGAAATATGCTCCCGATTTTCCCTGGCCCCATCTTCATCGCAAAGCGCTCCTTCACGGTCACTGCCATCACAAATCCATCATGAAGATGACGGCAGAAGAAAGCCTGCTCACCCGGCTTGGCCTTGAATATCGCCAACCCGCGCCCGGTTGCTGCGGCGTGGCTGGCTCATTCGGCTTTGAGCGAGAGAAAAATAAGTACGAGATATCGCAGGCCGTCGGCGAACTGGAACTGTTGCCCGCGGTGCGCGCCGCCGGCGAAGACGAACTCATCATCGCCGATGGCTTCAGTTGCCGCGAGCAGATCTCGCAGAACACTGGACGGGCCACGCTGCATCTCGCGGAAGTAATTCAGATGGCGCTGCGCGCAAACAACAGAGAGAAGAACTAGAAAAAACGAAGAGAGAAAATTTAAAAATAAAGAAGAGAAAAAAATAAAGAGTTCCGAGGTGGTGTTGCCGTCATTCATCTCGGCCAGTAGCTCGCGTTAGACCCTTGCCAGACCTGCTCTCGTTGCTTCCTTGCGGATGCTACGCGCGATCTGTTGCTCGGGCTCCGGGCTCACCGCCAACCGGACAAACCACTTCAACGCCTCGGAACTCTATCCTGCCGTTAACAGGTCTTCTTGTTCGCCTCGACCAGCGCTTTGCTATAGACCCTTGCTAGCCTTCACCTGTCATCTTGCGATGCGAGTGTGACTTCGCTCGAGCCCCGGACGCTGCACCAACCGGGAAAACTTCAGAAGTTGTCAACGAACGAGTTTGTTTTACTCCTTTCATTCTTGGAGTCAATGAAAAATGCGCGATTGCATGTGCTTTATATTCAGTCGAGTGCAGGCAGCGCACAGGCACCTGCCACGCCTCTGGTGCAAGGACGACGAAAGTGGCGTCATACGTGATCGAATTCGTCAGTCATTTTGCGCTTCGGGTTAAGATTGGCCGATGGACGCGAAAAATTGCTCTTTGTGGATATATGGGCAAAAACGAGCATTCGCGCGCTGTTTGCCGCATTTCGAGGCCGCACATCTAGCTGAGAGCAATCGAGATATGGCACTCGCGAGCAGACCGGCGAGGGGCGGGCGCATGATTTTGGAATCCGCGCCAAGCGCAGCGAAAGAGCCGGGGGGAGTGCAGGCAACCTGATACAGGCAAATGATTTATGGGCTATCGAGCTACTTGAGCGCCCATGGAAGTAAATGGGAGCAAGAGCCGCGCTTGGCGGAAAACTGTCCGCCGACGTCGGAATCATCAACCCGCCGCGTGATCCAGGTGATTGAAAAAATTCGGCTTACAGGGGCGCGCACGAAAGACGAGATCATTTTGCGTGTTTTTCGCGCAATTGCGCACCTGCCTACTATGGAGCAACCCCAAGGCCAGCAAAGACTTACGATGCCCGACAGAATGGTTGTAGGAAATTTGCACGCAAAAGCAGCGGTTAAATGCGCGCTTTTCGTCTCCGGTGAGTCGGGAGTTGCGGGCAATTTGGCGCGAGTGCTTTTTGGAGCAAATTTCACGTTTAATTTTCTAGTCAGAAGCGAAAGGATGGGCCGTCCGGCTTCGAATATGCCGGGGTTATCCCCGCACAAACGAACACTGCGTTGTGTGGTTCAGCTGTCCAAAGAAATTGACGTTCATCTGCTTTTGCTTGAGGGCGTGTACGCTCCCATCATCTGGCTCTTGAGATTTAGGAATCAAATGGTTATAAAAAAGCTACGAGCCGTCCGGATTTTACGGCCCTAGAATATGCCTTTGCTTCGTAGATTGCCGACAAGAAAAAGTCTTACACAGAGAGCAGCCCGAGCTTTTGATCCGGAAATTTTTCTGGCGACGGTTGGCGTTGGGAGGAGTGTTCGTCGGTATCGTCCGAAACAGTCAATCTTTTCGCAAGGCGACTGTGCGGACGCTGTGTTCTACATCAAGGAAGGCAAGGTGAAGCTCAGCGTACATTCAAAACAAGGGAAAGAAGCAACGCTGGCGCTACTCGAGGCACGCGATTTCCTAGGTGAAGGATGCCTCGCCTCAGACGAACCTCTCCGTATGGCAACGGCTACGGCAATTACTGATTGTGTGATCGTGAAGATCGCCCCAATCTTCGTAGCCATTGAGGGCGGCAGCGTTGGCTACCGGATCGGAGGTTCTTCCACCGATATCGTGATGCTCTTCATGAACGACCGCGCTTTGCAAAGTTTGCTCGGCGATAAATTCAAGCTCGGGGCGGATGCCTCTGTTGCGGCCGGCCCGGTGGGCCGAAATGCCGCCGCTGCCACCGATGTGAAGATGAGCGCTGAAATTCTTTCCTATTCTCGCGCCAAAGGTGTCTTTGCAGGGGTGAGTCTAAACGGCGCCGTGGTGCAGGCCGACAAAAGCGGAGATGAAGCCATGTATGGCAAAGATGTCAGCCGTCGCGACATTTTTCATGGCAAGGTTGCGGTGCCAAAGTCCGCGGAGCCGCTCCTGCACGAAATTAAGGGATACGTCAGCGAAGCCAAGGCAAAGTGACGAACTTTCGCATCATGCAGTTCTGGCTGGGAAAAATACAGGGAGGGACGGGAGTGCCCCGATGGTTTGGCGGGCGCACTAGATAGAAGGGTTGGGGGATTTTATCGGCGGAGAAAAGAATTGGGGTCACTCCCGTCTGTCCCCGCATTTCCGGCGCGCGCGTGCACGACAAACCGCTTAGGTGCCGGGCCAACAAAATAGAACGGATAACACGTTATAAGTGTGAGCGTGGCCTCGGTTGAGGGTCCGAGGACGGCGGCATCGTCGGGAGAGACAATCTTTACCCAATCTACCTGGTAACGGAATAACCCCGCGGCTGTCTGAATCTGGATTTCGTCGTTGCTATGGACGTCTTTTAACTCGCGGAAGAACGTGTCGCGGTGAGCCGCGATTACGCTGTTGCCAGCTTCTCCGGGGAGTGGGGTGCCGATGATATGTCCAGCTCCCAATCGTAAAATTCGCGAGGTAGTTCCTTGTGAAATTGCGACGGACAGCCCGAGTCTCGGAATATCGAGGCGCCCAAGAACATCACCCATTTTGACGGCGGGTCGTGGCTCGCTCCTGTTTCGCACGGGTTCCATCTGAATCTGGCGTTCCAGGGACGATTTGGCAGAGGCTTGGTAGAGTCTCGCGTCGAGCAAAGTGAGGCCAACATATGCGAACGCGACGAACCCGATAACGAATAAGATGTATCGAATTGCTCGAAGCCATCGTGGCGTTTGCCTGCTGATAATGATTTTCAAGGCTGCACGGCCTTTGTCTCCGGTGATGACGGTGCGGTGGTTGGTGCGAAGTACCCGGTCCGGGTGCGAACCAATAAATGTCCGCGGCCAGGCCCGCTTGCTTTCACGCTTATAGTCCGGTACGCTCCGTCACGACTTTTATCGCTGGGGGCATAGGCGAGGGTGTACTGATTACGGATGTCATGAGCGATCTGTTCGCAGATGGGAGTTACCTCTTTCAACGAATCCGGCAGAAAAGGCTCGCCTCCCGTCTTACTCGCCAATTGCTTGAGTACACGGGGATTGCGATCTTCATCCTGCGCATCAAAGATACCGATGGTGTAGATAATTGCGTTGGACTGCCCGGCCATGGACATGATCTGGGCCAGAGTGTGTTTGCTGGCGTTGTCCCCACCATCGCTGATCACAATCAGCACTTTCTTGTCGTTGCTTCCCTGTTTCAGGCGATCGAGGCCGGCGGCAATGGCATCGTATAGCGCCGTCTGACCATCGGCAGCGACTCGCGACAGCGCCACTTCCAACCGGTCAATGCTATCGGTGAATGGCATCCTGTCTGGGAGGCCAAACGATACGTTCTCGTTAAAATTGACTACGAACATCTGGTCTTGCGGGTTGCTGGAGCGGACGAACGCCAGGGCCGCCGCAATAACTTCAGCGCGCTTCGGCCTCATGCTTGCGCTGTTGTCCACAACCAAACCAGCCGTAACCGGGACATCGTCATGGCTGAAATACTTGATTTGCTGAAGCACTCCACCTTCATAAATTTGGAAAGCGTCTTGGCTCAGTCCCGAAACAAGAACGTTCTCCCGGGTCTGCACGGTCGCACGCAACACCACAACGTTCACATTTACGCTGATGGTATAGTCGTTCGGGTACGCCGGCGATGCGGAGGATTCCTGCGCCCCAGCCGGGCTTGCCAGCGTTATGAGCAGGAGGGTCAGGAAGAATCGTGCGAAGTAGATGTAGATAAGGTCTCGCGCTGGGGGACGACGTTGCGCAGATAAACAACGTTCTCCCATCGCTGAATCCTCTCTGCAGCTACCGCATGTTTGAGCCAGTCAAGCCGGACGGCGTGGCAGTTCGCCGCCCGGTATCGAGCTAATACGCCCGTATGTACCCGGGCCTATACAGTCCGCTTGTTGACAAGCGAAAGAGCCAAACCACCACCCAACGCCAGCAACCCAATCAGCCCAATCAGGGGCAAAGGGCTGGCTGTTTTCGGCAGCGGATCAGCGGCAGCTACAACGGCTGGTTCAGCAGCAGGCGGCGGTTCGACTACCTGAGCCAACTCAACTGGTTCCCCAGTGGGAGCAACTGCTTCTACTGGCGCTGTCTGCAGGGCCTCGACCGGAGCGGTTGGCTCGATCCGGGTCGCAAGGACTGGCTCATGGGTTTCCTTGGCCAATTCGATGGCTCTCGGCTTTGCGTACACGAATTCATCACCCCATTGCCGTCCTGGGTAAAACCACGCTCTCAAAGCTTCTGGCTCTCCGGCTGGACGTTCGCGGAAGGTGATCACCGTTTTGTCAGTCGCCTTTAAGCGGTAATTCGGAATTGCGAGAATGGTCGTGTAGAGGTGGGTCTTGTCTTTGCTGAAGATCTGAACGATGTGGCGGTCAGATTGCGAATTAAAAATCTTAAACACATAGGTGCCTGCCGGCAAGTTGTGCTCACCCACGCCCGGAACTTCAACCGGGCCGCTGAAGGTGATAACAGTTTCCTTATTCCATTCGTCGGCGGATGCCGCGGGCACAATGAAGGCGCACAATGCGGCCAGGCACAACAAACTTGCCAGTCCTTTGAACAATTTCATAATTTCTCCTGTAGTTCTGTCCGAGTGGCTCGCACGGCGGTGGGTGGGTTATGGGAAATCTTGCGTATCGGTTCACAAGAGTTCTGCTGCAGGATTATCCGGCAGCTTCTCAACCGTAGAGAGTCGTATCCATTACTACTATGGCGCTCTTGTATTGAAGTTACTGAGCAAAATTGACCATTGTGGTCTTTGCGTAAGTTCAGGAAGCGCTCTCGACTTCGGCGACGTGGAACTCCCCCGGTCAATCCTCCACCCGGTCAATATTGAGCAGAAACGGGGAAAACTCCGACCTATCCTGTTGAGTGAGGTCCGCGATGAGAAAACAATACCTGCACTTATCTGCCTATGTTTGCCCGAATTGTTCCGGCCCAGTCATCGCCGGCTCGCTCGCCGTGCGAGAGAATGAAATATCCGAAGAAACTGAAATCAAGCAGATCGGCGAAATTTGCCTTGCCTGTGGCCTACGGCCAAATTTCGCCGGCGACCTGCACCGCGTACGGGAGTTCGCACCGATTGAATGGGGCTTAGAAAGTCCGAGAGAGGATTACGATCCAGCGACGGCGGCGGCAACGTTGGTTAGAACGGCTGAAACGGGAGAACCACAGTTCGATCTGCGCGAAGTGGCCTGAACTCTAGTCGTGCAGTACGACGTTGAGCAAAGAGCTGTGAACCTGCAGACCGCCTTCGACTCCTCCCGCATAGTCAATAAAACCCAACTTGCGGAAGCGGTTCATGAAAAAGCTGACGCGCGATCGCGTGGTTCCTACCATCTCCGCCAAGGTCTCCTGGCTGATCTTCGGGACGACAGTCTCTGGAACACCCTCTTTGCCGAAATGAGCGAGCAATAAGAGAACGCGGGCGAGACGTTTTTCACTCGAATTAAAGAGTTGGTCCACCAAGTCTTCTTCGTAGCGGATATTTCGCGCGAGTAAATATCCCACGAACATTTCAGAGAGCGTGGGTTCGCGATGAAGGGCATCCATCATTGTTTTCTTTTCGACCCGCAAGATCTCGCAGTCTGTCATGGCGGCGGCGGAGCCCATTCTCAGGAGCTGCCCCGCCAAGGCACCCTCGCCGAAAAAGTTGCCCTGACTCACAATTGCGATGGTGGCTTCCTTGCCGATCTTGGATACAACAGTAAGCCTCACTTTGCCTTTTTGGACGTAGAAAACTGCGTCCGCAGCATCGCCCTGGGCAAATATGGCCTGCTTTTTCGGGACCGCTAATATTTTTCTGCCAGTACCGATCGTGGCAAGAAAATTATCAGGGTCGAATGCGCGATCCTTTTTAGGGGCCGCGGGTATGGTCATAGCAAAAATTATAGTCGGCAGTAGTTCAAAAAAGTGAGCGATTTTGCTCAGTGAGCGCAAACAGGAAGTAAATGCCGGGCATGCCCGCACGCATACTTCCTGCGGCGCATCACTTTTCCGAGCCGGCCAAACGCCTGTCTCGATGCGGCTCCGTGCGGGGCAGGCCCGTGCTCAGTTCGCACTTTTCCCCGGCCTTTGCACCGCATGTCGGACAACGGACGGACAAGACCAGCTTCTTTTTGACTTTCATGCCTTACACAATGGGCCGTTGCTCCTAAACAAGATGGTCAATAGTGACCAGTTTCAGAATCCATTTCCGTGAATACTTGCAAAAGCGAAATTCCAACCAGCGCTGGTGTTGTTCTTTGGGCCATTTGTCCATCAGTCTTTGAAAGGAATGGGGTTTCATTGCAGTCGAGCGCCCAATGTCGCAAACAAACGTCTTAATGCCGAAAGCTCATCTGGAAGTTGTCGGCATGCGTTCCTCGCTTAAACAAGTGGCCGCGGCTCCTCGCGCCCGAGCGCAAGCGAAGGCATCCCGGCCGAGCCGGATTGCCGTAATCGGGAACTATCTGCCCCGACAGTGTGGAATTGCCACATTCACGACAGACCTGTGCACCGCGATTTCCGCGGAGTTTGGTGCGTCTCGCCTGATGGCCCTTGCGGTAAACGATATCGAGAACGGGTATAGCTACCCTACGCGCGTGCGTTGGCCGCTCGTCCAGGACGACGTGAGGTCGTATGAGGAAGCAGCTGGCTTCCTGAATTTCAATAATATCGACATGGTATGCCTGCAACACGAGTATGGGATCTTTGGTGGCCCGGCGGGGAGTCATATCCTAAGTCTGCTGCGGGGCTTGAAGATGCCCTTGGTGACTACGCTTCACACCGTTCTTCGTGAGCCAAACCCTGACCAAATGCGGGTTATGGAAGAGATCGCGGAGCTTTCGGATCGTCTTATTGTGATGAGCCAGCTCTCGTCCCAGTTTCTGCAAGAAATCTTCAAAGTGCCCGGCAGCAAGATTGATATCGTGCCGCATGGCGTTCCCGATCTGCCTTTCCTGGACCCAAACTTCTTCAAAGACCGGTTCGGCGTGGAAGGAAAAGCGGTTTTGCTCACGTTCGGCCTGCTTTCCCCGAATAAAGGCATCGAGAACGTGATCCAAGCCTTGCCGCAGATTCTGTCTCAACACAAGAACGTCGTGTATATCGTTGCGGGAGCCACCCACCCACACATCCTTCGTCGCGATGGGGACAAATATCGAGCCAGCCTGCAGGCTTTAGCGAAGGAAATGGGAGTGGAGTCGCAAGTGTTCTTCCACGACCGCTTTGTCAGCCCGGAGGAGATGGTCGAGTTCATTGGCGCAGCCGATATTTACATCACGCCCTACCGGCACGAAGCCCAGGTGGTTTCCGGCACGCTTGCTTTCGCTTTGGGTGCAGGGAAGGCGATCATCTCGACCCCATATTGGCACGCCATAGAGTTATTAGACGACCGCCGGGGCGCTTTAGTCCCATTCCAGAATCCTGACGCGATTGCGTGTAAGACGATCGAACTCCTCGATACCCCAGCGGTCCGTCACGCTATGCGCAAACGTGCGTACCTATTCGCGCGGGAGATGGTATGGAAACGGGTGGCGCAGGGGTATATGGAAAGTTTCGTACGGGCGCGCAGCGATCGCACGGATAATCCGAAAGTTCAGTTCTCGGCCCGGCTGATTCAGAAACCGCTGGACCAATTGCCGGAGTTAAAGCTGAATCACCTGGATCAAATGACTGACGGCACGGGAATACTACAACACGCGATCTTCACGATCCCTAACCGCAGCGAGGGCTATACCACGGACGACAACGCACGTGCCCTTATTTTGACCGTGATGCTGGAACGAACGGGGCCAGGAGTGTGGGACTCTTCCTCTCGATATTTGTCGTTCCTGGAGCATGCCTTCAATCCCGCGAAGGGTAGATTTAGAAATTTTCTTGACTATGATCGCCGATGGAAAGAAGCCGCAGGTTCGGAAGATTGCCATGGTCGGGCCGTTTGGGCTTTAGGCACGGTTATAGCGCGATCCAGCGATCAGGGATTGCGGGGTGCCGCGGGTCGACTATTCGAGGCCTGCCTGCCTCTCGTTGTGGAGTTTTTCAGTCCTAGGGCTTGCGCTTACTCCCTACTGGGAATTCAGGAATATCTCCACTCGTATCCCGGGGACCGCGACGTGCAGAAAGTGCAATCTGCACTCACTGAACGACTGCTCGCCATGTACGAGTCAGTCCGAAGACCTGACTGGAAGTGGTTTGAGAACATCCTGGCTTATGGCAATGCGAGATTGCCGCAAGCAATGTTGCTTGTGGGATCGGCGTGTTCGGACAATCGCATGATTTCTGCCGGTCTCGAAACGCTGGATTGGCTGTTGCTCACGCAGCGTTGCCAGACTCACGGGCATTTCGTGCCGGTAGGCTCTCAAGGATTTTATCGTCAGGGTGAGGACAAAGCGCGGTTCGATCAACAACCGCTAGAAGCCGCAGGCGCGGTTTCTGCTTGTTTGCAAGCGTACCGCGTAACTGGTGATAGCCGCTGGCGCAAGGAAGCGTGGTCTGCATTCAACTGGTTCCTGGGTGACAACGATCTCCAACTTCCTCTTTATGACGCCGCCACGGGCGGGTGCCGCGACGGCCTGCACCCCGATCGCGCCAACGAGAACCAAGGGGCAGAATCAACCCTGTCGTTCCTGATGGCGCTTTTGGAAATGCGTGCGCTGCAAGAATCGGAACCAGTGGAGATTCCGTCATGACGATCGCCGCACCAACACTTATGAGCCTTCAGAGTACGCCCTTCGAGCCCCTATTGATCCGCCATCCCGGCAACCCAATCCTGACAGCCAAAGATTGGCCGTACTCGATCAATAGCGTGTTCAATGCGGGGGTGACGCTACTCGCGGATGGTTCTACCCTCCTGCTTTGTCGCGTGGAGGATCGCCGCGGTTTGTCGCATCTCTGTGCCGCTCGTTCCAGGAACGGTGTAGATGGCTGGCAAATTGATAACGAGCCGACGATGATGCCAAGTCCGAAGGAATTTCCCGAAGAAATCTGGGGAATAGAGGATCCTCGTATAACTTTTGTACCCGAGTTGCAGCAATACGTTATCACCTATACGTCGTATTCGCGCGGTGGGCCTGGAGTCTCGCTGGCACTGACCAAAGATTTCCGAAGCTTCGAACGCTACGGCGTCATCATGCCCCCCGACGACAAAGACTCCGCGCTTCTGCCGCGAAGGATCAATGGAAATTGGGCGCTCATTCATCGACCGGCGACGAATCTCGGGGCACACATGTGGATTTCGTACTCTCCCGACTTGCACTATTGGGGCAAACACAGGCTCATGCTGGAGGCGCGCCGCGGCGCCTGGTGGGATGCAAACAAGATTGGGCTGTCGCCGCCGCCTATTGAGACTTCACGAGGATGGCTTGTACTCTACCACGGAGTACGGCACACGCCTTCAGGATGCCTCTACCGCCTAGGGCTGGCGCTTTTTGATCTTGAAAACCCCGAAAAATGCCTGCTGCGAGGAGATTCGTGGATTTTTGGACCAGAGGCGGAGTACGAGCGTCACGGGGATGTTGACGATGTTGTATTCCCCTGCGGATACACGATGGCCGCCGACAGCGACACCATCAATCTTTACTACGGCGCCGCGGATTGTTCGATTGCACTGGCCCGCGGTAGCGTTCGTTCGTTACTCGCATGGCTGGATGTTAACGGAAGTATCGACCGAAGGCGAGATGGCCAATGAAGCCGCTGCTTTGGACGTTCCGACTTGCTTTCGGATGCCGTCATGGGCAATTAACCCGTCCATTCACGATCAACAAACGAACATACCAAGTCTGCATCGAATGCGGACAGGAGTTCGCGTATTCCTGGAACCTAATGCACACCATTAAGCCGGGCCTTGCTGACAAGACGGACTTGCCGCTGAACGGCGGGCAACAATTTGCAGCATCTGCGCTTTGATGGTCGCCCAAAACCAGTGCAACCATTTCTTGACATATGAGCTATCTTGCTCAGACGTGTGAAGTCACACCTGTCAATATTGATATTCCTGAGTGTGTCGCGAGAGCGGCGGCGGCTGATTCATAGCTCTCATGCCTGGGTCGCGGAATCCTGATTTTAATCAGGCTAGCGCCCACATCCAGCTAAATCAGCAATTCATCCGCGTGCATCCCGAGAAACTGCCGCATACGGGTTTGGGGCCTACAACTCGAAAATTGAAATCGGGCAACACCTCGCGGATGAGAGGTGCGGGTCCCCGAAATTAAGAAAGGTTGATGATTATGCCTCTAATCCAAGTCGTGGAAGTGCTAATCGTGGTGGGTGTTCTGCTGTGGCTGGTGAATCGCTTCATCCCCATGCAGGGATCCATCAAGTCCATCTTGAATGGCGTTGTTGTGATTGCGGTCGTTCTCTGGATCCTGAATGTCTTCGGCCTCTTTCAGTCCCTGTCGCGGATTCACGTCGGTAGATAGAGAGGCCGCAGAGGGGCATTTGGAAAGCAAATAAGGCAAGAAGCTCGCGTGCGACCCGGCAGTTATCTGCCAAGGAGAAACAAAATGCGTAAGATTCGATTGCTGCTGCTAACACTGTTGATATTGGCCATCCCGGCCGTTTTGTATGCGCAATTAAGCGTATCCGTCGGCTTCGCGCCTCCGGCGTTGCCGGTTTATCAGCAGCCCATGGCTCCCGCCGACGGCTATATCTGGACGCCTGGGTACTGGGCCTACGGAGATCAGGGCTACTTCTGGGTGCCGGGCACCTGGGTCATGGCTCCTGAAGTTGGTTTGCTCTGGACCCCCGGCTACTGGGGATGGGGCGGCAACGCTTTCGCCTGGAACAGTGGCTATTGGGGACCGCATGTCGGCTTCTACGGCGGCGTCAATTATGGCTACGGCTACGGTGGACAAGGGTACCAAGGCGGATATTGGAACAATGGGGCCTTCAACTACAACCGCTCGGTGAATAACGTGAACGTCACCAATATTCACAATACCTACAACACAACCGTAATCAACAACACCACGAATAATGTGAGCTATAACGGCGGTACGGGTGGAATCGCAGCTCGTCCGAACGCGGCTGAGGAAACTGCCGCCCATGAACAGCACAGACAGCCAACGGCCGCTCAAACCGAGCATGTGCATGCTGCCAGCACCAACCACGAACTTCTCGCTTCAGTGAACCAGGGACGTCCGCCAATCGCTGCGACTGCGAAGCCCGGGGAGTTTAGCGGTCAAGGTGTAGTGGCGGCAAAGGAAGCGGGAGCGCCTTATAAAGCGCCCGGAAACAAGGCTAGTGAGGACAAGGCTGCCGCAAGCAAAGCTGCGGAAACCAAAGACACGGAGACCAAGGCACCTGAAACCAAGGCTACCGAGAACAAGGCCGCGGAAAACAAAGTTGGCGAAACCAGAGCTGCAAAACCTGACGTACCTCGCCCGCCAGCGGAGTCCAGCAAGCCGATAGCTCGTACTCAAGGAACGCCACGCCCACAAGCTTCACCGAAGCCGAATGCGGCGGCCGCGAAGCCTGCTGCCCACGCACCTGTAGCCCGCGCGCAACCGACCCCGCGTCCTGAAGCGGCGCGGAAGCCGGAAGAACAACGGGAGCCTGCTGCTCGACCGGCACCGGCGGCTCATGCACAGCCTGCTGCTCGTCCAGAGGCTGCACCTAAAGCGGATGCCCACGCGCCAACTGAAGCGCGTTCGCAGAATGCGCCGGCGAAAGAATCCCGCGAAGACGAAAAACCGCGTCAGTAACTGGTTTGTATGTGCCGCGAGTGATCCAGTCGCTCGCGGCACGACCGGTTCATGGGATCTCAACACAGGTTTAAGGCTTACGCATTGCTTAGGACTGTGTTAATCGTGAGCTTGATTCTGTCACTGCGGCCGCGCGGTCGCACGCAAACAACCTTCCATTGGCGGTCAAGGTAATAGATTCCTACGCGTCGCGTGAACCTGGAGCACTAATCCGAGCGCAATGATTGCCGAATGAAAGCAATCTGCTCCCACTACTCGCCCCCAGACTCAGTATGAGTTCCTGAGACCCCTTCGCGAGGGCACGTAGCTGCGCTGCCACTTCCCCATCCATCTCGTCCTAGATTTCTGATCAAACGGGCATTGAGAGGTCTGCGATACGAAAGTATGGGCGATACCATCGTCCAATTGTGCGGCGTACTTCGTTCTGGCTCAATAGGGTGTGTTACTTCAAAAGAGGAGATGCAAATGAAACTGTCGCGAATATGCCAAACCGCTTTGATCAGGATGATGATGCTCATCCTGTCGTGCGGGATCTCGACGAACGGGTTCGCTCAGGCCAACTCCCAAGGCGTAAAAAATATCGTTCTGGTTCACGGTGCCTGGGCGGATGGATCGTGTTGGGCCAAGGTAATTACACTCCTGCAGGCGAAGGGCTTTCATGTGGTTGCTGTGCAGAATCCTTTGACTTCACTGGCCGACGATGTGGCGGCGACGAAGCGGATCATTGCGTTGCAGGATGGCCCTGTCATACTAGTGGGCCATTCCTACGCCGGTGTGGTGATCACGGAAGCGGGGAATGATCCAAAGGTTGCTGGGCTGGTCTATGTGGCAGCATTCGCGCCAGGGGATGGTGAATCCATCAATTCCATCACCAAGCCGTATCCGCCTGCACCGTTGGGGAGTCAACTTCGGCCCGACTCTCAGGGTTTTCTAACAGCGACTCCGCAAGGGATTGCCGAGGACATGGCGCAGGATCTACCGGAGGGCGAGCAGCAAGTACTCACGGCGACACAAGGCCAAACATCGGCGTCTGTTTTCGGAGCGACAATCACGACAGCGGCTTGGAAGAGCAAGCCTTCATGGGCGGTGATTGCGGGCAATGACCGGGCGATTCCGCCGGAACTGGAGAAAGACGAAGCAGCGGCTATCAAGGCAACTTCAATCACATTGCCGGCCAATCATCTGGTTATGCTGTCTTACCCGAAGGAAGTGGCGGGGTTAATCGAGCAAGCGGCGGCGAAAGCGAAGTAGAACGATACGCCGGGGAATTCATGGCAGTTCCACGGCGGATTTTCAGTCTTACTGTTTTGCATCGAGGAGGTCTTATATGTCTCAGAAAGTCAGTGCACTTAAGCTTGTATCACAGGGCGAAGCCCCGCAAAGCGGAGCGCGTCCTCACGAACCTGGGCAGGATGTTTTCAAAACCATCCTGCCCGACGATGTTGAGTGGAAACCCTTCCCAGCGTTTCCACCCGGCGTGCGGCTGGCCGTTGTCGTCGGCCAGCCCTCAGAGCCCGCACCTTACACGATCAGGGTGAAGGCGCCGCACGACGCGAAGCTGATGCCTCACAAGCACCCGGAGGACCGGGTCTACACGGTGATTTCCGGCGTCTTCTACATAGGACTGGGCGACGAGTTCGACGCAAGCAAGCTGCAAGCGTATCCGCCCGGCGCCGTGATCGTTCTCCCCGGCAACACGCACCATTTTCATTGGGCAAAATCAGGCGAGTACGTCACGCAGATTACTGCGATAGGGCCGCTTGGGCTGGAATATCTCAGCCCAAAGGACGATCCGCGAAACAGCAAAGCACCGGATTAACATAATCTGGCCAGGCGCGCTGGTTCGCCTACGACGCTGTGGTTCGCGAAGGAGGAAAAATGGATTGGAAAAATTTGGTCCAATTTGCACTTCAGGGCGACAGTAATTTTGAACAGTACGCCATCCTAGTGGTGCGGCTCTCGATCGGGCTATTCTTCGCCATTTCCGGCGGCAACAAATTGTTCGTCGCGGGCGGAACGAAACCGGTTTACGACACGCTGGTCAAGGCCAACATCCCATTTCCTCGGCAGACTGCTTATTTTGTGGCAGGCGTGGAATTTGTTTGCGGATCTTTGCTAGCCGTGGGATTTCTTTCGAGCTTCGCGTGCGTGACGTTATTGATTGACATGGTTGTCGCCACCGTCACCAGTTCGGTTTCCACCATTCCTAAAGGACTTTCGGCGCTTAACTGGTTCGACGATTTACTGTACCTTCCGGAAGTGCTGTATGTGCTCTTCTTCATCTGGTTGATATGCTCTGGGCCGGGAAAGTTCAGCGTGGATTATTGCCTCGCCGGCAGGTTGCTGGGTTGATCGCAATCGAGGGTGCTTAGCAAAGGTGCAACCTTGCCTCTCACACTGTTTTCATCGGGAGTTAATCACCGCCGCGCCTGCTTTGCTTGCGACTTCATCCTGAGAATCCGTGCCTCCGGAAACACCGATTGCCCCGATGATGGCGCCCTGGTCAATGAGTGGAATACCCCCTCGCGACGCAATGATTCCGTCGAACGCGAGCAGATAGTTGAGGTGCGTAAGGTTGACTGCATCTTCGAAGACCTTGGTTGGGCGGCGGAAGGTTACAGCGGCTTTCGCCTTGTGCTCGGCAATCTGAATGGAGGCGAGCATCGCGCCGTCCATTCGTTGGAAGGCAACTAGGTTACCGCCGGAATCGGCCACTGCAACGTTCATCTTCCAACCCCGGCTTCTAGACTCGGCGATGGCCGCCTGAATCACCGACTGGGCTCGCTCGAGCGATATCGGGCGGCCATAAGGCACGTCGAATGGCATTTCGCTGGGGACGACATCAAGAGGATTCGACGCTGGCGGAGCCTCAACCAAAATCTTTCCTACGTTGCTTGACATAATTCTCTCCGAGAAACTAAAGAGTTAATCTTCAAAAATCTTTTTTGGTACAAATTAGCTTGAATTTGTCGACCCATGGAATCTAGCCGAGGCACGGTCTTTGAACAATTGGACGATGGTATCGGTTGCCAGGCCAACTATGCTCCTTAAATCAATCGGTCGCGAGTTTCTCCTCAAGGTTGGGATGCGACCATATCATCTTGGATCGCGGCGAAGAGCATTCAGCCCCTCCGGTAGCGCAAGTATAGATATGCAGCTTTTTGTTTGACGCTGCGCAATTGAAAGCCGGGCGCAGAATCCGGAGCAAACTCAATGCCTTGCGCGATGGCGGGTCGAGTTACATCGCTGGAACGGCCCGCGATCTGCGGCGATAAAGTCAAAAAGAGTTCATCGATTGCTTGTGCCGCCAGAAATTGTCCAAATAGCGTAGGCCCGCCTTCGTGGAGAAGCGTTTTCATCCCGAATTGTGATTGGAGCAATTGCAAGATCGCCGGTGGAGGGATGCTGCCGTTGGTTGAATCCAAAACCTGCATCCGCACGGCACTGCGAGTCGTGACGCCGCGGCGCGTGAGTTCGTCTTTCCCAGCCGGGGTTGTGATCACGATGGTGCGCATGGCCGGAGTTTGGAAAACCGCTCTCTCCAACTCCAGTTTGCCGCTGCCGCTGACAACTACGAGCACGGGATATTCCGGTTTATGCAGTGCGGCCCGGTATTCCGCATATAAATTCTTCGCATCGGGGTAGGTGTATTCGGGAGTCCAAAGACTTTTTGTGCCTGCGTCTTGTACGGTGCGAGCTCCGACGATAATTGCGTCAGCCGAAGCGCGCAACAGGCCCATGATGAAGCGGTCCGCAGGGTTCGAAGCGCTGATGGTTGAGCCACTAGACTTGCCTTTCGTCGCGTAGCTGGCGACACCGTCAAGCGTTGAAACGAAATTCGCAATGACATAGGGACGTGCGGCGGGTGATGTGCGAAAGTGCAAATTCCCGTCGTACATTTCCCTCAGTTCCTGAGTGAGCGTTGATCCCGTCTGGCCTTTGTCGAGATCTACGTCACAATCTATGAGCGTTTGTACGAGCCCCATTTCGCTGTCCTTTTGAGAAGCCCAAGGTATTATCACACTCGGAGTGTTGGGCTGAGTCAATTGGCGAATCGTCCAGGCGATACTTTGGTATTGGGCGATACGTTCGTCCAATGGATTCGCAATCGCGTCTGTGGCCTAATGGATGACAGTTTTACGGAGGAGCTATGAGCGGCACACAAGTAGAGCAGGAGAACATACAAGTCGGGAATAAAAGTTATGAGATGCCTCCGAAGGAAGGGATGAGCATCGCGCATTTTCTAACCGTGGCCGACCTTGAGCGATCGGCTCGCTACTACGAAAAGGTTTTTGGGGCCCGCATTCTGACCATGGGTGACGGAAACGCGCCGCCATACCTTCAGCTGGCGAATATCTGGATGATTCTGAACGTCGGCGGCGGCCCGACGCCGGATAAGCCGACGGTAACGCTCAGCGTCCCCGACCCGAACCATATCAACAGCTTTATGAATTTCCGCGTTGCGGATATTCAAGCATGCTACGAACTGTGGAAAAGTCGAGGGGCCGAGTTCATCACGCCGCCGATACCGAAGTACGGCGAGATTCGCTGCTACATCCGAGATCCCGACGGTTACATCATTGAAGTCGGACAGAGCACGGATAAGGTCTACGGTTAGCAGTGGACACTCACCTCATGGAGGTGGATGGCCCATGGGCAGCCCTCAGCGGGAATGGTGTGCACACGAGTCGTTGAAGCTCCGCGACCAAGCGATACCCACGTCCAATTGCGTGGCCCATTTTGTGCTCGCATGATGCGTCGTTTATACACTCACTCTAGCATTGAAAGGAGTACCAACTGGCCGCCACAACCGCAAATGGACTGAGCGTGAACGTTTTTACCGCACCGGGAAAGGCAATGGTCGGCGAGAGGCCAAAGCCCTTAGGCGAAGCGCTAGCCTTTGATCCAATCACTTCGACTTTAATCTTCGGTGAGTACGACGCGGTGCTGGTGGACGCTATGGGAACGGTGGCTGAGGCCACGGCTCTTGCCCATTGGGTTGGTCTGCACAACCGCAATCTGGAGACCATCTATATCACGCACGCCCATTTTGACCACTTCTACGGCCTGAGCATCCTGCTCGACCGTTTCCCGGGCGCTCGGGCAATAGCGACGCCCAAGACGGTGGAGTCGATGAAAATGTCTTTTACTCCCGGGGTGGAACGGCTGGCCCGTCGTATGTTTCCGGGGCAAGTGCCCACCAAGTTGATTTCGCCCGAGCCTTATGGGAAGGAAACGTTCACTCTCGAGGGCCAGGAACTATGCATCATCGAGCAGGGACGCACTGATAGCCCCGATTCCACATCGCTCTACGTTCCATCGATCGGCCTGGTCGTCGCCGGCGATGTTGTGTACAACCAGTGCCGCATGTATGTCGGCGACACCACTCCCGAGAGTCGAAAGAATTGGATCGCCGCGCTCGACCGGTTGGCAGCGCTGAATCCGGCGATGGTTGTCGCCGGTCACAAGAAGCCGGGCGCACCCGATTCTCCCTCAACAATTCAAGACACAAAACGCTACCTGGAAGACTTCGATCGCGTTCAGAAAACTGCCGCGTCTGACCAGGAACTCTTCGACAAGATGACAGAGCTTTACCCGCTTTGGGTCGCCAATCAATCCTGGTTGATGTTTGGATTTCCGGGGGCATAACGCACTTCGAGCACCGCATTATGCTTGCCCCTGATAATCCAAGCGAGGGCCGCGAGCGAAGCACCTCCCCACTTGCCACGCTCAAGCCACCAGCAAGATCTTGCCGACTCCGCCTTTTTCTGCCGTGGCTTGAGCTTCGGCCGCTTTACTAAGCGGAAGCGTCTCGCTGATGGGGATAAGGAGTTTCCCGTCCCGCACCGCTTCGGCCATGAACTCAAGCGTTTTCCTGTCGAATTTGGAGAAGACGTGAACAACTTTCACGGAGGGGTAATTCGCAGCGTTCTGCGGCAGCCCGACTACCGATGCGTACACGCCTCCCGGTTTGACCTTGGCGATAAGCTTCTCGGCAAGTTTCCCGCCGACCGTATCAGCCACAGCATCGAGGGGCTGAAGATTCGCGATTGCATTGTCGTCATCGGTGGCAACGAATTGGTCCGCGCCGATATTCTTCGCCTGATCAATCAGACTCTTTAGAACGCCCGCGAGCACAGTCGCCCCCCGCGACTTGGCCGTGAAAACCGCGGAGCGCCCGACGTTCCCGGCAGCGCCCACGACCAGAACCGTTTGGCCCGCGGCGACTGCCGTAGCGGTGAGAAGTTGGTTACCGGTCACGGTCACCAGCGGCAGCGCCGCCGCCTGGATCAAATCGAGTCCTTTGGGAACTTTCGCCAGAGCCTCAGCCTTCACGACACAAAGCTCGGCGTAAGTATTGTCCGCCATCGCGAACACCTGGTCACCGACGGAAAAACCCTGCACTCCCGGTCCAACCTTGGCAACGGTACCCGCGATATCGACTCCTATGAGCCCAGGGAACTTTAAGGGATAAAAATCTTTGGTCAAGCCGGCGCGGCGTTTGTAGTCGATGGGATTCACACTCGTCGCAGCGACTTTCACAAGCACCTCTCCCTGACCCGGCACAGGGTCGGGATAGTCTTCAAACCTGAGTACTTCCGGACCGCCATATTGGCGGACAACGATAGCTTTCATGGTTTCATCTCCTGCGTACACTGGCCAAATCGCTGACCAGTAGATTCTAGTTCTTCGCCTAGTCGCGCGCTACACCGCTTTAGCGGGAGGCTCGCGTCTGCTCTTTTGCGGATGAACGCCCAGATCGTGCCATGACGTTTCCGACAGGTTGACATTGTAGTAATTTGCAGCTTTCTCAATGTTTGCGAAGGCCAAAGCGCGATCCGCGTCGGAGACGTCGATAACTTGATCGAAGCGTGCCACCGCGTTGCGCACGTGTTGGGCATCAGTTAGTGGTTCTTTACGCTGCTTCGGGAAGGCATAAACGCTATCCGGCAAATCGCTCTGTGTCGTCAAGCGTCCGTGCTTTTCGTGAGGTTTCCAGGTTGCTTCCGGCATTTGTCTGCCATCCTTTCTTTTTTAAAAATTTGGTTGCGGTTGACCTTTCAATTCGCGACTCCACGGCCTTACGTTAGGCGGCCAGTTCGTCTTCATAAGCTTTGACTTCGCTTAATTGGCCAGTCTCGACGTCGAAAATGGCCCCACGCACGGGCACATCCTTGGAGATCCACGGATGCGAGCGGACTTTCCGGATCTGTTCCCGCGTATGTTGCTCCGGATCTTTAAAAGAGAAGAACCGCATGGGCGCGGGCGACGCGTCGCCGGTCGAAGCGGTTAACTTCGCATTCATTTCGTCGTCGGTGAATGTGGTGAACCCACAGCCGGTGTGATTGAGAAGCAGAATCTCCGTGGTTCCGAGCACGCGGTTAGAAATGATTAGCTCGCCAAGAACGTCTTCCGTTACCGCGGGCCCGCCGGTCCGGATGACGTCAATATCGGCCTGCGGTAAACCCAGAATTACAGACAGATCTGAAAGCCGTGGATCCATGCAAGTCACAACTGCGATTTTTGGTGCCGGAGGCTTGCCGAGCGTTGGATCGTAACGCTTTGCGAAATTGCGGTTTGCTTCCAGTGCTTTATCGATGATGCTCATCTTTTTCTCCTCCCGTTTCCCTCCCGGCAAGCGGTCCGTAGCGGCCACAACCTTTTTCTAGGTCGGCCTTGGCTTCAGGTCCGCTGCCATGAAGGGATTAGACTCCCGCAACTCCGCTCGTTCAATTGGACGATGGTATTGGCAACACCTTGGTATTGGGCGATACGTTCGTCCAATAGATTCGCGATGCCGCTTCTGGTTTGATGCTGGCACTGAGGATTCACAAATCTGCGGCGCGTAAAAGGAGAACGCAATGGTACAAAACAACATTAAGAAGCGAGCCAGCAAGCAAATTAGCGAAGAAACGCCGATTCGTCCCTTCCCAAAAGTAGATGTTCCCCAAGCGCAACTGGGCGAATTGCGCAAACGCATCATCGCAACGAGATGGCCGGAAAAGGAAACTGTCGGCGATGCCACGCAAGGGGTGCAGCTCGCAACGACGCAGGCGCTCGCGAGCTATTGGGCGAAAGAGTACGACTGGCGCAAGATTGAAGCGAAATTGAATGCCCTGCCCCAGTTCGTCACCGAGATTGATGGACTCGACATTCACTTTATTCATGTTCGTTCGAAACACGAAAATGCGTTGCCGCTGATCGTCACGCACGGGTGGCCAGGTTCGATCATCGAGCAGATGAAGATCATCGATCCGCTGACTAATCCGACGGCGCATGGTGGAAGCGCTGCGGACGCATTCGATGTGGTGATTCCGTCCTTGCCGGGGTACGGATATTCAGGCAAACCGGCAACTACGGGATGGGATGTTGCCCACATCGCGCGGGCCTGGGTTGTGTTAATGAAGCGTCTCGGATACACCAAGTTTGTGGCGCAAGGTGGAGATTGGGGCGCAGTCGTCGTCGATCAGATGGGCGTGCAGGCGGCTCCGGAGCTGCTCGGCATTCACAGCAATATGCCCGGCATCTTTCCGAACGAAATTGACAAGGCGGCAGCCTCCGGCGCGCCAGCGCCATCGGGTCTGTCAGCCGATGAGAAGATCGCGTACGACCGTTTGCAATTCGTCTATCAAAAAGGAATCGCCTACGGCTACCAAATGGGGCTGCGACCGCAGACGTTATATGGAATTGCAGACTCGCCCGTCGGGCTGGCGGCTTATTTCCTTGATCACGACGCGCGCAGTTATGAGCTGATCTCACGCGTCTTCGAAGGAAAATCGGAAGGCCTGACGCGCGACGACATTCTCGACAACATCACGATCACGTGGCTAACAAACACTGCGCTTTCCGGCGCTCGTCTTTATTGGGAGAACTGGGGCAAGCTGGGTTACTTCAACGTTAAAGGCGTGAGGATTCCTGTGGCTGTGAGCGTCTTCCCTGACGAGTTATATCCAGCACCGCAGAGTTGGACGGAACAGGCGTATCCCAAACTCATCCACTACAACCGCCTGCCCAAAGGTGGACACTTTGCAGCGTGGGAGCAACCGAAGCTATTTTCCGAAGAGCTTCGGGCCGGCTTCCGGTCATTGCGATCAGGCGAAGTAAAGCCGGATGTGAGCTTGCCCAAAGCCAGCTAAATGCTTCGAACAGAGGAGCGGAGCTTCGATCGTTGAAACTCCGCTCCTTGTAATATCCGAGTCGGATTACGAGCATCTATGAAATATACGACGCGCTATCGCACTAGACAGATCGATGGGCTATCCATCTTTTACAGAGAGGCCGGGTCAAAAGATGCACCGACGCTTCTTCTCTTGCATGGACTTCCATCGTCGTCGCGCATGTTTGAACCGCTTTTCACAAGATTGTCAGATCGTTATCACCTGATAGCGCCCGATTACCCCGGTTTTGGACACAGTGACTGGCCCGATGCAAAGAAATTCGCATATACGTTCGACCACATCGCCGAGATTATGAATCACTTCACGGAGGCGCTTGGACTTTCGCGCTACACCCTTTACATGCAGGATTATGGCGGTCCCGTGGGATTTCGTATGGCACTGGCGCATCCGGAACGCGTCGAGGCCCTGATTGTTCAAGATGCTGTGGCGCACAACGAGGGGTTGGGAGCGAACTGGAAAACGCGAAGGGCTTTCTGGGCGGATCGCGTTGCCAATGAAAGCATGTTGCGGGCAAATCTTCTATCGCTCGAGGCGACGCGCACAAGGCATATTGGGACCGATCCAAACTTGGAGCGCTACAATCCTGATCTCTGGACGGACGAATTTAATTTCCTAAGCCAGCCGGGACAAGGTGATATTCAGAGCGATCTTTTCTACGATTACCGTACGAACGTGGATGCTTATCCGAAATGGCAGGTGTGGATGCGAGAGACGGAGCCACGGCTGCTGGTGATCTGGGGGAAATACGAGGCATCTTTTGACCCCGGCGAGCCAGAACGCTATCGCAAAGATGTCCCAAAGGCTGAAGTTCATGTGCTGGACGGCGGCCATTTCGCATTGGATACCGCCGACGACGAAATCACCGCTTTGGTTGGTAACTTCATGGCTCGATCCAATTGAGCGTGCGCTTAAAGGTAGCTCTCTGGCGGCGAACCATATGTCGTCCGTCCACTTTAGCAATTACAGCGGCTCATGCGGCTGGGGTTCGGGTGGTATTGGCATCCAGGCTGCCGGCGTCGGGGGTGGCCGCCAGGGTGAAATGAAAACTCGCGCCGCGAGGAACGTTGTCTGTGGCCCAGAGCCGTCCACCATGAGCCTCGATAATCGTTCGGCTGATGCGAAGGCCCATGCCAGTGCCGTGTTCTTTGGTTGTAAAGAAAGCGTTGAAGATCTGGTCGGCTTGATTGACGGGAAGTCCTACGCCCGTGTCATCGACGGATACTTGCAGGGCTCGATCGCCGGCGTTCTTGGTGCTGAGGGTGAGATTGCGGGGCCCATCGACCGCTTTCATGGCGTCTATGCCGTTCATCATCAGGTTCATTAACACCTGCTGCAACTGGACACGGTCAGCCGTAATGAGCGGTAGATCGGGTGCAAGTCTGGTCTGCACGAACACAGCGTGATGGTTGGTTTCGTTGTGGAGAAGAATCTCCATCTCATGGATCATCTCGTTGACATCAACGGGCTCCTTCGTCACTACGCCCTTTCTGAAAAAAAGTTTGACTCGGTTAACGATTTCCGCAGCCCTGTTCGCGTCACGAATCAACTTTGAAGCTGCAGCTCGGGCACCTTCAAGATCGGGCGGCTCGCGATCGAGGCGGCGCAGACAGGTGGAAGCATTTGTTATTGCGCCGCTAATGGGCTGATTTACCTCGTGCGCCAGCGAGGCGCTGAGCTCGCCCATCGTCGTTACCCGATTCGTGTGCGCGAGATCCGCCTGGGTCTTGCGCAATGACTCTTCGGCGCGTTTCCGGTCTTCGATGTCAATACCGGTGCCATACCACTTAAGTATCTCTCCATGGTTATTCCTTAAGGGGACGTTGCGAACCAACAGCCAGCGATAGTCGTTCTGTACAGTTCGAATCCGCGCTTCAATCTCGACGGGCTCTCCTGTGGCCAATGCCGATCTCCAGGCGGCAATGTATCGGGCACGGTCGTCCGCATGAACGATCGATTGCCAGCCCAACCCGAGCAATGCGTCACTCGACAACCCGGTCGATTCGAGCAGACGCTGATTGATGAAATCCACGGAACCATCGGGCAGAGTGCTCCAGACATGGGCCGGCATTGTATTGATTACGCGACGAAGTCTGTCTTCGCTGCTCTGTAAGCTCTCGTAAAGGTTCTGCAATTGTCCCGATGTGTCATTAAATACCTGACCCAGTTGGGCAAGCTCATCTTCGCCCTCAATTGGAACCCGGTGCTTGAAGTCTCCTTGCGCCAACGTCCTCGAGCCTTGGACCAAATGTTCCAGTGGGCGTGTGATGCTGCGGGTAACCACAAAGCCCAGCGTTCCGGCAATCAACAAGGTCAGTATGACCGTTCCCGGAACGACAACGAAAATCCACTGCTGAACCTGACGGATGTTGGCTGCGGCTTGCGTGTGTTCTGCCTTAACCTCAAGTTCGACTCTCTCCACCAGCTCGGAGGTCGAAAATTCGAGCGGACGTAGTTGATTGGCAAGACGCACTTGCACGGCGTTCCAATCATTTGATTCGGCTAACTCGATCAGTGAGGCCGTCTCCGATTGAAGGTTCGATTGGACCACCGCAAGCGTGGGGAGAATCGTTGGATCGGAGGTGTTGTTGGAATGGACGGGCAACAGTGCATCCTTGGCGTGTTGCATGTCCTCGGCAAAGGCCCGACTCATGGCTTGCGTCTCAGTCTTCAGGCGCACGGCGTCTCTTGCGCTGGCAAGTGACTCGAGGGACTCGCGAAACTTCAACATATCCGAGTGGACACGCAAAACCGTAACCAAGGCATCGTCATATTCGTTGAGCCGCGCTGCTTGCGCCCGGACGATGTGGAATTGCCATAGAACGATTGCGTCACCGGCCAACATCGAAACGATAATGAGCGCGAAGCACAGAATCAAGCGCGGGCCGATATTGAGTCGCAATCCGTTCATCTCAGTCGGAGCCTGCTGCTGGTTGTGCCTTCTTATTACTCATAATCTGGACCAGTTCCTTCTCAAGCGCTGCAGCCGCAGCCGGCGCTGAGGACTCGTGGGTCAGCACGGAATGCAGCGCCCGGGTGTATGTCTTGGACACCGCCTCATAGTTCGCTCCTGTCACCACAGAAGGGCGTGCAACTATCCTACTGCCGCCTGTTTCCCCCGGTTTGCACCACCAGGGATAGATTTCTTTCATGACCGGAGAAACTTCAAAGTACTCCACCTTTCGACCCGGACTTTCAGGGTGAGTCGACGCGCGGAACTCCGCCTGCTTGCGAATCAGGAACTGGATGAACTTGACGGCCTCTGCCGGGTGAGTTGAGAAGCGGGAGATCCCCATGCCGTAGCCTCCGATGGTAGCGACCCGCGCGCTGCTGCCCGCCGGAACACTGGTTACGCCTGCCAGGTCCCGAAAGGGCTTATCTTCGGCAAAGATTTCATAGACAATTGCATGGCTGAGCATGAATGCCGCATCGCCCGAGACCCAAAATTTGTTTTCGGCGTCAGTCGCAGTATAGGAAACGACGCTGGGAGGTGAGATTGTTCCAACCCAACCAGCGGCGCGCTCCCAGGAGCGGATCACATTCGGGTTGTTTACGCTGATCTGTCCGTCAGGCTCAATGATGTGGCCGCCGCCTTCGGCTACCTGCCACTCCAACCCCTCCATCATAAGTTGTTCACTGTCGGTTGCGATCGCGCCGGCCCAGACGAATCCCCAAAAGTCTTTCTTTCCTCTTGCGCGCTCGCCAGCTTGAATGCGTGTGGACATTTTCTCCAGCTCATCCCAGGTTCTGGGCGGCGTTTTATATCCGTACCTGGCGAGCAGATCGGTTCGATAGACCAAAACCTGCATGCCCAGGGGTTGCTCGGGCATAGCCACAACCTTCCCCTGAACTCGGTAACTCTCGAGGAAGGCAGGATCTTCCCTGGCAATCTCGGATGCAAAATAAGGCTGGAGATCGATGAGGTACGTGCCCATTTCCCCACCCCAGATCATGTCAACGCCATACAGGTCAGGGGACGGGGCGCGACTGCGGAGCAACTCCATCGCGAGCTCTAGTTTTGAGCCGTTATCCTCCGGAGTTGGTAGATCGTTGACGTGAATGCCCGTCTCTTGGGTAAATTCCCGCAAGTAGGACTCTGGAATCATGCGGTGGTCGCCAGGAACGCCGCGGTAGTCAGAATCGAAGAATGTGATGGTGACCGGCTGTGCTGGCTTATTGCAACCAGATGAGAACAACATGAACAACAGACTTCCGCCCACGACGAAATGTCGCAAACCGATATTGTTGATCCGCACCGGAAAATGTTAGAACAATCGCAAGGACACGTCCAATTGAGGGGATGGGAAACGAAAACCTATTGGACGACCGTCTTCATCGATGTCGGGGTATTAGACAGAAGGGTGGGTGCGGAGCCGAATTTTGCGAGTTCCACGCTGACAGACTGGCCTCGATCTTTCAGCTGTTCTTCGTCACTTACTATGCGCATTTCTCGGGTCGAGTAGAGAAACTCCCTGCCGCAATCGAGGCAACAGACGTAATCGAGGCCGGTGCGGGCGCGCTGCGGCCAGGTCGTATGCCAATGAGTGCAATCAAATACGAATGCGACAATCCACTTTGCCCAAGTCATACTATCCTCCCACGCGGCGAATAACGTTCCGAATTCCAAGTTCTATTTCAGCTTGCTCGGATGAAAAGCAGCGATCCTGCATCAAAGATCAAACGCTTAATAAGCCCCGGATTGCGGCTCCCAATAGGGTCTTGGAATAGAACACCAGAACCCCAACGACTAGAGCATTCTGAAAAATTGTGAAGGCTATCCGTCGCACTTCCGAGACTCTAACTCCGGGCTGCGATTTCAAGCCCACGGTTTCCGTCTTTTTCCCCGACATATAAGGTCCTCCGGCGTAACTGCGATAGTGCAATTAAGCCAGAGCCGCCGCGTGCAAACCATTGGACGATGGTATCGAGCAATACCATGGCATCAGTTGGTTGATGGATCACTCGTTGGGTGGGTTTTCGGGCGGACTTTAGATTCCTATGGATTTATTGCTGGTTGAGGGAAATAGAAGAGGCCGCACGCGGAAGGAATCAATGCAAGTGCTGGTAACGCTCTCTCAAGCTAAATGGATTGGTTGCGCTGTGGGCCGGAGCTTGGTCGCCATCTTTACAAGATCAGCAAGGGAGTTCGCTTTCATTTTTTGCATGACCTGTCCTCGATGGGCCTTAACTGTAATCTCGCTGATGCCAAGCTCGCCGCCCACTTGTTTATTCAGAAGCCCGGAAACGACCAGAGACATGACCTGACGTTCCCGTTGAGTCAGCAAAGCGTACCGATTGCGAAGTTCCTGCATTTCGGCGCCCTGTGTGAGGGCGAGACCACTTTTTTGAAGGGCATTACGGATGGCGCCAACAAGCACTTCATAATCCAACGGCTTGGTTAGAAACTCCACGGCGCCAGCTTTCATCGCTTGCACTGTCTTTGGCACATCGCCGTTGCCGGAGATGAATATTATGGGCGCAGTCATGGACTCACCGGCAAGTCGCTTTTGCAATTCAAGGCCATTGAGTCCCGGGAGTGAAAGATCGAGGAGAAGGCAGCTGGGAACCGGGTTTCTACGATGGTCGAGAAATTCCTGCGCCGAGGCAAATGCGACTGGCTTCCAGTTCTCATTCTTTACCAGAAGTTCCAGGGATTCGCGCACGGAGATATCATCGTCGACTATGTAAACGATAGGGACGTCAGCCGGCTTTGGTAAAGCGCCCATGTCACGACCCGCGGTGCGCGCTAGGTTCATTGTATTCTCCTTGAAATCAATCGGCTAATGCCAACTTGATTTCGGCAAGCAGACCTTCGTCGGTGAAGGGCTTTACTAAAAACCCGACCGCACCTTCTTGCAGCACTCGAGCACGAATCATCTCATCTCTTTGAGCAGTGATAAATATAATCGGAACTTTCTGTCCGCGACGCTTAATCTCCAGCTGAAGTTCCGGCCCGCTCATGCCCGGCATCGAAATATCCAGGATAAGACAGCTCGTTTCATCAATACAGCCCGACGAGAGGAACTCCTCCGCAGATGAAAAAGCCCTAGCCGCAAAGCCGAATTCCCTTATTAGGTCCGGTAGCGATTCCCGAACCGACTCATCATCATCCACCACCGATAGAAGCGGACGCCCCCGGCCGCTTCGATCCTCGGAAAACTCCATGTAACGACTATGTGGCATTCTGTCGGGGGTGTCCATTGTACTTTGGTATTGATTGATCACGGGCGCACGACCGCTGCTGCATTTCTCGTCATGCCGCCCGCCGCGACGAAAGCGCTCCCACGCTGTACGCCCTCCTCATTGAGATTGCTCTGACATGTTGCGTCAATTTGGTGCGCGCCCTATGCAATCTCGCCTTAATCGTTCCCACAGGCACTTTCATGATTCTTGCCATTTCTTTGGCTGATAACTGTCGGGCGCTGCGCAGCTCCAATACTTCGACATAGCGCGGTCCTAATTTCGTAAGTCCCTGTTGTAGCAAGGCTTGCCCCTCTTTTGACAAATATTCCTGCTCTGGGCTCGGCCGTTTATCTGTGGGAGCATACCTGTCCCGATCCGCGTCCGGCCCAGTCACATCATCGAGCGAGGTTACGCGTTCTCTGCGCCTTGAGCGCAAATGCATCAAAGCGGCATTCATCGCGATACGAGTTAACCACGAGGAGAATCGCGCGCGCCCCTCGAATCGATGCAGATTACGGAAAGCATCAAGAAATGCGGTCTGCACTGCGTCTTCAGCATCCTCCCGATTGTGAAGAATGCGTTGGGTCATACGAAGGAGCGCGTCCCATTGCGGCATAACAAGGCGCTCAAACGCGGTTGAGTCGCCGGCCTTGGCAGACGCCAGAAGGACTGCCTCTTCGTCTGTAATGAATGATGGGAGGAAGTTTACAGCCTCGTTTTTTCCGTAGCTTATCGCAGCTGACATGATGTTGCCTCTCGCTTTCTAGTGTGTGGTTTTGCCAATTCACAATGAGGTGAATGGCAGTTTGTCTTACTCCACCGATTTAGCCAGAGCGAGAGAAATCTATCTATTGGACGATGGTATGGCTCGATACCTTGGTATGAATTGGCATGGCGTTGAGTGGTCTATGCAACGCAAGCTCCAGTTCCTAGAAATCATGTAAAGCTAACGTGCCGTGATTCGAAAGGTGTGGCTGGTTCGTCGGTTTGAACGTTGCGTCAGCGCTACGATGAGTTGTCGTACCTTCATGATGCCTCAGCGCCGTGTGAGCGCTTCCAGTTCGTCCAAGGTGCGCGGCCAATCTGATCCCAAGAGGCGGGACAAGCTTCGATCTGCTAAAACTTTCCCGGCAGTCTGGCACGCAGCGCAATAGTTGGTTTCGTTGTCGGCGTAGCGAATGCGTTGGATCTTCTCACCGCATCGCGGGCAGGGCTGTCCATAGCGGCCGTGAACTGCCATTTCTTCGCGGAAGGCCGTGACTTTCTCGGGGAATTGATTGTTTGCTTCAGTGCGCAACCGGTCGATCCACAACTGTAGCGTGTCGCGTGTTGCCAGAAACAGCCGCTCCCACTCGTCGAGGCTGAGTTTGCGAGTTAGCGTGATGGGAGATAGCTGAGCTGCGTGGAGGATCTCATCGGAATAGGCATTGCCAATCCCACTCAGGATTCGTGGATCCGTCAGGGCCCGCTTCAGCGTCCGGTTTTCCGCTATAAGGGCTTCGCGGAATGATGAAGGATTGGCGGTGAAAACATCGAGGCCACCGGGGTCGATGGAATGCAGGCCCGCTTCTCCGTGCAGAACGTGCAATGAGGCGCGACGTTTCGCCCCAGCTTCGGTTATGACCAAAGAACCATTTGGGAAATCGAAGGATCCCAGGGCGTTTCGCCCGGCAAGTTTGGCGTTGGGTTGGCGCCAATGTAACCGTCCAGCAATCATCAGATGAATGACCAGCCAAAGATCGTTGTCCATACCGATTGCGATACGCTTGCCGATGCGCCTTAGCTCCCGCACGATACGGCCCTCGACGTCTTTTAGCGGCGGTTGCACGGTGCGCAATAGGAAGGCGCTGGTGAGACGCACATGCAACAGTGGCTGGCCCACAATGCGGCCTTGCATTGCCTCGATATACGTCGTTATGTCTGGCAATTCGGGCATGAATACTGGCCGTCTGCGCCTATGCAATCTCTCTGACCTAGGTTCAACGTAGCGACGCAATTTGCGCGATACGCCGTTCACGGAAAGGCGTTGTATCCTCAGAACGTGCCGCAAGCGTTCAAAATCGGCCACTCGCCGGTTCGAGGGTTATTCCTGGGCCTCATTATCACTCTCGCGGCGGTCGTTGCTTATTCTTTATATATTACGGCACAGATTTCCAGGCTGCGCGAATTGCAGCGCGACTTCGCTGGCCGCAGCCGAAGAGACTCGCTCCAGCTCTTGCGTATTCAAAACGACTTGAATCTAGTCGCTCTCGCCATGCGGGACATGCTGGACAACGACGAGCCGTACCCTTTGACGGCATGGTCGGCCCAATTCGAACGCGTCCGCGCGGACCTCGATGATGCTCTTCGGCAGGAAGCGCAAGCGGCGGTCGTACGGCAGACGCCCGAACAGAGGCAGTTTCTGAGCAGTTCTGTGACACAATTCTGGGATGCGATGGACCGTATGTTCACCCTGGCGCGGGATGGCAAGGATGCTGAGGCGCGCTCGCAAATTCAGCTTTCGCTGCAAGCCCGTCAAGCTGCATTGAGCACAACCGTGGCCCGGCTGCTCGTGCAAAATAACGAAGCGGAAGCGCAGGCTGCGCTGCGGGTTGAGCAAATCTACGATCGAGTCCAGCAGCAGGTTTATGTCTTTTTAGCTGCAGTTTTAACGGCAATTCTACTCACCAGTCTTTTATTGATTCAATCAAATCGAAGGCTCTTTGCGCGCTTGGCGGATCTTTCGGATCAGCGCAGCGAACTGGCGCAACAATTGATTGCAACCCAGGAGGCCACGCTGCGCTATATCTCGCGCGAGCTACATGATGAATTTGGTCAAATTCTGACCGCCATGGGTTCCATGTTGAGCCGCGCCCGCAATCATGTACCCGAGGGATCCCCTCTACGCGGCGAATTACAGGAAGTTTTGGAAATTGCCCAGTCCACTCTCGACAAGGTGCGAGCCCTCTCGCAGGCGTTGCATCCGGTTATGCTTGATGAGACGAGCCTCGAGAATACGATTGACTCGTACATCCCCGTCGTCGAGCGTCAAACTGGACTTAAAATATCGTATGAAAAATCCGGAGCGCCGTTTCGGGTGAGCGGCAGGGCCGGGGCTCATATTTACCGGATTTTGCAGGAAGCACTAAACAATATCGTGCGGCACTCCGGCACGCGTCAGGCATGGGTGAGGTTTCGCTTTTTGCCCAAGGCTGTGGAATTGGAAGTGGAAGACCACGGTTCGGGCTTCATCGAGAAATCCGAAAAAACAGGATTCGGTTTAGTAGCGATGCGCGAGCGCGCAGAATTACTGGAAGGCGATCTCGAATTTCTCACGCCTGCAAGTGGCGGAACACTGGTTCGTCTCAGAGTGCCGCTCGATGCGGAGTTCCATGCCCAATAAAATTTCAGTGCTCCTGGTAGATGACCACAGCCTGGTACGACGCGGCTTTCGCCGAATCTTGGAGGATGCGCCAGACATTGAGGTAATCGGTGAAGCTGGCAGTGGCGAGGAAGCCATTCGTCTGGCCGCCGAGCTGCGGCCCCAACTCATAATGATGGATTGCGCGCTTCCCGGGATCAGCGGGTTGGACGCGAGCCGCCGCATTTTGGAGGCGTCGCCCCAGACAGCGATTCTAATGTTGAGCATGCATTCCGAAGACACATGGGTGCAGCAAGCTTTGAATGCGGGCGCACGCGGATACATTCTTAAAAGCGCCGTAGATATGGAATTGGTCACAGCGGTGCGCCGCGTAGCTGCCGGCGAACTCGTCCTCGACCCGCAAGTATCCCGGCCGCCGAGCCTGAAGGGAGAGCGCAACGCAGGGTTAACGCCGCGAGAACTCGAGGTGCTCCGCTGGATTGTCGCGGGAAAGTCGAACAAAGAAATTGCATCTCAACTCGATTTGAGCGCCAATACGATCGCCGTGCATCGTGCCAACATTATGGATGCTCTCGGCATTCACAAGACGGCAGAATTGGTGGTCTATGCGATTCGCAACGGTTTGGTGAACGTACCATGAACCGCAGATCATTCATGTCGGGCCTCGCGGGCGTGGCGTCGACGTCGCTCTTGCAGTGGAAATTGCAGGGGAGTCCGCTTCCCGCGAGTTCCGACATAGGCTTCCGACTGGTGGATGTCACGCAATCGGCTGGCATTCAATTTCAGCACAATAGCGGAGCGTTTGGCGGCAAACTACTGCCGGAGACGCTTGGATCCGGGTGCGCGTTTCTAGATTACGACGGAGACGGCTGGCAAGATATTCTGCTCGTGAACAGCATGGACTGGGTGGGGCACAAACGGCAGCGATCCACGCTTCGGCTTTACCGAAATAATCGTGACGGAACGTTCACTGACGTTACTCGCAAGGCTGGTCTCGATGTGGAGATGTATGGAATGGGCGTCGCCGTGGGTGACTACAATAATGACGGTTTCCCGGACGTTCTGATCACGTGCGTGGGGCAGAATCGGCTATTCAAAAACACAGGCAGGGGAACATTTACCGACGTTACGCACGCAAGCGGCCTTGATCGCCGTCAGGCGTTCAGCACTTCAGCATTATGGTTTGATTTTGATCGCGATGGCTTGCTCGATTTGTTCGTCTGCAATTACGTTAAGTGGTCGCCCGAGCACGACGTATTTTGCAGCCTGGATGGCAAGCATAAATCCTATTGCACCCCCGAAGCCTACCGCGGCGAGACTTGTTGGCTCTTCCACAATCGTGGCGATGGGACCTTTGAGGATGTCACCGCGAGCAGCGGCATTTTCGACAGCAGTTCAAAATCTCTAGGCGTGGCGATGTTTGATTATGACCACGATGGTTGGCCCGATTTGCTGGTCGCCAACGACACCCAGCCGAACAAACTTTACCGCAACACGCACAACGGCACATTTAAAGAAGTCGCGGTGGAAGCGGCGCTCGCTTTTAGCGCCGACGGCAAGGCCCGCGCCGGGATGGGCGTTGACGTTGGCGATTTCGATAATTCAGGTGACCCGGGGATCGCCATCACCAATTTCGACAATGAAATGATCGGCCTCTATCGAGCTCTGGGCAAGGGAACCTACGAAGATATTGCGACTGCGGCAGGAGTCGGACTCCCATCGAAAAATACTTTGGGATTCGGATGCGCATTTCTCGACGCCAACCTCGATGGCTTCCTCGATCTGGCCGTCGCCAATGGCCATATCGACGACACCGTACGAAACATTCGCGGCAACGTGGGCTATGCGCAACCGCCTCAGCTCTTTTTGAATAGCGGCAAGGGTATGTTTCGCGATGTGAGTTTAGAAGCTGGCGAGACATTTCACCAGGCCAAGGTTGGGCGCGGTCTTGCATATGGCGACTTCGATCGCGATGGAGATCTCGATATTCTGTTAACGACGAACAATGGCCCGGCATATCTTTACCGTAACGACCAGCTTGCCGGGAACAAGAGTATCCGTTTTCGTCTTGTGGGCCGCCAATCGAATCGCGATGCAATCGGCACGTCAGTGCGCATTTATTATGCAGGCACGAGCCAGTCGCGGATGGTCCGAAGTGGGTCGAGTTACCTGTCTCAATCCGAGCTTCCGCTGACCTTCGGCCTGGGCCAACGCGACAAGATTGAACGCGTGGTCATTCAATGGGCGAACGGCAGAACCGAAGATTATAAGAACCTTGACGCCGGTAGAACTTATGAGTGCGTCGAGACGAAAGGAATCTCGTCCAGCGGCGCTTTCTAATTGTGGTACTGCGCGACGAACGGCTGCCAAGTAGCGACGCCAGCAGCGTTATCCAAGTTTTGCGTCTTAGGTGTGTCTTCTCTAGAATGCATTGCACGCGTCAGTGAAGATCCGCCGGAAGGGGTGGAAAATGCGAGTTGCATTAGCTTCAGTCTTATTATTTTCTCTTTCTGCGGCCGTCGTAATGCGTGCCCAGACAAACGCTTCAGGGTCGGGCGTGCCTGCCCTCGTGCTTCATAGTTCGCTTGAAACTGTCGAAATTGCAACCGGCGAACGTCATGTTGTCTACACGGCGCCGAGCCATTTTGAAGCGCCGAACTGGAGCCACGACGGCAAGTATTTCTTCTTCAACCGGGAAGGCCGAATTGTGCGTTTGCCGGTGGACGGCGGGACACCCGAGATCATGGACACTGGCACGGCAACGCATTGCAACAACGATCATGGGATTTCGCCCGATTCAAAATGGCTCGCCATCAGCGACGGATCCCAGCCGGACGGTGAATCGAGCGTGTACATTGTGCCGATCGATGGTGGAACGCCGCGGCGGCTCACGGAAAATTCTCCCTCCTACTGGCATGGATGGTCGCCGGACGGCAAGACTCTGGCCTTTGTCGGACGGCGGAATGGGGAGTTCGATATCTACACAATTCCCTTCGCAGGGGGAAAAGAAACACGCCTGACCACCGCGAAGGGACTCGATGACGGTCCGGAGTACTCTCCAGATGGCAGATACATCTATTTCAACTCCGAGCGCACGGGCCACATGCAGATTTGGCGCATGCATGCCGATGGCACCCAGCAGGAACAGATCACGTTCGACGATTCGAACGATTGGTTTCCGCACATTTCACCGGATGGCAAATGGATTGTATTCCTTGCGTATGGCAGTGAGGTGACCGGGCATCCACCGAACAAGGATGTACAACTACGACTTATGCGCATTGTTGATGACAAGATAGATAACGCGAAAATCACGGTGCTGGTCAAACTTTTTGGCGGACAAGGCACGATGAATGTACCTTCGTGGTCGCCGGACAGTACAAAATTCGCGTTCGTCAGTTATCAATTGCTTCCTCCGGACAAACCTGCAATAAAATAGCCACACCGCTGCGACGTATAGGCGGCTTCAATCCGTAATAGTCGAGAAATGAGGGACCGCCATGCGCGTCGGAGTGTTCACGCCGTTGTTGTCGCAGCTTACCCTGCCAGCGGTCCTCAAGAAACTCAAATCTTTGCAAATCGATACCGTCGAACTGGGCACGGGAAATTATCCCGGCGACGCGCATTGCAAATTGACGATGCTTGAGGATGCGAAGGCGTTGGCTGAATTCAAGAAAACGCTGGATGATCAGGGAGCGAGTATCAGCGCATTGAGTTCGCACGGTAATGCCCTGCATCCCGATAAAGGCCGAGCGCAACGTGATCGGGAAGTGAGCCGCAAAACGATTCTGCTGGCCGAAAAATTGGGTGTGCCCGTGGTCGTTGATTTCTCGGGTTGCCCAGGCGACTCGCCGAATGCTACGGCACCCAATTGGGTGACCTGCCCGTGGCCGCCAGAATATCTGAAAGTGCTGGACTGGCAGTGGAATGAGGTTGTTGCGCCGTATTGGCTGGAACATGCGAAATTCGCGGCCGACCATGGAGTGAAGATCGCCATCGAAATGCACCCAGGATTTGTGGTTTATAGTCCAGAGACGATGCATAAGCTGAGGGCGATTGCCGGGACGAACGTGGGCTGCAATTTTGATCCCAGCCATTTGTTCTGGCAGAGCATTGATCCGATTGCGGCGGTGCGTGTACTCAAAGATGCGGTTTTCCATGTGCACGCGAAGGACACGCAAATTTATTCGATGAATCTGCCGCTGACCGGAGTGCTCGATACGAAGAGTTATGCGCAGGAGCGCGAACGAGCCTGGATTTTCCGCACGTGCGGTTACGGTCATGGCGCCGAGTGGTGGAGCGAATTTATTTCCACGCTGCGCATGTTTGGCTACGACGGGGTACTGTCGATTGAACATGAAGACAGCCTGCTTTCGCCGGAAGAAGGTTTGACGAAAGCCGCGAATTTTCTTAACCAGCTGGTCATTCGTGAACAACCCGGGGCGGCATGGTGGGTGTAAGCCGAATGGTGAACTGAATATGACGAAAGCGATTCGGACCGCCATTTTCGGCACAGGCTTCATGGGTCGCGTACATCTGGAAGCTCTGCGCCGGCTCGAATCCGTAGAAGTCGTCGCGATTGCAGGCAGAACTTTGGAAGCTGCTCAACGGCTGGGTTTTGGCTTCTCTGTTCCGACGGCTACCGGCGATTACCGCGACGTTTTGCGCGATCCTTCTATTGATGCGGTGCACATTTGCACGCCCAACGCGCAGCATTTTGTCATGGCGCAAGAAGCGCTCGAAGCAGGCAAGCATGTACTGTGCGAAAAGCCGCTAGCGACGAGCAGCAGCGATGGAGAAGAGCTGGTTCGGTTGGCCACGCGGAAAAAGTTGCGCAATTGCGTTTGCCATAATCTGCGGTGCTATCCCATGGTGCAGCAGATGCGGAGCTTGTGCGCGAGCGGAGAATTGGGCGAAATTCTTGTGCTCCAGGGCACTTATTTTCAGGACTGGCTTCTCTACGATACTGATTGGAATTGGCGCGTGGATGCGACGGCTGGTGGGGTATCGCGGACGATGGCAGATATTGGGTCGCACTGGTTCGACATGACGGAGCATGTGACGGGTCAGCGCGTCAGTTCGCTTTGCGCGGACCTGCAAACTTTTCATACGGTGCGCAAACAGCCGAAGCGCGCTGCGGAGACTTTTGCTAATAAACTTCTGCGTCCTGAGGATTACGTGGAAACGCCGGTACAGACTGAGGATTTTGGCGCGGTTATTTTCCGGATGGGAGGACGCGCCCGGGGTAGTGTGACGGCGAGTCAAGTTTCTGCAGGACGCAAGAACCGGCTGAGTATTGAAATCTATGGGACGCGAGCGGGGGTGGCGTGGAACCAGGAGCGTCCTGATGAATTGTGGATTGGCCACAGAGATCGAGGCAATGAGATTATCGTGAAGGATCCTTCTTTACTTACACCGGCCGCTCGCAGCTATGCGGATCTGCCGGGTGGGCACAGCGAAGGTTATGACGATACCTTCAAGCAATTATTCCGGCGCTTTTATGCTTCGATCGCCGCGCCGGACTCTATCCCCGAGTACCCGCAGTTCAGCGATGGAGTTCGACAACTGACTATTCTTGATGCAGTATTGCAGAGCCATCGCACGCGAGGTTGGGCAGACGTGCCTGCGCTTTGAACTAACGGAAAGGATTTGCGCCGCATGTTGATGTTCGCCGTCATCATCGCCATCTTCGTTTACGGAATGATTGCTTCGATGCTGGGCACCATTCTGCCAACACTGTCGGCGCGATACAGTCTTTCGCCGAGCCAGAATGGGACGATCGCATTTGTGCAAGCACTCGGTCTCATCATGGCTTCGCTGGGTGTGGGCCCGTTGCTCGACGATGAGGGCAAGAAGATCGGACTCGTGCTCGGCCTCAGTTTGATTGGCATTGCCCTGCTCGCATTGCCTCGCTCGCGCGGATATCGCAGCATTCTGGTGACACTTTTTCTGCTTGGGTTGGGCGGCGGCACGGTGGTGACGGCGGCAAATTCGCTGGTCAGCGATGTCGGCCAGGCCCACCGCGGCATCGCGCTAAATCTGGTGAATCTGTTTTTCGGGCTAGGTGGTTTAGCCACTCCGTTCATTTCGGCCAATCTCTTTAAGCAAAATTGGGTGCGGCTTTGCTACAGCATTGCGGCGCTTACCGTGGCGACGCTGGCGATTCAAGCTGCGACCAAAATGCCGGCGCCGTCTGGCGTGGGAGGTTTTGTGCTGGCGGACGCCGGGCCGGTGCTAGGGCGGCCTCTGCTGGTTCTAATCGGACTCTTTAACTTTCTTTATATCGGCTGCGAGGTCGGTGTGTGGAATTGGCTGCCGCGCCATCTGGTAGCGCAAGGGATTGCTGAATCGCAGGCCCTCAACATTCTTTCGTTGGGCTTCGCGCTGGGACTGTTGCTCGGTCGCCTTGGTGTGTCGCCGATTCTGGTTCATGTGCCCGCGATTACTGTGACGACGATCGCATCCGCCGGAATGGCTATTACGACATTTTTTATGCTGCGAGCTCACAAGCCCCTAGTGGTTGGAACTTTGGTCTTTCTTGCGGGCCTTTGTATGGCGCCGGTATTTCCTACGACCATTGCGATTGTTGGGGATGCCTTTCCACGGATGACGAGTACGGCCATCGGCCTGGTCATCACCTGTGGATGGACTGGCCTCGCTGTGAGCTCGCGGATTATCGGCGCGATTGCCGGCGGCGATCCACGGCGACTGAAGAAAGCGCTGCTTGTAATTCCGGCGTCTTCCGCCATCATGGTGGGGCTGGACTTGGCGATCCGGAATCTGCTTCCCTAAGCGCTATACGGTCAACGCTTTCATGTAATCAGCGTCGATTTTCAGTGCGTCCATGGGAGGTACGTCAAACTCCTCCTGCTCGACGAAGATGTGTTTGATGTCAGCATTCTTCGCGGCGTTAAAAATCGGAACATAGTCAATGGAACCGCGTCCCATCTCAGTCGAAGGCGGCGGAGCCGCGTTGCTTGCGGGTCCACTGATCTTAAATTCTTTGACGTGCAACATGCAGATACGCGACGAATATTTCGTCAGTAATTCAACCGGATTGCCCCCGCCCACCACGACCCAGCCGCAATCCATTTCCATTTGGACCTTCGCGGGATCAGTCTGGCGCATGATGTCGTCGTAAAATAGCACGCCATTTTCTGAACGGAATTCGGCGGTGTGGTTGTGATAGGCAAATTTCATTCCCGCTGCATGGACACGCTCGCCGATGCGATTGAATTGTTCGGTGTTCCAGCGCCAGTCGTCGAGCGTCATCTTATCTCTGGCCTCGCGTGAGCCAGGGTCTTTCACTTTCGACGGATCTTTCAACCACGGTGCGGCGCACACAATGTAATTGAGACCCAATTCTTTACCATATTGGATGGTTTCATCCAGCTTCGGCAATAACTCTTTCAAGGCGTAGTGCGCACTGACGCAGCGCAGGCCGGCCTTGTCCATGGCCTGCTTTGCCTGTGCCGGTGTGTGGCCGAAAAATCCCGCGGCTTCCACTTCTTGATAGCCTAGCGCGCCCAGTTGACGGAGAGTTCCTTCATAGTCTTTAGGCAACAAATCGCGCACGGAGTACAACTGCAATCCAAGCGGGAGGCCGAGAGGATTCGCCATGAGCCGCGGAGTGAACTTCCACAATGCCGCCGTCCCTAAGGATGCTGACGCTGCTTGCAAGAATGTCCTTCTTGAGATGCTCCGCATATTTTTCCCCTTGGTGCGTAATTTATCCGTGAATCGTCTTCTTGTCCGCGTCCCAGACAGCAATTGTGTTCTTGAAGTATGCGTAGTTGGCGAGATGGCAGCCGATAGCGGCATTGTTGCCGAAGTCTTCGTTTTCGACGACAGGTTTTCTCGTACGGACAGCATTGAAGAAGTTGGCCTCGTGGGCGGAAACATCGCTATAGCTAAAGGGAGCGGTGAACGTTTCTGCTTCAATGGCGTGGTAGTCGAGCGGCCCGGGCAGAGGATGGTCAATGGCCCACTGTTCTAAGTACTGCTTGCGGAGGCGTTCCGGCCAGCCCTTGGTGGAATATGTCTCCGGTTTTGGACTGATGTCCTGCGGCGTGAAGGTCAGTGTCTGGCCAATGATTTCCATTGTGCCTTTGGTACCGTGAAACCGTATAGGCTCACCCCCGTCATTGTTCAGATTACACCGCAAAAGGACGCGAAACTTGGGATAGTCATAAAGCGTTTCGATGACATCGGGAAAGTCTCGCCCATCCTTCCAGCGGAACAGACCACCGCTGGTTTGTGCGCGCTTGGCGACCTCGTTGGTTCCGGTAATAAAATGAATGCCTGATAGAAGATGGACAAATAAGTCTCCGGCCAGTCCTTCGCCATAATCGGCGAAGCAGCGCCAGCGGAAAAATCTGGCGGCATCGAAAGGACGCTTTGGGGCGTCGCCCAAGAATGCCTCCCAATCGATGGTTTGTTCATTTGCGTCGGGCGGGATCGGATATACCCACGCGCCGCTCGGCGAGTTGCGGTCGGACGAGCCCTCGATAAAGAAAACATCACCGAGCATTCCGGAGGAGTAGATCTCACGGGCCTTTTCATAAACAATCGAACTGACGCGCTGGCTGCCGATTTGTAAGATGCGATTGTTTTTCCGTACCGCGTCCACCATCGCGAAACCGTCCGCCACCGTATGAGACATGGGTTTTTCGCAATAGACGTCTTTTCCGGCAGCGCACGCGTCCACAACTATCTTGCGGTGCTGATGATCGGGGACAGCCACGATGACCGCGTCCACATCGGTGCGGTTGAGGATCTCTTTATAATTCCGAGTCGCGGGAACATTACTCTTCACGGATTCCTGGGCAGCCTCATGGCGACTGTCATAAAGGTCGCAGACTGCAACACATTCAACACCGGGGACGGCAAGAGACGCAGCCAGCAATTCGCAGCCCCGCGTTCCTGTACCGATTGAGGCGAAGTGTACGCGATCACTCGGCGCGATCGGGCGCGCAGCTCCCCAGAGCGCGGCAGGCTCCAAGAGGGTCATCTTTACCGCTGCGGCCGAGCCAGCCCCAACCCGCATAAAATCACGGCGCGTCCAAGAATTCATGTGCGTTTCCCTCGTTCTCGCATCATCCCATAACAAGAGGGAAAATGGGAATCTGAATGTTTGAGTCAGAGATTCATGGTTTCATTGGATTCCAGACAATAGTGTCTCGTGAGGTAGTTGAAAAGCGTGGGATAACGATCCGGGGCATACTCACAATCGTTTACTTCGTGGCATCGAGCGCAAGGTTCAATTCCAGAACATTGACTCGCGGCTCGCCCAACAGCCCCAAGACTCTGCTTTGGGTATTGCGATTCACTAGCTGTTCGACCACCCCTTCCGACATCCCGCGCTCTCGTGCGACCCGCGGCACTTGGAATTCAGCAGCCGCGGCAGAAATGTCTGGATCGAGACCCGACGCAGAAGTCGTGACTAAGTCTATTGGGACTGGCGTGTTCGGATTTTCCGCTCGCAGTTTCTTGACATCGGCATCTATGCGATCAACGAGCTTCTGATTGGTCGGGCCGAGATTGGAAGCCCCGGACGCCGATGCGTCATAACCCGCGTCGCCGGCGGCGGATGGGCGGGAGTGGAAATATCCGGGGCCTGTGAAGGGCTGGCCTATGATTTGCGAACCGATCAATTGCCCATCCCGTGAGACGAGTTGCCCGTTGGCTTTATCGCGGAAAAATGTTTGAGCAAGCGCCGTAACCGCCAAGGGATAAAGAATGCCGAGGAGAAGCGTCGTCATCAGCGTCATCAGTAGCGATGTAACCAGATGCTTTTTCATATTCGATACTTTGCTCTCGCTAGATCAACCTGATTCCTGTAATCACCATGTCAATCAGTTTGATTCCAAGGAAAGGCGCGATCAGGCCGCCAATTCCATAGACCAGAAGGTTGCGGCGCAGAAGCGCCTCCGCGCCAATCGCCCGGTACGTAACTCCGCGAAGCGCCAATGGAATGAGGCCGACAATAATCAGCGCATTAAATATCACCGCCGAGAGTACTGCTGATTGCGCAGTCCGCAAATGCATGACGTTCAGGGCATTCAGAACCGGAAATGTTCCGGCAAACATGGCGGGGATGATGGCGAAATACTTGGCCACATCGTTCGCAATGGAGAATGTTGTCAGCGCTCCCCGCGTCATCAGCAATTGTTTACCAATCGCGACGATTTCAATCAGCTTTGTGGGGTTCGAATCGAGGTCCACCATATTCCCGGCTTCTTTGGCGGCTTGAGTCCCGGTATTCATCGCCACGCCCACGTCTGCCTGGGCCAGAGCTGGGGCATCGTTCGTTCCATCGCCCGTCATCGCGACGAGCTTGCCTTCGCCTTGTTCACGCCGGATCAGATCCATTTTGTCCTTGGGCGTGGCTTCAGCTAAAAAGTCATCAACTCCGGCCTCGCGCGCAATGGCGGCAGCGGTGAGCGGGTTGTCGCCTGTGATCATACAGTTTTTATGCCCATCGCGCGGAGGTGGTCAAAACGTTCCTTCATTCCGCCTTTGACAATGTCTTTGAGGTACACAACACCCAAAACTCGCAGGTTTTCGGTGACGATGAGAGGCGTTCCTCCCGAGCGCGAAATGTTTTCCACCACAATTTGCACTTCCCGCGGCATGTTAGTGCCGTGTTGGTTCAGATATTTTGTAATCGAATCAACAGCTCCCTTACGGATTTCCCGGCCGTCGAGATTGACGCCGGACATTCGTGTTACCGCGCTGAAAGGAACAAATTCTGCTTCATGTGACGCCAAGTCTCGCCCGCGCAAGCCGTATTTGTTTTTCGCCAGCACGACAATCGAGCGCCCTTCTGGCGTTTCATCGGCCAATGAAGAAAGCTGTGCAGCGTCCGCCATTTGCGCTGCGGGAATGCCGGGAGCTGGGATGAATTCAGCGGCTTGACGGTTTCCTAAAGTGATCGTTCCGGTCTTGTCCAGCAAAAGCGTATTCACGTCGCCGGCAGCTTCGACGGCTCGTCCTGACATCGCAAGCACATTATGTTGTACAAGCCGGTCCATGCCAGCGATGCCAATCGCTGACAACAGCCCACCGATCGTCGTGGGAATCAGGCATACGAGAAGCGAAACCAGCACAAATACTGTCTGCGGAGAGCCGGAGTATACCGCGAAGGGCTGTAAGGTCACGACAGCCAGCAGGAATATGATGGTCAATCCCGCGAGCAGAATGTTCAACGCAATCTCATTTGGTGTCTTTTGCCGCTCAGCGCCCTCGACCAATGCGATCATGCGGTCGAGAAAAGTCTCGCCGGGGTTCGATGTGATTCGAACCTTGATCTGATCCGACAGAACTCGCGTCCCCCCCGTCACTGCGGAACGGTCCCCTCCCGCTTCACGAATGACCGGCGCGGATTCCCCTGTAATAGCAGACTCGTCCACACTCGCAACGCCTTCGATGACTTCTCCGTCGCCGGGAATAAGTTCGCCGGCGGAGACTCGCACCAGGTCGCCTACCCGAAGCATGGAGCTGGGCACAGACTGCGTCTGTCCGCTCGGAGTCAGTTTGTGGGCGACTGTCTCTGACTTGGCTTTGCGCAGTGTTTCCGCCTGGGCTTTACCTCGTCCCTCAGCCATGGCTTCAGCGAAGTTCGCGAAGAGCACGGTAAACCAAAGCCACAGCGTGATTTGCAGATTAAACGAAAATGCCTCTTTGCCACGGAATAGCAGCAAAGTCGTTAACAAGCTGCCCACTTCCACCACAAACATGACCGGGTTCCGCATCATCGTACGGGGATTGAGCTTCACCAGCGAATCAACTATTGCCCGGCCCACGATTTTGCCATTCCATAAACTGCGCGATTGAGCGCTCATGTTTTTCTCTGCATTTCTTTTGTTCTGCTAGAAAGCCTTGCCAGCATTCATCAGCAAATGTTCAAGAATGGGCCCCAAACTCAAGGCGGGGAAAAATGTCAATGCGCCCACTATTACGACCACAGATACCAACAAAGCAGCGAACAAAGGCGTAGTAACAGGGAAACTGCCCAACGACGCCGGAACAGCCTTCTTGCGGGCCAGATTGCCGGCAATGGCAAGCATGGGCACGATCAAAAAAAACCGACCCAGAATCATTGCGATTCCCATCGTCACGTTGTACCAGTGCGTGTTAGCGCTGATTCCAGCGAACGCTGAACCATTGTTGCCGACGGCGGAGGTGTAGGCATATAGAATCTCCGAAAGACCGTGCGGCCCCGGATTTAAAATCGCCGATGTTCCAAACGACGGCTCCACCGCGGAAATGGCTGTAAATACGAGCACCGTGAGGGGGAAGATAAGCACCGCCAACATTGCCATTTTCACGTCGTAAGCTTCGATTTTCTTTCCCAGATATTCCGGCGTCCTCCCTACCATCAGGCCCGCGATAAAGACCGTAAGCACGACGAAAATAAGCATGCCGTAGAGGCCGGCCCCGACCCCTCCGAATACGACTTCGCCAAGCATGATGTTTACCAAGGGCACCAGCCCTCCAAGCGGCATGAAGGAGTCATGCATGCCGTTGACTGCGCCACAACTGGCGTCAGTCGTGACGGTGGCAAAGAGTGCCGAGTTTGCGATTCCGAAGCGAACCTCTTTCCCCTCCATATTTCCACCCGATTGGGTCAGGCTTGCGCGTTGGTCTACCCCATGCAGCAGGGGATTCGCTTGTGCCTCTGCCCAATAGGCAACGCTTACGCCGGCAAGGAGTAGAACGGCCATGGCCGACCACACCGCCCAACCGTGACGCTTTGATCCCGTCATCACACCGAGAGTGTAGGTGAGGCCGGCGGGGATGGCGAAAATCGAAATCAATTGCAGGAAATTGGATAGAGGGCTGGGATTCTCAAAAGGGTGCGCACTGTTCGCATTGAAGAATCCGCCGCCGTTCGTACCCAACATCTTGATCGCTTCCTGCGAGGCAACCGGCCCCTGCGCGATAACCTGTTCGGACACTATCTCTGTCGTGCTCTTCCCGTCCGGCCCGATTTTCACAATGTGTTGCGGCTCGAGCAGCTTGACTGTGTCATACGGGCGAAAGTTCTGAACTACTCCCTGCGAAACCAAAACCAGCGCAAACGCCAGACACATCGGCAGCAGGATCCAGAGCGTGGCGCGCGTCATGTCAACCCAGAAGTTACCGATGGTTTCTCTTTCCCTTCTAGCGACGCCGCGAATTAAAGCAATTGCCAACGCAATGCCCACCGCCGCTGACGCAAAGTTGTGATAGGCCAATCCCGCCAATTGCGTGAAATAGCTCATGGTGGTTTCCGGCGTGTAAGCCTGCCAGTTCGTATTGGTGCTGAACGATGCCGCAGTGTTGAACGCCAGATCCGCCGCAACGGCCCGGATTTTCTGTGGGTTGAATGGGAGGATCGCTTGCACGCGTTCGATGAAATACAACGCCAGCATCGAAACCAGGCTGAACAAAAGCATGCAGATGGCATATTCGGTCCATCGCATTTCGTGCTCTTCGTTGACGCCGGTTAAGCGGTAAAGCAGTCGTTCCAGGGGACGTGCAACAGGATCCAGGAAGGTCTTTTGGCGGTCGAATGCGCAAGCCATGTACATCCCGAGCGGTTTCGTAACAAGGAAGACGACGCCCAGAAAAATGATGATTTGCATCCACCCGTTCGTGGTCATGCTTAGAACCTCTCCGGCCATAGGAGCGCGTAGCCGAGATAAATCAGCAAGAGGCAACAAATAATCAGCAGTGCAATTTTTTCAATTCCCATCAGCGTTTCACCGTAATCGCTCACACGCGTAGACGTAGGCTAGAGTGAGAGCGAAAAGCAAAATGGTGAGTAATACAAAAAGCAAATCCTGCATTTGTTTGCCGCCTCCCAAGCCCCCCAATCAAAATTTAACGAGGATCGCCATCGTCGCGCGATCTTCGGTATGCCGCAGATCGGGCGCCCATCCCTGTACCTCCGAACCAGCTGCACCCGCGTTTCCTCCCGGAGGAGTGACCCCACCAGGACCGCTGAAATAAGGCACATTGGCGTGGCGGTGATTAAACTCCCAGCGGAATGTGATGTACTGGCTGGGCATGTAGTCGTACGTAGCCGACATGTCCCAGGCTTTATAGGGATCCCCCGGGTTTTCTGTGAAATATGGCGTGCCTGAAGTTGCGGTCGCGCCGTTGATTGGCGGGAGCAGCACCAAATAACGTCCTGGATTATTGATTTCTCCTCCGCCGAGAGTGAAGCCTTCGCGATCTTTGTTGAACCACCATCGGTTGTAAATCATGTAGCCGAGGAAGCTTTGTTTGTATGAAGTGATTTGTTTGGCAGCATTTTTTTGGTTCGTCGTGCAATTCACTCCGCCGCCGGTCTCGCACCCCGCGTCCCCAGTCAAGCTGAATGCCATCTTGTCGAGAAAGCGTTCAGGATGTTCGTAGTACTTGACCTCGAGACTGTTGTCGGTGTGGTAGCGTGTACGCGAAGGCAGTCCGAGAGCATCGGCGCCTGCACCATAATTGTTGCTCAGCATCGAGACTCGTCCGTTCGGGCGATAGAGGACCTGCCCACCGAAACCCAGCCGCCCGTTATACCGGGCATAAGACTGCCAGCCGTTAATAATCCAAGGCTCGATTTTCAACTTTGCAGTGGGAAATGTTTGGATGCGCAATCCCGTAAAGAACCAGGGCGTATTCGAAGAAACATAGGACGGCTGATACGCCCAGTTGTCGAAGTTATAGAAGCTGAATAGACCGATATAGGAGAGAAATATGCCTGCGTCCACGTTCACACCATGCATCGCGTCCCAGTGATAGCCGCCGTATGCTTCAGTGACGTAACGATAAGCATCCGCCAAGTCCCACTGGCCTCGGGAATAGCTGGCATCGTTGCGTGGTGTGGCCGTGGAATAGAGCCCAATCTGACTCATTACGCGCGCGCGCACATTGTCATAGTGAAAATCGCCACCGATGCCAAGATGGGTCAAGCTGACTTCATTTGAGCGGAAGACTTCACTGGAGCCGCCGATCGTGTCATCCTGGGGATGATTGAAATCGTAGTGGTAGGCGACATCGGCGCGAATCTCCGGCGTAAAGAACTTTGAATCAAAAGCGGGGGTAATCGTGCGCGGGTTGCCGTTGAGCCATGTCCAATCCGCAAACGCGAAAGGCTCTTCTTTAGCCGGCTTGCTCCCCGGGTTGGATCCGTTTTCCGCGACCGAAGCGCTCACCGTCGCGGTCGAAGTGCTCTCAACCATTTTGGCTTCGGGGATGGCTGGCGGAATTGTGATGTTCGCGCTTTCTACTGTAGCTGCCGGCTGCGCCTTGGCCTCCTGTTGCTTCAGCTCGGATTCCAATTGTTCGATCCGCTTTTTCATCGCATCCAACTCTTGCAAGACTTCTTGCGGCAGTGCTGCGTTAGTTGCACTCGGTTGTGATGGTGTCCCCGCAGAGGTCGCTTGACCATATCCAGGAAGCGCCATGGATAGAAGCGTCGCTGACGCCACCAGGATGCGTCCCGTTAAAATACTTTTCATATAAGAGTTCTCTCCCGAAATCGGGACGTAGTATCGCGATGCGGCACTTAGGCGCGCGAGCAGCCTTTGTCCCGTCCAGATAATCTGTCCCTCAGAACATATAGGGTTCATTTGACTACCTCTCGCGTAAAAGAGGCATCAGAAGTTCATAAAGAATTCGTAAGGCGATGTGGTCGCAACAAATTAAGGAGTGTGGTTATTCGCCGGGTTCGAAGCGGTAACCGACCCAAGGCTCGGTCACGATATATCGAGGCGAAGCCGAATTGGGTTCGAGCTTTTTACGCAATTGACCGACAAAAACCCGGAGATACTCGACCTGCTCTGTACTCTGCCCACCCCATATGGCGCCCAGCAGTGTCCGGTGAGTGATGACCCTTCCCGGGTGGCGGGCCAAATAAACAAGCAAGTCAAATTCTTTGGGCGTGAGATGGACTTCGCGTTGATTGACCTTGATTTTTCGGGCGGGCAGGTCAATCCGGAAGTCGCCAATTTCAATGAGAGGAGCATCGTCGCCGGCAACTACCGGGACCCGGCGTAGGTTGGCGCGCACGCGTGCAAGTAGCTCTTCGATCCCGAAAGGCTTTGTGATGTAGTCGTCGGCTCCCGCGTCCAGTGCGGCCACTTTTGTATGTTCCTGGCCACGCACAGACAAAACAATGATCGGAGCCCGCGTCTCAGGACGTACGCGCCGGCAGAGTTCAAGGCCGTCCATGTTTGGCATGGATAAATCTGTGATGATCAACTCCGGCGACCAATCCTTCATAATTTCCAGGGCAGTTTCTCCATCATTGGCCACGCGGATGTCATAGCCCTGGCCCGAAAGCGTCGTGCGGAGTACCCGGGTGATTTGGGATTCATCGTCCACAACTAATATCCGGCGATGTTCAATCGATGCAGGCACCTACCCGGGCTCCTGCGTGACAATATGAACATCCACTGCCGGGGCATCGCGCAGGAATTTGTGGATGGCGGAGAAGTATAAGTATCTCCGCCAGCCGCTGGTGGCCGAACGGCCGAATACGACATGAGTAATGTGTTTTTCCTTTACGAATTCAGCCACTGCCTCCGCCACATTCTTACCGCGCAAACGGATCACCGTCGCGCCAACATTTTGCGCAAAAAGAATGTTTGCGCTTAGACTCCTTTGATTTGCTTCGCTCTCATCCTGCCCAAGATCGACGTAGACAACAAATAAATCAGCGTCGATCGCTTGGGCCATGCGCCCACCCCTGGCAATCAAATACTTGGCTACGGGGTTCGAACTGATACAAACTGCGATCCGCTCCCGGATCGCGACTCGCTTGCCCGGCTCGTCCCTCTCGCGATAAGACTCAAGTTCTCGATCCACCGCTTGGGCGACCTGGCGCAAGGCGAGTTCACGCAGTGCAATCAGATTCCCCTCGCGAAAGAAATTGCTCAAGGCTCGGTCCACGCGTTCCTGCGGATAAATATCTCCACGACGCATGCGGTTCTGCAACGCCTCAGGCGTTAAGTCCGCCATGACGATTTCGTCAGTCCGCTGTAACACCCAATCTGGAACCGTCTCCCTCACTTGGATACCTGTCAGGCTCTGCACTGTCGGCGTCATACTTTCGAGGTGCTGGATGTTCATAGTTGATAGGACATCCACTCCTGCATCAAGCAATTCCAGGACATCTTCGTAGCGTTTGCGGTGTTTACTGCCTTCGATATTGGTATGAGCCAGCTCATCCACAAGCACGACGCGTGCTGCCCGCGCGAGAATGGCATCAACGTCCATCTCTTCAAAGAGCGTTCCTTTGTAATCAATCTTTTTTCGGGGAATGGATTCCAGTTGTGCAGCCAGCTCCACAATACCCTGACGACCGTGCGTCTCAACCACACCTACGACAACGTCTTCGCCTCGGCTCTTGCGGCGGATGGCTTCGCTCAACATGCTAAAGGTCTTTCCAACACCCGGCGCATATCCCAGAAACAGCTTGAAACTGCCCCGCGGTTTTGCGGGAGCCGCTTCTTTCAGCCACTGCTCAGGCGTCTTCACCATCGCATAGATTGTCCTTCACAGACCTGGAATTGTCGATGCCCGCACTTCGGCTACAATCGGTTGCGTGAAACGAACCTCGCCCGCACTTACAAGTTACGCTGTGTCGGCGGCAGGGGTCGCGGCGACCACATTCATCTTCTACCGGCTAATCCACGTAAATCCAACCACCGTGGCCCTAACGTTCTTGCTTGGCGTCCTTTGCGTTTCTGCCGTGTGGGGTCTGGCGCCCGCGGTTTTTATGGCCGTTGCCTCTACGCTCTCTTTCAATTATTTCTTTTTGCCGCCTGTTCGAACGTTCACCATCGCGGATCCGCAAAACTGGGTTGCTCTTGTTGCCTTCCTGGTTACGGCCGTGGTCGCCAGCCACTTGTCGGCACGCGCCCATCGCGAGGCAAGCGAGGCCAACGACCGGCGACGGGAGGTAGAGCGACTCTACGGATTCAGCCAGCAGTTGCTCTCCAGCGACAACCTGCCAGAATTGTTGAATTCGATCCCCCGGTATGTCGTCGACTGCTTCGGGGTGAAGGCGGTGGCCATTCTCTTGCCCGACAAACCTGATATCTATCGTTCGGGTCCCGAAACTTACGGTCTGGAACCTCATGACTTGCAACTGGTAAACCTTCGAGGTGAGCCGAGAATTGATTTCGATAACCATCGCGCTTTCCTGCCGCTGCGCATGGGGGTGCGTGTTGTCGGGAGTCTGGGCCTGGCAGGACAACCGCTTCCCTCACGGCAATCCCTGGATGCGCTCAGCGGTCTGATTGCGATAGCGGTGGAGAGAGCTGGCGCGATCGAAGACCTCGGTCGCGCCGAGGCAGCACGGCAAAACGATCAGCTTAGGAGCACCTTGCTCGATTCTGTGGCGCATGAATTTCGCACTCCACTGACGTCGATCAAAGCATCTGTGACCTCTTTGCTCGCATCCCAGAGTCTCCGACCGGCGGAGCAACACGAATTGTTGACGGTAATTGATGAGGAAAGCGACCGCTTGAACCGGCTCGTGGGAGAGGCGGCAGAGATGGCGCAGTGGGATTCAGGAAAGGTACAACTGAACCTTGAGCTTCTCCCGGTCCGAGTTGCGATCGAATCAGCGGTGGAGGAGTCCAAACAAATCCTTGGACAACATCCCGTGGAACTCAAGATTCCACAAGATTTGCCCCCCATCCGCTACGACTTCGGGCGTATTCGGGAGCTATTGACACAACTGTTGGAGAATGCGGCCAAGTATTCTGCACCGGAGCGCCCGATACAGATCTCCGCCGAGTCAAAAGACAAAATGGTCGTTGTGAGTGTGGCTGATCGTGGCCCGGGAATCGACGATTTTGAGCAGGCTCTTATTTTCGATAAGTTCTATCGAGGAAGAAACCAGCGGGTTCATGTGCAGGGCACCGGCATGGGCCTGGCGATTGCCAAGGCCATTGTCGAAGCGCATGGCGGTAAGATTGGCGTCACGAGTCAACTCGGTCATGGTTCTGTATTCTATTTTTCCCTCCCTCAAGAATCCCTGCTGGAATAAACCCTTTACCCCAAAACTAGTAACCGCCGAGAAGTGCCCCTCGTAACTTTACCGCCGCCGGGACGTCGCCGATGATGTCATCGTGGCGACACTCCAGCAGTCACCGGCTTCGCTCGCTGAGCAACCGACGCCGTCGGAAGGCATCGAAGGATCTCCCGCTGAGTTCATGCCTGGAATTGGAAATTGGCAATCCTGGGCGATGGGTGCCGCCGGCGCCTTCTTCGGCGCGCCTTATCTCGAAGCCGATTCAGCCCACGCCGCATGGGCTGGACTTATGCAAGCCCTCCGGATTCGCCTGACGCGCTGAATCTCTCAAGCTTTTATTTGGCGCGGGGCAGCCGACGGCGGCGGGATTCACCCGCAAACCCCCGGAAGCATGTCATGCACACCGAAGCCACCGAAGCGCTGCGCCACAAGTCGTAAGCTCCGCGACCACTGCACTCTTCACGAACGGCGAAAAAGCAATCTCTTGCGTTTGAAAAACTTCGCATTTGAAAAACACGCATCTGAAAAAGTTGATAGCATCAGGGCAGTTGTGTTGTCTGGAAATACAAAATAAAGCCAGCGGATGTCAGAACTACAGGCCCAATCCGGCGAACTGCCTGCGGAGTTAATGCCGCTCGCAGCCGAGTTGTATCGCAAAAGCGGTGGCCAGGAAATTGGCCTATCCGCCGCCGAGTTCAGCGCCCTCCTCTGTGCCATCTCGGCCAAATATCTTCCCGCCGCCGCGACCGCGGGCGATCAAAAGGCCTTGCTCTCTTCCCTTCGCATCGAAGACCTTGCGCTCGCCCACGCCTGCGCCGCCGGCCACGAAGGCGCCTGGGAAGTTTTTCTCACCCGCTTCCGCGAGAAGCTCTATGACGTTGCCGCATACATCACCCGCGAGGCATCGTCGGCCCGTGAACTCGCCGACTCACTCTATGCCGATCTCTACGGCGTAAACCTGCGCGATGGTAAACGTGTCTCCAAATTGACCTTCTATACCGGGCGCGGGTCGTTGGAAGGCTGGCTGCGCACCGTCCTTGCGCAGGAGTACGTCAACCGCTACCGCAAGCAGCGCAAGCTTGTCAGCCTGGACGAAGAGAGCGAAGAAGGCGTGCAGTTTGCCGCGCCGGAACCACCGCCAGCGACCGCCGATGACAATCGGGTGGCGGCCATAACCGATCAGGCCCTCGCGGAATTGCCGGCCGAAGAGCGCTTCATTCTCGCCGCCTATTACCTGGACGACCAGACCCTGGCCCAGATCGCCCGGACTCTCGGCGTACATGAATCCACCATCAGCCGCAAGCTCGACCGGCTCGCCAAATCTTTGCAGAAGAGCATCTTAGCCGGACTGGTGAAAGCCGGCATGAGCCGCCGCCAGGCTCAGGAGGCCATGGAAGTGGATGTGCGCGATTTAACCGTGAATATCCGCCGCAGCTTAACGCAAGAAAGCCCAGCGGCAACGTTCCCTAACCACAAGGCTGAGGTTCAGATTCGCGAACGAAAGGATTCGCAGAGCTAACGGCTCCCGAAATGAATCAAGTACCAAATATCGTGCGGCAGCGGTTGGGAGTAAAAAGCGATCCCGCTCATCCCGACGCGAACCTGCTGAGCGCCTACGCGCAAAAGGCGCTCGATCAGGGCGAAGAAGCAACCATCCTGGGCCATCTTGCGCAATGCGCCGATTGCCGTCAGATTCTGCTTCTGGCGCAGCCTGAACTCGAAGCTGCCCCTCAAGTTGTGCACCAGCCGGCCAAAGCACCGATCGGGTTCCATGGCATGCGCTGGGCCTTCTGGGCGGCTGCCGTGCTCGTTGTTGGCGGACTGCTCATGCTCAACGACCGCCAGCAGTCCTCGCACGATCAAATGGCGCAAGTCGCTCCACCCATGATGACTCAGTCAACCGCGGCATCGCCATCGCCGGCAGCCGCTCCCACGGATGAAGGTGTCGCACCCGCTGTGGCGGCGAATGCCGAAGCAAAAGCCGAAACCGGAATCATGCCGAAAACTCAGGCGCAGCCCGCGTCTTCAAGGCCAACAGAAGTGGCACCGCTCGATCAGTTGCAAGGAGCGTCGCCTGCGCCCTCTGTGCACTCTGAAAACTCCCCCGCGCGTGATTCGTCTTTATCAAAAGAAAGCGAAGCAAAAGCAAGCGGGGCAAAAGAAAATAACGACGCTGCCGCCGGCGCCTTCGTTCCGCGCGCCGCTTTTGCCGGTGACGCCAAGGCCGAAGCTAGCCGCATGGCCGCGAACGCCATCGTTCTGTCGAAGACTTCGGGCCCGCGCTGGACCCTCACCCCTGATGGCGTCCTCCAGCGTTCCTTTGATGCCGGCCAGACATGGGAAACCGTGACCGTAACCTCGAACGCAACGTTTCGCGTGGTGTCAGCTCTCGGCTCCGACATTTGGGTCGGAGGTGCCGCCGGCGCTTTGTATCACTCCAAAGACGCCGGCCAGCACTGGGAGCAGGTCACGCCTGCAGTGGATGGAAACGCGCTCACCGCCGACATCACAGGGCTCGAATTCAGCGATGCCCAGCACGGCAAGGTGGCCAGCGCCAGCGGCGTATGGACCACGTCGGACGCAGGCCAAACCTGGCAAAAACAATAACTCCCACCTTTTTCGCGGCTCTCCCCTCGACTTAACCCATTACCTTCGTGATGTTTACAGGGATTATGGGGAGCCTTACGATTCCCGTGTGGTTTGGCAGTTCTGGGGGAGGGCTGCCGGCCGGCGTCCTAATTAAGTTTAGGGCGCTTTTTATTTTGGGCCTTTTTTGGCTCTCGGTCACTCTTCCACAACCATCCAGTCCCTTTGGCCTGCGGATTGCATCGAAACTACTGCCCGCGCATCTATATCCAGTGTTACGATTGAATAGCTGAAAACTTCAGCTCGCAATCATAAAATTGCTGCTCGCACGTTTTTACTTTCTATTCACATATTTGCGCTGCGGCACAACCGGGAGGCAGTATGGCTGGCAACGGAATTATTGAAGTGAACGACGCGAATTTTGACCAGGACGTGCTCAAGTCAGACACGCCGGTTCTGGTGGACTTTTGGGCAACCTGGTGCGGTCCTTGCCGGGCCATCGCTCCGATCGTCGAAGAGCTCGCGAAGGACTATCAAGGCAAAGTGAAAGTCGGCAAAATGGATGTGGACGCCAACAGCGCCACGCCAATGCGCTATGGAGTTCGCGGCATTCCGACTCTTTTGGTTTTCAAGGGCGGACAGGTGAAGGAACAGATCGTCGGCTACGTACCAAAAGAGAAGATTAAGCAGGCGCTGGACAAGCACCTGGTGTAAGCCTACCTCGCTTGTATATCAGTAAAATCCTATCTCTTACCGCCGAGGGCGCTGAGCGCGCAGAGAAAAACGAATGACTTACTCTGCGCCCTCAGCGTACCCAGCGGTAAATCAAAGAGCAAAATCTTAGGCGTACTTCCTCAGCACCCCAATCACTTTCCCCTGAATCTGTACATTCGCCGCGGGCACCATAATGGGCTTCATGGCGGCATTGGAAGGTTGAAGGCGAATGTTGTCTCCCTCGCGGTAGAAACGTTTTAGGGTCGCTTCGGTTTCATCCACGATGGCAACAACTATATCTCCGTTGTGCGCGGTCTTCGCCTTTTCGACTAAAACGTAATCTCCGCTCAGAATGGCTTCGTCCTGCATGGAATCACCGCGCACTTCGAGGACGTAAACTTCTTTCGATCGTACAAAGTCGGCCAGCGAAATCGTCGCCCCCTGATCTGGAATTGCCTCAATCGGCTGGCCGGCGGCTATGCGCCCAACCAATGGCAAGACCATGGTCGTATTCACCGACATGGCCTGCTTCAAACGGCCTTTAGGAGGCAGGAGATCAATTGACCGGCTCTTGTTGTAATCGCGGGTAAGCAGGCCCTTTTTCTCAAGGTTGGTGATGTGCTTGTGCACCGTGGCCAGCGAATTCAGATCGAGCCCTTCGCCAATTTCTTCAAAAGAAGGCGCGTATCCATTCTTCTGGACGAAATCGGAAATGAAGTCGTACACTTCGCGTTGCCGCTTGGTAATTGCCATGCCCGCATTGTAAGCGAATAAAAGGCGAAGTCAAGAGCTATGTGGTCTGGCGCGGCCCCTGGAACCTTTTTGGCTATGAAGTATCTAACCAATTGGACATCATAAAAACAGAAAGTGAGAATTCTTATGACGGAAAAAGTAGAGACTCCAGTTAAGAAGACAGAAGCGGAGTGGAAACAGCAGTTATCGCCCGAGCAGTATCACGTGGCGCGCGAAGCAGGAACGGAACGCGCATTTACCGGCAAGTACTGGAACACGAAAGATGCAGGCACGTACAACTGCGTCTGTTGCGGAGCGCCCTTGTTCAGTTCAGAGACCAAGTTCGATTCCGGATGCGGCTGGCCGAGCTTCTATAAGCCGCTGGACTCCGCGCCGATCGTCGAAAAGACCGATAAGACTTACGGCATGGTCCGCACCGAGACGCGCTGCGCCAACTGCGACGCCCATCTGGGACATGTCTTTGACGACGGCCCGAATCCCACGGGGCTGCGGTATTGCATCAATTCCGCCTCGCTCGATTTGAAACCAGAAAAGGTTTAAAAGCAGGAGAAGACGTAGTCATGTGGGATGGCGGGCGCCCTGGCCCGCTATCCCACCGCTGCAAGAAATGCCCCGCCTTGCGATTCCTATGGCCGTAGAGACGTTCAGGCGCCCGGGATCATGCTCCGGTATCAACCCGGAATCAACGCGCTCTGAGGGCAAGCTAAATCGATTTAGCTATCGGATTTAAAGTGTTTATTATCAATGAGTTACTGTGATATTTTTCCACAGATTTTTTTGCTCGGATGTTCATAGATCACAGACGCAGAGATCGATTCTGTGAATGAAAAACCCACCCTTTCGCAAAGAGCGCGACCAGGGTGGGCACCCGTTGCCATCGATTCGCTTACGCGTTGCCGGCAGCGGCGGAAGCGGCCTTGGGCGCTTCGATTGAATTCGCCTTCGACTCGTTCTTGTTGTTCTTCTTGTCTTTGTCCTCTGCGCGAACCTGAACGCTGCCTTTGAGCAATGCGCCATCTTCCACGCTAATGCGGTGAGTCACCACGTCGCCGGTAAGCGAGCCTTCGCTGCGAATGTCGAGCCGGTCGCTGCAATCCACGTTGCCGGTGACCTTGCCCATAATCACCACTTCTTTGGCGTTGATGTTGGCGGCGACGTTGCCGTTGCGGCCGATGGTGACGCGGTGTTCTGCAAGGTTGATGGTGCCTTCGATACGGCCATCCACATAAATGGATTCTGAACCGCTGATTTCGCCCTTAATGAAGAGCGAGCGGCCGATGGTGGCTTGTTCGGTGGGTACGGTAACGGTTTTGGTCGGAGTGTAAGGGGCTGGGGTTGCGGGATATTTATTGGTTTCGGGTGCTTGCAGCATGGCTCGTCCTTTTTCCTTGGACCGTGCGGCTTGAACTCCATCGGGCAGGGCCGCAATCGGGGAATAATCTTGTGGCCAACCGGCCAATCCGACTATCGCATGGACTTTAGTGCGAGGGCAGGTTACGGAAGAGCGTGTACGGGTGCGGAAGAAATGATTGTGTACGAAGCGCGACAAGCAGGTTCCTCCGTGCGCCGTCGCATATGCTCCGGCTTTGTCGGAATGACACCGCCGTACGGAAGCGCGGGATCCCAGGATGACAATTATTCTTTTTGAAAAGCAGATTCCTACGCCGGTTCTTGCTGGCGCTGCGAACGGCTCGGAATGACAAGATGGTTGGAGCGTCCAGCGAAAACGCTAGCTCTGTAACGCTTCCGACAGGGCTTCCCATTCGGCGAGGCGTTTTTTGTGATCGGCTTGATGCTCTTTTAATTCGCGGGACACACGTTCGGTTTCTTCGGCGCTGACAAAGGTGAGCAATGACGTCTCGCAGGCGGCGATGGACGACTCGAGCTCCGCGATTTCTGTTTCCAAATCCTGCACCCGTTCTTCCATCTGCTTGCGCTTGATGGGATTCATCCGCTTGCCCTTGGGTTCGGGCGTGGAACCATTGCCGTTCGCAGGCTGAGAAGCCGCGGGCTTGGTGACGCTGCGCAACGCTTGAGCAACGGTTGCCTGTAAGGCCTCCGCGCCGCCCTGCTTGCGCCACATGAAGTCTTCGTAATTGCCGGGATAGACTTCGACCTTGCCGTCTCCGACTTCAAAAACCCGTGTGGCCAGCTTGTCGATGAAATAACGGTCATGCGACACGAAGACGACGGTGCCTGTGTACGACGCCAGGGCGTTGAGCAGAACATCTTTGGCGCGCATGTCCAGGTGGTTGGTGGGTTCGTCGAGAAGCAGAAAATTCGCGGGATCGAGCAGCATGCGCAGAAGTGCATAGCGGTTGCGCTCTCCGCCGGAGAGCACGCCAATTTTCTTGAAGGCATCATCACCGGAAAACAGAAAGCATCCGAGCAGGCTGCGCAGTTCAGTTTCGCCGGAATTCGGCGCGGCACGGCCCAAGTCATCCATCACGCGGGCACTGGTATCCAGCTCTTTGTATTGGTCCTGCGCGAAGTAGCCGACCTGAACATTGTGACCAAGCTTGTACTCCCCTGCGGAAAGCTTTTCTTCGCCGGCTAGAAGCTTAATCAACGTTGACTTTCCGGCGCCGTTGACGCCCACGAGCGCGATGCGGTCGCCGCGCTCAATCATGAAATTCACTCCGCCGACGACTTGTTTTTCGCCATAGGCCTTGGCCACATTTTGAAATTCAGCGACAATGCGCCCGCTTTGCTTCGGTTGCGGGAAGGAAAAATGAATGGTCTTTTCTTCCTCGGGAATTTCAATGCGCTCGATGCGTTCGAGTTCCTTGATGCGGCTCTGGACTTGCTTGGCTTTGGTCGCCTGATAGCGGAAGCGGTTGATGAACATCTCCAACTGTTCAATGCGCTCGCGCTGATTGCGGTAGGCGGCTTCGAGTTGTTCCATCCTCTGCGTTTTCTGGTTGAGATATTTCTCGTAGTTGCCGGGGTACAGCGTGATTTTCTTGTTCCAGATCTCCGCAATCCGGTTGATGGTGACGTCGAGAAAGTAGCGATCGTGCGAGATGAGCACGAAGGCATTGGGATAATTCTTCAAATATTCTTCCAGCCAGTTGCGGGCTTCAAGGTCGAGATGGTTGGTGGGTTCGTCGAGAAGCAGAAGATTTGGCTGCTGGAGCAATAATTTGGCCAGGGCCAGCCGCATTTGCCAACCGCCGGAAAATTCATCGGTCAGGCGATGCCAGTCTTCTTTGCGAAAACCCAAGCCCATAAGCACGTTGCCGACCTGGGCTTCGCTGGTGTAGCCGTCGTGGGCCTGAAATTCGTGCTCGAGGCGATGGTAGCGATCGGCCACCTGCATGTATTCGGGCGATGCGGGATCGAGTTCCGACATGCGCGCGGTGAGCGACTCCATTTCGCGTTCCATGTCACGCAGGCCGGAGAAAACCGACATGCATTCTTCGAAAACCGTGCGGCCGGTGAGCGAAAGGCCGTCCTGCGGAAGGTAGCCAGCGCTGATGCCTTTGGCGAAGCTGACTGAGCCGTAATCGAGGGTCTCCAGGCCGGCAAGGACTTTCATCAAAGTGGATTTGCCGGTACCGTTGGCGCCGACCAGTCCGATGCGGTCGCGGGAAGTGATCATCCACTCCACGCCTTCGAAAAGTAGTTTGTGGCCGAAGCGTTTTCCGGCGGAGGACAACTGAATCATGCTGCTTTTATCGTCTCACGAAGGGCGGTTTTGATGAAGGACGAGGCTACGGAAGAAGCTCAGGGAAGAACGGAGGGAAACAGGTCGTCACCGGCGCGCTTAACCCGCACGTCGGGCTTGGACACAATGATAAGTTCCATCGCCCGATCGACTACAGATTGGATTTCCTTTGCGTACTTGACTTCGCGGCCTTTGGCGAGAATTTTTCGCGCGTTCTCGGGGAGAAACCACGTGGGATTACGGTCGTTTTCATGGGGATGGCCGTTTTCAGTGACTTCCATCAGGAAGCATTTGACGACGAATTCGCGGACGCCAGGGGGCTTCCAGAAGACGCCCTTGGAATGGAGATAAAGATGAAAATGGCGGGCTTCAATACGGCCGCGGACGCCGGCCTCTTCCCAAGCTTCTTTTTCCGCGGCCCGGCTGTGAGACATGGAGTGTTCGGGCGAGCCTTTGGGGAAGGTCCACTTGCTGCCGCCGTTGCTGTTGACCAGGAGAAATTCGATGCCAGATGCGCGTCTGCGATAGCAGATCGCCGCTACTTGCAGCGGCAGCGCAAATCGCAAAAGTTTCGGGGTCCCCATAAGCGTACGAGCGTCTACTTCTGCAAATATGCTACTCGCAAGATATTTCAATAATGTGAAATTGCAGCAAAAAAGGTGCAGTGGGCTGATTACTAAAGGGTTACGACATGCAGCGGAGCGGTTACCGGGCGGCCTTTTCCTCTTCGGTGTGAAAGCTGGTGAGCGTGGCAGCGGGTTTCTTCTCGAGCGAGCGCATGGTTTGCAGGATGGTGGCAATCACGAGTTCATCGCCGATAGCAGTGTTGAGCATGAGGTGGTAGAGCGAGCGCGTGGGCCAGTCGGCATTGAAATAGCGTTTGACGAAAGCGATGCGCTCGCGATCCACGGTGTTGAGAAGCTCTTCAGGATCGCCGGCCATGCGGCTGCCACTGGCTTGCAAGCGGTGCAACTTTTCAGCGTAGGGCGCGTAGAGAAAAACGTGAAAAGCGCCGGGATGCTCGCGCAAAAAATAGGGGGCGCCGCGTCCGACGATCACGCAATTCCCTTCGCGGGCAGCTCGATCCATGACGCGGCAGCCCATTTCAACCATGCAATCGGCATCGAAGAATTCCTCGCCGGTGTGTGGCATGGAGCGTTCGTAGCTGCCCCGCCAGAAGATTTTGGCCATGCGGTGAAAAGTGCTATCCACTTTTTCCTGGCGACGCTCGACGGAGGCGCAATCCACGTTGGCCAGTTTGGCGATTTCTTCGGTGAGGGCATGGTCCCATAGCTTCCAGCCCAGACGGCTGGCGAGTTTCTCGGCGATTTCACCGCCGCCGCAGCCGAATTCGCGCTCCACGGTAATTACGCTATACATGGTCCAACCCCTAGTGCACGGCTATAGTACCACCGGCCTTTGGCCGCTTCATCAGGAAAACCAATGGCACCATGAAGAGGATGCCGACGCCCAGCAACCAGAAATTATCAATGTACGCCAACATGGTGGCCTGACGAAAGACGGTATTTTGCAGCATGGCATAAGCCCGGTGCATGGCGTCGGCGGGCGAATAGCCCCGCGCCTGGAGGGCGGCGGCGGTTTGCTCCAAAGTCCGGTGCATATTGGGGTTAGATGCGGAGAGATTGCGGGAGAGATAGACCTGATGGTCCTGGGAGCGGCGCGCCAGCATGGTGGTCACAAGGGAGATACCGACGCTGCCCCCAATATTGCGGGCGAGATTGATGAGGCCCGACGCGGCATTGTTCTTTTCCCGAGGCAGGTAGCTGTAAGCCACCGTATTTATGGGAACAAACAGAAAGCCCAGCCCGCCTGCCTGTACCATGCGGGCGTAGATGAGGGTATGAAAATCGACGCTGAGATTGAAGCGCATCATGTAGAACAGCGAACTTGATACCGCGAGAAAGCCGAAGACCATCAACCGCCGCGGATCGTAGCGGGTGAGAAGAAAACCGACGAGGGGCATTAGAACGACGAGAGTAAAACCTCCGGGCGTGAGGGCTTCGCCGGCGCGCTCGGCGGTGTAGCCGAGCAGTGTCTGCGTGAACTGCGGGAGAAGCAACGTGCTCGAAAGCAAAGTGAAGCCGACCATGAACATCATGATGTTGGCGGCGGCGAAGGTGCGATCTTTGAAGAGATGCAGGTCAATGATGGGATCTTTGTGACGCCACTCCCAAAAGACGGTGAAGAGCAACGAGGCCACCGAAACAATCGTCAGGGTCAAAATGAAGTTCGAACCGAACCAGTCGTCGCGCTGGCCCTTGTCGAGCACAACCTGCAGCGTGCCCAAGCCGAGAGCGAGGAAGCCCAAGCCCAGGTAGTCGATGCGCACCTCGGAAAACTTCTTGCGCACGGTATGTGGAGGGTCCTGAATCAGGCGCGAGGTGAGCAATAACGACATAATGCCGACGGGAATGTTGACGAGGAATATCCAGCGCCAGGTGTAGTTGTCGGTGATCCAACCGCCGAGGGTGGGGCCGATGGCGGGCGCCATGACTACAGCGAGGCCGTAAACGGCGAATGCCATGCCGCGCTTGGCCGGCGGAAATGTGTCGGCGAGAATGGATTGTTCACTGGGTTGAAGTCCGCCGCCGCCCGCGCCTTGTAGCACGCGGAAGAAAATCAGCATGCCGAGGTTGGGTGCGATTCCGCAGAGGAGCGAACTCACGGTAAAGATGGCGACGCAAGTCATATAAAAGCGCTTGCGGCCAATGATTGAAGAAAACCAGCCACTCAAGGGCAACACAATGGCGTTGGAGACGAGGTAGGAAGTTAAGATCCACGTGCTTTCGTCGGTGCCAGCGGAGAGATTGCCGGCGATATGCGGAAGGGCGACGTTGGCAATGCTGGTGTCCAGCACTTCCATGAACGTCGCCATGGTCACGACAACCGCGATAATCCAGGGATTGACGGCCGGACGCCACGGGTCGGCGGCATCCATGGTCAGCGAGGCCGAACTCATTTGAGCCAAACCTGTGGCTCGACAGACATGCCGGGACGCAGCACGTGCTGGCTGGTCTCGCCGGGGTCGAAAGTAATCTTCACCGGAATACGCTGCACCACCTTGACGTAGTTTCCAGTGGCATTCTCGGGTGGAAGCAGGCTGGTGACGGCGCCGCTGGCTCCCGCGATGCTCTGCACATGGCCTTTGTAGTCTTCGCCGGTTGTATCGACGTAAATGGTGACGGGCTGGCCGACGCGCATGCGCCGCAACTGGGTCTCCTTGAAGTTGGCGGTCACCCAAATGTCGTCGAGATTGATGATCTTCATCATCTCCTGCCCGACGGAAACGTTCTCGCCGACTTCCACGGTGCGGTTGGTGACGATGCCGGCTACGGGAGAAACGATGAGGGTGTATTGCAGATTCAGCTGGGCCTGATCAAGTTCGGCTTTCTTCGCAAGCACCTCTGCCTGAGCCGCATCGGCGCGGGCACGAATAGCAACCACCTGTTGAGGCGCGGTTTGGGCCGAGCGCAAGCTGGCTTCGGAAGCCGCCAACCGGCTTTGGGCCTGCGTGACTTGATGCTCGGCGGCGGAGGCCGAAGCTTGCGCGGCCTCAACCGCCGCAGCATCGGCATGTGCCACGGCGACGGCCTCGTCGTATTGCTGCTCCGAGACTTCCTGCTTATCCACGAGCGCTTTATATCGGACGAGATCGCTTTGCGCCTTCACATTATTGGCTTGAGCTTGCAGAAGCTGAGCTTTGGCGGCATCGTACTGTTGTTTCGCGGTGGCGATTCCGGCGCGGGCATTTTCCACGTCGGCCTGCGCGCTGGAAATCTGGCTGCCCGTGCTGATGGTCGTAACCGGTACATTGGCCTGCGCGGCGCGCGCGGCCGCGACAGCGTCTTCATATTGGGCTTTTGCATTTTCGAGCGCGACTTGGTAATCCGCCGGGTCAATCTGGATGAGAGGCGTTCCCGCATCCACATACTGATTGTCGTTAACCAGCAATTTGGTCACGTGGCCGGCGACGCGGGCGCTGATGGGATTCAAGTGACCGTCAATCTCGGCATCATCGGTGGATTCATAGCTGGAGAAGTGCATCCATAAGAGCACGCCGACGACAAGGGCAACGATTGCGCCGATGATTAAGTAGAGGCGCAGGCGCGGGTTCGCTGCTTTTGGCGGCGTGCGGCGAAGATCTCGTTCCGAGGACGGCAAGGGAGCCTGCTGTCCCGTGGCTGGTGTTTCCTGCGGCATTGTCTCTGTGGTTTCTGCCATGGTTAGTTGCTCTCTGGAAGTTTGCCTTGCAAATAAAGCCGAACGCCCTGTTCGGCAAAACCGGTTGCGCGCGCCAAAGCGACTTTGGCGAGATTATAGGCGTACAGGCTGGAGATATACGCTTCATTGGCGGACGCGACCGAGTCCTGGGCCTGAACGACTTCGAGGTTGTCAGTCACGCCCGCGGTGAAGCGGTCCCGCGCCTGAGTGAGTGTTTGATTGGCCAGATCGACGGAACTGCGCGCGACTTCGACTTGTTGCGCCGCCGATTGCAGGTCGAGCATAGTGGAGCGGACGTCATAATCAATCTGGGCCCGCAGATTCTCCAATTGCTGGCGGGTCTGCCGCAATGTGGCCTCGGCTTCGAGAACTTCGCCGTGTGTTTTGCCTCCGGCAAAGATGGGGATGTTGAGCGTCGCTCCCACCTCGAATACACCGTGCGAATTGCCCAGGTTGACGCCCGCGGCTCCGTAATCGCCGCCGATGCCGAGCGTGGGATAGTGTTCTTCCGTGGCGGCGCGGCGCGCCAGTTGGGCGGCACGCAACTGCTGCACGGCCGCGAGATAGTCGGAGCGGGAGGTGTAAGCACGTTGCAGCGCCTGTTCGAGGCTCTCCGGCGTGAAGGGCGAATAAGGAGCTTTGTCGGTGAGGACAAATTCCTGGCCGCTGGGCAGCCCGATGACGCGGGCCAGAGTGAGCTTCTGCTTGGCAAAATTGTTTTTTGCGGCGATGAGCTGTTGCTGGCGGGTTTGCAACTCGACCTGCGCACGCAGCGTATCAATGGCAGGACTCACGCCGGCTTTCTGCTGGTCCGCGGCTTTCGTGTAAAGCGCTTGCGCTGTGTCCACGTCGGCCTGGGAAGTATCCACAGACGCCAAGTAGGAAATGGCCTGCAAATAGGCATTCAGCGCGGCCAGCACGACCAGTTCGCGGGCGTCTTTATAGCTGAGCTTGGCAACTTCTTCTTCGGCGCGGGCGCTGCGCATTTTGTTATAGGCATGCAAGTCAAAAGCGCTCTGCTGCAAATTGACGCTGCTCTGAAAAATTCCAACCGGGCCAATGACTGAGGGAAATCCCGGCGCGCTGATGCGAAAACCCAGAGCTGCAAGGTCAAGTTGCTCGACACTTTGACTCGCTGAGGCGGAGACGTTCGGCAGCAGGTTGCTCAATTCCTTCCACTTCTCGCCGCGGGCGTAGAGCGTGTTATCGCTCTGAATGAGAAGCCCAAGGTTATTGCGTAGAGCGCGATCCATGGCGTCCTGAAAGGAGAGCTGCAAAACCTGGCCGGTGGCTTTGCCCTCGGGAACGCTGGCCATATATTGATCCAGCTTAAAGCTCGTGCTGGCGGGCAGATCTGTCGGATTGGGCGCGTTGGGAATGGACTGGGCCATCACAAGGCAGACGCCTAAGCTTGCGAAAATCAATGGTTTCCCTAGGCTCAACAATGAATTTCTGAGTTCCAATTTGGTTTCTCGAACTTAAGCAGCTATTCGTGGGTAATATTGCCAAACGTATATGGATTACACCAAGCCGCTGGCGGATGCAAACCATTCGCACCAACTAGGCCGCGAAAGTTGCTTCATGATCAGCAGATTTAGATGAGGGAATTTCAGGCGATCGCGGCAAGTTGAAAAGATTTTTGGGGCCCGGTTACTAGACGTGGGCGGCCTTCGTTCTTCGTTGTAAAGGTTGTGGAGTCTTTTTGGCCTTGGCGTCGAGAACGTCGCGAATCTTTTGCGCCAATATTTCCGAGGGAAATGGTTTGTTAAGCAGGCAGGCGTCGGGTGCGATCATCGCGGTTTCGAGGGCCGCGGTTTCCGTGTAGCCGGACATGAAAATAACGCCGAATCCTTCTCTCCCTCCGTTCTGGCGGCGCAACTTCTCGACCAATTCTGGTCCACCCATTCGCGGCATTACGACATCCGTAACGACCATATCAATTTTGCCGCAATGTTCCTCGACCACAATTAAAGCTTCCGCGCCGTCTTTGGCGGAGAGTACTTCATAGCCCAACCTTTTCAATGATTCCGCAGCAAGCACGCGGAGCGCAGTTTCGTCTTCTACGAGGAGAATCGTGCCCGCGCCTTTCGGCGCAGAGCTCATTTTCATCGGTGTAGTAATCGACGTTGAACTTTCCAGAGAGGGCAGGTAAACCTTGAAGGTCGTACCCCGGCCTAACTCGCTGTAAACCGAAATGTGTCCTTTGCTCTGTTTGACGATTCCATAGACTGTGGCGAGTCCCAGACCGGTTCCCTTGCCGGCTTCTTTGGTTGTAAAGAATGGCTCAAATATGTGCGCCAGCGTTTCTTTGCTCATCCCGCAGCCAGTATCCGTAACGGCCATCATCACCGCCGGGCCCGGTGTAACTTCCGCATGGCAGGCGGCGTATTGGTCGTCGAGCGTACACGCTTCCGTTTCAATAATGAGCTTCCCGCCTTGCGGCATGGCGTCGCGCGCATTGACGGCAAGGTTCATCACCACTTGTTCGAGCTGTCCGGGGTCAGCCAGCACCCGGCCAATTTCATTGGAGAAATTCGTAATCAGCTCGATATCTTCGCCAATCAAAACTCGCAGCATCTTCGCCATGCTGCGCACGCATTGGTTGGGATCGAGCACCTGAGGCTCAAGAACCTGCTTGCGGCTAAACGCGAGGAGTTGACGGGTCAAAGCGCTGGCACGGTCTCCGGCGTTTTTAATTTCCTCGATGTGGCCTCGCGCCTCGGGCGTTGCCGTCTCAAGCAATAGGTCGCTATAGCCCTTAATGATCATCACCAGATTGTTGAAATCATGGGCCACGCCGCCCGCCAAACGGCCCACAGCTTCCAGGCGCGCGGAGCGCAACAAGGTCTCGCGCGATTGGCGCAAACTATTTCGCATTTCTTCAAAGGCATGCGTTAATTCTGCAACTTCGTCGGCCCCTTGGGCGGCAATGTGGAACTCAAAATCACCTTGTTTCAAGCGTTGTGTTCCCGCCGCCAGACGCTCCAGCGGCCTTGTAATCTGCCTCGAGATGACAAATGCCAGCGATGCTCCCGCAATGAGAGCAAACAATGCAAGTATTGCCAGTGCGCGATGCAGGGAGAGCAAGAAAACTGTGGCCTGATCAAACGATTCCAAACAGTAGAGCCGCACAGGATGATCTCCGGCGAGTTCAACATAGTTCGCGAGATAGCGTTCGCCACCCAAATCGAGATCACGAATCTCTCCCGGCTCCCAGGTGACATCCTGTGTTGAAGAGGAGAGATCTTTCGTCGCGGTGGAAGCTAACGAACTGAGCCATACTGTACCGTGCCGCTCAATGGCAAACTCAGCCTTCCCGAACGCCATGTTATGAAGAAGAGATTGCACCGTCAGGTCCGTAGCTAATGCAATTCGTCCCAGCATCCGCTTGTGCGGACCAGATCCTGCAACGATCGGAACAAAACTTACGTCGTAGAGATGGCCGCCGGTGAACCACCAGTCCTGGTCGCCGCGGGATACTTCCATTAGGCCCTCGGCAGCCGGCAGTTGTGCGCCATCGCGCGAGTGCGAGGCCAGAATTTTGCCTTCGGCATTTTCGAGGATCAGCAAGTCAGCGCCGCTGGAATCAAGAAAAGACGAAGAAGCATCTTGCACAGTCAGGGCGTCATTGGTGGACATGAGCGCTAAAAGGCTGGGCTGCTCGGCGATTATTGACGCACTTTTTTGCGTCTGTTCGCGGCGCAGCCGCACAAAATCGGTGCTTACAGCCGATTCGGCACGCAAAACGGAAACCAGGTCCTCATGGACGTGCTCCAGCATTCGCGCGTGCACGATGATGAGCACGGACGCCGTGAGCAGACAAACGAGCCCGAGCATGGACACAAGCAGCTTGGTCCGCAGGTGATGAAACTGGACGTTGCGCACGGCCCATAAAGCTTATGAAAACCTCCACGAGTTCACCAGACACGGCGGTAACCTGAAAAACGTACCCGGAGTCATATGACTTAGGTCATGAGTTTCGATTCGGAGGTTTAGCTCAGCGGAATTGAGGCGGAATCGTTAGTCTCAGAGCAGGAGAAATTGGTCGGGGCGATAGGATTTGAACCTACGACCCCCTGCGCCCAAGGCAGGTGCGCTACCAGGCTGCGCTACGCCCCGACATTCACTGGTACTTTGATTTTAACCTGCCAGCGCGTAGGGCAACAATCTTCGCCAAGCACGCAAGAGAGTAACGGAGGCGGCGAGGCGTCAGCCTCGCCGCGATATCTTAGGCTACCTTCGCAACGGTTGCGCTCTTGAGAAACGCCAGCAGGTCGTTGTTGATCTGCTCGTGATGCGTGGTCGGCATCCCATGCGGGAAACCGGGATAGACCTTCAGCACGGCGTTCTTCACAATCTTCGCTGACAGTAGCCCAGCGGCGACAATCGGCACGATCTGGTCGTCTTCGCCGTGCATGATAAACGTGGGCACGTCGAACTTCTTCAGGTCCTCGGTGAAGTCGGTTTCCGAAAAAGCCTTGATGCAGTCATACCCTGCCTTCATCCCTCCCAACATGCCCTGGAGCCACCACTTTTCCCGGATACCCTCGGAAATCTGCGCCCCGGGGCGGTTATAGCCGTAGAAGGGCAAAGTGATGTCCCGATAGAACTGGGGGCGGTTCGCCAAGTATTGCGCCCGCAGATCATCGAAGACCGAGATGGGCAGCCCGGCCGGGTTCTTTTCGGTTTTGACCATCAACGGCGGCACGGCACTAATGAGCACCGCGGCGGCGACACGCTTCGTACCATGGCGTCCGATGTAGCGGGCGACTTCTCCGCCGCCAGTCGAGTGGCCAACGTGAATGGCATTTTTTAAATCCAGCTTCTCGGTGAGTTGCGCCAGATCGTCGGCATACGTGTCCATGTCGTTGCCGTCCCACGTCTGGGTGGAGCGGCCGTGACCGCGCCGGTCGTGGGCGATTACGCGATAGCCTCGATCGCCGAAGAACATCATCTGAGAATCCCAGTCATCGGCGGTAAGCGGCCATCCATGGGAAAAGACAATGGGCTGGCCTTTGCCCCAATCTTTGTAGAAAATCTCAACTCCGTCTTTGGTCGTAATGTGCATGGCATTTCTCCTTTGTGCCTGGCTGGAGGCGTTGACCCTAACGCCCCGCATTATATAGCGCATGGTGCAACGCGCGCGCTCATGTAGAATTCGGGCGGCGCGTTTTTGCTCTCCCGTTGCAAACGTACCGGGCTCAGTATCGTCAAATATCCTGGAGGAATCGCTTACTTATGCCGCGTCCTTTAACCGCATTGCTCATGATCTCGTGCATTTCATTCTATTGCGCTGTTTCACTCAGCGCGCAAACGCCGTCAAGCCAGCCGCCTTTGTGGGCTTCCAAACCGGACGTCACGGCCTTCGAAAAAATTGAGAACGACCATCTGGCGGGCGCAGATAAGGCGATTGCAGACCTGGTGGCTGTAAAGGAAAAACACACGATCGCCAACACGCTTACGCATTATGACGAAGCCGTAAGGCAGCTCGACGCGGCGGGCTATTTTGCGGGATTGATGCAGCAAGTGCATCCCGACGCGACTTTCCGCGATCACGCGACCGCGATGGTGAGCAAAGTCAGCGCAGCCCAGACTGCCCTGTCGTTGAATCGCGATGTTTATAGCGCGTTGGCGGCGCTGGACCTCTCGGGCACGGACGCTGCTACGCGTTATTACGTACAGCGGCAGCTCCTTGAATTCCGGCTGGCGGGCGTGGACAAAGATGATGCGACCCGCGCCAAGTTGCAAAAGCTCAACGTCCAGTTGACTGACGAGCAATCCGCTTTTGATCGCAATAT